>OCVV012885601.1_pt1 | contig 534768 bp, 456 predicted proteins | sample 1539721 | NCBI WGS metagenome assembly OCVV01 (sample SAMN02144230, study PRJEB22623) | gut metagenome | biome: sheep rumen | host: Ovis aries | place: New Zealand | reverse complement strand
TTCCCCTCGGCTAACAACGCATCGTGATTGTTCCGGCGCAATTGCGAGTGTCGTTCTAAGTAGTTCAGTTAGTGGGAAGTTTTAGTAAATAAAAGTATAAATAAAAGGATTACGGAATAATGAACAGTAAAACCGTAGCATACATTGTAAAAAGAATAATACTGGCAGTCATAACCGTGTGGGTAGTTATCACGGTGACTTTTTTTGTTATGCATGCCGTACCTGGCGGTCCTTTTTTAGGTGAAAAAGCGATATCAGAGGCAGCACAGAAGGCATTAGAGGCTAAATACGGGCTGGATAAACCTCTCTTTATCCAATATGTTACATACCTGAAAGATATAGTGACGCGGTTTGATTTCGGACCTTCACTGAAACAGCGGGGACGTACCGTTACCGATGTCATATTTGACGGAATGAAAACATCCGCATTCATAGGGCTTATTGCGGCTGTGATCGCACTGGTGTCGGGAATAGTTCTGGGGGCAGTTGCGGCGCTTAGAAGAAATACCATAATGGACAGGATCGTCATGGTACTTACTACTGCCTTTGTCTCCATGCCCAGCTTTATCATGGGATCGCTATTGCTTATACTTTTTGCGGTAAAGCTTCATGTGTTTCCTGCAAACGGTGCCGCATCAGGCGGACTGATCCTTCCGATAATCACGCTTTCTCTTTCTCCCATGGCTTATATAACGAGGCTTACCAGATCGTCAATGCTTGATGTGCTTGGACAGGACTATATCCGTACGGCCAAGGCAAAAGGCGTTCCTTATCTCAAGATCATTTTTGGACATGCACTTAAGAATTCTCTTCTGCCTGTCATCACATATTTCGGACCAATGCTTGCATATATCGTAACTGGTTCCCTTGTTGTTGAGCAGATATTCGCGGTACCCGGCATCGGTCGTGCATTCATTTCCAGCATCACGGGCCGTGACTATCCCATGATAATGGGGACGACCATAATACTTGCTACACTTATAGTAATAATGAACCTGGTTAGCGATATCATGTACAAGATCGTGGATCCCAGGATAACTCTGGAGTAAAGATAAAGAATAATGGAAGAAAACAGCAGGAAAAAATTAACCATGCACATTAATGTGGACGACCTGATCCCGGCAACCGACGAGGAGAAGGCATATATCGTCCAGATGCGTCCGTCTACCACTTTCTTTAAGGATGGCGTAAAAAGGCTTGTTAAGAATAAAGTTGCATTTGTAAGCTTTATTGTCATAGTACTTATTACACTGGCAGCAATTTTTCTGCCTATGGTCTGGCCATATTCTTACGACAGCATGCTGGGAAATGTTCCCGGACAGCCTATGGATTCTTCGTATAACAATCTGAAACCTTTTCAGTACAGTAATTCCGAACAGGCGATGATAGCCGCAGGGGAGAGTGTATTTCCGCACGTGTTCGGAACCGACTCTGCCGGACGTGATTATTTTATCCGTATAGTATATGGAACAAGGATATCTCTTGCCGTAGGTTTTTTTGCAAGCCTGATAGTGCTTGTCATAGGATTGACGGTGGGTGCAGTCTCCGGTTACTGCGGAGGCAAGGTGGATCTTTTCATAATGCGGGTGGTGGATATCATATATTCGCTTCCGGATATGCTGATGGTCATACTGCTTGCATCAGTGCTGAAACTCGTGCTGGGCTCTGCCATTGAAGGAACGATACTTGAGGCCATCGGCTCCAATATCATAAGCCTTTTTATAGTATTCGGAATACTGTACTGGGTTTCAATGGCAAGACTTATAAGAGGACAGATGCTATCCTTGCGCGAACAGGAATATGTACTTGCGGCAAAGGCGGCGGGAGCAAAGGGCAGCTGGATAATAAGCCGTCATCTGCTTCCTAACTGTATGAGCGTTATATTTATCTCTGTGGCGCTGCAGATCCCCAGTGCGATATTTACGGAGAGTTATCTTTCATTCATAGGCTTAGGTGTAAATGCACCTATGCCTTCCCTGGGTTCGCTTGCATCTGATGCGCTTAACGGCATCAGTTCATATCCCTACAGAATGGTAATACCTGCTATCGTGATCTCTCTGATCGTGCTGTCCCTTAATCTTTTCGGTGACGGACTGCGCGATGCGTTTGATCCTAAGCTTAATACTTAAGGAGGGTAAAAACAGATGAGCATGCTTGAAGTAAGAGATCTGCATACCTCCTTCTTTACGGATGCCGGCGAGGTAAAGGCAGTCAATGGCGTATCCTTTTTCCTTGATGAAGGAAAGGTGCTGGGAATCGTAGGCGAGTCAGGATCGGGAAAGTCCGTTACTGCTTATTCCATAATGCAGATACTGGCAGGATCCGGAAAGATCGTTTCGGGTTCCATTAAATTCCGGGGGCAGGAGCTGGTTGATTCCGAGGAAAAGGTCATGAAGACTATCCGCGGCAATAAGATATCCATAATCTTTCAGGATCCCATGACCAGCCTGAATCCTACGTATACCATTGGACATCAGCTGATGGAAGCGATCCTTCTGCATACAGACAGGAATAAGGACCAGGCAAGGGAACGAGCCATAGAGATGCTTCGCCTGGTCAATGTTAATGAGCCTGAGAAAAGAATGAATCAGTATCCCTATGAGTTTTCCGGCGGTATGAGGCAGCGCGTCATGATAGCGATGGCGCTTGCCTGCGAGCCTGACATACTGATAGCAGATGAGCCTACTACGGCACTTGATGTAACCATACAGGCGCAGATATTAGAGCTTATGAAGTCGCTTCAGAAGGAACTGGGGATGGCAATAATCATGATCACCCATGACCTTGGTGTAGTGGCCCAGATGTGCGATGAAGTGATAGTTATGTATGCTGGTGCCATATGTGAGCAGGGAAGCGCTGATGAGATCTTTTACAATCCATGCCACGAATATACCAAGGGTCTCTTAAGGTCCATACCTACGGTTGAGGGCGGTAAGGAAAGGCTTAAACCCATAACAGGTACACCTATTGATCTTCTTAATATGCCAAAGGGATGTGCCTTTGCGCCCCGCTGCGACGCTGCCATGAGGATATGCCTTAAGGAAAAATGTGAACGCATGCAGATAAATGATATGCATGCAGCAGCTTGCTGGATGAATGTTAAAAAAGATATGGAAGGCGGTGAGGCATAATGTCAGAAGATAAAAAACAGGACATGCCTCTCGTTGAGGTAAAGCATCTTAAGCAGTATTTTGATATTAGCGAAGGTTTTTTCAAGTCCAGGCCTCTTAAGGCTGTGGATGATGTTTCTTTTACCATAAAGAAGGGTGAAACCTTGGGACTTGTAGGAGAGTCGGGCTGCGGAAAGACTACTGTGGGTCGTACCATACTGCACCTGTACAAGCCTACGGATGGAGAAATATGGTATGACGGTGTTAGGATAGGCGATAAAAAGAGCATGGAGGACTTCCGAAAGAAGGCAACAATGGTTTTTCAGGATCCGTATTCTTCACTGAATCCCCGTATGACAGTGGCGGATATAATCGCTGAGCCTTTGGATATACACAAGATGTATGCCTCAAGTAAAGAAAGGCGTGATCGCATACTGGAACTTATGGAGTATGTGGGGCTTAACAGCGAGCATGCATCCCGATATGCCCACGAGTTTTCGGGAGGACAGAGACAGCGTATCGGCATAGCAAGGTCACTTGCGTTAAAGCCGGGATTTATAGTCTGCGATGAGCCTGTCTCCGCACTGGATGTTTCGATACAGGCCCAGGTCATTAATATGTTTGACGAGCTTCAGGAAAAGCTGGGGCTTACTTATCTTTTCATAGCACATGACCTGCTGGTGGTGCGTCATATAAGCGACAGGATAGCGGTTATGTATCTGGGCAGGATGGTGGAGCTTGCTGATGCGGAAGAAATATATGATCATCCGCTGCATCCTTATTCAAGGTCACTCATCTCAGCAGTTCCGGTTCCGGATCCCAAGATTGCCAGAGAGAATAAAAGGATAGTGCTTTCCGGTGATATCCCAAGTCCTCTCAATGCGCCTTCAGGATGTCCTTTCAGGACCAGGTGTCCGCATGCGTGTGATAAGTGCGCTGAATCGATGCCTGAACTTAAGGATATGGGCGGTGGACATTTTGTGGCCTGCCATCTGGTTGAAGAAGGTAAAATCGGATAAGCTGCATAGCATATTATGGTTATTACCGCATTGAAAGTTTCATTATGCGGATAATATACAGTTTAACGCCGCCTGAAGCGGCAGAAGGAGGAAAATTATGAAAAAAAGATTTTTGGCAATGGCTCTGACCGGCGTCATGGCTGTGACTGCCCTTACTGCCTGTGAGTCAACACCGGGCGGCAGTTCATCAGCAGGCAGCTCTATCAACGTATGTATCGGCTCAGAACCTGATACTATCGATCCTGCACTTAATTCTGCAGTTGATGGCGCAACACTTCTTGTACATCTGTATTCCGGTCTTTCCAAGTGGGAGATGAATGATAGCGGTGTTCTTGAGATCGTTCCCGATGCAGCCGTAGAGCTTCCTGAAGGTGTGGAGAATGCAGACGGTACCATAACCTACACATACACACTTCGTGACGGCCTCAAGTGGTCGGACGGACAGGATCTTAAGGCTTCTGATTTCGTATACGCATGGAACCGTGCGGCATCCGCAGAGCTTGCTGCCGACTACGGATATATGTTTGAGGTAGTTGACGGATATAACGAAGTTGCTGATGTAAATGAGGACGGCACACCTGCCAATCCTGATGCCAAGCTTAATGTACAGGCACCGGATGACAAGACTATCGTAGTTACACTCTATAATCCTGTATCATACTGGAATGAGCTTCTTGCTTTCCCTACGTATTTCCCTGTCCGTGAGGATGTGGTTTCCAACGAGGCGTGGGCAACAGATCCTTCCACATATGTATGCAACGGACCTTACAAGATGGCATCATGGGAGCACAACAGTCTGATCACTCTTGAAAAGAATGATTCCTTTGTCGATGCTGACCAGATAACAATGAATACCATTAATTTCTATCTTTCGGATGATCAGAACAATATGCTGACAAACTTCAAAAACGGTGATTGGCAGCTTATTGATGATATCCCCACAAATGAGATAGCCAGCGTGAAGTCAGAATTCAATGATCAGTTTGTTATTGCAGGCCAGCTTGGTACATACTATGTATGCTGGAATGTAAATGAGGATATCCTTCCTGCAGGAAGCCCTTATGCTGATGATGAGAATGCAAAGGCTGAGATCCGCAGGGCAGTAGGACTTCTCTTTGACCGAAACTATATCGTAAATGATGTGGCACAGGGTGGTGAGCTTCCTGCTTCCTCCTTTGTATCAATGGGACTTACGGATGCTGACGGCAGCCAGTTCTACAAGAATGCAGGCGTAAGCAGCGATTTCGATGGATATTACAATGTATCTGCTGATGCTTATACTGATAATTTCAACGAAGCTGTTGAAATCTTAAAGAAGTATTATACATATGATGAGGCATCTGGAAAGTTTACTGATTTCCCTGTACTTACATATATCTACAACACAAGTGAAGGCCATAAGGCTATAGGAGAGTATCTGCAGAATGCTATGGCAGGCATTGGAATCACAATGAACCTTGAGAACCAGGAGTGGGCTACATTCCTTAATACCCGTAAGGATGGTGCATATTCTATCGCACGTAACGGATGGCTTGCTGACTACAACGATCCTATCTGCTTCTTAGATATGTGGACAACTGATTCCGGTAACAATGATGTACAGTTCGGCCGCGGCGCTCATGCTGATGATGCAGTTTACAGCATCGACCTTACACCTTACGGATTTGATACCAAGGTTGAAAACGGCACATGGGCTGAGACTTATGATGTGCTCATTTCATCCATTAAGTCCTGCACTGATAATGATAACCGTTACAAGATGATGCACGAGGCAGAGGATATGATCATGAGCACAGGCTGCATCTGCCCGCTGTATTTCTACACTGATATGTACCTGCTCTCCGATAAGGTAGACGGATTCTTCTCGAACCCTCTCGGATACAAGTACTTCATGTATACAACAATTAAGTAAGTGAAGCTTCCTGTACCGTGCAGTCTTACCTGACGGCGGGGTATCACTTTTAGTTTTCTTAACACCCTCTGCGATACGCGGAGGGTGTTTTTTCTGATAAAAGATATTTATAACAGATAATTCTGCAAATATTCTGCGGAAAAAGGAAATATGACTCGCATATGCCTTAGAACATTTCAACAATAAAAATTGAAAAATCTTCCGATATTTTGTAAACTATTTAATATGAGAGAAGAATTGGAAAATTATGTCAAAAATACTGAAAAGATCCGAATGCTAACATCTGCGAAGCTTAAAGATATAGCTGCGGCAGATGATTACGGCGTGGTTTTGCAGGATAACTATCTTCTCATAGGCAGGCTTGCGGCTGAAAACCGCGAAATACTTTCAAAGTGCTTTTATCCATATCTTTCACCTGATACCGTACTTGATGATGATATAATTGAATCTTTCGGAGAGTTAGAAGATTCGCTGCAGGATTCACTAAAGATAGACCATCTTGATCCCTTCATGCATGCAAAGCTTTCGGGGCTTATACTGGAGCAATTGGAAAAGAAGGGGGCTTCTGCTGATGAGATGGTAGTGCAGCTGGACAGAGAGGTTACCGCCTGCTATTTTCTGGTATTTATCACTAAGAAAATATATAGCAGGCCGGATATTTCCGAGTATTACAGGCAGAGGGGATTAAAGGCGGGCAGAAAGCTGCTGGAATACCTGGCCCCGGAGAATTTTGATACACTGAGAGATAATGACAGCCGGCATATAGTGATAGTTAATTCCAGGTATATGACGGTGCTTTATGAGGGCAGGAAACTTACCAGAGAGGAAAGGGAATGGCTGTTGGATGCACTGAAGAAGTCCCTTGAGCTGGCAGAGGATCCCTACTACCTGAGGGAAATGCCGGGATATGACTGGAAGCTTCATATTGAACGTATATATTATTATCTTGCACTGATCCTTGATCATAATAATGAAGCAGGATTTGATCCGGATGAACTCAAGATAATGTGCAGGTGGATGAAGGAACTGGATGAGATGTGGCATGCTGACCGGAAGTGGTTTTCAACAAAGATAGATGAAAATATGCTGCATTTTTGGGTACTGCGGTCACAGTATCTAAGCGGTGAACTGACCGGCAGGGAATACAGGAACGAGCTGCTGAATCTGTATGAGCTGCGTAATGTAAGATCCGAAAAAGACTGGGACGACCTGGCTTTATTTCTTTGGGTTCCCACAGATTATATTCTTTCTTTAAAAAATGAGCGACTCTCCGAAAGGGATAAATATTATATCGAACGCTTTTATCTTAATACGCTGGATTTTGCACATCAGTCAAGCGGAAGTATTTTAAATAGCGACCTGTTAGACTGTCTTGCAAAGCAGATGTATGAATTTCTGGAGATTCCCGGCGGCAGGGGCTTTGAAAGCATGGGACTGGGATATCTTGCAGCAGTACATACGCCCACATATGTACACAGCATTATGGTGGGGCAGATTGCCAGATGTATCGCGGGACACCTTTTAAGAAAAGGCACTAATATTTTTGACAGTTTTGGAGACAGTGAAAATCCTCAGCAAATACTGTCATTCGTCTATAATGCCGGGCTCTGCCATGACTTTGGCAAGATGATGTTAGCAGATATCATAACTGTATATGGCAGAAATCTTCTTGAAGAGGAACATGAACTTTTAAAAGAGCATTCGGAGCTTGGAGCCAGCATGCTTGAAAAACATGCTTCTACCGCAAAATATGCAAATGTAGCAAGGTATCATCATATGTGGTATGACGGGAGCAATGGTTATCCTAAGGCTGATATATCATCTCTCCCTGAGAAGGCTGTTATAGACATTGTGGCATGTGCCGACAGCCTGGATGCGGCGACGGACAGAGTGGGCCGTTCATACAGCAAAGGAAAGACGTTTGAAGAGTTTTGCGAGGAACTTAAAGCCGGCGCCGGTACAAGATACGCACCATACCTGGCTGAACTTTTTGAGGGGGATGATGTAAGGGAGGATATAGAGTATCTCATGCAGCAGGGACGGCGTGACAGCTATTCAAGGGCATATCAGAATATAAGGGATTTTACGGAACAGAGCATTCTATACGGTGAGAATCTATGATGACAGCAGATCTGCTTAAAACTGAACTGGATGCTTATTTGCAGCGTATCAGGCGGATACGCCAGCTTTCGGTTGCGCATCCTTCGGGAGTGGGCACCGGAGAGGGGTACAGCAGGGACCTTAAGCTTAAGTCAAAAGAAATAGGGACTCTTGCAAATGAAAACAAGCGGATGCTAAAAAATGTTTTATATCCATTGTTGGAAAGCACGACCCTTTTGAATACAGATATACAGGAAGTACTGGGGGAATTCAGTGATTATCTTTTAAAGCCCTGGCCGCAGGAGGAACTGGACCTTTCTCTTCTGTATCTTGTTTCGGAAAAGCTTTATAAGGACGCAGTACGGAAGAAGGATGATTATCTGATCATCAGATGGGGGCGTGTATACATATATGCATGCTATAACAATATGACGCGGGCAAACCGTGTAGCGACTAATAGAAATATTATTGAATTCTATCAAAGAAACGGTCTCAGAGCAGCAAGACGGCTGTTATCATATCTGGATAAGGACCGGTTTCTTGCTCTTGAGAAAAACGAAAGCCGTTCCAAAGTCCTGATCATAGCAAATTTCTATACTGCTCTTTATGACAGCTTTTTCATGACGGGAGAAAAAGTCAATGAAGAACGGCTTTCCGCCATGGAAAATTTTCTTGTAATGGCAGACGATCCCTTTTACAGGGATGCCGTCCCAGGATTTAACTGGAACAGGCAGAAGATAAGATGTCTTGAAAATATCGGTCAGCTTACGGAAAACGGCAATGCATGGTGTATGACAAAAGAACAGTGTAATCGCATTGCAAGACACATGGATGAGCTGGTGGACTTATGGAGTGAGGATCCGGTGGGGAATGAAGAGCATCTCCCTCGTTTCCATATGGAGCTTTTGCAGTTAAGGAATTATTATTTCAGCGGGCGGTTATGGGCTGAAAATTACCGAAAGGCACTGGTGGACATTTATACGAAATGGGGAGATACGAAGTATGATATGTACTCCGTTATGGCCAATGTACTGGTGCCGACCGAGTATCTTTCAACAGTAAAGGATGAAGATACTAACGAAGAGCTGCTTGAACAGCTTAGAGAGTTTTATTCCCAGATATGCAATTATATTATGCAGTCTAATGGTGATGAAGCTTATTCATTTATGCTTGATTATCTGTGCATGTTCCTTAACGCTTTCATACAGATCCCCGGCGAATTTGATTTTGAACAGATGGGGCTGCGGTGCATAGCGGCACTGCATCCGCCTACCTATGTACATAGCATGCAGGTGGCTGTTTTGTCGCGCTGTATATGTGAGCACATGATAAGGCGATCTCCGGAGCTTTTTATCGGTATATGCGGCTGCAGTAATGTGAGGGAGGTGGCTATAAATGAGGAGCAAATACTTTCACATATTTACCATGCTGCAATATGCCATGATTTCGGCAAGATCAGTGTTTTAGATACCATAGCTACCTATGGCCGTGACCTGGTGGAACAGGAAAAAATCCTTCTCAGGGAACATGCCGGAATGGGAAGCATGTGGCTTGCAAAGTACAGCTCAACCAGAGATTATGCTGATATTGCCTTAAAGCATCATATATGGCATGACGGCAAAAAGGGCTATCCCATTCTGCCTGAAGACGAGGACAACGGAAACATCCTCATAAAGATCGTTACTGTAGCTGACTGTCTGGATGCATCTACCGACAGGATAGGCAGAAGCTATAAGAGGACACATACTACAGATGCACTTATCGCAGACCTTAAGAAAGGCAGCGGAAACCACTATATGTCCGAAGTGGTATCAATCCTTGAGCTTGCGGAGGTAAGAGAGGATGTAGATTTCCTGCTGCAAAGGGGCAGGGAAGATCATTACAGGAATGCCTATCTGCTGCTTCGTACCATGCAGGAAAGCGTTATGCAGGATTTTGACAGCCGTTTAAAGGATGTGGTACTAAGGACTGTGCGCATCAGACAGTTATCAAGCCCGCAGATAGATGAGGTGGGAGTAGCCTCCGGCTACGGCGAACTGCTCAGTCAGCATTTCAAAGAGATAGGAATGTTAGCCGGAGAAAACCGTAAGATATTAGAGCTTACTCTTTATCCGATGCTTGAGGATGAAAGAAGCTATGACCCGGAAACCGCTGAAAGTCTCAGGCTGTTTTGCAATGAACTTTTAAACGGTCAGGATCTTTCCGATTATGATCAGAGTCTGGTTTATCTCATATCAAAGCGCCTGCTTAAGGATGCCAGAGAAAAGCAGGAAACTGACAATCTTGTAAAGCAGCTGGATATACATATATCTTCCTGCTATGAAATGATGCATCAGGCTAAAAGGATGAAAACCGCAGAAGCCCTTATTAAAAGATACAGAGAAGAGGGTCTGGATGCAGCCAGGGAAATATGGAGCTATCTTGATAAGGAAAAGTTTGTACTGCTTGACATGGAAAGCAGGGAATTAGTGCTCATTAATTCTCGTTATGCCGTCTTTATGTATGAGACAGAACTTACGCCTGAGGCTAATGAGATTTTTATCTCCAGATTAAAGGATGCATTTTATCTTTCAAAAGACCGTTTTTACAGGGAGCATGCACCTGAATACGACTGGGATTACCACCAGCTCAGGAGTCTTGAATATATTGGTCAGGCTACTGAGTGTGGAAATCCAAGAGGCATAACAAAAGAACAATGCCTTGAGATAGTGAATCTTTTAGAGGAACTTCGTGCCATATGGGGACAGAATCCTGAGAAAAACAGCAAAACTCTACCTGAGGCCAGTGTCAGACTTTTGCTGATCAGAAACAGATACCGTGCTGGTCTGGTAAGTCTGACGGAATACCGCAAGGAGCTTTTATATATTTTTTATACATGGCGTCGTTTCGATTATGATTTTGATTCTGTTATTCCAAATATCCAGGTTCCGGCAGAATATGTCATAAGCTTTGAAGGACAGGACAAGCTTTCCGAAAACGATATAAAAAACCTGGATTCAGTTTATCAGTGGGTGATCGCTTATGTATTTAAGGCTTCCAATGCCGGAGCCTATTCGCTTATGTTGGAGTATTTTTCAGAGCTTATTTATCACTTTGTAGAAATTCCCGGCAAAACGGATATGCTCAAAATGGGACTTTACAGTATGGCAGCCATCCATCCGCCTACATATGTTCATTCCATGCTTGTGGGCAAGCTGTCTTTATGTCTGTGCAAACATATGCTCAGATTAAAGCCTGAGGCATTCATTGGCGTGTGCGATACCCAAAAAGTATCAGACGTGGAATGGAAGGAAGCACAGATACAGAAGTTTTGTTATAATGCTGCAATCTGCCATGATTTCGGCAAGATCCCTATGATAGATACAATATTTGTGTATGGCAGGAAACTTTTGGATCATGAATTCGAATTATTAAAACATCATCCCGGTGTAGGTGCGATGCTGCTGGAAAGCCACGCATCCACAAGGGACTATGCCGATATTGCCAGGGGGCATCATAAATGGTACGACAATAGTCGTGGATATCCGGGGGATTTCGATACTTCATCATCACCTTATAAAACAATAATCGATATAGTGGCTGCGGCTGACTGTCTGGATGCAGCGACAGACACGGTTGGGCGGAGCTATGCTGTGGGAAAACGCCCTTCAGAGATAATCCGTGAGATACAGGATGGAGCGGGGACCCGTTATTCACCGGTTATAGCCGAGTGTTTAAACGACGAAAAGCTCAGGCTTGAACTTGTACATATACTTGAGCAGGTGCGCAGAGAAAATTATGAAAATACTTTTTATCTGCTGCAGGATATGTTGGATAACGGCAGAAATGATTATGCGGATGTTAAGCAGGAAGATAAGGAGACTGATCATCTGCTTGCAGCGCTTGATAAAATGCTGACCGAGGAGGAAAGATACCTTCATGCGTATAAGATAGTAAGTTTTGACCGGCAGACAATATGCCCCGAAGAAGGGATTGAGGATGCCGGTGACGTGGCTACCGCATTAGCCGGAGCCGCATACCGTGTGCGGAAACGGAATGATTTCATACAGACTGTAGGGAAACTGTATCTTAAGTATCCGCAGCTTGATGATGCCGACGGTGTACTTATAAGGCGGCTTTATAAGGATTATCTTCGGGATAAGAATATTACGGCAGAGGAAATGGAAAAATACGATGCCGCAAACAAAAATGCATGGAATGCCTGGATGAAGGCGAGAAAGGAAAATGACTTCAGTTTATTTGCCGATGCTCTTGAAAACAGGATAAGGCTCGATATAGAAAGAGTAAGCCATTGGGAGACGGAGGCCGTTCCCGGAGCGAAATGCATTTATGACAGGATGCTGGATGAATACGAAACAGGTATGTCTACGGAAATCCTTGACAGACTGTTTGATGAATGCAGAGAGCGTATATTTGCTATAATGAAAAATATACGTGGCCGTGAGGCTATGGTGCGCACTGATTTCATGACCAGAAGAGTGACGGATGAACAACAGACGGAAATCACGGAGTATATTCTGGATCTGATGGGATTTGACCGTGCAAGGGGAACCTGGTCTCTTACCACGCATCCTTTTACGGACAGGATAGGCCGGGATGATACCAGGATCACAACTCATTTTGATCCGGACAATTTCCTCTCTAATATCTACACAGTCATACATGAGTGTGGACATGCACTGTTTGAACAGTTGCAGCCGTCTGAAGATTACGAGCATCATATAGAGGATTTTAAGACCATGGGGCAACATGAGTCTGTTTCAAGGTTCTACGAGAATATCATAGGACGGTCTGCGGCATTTATACATCTGATATATCCGAAGGTATGTGAAGTTTTCAACGATGTTATGCAGGATGTGAGTGAGGAGGAGCTTTACGCTGCGGTTAATCTTGTCCGTCCGTCGCTTATACGTACTGATGCAGATGAGCTTACATATACTCTTCATATAATGATACGCTATGAGCTGGAGCGTGAAATGGCGGCAGGAAAGCTGGCTGTTGGCAGCCTGCAGGAAAAGTGGGCTGAAAAGTATGAAAGCTGTCTGGGAATAAAACCGGAGGATGCTCTTACAGGAGTGCTTCAGGATGTCCACTGGACCGACTGCCTGGGGTATTTTCCGACCTATGCCCTTGGAAATTTTTATGGCGGGATGTATTTAAGCAGAATGAAGGAAGATTTTGATCCGTTTGAATCGCTGTCGGAACACGGTTTTAAAAAGATAAACAGCTGGATGTCAGAACATGTATTTGCAAAGGCAAACCGTTTGGAACCGTCTGCCTGGATAAGGGACATCACAGGTCGTGAACTGAATGCTATGGATTATCTTGATTATCTTGAGAAAAAGTATCTGGCACCATAAGCCTGCAATTAATCACGATACTGTCTTGATTTAGTCTTGCACGCAGTTTTTCTATATGATAAAATCACGCTTGTATTTGTTGCGGTAAGCGTTTTTATGATGTTTGCTGCGATATATTTTGGAAAGCAGCAAAGGAGAGACTCCCATGGTTAAAGCAGCAGTTTTGGGATACGGAACGGTAGGAAGCGGTGTCGTGCAGGTCATTGAGGAAAATTCCGATGTGATCGCAGCGCATGGCGTCGATATGCATGTAAAATATATTCTGGATCTGAGGGATTTCCCCGGAGACAAATATGAAAGTCTTGTCACACATGATTTTGAAGACATTATTAAGGATGATGAAGTAAAGGTCGTATGTGAAGCAATGGGAGGTGTGGAGCCCGCTTTTACATTTTCCAAGAGAGCCCTGGAAGCCGGCAAGAGTGTCTGCACTTCAAATAAGGAACTGGTAGCTGCAAAGGGCGCAGAGCTTATGCGTATAGCCAGGGAGAATAATGCCAATTACCTTTTCGAAGCAAGCGTAGGTGGCGGTATTCCCATTTTAAGAACCATAAATGACGCTCTTACGGCAGAGCGTATAGAGTGTGTAAAGGGTATCCTTAACGGTACCACTAACTACATCTTAACAAAGATGGAGCGGGAGGGCGCTGATTTTGATGTTGTCCTTAAGGAAGCACAGGATAAGGGTTATGCGGAAAGAAATCCTGAAGCTGATGTAGAGGGACATGATGCCTGCAGAAAGATGGCTATACTTGTATCTCTTATTTCCCATAAGAGAGCTGACTGGGAGCAGATAAGGACAGAAGGCATAACAAAGATTACTCCTGTAGATTTTAAGTATGCACATAAGCTTGGACGCACCATCAAGCTGATCGCCATGTGCCAGAAGACTGACAAGGGATTTTATGCCATAGTGTCGCCCAGAATGATAGATAAGGATGATCCAATAAACTGTGCGCAGGATGTATTCAATGCCGTGCTTGTCCGTTCTGATATGCTGGATGATTCTCTTTATTATGGAAGAGGAGCGGGAAAGCTTCCCACCGCATCGGCGGTTGTGGGTGATGCTGTAGAGCTTGCAAAGCATGTGGGCGAGCATTTCAGCGCAGGCTGGTCTGAAGAAACAGAAGACCTGGTGGATATAGACAGCGTGGAATTTTCATATTTCGTAAGGCTTGGCGGAAGCTTCGCCGACAGGAGGGATGAACTGACTGCATCTTTTGGTGAGGTGAGCGAAGTTAATGCCGGAGTTGAAGGTGAGTTCGGTGTAATAACCAAACCTGTAAGTGAGGGTAATTTTAAGACGGCATATGAAAAGCTTGCTGATAAAAAGGGTTATATCAGGATTGGCTGAAATTTGCAGTAAGCGGATTTAATAACGGTAATCGTTAAAAGTAAAATATATACAGCCGTAAAGTGCGGCATAGGAGGAAAAGATGCTGATCGTAAAGAAGTTCGGCGGAACATCGGTGGCAAATAAGGAGCGTATTTATAATGTCTGCCGCAGATGTATCGAAGATTACAAAAAGGGAAACAGTATAGTGGTTGTTCTTTCCGCAATGGGAAAGATGACGGATGTTCTTATTGAGCAGGCTAAGGATATCAACCCCAATCCTTCCAGAAGGGAGATGGATATGCTGCTTACGACAGGTGAGCAGACATCTGTTGCATTGGCTGCAATGGCTTTTGATGCTCTGGGCGTACCTGCTGTGTCACTTAATGCATTCCAGGTAGCAATGCATACCACATCCACTTATTCAAATGCAAGGCTTAAGAGGATTGATACCGAGCGGATCACTCACGAGCTTGATCAGAAGAAAATTGTTATAGTAACCGGTTTCCAGGGAATAAATAAATACGGCGATTATACTACATTAGGACGCGGAGGTTCTGATACAACAGCTGTTGCACTTGCAGCGGCTCTCAAAGCTGATGCCTGCGAAATCTATACTGATGTGGATGGCGTTTATACAGCCGATCCGAGAGTAGTCAAGAATGCAAGAAAGCTTGATGAGATCACTTATGATGAGATGCTCGATCTGGCAACACTGGGGGCAGGCGTGCTTCATAACAGATCGGTTGAACTTGCAAAGAAATACGGCGTGCAGCTTGTAGTGCGCTCCAGTCTTACAAATGAAGAAGGAACAGTCGTTAAGGAGGAAGTAAAAGTGGAGAGAATGTTGATCAGCGGTGTTGCATCGGATAAGAACTGTGCAAAGATTTCCGTTATAGGATTGAGCGATAAGCCGGGTGCTGCTTTCAGGCTTTTTGATGCACTTGCCCAGGCTAACATAAATGTAGATATGATACTTCAGTCAGTAGGCCGTGACGGTGAGCAGGATATAGCATTTACCGTTGTTGGTGATTATGCTGATGATGCAATGAAGGTTATCGAGGACAGCAAGAAGCGTATCGGATATGAGAAGTTAAGCCTTGAGACCGGTGTTGCAAAGGTTTCCGTAGTTGGTGCCGGCATGATGAGCAACCCGGGTGTAGCTGCAAAGATGTTTGAGTGTCTTTACAACTCAAATATCAACATCAAGATGATCTCCACCTCAGAAATCCGTGTAACTGTGCTTATCGATGAAAAGGAAGTGGATAAGGCTATGAACGCTGCTCACGAAATTTTCGGACTGGATGAGGCGTAAATTAAAATAGGTGGTGTTCCGTGTCATGATTGATACGGAAACATATACGGTTAGTGTTACATTTAGATCGGTGAATGGCAGATCTTGTTAACGATGTAAAACCGCAGTTCTGGTGGACTGCGGTTTTTATGTTGTATTATGCTCTTAATATATATGAGCATACATTTTCCCATTGGGCTGTCGAAAAGAATGGTTTTGGTGTCAGGCAAGGCTTTACGGTGTGTAAAGTTTTAATGGTTTTAATTATGATCAAAAAAGTCGGAGAATAATAGACGATTTAAACCGTTTGGACGAAAAGGATAAAATAATCAAAATTTTTTTCAAAAAAGTGTTGACAATTTATTTAATTGTGGTAGTATATAGATAACAACAACAGAGAGTTGTTGATAACATATAAAAGGAAAGGCGGAACAATTGCATTGATGATGGAACTGATCAGATCAGCAAAGTTGTCGAGAATCACTTGAAGAAGGAGGTACGGACCGCCCAAGCATTAAGTAAAGTATCTCAGGTGTTCGTCCCTGAAGAAATGTAGAGAACACCCTGTGACGAGAAAGCAGGAACAACTCGATAGAATGACGGGATATATCCGAGAGGTACAGGAGTCGAAGAGAGCAAGCTTATTTAAGGTTCATCAAAGGAGAAAGCGGTGGGTTTAAAAACATATCATCGCAGTTTAGAGAACAAAGATGGAGGATGATAGGCAGGGCGAATTCGATAGCAGGTCAATTGAATAAGGTAAAGTCCTCGAAGCAGTCTTCGGTGAAAGGACACAGGAAACTCAATCAGGAGGTAAGGTCCATTGGACAGTGAGTCACAGTAAGAGCCCTTGCAGATCGTAAACAGATGATTTGTAAGGGCTCTTATTTTTTGCTTTTGTGTTTTATGAGTACCTGCCGATTCAACTTATTGAATCGTTGTTAAGCAGAGGGGGTTATAAAGCGAGGGTTACAGAAAAATTTTATGTATACTTTAATATAAGTATGGCGGACAGAATATTACTATGATATAATAACTCTTGTTTTTTTGGAAGCATCGCAGGTTCCGGGCGTTAAAACGGACAATGGCGATGACCGGTTAATTTATCGGCGCGACAGACGTAGTATCATAGATGGATTAAGAGTTAGGGTATGAAGAAAGATAATAAAAAATCAACATCAGAATCACGCAGGAAGATAAGACGCAGGCGTCAGATGAGAAATCAGATACTGGCATATCTGCTTCTTATCGTAATAATGTTCGGAGTCGGCCTGGGCGGATATTATGGGGTAAGAAAACTTGCTGATTTTTTCAATGAAAAACGAGCAGAGACGGAAGCTAAGATTTCTGAAAATCTTGCAACAACTCCGTCCGTATCAGAAGAGGAAGCGATTATATCTACTCCTGACAACATAGAGACGGTTTCAGAGGATTCAACTCAGGAGGATATACCTGAGGAAAATGAGATAGATCCGGATGTTTTAGCGGTAATAGAGTCTATGAGCGCAGAGGAAAAGGCCGGTGCACTTATTATGACCACACCGGAAGCTCTTACCGGAGTAAATGCCGCTACTCAGGCGGGTGAGGGTACGAAGGCTGCACTTGAAAAATATCCTGTAGGGATTTTGATCTATGATAAGGACAATTGGGTTGATGCTGAGCAGTTTAAAACTCTTATATCCAAAACGAAAGATATATATGCGGAGGCGCATGCAGCCGAAAACGAACTGAGGAACCTGATCATTGCAGTTAAAGAAGACGGCAGTGTTAATAAGACCCTCAGTCTGGATGATGAAATAAGTTCTGCGCCGGATCTGGGCTCATCAGGGGATAATACCAATGCTTATCAGGCATATTTGGCTATTGGCTCTGCGCTAAATGAGTATAACATTGATATGGATATAGCACCGCTGTGCGATGTTGCTGCTGAAGGATCCTATGAGGCAAAAGTATCTTTCGGATCGGATGCTGATATCGTGGCGTCAATGGCCGGATCGGCAGTGTCAGGACTTTCTGACCAGAAAATCATTTCATGCATTTATACGTTCCCGGGACAGGGATCTCTAAGTACTGCTCCGGGCGGCGGTATGACAGAAACAGACAAAACATTGGATGATCTCAGGAATTTTGATTACAAACCTTTTGAATCGGCAGTTGATGAGGGGGCAGGTGTCATAATGGTAGGAAACCTTGGCGTGGCTGATGCAGATGGAAATACAGTTCCTTCGTATATATCCTCAGCCCTTATCAATGATGATATACGCGGTCAGCTTGGTTTTGAAGGCGTGATCATTACGGACGACCTGGCCGTAATCGCTAAGGATGCTGAATATTCCCAGCAGGAAGCAGCGCTGCGGGCTTTAAATGCCGGTGTAGATATGGTTTACGTGAGCTCAGATTTTGAGACTACTTACCAATACCTGCTTGACTCAATAAATGATGGTGCGATAACGGAAGAAAGACTGAATGATGCACTGGTACACATATATACTATGAAGAAAAATGCTTTGTAGGAAGAACATAGCATTCTGAGAGTTAAATAACAGAAGAATTAAAATTTAAAAAAAGTATTTGACAAATATATTGGTCTGTAGTATTATAACTTTGTTGGCGCAAGAGGACAAAGAAAAGCGAAGATGCGATAGTGGTGCAGTTGGTAGCACGCGACCTTGCCAAGGTTGAGCTCGCGGGTTCGAGTCCCGTCTATCGCTCGGTAAAAGACATTGAGTTAGTTCAATGTCTTTTTTGTTGTATAAAAGCTTATAATTCTTAATAGGGTAGCTTTCTATAAGAAAACTTTCTATAAGGCAGCTTAATAGAAACTTTCTATAATGTAGCTTTCTACAAGGAAACTTTCTGTAACGATGCTTCTGATAACGATACCTCTGATAACGATACCTCTGATAATGATACCTCTGATAATGATACTTCGGATAATGGTACTTTGGATAATGATACTTTGGATAATAATACTTTGGATAGTAATACTTTGGATAATGGTGCTTCTAATAATGATATTATATGTTAAAATACTATATTGAAGTGAGCGGTGTGAACATTACCGCTGTCAGGATGGTTGAAGGCTTAAGATAAAACAAAGCCCGGAGGTTAAAATAAAAAGTGATGGAAACAAAAAAAATCTGGGATGAACAGGCAATAAATGAATATAAAAAGGATCAGATAAAGGCACTTAAGACCTGCGTGCTTATTTGGGCGGGAGTTCTCGCGTATCTTTTGATATTTGGTTTGGTTGCGTGTCTTTTTTTATATGGTTTTCTTATGCTGATCTTGTTTGTGGTCAACCTTATTTTTACGCTTAAACTGCTGGCTTTTATGAAAAAAATCGAAAAAGGCGAAGCAGATGTAAAAGAAATATATTGTTTTTATGAGAAGATGAGTAAACATGATACGATGATGTTCGTTTTAAATTTCCTTTGCGGCGGGATCTTTGCGGTGTTGGGAACGTTCTATGAAATGCATGTTTTCCAAAAGGGGTTAGATGTCGGAGAAGAGATCCTGGGAGATGATTTCAAGAAAGAACGGGCAGCGTCTGATCGGAACGCGAGAATGAACTACTGCATCTATTGTCAAAAAAACTCAAGAGAAGGGAATAAACTCTACAGAATTAAAGACGGAGTGATCTGTCATTGGTGTTTAAACAAATATATACCCATGCTTCCCAAGCGGACAGAAAATCCCATGGAGATGACAGGAAAGAAATTCACTTCGGTTATGAAGCCTGAAAGTGCGGTACTCAAATTATCCTTAACATCTAAGGATTTGGATGAACGCCTCGAGTACCTGAAACAAAATAATGAACAGTATTCCTATTTCTCTCCGACAAAGGTTTTGTGTGACGGGTGCCTGGAGCTGGATGAAGCAAATGCGCTGTTCCGTGTAGCTGCGGTTAAAGAGAATGGCTATGACAGCGATAGGTACGGGGCTCCCAGCGGTCTTATTCACTCCTACAGTGATGTTTTGGGAGTGTGTTACGAAAGGGTATATGAATATGATAACAATGCTTGCTATGAGGATGCTCTGCCTGCGTGGGAGTATACGAAAAAACAGACGATCGTGATTGCGGTTTCAGACAGGTATCTGACAGAAGAAGTGTTTGCATTAAAGCTGATTCCTTCAAAAGGAATTCTCAGTTCTGCGAAACCGCAGATTGATTATGCTGAGCAGACTGTAAATGAGTTGCACGGGATTTTTGGCAAGCCTGTTTTGCCGGTCAGAATACTGCACGGCTGAAGTTTGAGGCTGAAAAGTTTTCATCGCTGAAAAATGATCGTTATATTTGATCAGTATGATTTCGTCAATTTATCTATATAAAAGCTGATTTCTTTGTGCTTTTTAGTTAGTTCTTATCTTGAAAGATATCGGAATTATGTTATCCTAACATATGTTGCGGATTATATCTGCGGGACTGACAATATAATATGAGAGGACACTTGGGATGATCACTAAAACAATTCTTGTAGAGAAAGACATGGATATGGATATTATTCCCTATTTGGTTCAGTCGGCTTGTCATTATGACTGCTCCCTTAAGATCAGCGAAGGCAATAAAGAAATCAATATGAAGAGCATCATGGGGATGACTGTTCTTAATCTCAAGAAGGGCACCAGTTTCGAACTTACTGCTGACGGTACTGATGAGATACGGGCTGTGAGTGAGATATCGGGCTGTTTCGAGGAATAAATCTTGAAGACACATCAGCTTACTCAGAAGGATATCGACAAGATAAAGGCTGAGATAGAATACCGCAAGCTTGAACTCAGGCCGGAGCTTATAGAGGCTGTTAAGGCGGCCAGGGAACAGGGAGATCTAAGCGAGAATTTTGAGTATTATGCGGCAAAACGTGAAAAGAACAAAAATGAGAGCCGTATAAGATCTCTGGAAAGAATGCTCAAGTTTTCCGTGGTGATTGAAGAAACGTCTTCAGGCGGCGGAGCGGGTATAGGCGATAAAATTAAGATCCGGTTTGACGCTGACGGTTTAACGGATGAATACACGTTGGTGACCACGGTCGGTACGGATACTTTAAATAATTGTATCAGTATTGAGTCACCCTTAGGCAGAGCTCTCAGGGGACGCAAAGCCGGGGAAAAGGTTAATGTGAAGCTGGAAGATGGAAGCAGCTTCGGTGTAACGATAATAGATATAGAGCAGATATAGATTAAGTAATTTTTTGAACGGCGCCGGATGGCGTCGTTTTTGATTTTGTGAAGCGGAACGTTTTTATAATATGTAGAGAAGAGTGGAGTGTACACAACAATATATAGAGGTTGACATATTGTTACAAAAAAAGTATCATAATTGTTACAACTGTTAAGAATGTGTTAAGAAGATAACAGCATTACGCGTTGACTGTATTACTCAATGTGATGCCCTCAGGAACTGAGGGCGAGAGAGGAATTCTATTTATGAAAAAGTTTGTAACAGTTAAAATACTTGCCTGCTATCTGGGTTTAGCAGTGCTTCTCTTTACGGCCGGTTTTGTATATTTTCCTTCACGGACCGTGGCTGCCGGAGCTGATGCCGGTATATATTATGAAGTGATCGCGAATGCGTGTATCAGGGAAAAGCCGGATAAAAGCGCAAAGCAGATAGCTACCGCAAAAAAGGGGTCGGTGGTGCTTATGCTTGATGTAAAGGCTGATCCTGAATACTCGATGATTTCATATGACGGAGATACCGGTTACATTTTTACGGGATGTATTAAAGCTTCGGAAAAAAATGATGCATCTAACCGAATGAAGGCTATGTCGGGGGATGAGAAATCCGTGAAGGTAAATGTGATGACTTCGTCAGAAGCGTGGAGCATTGCAAAAGAAAAAGGAATTACGGAACTGAGTGCTCCGCTTAATTCGGTTATGACTTCATCGGAAGCCTGGTCTTCTGCGAAAGAAAAAGGATTGACCGCAATGGTCTCTATGGAGCCACAGAGTCAAAGCAGTGCTGCGCCGTCGCATCGGGCAGGACTTGGTACTTTGACAGCGTTGTTAGGGGGGAGTTCCAGTGTCGAGCTGGAGAGCGCTTATCAGGCAGAGGTTTTGCCTGAAGCCGGGAAACCGGAAACTGAGAAGTCAGCTTCGATGCACAAAAGTGAGATAGTATATAAGACGGCCAGATACGTAAAGATGTATGAAAAGCCGGATGCCAAATCGGGTGTTATGATGTCGATTCCTGAAGGCACCGTAATACTTGTGTTCGGAAGCGGCGAGGGTGAGTACTGCCGTATTGCGTACAAGGGAAAGAGCGGATATATCAAGTCTGATGCCATTACGGATAATACAAAAGATGTTAATGCGGGTGGTGGAGAGTTGTTTGAGATTACCGCATACTGTCCCTGCCAGAAATGCTGTCAGAAATACAGCAATGAATTAAACGGCGGTGAACCGCATACTGCTACCGGAACGGTTCCTGAAGCAGGAAGGACGATCGCGGTTGATCCTTCGGTTATTCCGTATGGCTCTGTTGTGGAAATAGAAGGGCTTGGTACTTTTATTGCAGAGGACTGTGGCGGAAAGATCAAGGAAAATCATATAGATGTATATTTCGAAACACATGAAGAGGCTGTGGCGTTCGGAAAAAAGACGCTCCACGTGTTAGTGGTTAAATGACCCGGCTGTGTCGGCTGTGATGGGAAGGGAAAAGGTATTTGCAGATATTGGCAAATACCTTTTTTGAAAAGTGAAATTTATTGTTGATATTTTGTTCAAACTTACTTTACTATTTTTGCTCTGTATAATATAATATTTAACGGGCGTACTGTCTGATGGTACGCTTTCGCAATATGAATTCATAGAAATACGGGGGTACGTGACATGAAGGTTTGCGCAAAATGCGGAAACAAACTTGGCAAGCATGATAAGTTTTGCGGCAAATGCGGATCATCGGAGATTACCGAGACCAAATCCAGTTTCCTTTCCGGAATAATCGATTTCGGACCAAAACAGAAAAAATGTATTTATTGCGGAACTACGCTGGAAGGTAAGGCTAAGTTCTGTTTTGCGTGCGGGAAACCCACGGAGGGCGGCGTTTCGCTTTCTTTCCTTGATGAGAATAAAAATGCGCCTGTGCCTGAAGGGACCGGACTTGATTTTGAGAACGGTGATGTTCAGGGGGCAGATGCAGTCCAGGGGGCTGCCGAGGCTGCGGAGGCAGCGCCGAAAGCGGATGTTCCTGAGCTGGATTTCTTAAAATCAGCAGAAGATTTTTCTTCATCACTTGGCGGAGGTGCAAATACCGGAGTTACCCAGAATCCGGCCAGCCATCTTGCCGGAGACAGGAAAGAACCGAAAAAGAATGATTATGTACAGCCCGCAGCCGCTGCATGGAGCATACCACAGCCCGGATCTGCCGGGTCTGTTGTGGGAGCACCTGTGCCTCAGCCGGAAGAGCAGGATGATGCGACCGGCAACAGCTATGGCGGTAATGTCGCTCCTGCGCCTGTTCCCGTGGCGCCTGTTCCTTCGCCTGTTCAGGCTGCACCTGTTGCACCTTCTGCTCAGCAGCAAAAGCCTATAAGTGATATGGAGGCTGCACGCAGAGCTCTCAAGGAAGAAGAGGAAAGACGTAAGCAGGAGGAAATCAGGAAACGCAGAGAAGCTGAAGCGGCGAGAAAAGCTGAGGAAGAGCGCAGACGCGCAGAAGAAGAAGCTGCTAAGAAAGCTGAGGAAGAAAGAAAAGCGGCTGAAGAAGCTGCTAAGAAAGCGGCTGAAGAAAAACGCCTTGCAGAGGAAGAAGCAATAAGAAGGGCAGAAGAAGAGAGAAAAGCTGCGGAAGAGGCTGCGAGAAAGGCGGAAGAAGAACGGCTTGCTATAGAAGAGGCGGCAAGAAAGGCAGAAGAAGAGAGAAAACGTGCGGCTGAAGAAGCTGCTAAAAAAGCTGAAGAAGCGAAGCGTCTTGCAGAAGAAGCTGCCAAGAAGGCAGAAGAGGAAAGAAAACGTGTAGAAGAAGAGGCTGCCCGCAGGGAAGAAGAAGCCAGGAAACGTGCCGAGGAAGAGGCGGCAAGAAAGGCTGAGGAAGAGCGCAGACGTGCTGAGGAAGAAGCTGCCAAACAGGCGAGATTAGAAGAAGAACGCAAAGCGCTGGATGATCTTCTTAAGAATGCCAACGATAGTGCCAAGGCGGCGTTGGAAGATTGTGCTAAAGGCACGATAACTGCGATAAATGAACTGGAGGTAGCTCTCGACAGCTTTAAAGAGTACGAGTCTAAGACCGGCGAAAAGATATCGGATAGAGAAGATAATGAGATATTCCTTCAGCTTGAGGATGTACTGGGCGTTCATTACTATGATGAAAGAGCATATAAGCTGGGTGTTCCTTTGGTGAAGGATGCCGCGCTTCATGGACAGTCACTGGCTGCTATCCGTTATTCTGACTGGGTGATCAGGAACAGAAGCGAGGTGCCTGAGCAACAGGGGCTTATGGTTGACATGCTGACTAAAGCTCTTGAAGATCCCAAGATAATAGAAAATAAAGAAGAATTCATCAGGGCTCAGCTTTTCCTTGCGAAAGTTTACAGAGAAGGACTGACAGTGAAGAAAGATATGCAGGCGGCGTTCAAGTATTACAAAGCTTGCGCTGATGACGGAAATGCTATAGGGATCGCTATGGTAGGTCAGTGCCTGCTGTATGGTGACGGTGTCAAACGTGATGCCAAGGCTGCGTTTGAGTGGAACTCAAAAGGTGCGGAACTTGGACAGGAGCGCAGTATAAGAAATATCGCACTGGCATATGACTATGGTACCGGCGTGAAGAGAGAACCGCTGAAAGCTGTTGAGTGGTACAAGAAAGTACTTGAGATTTCATCGACTGACCGTTTTGCAAAGTACAGGATTGCTTACTGCCTGGCAAATGTTGATAGTGTGTTCGGTTTCAAACCCACAAACGATATGTACAAGGAAGCCGCTTCATATGCGCAGGCGGCACTTGATGATGGTGAGAAAGATGCTGAAGTGGTAATAGGTTTCCTGAAGACACGTCCCGTTAATGGACTGCCTAATTATAATGAGGCTTATGCGCATTTTGCCAAGGCGGCGAATCATGGCAATGAAAAAGCAAAAGAGTGGCTTACGCGTTTTGAAAAGAAGGGCAATGGAAGCTACACTATCAGGAATTAATTAAATTTTTTTAAAGCGGGGTTGACATACCCCGCTTTTTTTGTGATAATAACATTCGTGCGTCAAATGATGCATGGGTGTCCATAGCTCAGCTGGATAGAGCAACGGCCTTCTAAGCCGTGGGTCGGGGGTTCGAATCCCTTTGGGCACGCTTAGATAGCCCCCTTTCCTGTTTGTTATGGTGGGTATAGCGTAGTTGGTTAACGCGCCAGATTGTGGTTCTGGAGACCGAGGGTTCGAGTCCCTCTACCCACCCTTTTGGGCTATCGCCAAGCGGTAAGGCACAGGGTTTTGATCCCTGCATTCGCTGGTTCGAATCCAGCTAGCCCAGCTTATAGTTTATATTCAGAGTCGTAGAGTGGTATTAAAACCGGTTCTACGATTTTTTTATAAATTAAAGGTTTATAATACGTTGTGTGAATATTTTTATTAAATTTCTTTGTAAGGGAAAGAAAGGGATAATTTCTTGAAAAAGCGGAATTCTGGATTATTATTCATATTACCCGTTATGACCCTTGTTTTTTCAGGCTGCGCGAGGGATGGTGATGCGGCCTATAAAGAGGGAGTAAATGCGCTTACGGTTCAGGAGTATGATGTGGCTGTAGAGAAGCTGCAGGAAGCTGTCACAGCCGGAAGCGACAGGGAAAGGACTATGAGAGCGCTCGGGTTAGCCTATATGGGAGAGGAACGCTATAGTGAGGCTGTCACAGCGTTTAAAGAGGCACTGAAAGCTGCCGGAACATCAACAGGCGAGCTTGAGTGTGATATAAATTATTACATGGCTGTGTCTTTGTCCAAACTCGGAGAGTACGATGAGGCTGTTTCGAGACTTGATTCCGTTATAGCCCTGCGTCCGGCAGACAGACAGGCTTTAGTGCAGAGAGGGCAGCTTGAGCTGTACCTGGGCGATAAAGAGAATGCCAAGGCTGATTTTGACAAAGCGGTTGCGGTCAAAAAAAGCGATGCCGGTATCTATATTGATATTTATGACGCTTATGTGAAACGTGGGATGGAAAGCGAAGGGGCAGAATATCTTAGTGCTGCCAAAAATGCCGATTCCGGAAAGCTCAATGATTTTGATAAGGGGAGACTGTGCTTTTATACCGGTGATTATGAGGGGGCCTGCAATTATCTTGAATATGCCAGGAGTACACAACAGGCCGGACCTGAGCTTATAGGCCTGCTGGGACGCTGTTACTGCCTGCAGGAGAAATATGAAAATGCTACCGCAATTTATCTGGGGTATCTGGAAGAAAATCCTGATCCCACCATTTACAACGAACTGGGGCTTTGCTACGTCACCGAAGGAGACTATGCATCTGCGGCAGAGGCTTTCCATAACGGCAGTGAGATCAAAGAAAAGAATACATATATGCAGATACTTAAGCACAATGAGATAGTCTGCCTGGAGTATATGAGGGAATATGAGCAGGCGGCAGTTCTTGCTGCGGAATATATCGACACTTACGGTGATGAGGGGGGGCTTATGTCCAAGGAATACGATTTCCTTTATACCAGATAAGGGTTTTGCGGTTTTTTTCTTAGAATTCAGGCTAAACACAAGATATAGTTTTGTATACAAAAATTATGCAATATATCTTGTGTTTTTATATTGACATAAAATTTTGGCTTTGATAGAATACATTTACACAGTCAAGTTCTTGGTTGTTATGTAAACAATCTTAAAATTCATAATCCAACAAGATGCAGACAGTGATAGGACAGTTATGAAGTGAAAATTATGAATCAGGGGTTAAAATTGCGCAAAAAACGATAATTTAGCCCAAAAATCAATTAAAAAACAGGAAGGAAGGAACAAAAGGGATGTTCACAGTTATCAAGAGGGACGGAGAGAAAGCTGATTTTATGTTAACCAAAATCGGCGATGCCATACGCAAGGCGTTTGAGGCTACCGAAATGGTATATAACAACGATATCATCGATATGCTTTCTCTTAAAGTGACGGCTGATTTCCAGAGCAAGATTGAGGGTGGCTGCATTCATGTGGAACAGATTCAGGACAGTGTTGAAAATGTTCTGGAGACGTCCGGCTATGCCGCTGTAGCAAAGGCATTCATTCTTTATCGTAAGCAGCATGAAAAGATGCGCGAGATGAAGTCAACGATACTCGACTACAAGGACGTTGTAAACAGCTATGTAAAGGTTGAGGACTGGCGTGTTAAGGAGAATTCCACCGTTACTTATTCCGTTGGCGGACTTATCCTTTCCAATTCCGGTGCCGTTACTGCAAATTACTGGCTTTCAGAAATCTACGATGAGGAAATAGCAAATGCTCACAGGAATGCTGATATCCATATCCATGATCTCTCAATGCTTACCGGTTACTGTGCAGGCTGGTCGTTAAAGCAGCTTATTCAGGAAGGTTTGGGCGGTATTCCCGGAAAGATCACGTCTGCTCCGGCTGCACATCTTTCCGTGCTTTGCAACCAGATGGTTAATTTTCTTGGCATTATGCAGAATGAGTGGGCAGGTGCACAGGCATTTTCTTCCTTCGATACATATCTGGCACCTTTTGTAAAGGTTGATAACTTAAGCTATAAAGAGACAAAGAAGTGTATAGAAACTTTTATATACGGTGTAAATACTCCCAGCCGCTGGGGAACACAGGCTCCTTTCTCAAATATCACTTTGGACTGGACTGTACCTGCCGATCTCGCAGAGCTTCCTGCAATAGTAGGCGGCAAGGAGATGGATTTCTGCTACAAGGACTGCAAGACTGAGATGGATATGGTTAACCGTGCATTCCTTGAAGTAATGATTGAAGGTGATGCAAACGGGCGCGGATTCCAGTATCCTATTCCCACATATTCCATTACCAGTGATTTTGACTGGTCTGATACTGAGAATAACCGCCTTCTTTTCGAAATGGCTGCAAAGTACGGCACACCTTATTTCTCAAACTACATCAACTCTGACATGGAGCCCAGCGACGTGCGTTCAATGTGCTGCCGTTTGCGCCTTGACTTAAGAGAACTCAGAAAGAAATCCGGCGGTTACTTTGGCTCAGGAGAGAGTACCGGATCTGTAGGCGTAGTTACCATCAACATGCCCAGGATCGCATATCTGTCAAATAACAAGGGCGATTTCTACAAGAAACTCGATAGGCTTATGGATATTGCTGCAAGAAGCCTTAAGGTAAAGAGAGGTGTTATCACAAGACTGCTTCAGGAAGGGCTCTATCCTTACACAAAGAGATATCTTGGCAGCTTTGATAATCATTTCTCGACGATTGGTCTTGTGGGCATGAACGAAGTGGGACTTAATGCAAACTGGCTTCGTGCTGACATGACCGATGTAAGGACACAGGAATTTACTAAGGAAGTCCTTAATCACATGAGGGAAAGACTTTCGGATTATCAGGAGCAGTATGGCGACCTTTACAATCTTGAAGCTACACCGGCCGAGAGTACTTCTTATCGTCTTGCCAAGCATGACAAGGCTAAATGGCCTTCGATCAAGACTGCAGGCAAGGATGGTGAGGTACCTTACTATACCAACAGCTCACATTTGCCTGTAGGTTTTACTTCGGACATATTCGATGCACTGGATATTCAGGACGAGCTTCAGACACTTTATACATCCGGAACAGTATTCCATGCATTCTTAGGCGAGAAGCTTCCTGACTGGAAGGCTGCCGCTACGCTGGTAAGGACCATTGCCCAGAACTACAAGCTTCCTTACTATACCATATCACCTGTATATTCCATCTGTGCCGATCACGGATATATTAAGGGTGAACAGGAGTTGTGTCCCCACTGCGGCAAGAAGACAGAGGTTTATTCACGTATAACAGGTTATTACAGGCCTGTGCAGAACTGGAATGACGGAAAGCTGCAGGAGTACGCAGACAGGGTAAACTATGATATAGCAAATTCCACATTAAAGAGACCTCATTCAGCTGTTGTCACCATGAGTGATATCTTTGACGAAGAAGCTGATGTGACTGTGAGCAAGCCCGAAGAGATAAAGTATCTCTTTACTACAAAGACATGTCCTAACTGCAAGCTGGTAAAGGATTATCTGAAAAATGTGGATTATATGCTGGTGGATGCTGAGGAAAACCCCGAGCTTGCACAGAAGTACAAGATTCGTCAGGCTCCTACGCTGGTGGTGATCAACGGTGATGATGTGACCAAGTATGCAAATGCTTCGAATATCAAGAAATATGCTGAAAACTGTGCGCTGACCAGCGTGTAAGCGCAAATCGGAACGGTTTTACGGTAAGCGATATCGCTTGCTATGGGGAGGATAAATGAAAAAGGAAATGGGGCGGATAGAATTCGCTCCGTTTTCTTTTTATCGCAGCGGATCTGCGTGGATTTTTTGAGCTTATTGCTGATAATGCACGATGCCCTCAGACGGTAAGGAGTTTCTATGGCGAAAAATGGCAGCTTATGATAAAATGATGGCGTATATAAAGCAAATAATAAGTCAAAGGAGTAATCTGTATGATTTCAAAACTTGCAGCTAAGATAAAAGAAACATCACCTATTGTAGTAGGACTTGATCCCCAGCTTAAATTTCTTCCGGAACCTCTGTTAGAGGCATCTTTCAGGGAATTCGGAGAAAATCCCGAAGGTGTCTGTGATGCTATTTTCAATTTCAATAAGCGTATCGTGGATGCTGTCTGCGACCTGGTTCCTGCTGTAAAGCCCCAGATTGCAATGTATGAGGTGTATGGCATTCCGGGACTTATTGCATTTGATAAGACTGTAAAGTATTGCAAGGAAAAGGGACTTATTGTTATAGGCGATATCAAAAGAGGTGACATCGGTTCCACATCAGGAGCTTATGCCCAGGGGCATCTGGGGCATGTTACCATAGGCGGAAAGGACTACAGGGGATTCGAGGAGGACTTCGCTACTGTAAATCCCTATCTTGGAAGCGACGGTGTAAAACCGTTTATAGATGTGTGCAAGGCTGAAGACAAAGGTATATTTGTGCTGGTAAAGACCTCAAATCCCTCCAGCGGGGAACTGCAGGATCGTGTGTCAGACGGAAGGCCTATATACGAATGGATGGGTGAAATGGTAGCCAAATGGGGTGAGGACTGCATGGATGGCGATTACAGCGAAGTGGGCGCAGTGGTCGGTGCAACCTACCCTGAGATGGGCAAAGTGCTCCGGAAGATCATGCCGAAGAGCTTCATCCTGGTACCGGGGTATGGTGCACAGGGTGGAAAAGGTGCTGACCTGGTTCATTTCTTCAATGAAGACGGTCTGGGCGCGATCATCAATTCCTCAAGGGGGATTATTGCTGCATACAGGGAAGAAAAATATGCAAAATTCGGTGCAGAGCATTTTGAAGAGGCTTCCAGGGCTGCAGTTATAGATATGAAAGAAGATATTGCATCTGCACTTGCGTGATCATGTCCATAGCTTTACATGGTACAGTTCTTGTGATAGACTTATGACTTGTGGCAGAAGGAACGGAATTTGGGGAATATGACAGATTTTTAGTTTTATAGAAACGGAGGTTTCTGATGGAAGCATATAAGCAGGAATTCATAGATTTCATGGTAGAGAGCAGAGTGCTTAAGTTCGGTGATTTTACATTAAAAAGCGGCAGGAAGTCCCCGTTTTTTATGAATGCAGGGGCTTATGTTACCGGTGCACAGTTAAAAAGACTGGGGCAGTATTATGCAAAGGCGATCAATGCAGCTTTCGGACTTGATTTCGATGTGCTTTTCGGACCTGCGTACAAGGGAATACCGCTTGCAGTAGCAACTGCTATAGCTATAGATGAACTCTACGGCAAAGAAGTAAGGTATTGTGCCAACCGCAAGGAGATAAAGGATCACGGAGATACCGGAATTCTTCTCGGTTCGGGACTTAAAGACGGAGACAGGGTGGTAATGATAGAGGATGTCACCACTTCCGGAAAATCCATAGACGAGACCTATCCTATATTGAGTGCACAGGCAGATCTTGATATAAAAGGGCTCGTAGTTTCTTTGGATAGAATGGAAAAGGGAAAGGGTGATGGTTCTGCACTCGCAGAGGTGGGTGAGAAATATTCACTTCAGACTACGGCTATCGTCACCATGGCAGATGTTACCGAATACCTTTACAACAGGGAAACGGCAAACGGTGTCATCATTGATGATGACATAAAGAAACGTATCGATGAGTACTATGCACAGTACGGTGCTGCAAAATTATAAAGGTATTGATATGCGGACGATGTCCCTCAATGTATCATTTTTTTGCAGCCATTAAAAGGAGATGAGGCATGGAAGAGAAGGTCTATAAGCTCATGAAAAATTCCGGCGGACTTACCCTTGCTTTGGGGATAGTCAGCATTGTGGTAGGAGTTACCACCGGTGTTTTTCTGATCATTACAGGTGCAAAGCTTATCAGTGGTAAAAAAGATCTGATGTTTTAGTAATGAGTCTTCTTGATAAGTACAAATTCAGCAACAAAACACATCCGCTCTTGGGAATCATGTCCTTTTTGCTGGGGGTGATATCTGTTGGTGCGTTTGTTGCGGCCATTACCTTAAGTGTCAGGGCAGGCGGCGAGGTTGCAGTGCAGTATGTGCTTGCAGTTATTCTCGGTACCCTTATGTCCGTAGCGGGTATGGTCCTTGGGATCATTGCCAGAAGGAAAAGAGAGTGCTATTATCTGTTCCCTAATATGGGGATAGCTCTCAATGGACTTATGATAGTGGTAATCTGGGTGATGATCACGGAAGGGATTATTGCGGGATGAGTGAAGATTTTATAATGGACAGTGGACTTTTGGCTGAAAGATTCGAACTGGCCTGCGGGCGTCTTGGACAGTTATGTACCGGGAACACCGACAGTGAAGAAATAAAGCCGGAAGCCTTGATTGATAATGGTGTAATTCAGAAGCAGAATGCGTGGCTGGATTTTTTTTCATGCCAGGCGTCTTTTCTTTTGTTTCTGAAAGAGGTTTATGATCATATCTGTCGTGAGCCGGAAGATATTTCATATCTCGCAGGGATAAACAAAAAGCTGTATGAAGATGTGATTTCCGATAATTATCAGTCCTCGTATGCAAACCCTTCACATGCTGTCAGTATTTTCGGGCAGGATATGGGACAGGCAGCGGCACTTTTGGCGGCTGAGATGCGTGCGGCGATACCTTCGGTTTTTGAGAATGATGCAGACGGGCTTCTTATAAGGATGGAGCTTCTGCTGATGGTCAATACTTCCGTGAATGATTTTTATTCGGAAGATGATGGCCTTGAAGACGAAAAACAGTTATTTAAGAACATAAAAGAAGACATATACGCTTATGTAAGCGACTATTATGAAACCGAATGCGAAAAAAGGATATGTGCGCTTACAGAGGCTGAAAAAGGCATTGCGGTATCGCTCATCAGAAAATACTCGGCGGATACGTCTGCCACGGATATACTTTACGGATATGGTGAGTATATTACGGATAATGAGCTGAAAACGGCAGAATATGTAGCATCCCTTCCGGAAGAAGAAATAGATTCCATTGCAGGGACGCTTACGGAGGGGTACAGGCGCGGCTTTGAATTGACCGGCCGGGATCTGTCAATAAAGAAATCTGCAGGTATCAGATATCCTATAGGTTTTGAGCGGATAATCGCAAAAGCAATTGATAATCTTAAGAAAATAGGGCTTGAGCCTGTAATATACAGGAGCAGCCAGAGTCTGTTTAACGGTTACAGTGTTGCGAAGAACGGATTCTTCGGGGCTAATCCCAATCCGCAGTATGATTTTGACCACAGGGAGGATCTGGCCCTCGTACTGGACGGTCAGCTGGTGACCAGGAAGCTGGAGTGTCTTAAGGCGGCATGGGAGAATCATAAGGACAGTGCAAAGGTTCATGCGGGTCCGGTGGTACTTGAGTGTTTCGGTACCAAGCCATTTGTTCCGGAAAGCTGTTCGAATGCTATAAAATACAGCGAGAAGCAGAGAGGCTTAAATGTCCGTTTCCGTACCGAAAGCGGCACGATGACCAATCATTATATTCCGGGTGATGAACGGAGCTTTACCATCATGGCTCTTCCCGTATATGACGCCGGAAAGGATTTTGAAAAGATTTTTGATGCAGTACTTAAGATAAATACTCTGGATAATGAGTTATATTTTAGGATACAGCAGAGCATAATAGATGTATTGGATACAGCAGACCACATATGTGTAAGGGGGATGAACGGAAACCGTACCGAACTTACTGTAGCTCTTGTGGAACTGACCGATCCCGGGCATCAGACTAAATTTGAAAACTGTGTTGCGGATGTTAATATACCTGTGGGCGAGGTGTTTACATCGCCTGTACTTAAGGGGACTAACGGCACACTGCATGTAAGCAGGGTTTTCTTAAATGAAATAGAATATAAGGATCTGAGTATCGTATTAAAAGATGGAATGGTTTCTGACTATTCCTGTGCTAATTTCGAAGATCCCGATGAGGGCAGGCATTTTATAGAGGAGAATATACTTTTTAACCATAAGACGCTTCCTGTCGGTGAGGCTGCCATAGGCACGAATACCACGGCTTATGTTTTATCGAAAAAATACGGGTTTGAATCTCTTCTGCCCATACTTATTGCAGAAAAGACAGGACCGCATTTTGCACTGGGGGATACATGCTATTCACATAGTGAGGATATAAAGGTATACAATCCTGACGGCAAGGAGATAATCGCCAGGGACAATGAGATTTCGGTTCTCAGAAAAGAAGATGTATCAAAAGCGTATTTTAACTGTCATACAGATATAACGATTCCCTATGATGAACTGGGAAGTCTGATTGCTGTAGCCAAGGATGGCAGAGAGACTGTCATAATTGAAAATGGAAGGTTTGTCTTAAAAGGAACAGAGGAGCTTAATAAAGCTTTTGAGTTATAAAATCAAACAAATTCAGGAGGAAGAAAAAAATGCCACAGGTGAGCATAGTAATGGGCAGCGATTCCGATATGCCCGTTATGAAAAAAGCAGCTGACGTACTTAAGGAGCTGGGGATAGAATTCGAAATGAGGATAATCTCCGCCCATCGTGAGCCTGAGGAATTCTTTGAATATGCAAAGACCGCCGAGGAAAGAGGCGTCAAAGTAATAATCGCAGGTGCCGGAATGGCAGCGCATCTTCCGGGAATGTGTGCGGCTATTTTCCCTATGCCGGTTATCGGCATTCCCATGCATACCGAGTCTTTGGGGGGAAGGGATTCACTTTATTCCATAGTGCAGATGCCTTCCGGAATACCGGTAGCTACCGTTGCCATAAACGGAGGAAAGAACGCCGGAATCCTGGCTGCAAAGATGTTAGCAATGTCAAATCCTGCTATCCTGGAGAGACTAAAGAAACTTACAACCGACATGAAGGATCAGGTTATAGCCAAGGATGCAAAGCTTGCTGATGTCGGATATGAGAATTACTGACTATTTTAGATTAACAGATCAGGTTTTATCACCATCAGGTGAGCAGAAGAAGTGAAGTTTTGTATATTAACTGTCAGCGATGAATAAGGAGGTATGTAATGGATTATAAGAATGCCGGTGTGGATATTGAAGCCGGGTACAAGTCGGTTGAACTTATAAAGAAATATGTGGCGGAGACCATGAGGAGTGAGGTTTTAGGAGGCTTAGGGGGATTCTCCGGCGCCTTTTCCCTGAAAGCCATCAAGGATATGGAAGATCCCATTCTGTTGTCCGGTACAGACGGCGTGGGAACCAAGCTTAAGCTTGCGTTCCTTCTGGATAAGCATGATACAGTAGGAATCGACTGTGTGGCAATGTGCGTAAATGACGTAGCATGCGCAGGCGGTGAGCCTTTGTATTTCCTTGATTACATTGCATGCGGCAAGAACTATCCCGAAAAGATAGCCCTTATCGTTAAGGGAGTGGCTGAGGGCTGCAAGCAGGCCGGATGCGCACTGATCGGCGGTGAAACTGCAGAGATGCCCGGATTCTATCCTGAAGACGAATATGATCTTGCGGGCTTTGCTGTGGGAGTTGCTGACAGAAAGGATATGGTGACCGGCGAGAGTATAAAATCAGGCGATGTGCTTGTGGGTATCGCATCAAGCGGCGTGCACTCAAACGGTTTTTCGCTGGTAAGGAAAGTATTCCAGATGAATGCCGATAACCTCATACGTTATAATTCTGAACTCGGCAAGCCGTTAGGCGAGGCACTTATTGAGCCTACCAAGATATATGTTAAGGCACTTAAATCCGTAAAGGAAGCAGGCATTGTCATAAAGGGATGCAGTCACATTACGGGTGGCGGTTTCTATGAGAATATTCCCAGGATGCTTCCGGATGGCACATGTGCAAAAGTACGGAAGGAAAGCTATGAAGTACCTGCTATTTTTAAGCTTCTGCAGTCAACAGGAAAAATCGAAGACCACGTAATGTATAACACCTACAATATGGGTGTGGGCATGGTCCTGGCGCTGGATCCGACGGATGCGGATGCTGCCATAAGGGCGCTTGATGCTGCCGGCGAGAAGGCGTATGTAATCGGCGAAGTTGCAGACAGTGATGTGAAGGAGACCGTAATATGCTAAGGATCGCTGTATGTGTTTCCGGAGGCGGCACCAATCTTCAGGCGATAATCGATGCCATAAGGGATGGACGGATAACCAATGCCGAGATCGTATCGGTCATTTCCAATAAGCCTGATGCCTATGCACTTAAAAGAGCTGAGGAAAACGGAATAAAGAGTGTATGCGTTAACAGAAAGGATTATCCTGATAAGGAAAGCTTTTACAAAGCCCTGATGGATGCCGTGGATGGTGCAATACCCGATCTGGTGGTCCTTGCAGGTTTTATGGTTGTGCTTCCGCCTGAAATGATTAGAAAATACCAGCGAAAGATCATCAATATCCATCCTTCGCTGATCCCGTCATTCTGCGGAGATGGTTTTTATGGCCTCAAGGTTCACGAGGCAGCACTTGCCAGGGGTGTAAAAGTTACCGGCGCTACCGTTCATTTTGTCGACGAAGGGACTGATACCGGCCCCATAATCAGACAGAAAGCCGTGGATGTGCATGAAGGCGATACTCCGGAGATACTTCAGAAGCGCGTTATGGAACAGGCTGAGTGGGTCATTATGCCGGAAGTTATAGACGAGATAGCAAACGGTGAGATCAATATAGGTATGGAACGTAAATAGGAGGTATGATCACGGTATGAAGATACTTGTTGTTGGCGGTGGCGGAAGAGAACATGCCATATGTTACGGATTACACAAAAGCAGCCGGGTGACAAAGCTTTACTGCGCCCCCGGTAATGCCGGCATTGCAGAATATGCGGAATGTGTTGAAATAGGTGTTATGGATTTTGAAAAGCAGGTTGCTTTTGCAAAGGAGAAAGCCATCGACCTTGTTGTAGTGGCACCGGATGATCCTCTTGCGGCAGGGCTTGTGGATGAGTTTGAAAAAGCCGGCATCAAAGCTTTCGGTCCTCGGAAGAATGCAGCTATTCTGGAAGGCAGCAAAGCTTTTTCCAAGGATCTTATGAAGAAATATGGCATTCCCACAGCTGCTTACGAGACCTTTGATGATCCCGAGAAAGCTCTGGAATATCTTGAGACAGCAAAAATGCCTATAGTACTTAAGGCAGACGGACTGGCTTTGGGAAAAGGTGTTCTTATCTGCAATGACCTTGAAAGCGCGAAGGCTGGTGTAAAGGAGATAATGCTGGATAAGAAGTTCGGAACCGCGGGCAGCCGGATGGTGGTTGAGGAATTCATGACCGGACGTGAGGTTTCTGTTTTAAGCTTTGTGGACGGAAAGAATATCCGTATCATGACCAGTGCCCAGGACCATAAGCGGGCAGGCGATGGCGACACAGGGCTGAATACCGGTGGAATGGGGACATTTTCACCAAGTCCTTTCTATACCGAAGAAGTAGACAGAATATGCCGAGAGAAGATATATCAGCCTACGGTGGATGCCATGAGGGCGGAAGGCCGTGAATTCAAGGGTATCATTTTCTTCGGTCTGATGATAACTGAGGATGGACCGAAGGTGCTTGAGTATAATGCACGTTTCGGAGATCCCGAGGCTCAGGTGGTCATACCAAGAATGAAAAACGATCTTCTTGATGTGATGGAAGCGTGTGTTGACGGTACTTTGGGGGATGTTGAGCTTGAATTCGAGGATAATGCGGCTGTATGCGTTGTCCTTGCGAGTGAAGGTTATCCTGTTAAGTATGAAAAAGGCTATGAAATAAAAGGTCTTGAGAATTTTAAGGATAAGGACGATTATTTCTGCTTCCATGCCGGTACTAAGTTTGCTGATGGAAAGATCGTGACAAACGGAGGAAGGGTGTTAGGAGTTACAGCCAAAGGCGCAGATTTAAAGGAAGCAAGGGCTAAAGCTTACAAGGCCACTGAATGGATTGATTTTGATAACAAGTACATGCGTCACGATATCGGAAAAGCAATTGATGAGGCATGATGCAGTTAACATAATTTTATTATTTTTACAAAAAAAGAGTGCATTATTGAAAATAATATGATAAAATCCTTGTGTTATGCATATGGATATAAATAACGAGAGATATGCATAGTTTTTTGAGTTTTACGGAGGAAGAAAAGTATGGAAAGCAGAACAGTTAAGAGAAGCATCGGTGTCAGGATATTGCCTGCGCTTTTTCTGGCATTTGTCATGATGTTTGCAATGCAGATGATGGTTTTTGCCGCAGCGAATGAAGGTGATACCATTACTGTAACAAAAGAAGGCGGCTGTAATGTCCGTAAATCCGCATCAACGGACAGCGAAAAGGCCGGTGCGGCCGACAAGGGACAGTCTTTTGTGGTAGCGGAGGTTGTAGAAGCCGGAGATTATGTATGGTACAGGGTTGAGAGTGATTCTGTTTCCGGCTATATCCGCGGAGATATGGTTGAAGTTACAGCTACTGCTGAGGAAACACCTGCAACCGAGGCTCCGGAGGAAAGCGAAGCCACAGAACCGGAAGCGACTGAAGAGCCGGCGCCTGCGGCATCTTCACAGGCGACACTTAATGCATTAGAGCCTACAGCAGATCCTGATGTTATCCCTGAGGGCTTTACAAAGGTTACCCTCAATACCGGAGCAGGTTCAGTAACCGGCTGGCAGAACGGTAATTTTTATATTATCTATGCTCAGACACTTGGCAGTGATCCCGGATGGTATCTGCTGGATGCAACAGACAGCAGCGATATGATCTGGATAAGATACAACAGTTCGCTTTTTACTGCTGCTTCTACAGCAAAGACTTCATCCGGCAGCGGATATCTTATAATGGCCATAGTATTCGGTGTGCTCTGTGTAATACTTATAATTGTAGTTGTTGTTCTCGGTATGAAGCAGTTCGGTGGAAACAACAATAGTTTTGATGATGACGATGATGATGACGACGATGACGATTATGATGATGACGATTATGATGATGACGACGATGATGAGGAAGATGAAAGACCGGCAAGACGTCCTGCATCAAGGAGCGCATCTTCAGCAAGGCGTGCTACGTCCTCAAGGCCTGTAGTTCCTGCAGGACGTCAGGGGGCAAGACAGCAGTCAGCAGGTACAGCTTATCCTCAGGGCAACGGAAGGGTAAGAAGGGCTGATCCTTCGAGAAAATCACTTGCAACAGCACAGAAGCCTTCAAACATACCTGATGATGACTATGACGATGATGATTATGATGATTATGGTGAGGATCTGTCAGAGACAAAGGTAATGCCTGCAAAGGAAGTGGTTGAAAGAAGACCTGAGAGAAGGGCTGAAGGCGGACAGGTACGTACCCAGGCAAGGCGTTCACAGGCTGTATCAAGATCATCTGCAGGCAGGGCCGTACAGGGCGGTGCACAGCGCAGGACATCTGCACAGTATAATAAGACCAGAGTCAGAAATGATGAGGACGATGAGTAATTCCGGTTAGTTTTTGGAACACATTAATCAATTGATTTAAGAGTCTCATTCTGTTATATTTATTATGTAACAGAATGAGATTTTTTTATTAAATATTACTTTTAGCCGGATTTTTCTCTAATAAAATAATATAGTTAAGTGCATAATGCTATATCGATCAGGGAGGTATCATGAAATTCGAAATAGATCATAATTCCGAAGAGAGTAAATACATACAGCTTCATGACAGGATCATTACTATGATTGCATCAGGCAAGCTTTCCGAGGGCGATGTCCTTCCGTCTGTAAGGGAAATGGCGGAGATCCTGGATATTAATTTTCATACGGTAAACAAGGCATATGCTTTGCTGCGGGATGAGGGATATGTGGCAATGTATCCAAGGATAGGGACGGTTATAGAGCTTTCATTCAATAAGAAGAGCCGCAGGACAGAGATTGACCGCAATATAAAGCTCATAGCAGCAAAGGCAAAATGCATGGATATGGATGTTGATGAATTACACCGGATGATAGATTCTGATTACGGAAGGTTAGTCAAAAAAAAGAATTAAATTTTTTGGCGGAAAGAGGAAAAATGAAACAATATACTGAAGCGGCAAGTGCTGCATTGCTGCAGGCGGCAAAAGCGGCGGCTGATATGCAGGCCGGCTATATCGGCACGGAACATATCCTTATAGGACTTATGCGTGAAGTAGACTGCACGGCAGCTTCCTGGCTCAGGGCCCAGCACATCACTGAAAAAAGGATAATGGATATTATTGATGATGATGCAACCTTTAACGGAGGTATTTCCGTAGGTGCCGTCGGAAAAAGCCGGGATCTGGATTATTCGGTAAAGGCACTGGAGGTGCTCGATCAGGCTGAGAGTATTTCCGCAAAGACCGGAGCTAACAGTATCGGTACCGAAGCAATACTTTTATCAATCGTTACAATAAGGGACTGTACAGCACTGCGTCTTTTGATTGCATGTGGGCTTGATGTAATGGAATTCCTGAAAGAAATAGCCCGTAATTCTTCAGCAGTCATGGGAATGGATTTTTCAAATTATATTAAATCCGTTGTCAGAAAAAGGACAAATTCCGGGCAGAGAAAGCCGGCATCCAACCCTATGCTTTCGCAGTATGGCAGGGATATGACGGAGCTTGCAAGAACAGGCAGGCTGGATCCGGTAGTTGGACGCAGGGAAGAAATCGCAAGGGTTATAAGGATATTAAGCAGACGCACAAAAAACAATCCATGCCTTATCGGTGAGCCGGGTGTCGGCAAGACTGCTATTGCGGAAGGGATTGCCCAGAAGATCGTTGCCGGCGACGTCCCGGAGGATCTGAAGGAAAAAAAGCTTGTTTCCCTTGACTTGTCCGGCATGGTAGCCGGCAGCCGGTACAGAGGCGAGTTTGAGGAACGGCTTAAACGACTTATGAATGAGGTGGAGGAAGACGGAAACATAATCCTTTTCATGGACGAAATCCATACCATAGTAGGGGCAGGTTCTGCTGAAGGCTCTCTCGATGCTTCGAATATACTGAAACCGGCTCTTTCAAGAGGCGAATTGCGCATGATAGGAGCTACTACCGTATCCGAATACAGGAAGTATTTTTCCAAGGATGCAGCACTTGAGAGACGTTTCCAGCCGGTGGTTGTGGAAGAACCGACTGTTGAAGAGACTGTTGAAATCCTCAAGGGCTTAAAGGAAAAATACGAAGCATATCATGGACTGGAGATAAAGGATGAGGCACTGCAGGCTGCTGCGGCTTTTTCCGAGAGATATATTTCCGACAGGTTTCTTCCGGATAAAGCAATCGATCTTGTGGATGAAGCATGCGCCGGAATGAAGCTTAAAAATTCCAACCTGCCGGCATCCCTTATAAAGACCGGAGAAGAAATAAAATCTATCGAGGATGAGGTCTGCGATGCGATAATCGCTGAGGATTTTGAACTTGCCGGTGAACTAAAAAGAAAAGAAATAGCGCTTAAGTCAAAATATGAAGCCGCAATGAAACGTCATGAGGAAAAGACTGAAAAGCTGCTTATTGTGGACGAAGAAACCATTGCGGAAGCAGTAAGCGTATGGACCAGGATCCCGGTGAATAAAATCGCTGAAAAAGAAAGCGAAAGATTATTAAAGCTTGAAGATCAGCTTCACAAGAGGGTTATTGGACAGGAAGAAGCTGTAAATGCTGTTTCCAGGGCAATTAGACGCGGCAGGGTTGGAATACAGGATCCTGCAAGACCCATAGGCTCATTTCTGTTTTTGGGTCCTACCGGCGTAGGCAAGACAGAGCTTTCCAAGGCGCTGGCAGAGCTTGTATTCGGTACTGAAGATGCTCTTATAAGGGTGGATATGTCCGAATATATGGAACCGCATTCGGTTTCCAAGATGATAGGGTCGCCTCCGGGATATGTGGGATTTGATGACGGAGGCCAGCTTTCGGAACAGGTAAGACGCCATCCATATTCGGTAGTACTTTTTGATGAGATTGAAAAGGCCCATCCGGATGTGTTTAATGTGCTTTTGCAGGTGTTCGACGACGGACATATCACGGATTCCCAGGGGCGAAAGGTTTCTTTCAAGAATACTATCCTTATAATGACATCCAACGCAGGGGCTAGAAATATAATTGAGCCTAAGAACCTGGGATTTACTGCACATACAAGTGAAAAGCAGGAATATGACAGGATGCGCAAGGGGGTAATGGATGAGGTTAAGCGGATATTTAAGCCTGAGTTCATCAACCGCATCGATGAGATGATAGTATTCCATCCTCTCGGGGATAAGGAACTAAAAGCAATAGTAAACCTTCTGTCGAAAGAGCTTAGTGAAAGAGTCGAAAAACAGATGGGGGTTAAGCTTAAGATATCCGCCTCAATGAAGGATATGATCATCAAAAAACATGTGGATGTTAAAATGGGGGCAAGGCCTCTCAAGCGTGCCATCCAGTCAGAAATTGAGGACCCGCTGTCAGAAGAAATCCTGTCAGGGAGGATAAAGTCCGGAGATACCGTAACGGTCACCGTAAAGGATGAAAAAGCTGCGTTTGTGCACGGGGAAGAGCCTGTGGTAAAAAAGAAAAAGGCTATAGTTATTGGTACTTCGTCCGCACGCAGAAAAAAATAATCACTACTGTAATATACTGATTATGGTATAATATATTTGTTCAGTCTTTGCATTTATGTGTATTTTTGTACATTTATGCAAAGAAACAGTTCATTCAATCATTCTTTTTACAGAGAAATGGAGGACATTATGTCAGTTGTAAAGGAACTCATTCGTACCGAAGAAAACGGAAAGCTCAGTTTCGGTGATTATACACTTGCTGAGAAGACTAAAAAAGAAGATTTTCAGTATGAGGGCGACCTTATGAAGGTCAAGACATATAAAGATATCACAAGGCTTGAAAAGAATGGACTGGTGCTTTACGAGTCGGTTCCGGGAACAAGCGTAAATGAATTCAAGGAGACCGAAGACGGCGTTGATTTTGCCGTTGAGGGACCGGAGGATGCACAGATCACACTTGGTCTTGCGGAAGATACATCCTATAATGTATTTGTAGCCGGCAAAGAGATCGGTATGATGAAGACTAATCTGGGCGGAAAGCTTGCCATCAGTGTAGAGCTTGCAGGAATGGGTGAAACAGAAGTAAAGGTGGTTAAAGCATAATATTGGCACCAAAGGCAAAGACAAAGACAGTATTTTTCTGTAAGGAATGCGGCTTTGAATCTGTCAAATGGAACGGTCAGTGTCCGTCCTGCCATGCATGGAATACCATGATCGAGCAGGAGGTATCGGCCACGGTGATAAAGAAAAAAGGGGCTGGCGGGCCTGGATACGAGCCTGCTGCCCCTTGTGCGTTATCTGAGATCACTTTGGGTGATGAGGACCGTATAAAGACAGGGATAGAAGAGTTCGACAGAGTGCTGGGCGGCGGAATAGTTCCGGGGTCCCTTGTTTTGGTGGGCGGTGATCCCGGAATAGGGAAATCCACTCTGCTGCTTCAGGTCTGCAGGGAGCTTTCGGCTGCAGGTGAGAGCGTACTTTATATTTCCGGCGAGGAATCCACCAGACAGATAAAGATGCGTGCCGACAGGCTGGGAGATTTTAAGAAGGATATGCTGCTGCTCTGCGAGACGGACCTGACAGCAATATCCGATATCATCAGGAACAAAAAGCCGCGTATAGTCATTATCGATTCCATACAGACCATGTATAACGAGGATGTTTCAGGTACACCGGGATCTGTATCTCAGGTACGTGAATCCACGGCTGTGCTCCTGCAGCTTTCTAAGACACTGGGGATATCTATTTTCATTGTTGGACATGTAACTAAAGAGGGCACAGTGGCAGGCCCCAGGATACTTGAGCATATGGTTGATACTGTGCTTTATTTTGAGGGAGACAGATACGCGGCCTACCGCATACTCAGGGGAGTTAAGAACCGTTTCGGATCCACTAATGAGATTGGCGTATTCGAAATGTGGGAAAAGGGACTCAGGGAAGTAAAGAATCCTTCCGAATACCTCCTGCAGGGACGGCAGAGCGGTGCCAGCGGCATAGTGACAGGGTGTTCTGTGGAAGGGACAAGACCTATGCTTTTGGAGGCTCAGGCGCTTGTATGCCAGACTGCGTTCGGGATACCCAGACGTCAGGCTTCCGGAGCTGACTTAAACCGTATTAATCTAATGATGGCAGTACTGGAGAAAAGACTGGGGCTTCATTTGGGCCAATGCGATGCATATGTGAATATTGCGGGCGGCATGAAGATTGTTGAGCCTGCTGTTGACCTTGCACTTGCCATGGCCATAGTTTCCAGTTTCCTGAATATACCTGTGGATGATTCGCTGATAGCAGTAGGTGAGATCGGACTTTCCGGTGAAGTCAGGAGTGTCAGCCAGATAGAGCAACGTGTATCCGAAGCTGCAAAGATGGGATACGGTACCTGCGTGATACCTGAGGCTGGTGCTGACAGGCTGAAAGGGATAAAAGGTCTCGGGAATATCCGTATTGTTCCAGTGGATTCGGTGAAAAAAGCGATAAGTATAATACAGAAATGATAAAGCTTCGCACGAGGCACTCGGCGTGGAGGGTTAATATGCGTATAATGATAACCAACGATGACGGTATAAAGTCTCCGGGACTTAAAAAGCTGGCAGAGACAGCTAAGAAATTTGGAGAAGTGATAGTGGCTGCGCCCAAGGAACAGTGCAGCGCTATGTCACATCATATCACGTTAAGAAATGACATAGAATTTTCGGAGTACGATTTCCCTGTTGACGGAGTAAAAGCATATGCTTTTGAGGGAACTCCGGCTGACTGTATCAGGGCTTCTTTTTTAGGGTTTATACCGAGGGCTGAAAGACCGGATATGGTTTTCTCAGGGATAAACGAAGGCTCTAACTGCGGCTTTGACATACAGTATTCGGCAACTGTTGGTGCAGCTATGGAAGCACTGCTTTATAACGTGCCCGCTATCTGTTTCTCACAGGGGGTCAGGGAATGTAATCTGCATGGCGGTGAAGGTGTGATCACGGATGTCTGTGATAAATATTTGTATGATGTCATTGATGAGCTTCTCAAGAACGAATTGATGTCGAACTGCTGCTGGAATGTGAATTTTCCCAACTGTCGTCCGGATCAGTACAGGGGTATGCTTTACGACCGTTTTCCTTCCCAGCAGGCATTCTGGGATGACAGATATGCACCATATACCGGAGAGGATGGCAGGAACTATATACATATGTCGACTGAGCCTATAAAAGGAGCGGAGGAAGGCAGTGACATGAAGGCGCTGCTTGATGGTTACATATCTATTGGATATGTAAGGAATATGGTCCTTCTGTAAGCGGCATGCCTCCTGCACGGAGATACTTACTCATGCATACTTTGGAAAGCAGAATGACAAAACGAAAAAAGTTTTGGCATTTGATATATATTATGATGAAATGAAAATACTGATAGTCAGCGACTCACATGTGAATAATAACGTTATAATACAGACTCTTGTGAAAGAAAAGCCGGATATGCTTATCCACCTCGGGGATATTGAAAATGATACTTTTCCGCTCGAGCAGGCTCTGGGCACAGAAAAGCCCTCTATCTATATCAGGGGCAACTGTGATTATTATGACAGAAATCTAAAGCCCAATGCCGTATTCAGCCTCTGTGGACACAGATTCTTTGCAACTCACGGGCATATGTATGGCGTAAATTATGGCTATGACAAGCTTGTATATGCAGCGAAGGAAAAGGACTGTGATGTTGCTCTTTTCGGACATATCCATAAGCCGGTGGATGAAGAGATTGGCGGAGTCCGTGTGTTAAATCCCGGCAGCATATCCAGACCCAGGGGTGGGAGCAAGCGTTCATATATCATTACGGAGCTTGATGAAGATGGGAAGATGGACGTGTTATTCCGTGAGATAGTTTAGTCGGATTTTTCGGATTTTAACCAGATAAGCTACAAAAACGAGTGAAAATGCCTTTCGTCAGGAAAACAAGCGTTTTGTCGGAAATTATGCCCCCAAAAAACTGCTTGGCCTATAATGTAGTTCGGTAAAGCGGAATATGCCTTTGCTCATGAAACATAATAATTGCCGGAGGGAACAATAATGGGATTTTGCAGTAAATGCGGAGCAGAATATCAGAAAGGATCGCAGTTCTGTACCAAATGCGGCACAAGAATCTTAACTGATGACATCAAAGGGTTTGACTTTTTCCGCTTTTCTGTTATAATATGCTAATCAAGCAGCCAACAGGAAGGATGTGTCCCTTCCGACCTGGCGATTATAGGTTAATAAAAGCGACCATTAATCCGTCATGATCAGGTGGTCGTTTTTATTTGCGTTTTTTACAAATAATCACTAATGTAATTACTGCACATAACATAATAACAAACTGGAACAAATCAGAAGCTGTTATATACATACATAAGCACCACCTTCCTTTCAAGCTCAGGTTGGTGAGCGCAACCACCCGTTGGCTGCCAGATAAATATATTATATACAGGGATCATTTGATAAATTTTTTTATCAACAGCATGGCAGAACCACCATATGCGGTATTCTGACACAAATTATGAAAATTTGACAGAGGAAATTTGTCAAAAAAATTTTCCTTGCAATATCTCACGCTTAATTATACAATACCCCTGTTGCATGGGCAGATACCTTCGGGATCTGACTTGTGCAAATATTTTACAATTTAATATCTTTTTAGGAGGAAGAAAGCAATGAAAAAAGTAAGGATCTTTCTTACAGGATTGCTGATGACAATGGCTGTTGCACTGGGCGGCTGCACAGGTGACAAGACTGCGGAGACTCCCGTATCTTCTGCAGAGAATGCAGATGAGTCAGGCTATTCAGCCACAGGTCAGATCACAATCGGAATCGCACAGGATCTTGATGACGGACTAGATCCCCACAAGGTTGACGCAGCAGGAACAAGGGAAATACTGTTCAATGTTTACGAAGGACTCGTAAAATATGACGTGAACGGTAATCTGGTACCGGCTGTTGCCAGCGACTATGCAATAAGTCCCGACGGACTTACATACACATTCACTCTTCGTGAAGGTGTGCTTTTCCATGATGGAAAAGAAGTAACACCCGATGATGTTATTTATTCACTTTCAAGATGCGCAGATACCAGTGATGGCGATGCCCTCAAGCCTGCGCTTACCAACATCAGTTTCCTGCAGGCTAATGATGAAGGAAAGGTTGTGATCAAGCTTAATGAGCCGGATCCTGATTTCCTTTCATATATGACGACTGCTATCATTCCTGCATGGAACACGGATCCAGAGACTAATGTCGTAGGAACCGGACCGTACAAATTCGTATCACATACTCCCCAGGAGTCTGTTGTGCTTGAGGCTTTTGACGGATACTGGGGCGAGAAGGCTCATATCAAGGATGTGACTCTCAAGGTAATTGCGAATCCTGATTCCATCGTTATGGAAATGATGGGCGGCTCTGTTGATATGTTCTGCCGTGTTACCGAGGAACAGGCAAAGGAGCTCTCAGCCGGTGATTTCAATATCGAGACCGGTACTATGAACCTTGTACAGGCTTTATATCTTAATAATGATTACGAGCCTTTTAAGGACGAAAGGGTAAGACAGGCAATCTGCTATGCCATCGATCCTGCAGAAGTAATGGCATATGTATCAGGCGGCGAGGGTACTGAGATCGCAACTGCGGTTTTCCCTGCTTTTGGAAGATACTATGATGCATCACTTAATGATAACTATAATAAAGATGTTGAGAAGGCAAAGGAGCTGCTTAAGGAAGCCGGCTATGAGAACAGCCTTGAGTTTTCAATAACTGTTCCTTCAAACTATCAGCCCCATGTGGCTACGGCAGAGGTTCTTGTTGAGCAGCTTAAAGCTGTAGGTGTAAATGCTTCAATCGAGCTTGTTGACTGGGATACATGGCTTTCAGGAACATATTCCGAGAGAAATTATCAGGCAACGGTTATCGGTGTAGATGCTAATCCGCTTACCGCAAGGGCACTGCTTGAGAGATACAGGAGTGATGCCGGCAACAATTTCATCAACTACAATAATCCTGATTTTGATGCAAAGCTGGATGCTGCATTTGCTACATACGATGATGAGGAGCAGACAAAGCTTTTCAAGGAATGTCTCGCTATGCTTTCTGAGACTGCAGCAAGCGCATATATCCAGGATCTTCCCTGTTTTGTAGCTGTCAGGAATAATATAGCCGGATATCAGTTCTATCCGCTGTATGCACAGGATTTTGCGAGCCTGTATTTTACTGATGCACAGTAAATAAATTTAACTTTCCCTGCGGTATCTTCTGCCGCAGGGAATATTTATAAGATATTATTCAGGACTGTTACGTTTATAAGATCAATTAACGATCATTATATTGGTCAGAATCTGTATCGCCGTTCACGGCGCTTTAAATAAATTGAAATTGAACAATTATTATTTCAGAAAAATCCTATCACTTGCAGCTACTCTTCTTGTAATTTCATTTCTTGTTTTTGCAGCTTTTGAGATCATACCCGGAGATCCTGCGCTTTCCAGACTGGGAACAAATGCCACGCCTGAGAGGATAGCGGCCCTCCGTGCTGAAATGGGGCTTGATAAGCCTTTCCTGGTAAGATATTTTCTGTGGATGACAGAGTGCATAAGGGGAAATTTCGGCACATCATACAGCTATAATGTCCCTGTGATGAGCATGATAGGCGAAAAACTCCCAATTACCATTACCCTTACAATTTTATCAATGAGCATAACAATGATAGTCTCAGTACCTTTGGGGATAATGCTTGCAAAGTACGCACACCGTACTTTTGATAAAGCTGGTTTTATCGCCAACCAGACCATAATGTCTGTTCCGGCATTTTTCCTGGGGATACTTTTTACATATATATTTGGACTGGTGCTTCACTGGTTCAAGCCCGGCGGATATGTATCATATAAGCAGAGCATAATAGGATTTATCGGTTTTCTGATAGTTCCGGCCATCGCAATAGCGATTCCCAAATGCGCAATGTCCATAAAGCTTTTGAGAGCTGCAGTGCTGCAGGAAGCGGATAAGGATTATGTCCGTACTGCGTATAGCCGTGGTAATTCCACCATGCAGGTCATGTACAGACATGTACTGAAAAACGCCCTTATACCGTTAGTTACATTCTGGGGAATGGCAGTTGCTGATGTAATTGCCGGCTCCATAGTAATAGAACAGGTCTTCAACATCCCCGGTCTGGGAAGAGTTTTGCTGACTTCCATATCAAACAGGGACTACCCGGTAGTGGAAGCAGTCATACTGCTGATAGCAGTGGTGGTAGTACTTATGGACCTGGTGACCGACATACTTTACAGGCGTATTGATCCCAGAGTGCGGGGGAACGAGAAGGGGTAGTGCAGCGGAACATCTTGATATCCACCACACGTGCCTTGCATAAAGTGCCCGTCATAGCTTTTAAGCCTGCAAAAAAACGAGAAAAGAAATGCTTAATTCAATAAGAAAAACATTTAGAAAATACAATAATTTTTTCTTTAACTTTGGTATGATCATCACCCTTGTGTTTTTCGTGCTGGCTGTTGTCGGCTGTTTTTATACGCCATATAACACCACGGAAATGAATGTAGCACTGAAAAATTCTGCGCCTGCTTTGGCACATATTTTTGGCTGCGACAATTACGGCCGTGATATTTTCAGCCGTGTAATGGAGGGGATAAGAAACACTTTCTTTATCTCATTTTTTACGGTCCTGATAGGAAGCCTTATGGGGATACTGATAGGCGCCATATCCGGATATTACGGAGGAAAGCTTGACGAGATACTTATGCGTATAAATGACGTGATGTTCGCCTTTCCAAGTGTCCTGCTTGCACTGGTGATAATTTCACTTTTCGGAAGCGGCACAATGGTGGTAACACTGGCATTGGGAATAGCCTTCATACCGAGCTTTGCAAGGATAGTACGGTCGGAGTATAAGAAACAGGCGTCCCTTGATTATGTACAGAGCGCAAAGCTTATGGGGGCGAAGGATATAAGGGTGATCTTTGTGCATATCCTTTCGAATATACTTCCGGTGTTAGTAAGTTCAGTCATGATAGGCTTTAATAATGCCGTACTTGCGGAAGCAGGCTTAAGCTATCTGGGAATAGGTGTACAGCCTCCTGAAGCATCCCTTGGACGCATGCTTTCGGAAGCTCAGTCGTATCTTTTTTTATCGCCGTGGTATGCTCTGTTTCCCGGGTTAGCCATAGTATTTATGGTGCTTGGTTTTTCGATGTTAGCAGAAGGCATATCGGCGGCAAAGTAAATTAAAGATAGTGATAACTAATTTCTCTTGCATGTAAGCGAAAAAAGGAAAAAAACACCATTCATATTCGGCAGGAAAAGCACATGGATTCGGAAAACTGGATGCTGATAACCATATGGCAGCGTACGTAGTTGATAGTAGTAAATAAAATTAAATAGATTTAAATTGAATAGTATTGAAATAACATGTTATTAGAAGTTAAAGACCTAACAATCGAATTCCATGACCATGACCGTCCGGAGACAGTGGTTGAGAACGTCAGTTTTTCCCTGGATAAAGGTGAGATACTGGGACTTGTGGGGGAGTCAGGCTCTGGTAAATCCATGACGGCAATGGCTATAGCAGGCCTGCTGCCCAGAAAGAAAATGAAAAAATCCGGCGAGATCATATTTGAGGAAAAGAACCTGCTTACTCTGCCAAGACATGATTTAAGAGAGCTGCAGGGAGATGAAATCGCAGTAATATTCCAGGAACCCATGACCGCGCTGAATCCCACTATGCGGATTGGCAGACAAGTGGAGGAGGCACTGCTTTTACACCGGAATATGACAGCTCAGGACCGTAAAAACAGGGCGATAAAGTATCTCAAGGCCGTAGAGCTGGATGATGCGGAAAGGATATATGAGTCTTATCCTCATGAGCTTTCCGGCGGACAGAGACAGAGGGTAATGATAGCATCCGCTATGATAAACAGGCCGAAGATACTTATAGCTGACGAGCCTACCACGGCTCTTGACGTGACTGTCCAGGCACAGATAATCGATCTTCTGCAACGAACCAATAAAAAGCTTGGTGTAGCAATACTTTTCATTTCTCATGACCTGAGCCTCATAAGCCGTATTACCCACAATGTGATAGTTATGCAGAACGGTCATATTGTGGAGAAAGGGAATACGGATGAAATCTTTGCTGCACCAAAGAATGATTACACAAAGAAACTGATAGCCGCAATACCAAAGGTGGAGCTGAAGTAAGTTTGAATGATATTCTATAAAAGATTATGGACAGGATAAAAAATATTACAATAAGTATATTCATCGCTTTTTCCATGGCTTTGCTGTATGTATCATCTCTTTTTCTTGTGGATATGATTTTTTTCAGGTCAGCTGTTTGGGCAATAATGTTTTCTGCTGTAACTGCGATGGTATATGGTTTCTATATGGTTAGCAAAAATAAATTGTTTTGTATATTAAAATGGGGCTTGTCGATACCGCTTTCGTATATTGTCATAAAATGGTTTTGGAGCGTAAACTTCTCAGTGCGTGCCATATATTGGCTTGATCCGGAATACGGAAACCTGTCCGGCGGTTCAGCATTTGCAGCAGGTTCTATGCTTATGGTATTGTCTTTTTTATTTTTACTTAACGGAATAATTGGCGCCGTAATCGGCCAAGAGATGATTGTTAAATTGCGCGGAACTGATACCGGATTTGAACTTATTCAGGTATTAACGGCTGTCGTTATTTCGATAGTGATCATTATAATCGTTATTAGTCTTGAAGGTGTATTTCCACCATACGAAACAGTCGTAAGATATAGTTAAAGATTAAGATGAATAAAAATACGAACAAAACATCATATACCCCTGATTCACCGGATATCCTTGTATCCGGACGTGATATTACTGTCTCATTTGCTGACAGGACAGGGAAAAGGACCACAGTGCTTGACGGTCTTGATTTTGATATATACAAGGGCGAGATACTGGGGCTTGCAGGTGAGAGCGGAAGCGGTAAATCCACCCTGGCAAAGACAATACTCGAAATGGTAAAATACGATTCCGGCGAGCTTTATGTCGGTGCGGATAAGCCGCAGATGATATTCCAGGATCCCTACAGTTCACTGAATCCGGCAAAAAAAATCTCCTGGATCATGCAGGAACCTTTAAGGCTGGGAACGGATCTTGATAAAAACACAAGAAAGCAGAAAGTGTCCGAAATGCTTTCCTCCGTAGGCTTAAGTGATGAGATAGGTGACCATAAGCCAAATGAACTGTCCGGAGGTCAGCGGCAGAGGGTATGCATAGGAACTGCACTTATGCGCAATCCTGAGCTGCTGATAGCTGATGAACCGGTATCGGCACTGGATGTAACTGTTCAGGCTCAGGTTCTGGAACTTATGAAAGATCTGCATAGAAAACACGGATTTACCATGCTTTTCATTTCACATGATTTACGGACAATGTATAATTTCTGCGACAGGATAATGATACTGCAGAAAGGTAAGATCGTTGAAAGCGGCAAGCCGGACGAAATGTACAGAAATCCCAGGGCTGAGTATACGAAACTGCTGTTAGAAAGCGCGGGAATAACTGCCGCACGCTGAATACTGATTTCAACTTATACGGGAGCTGTTAATATGAGTTATATTTCCGACAATTTATTTCCGACATATTTTTCAAAGAACGTATACCGCATGAATTTCAGGAAAGTCTGGGAAGCTGGCTATAGGGGCATTATTTTTGACATAGACAATACCCTGGTAGGGCATGATGCGCCGGTGGATGACCACGCTAAGCGGCTGATAGAAATACTGCATGGAATGGGCTTTGAGACGGTGATAGTTTCAAACAATGAAGAGCCCAGGGTGAAAAGCTTTTCTGATGCTATCGGCTGCAAATATATATACAAAGCCCTGAAACCTCGTGCATACGGTTACAACAAAGCCCTTGAAGTGCTCCATATGCCGAAGAAGCAGGTACTCTGCATAGGGGACCAGATATATACTGATATCTGGGGGGCTAACCGTGCGGGCTTAGACAGCGTCCTGGTAAGGAAGCTGCACGAATACGAGCCGCCCCATATACACCTTAAGAGGGTATTGGAAATGCCGGTAATGTGGATGTATGTACAAAAAAGAAAAAAGATGAAATGATATTCACAAAAAATAGCCACAATGCTGTGGCTATTTTTGTGAGCAAGGTTAATGTAATAGTTTTGTAAATTAGTTTATTTGTTAAAATCGGCTATGGTTTCGTCAGTGATACGGAAGAAGTATTTATCTTCAGGATCAATGACTTTACCTTCTGCATCCGGATCCAAAAGATAGTGTTCTTCCGCAAGCCAGGCTTCTGCTTCTTTGCTGCGCTTGGCATCTGCGGCTTCTGTATAGTAATCATCTCCCATGGAAGAACCATCATCAGGGATTCTTTCAAGGTATATCATAAGACCATCATAATCTTCAGGTACCGTAATGGTGTATGTTTGGTGATAAGTCGATGACCAAAGCTCCGACCAGCCGTCTTCAGACTCGACATATGTGCTCTCATCCCAGAAATCAGTCCAATTTGTTTTAGTTTCCTTATAAACGTCATAGGTTATGTTTTTCCATTCAAATTCTGTATGTATACCGTATGTTTCATTGCCTTCCGTATTTCGTGAATTAAAAAGTTTACCGGAATAATAATCATAAAAACCAATCCCCGGAAGAGTATATCTAAAGGACCAATCAAAGTTTCCGTCCCAGGTCACATTGAATTTGGGCTGTATGGAAGATGATGCATTTATAGTTATAGTTTTCATGCCATCAGCTGTGGATTCTTCTGTAATACTGTCTATATTAAAAGTACAGACGCCTTTATCAACTTTGATCTCGGGAGAATCAAGCCTGTAGCCGTTATAATCGATCACTTGAAACGGGTATGCATCAAATGACACACTTTTTACCCAAGCAGTTTCCACTTTTATATTATTTGCAATGACATAGGGGATTTCTGAACGTTTTGCAGTGATTGTCGCGCTATCCACGGCATCTTCACCTTCATTTACTATTTTTCCCGCTTTTTCATAATCTTCTTTTTCAAGATAATAGTCTATAAGCTTAAGATATGCCGATTCAGACTCAGGATCTATATCGAGCGCTTTGCGGTAACCTTCTTCAGTACCGGAGGCTAGGAGCTCATTTACTATGTTTTCACGCACATCTGCAGCGGAATCAATATCTATTTTTTCGATTGCTGCCAAAAATAACAGTGCAGAATCTGTATCACCGGCTGCGAGAAGCTCTGTAATTCTGTCATTAAGTTTTGAAAGCAGATATGTCTTGAAAGCAGCGGTATCTTCACCCGCAAGAGAAGCAGATGCCTTTTCATAGAGCTTGAGCAGTGTTTCTGTGTTGTTCGTGCGAATATACAAATCCGCAAGCGCATAGTAGGCATCGGTAAGGGCGGGATTTGTGGCAATTGCGTCTTCATAGCGCTTGGTTGCTTCAGTATCATTGCCTTCATCTTCCAGGCTTTTTGCCCATGCCATATATGCGTCATAGAGCCACTGGACTGCAGCCTCATTATTGGGATCGATCTCTATGGCAGTTTTATATGCAGCAACCGCCTGCTCAAAATCCAGATCATCAAGGAAAAGGGCAGCCGCCGTGCACTGCCTTTCTGATTTTTTTTCAGGACTGAATGACTGAACCAGAACAACCGAACCGATGATGACCGCAACCATAACTACGGCCACAGCAGCTAGTATTATAGGAAGCGGTGATGTCTTTTTGGTTATTTTTGTCTCTTTAGTAGAAGTCTCCGGTGTCGCATTAGCTGTGCTGTTTTCTCCGTCTGTCCTGTTTTTTTCAGTGTCCTTGATTACATCAGTGTCTTTGGTTTCCTTAGCCACCTCATTTCCTTCGGGAACTTTATTGTCAGTTTCCGTGATTTCTGCGGTGGCCTTGCTTTCTTCGGCATCCTTGTTTTCTGCAGTGTCTTTAACTGCTTCGTTGTTGTTTGTTTCTTCCATTGTCATTTTACCTCGCTGTATTTTGATAATCCGGATATAACGGAGTCGCTATTTATCCGGAACTGATGCTATGATACCGCAGTGAGAGGGATGTTACAACCGATAAAGGGTGCTGTTCATCCTGTTTCACTGACATTCTGTCGCAAAAATAAATTTTATAAAGATTCATTTAATGTATAATAAACTACAGAAAGAACTGCAGTAATCGTTGAAAGATAAATTACATGGATGGTTATTTTGTTTCAGTTAAAAATAAACAAAGAAAAAGGATATTTAGATTATGGAAGAAAATAAAACAACGAATGACAAAAATTCGGCTAACGTAAACACAGAATCTGATGCAGCAGAAAAAACTGCTGTTAAAAATGCAGATCTTGACGCAGCAGTAAAGAAGAAATCCGCAGTTCCGGTAATAGCTATTTCAGCGGTGGCTGTTGTCGTAGTCGCTGCAGTACTGATAGCCGTTGTTCTTTTCGTCAGTTCATCCGGAGAGAAAAGACGTATTGCGGATCAACTTGCATTAGGAGACAGATATCTGTCAGAGCTGGATTATGACCAGGCCATAGCGGCCTATCTTGCTGTGATCGAGATAGACCCGAAGAATAAGGAAGCATATGAGAATTTCGTTGATACATACATTGCATGGTCGGACGCAACTGCAACTGATGGCAATCCTGATGAATCTATAAAATTGCTCGAGAACGCTGTCAGTGAACTGGAAACACTACGCTCAGAAGATAATAACGAAATCATAGATGAACAGCTGCAGCGTCTGCTAAATCGCCTGGAGGAACTGCGCGGAAAAACGCCGGAGTCAGGAGGGGCAATGTCGCCGGCTGATGAACTTTTGGAACAGGGAGAATATGACTCTGCACTGGAAATGTATCTTTCCATGCTGGAAGAGGATCCTGAAAATGCAGAGGCATATTTAGGGATAATAGAGGTTTATTTGCGACAGGGAGATTTCGATACTGCTTTACAATATGCGGAAGAAGGTTATGAAAAGACCGGAGACAATCGTCTTAAAGAAATGATCGATATGATAAACAGCGGAAATATCAAGGATTCTCGCGGAAATATACTATCGATGACTCAATATAGAGAAGGGCGTTTGGAGTACAGATATGAGTATTCCTATGATAAAGATGGACGAGAAGTTACCCAGCATACATGGTATTACTCGTCTGACGGTAATATAGAGGAATGGTATTCTGACTCTACATATGATGATTTGGGAAGAAATCAGGCTACAATAGAATATTTTAGCGACGGTGGGAGATATGAGCATAATTATTCTTATACCGATGACGAAAGCGAATCATTTAGAATTGATAATATCCATTATGATGCTGGTGGTGATATTATTGAATGGTCTTACGACCTTTATGAACATGGAAGGCGAGAACATCATGAGCTGGACTTGGATAATAATAGGAATGATAGATTGACACATGTAGATATATCCACATATGATGAAAACGGACGAGAAGTAAGACGGGATTCGTATCATTACTATGAAGACCGGGAGGAACACACATATAGCGAAATCATCTATGATGAGAACGGTAATTGGATAGGTGAAAAGGAATATGATGATGACGGGGTATTGATCAGAGAATATCTTCCGGAGTATTAAGGAGAAAAGATTATAATGATCAGGGTAATGTCGTTGATGATGTACCAAGCATAAGTTACAGTGAGCTTGTTGAATACCTTTCTGATTACTAATTTTTTAAAGGAGTGCATTTCATCCGCTTTTAACTGCATTCCGTCATATTATTTTGAAACCATTTACTTATGAAGTATAGTATTGACGAAGAGAATAGATAATCTGAAAACCAGAAATATATTAATTATTTGGAGGTAAAATAAATGGCAGAATTCTATATTTCGTCGGATAATCTGAAATCACCTGTTTCTGATTTGGAAAGATGTCGGTATCTATTGAGAGAATATAGAAATGAAGTAAACAGCGTCAAATTTATTATCAAAAAATCCCTGGGAATATGTTTTAAGGCAAGGAATACTCTGGCTGATATTTCGGACAAATTGTCTGAAGAAGCAGAGTCCTGCACCAGCCTTTCTACAGGACTAAACCGTATCGTTCAAGTATATGAACGCTCAGAAAAGCATGTTTGTGAGTATGCGGTGAATGGCAAAACAGTGATATCATGGGCAGAGATTCTCTCTAACAATGATATCAATACAACTGATGATAGAGGGGGACGAGGCGGATACGGTATTAACGGTTTATTTCAAGATTTTTTCAAGGCTAATGATGATGGCCATTATGAAGGGATTATTGCCGCTACAGGACCATTTGGTACTATTATTGATGGAGTGAAGCAGTTTGCTGACGGAGAATACGGTAAAAGTATAGCTGATATAGTTAAATTTGCAGGTGGGCTTGTCAAAAATATCGAAGGAACAAAAATCGACTGGGCTGAATGGATAGGACTTAATCCGATAGGTGAGAAACCTTTGAAATATGCGCTCAGTGACTATTTTGATTTTTCTAATGCACGCAATGGTTTTTCATCGGTATGCAACTGGGCGGCAGCTATAGTAACCAGCGGATATGATAACTTGAAAGAATTCGGTGACGGATGGTTTTCAAATCCAAGATTTTGGGGTGAAACTGCAACGGAAACCTTGATAAACGTAGGCGAGGGCATATTGATGACCGCTGCTGCTGGTGTGATACTTGGCACTTCAGCACCTGCGGTAGCAGTCGGAGTACTTGCTGCTGTTGGGACCGTAGCGGTTGATGCCGGAGTAAACGGTATCATACGACTGGTAACAGGTGATCCTAACGCAGACTGGAAAGAGATTGTATCAGATGCGGTATGTGACGGTTTTGGTACCGCTGTTGAATGGGTGAAGGAAAACGGAGCAGTAGCCGTTGAATGGGCAAAGGATGCGGGACAGGCAGCTGTTGACTGGGTGGTGGATACCGGACAGGCTGTTACCGACTGGGCTGTTGATACTGCTTCGGATATAGTTGAAGGTATAGGCGAAGGAATTAATAATTTTGGCAATTCAGTATGCGGCTGGTTAGGGATTGCATAAGCTGCAGACAGAACAGTTAATCATGATAGTATTAATATTAATATATAAACGAAAGGGGAACTTAAGTTATGGAGAACAATGTTAGAGAATTATTACCTATCGGATCTGTTGTATTACTTAAATCCGCAACAAAGAAAGCTATGATCTACGGCGTCAAGCAGGGGGATAAGGCGAGCGGTACAGAGTACGACTATATAGGGGTGGTTTATCCGGAGGGAAATATGGGTGAAGGTACGCAGTTTTTCTTTAACCATGACGCTATCGATAAAGTGATATTCCGGGGCTTTGAGAATGACGAAAGAGAAACTTTTATTGAAAAGCTTGCTGAGTATTATGACAAAAAATAATTCGGTCGCAATGCATTTCGTCCTGTTTGGGTGGCTATCCATCAGATAATGTTCATATGTTTTTATTTTGAAGTATATTATCCTTATGGCTGGGGAATAATCGTAAAACGCTAACAATAGATAGGGGTAAAGCAAAATGGAAAATGAAAAATTGGAGTTAAACGAGGAGCAGAAAGAATCTGTGGGCGAGGAAACCAAAAAGATAGCGCTCCTTCCTATAGGTTCTGTTGTGCTGCTTAAAAACGGGACCAAACGCGTAATGGTCTATGGCAGAAAAATGCGGTCTAAAAGCGAAAACAGGGTATTTGATTATATTGGCTGTCTATACCCGGAGGGTGCTATGGACAGTGAACATGTAATTTTATTCGACCATGAGCAGATACAGCTTGTGTATTTTATAGGATTCCAGGATGTTGAGGAATTTTTATTCCGTTCAAGGCTGAATAAGGAGATTTGATTATGGCTGAGTTTTCTGTCAAACCCGAACTGTTACAGGATGATGCTGAATGCCTTCGCAGGGTGTCAAATGATGTAAAGGCTATTAAAAGAGAATTAGGACATGTCGAGAATACGCTTGACGGAATGATAGGTTTTAATAAATCAAAAAGCTCTTTAAAAAACATACACACGCAGCTGGAGCTGGAAAGCGGAAAAATAATAAACATTTCCATAGCTCTTAATAATATTGGTGAGATTTACATAAAAACAGAAAATAAAGTTCTGGGAAATGATTACGGTTTAGGGGCAGATCTCCATGTGATAATTGAAATGCTTGAAGATGTAGAACCGGTTTTAGCATATGTAGATGACGTCGAAGAAATCTTTTGGGATAGTTATTTAAAAGCTTTAAAACAGATATATGGGGGGACATTTGACTTTATAGCTGACCATGCAGATGAAGCTTTGGATTATTATTGGACAGCATTAAAACAGATATACGGGGGTGATTTTGTTGAGGACAGCAATTTGCTAGGAACATGGGGGTCCATACTTTTAGGTTTTGTTCCTTTTTTTGGTACGGTTGCTGATGCGAGGGATTTGGTTGCGGATATCATTCATCTTATAGATGACGGGCAGGAGACTAAGGAATGGGTTGCATTAGGCTTTACACTTGTGGCCTTTATACCCTCTGCAGGTGACTTTTTAAAACATTCTGATGAGATATCAGATTTGTTAAAGGGACTTACGCATTCGGATGAAATTGCCGATATAGTAGGCGGTTTAATGAAAAACGGTAGCGATGTGATAAACAATCGTTTGATAACCGATATTCGAGATTATTTGAAAAATGATAATATTATCCCGGTGTGGAATAAAATATTCTCAAATGAAAATGTTAGTGATTTACTCAAGGAGCCGCTTGATGTTATAAAACAGTCTCCTGAAGCTAAGAAATTCTTTAACGATATTGTTGACGGGACTATAAAAACTAATCTAAAAAACATATCATGTGAAAGAGCGGAATATCTGTCTAATTTTGATTGGGAACAGTTGCAGCAGGAAACAGGAATCTCGCAATGGTATGATGACAGTTTTGTAAGTGCTATATTATAAAGGGGGTAATATTTCGCAAGTATGAAATATTATTGGGTAATAGTAACAACAATATCATATTGACAGTCTCTGTTATACGTGCTATCTTTTCTTCATCAAGTGAATATCTTTCTCTGCCTGTTCTGAGCGCAGGGAGTCTTTGAGAATAATCTTCTCACGTTCACTTAAAGTTACCTGATAGTTTTTATTTTTGCGTGGTATTGCATATCAGGATGTAAATTTAAGTTGTCTGAACGTGTCATACCACAGGAAGGAGCGTAAACATGCATGAAGAAAAAAACAGCAGCCAGACTAACATCACATCCATTACGGAGCTCTTTGGAGAACCGCAGTCAAGGCAGGACATTTTAGAGACTATTAAGCACAGTAATGTATTGCATGACTGGGAAGGAATCAGGCCAGATGACCGTGAGAAAATACTTCTTTTCTTGGAGGGAAGACAGGGTCTTCAGATTCTTTCTGACAAATTCTTCCGCAAGGTGTTCAGACCTGATGATTTTCCGGAGCGTATTGAATCACTGATTTCCGAAGTCCTTGGCGAGTCGGTTAAGATAGTCCAGATACTGTCGAGGGAGGGTACTGTGATATCCGAAAGCGGCAGTCAGGTTATCATGGATATTGTGGTCAAGACAGAAAGCGGTGCGATAGTAAATGTGGAAATGCAGCGCATAGGCTATTATTTCCCTGGAGAACGGTCGAGCTGCTATACCTCAGACCTGATAATGAGGCAGTACAGTGCGGTACGTGCTGAGAAGGGACCGGATTTCAGTTACAGCGATCTTAAACCTGTTACTCTGATTGTTATCATGGAAAAAAGCACAAAGGAATTTATCAGTGCAGCACCGGAGTATATACACAGGAAAATCACCACATATAGCAGCGGAATAAATGTCGCAAACCTTGATAATGTAGTGTATATTTCGCTTGATACATTTAAGAAACGTGGTTACAATAAAATCAGTAACAAACTTGAGGCCTGGCTTTCTTTTTTTACATATGAACAGCCGGAAGAGATAATCTCGCTTGTGAATTCGTTTCCTGAATTTACTGCTCTGTACAAGGATATCGCAGAGTTCAGAAGAAAACCGGAGGAGGTGATCGGCATGTTTTCCGAAGCGCTAAGGATAATGGACCACAATACAACGAAGTACATGATAGAGGATCTGCAGAGGCAGTACGAGGAAGCTGTGGCAAAGCGTGACGAAGCTGTGGCAAAGCGTGACGAAGCAGAGACAAAGCTCGATGAGACAGAAACGAAACTTGGCGAGGCAGAAACAAAACTTGACGAGGCAGAAATGAAACTTGACGAGGCTGTAGCGGAGCGTGACGAAGCAAATGCAAAGATTGCTACAAAAGATAAGGAGCTTGCCGAAAAGGATCGTGAGATTGCAGAGCTAAAAGCAAGGCTCGCACAACATAAACAGTAAATATTTGCAACTTTTTAGGAAAGCTCGAAGCGCGTGCTGCTGCTGGTAGCTTGGAAGTGTATTTTTGTAATATTACAAAGACCGGATGTGTGCGAAATTGCACATCCGGTCTTTTGGAATATGAATGACATTGATGACAGCGGAAATACCGATGAGAATACCGGGACATCAGACAGTGATGGGAAATGATGCCTATAATGCTGCTTTTTCTGTCGCAGACCAGGACAGGATAATCACGGCAAATCTTTCAAATCCGGACAATGCAATTTGGGGCACAGAAGGGGGAAATGACACGAATGACAAGGTGTTCTGTTTAAACGTGGATGAGATAAGGAAGTATTATTCGCTTGTAATAAAAACTACCACTCATCCTGGTTTACCTGCATTCTGTCAATAATTATTAAAAACATATAGCTCTTGATATATATTATCATTAAGGGTGAATACATAAAGACTCTAAGAACAGAAAAAAATACGTGAATTTATATTTACAAAACAATTTATCCAAATATCGAAGTATAGAGGAGAAATAAGTAATGAACTGTATCAGTTGCGGAAAAGAGATAGGTGATAACGAAGCTTTTTGCAGGTACTGCGGAGCATCGCAGGCTGTTGCTAATGGCGGTAACGAGGAAACTGTCCTATTAAATGTAAACAAGACGGGAAAGGCATCAGACGAAGAAAAAATGTTCGCGGAAACAGGTAAAACAGGCTCAGGTACTGATGGAGTGGTAAAAAAGAAGAACCTCATTCCACTTCTGATAGGTTGTATCGCAGCTATTGCCGTGCTGGCGGTACTTATTTTTACTTTAAGTGCTGTAGCAATCTATAACAGCCCGGAGAAAAAATATGACCGACAGCTGTCCATTGCCGAAAGATACCTTGGGGAGCTGGATTATGAAAAGGCGATAGCTGCATATAAGGCGGCAATCGAGATAGATCCCAATAATCCGGAAGCCTATAAAATGCTTGCTGAACTTTACCTTGCAATGGACGACAGAGATTCTGCCCTGGATACAGTGAGGGCAGGCATAGATGCCAGTGGGGACGAAGTCCTTAGTGCCATGCTTACGGAGATAACCGCAGTAATGAATGCTGCAGACGGGACTAACGGAGATGTGACGGAGGATCCGCAGTCATCTGCCGGGAACGTTACCATAAAGGTAGTAGCTGCAAATGAGACCGGAGCAATAAGCGGTGCAGAGGTAAAAATTACCGGAGAAGCCGGTGAATTCACTGGCGAATCGGACAGCGACGGAAAAGTGATATTCGATGGTCTTGATTATGGCGAATATACCGTAAAGTGCGATGCTGACGGATTCCATAAGCGGGAAATGACGGTAAATGTATCCGGCAGTGATGTGGCTCCTGTTGTAGCACTGGTTCCGGATGTGGCCGGCGATGACGCATACATCCTGCTCACATGGAACGGTGACCATGACCTGGATCTCTGTGCCTTTAATACAGAAATGAAGGAATACGTAAATATCGGGCATCCGATAGACAGCGCCGGCAATGTGTTCCTTTATGCTGACCACGGTGCAGACATGCCCTATGAAGTAATCTATATCCACAACGCAAGTGCAGAAATAGCAAAGACCATATACGTGGCAGATGCCGTTAATGCAAGAAACGGATCGTCGTCACAGATGGAAGCCGACGGTGTGACAGTCCGTGTATATGACAGTAGCGGACTCATATATGAAAGCACGGCCGACAGCGCCGAGAGTGCGCCTTTATGGTGCCCTTGCTACTACTATGCGGGAACCGTCTATGACCAGCAGGACTATATCTACGATACTACTGACGAGCAGTATGCATGGATAAGCTTTGACGAAAAGGATGCGTATACGGCGGAAAGTGAAACAGCAGTGCCGGATTCAGAGTGGAAAGCCGCATATCTGGAAAAGCTGAAAAAATCAATATATAAAGATGGAGACTATACAAAATATCCGGATGCATCCCTTATATATGTAGATGGAGATTCGGTTCCGGAATTGGCTGTTAACGTGGGATATGATGGGATGGGGGATACAGATACATTGATGGCTGTATATACATACGCTAACGGACAAGTTGAGACGATATTCGAGTTAGCACACAAATGTGACGATCCCGGAGGATGGTATATCCCGAAAGAAGGCCTATTGATGGACAACGTTCACTGGCTTGTTGGTGAAGGACCTGAAGATTTAAGGGATTGGGATATAATCAAATGGAACGGAGAGGCTTCTGAAACGCTATTGTCCGGTTATAAAGATGCGGATTATGGTTTTGACGAAAACAATAACTTTGAATATTGGGTAAATTATTATTATTATATTAATGACAAGGCTGTATCCGAGCAGGAGTATAACAGTTCAATTGCATCCACTGGCTGGGATGATAATAAGGCAAAACCTGTAATGGATGGCGCCAAGAGTTATGAGGAGATGGTCCTTCTCCTGTCGGATCCCTCTGATAAAGATCTGCAATGGAAAACCGCATATATAGATACACTGAAAAATGTGGAAAAAAATCGTGATAATTCCTACGGTGCTGATTCCTATGGGATGCTGTTATATCTGGATAATGATGATATTCCTGAACTGATATGGTATTCAACAGAATATAGCGGAGCAGTATATACATATTATAACGGTAAGGTTATTGATGTCTTTTCTGAATACTATTGTATGGATTATATTCCGGATGCTTTTTGCCAAGGGGAGGGAATAATTGATTGCTGGCGTTTCTATGGTGAGGATGAGGTTGTTTTAAAGCTTAAAAACGGAGCATTGACAGAATGCTACAGCTACTATATATACAATGATCCGATGGATGGTCCGGATGAGGGAAAGAAATATGAAAGCGGAGATCCGACGTGCCTTGACGGAAAAAATCTAATCAGGATTATCAGCCCTGAACGTTATAATTCCAGCTGGTATAAAAAGGCTGATAACGAAGTGCTCGGGATGAACTATGACGAATTAATGAACAGCCTTATGGAATAGACAAATACTAAAAAAATGATATAATATATGCTGGATTTTTAAGATTCATTTTAATTAAGGGGAGCTTATAATGAAAAAGTTTGCAGAAAGATTAATGGCGGCACTGCTGGTGATCACGGTTGTTGCATCCGGCAATTTCAGTGGCATAGCCACGGTAAATGCAGAGGGAGAGACTACTGCTTCTGATAATGAAGCTGAAGCACTTGTTGTTCCAAACCAAATGTATGAATATGACTGCGGAGGCGAAACGGCCTGCGTAGGTGTTCTTATTGCAGATCCTGAGGGAATCACGGATGTAACATTTTATGTTTGGGGAGCTGCAAACGAGCAGGACGATATCATTGCTGTAGCAGGAACTAAGGTCGCAGAAAATCAGTATGAAGCAAGAGTTGATGCTACTGCCCATATGACAGGCGGTATGCTTTATCATGCATATGCTACAAGAAACGGAGTAAGCGAGATCCTGGGGATGGCATCCGCAACCATGGAAAATGCCAATATGACTCAGATCGCACAGACGCTTACTTCTCCTACCGGAACTATAGTACTGGTTGATAAGTCTCAGAATATCTTCGGAATATACAGTTATGATGGAACACAGTACAATTATGTCAGAGGTAATTACTGTACAACAGGAGCCGGCGGATGCACTCCTACCGGAACATATTCAATAGGCAGGAAGGGATACGCTTTCGGAACGGCGGATTATACCTGCTACTACTATAGCGGTTTTATCGGAGGCAAATATCTTTTCCATTCAGTGCTTTACTACCCGGGCACATTTAAGATAAAGAGCGGTAAGCTTGGACGCTACCTGTCTCACGGTTGCATAAGGCTTGATATTGACGATGCAAAGTTTTTACAGGATTATGTGCTGTCAGGCTCAACGGTATACATATACAAATAGAACGTTTTACAGACAGTAATCTTTATCTGATTCCGTAGCTCTATCCAATACGTAGAACAAATAGTTTAGGATGCAGAATATAGACAGCAAAAATAAATATACAGGTATCAATACTGCAACAAGGCTTGCAGGACTTTTAGGACATCCTGTGGGGCATTCCGTATCCCCGTATCTGCAGAATGCACTTGCGGAGAAATACGGGATCAATATGGCGTATCTTGGCTTTGATATTGCAGAAGGTCAGCTTGAAAACGCTGTAAAAGGCGGTCTTGCCATGAATGCTATAGGATTTAATGTGACTGTGCCCTATAAAAAGGATGTAATGAAGCTGCTTGCAGGCGTTGATCCTGCTGCAGAGAAGATTGGTGCAGTCAATACCTTAAAGCTTGAGCCGGACGGATACCACGGTTATAACACTGACATGCCGGGATTCGGAAGGGCGCTGGACTATGCAGGTATTAGCGTTAAAGACAGAAATGTAGTCATGATAGGTGCAGGCGGTGCTGCCAATGCGGTTTTGTGCGCGCTGCTTGAAAAGGGTGCCGGGAATATACTGATAGTCAACAGGTCATTAGATAAAGCGGATGCTCTGGCAGGAAGATTCAGGGATTCATATCCGGATAGCAGGATTTATACGGCTGCTTTATTAAATACTAATCTCAATACTAATTCCGCAGAGTCTGGACTTAACAAAGAGCCGGATTACCTTGAAATTATGTCAGGGATATCCGGTGATAAATGGATCGCTATCCAGTGTACAAGTGTGGGAATGTTTCCCAAAGTTGATATGGCGCCAATAAATGATGAAAATTTTTATGAACAGCTTGAAGCGGCATACGACATAATTTTCAACCCGGAAGAAACCCAGTTTCTAAAGAAGGCCCGTGAACATGGCGCAAAGATATCCAATGGTCTGGGAATGCTGATGTTTCAGGGAATAAGATCGTTCGAGATATGGAACGGACTGAAAGTCAGTGATGATATAGCCGAGGAGCTTCTGGAAGGCATGCAGGAAGCTGTAAAAGAGAGATGAGGATTCCGAAACTTAATCCGGTTACTTAAGTAAGGAGAAAAGATATGTCTGATAATAACGATGAAAAAAGAGGCCCGCTTGCAGAATTGATGGATCTTGCAGAGGGTGTAACTCAAGACCAGAAAGCGGGGGATAATTATTCCCTTGCGGGCGACAGAAACTGGAAAGTTTTGGAAACAATTGATGATGAGGATTTTGGCGGTTCCGGCATGTACGGGTGCCTTATCGATAAGGGCGATGGAACCTGTGCTATTGTTTTTAGAGGGACTGTTCTAGATGAGGATCCTTTGGAAAAAATAGAGGATGGAATACAGGATATTTTTGGCGCGGATCTGGGGCTTGTGAATAATGGAGAGACCGATCAGCAGATTATGGCCAGGCTTTTTACTGAGGAGATGTACAAAAAGTATGGTGGTAGATTTAAAGAGTTTACATTTGTCGGACATTCCCTCGGAGGAAATCTGGCTGAGCATGCTCTTATAACTGCCCCTCCCGAGCTGCAGGCCAAGAGCAGCGCAGTCAGCCTTGATGGTCCAGGTTTTTCGGCCAGATATATAGCAGAACATGCCGCAGAGATAGAAGCTGTGAAAGGGAAACTTGACAGATACCAGTGGTCTTTTGTGGGGGCATGCCTGAATACTTTGCCGGGGGAACGTTACGAAAACCTGAGAATTGAAGGATATGATTTTACCGTAGAAAATGACGAGGTGGATAAGTTCATTTCTTATGAATCTCAGGATGACCGTGATGCTTTATTAAATTATATGGGCGGTCAATTTAAAAAACATGCAGCTTATGATGCTATAAGAGAGGGAAAGTATGTCCGGTGTAATATGAAGGAAGAGGACATCGCCTTCGTAAGCAGGGTTTTTGATGGCCTGAAGACCATTTTACCGGATCTGAGTATTTCGTCAATTCTTCCGGGTACCGTTTTGACTAATATGGCTTTGGATGCAGTAAAAGAAGAATACATGAGAGCAAGATACAAAAATAATACAAAAAGGGAAAGTGCAGAAATAAATGAGGAAAGCACTAAGACATCTTCGGGAGCAGCAAAAGGACCGATTCAGTTCTCTGTCGATCCGCAGAAGATAGGCAGCTGCGCTGCCAAGTTGGATGATACCGCGACAGGAATTGAGAGAATAAATGATGATCTCCTGGCAGTTCGGCGCGAGATGTCGCCTTTTATCACTCTCAATAGAATGAACCTTCGCGTGATTAGCAACCGATTGGAGAAAGCGAAGAAAAAATGCAAATTAATGAGTGCCGGTCTGAAGGATATTACAGTAATATATGATCGGGAAGAAAATAAATGTGTGGAATATGCAGGAAATGCCTGAAAGACCTATGCAGGGGACGTGTGTTCCTATAGAAGAGGTTTATCATAACTAAAAAATACTTGCTGTATTTTATAATACTTGTAAAAAGATATTACTTGTTAAATTATATTACTAAAGAAAGAAGGACAACAAAAATGAAGTACGATTTCAAGGAAGTCGAAGCAAAGTGGCAGAAGAAATGGGAAGAGGCCGGAGCTTTCAAAGCTGTTGATTTCAGCGACAAGCCTAAGTTCTACGGTCTTGTGGAATTCCCTTATCCTTCGGGAGCAGGCATGCATGTGGGACATATCAAGGCTTATTCCGGTCTTGAAATAGTTTCAAGGAAAAGACGCATGCAGGGATACAATGTACTTTTCCCCATAGGTTTCGATGCATTCGGACTTCCTGCTGAAAACTATGCTATAAAGACAGGCGTTCATCCCAGAAAGGTAACTGACGACAATATCAAGAAGTTCAGCAACCAGCTTAAGTCTGTCGGTTTTTCCTTTGACTGGGACCGTGTCATTGATACCACAGAGGAAGATTACTACAAATGGACACAGTGGATATTCCTTAAGCTTAACGAGAAAGGACTTGTTTTCCGTGATATTACAAATGTAAACTATTGTCCTTCATGCAAGGTAGTTCTTTCAAATGAAGATTCCCAGGGTGGCAAGTGCTATGTCTGCGGTTCAGATGTAGTGCAGAAGACAAAGCCTGTATGGTATCTGCGTATCACCGAATATGCAGAGAAACTTTTACAGGGACTGGATGAAGTGGACTATCTTCCCAATATCCGCCAGCAGCAGGTTAACTGGATAGGAAAGTCAAAAGGTGCTTTCGTTAACTTTGCAGTAGCCGGAAAAGATGATTTCATAAGAGTATATACCACCAGGCCTGATACTCTTTTCGGTGCAAGCTTTATGGTTATAGCACCTGAACATCCCATAATCGACAAGTATGAAGCACAGATAACAAATATGGATGCGGTAAAGGCCTACAGGACAGAGTGTGCCAAGAAGACAGAGTTCGAGCGTACACAGCTTGTAAAAGATAAGACCGGCGTATGCATAGAGGGACTCCGTGCCATTAATCCTGTTACAAAGAAAGAAATACCTGTTTATATTTCTGACTATGTAATGATGGGCTATGGTACAGGCGCCATCATGGCAGTGCCTGCCCATGACCAGAGAGACTGGGATTTTGCAACTAAGTTCGGCATCGATATCACTCCTGTTATCGAAGGCGGAGATATTACAAAAGAAGCCTATACCGGTGACGGAAAGATGATCAATTCAGACTTCTTAAACGGTATTACTACAAAGGCTGAAGCAATAGATAAAATGCTTGAAAAGCTTGCTGAAATGGGCTGCGGTGAAGCCGGAATACAGTACAAGATGAAAGACTGGGCATTCAACAGACAGCGTTACTGGGGGGAACCTATTCCTCTGATCCACTGTCCTAAGTGCGGTATCGTGCAGGTTCCTTATGAAGAACTTCCGTTAAGACTGCCTAAGGTCGAAAAATACGAGCCCGGAACAGATGGTGAATCACCCCTTGCAAAGATCGATTCCTTCGTAAACTGCAAGTGCCCTAAGTGCGGCGGTGATGCAAAGAGGGAAACTGATACCATGCCCCAGTGGGCAGGATCGTCATGGTATTTCCTGCGTTATATCGATCCAAAGAATGACAAGGCATTTGCTGATCCCGAGAAATTAAAGTACTGGCTGCCCGTTGACTGGTATAACGGAGGTATGGAGCATGTCACCAGACATATGATCTACTCAAGATTCTGGCACAGGTTCCTTTATGACTGCGGCTATGTGCCTGTTGATGAACCTTATGCAAAACGTACTGCACAGGGAATGATCCTTGGCGCAGACGGCGAGAAAATGAGTAAATCCAGAGGAAATGTAGTAGATCCTTTGGATGTAGTTGAGCAGTATGGTGCAGATGTACTCAGGACATACATTCTTTTCATGGGTAACTATGGCGATGCAGCACCCTGGAATGATTCATCAGTCCGCGGATGCAAGCGTTTCATAGACAGGATCGCGGCACTTACGGATATGGTAAGCGGAGAGGGCATGAGCAGTGAGCTGGAGTCTTCATTCCACAAGACCATTAAGAAGGTATCGAATGATATTGAGGAAATGAAGTTCAATACCGCAATAGCAGCGCTCATGGAGCTTGTAAATGAGATATATGCAAAGGGCAGCATTACCAGGGATGAGCTTGTGATACTCATAAAGCTTTTGTGTCCCGTAGCACCTCATATCTGTGAGGAAATATGGGAAAGTATCGGAGGCGATGGCCTGCTTTCACTGTCTGCATGGCCGGAGTATGATGAGGCAAAGTGTGTTGATGCTGAGATAGAGATTGCCGTACAGATCTGCGGAAAGCTTAAAGGTACGATAAAAATCCCTGTTGATTCCGATAAGGACTTTGCAATAGCTGAGGCTAAAAAGCTCTCCAATGTGGCTGCTGCCATTGAGGGCAAGAATATAGTCAAAGAAATCTATGTGCCTAACAAGATCGTGAATATAGTGGCAAAATAAGACAGGACAGAGGAAAAACTATGAAGAACATTTTATACCACAGCACAAGGGATAATGAAAAAATGCTTACGGCTTCACAGGCGGTACTTAAAGGACTTGCAGATGACGGCGGACTCTTTGTACCGGAGGAACTTCCTAAGCTTGATGTAAGCTTTGAAGATCTTAAGAATATGGACTATAAGCAGACTGCCTATGAGGTGATGAAACTCTTCCTTACTGACTACACAGAGGAGGAGCTTAAATACTGCATAGAGCATGCCTATGATTCCAAGTTTGATACCGAGGAGATAGCCCCCCTTGTATCAGCAGGCGGCGCTTACTATCTGGAGCTTTTCCACGGCGCAACTATCGCATTTAAGGATATGGCGCTTTCCATACTTCCGTACCTTATGACTACGGCAGCTAAGAAAAACGATCTCAAAGAAGAGATTGTTATCCTTACTGCTACCAGTGGTGATACAGGAAAAGCAGCCCTTGCAGGCTTTGCTGATGTGCCGGGGACAAGGATCGTTGTTTTTTATCCGAAGAACGGTGTTTCACCTGTACAGGAAAAGCAGATGGTTACCCAAAAAGGGCAGAATGTAAGGGTTATCGGCATAACCGGCAATTTTGATGATGCCCAGACCGGGGTTAAGAAAATGTTCGGTGATGAGGAGCTTGCAAAGGAACTTAAGGCAAAAGGCTTTGTATTTTCATCGGCCAATTCCATAAATATAGGACGGCTGGTTCCCCAGGTGGTTTATTATGTTTATGCATATGTTCAGCTCCTTAAGAACGGTAAGCTTTCCGAGGGGGACAAGATCAATTTCGCGGTTCCTACCGGAAACTTCGGAAATATTTTAGCGGCATACTATGCAAAGAATCTTGGTGTGCCCGTAAACAAGCTTATCTGTGCTTCAAATACAAACCGCGTGCTTTATGATTTCTTCAGCACCGGAACATATGATAAGAATCACGAGATGGAAGAAAGCAGCAAAGCATTCACGAACGAAAGGAAGTTTATGCTTACCGGATCACCTTCCATGGATATCCTTATATCCAGCAACCTTGAGAGGCTTATCTATTTCATCGCAGGCGCAGATACCAAGAAGAATGCAGCTCTTATGGCTGACCTTTCATCAAAGGGGGCATATACCATTGATGAAAGCATGAAAGCGGCTCTTGAGGGATTCGAAAGCGGTTATGCGGATGAAAAGAAGACAGCAGACAAGATAAAGTCACTGTATGACGAGACCGGCTACGTTATAGATACCCACACAGCTGTAGCAGGGGCGGTATATGATGAATATAAGGCTGCCAGCGGTGACGATACTGTAACTGTTATCGCATCCACAGCAAGTCCCTATAAATTTGCAAAGACTGTAATGACAGCCATAGATCCTGCAAATGCTAACGAGGACGATTTCAAGCTTATTGACAAGCTTTGCGAGATTTCCAACACAGATATCCCTCAGGCTATCGAGGATATCCGTTCCGCAGCAGTACTTCATGATATAGTCTGCGATAAGGAAGATATGCCGGCACAGGTTAAATCTTTCCTGGCTGTGTAAATCTATCCGGAGTAATGCAATGGTTTATATTTATTCATAGGGGAGTTACGGATGAAACATATCTTAATGGTCGATGATGTTACCACAAATCTGAAAAGTGCTGCAGAGGTTCTGCAGCCTTTTTATCATCTTTCCATGGCAAAATCCGGTAAGCAGGCCTTAAATTTCCTTAAAAAGAACCGTCCGGACCTTATCCTTTTGGATATTATGATGCCTGACATGGATGGTTATGAAACCATGGAGCAGATAAAGCTTAATCCCAAAGCTGCCAATATCCCTATTATTTTCCTTACGGCAGATGCAGAACGTGAGAGCGAGATCCGTGGCATGAAGATGGGGGCGGTTGACTATATCACCAAGCCTTTCGAAGCTGAAGCAATGCTGGGACGCATAGAAAAAGTCCTTCAGATGGAGGATATGCGCAAGAATATCTTAAGTTCGGCCCAGAAAGATCTCCTGACCGATCTTTGGAAACCGGAATACCTGGAAAACGAGATAAATACCCAGCTTAAACTTATCGCAGATAACGGCGCCACCTTTATGCTGGTGGATTTTGATGATTTCAGGGCAGCGATGGCTACAGGACACAGCAGCAATGCAGACGGTGTCATAATAAGATTCTGTGACAGCCTAAAAAAGATTGTTCCAAACGGTTCAATACTGGGCCGGCTGGGGAAAGATCAGTTCATTATTTTCGTCCCGTATAACTTAAATGAAATAGAGATGATGGGACTCTGTACTGATATAAGAGAGGTATCAATGCAGGAAGCTAATATAGCTTCATCTTCGGATACGAGGCTTACTGCATCGATTGCCATAGCACTGGCACCGCAGCACGGAACCGATTATGATACTTTGAGCCGCAAGCTGGATATGGCGATGTATTATATAAAGCAGACCGGCAAGAACCAGACGCATATATACAGGGGGAATTGATACCATTTTTTTGGCAGATTGAGATAAAACTTCTTCAGAAAAAAGATCTTATTTATGGAGGGCTGCATGATAGATTTTGAAAAAAATCAGAATGATCAGGATGTTATGATACCGGAGAATACCGTCATAACGGAAAGGCTTGCTTCCTTGCGGAAAATAATGGAGGAAAAGCAGGTTAACTGGTGTCTGTTCACTACTTCCGATCCCCATGGTTCCGAATATATAAATGACTATTACGAAAGCCGACGTTTTTTTTCCGGATTTACCGGATCTAACGGTGACCTGCTGGTGGGCTTGTCTGAAGCGCTGCTCTGGACTGATGGCAGGTATTTCGTACAGGCGGAGAAAGAGTTGGCAGGAACCGGCATAAAAATGATGAAGATCGGAGAAGAAGATACGCCGAAGCTTACGGAGTACATAAAAAGCCGTGTCGGTGCCGGAGAGCGTCTCGTGACGGATGGCAGGCTTCTCAGCGCTTCGAATGGTATTAAGATAGCCGATATTCTGAAAAAGAAAAGGGCGATATTCATCACGGATGAGGATCCGGCCGACTGGGTATGGGCTGACAGGCAGGACGACAATGCAGGCGAGATAACGATACTGCCCGATAAGCTGACCGGGAAAAACTCTGCCTTTAAGCTGAGTGTTCTTTCGTCAAAAATAAGGGAAGCCGGGGCGGCCTCGCATGTAATAACATCTCTGGATGACCAGATGTGGCTCTTTAATATAAGGGGTTGCGACATTGAATGTAATCCCGTGGCATATGCATATACGGTAATAAACGGAAGGAATGTATGCGTATATCTGAAAGAACCTGTTTCACCTGTCGTCAGGGATTATTTCGGCAGTTTAAATGTAAATGTCAGGAATTATGAAAACTTTTATTCAGATCTTGAAAAAAGCCCCATAGCGATGCCTGTCACTGTTGATTTTGAAAAGGTTAATTTCCGTACGTATCAGCTTCTGCGGAAAAAAGGCAAGATAATCGACCACAGAAATCCCACACTGCTGATGAAGGCCATAAAAAATGAACGCGAGATAGCAAACACAAAGGATGTCTATGTACTTGACAGTGCTGTCCTTACAATATTCCTGCACTATATCAAGAAAAACGCATGGTCCGGAGATTTAAACGAATACGATGCTGCCATGATGCTTGACAATATGCGTTCCCAGATAGAGGGCTTCAATGATCTTTCATTTCCTACCATAAGCGCTTTCGGACCTAATGCCGCCATGATGCATTATGAAGCAAAAAAGGGAGAATGTGCCAAAATAGAAAAAAACGGACTGTATCTTGTTGACTCAGGCGGACAGTATGACGGAGGTACTACGGATGTGACCAGAACGCTGGTCCTTGGCAAGGTATCTGATGAGATCAAGCGGCAGTTTACAAGAGTGGTTGTCGGTATGCTGCGCCTTCAGAATACTGTTTTCCTGGATGGCTGCACTGGCAGGAATCTGGATATAATGGCCAGGGAGCCTGTCTGGGAGCTGTGCATGGATTACAAGTGCGGTACAGGGCACGGTGTAGGATATATGCTTAATGTCCATGAAGGTCCGCACTCCATCCGGTGGCGTGTGGGCGAAGGGAAAGAAGAGCCTATAAAGCCGGGGATGCTTGTCTCGGACGAGCCGGGGGTATATGTGGCCGGGAGCCACGGCATCAGAATAGAAAATATCCTGCTCTGTAAAGAAGTGGCAGAGAATGATGACGGCAGGTTCCTTGCTTTTGAGCCGCTCACATATGTGCCAATAGACCTTGACGGTATACTTCCGGATGAGATGGAGCCAAAGGATAAGGCAATGCTCAATGCTTACCATAAGGCTGTCAGGAAGAAACTGATGCCTTTCATGGAAGGGGATGACATCTCCTGGCTTAAAGAGGCTACGAGGGAAATCTGACAGTAAACTCCGTTTAGTGATTTGTATTGATAAAACGGTGCTGTTTGATGTAAAATAAGTAAGGTTAATTCTTACTGAAATGCTTAATTATACGGATAAAAAGGCTGGTAATAATCAATGTTTGAAGTGCTGCTTGGACTCGGAATCGCCGGTGTGCTGATTATAATCGGAGCGATACTGCTGGTAATTCTGCTTATCGTTCTGATTGTTTCCGGAAACAAGAAAAAAAAGAAGAAAAAAGCTATGGATCAGCTTATACAGGATAAAGAAAGGGAGCGCATACTCGATTCCAATATCCTTAATCCATATGCATCAAACGAAGATATAAAAGGCGCCGGAGAAACTCCTTATTCCGTGAATTATACCAGCGGAGAAAGAAAAGGGGCAAAGGGCGGCAACAGGCATCTCCTTATGCTCCAGATTGAAGAAATAAGCGACCTTTCGAACAAGAAATATATGCTGGATCCTCTTGAGACCATAACCATAGGATCTGCCAAGGATAACAAGATCTCCCTTTCGGATGCGCTGATCGATGCAAGGCAGTGCGAAATCGGATTATACGAAAGGGATAATAAGACCCTTTATCTGCAGAACGTCGGTGAGAAAAGGGTGATACTGCTCAGGAAGAAGGAATGGATCAATGTCGGGCCGGAAAGACTTGTTCTGCTGAACGGCGATATCATTGAGCTTGGAAGGATACAGCTTAAAATCACAGTTGTATAAAAGACTTAAAATAATTCAGATATGGAAAGGGGTTACGTATGAGTTGTGTACTTTCATTGTACAGTGCTGTTGCTTACAGGGAGATACTTCTGCCCGCAACTGACGATTCAGATTATCAGCTTGAAATCCAGGGAAAACTGTTTGGACTGCCCAAGGATGTATCCCTAAAAATGGAAATCCTGGACGGTAAATGGAAAATCCTTCAGGATGATGAATATTCGATTAATTATTTTGGGGACGACTCGGCCGAAGAAGACATAGCTCTTAAAAACGAAGATAGTCTTTTATTGAATTTACGGAATCAGAACGGACAGGTTTTCATACTTGTCAGGGAAACTGATTCCGTTTTTTCTGTTTATAAGAAATTTACTCTCAACGGACTGAATACCCTTTTCATAGGATCTGCCCAGAACAACCATATTCAGTACGACTGCCAGATGAACGGCAAGAGCCTTGTTACCGCCAATCATACCGAAATCCAGCGTAATGGTGATAAATTTGTCCTTATCGACCATTCCACCAACGGAACCTTTGTGAATGAAAAGAGGGTACGTGGGACCCGTGATCTCTGTTTCGGTGACCTTATAAATATTTATGGCCTTAAGATCGTTTTCCTGAATGATATCATCGCAGTAAATGCTCCCGAAGGCCGGATAAAAGCAATCCAGCAGCAGCTGCAGCCTTATGAACAGGCACCGGATGAAAGCGAAAATGAAGAAGATGCTCCTAAGAAAGCGGAACTGTTCCACAGGTCTCCCAGAAACATCCCAAAGATAGAAAGGGAACCCGTCGAGATCGAGGCACCCCCGGCAGCCAAGGAAAATACAGCGCTTCCGACATTTATGGCCATCGGTCCTTCACTTACAATGGCGCTGCCTATGCTCATGGGAACAGGCTTGTCCATTATGGCCTCAATGAGGAATAACGGCGTTGCAAATGTGATGATGTTTACCGGAATCGTTACGGCATTCGGCTCTGCCGTAGTCGGCTCTTTCTGGTCCATCAGGAATATGGGATACCAGAAAAAGAAGAACCGTGAGGATGAAGTAAAACGTTTCGAGATGTACAGCGACTATCTTATCCGCTGTGCCAATGATATTAAAGCTAAATATGAAGGAAATACCGCTGCTCTTCTGCAGATGTACCATTCATCTGATTACTGTGTCCTTATAGACAGGAACAATATCGAACTCTGGAACAGGAACAATAAGCACGAGGATTTCCTTATACACAGGGTCGGAATCGGCCAGATCCCGTTCCAGGTACAGATAAATGTGCCCAAGGAGAGGTTTACGCTTATTTATGACAAGCTGAATGAACGCCCCCGCATGATCAAGGACAGCTACAAGATGCTGAACCAGGTGCCGGTGTGCGTTGACCTGTATAAGAATAAGCTTATAGGACTCATAGGCGGTGAAGGCTATGCGGGCTGCTACAGCATCATGCATGACCTTGTTGCTCAGATCGCAGCATCCGACTGCTACACGGATGTAAAGCTCGCCTTTGTTTTTGACGGCACGGACGGCGACGATGACGAGAAAAAGATGTTTGCGAAATGGCTTCCCCATGTATGGAGTGAAGACGGCAAATTCAGGTACGTTGCCTATGACAAGGCAGGAGCCGGTGATGTTTTCTACGAAATTGCAAATATCCTGAGGTTCAGGTCGGAAGAGCAGAAGGATTTCAAGAAAAAAGATGTCATACCCAAGCCGTATTTCATTCTTTTCATAGAGAATCCCGAACTCCTTGAAGGGGAACTGCTGGCAAAATATGTATACAGCCAGGAGGAGAATTTCGGTATCACAACAGTCCTCATGGTTCACAGCTATGACGAACTGCCTAACTCCTGTGAGTTCATCATTGAGAATACAGAACGTTACCAGGGCACATACTACGTGACTGACGGTGCAGATGAACGCATCAGCGTCAATTATGACATGGTTGCCGGCAGTCTTCTGGAAAGAATGGCACGTAATCTTTCATCCATAAAAGTAAAGGAAGAGTCCCTTGGCGGCGAGATCCCCGGATCCCTTACATTCTTTGATATGTACGGAATCAGGACTCTTGAGGAACTGCAGGTACTTGACCGCTGGCGCAAGAACCGTACCTATGACAGCCTGAGGGCTCTTGTGGGACAGAAATCCGGCGGAGCCGACTGCTATCTGGATGTTCACGAAAAATACCACGGACCCCATGGACTTGTTGCCGGTACTACAGGTTCCGGTAAGTCTGAGACCCTTCAGACTTACATGCTTTCACTGGCAATCAATTACAGCCCTGATGATATAGGATTCTTTATCATCGACTACAAGGGCGGCGGAATGGCCAATCTTTTCAACGGCCTGCCGCACATGATAGGCCAGATTTCAAACCTGTCAGGCAACCAGGTACACCGTGCCATGGTTTCCATCAAGAGTGAAAATATGCGCAGGCAGCGTATATTCAACGAGCACGGTGTTAATAACATCAATCTTTATACAAGGCTTTATAAAAACGGCGAGGCGACGCTTCCCGTGCCCCATATGTTCATTATCATAGACGAGTTTGCGGAACTTAAAAGGGAAGAACCGGAATTCATGCGTGAGCTTATCTCTGTTGCACAGGTAGGCCGTTCATTAGGTGTCCACCTTATCCTTGCCACACAGAAACCCGCGGGAACCGTTGATGATAATATATGGAGTAACTCCAAGTTCAGACTCTGCCTCCGTGTGCAGGACAGACAGGACAGTATGGATATGCTCCATAAGCCGGATGCCGCTTACATTACCCAGGCCGGACGTTGCTACATGCAGGTCGGCAATGACGAACTCTATGAGCTCTTCCAGTCCGGATGGAGCGGAGCTGTTTATGATGAGGACGGCGGATACCAGACAGATATCGCCAGGATGCTTGGCGACAACGGACGCGCAGCCCTTGTAGGCAGCCATGCACAGCTTGTCCATAAGGAAAAAGTCAAGAACGAGTGGGTAAGCTGTCTTATGGGCATTGCAGATGAGGCTGCTGCCAATATTAACTGCAAGCTGACAGACTGTGTTGATGATAAGACACTTGAGGTTTCTGTAATAAAAGAATTCTTTAAGGTCATTGGAAAAACTGATATTGATTATCCCGAGAACGAAAGCAACGCACATAAAGTGGCTGATTTTCTTGATGTATATGCATCATGCATGAAAACGGATATGGAAAGGGATGAAATGCCCGCTAGTATCAACATTATGGCGGCTACCATGCGCAAAAAGCTTCCGGAAGCAACTGAAAAGACCCAGCTGGATGCAGTTGTGGAATACCTTGCAAAGATGGCTGCTGAGAACGGATATACCCATGACCTCCAGCTCTGGCTTCCCGTTCTTCCCGAAACCCTTTACCTGGATGAGCTTGCGGGCTATAAGACAAGGACCTTTAACGGAGAGACCTGGCGTGAGCCCGGCAAGAGGTACACCCTTGAAACCCTTATCGGACTTTATGATGATCCTGAGAACCAGGCCCAGAACCCGGTGCTTGTGGACATCGCCGAAAGCGGAAATATAGCAGTGGTCGGAATGCCCATGACAGGAAAGAGCACGTTCCTGCTTTCCTTCATGTATTCACTTGCAGAGTGCTATTCACCGGATATCGTTAATTTCTATGCCCTCGATTTCAGCAGCAAGATGCTGGGAGCACTGGAGGGACTTCCCCATACCGGCGGCGTAATGTATGAAGAGGACGGCGAAAAGATAGAGAAATTCTTCACTTTCCTTGACAGATGCCTGCGTGAACGCAAAAAGCTGATGCAGGGCGGAAACTACAGGCAGTATGTACAGGCGAACGGATATAAACTTCCGGCAATGATTGTTATCATTGATAACTATGCTTCATTCCGGACAAAGACTGAGAACATCTATGATACCCGCATGATGAATTTCATGAAGGAAGCCAACGGATACGGAATTTATTTTGTCCTGTCTGCAGGAGGATATTCAACTGCAGAGATCCCCGGCAAGATGGCAGAACTGATACGCCGTGCATTTACCCTGGAACTTACGGAACGTTTTGCATACAGCGAAGTACTTCATCAGATGCACCTTGAAGTACTGCCCGAAGCCAATGTCAGGGGCCGTGGTCTGGTCCGCATAGGCGAGGCTGTACTAGAATTCCAGACTGCACTGAGCCTGCGTGCCGAAGACGACTTTGACCGCAGTGAAAAGCTCCGCGGCATGGCTAAGCTGTTTGCAGAGAAATGGAAGGGCAAAACCGCAAAAGCTGTTCCTACGATACCTGATGAACCTATATGGGGCGATTACTGTGAGCTTGAAGATGTCATCAGGATGGCAGAAGAAAAGGATTATCTTCCCATCGGATACGACCAGCGTACAGCAGCAGTTTACGGCCTTGACCTTAAGAATATATATTCATATGTCGTTTCGGGCAAGGCAAGGACGGGTAAGTCAAACATGCTGAAGATCATATCGGCTTCCGCAGTCATGTCGGGGCTTGATGTCATAATGCTGGATTTCAGCGGTGAATTTGCAAACTTTGCCGAAACATCCGGAATTAAGCACATCCGGGATGCTGCGGGACTGTATGATTACCTAAAAAATACATTGCTGCCTGATTTTATCAAGAGGAACAAGCTTAAAAAGGAATGCGTTGAAAAGGGAATGACAGACGTTGAACGTTATGAGGCAATGCAGGTATTCCCTAAAAGATTAATAATAATTGCTGACCTTCCGGAATTTATCAAAGTTGTTAAGAATCCGGGTGAGGGAGTCGGCCAGATGTCAGATTCCATAAATAACCTGCTTTCCTGCGGAATGCTCCATAATATTTTCTGGTTTGCAGCACTGAACCAGGACCTGATGCCTTCGGTATCCTCAACAGACCTGTTCCAGAGCTTTACAAGGGACAAAAACGGCATACATCTGGGCGGAAATTCCCAGGGGCAGAACCTGCTGCAGTTTGACGGCGTGAATTATAAAGATGCCGCAAAGAAGCTGCCTGTCGGTTTCGGCATGCTTTCGTCCCACGACTGGGATGATACAAGGCTGGTAGTAACGCCGTTCTACAGAATCAAACAGAAAGATGGTAGCAACTGATGATTTCTATTGTAACTGTCGATGGAAAAAATGAAGAGATGCCTTTGCTTAAGGATGTCATTTCGGAAACCGCCGCGATCCTGACCGATGAGCACTGGGAAAAGAAGTATTTCTCCAATACATTGGAAAAGGACAAGTACCTTGAATCAGAACCGCTTATGGATTTCGGCTGCTTTGATGTCGCACTTGACGGGATGCTTTCCGGGCTTCCCGATGTCCGTAGCAATTACGAAGATATGGGAATGCTCCTTATTGCGGATTCGGATATGTCTCCTATGGAATATCTGAAACCGGGGATACGGGCAGATGCCCTTCTGATCCGGCCGCTCCGGATAAAAGAGCTGAAGACGACAATGAACGAGTTTATATCCAGCGGCCTCAAACGGATGGACAGGGATGAGGATTCTGATGACGTTTTTGTATTAAAGACCAAGGAGGGCCGGACTTTCATTCCCTATGACAATATCTATTATTTTGAAGCAAGGGAAAAGAAAGTGTTTATCCGGCTGCTGAATGAGGAAATTCCTTTTTATTCTACAATAGACGAACTGGAAGGAATGCTTCCGGACCAGTTTGCGAGATGCCACAGGAGTTTCATCGTGAATGTAAACAGGATCCGGAAACTCATAAGTGCAGAAAATACAATAGAACTGCAGCAGGACTTCATGATACCGCTGTCACGTACATATAAGCAGAAACTGAAGGAACGGAGACCATAAAGATGCAGTTATCAGAAGAAAAAATATTATGCCTCTCCGGCAAGGAGTTTGCAATTCTTGCAGATGTCTGCGGAATAAGGAATCTTATCTGCTTTCAGACGGATGAGGATGATATGCCAGCACTTCCCGACAGGCAGGAATACCCGGTGATCGTTCACGGTCTTATTAAACGTGGGATCCTTAAGTCCGCAGATGACGGGATTGAGCTTACGCCGGATACCGTAAAGCTTTTTGTATGCATAAGGTCAGCGGCCTATACGTTCCGTTTCATCAGGAACAACGGCATAAATAAGGTCTCATCCTGCATATATGTGGGGACCACCGGAGAATTTGTTTCCGCGCTTCCCGGCAGCCGTCACGGAGAATACATAAGGCTGTGCCTGCATAATAAGGATGTTCTGCCGCAGTGGTTAAATGATGTGGAGCTTTCGGATGCAGACAGTGTATTCAGTGGCCTGGGCAGCATACTTGTCAGCAAAGGAATACGGGACGGCATTTATGCCGAATACACTTCAGAACAACAGCCGGACGGAAGCGTCCGTTTCGCCGGCAAAGACGGAGCAGTGTTTTACAGCGCAGAAATAACATCAAAGCTTTTGAAAATAGCAGGAGGTAATTCATGATACTTGTAGATATTTATGTTCCCAGTGTTGATAAAACCTATGACTTCCAGCTAAACGAGCAGATTCCTGTGGCCATGGTCCTTGAAGAGATCAGCGAAATGATCGGCCAGAAGGAACATGCCGCCCTGAAGGGGAACATATCGGATCTCATACTGTGTTCATATGACACGGGAGCTGCTTTAAGCAAGGAAAAAACTCTTGAACAGGCCGGAATTATTACCGGAAATAAGCTTTTACTGGTATAAAAAATGCATTTCGTCGCATTAAACGTGCTATTCGTCAAAAAAAATACACATATTGAAAAGCGGCGCTATAATGAGATTAAGTTAAGGGGAAGGAAGTAAAAAATGTTTAAGCTTAATACTCAGACATTACAGAATACGGGAGAACAGCTCGAAGCTCAGCAAAGAGAATACCTAAGGATAAGGGATGAACTTTCTGACTGTTTAAGAGAAATCCGGAACATGACTGAACTCTCCGGAGAAAAAGAAAGACTGAAGAAGGTTATCAATAAGGCTGACGATGAGATCTACTTACAGGGCCGGCTGGCTGAAACGGTAATAGAAATAAAGAACAGATATGAAAAATCCGACGACCTTTCAGAAGAATCCGCAGAATCCTGTCCAAGGAATTACAGACAGGCTGTTCTTGGAGAGGTAACCATACCGGTATATGAAAGCGGAGTAATAAAAAACATAATCATATAAAATAAAGCAAGGAGAAGAGTATGAACAGAGAGATCGCTATCAACACAAATACGCTGCAGGGCGACATTGACAAGCTGAATGAAAAGCTTACCCAGGTCCGCAAGAGCATAGACGAAGCCTACACTGCGACACACGAACTTGACATGATGTGGGACGGTCCGGCCAACATAGCATTCCAGGCAGCTTTCAAAAAGGACCAGAAAGACATGGAAGAAATGTGCAACATAATAGAAAAGATGATAGCGTCAATGAGCATGTCTAAGACAGAGTATGAAAAATGTGAATCAGATGTAAATACCATCATAGACAGCATAAGGATATAAAGGAGGACCGAAATGACAATAGGAGATTTTCTTGGCGGCGGAAATGCTGTAAAAGTTAATACCGACGTACTTATCACAAAGGCCAACGAAGTTGAAGATAAAGTCAAGACCATGAGGGCAAACATCCAGGAAATAGAGGAACTGGTAGAAGGAACCAGGAATTACTGGATAGGCGAAGGCGGAGATGCACACAGGAAGCTTTATGAAACGCAGAAAGAGGATGTTGAAGAAATACTGAACCGCTTAGCAGAGCATCCGGTCAACTTAAGAACAGTAGCTACGCAGGTATACGGCGGTCTTGTGGATGAGAATAAGAGTGTGGCTGAAGCACTGCCGGGAGATGCGATATCATAAAATTCACAGCATAAATTTAAAGAAAGGATAGGAAGACATGGGAGTAATAGACATAGATTTCGCCGTAGCAAGGAAGCAGGCACAAAAGCTTGATGAGCTGGCAGATGATCTTGAGAGGCTTAAGGATGGTGATTACAACCAGACAATGGAACAGATCAGGACTAACTGGACAGGCGAAAGTGCAAATGCATATCTTACAAAAGGCGCAGCGCTTGAGACCGAAATCGAAGATACTATAAGGGAAATAAGGAAAGTGGCCGGCGATATCCGGGAAACGGTAAGAAAGCTGGAAGAAGCCCAGGAAGCAGCACAGGCAGTTATTTCCGGAAAGAATTTCTAAAAAACGAATGTTATACGGCATAGGGCCGTGTGATATAAATAACAAAAGAATTTAGGAGGAAAAAAAATGGCAACTTTTTATGTAAACTGGCAGGAACTGCAGAACAAGGCAAGCGAACTCGAGGGGTTCAACACAAAATTAAAGGCTGAATGTGAGGCATACAAGCAGAATGCTGATTCACTCAAGGCAAGCTTTGAAGGTGATGTTGCAACAGATTTTTATACTGAGGCACAGAAGCATCTGGATCAGATGAACTTATTCGTAGATCTTGTAAACAAGTATGTACAGGCTATGAGGGCCATGGCTGAGAACGCAAAGAGGCGTGAAGCTGAAGCCCAGGCTGTTGTAAGCAACAAGAACTATTGATGAAAAGTAACTGAAAGTAACAGAACATTAGGATAAACAAAAAAAGGAGATAAAAAAATGGCAGAACAGACAATCTTAAAAGTTTCAACAGAAGAAATAGAGAAGACAATCGGCAATTTCAGCGGCAACCTCAGCACAGTACAGAGCCTTACCAGCCAGATGATGAGCACAATCGACGGTCTCGGATCAGTTTGTAACGGTGAGCCTTATGATGCATATGTTACTAAGGCAAAGGGCCTCAGCAATGATATGGAGCAGGTTAAGAGCATGATCAGCGGTCATATCGATGAGCTTACACAGGTAGCCGGAATCATGAAGACACTTGTTAGCGAGAACGCAAGTACTGTTGAGGGACTTCCCGCAGACGCTATATCATAAAAATAGCAAATATGATTATCCCCATGAACCGTCTGGTTCGTGGGGATGTTTTATGTGGAGGATGGATAATTGGATTCCAGAATTATTTTAGGCATTATTATTGCTGTTTGTTTTATTGTATTTGTCCTGATCTTAGTTGTCATTGCTTTGATCATATTCTTGCTGATCAAGGGCAAGAAAGGTGAAAAGGACGCCTGGAAGTATCTGCCTGAGTCAGATGGCTCCGGGGGAAAAAATGTTCCCCACACAGAGCCGGTAAGAAAACAGGAACCCGAAGAAAAAAATACAGTTCCTCTTTGGGATACTGCCGCAACGGGCCCGGTACAGAATTATTATATTGTCCTGGAAGAAGTTGATACAGGAAAAAGGTACAGTGCAAGAATCAATGAAAGCATCGTTATAGGAAGGTCGGATCCTGCGGACATTCTGCTTGTTACTGACGGCACCATATCCAAAAAGCACTGCGAGATAATAAGGAATGATAAAAGATTTATCTTAAGGGATCTTGGATCCAGCAACGGAACGGAGTATAACGGTGTATTCATTAACGGCGATACGCTGATAAGCAACGGATCCATAATCGGCATCGGCAAGAGCAGGTTCCGTATAATGACAGAAATCAGATAGGATTCAGGTGTATGGTTAAGCTTGAGGGATTCGTCTTATCCCATGAAGGAAGCATCCGCGGGAATAATGAGGATAATTTCCTTCTGTTTGGTAAGAACAAAAAGGATCCGCTTGAAAATAGAATAAGCCTTTCCAAAAGTGTTCTGGCAGGAAAAAAGATTGCGGGAGTATTTGATGGCATGGGTGGCGAGACTGCAGGCGAGATAGCATCGCTTATGGCATCCGAATGCTACAGCCCCTGTGATATAGGAAATGTCAGGGAATCCATGCGCAGGCAGTCTGCTGATGCTAACAGAAAAATCTGTGCAACAATGGCAGAACACAATTGCATCATGGGAACTACTGCAGTTCTTTTATTTTTTGATGACCGGAAATGTGTATGCGCAAACCTTGGGGACAGCAGGGCATATCTTTATCGTGGCAGTAATCTTTTCCAGCTTTCAGCCGATCACAGCGAAGGACAGATGATGATCGACCTTGGAAAGGTTACAAGGGAGGAAGCCAGACAGAGCGGTGCATGGCACAGGCTTACCAAGCACCTGGGGATTCCTGAAAATGAATATATTGCCGAGCCCTTTGTGGGAGAGGCGATTGATCTGCATGAAGGGGATCTTTTTATGCTTTGTTCGGACGGTCTTACGGATATGGTGTCGGACGATGAAATCCTTAGCATGCTTGATACTTATGGACATGACAATGATCTTATCGATATTGCCGGAAGGCTGCTGGGAAGGGCTATCGAAAACGGCGGTGAAGATAATGTCACTATCATGCTGATAAGGGTAACCCCGGGACTTTTTATATGACAGAGGTTATGAATCAAGTCCCGGATATATGATAAAATATAATAGTTCCAGAAACGCTTTGAAGTTTTAAAAGCGAATATTATTATAAGTCGGAGAAAATGAATGAAGTCAAAAAAAATATCTTTTAAAAAGTTATTTTTCACGGTAATTGCATTTATGCTGCTTTTTAATGTACTTGGCCAGGCGGCATATGCCACAGATGAACAGCCCGGTGCAGATGCATCCGTCGCCGGATGCCGGACAACAGATGACGGGGTGTACATTTATATCCGTAACTGCGGTATGCTGGATGAAATGCCCACAGTACAGATCGGTACGGAACTTTGTGAAAACGTTGAGTACATAAGCGATTATTCAGCGCAGACACTTATACTTCTTGATAATTCCGTATCGGTAAAGTCCGTATGGAAAGACGGTTCCATAGACCTCATCTCCGGCCTGATTGCAAACCACGGGGAAAATGAAGTGATTGCCCTTGCAACATTCGCAGACGGAATGACCGTCCTGTCTGAATACACATCCGATTATGAAACACTTTATTCCCAGGCCCAGGGCATACAGTTTGCCAACCAGGACAGTTATCTTACAGACATACTTTACCAGCTGTTAAAAAATGTAAAGGACAGCAACGAGCCGGCCTTCACCAGGTTCATAGTGATTGCTGACGGTGCAGATGACAATTATGTGACATATACCCAGGAAGAACTGAATGAAATGGTAAAGAGCAGCGGTGTGTCACTGAGTACAATAGGAATAAACGCCGGCAAGAACGGAGAGGCACTGGAAAGGCTGTTTTCTTATTCAAGGCTTACTAACGGCAATTATATGATGGTAGGCAAAAAGGATACTGCAGATGCCGCACTGAACCTGCTGGCTCAGGATAAGGGCTTGCTCTGCCTGAAGGTTACACCGTCATACGGCCTTCAGGACGGAAGCGTAAAGGAGGCGAAAATTACCCTTCCTTATGAAAGCGGTGATGTGGTGCTGAAAACAACCATGGAAATGCCCTTTGCTGATCCCGCCAATGCCCCGACTGAAGAAGTGACACCAGAACCCACGCCGGAACCTACTGCTGCGCCTACAGCAACACCGACGCCAGTACCAACGGAAACACCAGCTGATGAAGGAGAGGAAAATGCCGGAGGCGTCTGGATAATCATCCTGGTCGTGGCTGCCGTTTTATTCCTGGTTTTAGTCGCAGTTGTAATTGTGCTCATAGTTGTTATTAAGAAAAAGAAAGAAAAAGAGAGGGATGCATGGAGGTACCTCCCGCCCAAGGAAGATACAGCTCCGTCAGGCAATACTGCAAATTTACCGGTCAGGCCGTCTTCAGGAAGCTTTAACAGCAGAACAGACGCTAATCCTGTTAACAGTGCAGGCAGGACAGCAGCCGCAGAAGTCCCATTATGGAATGCTTCTTCTGCAAAGAAATGCTTTATTATACTCAGGGATGAATCAGGCTCAAAGGAATACCGTAAGGAAATAACAGGAACTCTCGTAATAGGACGTTCTCCGTCAAACGATATTGTCATTGACAATGATCCGTCTGTATCGGGAAGGCATTGCGAGATCATAAAGAGAAATGAGGATTATTATCTTAAGGATCTGAACTCAAGCAACGGCACATCCCTGAATGGGAACAAGGTGACCGGAGAGGTCCGTATATCCTCTGGATGCATTATCGGAATGGGATTAAGCAGGTTCAGGTTTACTACAGAAATCATATAAGGAGAACTGAAAATGGAAGAAAAATACCCATTAGCGTTACCAATCGGTTCAGTACTTGCCGGCCAGTATGTCATCGAAAAGGTGCTGGGACAGGGCGGTTTCGGTATCACATACCAGGCGTCGGACCACAAAAGCGGAAATAAGGTTGCAGTAAAAGAGTTCTTTCCGGACTCCATGGTTACCCGTACGGAACGGACAACGGTTACACCGTATTCCGGGGACCGCGCAATCAACTTCAGCTACGGTAAGGACTGTTTCCTACAGGAAGCTGAGACCCTTTCCCAGTTCATAGGATATGAGAATATCGTAAGGATATACAGCTATTTCGAAGAAAACGGGACGGCTTATTTTGTCATGGACTATATAGAGGGCCAGAGCTTTGATGAATATATTAAAGAAAAGGGAGGCAGGATAAGCATAGAAGATGCAAAGCGTATCCTTTTCCCAATAATGGATGCACTGGCTGTTGTTCATAGCCGGGGAATCGTGCACCGTGACGTTACTCCCGATAATATATATATAACAAGTGAGGGCGTAATAAAACTGCTGGATTTCGGTGCCGCAAGATACAGCTTAGGAGATAAGAGCCGCAGCCTTGACGTAGTCTTAAAGCATGGCTTTGCTCCTAAGGAACAGTATGCAAGACATGGAAGGCAGGGGCCTTTTACGGATGTATATGCTATGGGTGCAACATATTATTTTGCGCTGACGGGAAAACGCCCCCCTGATTCTGTAGAACGTATGGAGGAAGATGACCTTATTGCACCTTCTTCCCTAGGGGCCAGACTTTCTGCCGAAGACGAAGATGCGATCCTGAAAGCCTTGAGCCTTCGTTCAGAAGACCGTTTCCAGAATATGACTGAATTTAAAAATGCAATGTCCGGTGCTGCAGGCATTGAAAATATGCCTTCAGATGCGCCGTTGCCCGCGTCCGGCGTGACACAGATGGTATTCCAGGAACCAGACAGCATCGGGACAACACAGCCGGAAGAAGAATCACCTGACAGTGTCATCCCCCATACTGTTTTTCCGTCACAGCCAGTAACCGAACCGCAGCAGATACCGCCCTCGCAGGCAATACCGCCCTCGCAGGCAATACCGCCCTCACAGGCAATACCGGCTTCGCAGGCAATACCGCCTTCACAGGCAATACCGCCCTCGCAGGCAATACCGCCTTCACAGGCTGCACAGCCCAAAAAGAAAACCGGCCTGATCATCGGAATAATTGCTGCTGCAGTTGGAGTGATAGCGCTTGTTGCAGTGGTTTTTATTGCAGTGATAGCCCTTGCCATTACCGGAAGCAGGACCAAAGGTTCTTCTAATACAGAAAGGGATGCATCAGAACACCTTGCTGAAACAGCTGAAAACGGAATAATGTCATACGGTGACAGCACAGATTCTGCAGATGCTGTTGAGGATGTGGCTTCTTTAGCAGCGGATTCCGAGGACGGACAGCCGTCAGACGGAGGTTCATATTCATCAGGTGAATTAAATGCAGCAACCCCTCCCGATACATCCGGCTGGGGAAATGATAAAAAGATTTATGTCTTGTCAGGAAATGATGAATTCAGCAGCAGGCTTCAGTATGTACTGGACAAGTACCCTCAGTACAGCAGTTATGTTGAAATGGAAATTGAAGGCATCGGCCTTACTGATGATGCCTATCTGGATACGATAAATAGCGGACTCGAAGGGAACAGCTACATGTATCCGTCATTATTTGCCCTCGATGATTCAAAGGCCAAGGAATATATTGAATCGGATTATGTCCTTTCCATGGATGAAGTGGGTATCACTCCGGATATGTATTCCGAAGCATACACCTATACCATTGAATTCGCAAAGAACGGCGGAGACCTGAATGCCCTCACCTGGCAGGCTACACCGGGGTGCTTCACCTATCGCACAGATATAGCAGAGGAAGTACTGGGAACATCGGATCCTGCTGAGGTTCAGCGGTACGTCAATGACTGGGATACTTTCTTTGAAACTGCGGAGCTGATGAGCATGTACGGATACAAGATGGTTGCGGGACCGGATGAAATCAAGTATGCAGTGCTGGACCAGAAAAGATCCCCCTGGGTAACCTTCGGAAGTGACGGATCATACGTGGTGGATCTGGACAGTTCTGCAAAGGATTACATTGAGTATGCAAAAATACTTTATGACAACGGATATACGAACGAGGCATTTATGTGGTCTGAGGAGTGGAGCCAGGGGTATAACAGCAACGTGTTCGGTTACTTCGGCTGTACATGGTCTGTATACTGGATACTTGAGCCGTATGCTACAGACACCTATGGCTATTGGCATATCTGCCAGGGGCCTTCGTCCTATCACTGGGGCGGAACCTATATCTGTGTCGGAAAAGATACTCCCAATCCGGAGCTCTGCGGGTTCCTGCTGTATGAACTTTGCTGTGATACGGACATAATGTATGAGATATCCGCAGATACTCACGATTTTGTAAATAATAAAGCTGCGATGCAGCGTATTTCCGATAATGGACTCGGCACGCTGGACATTCTGGGGGGCCAGGATGCAGTTGAAGTGTGGCTGACTTCTGTAGCGAATGTTAATCCAAAGCATCAGACAAAAATGGACAGCGTAATAATGGATTATTTAGTAAGTGCTTCAAGTTATTACAATGAAGGCAGCTTTAACAACGCAAATGAAGCACTTCAATGGGTTGAGGACAACCTCAACTGAACTTAATGCAGGTGTCTGTTTTGATAAATCTTAGGGAAGGAGATTAAAATGGGGATTGCGTATGACGGCCTTGAAAATGTCAGGCCCGAAAAAAACGAAGAACAGGGCAGCAGAAAAGTATACGAACTGTCAGAGGATGAAGAGCGGTTATTATGCAGCATATTCATCGACGAAAAACGTATACGCAGCGGCAAGCTTTATATGCACCAGGCCGCAGCACTGGAAGAACTCCGCTTCGGAACAGAATATCTGAAGAACAAGTATCCTGATATTAATATTGTCATCCAGAGTTTCAGCAGGTCTAACACAGCTGTGGATTTTGCAAGGCTGATATTTACTGCAGGGGATGAGAAAAAATATTCCGTGAAAGTAAGCAGGGAAAATGATACCTTTTCAGCCACCGATGATTATATGGAGAATTAAAATATGGGAAATCTTTCTACTGAAGAACTGCTGATACTGGATAACCTGATGTATATGGACGAGCCGTCTGTCACGGATTATTTCAATAATTTCACCCCAAGCGAAGGCTGTCCTGAGCCCAGCTTAGGTGACTGGGTCCAGAAAATGAATGCCCAGGCACAGCACGAAAAGCACGATGACATGAAAATGACATCAGCGGAAGAATGGCAGAGGATATATGATGTCGTCAACAATAACGAAAGACTTCAGAACATACAGATTTCAGCTGTGAATGACGATCACGCTGAAGGCGGCGGAGGCGGACTCAGTGCGGTCTTTATTGACAAATCAAGCAACGAAGCTGTTGTTTCCTTCCGCGGGACTGCCGGCGGTGAATGGAAGGATGATTTTATCGGCGGCGCCATGACCGATAGCCCCCAGCAGGAGAATGCGCTGACATGGTATCAGGACGTATATAAAGATCAGAACCTGGGCCAGTATGAAATAACCGTTACAGGGCACTCGAAAGGCGGCAATAAGGCAAAATACATTACAATCCTGGATGACACTGTCGATAACTGCGTTTCATTCGACGGCCAGGGTTTTTCTGATGAATTCTTTGATAAATATGCAGACCGCATTGCCGCAAGGCAGTCTTTGATCGAAAACCACAATGCTGATGCTGATTATGTAAATATGCTGCTGAATGATGTAGGAGATACCACCTATTATTATGGGCATCAGTACAGCGGCAAAATAACCGATTTCCTGGAAAACCACTGTCCAAATACCCTGTTTGATGAAAACATGCAGATGACAGTCAACCCTAACGGCCAGTCACCAATAACGCAGCATCTGGACAGGCTTTTTAACAGCTGTCTCCGTTCTATGGACGGCGAGGACAAGATGACAATGCTTGCAATGCTCGGGTCTCTCGTAGAGGCCGGCTTTGGCGGCAAGCTCAACGGCGAATATGTCCGTGACATACTGTTCGATCCCGAAAACAAACAGGCTGCGACTTATTTCCTTGCATATACCCTTAAGTATGAGGACGCAGAGCTCCGCAAGGCATTTGACCAGATGGGCCTTGGTGTAGTCAATCAGCTGATGGATGTATATCATTTCCTTGAAAGCATTGATACCGCAAAATGGATAGAAGGAATCAAGGACAATATTATACAGAACTGGTTTTACGAATGGATACTGCAGGGGCTTAAGGCACTCGGCATCAACATTTATCCGGTAGACCTTATTATTATCATTATGCAGATACTCGGACGAGTGGACGATGTAATGGGCGAGATAAGGATTGAAGACGGAACCGGAGAGGACAGAAAAATCGGTTCTGCTGCCGGAGGAAGACCGGCTGATTTTCATGTACATACCGGAACCCTGACGGATGCTTCGGAGGCGTTAAGAAGGGTAACGGAAGGAATTGACCGTGCTGAAAAAAGCATCGATGATGTTTATAATGTGCTTCATTCAAGCATCATTCTGAGGCCGAAACGCGTAAAAAAAATATCCCAGCAGCTTGAAAACGAGAAATCCGTATGCAGCAAAATGCAGAGTTCCATCAAATCAGTAGCATCCCTGTGCGAACGTTATGAGCAGAAGGTAATCGGCCACGCCGGGACATGAACCGGACGGTTTTAGCGGTTCGTCCTATTTAAACAGCATTCTGTCGGATAGTGCACATAATGGTCTGTTCATGGATTATATTATCATTGTAACAGATGCATTAAAGGAGGTTTTTTATGGCAGAGTTTTATGTACAGCCAGAAGCATTGAATCATCAGGTAGTCACCCTGCTTGAAGACAGTGTTAAGATGGAATTTATGATAATAGAACTTGAACTGCTTCAGTTAAGTATTTTTCCCGGAGCCATCGGTCAGGGACTGATAAGGAAAGTCAGAAGATTAAGGTCTGATATCAAGCTGAACAAAAAGGCTGTCAAGAATATGTCAGACGGACTCGGAGATATTTATGGTTTGTATATGGGGGCAGAGAATAAAGTATGCGGAAACGATGTGGATGTAAGTATAGGTACGGTAGCTGCGGATTTTATAGAAAATTGCGACTGGTTAAATGATATTTTAGGAGATTTCGGTATCGATATTGATCAGTTCAGAGGTGGGGGCGATTCATCAGTTGAAGTGCTCACGAAACTATATGCATATGCTGAAGTAATGGGGCTTACAGTCTCAAAAGATGAGCATTACAGCAGAAATAATAACATGCCGATTTCAAGCCTTCCCCAGACCCCGGAAGAAGCCCAGAATCTTGGATGGGATGATGGTGTAGCTTCAAACTGTCACCAGTTTACAGCAGAAGGGGGCAGAAATACTAAATATGTATCACCTGATGGGCGCTATGAAGTGATTTTTGATAGTAAGGGAAATATCGTTACCGCAGACGAGGATTGCGGAACATATAACTACGCCGATCCACAAATTGATCCTGTAGGGCATTTTTTTAAAGACGTGCTTCCGTGGTACGTTTTTGGAAATTCGGAAAATGATTCGACAACATCAGAGCAAAGGCTCGTAATATCCCTCATAAATGACTAACTGGTTATAATTTTATGAAGAAGAATTCTAAACTATTTGTAGTTTTTATTGTTATATTGATCGTATTAGGAGGATGCGGTATGTCGGATAAAGAATATTCAGAAAATTTATATCAGGCTATCAGGTCAGAGGATGAAGCTGAAGTAGATAGATTACTGTCCCAGAATAGAGACCTCAATGTCCTTAGAAGCAGCAGTCCCTATATGAGAATGGTGGATTTCGAAAACATATATCCTCTCGAGGCAGCCTGCAAAACATCGGAGGAGATGGCATATAAACTGCTTGATGCAGGGGCTGATGCAGATGTTGTTGACATATATCTGTCCGGAACCCCACTGATCTATGCTCTCTCCGCAAATTACGAGGGAAGGTTCAGGGTCGCCAGACGTCTTATAGATGAAGGTGCAGACATTGACCATGTTGATGATAACGGACGTACCGCGCTTATCAAGGCTGCAGTTGTGCTAAAAAATGATTCTGATGAGTCAAGGGAAGAAGAACTGGAACTGATGAAATATCTGCTTAAAAACTGTGACCTTGACAGAGTAATGAAGGAGAGCGAAAACAATCCGCTTGCAGAAGCTGCCAGATATAATAATGTCGCAGTTGTTGAATACATACTCGATGAGGAAATAATTGATATTGATATGACTGCAGAAGGCTGGACGCCGTTAATGCGCGCTGTACTCAGCGGAAGTACTGATGTCTGCAGGATTTTATTAGAACGCGGAGCGGATACTGAAATACTGTCACCGACAAAACAGACAGCTTATGATCTTGCAGTAGAAAAGAATAACACTGAAATAATTGAACTTTTTGAAAAATAATGGATATAACAAATAGAAAAAATAAATTATGCAAAAACTGCGGAGTAGAGATTCCTAAGGGCGAGAAAACCTGTCCTTTCTGCGGTACTGCTGTAGATGAAAATCTTGATGCCTCAAAGGATTCCTATAAGAATGACAGGGTCACAAAGAAAAGCTCACCCCTGCCGATTGTCATAGGCTGTGTGGTACTTCTTTTTATCGTTGCTATTGCAGTAACCGGTGTAAGTGTCTATGGAAGTCCTAAGGCAAAATCAGACAGACAGCTGTCACTTGGAAATAAATACCTGGAGGAACTTGATTATGACCGTGCCATAGCTGCATACCGTGCTGCAATAGAGATTGATCCTAAGAATGCGGCTGCGTATAAAGCACTGGCTGATTTTTATGTGGAAATGAACGATATCGAAAATGCAGTTGCCGTACTGGAGGAAGGCATAGACGCAACCGGTGATGAAGAGCTTAAGAAAATGCTGTCTGAGCTAAAGAATCCCATAAGTGATGTAGCAGTCGATGACGCCGGAAATACAGATCTTTCAATAGCAAATTCTCATCTGGATGAACAGGATTATGATGCAGCACTGGAAATGTATCTTGCAATGCTGGATGAGGATCCTATGAATGCTGATGCATATCTGGGCATCGTGGAAGTATATCTGCGTAGGGGCGATTATGACACGGCACTAAAATACGCCAAGGAGGGCTATGACAAGACCGGTGATGAGAGACTGCTTGAGAAGATCAATATGATCGAAAGCGGTAATATATCAGATTCAAGAGGAAACCGCCTCAAAATGACCGTCTTTGATGAGAACGGAAATATTAAATTCTGGCATGAATACACCTATGATAAGGACGGCAGGGAGAACGGCGTTACAAGCTATGATGTAAACGGCAACCAGATTTCACATGTCGATGAAGAATATACTGATGAACATGTGGTCAGTTATTGGTGGGATGACACCGGAATAATCGGCAAGGAAGAGTTCTTTATTGATGGTAACGGAAGATATTATAAGGGAATAAGTTATGATGAGGACGGAAAAATAGATGACTATATGGAATTTGAATATTCCGGAGACTCTGACAGAACATCCCGCGAATCCTACTATGATGAAAATTATGTGCTAAGTAATGTTTGGGAATATACATACGACAGCGAGGGCCGTGAAACAGAAGTCCATATTACATATTATGACAATGAAGGCAGCATCCTTTACGATGATTATCAGACCAGGGAATATGATTCCGAAGGAAGGCTTGTTAAGTATTCCGGCCTTGACGGCGACAGAAATGTTCTTTGGTATGATACTTACGAATATGATGAAAACGGCAATATGATACGCGAATTCCGCTATGACGGTGACGGAACGCTTAACCAGGAAATAACGTACGAGTAAGGAAGACATAAAATAATGGACGGTAATGGCCACCTACTACGGCTGGTTTAGCATGGACGGAAGCGGAAAGATATACTGAGTATTACCGGGAGGGACTAAAATACAATGTTCTGTACCAAATGTGGCAAAGAGATAGATGACAGTGCAAAGTTCTGCTCCGGGTGCGGAGCAGCTGTGCCTGCAGAACCTGATAATACATCCCTCGATGAAGACAAAACAATTATACTCCCCATTAGCCATGCCAGCACTGATCCTGCATCCAAAAAAGAAGAGCAGGCTGTCACAAAGAAAAGCATAAGGCCCATATTTATCATCGCTATCGCAGGTGCAGGCGTGGCAGTATTCTTTATTCTTATTTTTTCTATAATTGGCGTGGCCATTTATAACAGTCCCCAGAGGAAGTATGAGCGGCAGCTTTCCCTGGGAGCAAAATACCTTGATGAACTTGACTACGAAAAGGCTATTGCAGTTTACAAGGCTATGCTCGAGATAGACCCCAAAAATGAAGAAGTACTGGAGCTGCTGGAAAATGCTTATATAGCCTGGGCCGAGTCAGAACCGGAAAATGCTGAAGTCATATATAACGAGGCAATCGCATATATGGATTCCTTTGAAGGCGACAGTTCCGATGCCATGCAGGCAGAATTCCAGGAGCGTATCAGCCAGATCAGCACATCAGGCCAGACCGGAACAGCAGACGAAAATATGCCGGCAGAAAACAGCAGTTATAATCTTGGTATAACGGTAGTTTCTGCCAGCAGCGAGGACAGCATCCCCGGTGCTGAAGTAATCCTTCGTTCAGAAGATGGTTCAGATTCATTCACAAAAGAGACCGGAAACGGCGGAGAGGCAGAGTTTGACAGTCTCAGTCCCGGCATATATACAGCCACGATAAGTGCTGACGGTTATAACAGCCGGGATATTGAGATTAATGCCGGCTCTGATGAGAACATTCTTGTAGCATTAGCTCCGGCAATGAGCGGAGATGATACCTGCGTACTATTGGAGTGGGACGGCACAATGGATGTAGATCTCTGCGCCTTTAATGCAAATTTACAGGAATATATTGATTCTGCTCACGTGGCAGACAGTGAGAATGATGTTTTTTTGTATGACATAAACAGCGCAGATGAAGGATATGAGCTTCTGTACATGCACAATATCAGTGCTGAAAATGTAAGGAGCATATATGTGCTTGACCGTATGGCAGCACAGAACGGCACGTCATCAGCAATGGAAGCTTACGGAGTCCGCATATTTGTCTACACTTCTGACGGAGAAATATACAGAAGCAGCGCGGACAGTTCTGAAAATGCCCCGTTATGGTCACCCTGCTATATTTATGCCGGCAGTGTCTATGAGCTTTCAGATTATATCTATGATCTGACGGACTACAAGTGGGCAAGCCTGAACGAGGAAGACCAGGTTGTGGACCGTGGCATTCCGGAATCAGAATGGAAGCAGGCATATTATAACGAAATTAAGGATATGGCCAACTATGAAATTGACTCCATCGCACTTGGATATATCGATAATGATAATGTGCCGGAACTGATCATGCAATACGACTATATGGACACTGAAATATTTTCATATAAAAACGGAAACGTATACAAGGTTGAGGGCGATGGCTGTGGCGGTACATATTTTATTGCCGGTACAGGCAAAATAATGTATCACTGTCAGGGTGGAGATTACGGCGGTGAAGATTATGTGTTATACACGTTGTCAGACCGTGGATTTACACTGAATGCTGAGGGGGCCACATACCGTTCTATCCCTGCATACGAAGGGAGTGATGCCCCGTACGGGAATTATGACTGGGTATTGGCATCATATGATGATGAAATCGGAGAAATATATGAAGCATATTACTGGAAGAACATGTCATATCCTTCATCTGATGCTTTCAAGGCTGCCATGAATAAGGATTTTGATTTCAGTAAAACTTCCGGCTATTCCAGGACTTTTAACAGTTATAATGATCTGGTGAAATATCTTTCTGAATAAATGCATTTTATCTGTTTATGAGTCGCTGGAAGATCCAGTGTACTAAAATGAACAAGCATATGCATTCCATCCCATTTAAATGCACGTCTGTCGGATAATGTAAATATGCGAGGGAATATGTAGTATATTAAGATTGGAACAAATGGTTAGGGTATTATACAGAAATATAAGGTATAATAACCAGTAGAAATGATGGTGTATCCATCATTAGAACAACAGGAGAAAGATATGGGATACAATAGCGGAAATGCGGCAGATTTTCACGTGTATACCGGATTGCTCAGGGATGCCGACGAACGGATGGAAGCCATTTCAAAACAGATGGATTCCATCAATGAAGAACTGAGGCAGGTCAAACGCACCCTGGCACCATACAGGATAATCAGCCGTACAAGACTGACATTTGCACAGTATGACCTTGCTGCGCAAAGCAGATGCTGTGAGGTCATGGGAGGAAAGCTTTCTGCTGCAGCGAGATTATACGAAAGGACCGATGACAGGGCTGCAGGGAAAAACGTATGGAACTGGCACGATATCATAGATGATTATTTTGATACTATCGGCCCCGGCGGCGTAGCAAGCATAATCCCCATAATAGGACCGACTCCCGGCGGCGGATCTGGCGGCGGCGGAGGTGGCAGCTGGGGAGATGAGGAAAAGCAGCAGGGCTGGACCTGGGATTTCTTTAACAATAAACCCAAGGATGAGCATAAATTCGGAGAGGGCGGTTTTGATTTTAAGGACCACTATTACGATGACGGCAAAAATAACGGGTTAAGCCAGAAAATCCATGATTTTAACGATGCCCACAAGGAAGACCTGGATATACCATTCCGCGGAAATAATATCAACGGGAAGTATATCAACGGCGTCAAAATAGATCCAAATGACGAGGCTGCCAACAAACAGTTTGACGAACTGACAGATGAAAACGGTAAATTCAAAGGCGTAGATGTCAAGCTTTATTCATCAGGCGTGGGAACTGAGAATTCACTGATACGCGGCGACGGACTGCTGGGAGACGAAAAGGGCAGCCATCTATCCGGACAGGTAAGGGTCGGTAACTTTGACGCAAACGCAGGCTGGTATGCAGGAATCTTAGGATTAGGCGGAACAGCCGGAGTAAGCCTTTCGCTACTTCACCTGGCAGGTGAAGCCCAGGCCGGAAATGATATGCTTGGCGCTTATGTAAAAGGTGACGTGGATGTACTTAAGGGCGAGCTGAAAGCTGACGGTTCTGTCGGTCTGTTTGATGCCAACGGCAAATTCAGCCCAAATGCACATGTGGGCGGTTCTGCAGAAGCCCTGCTCGCAGAAGCCTCGGCAACAGGCGGCGTCAAGGTTGCAGGCACCGATATCGGTGTCAAGGGCAGCGTAAATGTAGGTATCGGTGCGCACGCAGACCTCGGTTTCAAGGACTGGAAGTTCACGGCAGATATCGGTGCATCCATCGGTGTAGGAGTCGGCGTTTCAGTAGAAGTTGATCTTTCCGGAACAGTTGAGGCAATAGCCGGTGCTGCAGATTCTGTAATAAGCGTAGCCGGAGATGTACTGGAAGGCACAGGGGAGTTTATAGGAAATGCCGCCGAGGATGTAGGTAATTTCTTCGGAAGCGTAGGCGACGGTGTCGCCAACTTCTTTGGATGGTAGCGCAGTAATATAGATACGAACACATATTTAAGGAGGAAAAAATGGATTTCGAATTATTACCGATAGGCACAGTGGTGGAACTGAAAAACTCAGATATTCCGGTGATGATCAGCGGATACCTTTCAGTAAACAGAGAAAACAAGGATAAGGTATGGGATTATTCGGGCTTTGTGTTCCCGGTGGGATATTCAAAAGATGATGATATTTTAAGTTTCGACCATGCTCAGATCACTAATATCATTGCATACGGATACAAGGATATCCAGGAAATGCACTTCGTGGCTCAGGTGGCCGAAATGAGGAAGGCAGTCCTTGAAAAGACAAAGAAGGAGGAAGAGTAATAATGTTTTCATATGACAGAGTATTACCTATAGGTTCAGTTGTATTTCTTAAAGGTGCAGAGCAGCGTGTTATGATCCTCGGTTATCAGCGTATGTCCGCAAACACTGCTGACAAGACCATATATGATTACTGCGGATGTCCTTATCCCCAGGGGTTCCTCAGTGCTGAGAAAACCGCCATTTTCAACCATGACATGATCGACAGGATCATCTCTGTCGGGCTTCAGAATGAAGCATATGACAAGCTGGCAGATAAGGTGCGTGAAATAATTGCCGAAAGGGAAAATCCCGAAGAATAACTGCTGGTTTTTTGTAAAAAAACGAGAGGTAATGTACAGTTAAATTTTCAAAAAATAAAACAAAAAGTGCTGTATAACGGCACTTTTTGTTTGTATAATACTGTTTGGAAATGTATTTATAATGTGAGGATGTGGATATGTTTTGTACTAACTGCGGAAAAGAAATAGCTGACGGTTCCAGGTTCTGTTCCGGATGCGGAACACCTTTATCCAACGACCAGCAGGAGATGATTCCGGATAAAAATGAAGAACCGGCTAAAACAGAAAGTGCAACCATTTCCATCTTCGGAAATTTTGATCAGGGCACCAAGCATGATATTACTGCTAATCTTACGGATACACAGGCATCTGATGATTTAAACAATTCCGAAACAGCCCGCGACACTGCTAAAAGTCCGTCAGCTCCGGCCCGTATCGTGACCAAAAAGAACACTCTGCTGCCGCTGCTTATTGGCGGGGCGGCAATACTTTTTGTTGCCCTTATCGTACTTATAGTCACCGGTGTGCTGGTTTTTGGCAGTCCTAAATTTAGATATGAAAGACAGCTTTCACTCGGTAACAAATACCTGGACGAAATGGATTATGAACGAGCAATTGCATCATATGAAGCTGCCATTGAGATAGATCCAAAGAATCCCGAAGCATATAAAGCCCTCGCCGAACTCTATATCGCTATGAATGATACAGAATCAGCAGCTGCGGTTTTACAGACCGGTATCAATGAAACTGGGGATGATGGTCTTAACACACTCCTTGCCAGTACCGTGAACACAGCCGGAACTGATGCTTCAGCAGCTACCGACAGCGGCACCGGCGAAGAAAACCAGCAGCCCGCAAGCATAGAATTTATGGTCACAGCCGCTAACGGAAACGGTGCGATAGCCAATGCTGAAATCGAAATAAATTCAGGCGATGAAAAAGCCGGCACGGGAACAACGGATGGTTCTGGTAAATTCACAATCCAGCTTGACCCGGCTGTACAATATACCGTCATCTGCCGTGCTGAAGGATATTACACAAGGGCATTTGATATACAGGGCAAAGACAGCTGCGTAATCGCCATGGTGCAGGAGATAGACACCGAAGATGCATATGTTCTCCTGGACTGGAACGGCAGCCAGAATCTTGATTTCTGCGTATTTGACGCTGATATAAAAGAATATACGAATATTGCCCATCCCATGGACAGCAACGGAAATTTCCTGTTTGCTGATAACGGCTCAGATAACGGTTTTGAAATGATCTGCATAAGGGATTATAACGCCGAGAGAGTACGCAGTTTTTACGTTGCGGACAGGGATGCTACAGATTCTGGCAAATCATCATCAATGGAAGCTGACGGTGTCTCTGTTTATGTATTTACTCATGACGGCCTTGTATGGAACGGGAAAGCAGACAGCTCCAAGTCTGAACCTTTATGGTATCCGATGTATATATATGCAGGCGACGTATATGCTGACGATATTTATATCAGTGACCTGAGCGACCAGGCATGGACCAGCTTTGATCCCGCGGAACAGACTCCGGGGCTGGCTGAAATCTGGAAGTCCGGCTATGCTGATATCGTTAAAAAATACGAGGCTGAAAATCCGGCATACTCTGAGTATGATAATAATTTATACGCACTTATTTATCTGAATGATGACAGCATCCCCGAACTTGTCACAGACCACTGCGGATACCATTGTGAAGTCTATTCCCTTGTAAACGGAAAGTGCGAAGAGATATACAGTTTCGGATACGGTGCCGGGGGACGTGCCGGCAGCTCATATCTGGAGAGGACCGGGTATATTTCAGATTCTGATAACGATTATGCCGGCTCAAGAACATACGTATCCCAGTTCTTCTTCGACGGCAGCACGGTATATGAAACCACCCCGTCGATGTATGTTGATCATTTCGTGGACCGCAACAACAACGACTATCCGGACAGTGACGAAATTGATTTCGATAATCCCCATTATTTTGTAGATAAAACAGAGGTCAGCGAGGAAGAATATGCTTCATACCTTACTGACGAAGAAGGCGAATGGCATAGTATAAACGGTGACGCGCCATTTGATGAAATTTTAGATAAATTGGCATTTTAAAGTAAATTTAAAGGATTTTGCTTATGTTTTGCTGGAAATGCGGGCATGAACTGAAAAACTGGATACATTACTGTCCGATGTGCGGTGCACCGGCTAGTATTTCTGATGCAGAAAAGGCCAATAGTGCAGCGGACCCCATAAAGGCAAATTATCCCATGGCACTGCCCTGGAATACCATCCTTGCCGGACAGTATCTTATTGAAAATGTCCTTGGTCAGGGCGGTTTCGGCATAACATATCTTGCAATGGACCATAAGAACCGGAGAAAGGTCGCAATAAAAGAGTTTTTCCCCGAGGGGCTTGCAACACGTATGGGCAAAACTACCGTGAGCCCTTTTACAGGAGAACGTGGGGATAATTTCGAATACGGCCGGGAATGCTTCCTTCAGGAAGCTGAGACCATGGCACAGTTTAACGGCTGTACAGGAATTGTATGCGTACATACATACTTTGAAGAATACGGAACAGCCTATTATGTCATGGATTATATAGAAGGCGTAAGCCTTGATGCATATATGAAAAGCCATGGCGGCAGGCTTGCTGTAGACGAAGCAAAGGCGCTGCTTTTCCCTGTAATGGAAGCCCTTGCTGTCGTTCACAGCAAAGGTGTTGTCCACAGGGATGTTGCGCCGGATAACATACTTGTCTCAAATAATGGAAATGTGAAACTGCTGGATTTCGGTGCGGCAAGATACAGCCTGGGAGACAGAAGCAGAAGCCTGGATGTAGTCCTTAAACATGGATATGCACCGAAAGAACAGTATACAAGGCGAAGCAGGCAGGGCCCTTATACTGACGTATATGCCCTGGGGGCAACTTTTTATTATGTGATAACAGGAAAGTGCCCGCCTGATTCAATAGAACGTATTGATGATGACAGGCTGATCCCGCCTTCTGCCTTAGGGATAAATATAAGCAGGCGTGATGAGGAAGTTCTCCTTACTGCCCTCAGGATCAATTCCAATGACCGTTATCCTAATATGATAGAATTCATGAAGGCTCTGAATCCGGCACCATTTACAAAAATGCGTTTTGCAGTGCCTTCCGGCAATGATACGGTTATCATACCTCAGCAGGCACAGCCGCATCAGAAACAGCCTCCAAAGACACCCGGGCAGCCATCCAGATATAAAACATCCATTGTCAAAAAGGAAGAATCTGCTCCGGTCCAGGATACGAAAGCTCGTATACTGGAGGAGGAGAAGAAAAAATGCCGCTATGCAATCGATGACCTCCGTAAGAAGATTGTTAAAGAACAGAAGCGCGACAGGTCATCCCTGTTCCGTAAAAAGAAGATATGTTCAGATGCATTGTTTATTATATGGAAAAATGATGTCGAAAAGAACCTAAAGGGATACATCGCATCCAATAACGATATTGCATGGGAAGTGTTCTTAATCCTTCCTTGTCGGTCCAGCTGTGATGTTATAAAATCATTGAACCGCAGAGCCGGAGAACAGATTGAAAAGAAATACAATGACCTGGCCTGAATTTTTTGATATATATGTGACAGAGTATATGTAATGCAAAAAGATACTGTAAATATAAGTTATTCAAAAAAAAGGAGGCAAATCAATGAAATGTAATAAATGTGGAACAGAATTAACGGACGATGCCGCTTTCTGCTATAACTGCGGTAACCAGGTGGGACCGGTGCAGCCAGTCCAAGGCTCCGCTCCGGTGCGGGTGACAACCCCTCACGCTGAACCCCGTATAAGAAAACAGTTTTTAAAACCGCTGGGGATAAAAGACTGTCCTGTCATTTTTAAAAACTGCATGATTGTAGACCGCCCCGACGGAAGCGGCGAGGTTGATTTCAGCGCTGAAATCAGCAATATGTCTGCTAAGGAAATAGAGGCAATCTACTTTGAACTGAAAGGCCTCGATGTCCTTAACGAAGAAAAATGCAATATCAAGGACATCTGTTTTCTTGACATGTGCATAAAACAGGGCACACAGCAGCTGCTTCCTGAGGCAATAAAACTTCCCGATAAAACTATCCGCAGAATAAGAATGATCATCCGCCATGTATGCTTCACTGATGAAAGCATATGGAGTTATGACGGAAACGAGCCCCTTTCCTGGATAGATGATGATGAAACCACAAAGACAGAAATGGCCGTCAGAAGCGAGCCAGCCTCCGTGAATGAACCGGAAAAAACAGACGAAGTTAAAATTACAGAAAGCAGCAGCGAAGATGCCGCTTCCGAAGAAAACATCCGGGTCAAAGAAGCAGATACAGAAATTATGAAAGAAGAAACTAAAGAATCCGCGGGAGATTTAAAAGAAATCACTGCCGAGACTGAAAACGCTGATGCGAAAAAAGAGACAAGCGGATCAGATATAAACACATCTTCACCTGATTTTTCGGAAATCGACGCAACGATCATGCTGCCTCGTAACAGGTCAGCTATATCAGGGCCATTTTTCGACAATAAGGAATTATCTGACAACAGAGTAACTGAAAAAAAAGAAGAGAAAAAAGAAAAACTGACATGCAAGTACTGCGGGACAGAACTTAACGATGATGATATGTTCTGCTTCAACTGCGGCAAAAAAATATAAAAAAGGATCGGTCTGCAATGTTTTGTCCAAAATGCGGAAAAGAAATACAGGATAAGGCTCTTTTTTGCCCTGGCTGCGGGGCATCGCTGAAAAATATCACCAACAGCCCTAAGCTTCCGGACGTTTATGAGATTTTTGAAGAACTGGGACATGGCGGAGGCGGGACTGTATTTAAGGCGTACCATAAGAACCTGAGAAAAACCGTAGTTATAAAAAAACTTCATGCAGGATCAGGTGATGAAGAAATACAGCGTACGGAAGCTGATATCCTGAAAAATCTTCACCACCAGTATCTGCCTCAGGTTTATGACTATTTTACAACCGGTGGCACCGGATATACCGTAATGGACTTTATTGAAGGTGAATCCATTCAGCAAAAGCTGGATAAAGGTGTCAAATTTTCTGAAAAGCAGGTCCTAAAGTATGCCAGGCAGATAACCGAAGCACTTGATTATCTTCATTCACAAAAGATTCCCATTATACACGGAGATATCAAGCCGGACAACATCATGGTCACACCGGAAGACAATATCTGTCTGATCGACTTTAATATTTCCGGTGTTTCCAAGGACGGCAAGGCATATACTTTCGGCTATACCCCGGGATACAGCGCCCCCGAACAGTATGCCGCATTCAAGAGGATCAAGAACCTCATGGCAAAACAGCAGACGGATGTTGCAACAGCCGCCAAGAGCGCCTTTGAGCTTTCTGAAGGCATTGCCATAGACAAGAGGTCTGATATATTCAGCCTTGGAGCCACGCTTTACAGAATGTACTGCGGAAAAAAATACGATCCGCAGGAGGATACTGTGCTGAAGGGAAGTGTCAGCGAAGGATTTGTATATATACTTAACAAATCCCTTCAGACTGATCCCGCCAAACGCTTCCAGGATGCAGGCGAATTAAAAAAGACACTTTTTAACCTTCATAAGAAAAACAGCACTTATAAACGGCTTGTTTTCATCCAGACCCTTGTACAGGTATTCCTGATCTGTACCGCTTTAGCCGGTGCCGGGCTCATCGTGACCGGCAGGGATACCCTTGAAAAGGAAAAGCAGGAAAAATACAGCAACTATATCATCGACCTTCAGGAATACCGGATAGCAGGAGATTCAGATTCGTTTGAAGGAACCTACGCTAAGGCCTCCGAATTCTATCCTGACCGCATAGAAGCCTACTATGAACGTGCGCTTTTTCTTTATCAGTCCCATTCATATGAAGAAGATATACGTTACATAGAAAGCAGGATCCTTACAAATAATGAATTTTATGCCCAGCCTGGCATCGCTGATATCTATTTTGTTCTTGGAAACTGCTACTACGAACTTGAGTTTTACCAGGAAGCCACAGAAAATTTCGGCAATGCCATATACCACAATTCCGATAACCCGGAATACTATGTTGACCAGGCAATTGCCTATGCAAGACTCGGCGATACGGAAAGTGCTACGAAGGCGCTAAATAAGGCTATTGAAAAGAACGTGTCCGATGATATGGTCTTTCTCGCTTCCGGCGAAATATCATATGCAGACGGGGATTATTCCGCTGCAGAAGAAATGCTCCGAAAGAGCATAGCAGAAACTGATGACGACTACGTAAGGTTCCGCGCTTATTTAAGATGCAGCCAGGCTATAGACGGCCAGAAACCGTTTCTTGACGTCACGGATGCAAATGACGCTGACCTGGAAGCATGGAGAAACGATTCGGAAAGGAGCGCTGCACTGCTGAACGAGGCCATCAACGACCTTCCGTCAGAATACCATATGATGCTTATGCAGCAGCTGGCATCTGAATACATCGATTCCTATGAAAAGCTGTCTGATGAGAACTCTGCGTATTCAGCGATAGAGATGCTGAAAAAAATTGACGCCAACGGATGGAGCGATTACACGCTTCTTTCCAATCTGGTCAATCTCTATCACCGTACCGGCATGTATGACGATGAGCAGTCACTGCTTGCACGCATGGACGAAAACTATCCTTCTGATTACAGGATAAAAATAAAGTCCGCCCTGTTGGAATTCGAACTCCAGAGGCAGAAAGACCAGTCAGACAGGGATTTTTCCTATTTTGAGGAACTTTACAGCGAAGCACTGGAACTTTATGAGAATTCTGACTCAAAGGAAGGTTCCGATACTGAAATATCGCTCTTAAAACAGGCTTACCAGGAACTGGTGGACAATAACTGGATCAGCGAATAACGGAGGTGACAGAATGTACCAGGGTGAAATAATGATATATGCGGGAATCGGTCTTGTGACATTATCCGTGCTTCTTTTTATTGTTTTCAGCGTTGTATTCAGCGCCAGAAAAAAGAAAGTTATAAAAAACATATACGGTGAATGAGGTTTGCAACTATTCCGGACAGCACGAAACACGTGTTGCTGAGGAAAGTGTATTATGTGATATTCTAATGATGACCGGATGTGTGTGTAAAATATGCATCCGGTCCTTTATCAGATGTAAGGCATATCAATTCATTCAAACTGGTTTGATGTGCAGATAAAGGAGAGAAGAAATAATGTTTTGCAGTAAATGTGGTAAGGAATTAGTGGAAGGTGCAAGTTTCTGCCCAGGGTGCGGAATCTCTGTAGCAGAAAATCAATCCTACACTGGCGTAAATGATGACAGTATGGGCAATGTACCTGCAATGCAAGAAACCGGAAAAGAAGAGGAGCGTTCATCGCAAACCGTCTCCCAATCCACACCGGATCAGACTGCTGTTAAGAAAAAATCAAGTTATGTTCCTTTTGTCATAGGTGGAGTTGTAGCAGTATTGGTATTATCGATAGTCGTGACAGGAATTCTTGTTTTCAGCAATCCACAGCAAAAATATGAACATCAACTGTCGTTAGGCAAAAAATACTTAAACGAGCTTGATTATGAAAAAGCAATAGCCGCATACAGAGCCGCCATTGAGATAGATCCGAAAAATCCGGATGCATACAAAGCATTGGCAGAGTTATATGTAGAAATGGAAGAACCGGAAGAGGCGCTGGCTGTACTGCAAGAAGGTATAGACGCAACAGAGAATGAAATATTGGAAAAGATGTATGAACAAGTTGAGGCGCAGCCGGTTCAGTCTTTTGCCTCTGATATGGATGATGTCAAAACAAATAATACAGGATCTTCTGATAATTATGAATCGGATGCCGGAACATCAGATTCCGATGAAAAAGATACGAATAATGATTCTGCTAATGCAGGTGATGGTTCATATACAAGAACCGGGGAATATGTCATATTTGGCAGCTATGAGCAAGATGGAAATGTAAATAACGGTCCGGAACCTATAGAATGGGAAGTGCTCGATGAAGGAAATGGAAAAATGCTGCTTATCAGCCGATATATTCTTGACTGGCAGCCGTATAATACAGATAAGACTGCTGTGACCTGGGAAAACTGTACTTTAAGAAGCTGGCTAAATAACGATTTCTATAATACCGCTTTTTCTACAGATGAACAGAGTCGGATAATCACTGCCGATCTTCCAAACCCGGATAATACATATTGGGATATCAGTGGTGGGAATAATACACAGGATAAACTGTTTCTGCTTAGCATTGATGAGATTAGAAATTATTATTCTTTTAACAGTTGGTATGAAGATACTCAATCCGGATATTGTCAGTCTTTGCTGACCGAAGGTACGGCATACGCTAAAGATAATGGATTATTTACAAACACTGTTGATGAAGATATGTATTATGGCAGCGAGAACGAAGACGACACAAATCGAGGACTTGATTATGAAGGATTTAGTACGGATGTGATCGGAAAAAACTGTGGTTATTGGTGGCTGCGTTCTCCCGGCTACCTCAGCAATCCCGGTTGTATCGTCGGTGTCACCGGCTATGTGAGTTGGAGCTATTTCAGTTATGAGACCTATTATGAATACGCAGGGGTACGCCCCGCCATGTACATAGAAGAATAGTAAAACACAAGCAGTTATTTGAAGCAGACTTATTAAAACTATAATAAAATCTAAAAAAGGAATAGAAAATCATGTTTTGCAGTAAATGCGGTAAAGAAATTGAAGATGGTGCTAATTTTTGTCCGGAATGCGGTGCATCTGTAGAGCAGGCGCATAACAGTAAATCCGAGGTGTTTTCACAAGAAAACGAAAATGACGCACCTTCAGAAAAAGAGCCTCCAAGTGCAGATATATCGAAACGCACCGATTCAGGCCGGAATATAAAAGAAGAAACTGTTATCAGAAAAAAGAAAAGTTTTATTCCGATTATCATAATTGGAGCAGCTGCTGCCGTACTGGTCTTAATACTGATAGTGATCATTACCGGAATCCTTGTTCTTAGCAGTCCGCAGCGAAAATATGATAAGCAACTGTCGCTAGGCCAGAAATACCTTGATGAGCTTGACTATGAGCAGGCTATTGCTGCATACCGTGCCGCAATAGAAATCGACCCGAAACAGCCGGAGGCATATGCCGGTCTTGCCAATACATATATCGCTATGGAAGACTATGATTCAGCAAGGGAAGTATTGCTTGAGGGAATAGATGCTACCGACAGTGACACGCTTAAAGAAATGCTTAGCGAGCTGGAAGAAATGTACTTTGCAGAGAATGGTGATACAGGTGCAGGGTCAGATTCTGACATATCGGCTCAGATTCCTGATGATGCACTTGAATGGAACGGACATTTTTATGCAATTTATGATGATACATCTTCATGGGAAGATGCAAAGACTCTTTGTGAAGACAGGAACGGACATCTGGCAACCATAATGTCTGCTGCAGAAAACAATGTGATAAGCGATTATGTTATGTCAATGGGGTATTACAGTATTTATTTCGGATGCTCAGATATTGATCAGTCAGGAGACTGGATTTGGGTGACCGGTGAGCCCTTGTCATATACTAACTGGCATGAGGGAGAGCCTAATTACGATAATGAATATGAACGGTATGGAATGTATTACTTCGGAGACGGCACATGGAATGACGGAGATTTTAGTGGTGGTTCATATATCTGCGAATGGGATGTAGGAGAAGAGGATCCTGCTCTGATCGATGCTTTTGAGGAGGAATCTCCCGAAGGAGATTATTATGAGATTGGTCTTATAGACGTACCGGGCGGTTATGAAGAATACTTTAATTTGGAATATGATCATGAATCAATAGAAACAGTACCAAACATCCTGCTTGATGCTACATATAAGTGTCAGGAGATATTTGATGATGCATTGATAAATGAAACAAGTGATGCGGGACATTGGTCTATCAGCACATTAGATGAGGACTATGTGGATCAGATTCTGCGAGAATTCTATCATCTTGATGATGATATGATAAGCAGGATAAAGTACGAAGATTTTATCGAATCAGAACGTTATGTGGCATATGAAGGAGGTAATTATGTTCGATATGAGGGAAACGTAGGAGGCGACATAGCAATCCATAAATACAATGTTACCTCTGTCATGTTCAACGGAACTGATCCCGGACACCCCGACAGTGGAAAGTACCGTTTTGAATACGAGCACATTTCAGAGTGGCCCGACGGTTCAACTGAATTTAGCAGAAACGGGTATGCTTTAATGACATATGAAAAATTCAACGGTACGTACTATTGGACCGTATATGAGGCATACGAAGGGGAGGATTATGAAGCGAGCAGGGACACTGATGACGGTGCGACCGAAGATACTTCGGGAGAGGAATGGAAGAACGCATACCTGATCCTGATAGATAAATACTATGAGCCCGAATCTTACATGTTTGCGCTCGTTTATATCGATGATGATGATATTCCGGAATTAGTGACAATTTATGATGGCATCGCAAGGCCATGGCTGGAAGTACATACATATTATAACGGGCAGCTTTATGAGTCTGTCGCAACAGGAAACTATATAGACTACAAAAAGAAAAGCGGTTTGATCCATTCCGGCGGTGCCCTCAGTGCAGAAGAATTTGGAGACGTTATATCCGAACTTAAGCATGGAAAATTAACAATTATCATGTCTCGCAATGCTGATTCCTCAGGTTATTATGTAAACGGAAACAGTGTCAGCTATTCGGAATATGAAGAAAGTTTTGACCAATATTCTGATATAAATTCGAGCTATGAATGGATGTCATATAATGAAATAAAAGATTATTTAAACTGATGTTTCCTTGTTGTATAATTTCAGAGGATATGTTGAAAAAACAGTGTTTTAATTTGCTCGGAGGCTAAATTATGTTTTGCAGAAAATGCGGCAGAGAATTGGAAAACAGAATGAAGAACTGTCCGGATTGTGGGGCAGAAATAATTACTGATGAGCCCGTACAGAACGGAAATGCAGAATTAAATGCTATTCTGTTATAACGTTGCTTTTTTAAAACAGGTAGAAAAATGGCAGAAGAAAAAATAGTTCGGAAAAAAACAAAAATGCCTCTTATCATATCACTGGCGGCTGTGTTCGTTGTGATGTTGGCTGTTGTGGCAGTAGTGGCGTTAATTGTCGTGCAGTCGTTAAGCCCGAAACAGCGGCTGCAAAAACAGCTGGAAATCGGTGACAGGTATCTGTCAGAGCTTGACTATGAACAGGCTGTCGTGGCATATCGTACAGCCATCGAAATTGACCCTAAGAATGTAGATGCATATCTTGGTTTAGCTGATGCCTATGTGGGTATGAATGATCATGAAGAGGCTGTAAATGTGCTGGCTGAATGTTATGAACAAACTGAGTATGAAGATATTCCTGTGCAGATGGCTGAAGTTTACTTGGAGTGGGCTGAGTTTGTGTTGATAACAGATGGAAGTTCCGGAGATGACAGCTCCTTTACCTATGCGTTGGAAATCTTGCAGACGGGCTATGAAAGTACGAATGACGATCGTCTGATAAAGCGTATTGAAGAGCTGACAAAAACAACTGAAAATAATGATCAAACTGAATACAGCAGCCCGGAAGATGGCGGGAATCAAGATGCAGAAGAGAAAAAAACCTGGGGTGACGGCCGTGCCTGGACGGACCGGGAGGATATTCTGCCCCATGAGGAGGGCGAATATGTCATATTTGGTGCCTACGAGCAGGATAATGATTTAACGAACGGCCCGGAACCGCTGGAGTGGGAAGTGCTGGATGTAAATGAGAAGGGAACTCTGCTCATAAGCCGTTATGTATTGGATGCCAAGGCATACAACGAAGAGCTGGTGGATATTACTTGGGCAGAATGTACACTGAGGCAATGGATGAATGACGATTTTCTAAACAGTGCATTTACTACGGCTGAACAGGAATATATCAATGAGGTTACTATTCCGAATCCGGATAGTTCCACTTGGGGAACTCCGGGAGGAGAAGATACCACGGACAGAATATTTGCACTAAGTACAGACGAGGTTGAATACTATTATGATCTGGATATGCCGAGCCCTTTTGCTGATCATTTAACTACATACGACAGACGATTATTGATCCAGCCAACACCATATGCTAAAAATACAAGACGGGTAATCTGCAGCGCTATTTCTCAGGCGGATTACGACGAATGGTTTGGAGGCGTCAGCGGCTATGAAAGTGATGTGATCGGTTTAACCGGTGCGGGCTGGTGGCTTCGTTCTCCGGGAGGCGATAATCGTGGGGCATGTCTTGTAGACGATGATGGAGGTGCGAGCTGGGTACATTCGTATGGTGTAATCGATACTCCATATTTCGGCGTGCGTCCTGCGTTGTATATAACACAAAGATAAAGTGTTTGCAGTCGGTATGGATGTTTGAATAACAGCTAAGCCGGATTATGACAACCTGAAAAGATCCTCAACAAGATCAGCATTTATAAATTTCCGGTTGACATATATCCCTTTAAATGCTAATATTTTACGGTATGCCGCATGGCGAGGTAGAAGTTTTTGCTCTCGGGCAAGACACCATAGTCAGCGAGATTGGAAGAAGGAGGTAGTCCTATGTACGCAATTATTGCAACAGGCGGAAAGCAGTACAAAGTTTCCGAAGGTGATGTGATAAAGGTTGAGAAGCTGTCAGCAGAGGCAGGCGAGACCGTTACTTTCGATAATGTACTTGCTGTATCCGATGGTTCTTTAAAGGTTGGCAGTGATGTGTCAGGTGCTAAGGTAAGCGCTACTGTTGTTTCTCAGGGAAGAGACAAGAAGGTAGTTGTTTACAAGTATAAGCCCAAGACAGGTTATCACAAGAAGAACGGTCACAGACAGGCATTTACGCAGGTTAAGATCGAATCTATCAAAGCCTGAATCTGAGGTTGCGCTATGATTGATGTATGTGTTACAAGCTGTGGGGAGCATTCTTATAAAAGGATAGACTGCAGCGGACATGCAGGATTTGCTAAAGGCGGGAAAGACATAGTATGTGCGTCGGTATCCATACTGGTGATCAATACTGTTAATTCCATAGAAACCTTCACAAAATGTAAAGTCATAGAGGCAGAAGAAGATTCAGCAAAAGGCCGTGTGTCCGTGATTTTTCCGGAGGGAACGGCGGGAGAGGCCACATTGCTCATAGATTCCATGCTTTTGGGCATAAGATCAATAGAAGAGCAATACGGCAGTAAATATGTGAAGTTGACAGAAGTGAAAGAATAAGGAGGCGAAAGCCATGATGAAATTAGACCTTCAGTTCTTTGCTCATAAGAAGGGTGTGGGATCCACCAAGAACGGCAGAGATTCCGAATCCAAGAGGCTTGGAGCAAAGAGAGCGGACGGACAGTTCGTAAAAGCCGGTAATATCATCTACAGACAGCGTGGCACCAAGATCCATCCGGGTCTCAATGTTGGACGCGGCGGTGATGATACATTATTTGCTACAGCTGACGGTGTTCTTCGTTTTGAGCGCTTAGGCCGTGATAAGAAGCAGGCAAGCGTTTATCCCCAGGCAGAGGAGAAATAAATCTGTCAGAAGAAGAACGTCACAACGGTTAATATAACTGTTATTTAACAAGCCGCCCGGTTTGTGCATATGCGCAGATCGTAGCGGCTTGATTTGTGATATTAAGGGTTACAAGCAGGGAAAATCGAACAAAGCTCGCTTTAGTGAGATTTTCCCTGCTTGTAACCCAAACCGCATGAGCAAGCTGCGAGACGCTTGCAAAGCAAGCGACGAGACGCATGCAAAGCATGCTACACAGCGGGTTGCGAATGTGGTTTCGAATTGCGGAGCAATTCGTTAATATTATGATTTATCATCCACAAATTTTTATTTATTTTCAATTTATGAGTTTGAAAGAAATCGTGTGAGACAGGAGTTACTTATGTTTGCGGACAGAGCAAGGCTGACACTTGTCAGCGGAAAAGGCGGAGACGGACATGTCTCTTTCAGAAGGGAAAAATATGTTCCGGATGGCGGCCCTGACGGTGGAGACGGCGGCAGGGGCGGAGATGTAATACTCCGTGTTGATCCGGGGCTTAATACGCTTATAAATTATAAACACAGAAAGAAATTCGCGGCAACAGACGGTGAAGAAGGCGGCAAGAGAAACTGCAGGGGCAAGGATGGCACTGATGTTATCCTGCCTTTACCGGAAGGAACAGTTGTCAGGGACGCTGCGACCGGAAAGGTCATAGTAGACTTATCCGGTCAGACGAAAGAATACACAATACTTACCGGCGGCAGAGGCGGTGCCGGCAACCAGCATTTTGCATCCTCAACCATGCAGGCTCCAAAATATGCAAAACCCGGCGGACCGGCTAAGACAGCTGAGGTCATACTGGAGCTTAAGCTTATTGCAGATGTGGGACTTATAGGTTATCCAAGCGTTGGAAAATCTTCTCTTTTAAGAGCTACCACCAATGCCGAACCTGAGTGCGCAGATTATCATTTTACCACCCTCAATCCGCATCTTGGTGTGGTAGATCTTGGAGACGGCAGTACTTTTGTAATGGCAGATCTTCCGGGACTCATAGACGGCGCTGCAGACGGTGCCGGACTTGGCCATCAGTTTTTACGGCATATAGAAAGAAATAAGCTCCTTATACACGTGCTTGATGCCGCAGGGACGGAAGGCCGGGATCCCATCGAGGATTTCCACAATATCAATGCTGAATTATCAAAATACAGTCCCGAGGTAGCAGCGCTGCCTCAGGTAATAGCAGCCAATAAGATCGATCTGATACCTGCGGAACCTGAAGCTGTCGATGTAGACGAAGACGGAGAGCTGGTCTATGCTCCTGACCCCATAGAACGGATAAGGCAGGAACTGGAAACAGACGAAAGGCCTGTTTTCCCAATAAGCACTGCCACCGGTGCCGGAATAAAGCAAATGCTTTCATATGTTTATGAAGCCCTTCAGCACATGGAGACAGAGGTTAAGATTTTTGAACAGGAATATGACCCTGACATAGCTCTTGCCGGCGGTAACGAGCCATATACCGTAGAATATGACGCCAGGAATGACGAATATGTCTGTGAGGGGCCCAGGATTGAAAAAATGCTTGGCTATACTAACCTTGAGTCGGAAAAAGGATTTGTATTTTTCCAGAAATTCCTTAAGGAAAACGGCATCCTGGATGAACTGGAAAAGCTCGGCATAAAAGACGGCGATACCGTCAGGATCTACGGATTTTCATTTGAATACTATAAATGATCAGACATTATAAAAATAGCCTGACAGCAGTTTAAACTGCGGATATAAAACCGCATAAGAAAGAGGAGATCAATGGCAATAACACTTACAAGCAAGCAGAGAGCGTATCTGAGAGGACTGGCATCCACAGAGAAGCCGTTATTTTCCATAGGCAAGAGTAATCTGACGCCTGAAATAACAAATGCCGTTGCCGAAGCCTTTGCTAACCGTGAGATTATCAAAGTAAACATCCTTAAAAGCACCGCTGACGAGCAGGACGAGGAAGGGCTAAGGAATATCGGTGAGATACTCGCAGAACGCACGGGCGCTGTCCTTGTATGCAACATAGGGCGGAAACTTGTTTTATATAAGCCTTTCAAAGAAAGCAAAGATAAAAAGGATAAAAAATACGCAAACCGGATAATATTGCCTAAATAAATGGCATAACCGTACACTAAAAAAAGGATAAACATGGGATTACCTTTCTTTAAGAAAAAGAATAATAACGGTAACAAAACTGTTGCTGCAAAGAAAAAACTATGCGTATTCGGCGGAACTTTCGATCCCATGCACAGGGCTCATCTTAACATGGCATTCAAGGCCTGCAGGACTTATTCCATAGACAGGATGCTATTTATGCCGAGTGGCGAGTCATACTTTAAGACAGGAGTAAGCAGCGCAGAGGACAGACTCGAGATTTGCCGCCTTTCAGTACAGGAATACTCTGAACTTCCTGAAGTCAGAGACGGACTCACATCCTGTGAATGGGGAGTCTCCGACTTGGAAGTAAAAAGGGAAGGTAAAACATATACATACGAGACTATAGAGACACTGCGTACCCAATTTCCGGACTATGACATTTATTTTCTTGTAGGAGAGGACACATTAAGGAGTATGGAGACTTGGCGTGAACCGCAGATAGTATTTGCGGGATGCATCATAATAGCTGCCGCCAGACCCTCCAGACGGGGACAGATTTTTGATGAAAGCGGCCACGAGATTCATAATGATGGAGATCAGCAGGCAGGAAATCGTATTTCAGCCGCAGGTAGTTCCGTTAACATCGAACGTCTTGAAGACCTTCAGACCAGACTTATGAAGCATTATCCTGCCGAGATACACATTATGCGATTTGATGAAGATATGTCTTCGTCAGCCATTAAGGAAGATATAAGAGCTGACAGAGATGTTTCCGACAGGCTTATGCCGTCAGCGTATGGCTATATTATTGAGAATAGCATGTATTTACAGTAATGAACACTATGGCAGACACAAAAAAGAAAACAGATATTCCTTTTCCAACAGCCGAAAGCTACGGCAAGGATCCTGCGGCAATTCCGGGTACGGATATTCTAAAGGATGCGGCGTCCTTAAATGATGCCTATGATTTTGTAAAAATGAAAAAACGTCTTGCTAAGAAGCTTGACCCGAAGCGTTACGAACACTCCATGGGAGTAGCCTACACCGCGGCAGCCCTTGCCATGGCTTATGATGAGGACATGATAAAGGCATATACAGCAGGCGTGCTCCATGACTGTGCCAAATGTCTCAGTGATGAGGAACGTGATGAATACTGTAAAAAATATAAGGTTGAACTTACACAGATTGAAAAGGACCACCCATTCCTGATCCATGCAAAGCTGGGGGCCGTTTTGGCTAAAGAAAAATATGGGGTGAAGGATCCGGAGATACTGTCAGCAATCAGGTGGCATACTACCGGGCGTCCGGATATGAGCATGCTTGAGGCGATAATCTTTTCAGCGGATTTTATCGAACCTAACAGAAAACCTCTTATCTGCCTTCCTAAAATAAGGAGTATAATATTCAGTGACATGGATATGGCCTTATATCTCATACTGGAGCAGACGCTGGTACATCTGGAGCATAAGGGGCAGGCGATAGATGAGTACTCAATGCAGGCAGCTGAATACTACAGAAAAAAGATAAACGAAAGACAGACTAACATTAAATAAACAGATACTAAATATAAATGAAAGGAACCCATTATGGACTCAAGGGAAAAAGCAAAGATAGCAGTAAGCGCAATGGAGGATAAGAAAGCAGAAGATATAAGGGTGATCGAAATTTCCGAAGTATCTTCCATAGGTGACTACTTTATAATCTGCAATGGCTCAAATATAAGCCAGGTGCAGGCTATTACAGACGAGATAGATGAAAGGCTCGGACGCCAGGGTGTAACCGCTGCCCATGTGGAAGGCTACCGCAACGCAGGATGGATACTTATGGACTACAGCGACGTGATAATCCATGTTTTCGATAAGGATAACAGACTGTTTTATAATCTGGAACGTATCTGGAAGGATGGAAAAGAAATAGATTCCGGAAGTCTTTGACGTCAACTGTAAACGATAAAATAAAAAAAAGGGGGAGCAGGGATAGGGATAATGGATATCGATCTGTACAATACTTTGCTTATAATACAGTATGTCTGTATCTTCGGTCTTTTCGTTGAGAGCTGGATCATCATCCGCAAATGGAAAAACAAGATCCATTCCTTTCTGCTTTTAAGCTGCCTTGCTGCTCTGATCAATAATCTGGGATATCTTCTCGAGCTCAGGTCGGTATCGCTGGATGCATACATTTCCTCATTGAAATTTTCTTATATGGGAAGGGTCTGGTACGCCTTTTTCATGTTCCTGTTCCTGACAGAACTGATCAGGATAAAGATTCCAAGCCTGATAATCAGAACTCTTATAGTACTGCATGCGACAGTTTTCATGATCGTCATGACAGTGCAGTACCACCAGCTTTATTATACAAGCATATATTTTACATCTGATGGTCCTGTTCCTAAAATCGTTCACGAAAACGGACCCGTTCATCATTTCTTTATGCTTCTCCAGATATGCTATATAATCTTTGGACTGGGCATGCTTTTATGGGCTCGCCATAAAGAGAAGAATAAATTTATCAGAAAACGGTATTTTATCATAATGCTGGCGATCTTTGTGGAAAGCTTATTCTTCTTCATTCAGCTTTTCGGTCTGCTCCCGTTAACAAACGTTTTTGATGTCACATTATTAGGCTATTTCTTTGGCACAATAATAATGCTGATCGCAATCTTTTCGTACGACCTGCTGGGAACGCAAGAGATTGCAAAAGACTTCATTGTCGACAGGATATCAGAAGGGATAATCGCTGTGGATAATGACGGAATAATCAGGTATTACAATGAACCTGCGCTGGCACTTTTCCCTGAACTCTCTGATAATGCCACGACAGTACCGGCAGAGATCACAAATGCACTTTCTGAAGACGGAAACATCCGGCGAAACGGCAGGATCTACAATCCTGAAGATAATGATCTGGTACACGACGGAAAGGTGTTCGGAACAATATATGCTCTCGTGGATGAAACTGAGCACATACAATACATGTCGGATCTGCAGGAACAGAGGGATATTGCAGACAGTGCCAATGCGGCCAAGAGCAGGTTTCTTGCAAATATGTCCCATGAGATCAGGACTCCCATAAATGCAGTGCTTGGCATGGATGAAATGATACTTCGTGAGAGCCGGGAGGATACCATACGTTCATACGCATCGGATATCATGTCTGCAGGAAAAACGCTGCTTTCACTAATCAATGACATTCTCGATTTTTCAAAAGTCGAGGAAGGCAGGATGGAGATAATCCCTGTCCAGTACGAGTTGGCTACCCTTATCAATGATCTGGTGAACATGATAAGTGACCGCGCCGTCAAAAAGAGTCTAAAGTTCAATGTAGAGGTAAATGAGAATATTCCGCATTTGCTTTTCGGCGATGAGATGCGCATAAGGCAGTGTGCCCTGAATGTACTTACAAACGCCGTGAAATATACCGAAAAGGGCTCTGTTTCTCTGAAAATCGACTATAAGGAAAAAGACTGGGAGAATATCATTCTTCAGTTTACCGTTTCTGATACCGGCATCGGCATGAAGGCAGAGGATATCGAAAAGCTTTTTCAGCCCTATCAGCGTATTGAAGAAGAAAGAAACAGAGCCATTGAGGGAACCGGCCTTGGAATGAGTATTACCAGACAGCTGCTTGACCTGATGGGAACCGAACTCGAAGTACAGAGTGAATATGGAAAAGGCTCTGTATTTTCATTTGCCATAGAGCAGAAAATAATCGATCCTGACAAGATCGGCGATTATGCCAGAAGATTCTCGGAAATAAAGGAAAAAGACCATGTTTACCGGGAACTTTTCCATGCGCCGGATGCAAGGATACTCGTGGTGGACGATACGGAGATGAACCTCACGGTAATGCAGAGTCTGCTTAAGCAGACACAGATCCGTATAGATACCGCATCTACCGGAAAGGATGCCATAACGCTTGCAACAGTCAATAAGTATGATGTGCTTTTCATTGACCATATGATGCCGGATATGGACGGTATAGAGACTCTAAAACACATCCGTGAATCAGGTAAAAATCAGAGTACTGCCGCTGTGGCACTCACCGCAAACGCAGTATCAGGAGCAAGGGACAGTTATATAAACGCTGGATTTTCCGACTATCTTTCAAAACCTGTCGACAGTTCATTGCTTGAGCAGATGCTTTATACTTATATTCCTAAGGATAAGCTGCAAAAAGTAACAGAGGACAGCAGTAAGGTCAGAGAAAACAGATTCCTTGAAAGATCAAGGATATTTGTTATCGATGATGATGAAACCGTATGCTCCATGATAGGAAGTATACTGTCACCGCTTTATGAAACAGAGATAAGCCTGACAGGAACGGATGCCGTAAAGCGGATAACCGAGTATGATCCGGACCTTGTTATCCTTGACATTCATCTTTCTGATGGGAACGGATTCGAGATAATGGACGGACTGAAAAAAGAAGACCGGACTGCGGCCATTCCCGTATTGCTTGTTACCGGAGATGACGATAACCAGACAGAGGAAAATGCTTTCCGACGCGGTGCTTCAGACTTTATCAGAAAGCCGTTTGCACCGGATATTCTGAAGCAGAGGACCAAAAGGATCATAGAGCTCTACCATTATCAGCGTTCCATTGAAGATGAAGTCAGAAAACAGACAGGTCGCAGCAAGCGTCTTTCCAGAGAGATGATGCTTGCCCTCTCTAAAACAGTTGATACCAAAGACCATTATACAGACGGTCATTCCAGACGAGTGGCGGCAATGTCTGCGGAAATCGCAAGAAGGCTCGGAAAATCAGCTGACGAGCAGGTAGAGATATTCGAAATCGGTCTTTTGCATGATATAGGAAAAATCGGAGTCCACGAAGATATTATCCATAAAGAAACAAGGCTTACGGATGATGAATTTTCCGAAATTAAAGCCCACACGCTCAAAGGTGATGAGATACTGAAAGAGATCACTGATATGCCAAGGCTCAGGCAGGGGGCCAGATGGCATCATGAACATTTTGATGGAAAAGGATATCCTGACGGTCTTAAGGGAAATGATATTCCTGAAGCAGCACGTATAGTCTGCGTTGCCGACTGTTACGATGCAATGACAAGCACCAGGACTTATTCAGTACCTAAAAAGCAGTCTGAAGTAAGGGCTGAGATAGAAAGATGTAAAAACACATGGTTTGATCCTGTTATCGCTGATGTAATGCTTGCAATGATCGATGAGGATAAGGAATATCGTATGAATGAGAAAGCTGATATATCCGGGATATGGAAAGAATATGACAGGCTCTGGACTAACCCTTCCGAGGAAAAAGTCTCCATATCAGTTTCATCTCCAGTCAGTGATAACTCTTCAGATACTGAAGACAGCATTGCACTCCCTGAATGGCTTGTTTCACAGACTGTCCTTGATACAGACACCGGACTTAGGAACTGCGGCTCTGTGGAGGGATACCTGGCTGTTTTGGCTACATTCCGTAATACTGCTGAAAAGAAGGAAAAAGAGATCAGGAAGTATTACGATGAATCTGACTGGGACAATTTTACCGTCAAGGTACATGCGTTAAAAAGCTCGGCGAGAATAATAGGTGCTATGGAACTTGCCGTATTAGCTGAAAGGCTTGAAAATGCCGGGAAGGAAAAAGATGCTGATCTGATATGTAAAAAAATAGCAGAATTTCTTCAAATGTATGATGGAACCGTTAAAGCATTGGCAGACACCGGCAATATATAACAGGGATGCTTATCATGACAAAAAATCCCGGTCATATCCTTTACGTGAAGGGTGGATCGGGATTTTTTATATTGATCTTTATACTGTTTTTTATTAATTTATGTTTTAAAGAGTCCTGAACACAGCAAAAACCCTGCCCAGGATAACGCATTCATCCACAATTATCGGATCCATCGTGTCATTTTCAGGCTGAAGTCTTATGTGGCCTTTTTCCTTATAAAATGTCTTTACTGTGGCTGAATCATCAATAAGAGCAACCACTATTTCGCCGTTTCGGGCGGTGTTACACTGTTCAACAAATACCATGTCTCCGTCAAAGATACCTGCATTTATCATGCTTTCGCCTTTAACATTAAGTACAAAGCATTCGGCATTTGGTGTTATTGACATAGGAAGCGGAAAATAGCTTTCAACATTTTCGGTCGCAAGTATAGGCTGTCCTGCGGCAACTCTGCCAACTACCGGAACGGAGGTAAGCTCCTCCTGCCGCATCACCTGATATGATTCGTCTATGATCTCAATAGCCCTGGTCTTGGAAGGATCCCTGTGTATATATCCTTTTCTTTCAAGAGTAGCAAGGTGTGCATGTACCGATGAGGTTGATTTAAGATCTACACCTGCGCATATATCACGTACAGTAGGCGGATATGATTTTTTTCTGGTCCAGTCTTTAATAAAATCGTATATCAGCTGCTGCTTCTCTGTAAGTTTTTCCAATGCCATTTTGTATCCTCCTGTTATGCCTTGTATTTTAAATCGGAATTCTTCCATAAATCATAAAATAATAATAACATATGTTCGCCTAAAAGGCAAACATATTTTCAGAACAAATTTTCCGAACATAATTTCGATTTTCTCTTGACAAAAAAACACCTGTTCGATATACTACAAACATAGCGAACAGGCGTTCATGCGAAATAATGTTCGGTCATAGTGTTAAGTATAAGCAGTAAACGGTCCCAGGCAGGACGATTATCTGATTATTATCAACAGACAGTCAGATCATTACAAGTGGTTGTTACACGGGAGGATGAAATGAGAAGAACAGGATATTCAAACAGAAGAAATTATATAAACAAATGCAAAAGGGCTGAAAGAATGGCAGAAACGAAAAAAAGGCGTTCCCGCAGCGGAGCAAGAGTTTCGGCACGTTCATTTGGCGAGGGCAGGAATTTTTCATTATTACTGCTTACTGCCGCAGCTATGCTGCTCAGTCTTCTTATCCTGTTCGGCAACAGGGCAAAGGCAGAATCAGAGGATGCCGGAACATATAGCGGATATTATAAGTATTTTACCAGCATCACGGTTCAGCCCGGAGATACATTGAGTGCATATGCTGACACTTATAACATAGCAGGGATCAAATCAGATGAGGATTATATTGCTGAAGTATGCACGATAAACAATATAGACAGAGATAGCATTATTTCAGGCAGTAGGATAATAATCCCATATTACGATAAGGAGTTTAAATAAAAGGACGAAAGCTTTAGCTTTTGCGGAGCTTCACCATATCGGCAGCTTTACGTTTTTGTTCATCATTCATTGAAGCATAATGTTTCCGTGTGGTATTGACATCTTTGTGGCCAAGCACGCTGGCAACCAGATAGATATCGCCGCTTTCCTTATATAACTCCGTACCGTAAGTAGATCGCAGTTTATGTGGAGTGATTTTCTTTAGTGTAGTAACCTGTGATGCGTATTTTTTTACAAGGTTCTCAACAGCACGGACTGTTATACGCTTATTCTGGATGGAAAGAAAGAGGGCATTTTCATTTCCGGGCAGGGCAATGATTCCCATACGTTCATCAAGATAGTTCGTAAGTGCTTCTTCAACCTCTTCTCCAAAATATACTTTAGCCTCATTTCCGCCTTTTCTGACTATTCTTATGGCTCCGTTATCAAAGTCAATATCTTTAATATCTAAACCCACGCATTCTGAAACTCGGATGCCGGTACCGAGGAGAAGGGTAATGAGTGCCAGATCTCTCTGCATGGTACGGGCGTGAAATTTCTTCTGATGGCCACTCTCACTTTCCGAGCCGTTTTCAATAACATCCAAAAGCCTGGCTACTTCATCAGGTTCTAAGCGTATAATGTTCTTTTCGTGAAGTTTTGGCATATGAACTATGGAAGCCGGATTTGATTTCAATAATTCTGACTCATAGAGATAGGAATAGAAACTCCTGAGTGCAGAAAGTTTCCTGCTTTTTCCACGCTCATCATTAGTATGTGTGGTACCGTCCGGTCCTTCATACCACGAAAGATATTCCAGATAAGATTCGATGTCAAATTTTTCTATTTCCCCGATGACAGAGAGTGGAATATCCTTTATGGAAGGATAGGGCGAATCAACTATGTGCTCGTTTACAAACTTGAAGAATATCTGAAGATCATATGCATAAGCGACCTTGGTACGATTGCCGGTATTATCGGATATTCCTCGGAAAAAAACATGACAGTAGGGTGGCAGTTCCGCCTCAAGTTTCCGTAGTTTTTCTATATTTTTTATTTTTATCTGCTCATGATAGCTTTTATCTGAATAATTTGCCATATTTATATGATCCCGTATTTTTGTTGTACAGATGATGTTCTGCCGCAGACAGTCCTGCTTTTTTATAGACGACCATATTGGGAACAGACATCGTCTGGGGAATTAAATCATTTAATTGCTACTTTATTGTATCATATTATGTTAATTAGTGTTATACTTTAACTTGGTTGTTTATATAGTTCATGCATGGAGGACGGGATTTTGAAATTAGACGAAGAGAAAAAAAAATATCTGTACTGGGGACTTACAATAATATCTTCAGTTACGATTATCATACTTATCGGATATACGATATTTAATATGCCTGCTGTGATAGGTGCAGTCGGTAAATTCTTCAGGATCATAATGCCTGTGGTTGATGGTTTCGTCATAGCATATCTCCTTAGTCCTCTTATCGATTTTATAGAGCGGATCATTCTCAATGAAAAAACGAAAAAATGGATATACAAGGACCACGAATACGGCGGTGAAATAAGCCTGGAAAAAAAAGCAAAGATTCATAAGAGACTTCGTGTATTTTCCATAATAGTTGTCTATACTTTTGCCATATGGCTTATATATCTTTTTTTCTCATTCGTAATACCGGAAGTAGTGAAATGCATAGAAAACATAGTAAACCAGTTTCCCGAGTACAGTGAGAATTTCATCAACTGGATCAATAAGATTCTGATAAAATACCCGCAGCTCGAGAAAAAATTTCAGGAACTCCTTACAACATACCAGGATGAAATCAACGGATGGGTTGCTACAAATATCATCGGCAGGGGGAAAGATGTTGCTCTGGGTCTTTCAAACGGTGTTTTCAGCCTTGTAAAATGGATAATGAACTTAATGCTTGGAGTACTGATATCCATCTATATCATAAATAGTAAAGAGCTGTTTATCGGGCAGGGCAAAAAGATTATATACGCAATGCTGAGACGTGAAACAGCTAATGCATTCATACATAATGTACGCTTTACAAATAAAACATTCTTAGGATTTTTTTCGGGAAAGCTGATAGATTCCTTCATCATAGGTTTTCTCTGCTATATTATTATGAGCATCATGAAACTGCCTTTTGCACCGCTTATCGCTGTGATCGTAGGCGTCACAAACATCATACCTTATTTTGGACCTTTTATCGGCGCTATCCCCAGCGCACTGCTTATCCTTATGGTAGATCCGAAGCAGGGACTTTATTTCATCATAATGATCTTACTGCTGCAGCAGTTTGACGGAAACATACTTGGACCAATGATATTCAGCCAGTCCACCGGACTTTCTGCATTCTGGGTAATATTCGCCATAACATTCTTTGGCGGGTTATGGGGCGTTGTAGGCATGCTGGTGGGCGTCCCTCTGTTTGCAGTAATTTATACGGCTTTCAGTGCATGGATAGCCTCTGCTATCAAGCAGCGCAAATTGCCGAACAACACCAAGGAATACGTACATGTTGATTATATTGACGAAAACGGCCTGTTTGTAAGACTTCCTGAAAATGAAGTCCGGAATATCGTATCTAAAAGGACTTTCAAAGAGATCCTTGCACACAGAAAAAAACATAACGCAGACGAAAAAACAGAAACATCAGATACTTCCGCAGATACAAATAAAACAGAAGCTAAAGCAAATGATACAATATAAATTTATCACAGAAGACGAATCCGACGGCGAAAGGCTCGACAAACTCTTAAGCGGGCTTATGCCGGACTGTTCAAGATCTTTTATCCAGAAGCTCATAAAGGACGGTGCCGTGACCAAAAATGGTACCATTGTCACTAAATCATCCCTGAAAGCAGAAGCGGGTGATGAGCTTATTTTTAACCTTCCGGAACCTGTGCTGCCTGAAATAATCCCTGAAAATATTCCTATAGACATAGTGTATGAGGATAGCGACATAATCATAATAAATAAGCCAAAGGGGATAGTGGTGCATCCTGCACCCGGGCATCTGTCAGGAACACTTGTAAACGCTGTTCTTTATCATTGTAAAGACCTATCCGGGATAAACGGCATCCTGCGTCCCGGTATAGTCCACAGGATAGATAAAGATACATCAGGACTGCTTATAATATGCAAAAATGATAATTCACATAGAAAAATCGCTGCACAGTTAAAAGAGCATTCGATAGAACGTACTTATCATGCGATAGTCCATGGAAGATTTAACGAAGAGATTGGTACAGTAGATGCCAATATTGGCAGGTCTTCATCGGACCGTAAAAAGATGGCTGTTGTAGACCATAGTTCTGGAAAATCTGCTGTTACGCATTATACCGTTCTTAAGGAATTCAAAGGATATTCATATATAAAATGCAATCTGGAGACCGGACGCACGCATCAGATCCGTGTTCATATGGCACATATCGGACATCCGCTGGTTGGCGACGAATTATATGGAATCCATGAAAATAAATACAAAAATACCGATGGCCAGGTTCTTCATGCAAAATCCATAGGATTTAAGCATCCCGGAAATGATGAATGGATACAGTTCGATTCGGATCTGCCGGAATATTTCACGAAAATCCTAAGGGATCTAGAAGCCTGAATTCTCAGCATAATTCTGTCTGCGACCCGAGTTAAAATCCACGGGTTTTATATGGATTAAAAACATATTAAAAACATATATAAGGATTGATCAAAACGTATAATCCATCAAAGATCATAATATAATTCGCGAAGTAAACAGAATATAATTATCTTAAAAAATTTAATCTTTATAAATATCTCAGAAAAATAAGCATATCAGCAAACCAAATAAAGAAAACCGGCCCAAAGCACCGGTTCAAGGAAAAAGGCTTATTTACAGGCTTTTTAGGTGTATAACTATTCGTTAAAGCTTCATTTTGCGAATAGTTATATGTAGCCCCTTATATCACTTCTCTGAAGGTATTTCATCGTTTTTGGAAGATTTTATGAACTTAGGCTTAAGAAAATCCAGATCGGAATCTTTGTAAACAAACAGGAATAAAAACATTAAAAGAAATACACCGACAACAACACAGATATCAGCGACATTAAAAATCGGAAAATTGATCAGAGATACATATATAAAATCAGTTACAGACTGTTTTATGCATCGGTCGATCATATTGCCGACAGCGCCGACAAGAACCATAGTCAATGCGACATGGAATGCTGCATATTTACGGTCAGCCGGAACCTTTATAAATACATATATGCATATAACCATTATTATAGCTGTGGTCATCAGCAAAAACACACTCTTTCCTTTTAGGATTCCCCATACAGCTCCGGTATTTTCGAAATAACAGATCTGGAGCACCCCGGGGATCAGGTCTATCGCTTCACCCAGCTCCATACTTTCCCGTACCCTGACTTTGCTGAAATAATCAACATAAAGCAGTGACAGAAAAGTCACTATATCGCATACAAATAAAGAACTCCTGTATTTTGATATCTTTTTATCTGCTATGGAGGACCTTGAAAGAAACATAAAAACTATGCTTGAAACTGCCAAAAACAGCATAAAACCGATAACAATCAGTGAATCTGCGGTCAGGGATATCATTCCTTTGCATCCTCCTCAGAAAAATAGATTTCTCTGATTCCCCCGATCATATCTTCATCAGTAACATTCTGGTCAATATACGCTTTCCCGACTCTCTTTAGTAAGATAAACTTTATGCCTTTATCAATAGCTTTTTTGTCGGATTTAGTAAGCTCAAGTACCTTCTCAGGATCAATATCATCAATGGATATAGGCAGATTGAAAGGAACGAACATATCTCTAATCTCATAATATTCATCTTTTGAAAGTTTTCCTTTCTGCCAGGAAATATATGCAGCCGCAACACAGCCAAGAGCTACACACTCACCGTGCATCAGTTCGAAATTTTTATACTTTTCTATGGCGTGTCCTATGGTATGTCCGAAATTCAGCAAAGCACGATCGCCATTTTCCAACGGATCACGCTCCACTATCCGTTGCTTGCATATACAGCTCGTTTTTACCATATCGGCAAGCACATCCGGCTTTTTATCGTGTATTTCGTACATATTTGACAGTATCCATTCGTAGAATGACGCATCCATGATAAGCCCGTACTTCATAACCTCTGCCATACCGGAATAAAACTGCCTGTCAGGGAGAGAATTCAGCGTAGAAGTGTTAATATAGACCAATGCCGGCATTTTAAATGCCCCGACCATATTTTTGTACCCATCAAAGTCAACGCCTGTTTTTCCGCCTACGGAAGAGTCTACCTGAGATAACAATGTAGTCGGAACCTGAACCACAGCTATGCCGCGCAGATACACGGCAGCACAGAATCCGGCTGTGTCACCAACCACACCGCCCCCAAGTGCAATTACCAGGTCGTGGCGGTTGATCTTTTTATCAACCATTTCCTTTAAAATTTTTGTAACCGTGTCAAGGTTCTTACTGGTTTCACCCGCAGGAAATGAGTACAAAAAGAAAGCTGAACAGATATCTTTCAGCTCCTCTTTTATATTATCCGCATATAAAGGACCCACCGTATTATCGGTGATCATCATGAATTTCTTTCCTTCGAATCCAAGTTCCTTTATCTTTGCTGCGAGTCCTGAAAAGTCCGATTCGATACAGATATCGTATATCGGTTTTTTGTTCATGTTAACTGTTATCAGGTCGGACATTTATAAAACTCCTTTATTTCTTATTATTTTTAGCCGGTTCACTCTTTTTTGTCTCTTCCAGTGTCTTTCTGGTTCTGTCTGGCTCGCCTACAGGCTTAAAACTGCCCCTGGTGACTTTGAAATCATCATTGATGCTTTCTTTTTTGGATGCAGGCTTCTTGTTATTATACTTAAACGGGTCATTCGGCATAGTGCGCGGAGCTTCACCATAGAGACCGGCGTAAGACATCTGCTCGTATTTTCTTTCTGCTACATCCGATCCGCTCTGTGGCGTATCTCCCTCATAACGGCTGCTGAATACCGGTGTAAAAACGCTATTTCTGTCCTGTTCATCATCATCATATGAACCAAGAAAACTCTTAGCCGCCTTAGCAGCAGAATCTTCATCAGCTTTTTTCCGTTCATTATCAGCTTTGGGCAACTCTGCAGCCTCCGACATAGCGGCAACAGACTCTTCAGTTTTGGCAACATCCGTTAACGTTGCTGTATTTTCCGTACTTACTGTATTGTCTATATTTACTGTATTATCTGAATTTACTGTATCTTCTATATTATTCGTATTTACATCTTTTAAAGGTTCAGCAGGAGCTGCTTCATTTTTTATCGGATCACTCTCTTCCGCTGTATCATCGATACCAGCACTATTCATTGAATAATTAGATGATAATGGTGTTGCTGAATAATCCGTTTCATTTTCTTTACCTGCTGTTTCATTATCAAGAGCATGACTATCCGCCGCAGCTGCTCCACCGCTTCGCTGGGCTTCCGATGAGTGTTCATCCGTGATATGAAGAAAATCATAAGCTATAGTATATTTCCCACCGGAATAAAAACTGAAGAAATTGGAATTAATCCTTTCAACCACAGTTATCACATTATCATCATTTGTATTGAGGAGCACAAGAAAAATCTGTCTCGTAGAATACCTTGACGAAACATCGGATTTTCTAAGCGAAACAGATATTGCCTGCTCGAGCTTTTCAATGGCAATATCATTATCTGCCTCAGTAGGCGAAGTGCCCTCCACAGGCATAAGCGTAAGGAGTATTCCTTCTGCATTATTGCCGTATCTGCTAAAATATCTTGCAATGAACTTGAAAACATGAGGGAAAGCGTCAAAATCCATCATATAAGCGCCGCTGTCGCTGTCAGACCGCTTGATAGTTTCACTGATATAGTTTATATCAGCGAGATTTTCAGATCGTTTTTTGTCTGATTTTGCAGAATCAGAGAAAAAATGAAAAGAATTCTTGCCGTTCTGTTTTACATGATAAAGCGCTTTATCTGCTGAATTATATAGCTTACTGAAATCCGAACCATCATCCGGAGCTTGTGCTATGCCGACAGATACAGATGAATTTGTATTATATTTATTGCGCTCAAGCTTGTCACAGATATCAGCGATTATGGCAGATGCCTTTCTGCTCAGAATATTCTTGTCAGTCTCTCCTTCAAAGAACATAATGAACTCATCGCCGCCTATCCGGCAAACGATATCGCATTCATCGGACTCTTTCTGAAGGGTTTCCGCCAGCATTTTAAGTACCGCATCACCCGCCATATGCCCGTAAGTATCGTTTATGGCTTTGAAATTATCCATATCTATCATGAACAGGGAGCCTCTGCCTGTATGCGCCAGTTTTTCATTGGCCAGCTTTTCGGTATATTCCCTATTATAAAGCCCTGTAAGTACATCTTTCTGGGATTTATCCTTGATATCAGCCATTTCCCGGATGCGCTCATTTAGTTCGTCTGTAAGAACCTTCTGTTTTATTTCATTTTCAAGCACTTTGTTGATGCGGTTTGAAAGGACGCTGGGAACAAAAGGCTTTGCAATAAAATCCACAGCCCCCATATTAAGACATTCACTTTCAGTAACAGCATTTGCGTTCGCAGACAGAAAAATAACCGGAATATCCTTCAGTTCCTTTTTTTTCTGAATGCTTTTCATTACTTCTATGCCGCTCATTATAGGCATATCAATATCTAAAAGTATAAGATCAGGGACATTCGAATCAAGATAACGCAGGGCCTGCGATCCTGAGATTGCAGTAGCCACTTCACACTGATCCTTTAATGCAGAACGTGCACAGGACAGGTTTATGCTTTCGTCATCAACTATCAGAATTTTCTTTAATGTGTTTTCAGCCATGATCTTAATAGCCCCCCAAAAGACAATTAACCCAAGACAATATTTTGAAATAATTATAATACATTACTGTTTTTTGCGCAATGAAAAAGGCACCTGTTTAGATGCCTTTTTTATATTTTGGAAAAGGAAAAACGCTATAAATCTGATGATCTTAACGACGTGATTTTTTCCTGGGAGCCTCTTCCTCTGCTTCACTTGCATAATCTGCTTCTGAGAATACAGGAACTTCTTCCGGAGTGCAGGTGAACAATCCACAAGGTGAACCTTCAACTGCTGAACCTGAAATCGGTTCGAAATGAGCATCAAGAGCGTATACTGAACCGCTGCAGAAATCTATGATCCTCTGAGCAAGCTCTTCATCACATGCTTCTGTATTCAAAATAACAGTATATCCATCACGCAGCATATCTGTAACTTTCTGGACATCATTGAAAGATTCGGGCTTAACCTTTACAACTACGCTTCCGGCCTGATAATCGGATTCGATAGGTTTTCTGCTAATAAAAGAAGAAATCTTGGCAGTTGTCTTTGCCTTCTTTGCAGGCTTTACATCCTCGTAATCATCCTCGTAGTCATCTTCGTAATCATCTTCATAATCCTGATTGTTAAAATTGAGCTTTTCAGCCAGCTGCGACCATATTGCCATTGTTCTTGTTCCTCCTCTACCGTGAAAAGATTTTGTGTGCGAAAAACACTGTTCACATTATGCTATATTTTGCGCTTTATGTCAACATGTTTTTTAGGAATAATTTTCCGTTCTCATCAAAAAAATGTTGATATACCGTGCTATTTTTTATTATCGGTCAAAATCAGGTTGAAGTTAATACTTTTATGTAAAGATTTTATGTAAATTATTTATGTAAACCCGTTCATATGTTATGTTAACTGATTTATGTTAACCAGCTTATATTTTATGTAAACCAGCCTTCTACGTTACGTAAACCTATGGATTATTCCTCTCAGATCAGACATGCATTTATGAACATTCCTGAAATCTTATCAAAAAAACAGCCCGCAAAGAATGCAGACTGTTACATTACGGGTGATCATATAATGATCATATGATCATGTATAGTTTCTTTCTCCGAATATCCCTGTCCCTACTCTCACATGGGTGGCTCCTTCCTCCACGGCAACCTCATAGTCGCCGCTCATCCCCATTGACAGCACCGGCCTATCCGGAAAAAAATCTCTCATATCATCATTATAGATCAGTTCGCGGAGCGCTTTGAAATATGGTCTGTTCGTCTCAGGATCTTCCGTATATGGAGCTATGGTCATCAAGCCGCAGAGCCGCAAATGTGATAACCCGGAAACACTTCTTATAAGAGCCTTGTTTTCCTCGATATCAGATGTACCGAATTTGCTGTCTTCACCTGCAATATTCACTTCCACAAGAATATCCGCCACGATTTCTTTTTTTGCAGCCTCTTTCTCTATTGCTTCAGCCAGATGCAGGGTATCCACGCTATGGATCAACGCTGTCCTTCCGATAATATATTTGATCTTGTTCGTCTGGAGATGCCCTATCATATGCCATCTTATATCCTCAGGCATTTCAGGGATCTTGTCACACAGCTCCTGTACTTTATTTTCACCAAAATCCCTGCTTCCGGCAGCATAAGCTTCCCTGAGCATTTCCAGAGGCTTGGTCTTGCTGACATTGATAAGAACCACATCCTCCGGATTCCTTCCGCTTCTTTTGCAGGCCGCACCGATATTTTCTTTAACTGTTTTAATATTTTCCGAAATCATTTTTTCCCCTTTCACAACGTTTGGAACGCTTGCCTATTCGTAAATGAACTCATCATCAACTACAGATTCCGAATCCAATATAATATAGTCGTATTCCCTGAGACCATACACTGTATCCGGAGCTATGATGTTGTATTCATCATTATGATCCAGTATATGTATCTGGCAGAACTGTGCATAGCCTTTATTTATATTATATACTCCCATGAGGGAATCCGTATCCTGCACAACAAACCTTTGCTGTGTATCTTCCCTGATGAGTACATCTCCGTATTTAAGCTGTGTATTATCTACATAATACAGATCATCTTTTTCGGAATATACATTTACTTCCAGCGGTGTTACTGTAGCTTCACCGCTTTCCAGATATGTCTGTTTCATAAAAGTCTTAGTGTCCTTAGTGCCGTTTTCCTCTTCTTCGGACTCGCTGACAGCAAATTCCACGGGTACTGTAAAGAATCTTTTTGTAGCAACAGAAGAAACGGGTACTTTCAGTCCTGTGATTCCGTCAGTAACGATTTCGATATCCGTGAATCTTTCCGAGCAGAAATTCAATACTGAATTGTTGAAACCAAGTGTCACTATATCCTGGCCGCCATCCATTTCTATGACGGTAACCTTTCCGTTCAGCACTTCATTATTCCGTCTGAATCTTACCGGAACGTAGCCGTGTTCCAATAGCATTGAAGCGTAATCATCATTGGCCGCTATAGCAACACTCCAGTTTTCTGAGTTGATAAGTTTATATACAAAATCCCCCTGGTCTACCATATCACCGGTCATCAGCTGTGTTTTATGGTATCCCGTGCCTTCCAGCAATGAAAAAGTCAGATCATTTGCCGAAACACTGTCATACTCATCCGTATAGAATGCAACATATCCATTATGGTCTGAATGCATTATAGCCGCTGTCCCGGATGTGCCTGACTCTATCTGAGCCCTTAATCCTGCGGCTGATATGGAGAGAATGCTTGAGCTGATATCGTGCAGGAAATCATAATTTGTTCTGAAATCTTCCGGCTTAAACTGTCCTGCAAAATCTCCTATCTCCATTTTCAGCCTGCTCTGATCCTCTTTTGAAAGTTCGGTACTGAGCTCACCGGCAGCCCCCATAAGAGTTCCGCGTTCGTCTACAGCATATACCGGAGAACCTATCCCGACATGCTCTCCTTCTCCGGCAAAGCAAATAAGAGTCCCTGAAACCGGTGCGGTATAGTTCTTTTCACTGCGAATGATAAGAGCTTTGTATGTGTTATTGATGGCCAGCGAACCGTTTCTGACCATGTACGAAGTGATATTCTTCTTCTCGACTATCTGAGTAAAGAGCACAATTAAATAAAAGAGGAAGATTGCAATGATTATAACAAGAAATCCTCCTCCGTAAACTTTTATACTCTTTTTTAAAGCTGCCCTTTCGGAAACTCTCTTTTGGGAAAATTTATTTTTGTCCTGTCTATCCGTTTTTTTTGCAGCACTGACTTTTTTTGACCTTTGGCCGCGTCTCATTTTACTTAAGTATACTGTCCTTATAGCTGTCAGGAATGTCAGCCTCATCTACAGACATTGCCATATTAAAAGTGATGCCTGTCTTCTCGCTGAGCTGATCAAATTTATCCAGAATCCCACCAAGCTCGGATACTTCAAACTTGCCCAGCTTCTTGAAACTATCAAAATATAACTGCTCAATATCGCGATCCTGGGAGATTATCCCACAGACAAAACCATAAAATTCATCTATCGAAGAAAAATTGAATTCAGAAACATCAATAAGCCTTACTTTGTTGTTGATCTCGTACATATGTCTTGTGCTCTTGTCAAGATATACGAGATGTCCTTTTGCGTCCTTGATCGCATTGTTGGCAAGATCCAGTAACTTAAGTGTCTTGCCTGTCCCCTCATTTCCGATTATAAGCTTAACCATATCAAAGTACCTCCGAAAGTGAATTTTTAGTAAAAATTTACTGGATTTATTATACCCTAAGAGTCTGCTATTTTCAATAGCTCTGACAGGGTATTATATAGTGTTTCCTCGTCTTTTGCCCCCATGACAACAGCTATGTACGACTTGCCCGAAGTGTTATGTGCAAGCAGTATGAGGCACCTTCCTGCAGAGGAGGTGCTGCCGGTCTTTCCTCCTGTTACTGTGATACCTTCCGGCGCATCCTTTCCGCCATTAACGAACATATCGGTATTGGTGATCGTTTTTGTTTTGACAGTTCCGTCAGATGCATTATAGCTTATCTGGATCGATGGCGTATTGATCATCTCCAAAAAATCCGGATATACAAGGAGCTGTCGGAATATCAGGTACTGGTCATAGGCAGTGGAATAATGCTCCGCCGCATCCAGCCCGTGAGGATTCACAAAATGCGTACCCGTACAGCCTAAACTCTCTGCCCTTTCATTCATCATCTGTACAAAACGCTCTTCCCCAGTAATTTCTCCGTCTTCTTCCAGCCTGCTCCCGGCTGTGCTGTCACCTGCATACTGCGCCAAAGCTAAGGCTGCATCATTTCCTGACTGAATAAGGGTTATCTCCAGAAGCTGTCTTATCGTTATTCTGTCACCGGGCTTCAGTCCGAAGCGCTGTACACCCTCTTCCTTTATCGAAACCTCACCTATAGTGATCACGTCATCCAGCCTGTCACCATACTTTTCAAATATGATCAGTGCCGTCATAAGCTTGGTGAGTGAGGCGGGTGAAGTCTTAGCGGTAGCATTCAGTGAATACAGTACACCGGCGTCATCTTCATTATAGATCGCAGCGGAAAAGACACTGTCTTCTTCCGAAAGTGATGCAGATATGAGATTATCCGAAACAGCGGCAATATCTTCCGCAAAAAGCGGGAGCGTATCATACTCGTCTACCGGATTCAGGGTAAAGCTCTGATTATTATCCATGCTTCCGTATGGCAGTTCTATATCCGATGCCGTACAGGATGTCAGGATAAATAAAGCGGGCAGAAATGAAAAAACAGTATAAAGTTTTCTATTCTTTATACATTTCACGGAAATCCATGTCTCCCCTGTCCAATGATTTTATAAGAAGTTCAGCTGTTGCAAGATTGGTTGCCAGCGGAATATTATGCATGTCACAAAGCTGCAGGAGATTATTGGCATTCACTTCATGTGACATGGGATTTAACGGATCCCGCAGAAAGATAACAAGATCTATCTGATTATGTTCTATCTGCATGGCAATCTGCTGTCCTCCACCGAGATGCCCTGCAAGAAACTTGTGTATCTGAAGATTTGTAACATCCTCTATCTGCCGCCCGGTGGTACCGGTTGCATATATTTCGTGTTTTCCGAGTATACCCCTGTAAGCAATACAAAAATTCTGCATGAGTTTTTTCTTTGCATCATGAGCGATTAAAGCAATCTTCATCTTTTTCCTTTCTGCCTGATCATCACAGGTCATTTATATCTCTGAACTTATCTGTCCTAATTCTGTCGTTTTTCTCGGAGGCTCCTTACGGTGCAGTCCCACGCTTAAAACAAAGCCCATTCCAATATACAGACTTACAAGAGAGGTAAGTCCATAACTGACAAAAGGAAGCGGTACACCGGTATTCGGTGTCAGTCCTGTCGTAACGGATATGTTTAAAAAACTCTGTACACCGACGATGGTCCCCACTCCAAAGCATATCAGCTCTCCTGCCGTGTCACCTGCTTTTATGCCCATGTAGAAACAGACACCGGCTATCACCATGAGAAGAATTATCACTGACGCACAGCCTATAAAACCCATTTCCTCGCCTATAACCGCAAAGATAAAATCAGTCTGTGCCTCTGATATATAATTTCCGTTTATAACGGAGGAAACCTCGTTATTATCAAGTCCTTTTCCTGTAAGCTTTCCGGATCCTATGGCGGTAATGGAATTTTCCGTCTGCCACGCATCCGTAAGAGCATATTCCTCAGGATCAAGCCATGCAAGTATCCTTCGCTGCTGATAATCCTTTATCAGATGCTGGTCAGGCTGAAGCACAAGGAACAGGAAAACAGCAGCCGCAGGTATTGTGACCGCAAGAACTCCCATAATGATCTTTCGGCTCAGTCCGCCGATATATATAAGCATACAGAAAACCACTCCCAAAAGTATTGTGGTGGAAAGATCCGGCTGCTTTACGACCAGAATCAGCACGGGAGCCAGGAGTGCCAGCATTACCAGTATATTTTTCAAAGTATTAAGATTTTCTTTATTGTCCATTATAAACTTGGCATAAAAAAGTATCAATAAAATCTTGGCAAGTTCCGACGGCTGGAATTTTATATCTATAAAAGGTATCATCAGCCATCTCTGTGCATTATTTGCAGAATCGCCGAAAACTTCTACCAGAATAAGTAAAGCAATATTCAGTCCGTATATCAGCCAGTGGAACTTCAGAATAAGATTGTAGTCAAAAAAAGAAATAAAAAACATCACAAAAACGCCCAGTATCATCCCCACTATCTGCCTGGACTGAACCGATTCCTTTGCGCTTCCTATAGCCATTATACCGATTATATTAATCGTAATAATGAGCAGAACAAGAAAGATATTATAATTTTTCAGTTGAAGTTTCTGTCCCATATTCTTAATTTATGTCTGTTTATAATTCCTGTTTTAATGCAATACTTTTATCAAAAATCCGAAGCCTCAGTCTCCGGCTGAGGTTGCGGTCGCATCTGATGCATTACCTGTAATGAGATCGCTGTGTTCTTCCAAGTCAAAATAATATTTTATCACATCACACCCCATCTGGGCTGCAAAGTCGGATGAATAACCGTTTGCTATACGTACAGCCAGTGCAATCTTTGGTGCATTTGCAGGTGCAAATCCTACAAAGAGCGCATGGTTCGGTTTATTTGCAGACTCCTGGGCAGTACCTGTCTTGCCTGCACATACCATATCGATATTGTTAAAATACACCTTATCCGAAACCACTCCTTTCATTCCTGTATGAATGGTATTCCAGAGTTCCGGTGAAAGTATCACCTGGTTCCTGATCTTTGGCTTGGCTGTATATGTGGTCACACCTGATGAATTCCTTATCTCATGGATAAGAGTCAGGTCATAAACGGTTCCCCTGTTTGCCACTGCACTGACATATCTTGCCAATCCGGCAGTTGTATAGTTGTGGGTACCCTGTCCGATGGCTGAAGCAACGGGATACTGGTCTGATATCTCCGGTGTGGACTCAGTAATTTCTACACCGGAAGGGGCGCCCAGTCCGAACTCAGCCGCATATTTTGCAATACGTTCCATACCGTATGTGTCATTATAACCGGTGCCATCATCGGCAAGCCTGTATCCAACTTCATAGAAATAACAGTTGCAGGAGTTCTGAATAGCTCCCGAAAGAGAAAGCTCCCCGTGGCTTCCGGGATAAATCCAGCAGTTGTGCTTTATGCCGTTAAGTTTTGTGAAACTGCCTTCACATTCTATTATAGACCCGGTATCAATAACCCCTTCCTCCACACCGGCTACGGAGGTGACCATCTTGAAAGTGGAACCCGGCGCAGTCTTCTGCTGCGTGGCATAATTCCACAGCGGCTTTGAACGGTCAAATGTAAGCTTTGCCAAATAGGCCGAATCAGCGGTATTTGCCAGTTTATTATTGTCATATCCCGGATACGAGACTAAAGCCAGTACCTCTCCGCTGTTCGGATCTGTTATCACACAGGATCCTGAACAGGGCTCAAGCCCTAACTGCGCCGGAGTGATACGAAGCTTCGATACCAGTCCCACCATGAAAGCATATGCGGTGGTATCTCCGTTTTTTAGCGCTATGAGTTTCTCATCCTCGATCTGTATAACATCCTGTTCCCATAGTATCATCTCCAGCTCCCTGCCGGTCACCACATCATCCCGGATAAGATACTTGTATATCCTTACAGAAAAATCGCTGTTAGTCATCAGTTTTTCTATAATATACTCAACCAGGGCATTATATACCTCACTCGAATCAGAATATCTGTCTTCAAGCGTAAGCTTGGTCAGATCAACCCACTGCTTAGAAATGCAGTAGCTTAAATACTCGTGAAGACTGATGTCTTCGGCAGTATGCCACCTGATATACATTTCATCTGTCTGGTCTACCCTGTCTGATAAAATAACCCCGTAATTGTCAGAAGACAGCATGGACACGATAAAGCTTTCATACTCCTGGTATTCCGGCGGGAGTTCGCTGTAGACAGTATTTTCCTTTGTCAGCTCATTTCTGAGTTCGGCAATGACCACATCCCTCTGCGCATCAAATTTTTCATACACCGCTTTTTCATTTTCTGCGGCATAGGGTTTATCCATATGGTTCAGATCTATTACATGATTTGATATAAGTGCATAATATATATCATAAATGGATATCATCTTGTTTCTGCCTGTAGTACTGATATCCTTATCTTCTACGATACGGCTCACCAGTATTCCGGCAATCTTCTGTTCCAGCAGATGGTAAACAGCCATTTGAAGCTCAGAATCTATCGTAAGATAGATATCATTACCGGCAACAGGATTTACCACATTTTCGGTTTCCAGGATCTTGCCCAGGTTATCAACAAAAAGAGTCTCACTTCCCTTCTGGCCCTGAAGCTCCGATTCCATTGAGTATTCTATTCCGGTCTTCCCGACATAATCATTGGTGGAATAATTAGGATCACTGGCGGAATACTCCTCATATTCCTCCTCGGAGATTCGGCCTGTGTATCCTATTATCTGGGAAAAATATACGCTATGATTGTATCTTCTGATGGTATCCTCAGCTATAGTGACACCCTGCAGGAGATTCTCATTTTCCATTATTTCCGCAACAGTTTCTTCGCTCACATCAGTGGCAATGGTGGTCGCAATATACTTTTGGAAAGCGTTCAGGCTCATCTTGTATCTGATAATGACAATATCCAGCATCTCTTTTTTGGAATAGCCCATCATAGCCATGAATCCTGATGTGGATCCGTTTTTTTCGGAATATGTACCCACGCCGTATTTTGATTTTGAGCACAGATAGCTCATGACTTCGTCGGGATTAGCCGTACGCTGTTCATAGCTCAGATCGGAGATCATGGATTTACCGTATATGTCAGCCAGAAAACGCTGGTGTTTAGTACCTGTATACGAAAAGCAGTAGTTATCGTTTTCATCGATATAAATACCGAAATCACTGATTATTGAATCATTGTGTTTCTCTATTATCCTGACAGCCTTGATTATTATGTCATTTAGCTGTCTGTTTTTTGATGAACCTGATTCTATGGTATCAGTTATTGTCACGGAATAAGCTAACTCATTGTATGCAAGCAGAACACCGTTACGGTCATAGATATTTCCCCTGGTACTCGGAAGACTCACCTGCTTTTCAATACTCAGGGTAAAATTAGAACGGTAGTAGTCACCGTTTACTATCTGCAACGAAAAAATCTTGGATATCAGGACAACCATGAACAGGCCAAGCATAATAAACGGCAGCAGGAATCTGGAAGTGAGAAATGATACTATCCGCACTTTGATTTCTTCAAACATCAGATGATCTCCTCACTTTCCTTATTTTTTTTCTCAGGAATATAATTTATGAATTTTTCCTCAAGAAGCAGAAGCAGAGGATATATCACCACTCCGCACACCAGTGTAAATACCAGTTCCGGCAGGAAAATCCCCTTCATATAAAACCTGATGTTAAAATCCCCCTGCAGCGCATAGGCAAAGAAATATTTCAGCATCAGGAACATAACATCCGATACGATAAGTGACAGCAGAGGAAGCTTGTAATCTTCCTTATTGTAGAGCTTATGTGCCAGCCCGTTGAAAAATCCTATATAGGCATAGAGCATCGCATAGAATCCCAGAATATCCATGAAGAATATGTCCAGCAGGAGTCCACAGAAAAAACCTGTTATTATGCCGTCATTCTCCCCTCTCATCAGTCCGTATACGCACGTAAGTATAAGCAGAAGATTGGGCAGCGAGCGTCCAAAAGGTACGTACCTGAAGACAACTGTCTGCAGTGAAAAGAAAAACAATAATAAAACGAAACCTGTCAACCACTTCTTTATATTCATAAGCTTTAGTCCGGTGTCTGCTTCAGCTCGGTTATGACAAGCACCTCCGACAGGTGCTGGAAATCCACCACCGGCGTGATATAGCCGGACTTTGTCATATTATTAGCGTCATAGTCCACGGTATCTATATAGCCTATCATTATGCCGGGAAGATACTTGGAGCTGATATTCGAAGTAACTACTTTATCGCCGCTGTTTACATCATCGTCATCATCAAGGAGACCGGAATAGGAAATAACTCCGCTTTCTATAAGCTCCATACTGCCGGATACCATCATATTATCCTGGGAATGGAGCACCTTTGCGCTTACATTGGCATCATTGTTTATGATGGTATTTACTCTTGCCCAGTTTGTGCCTACTTCTGTCACTATACCTACAAGTCCCGACCCTGCGATAACATTCATATCGACAGCTATGCCATCTGCGCTGCCTTTATCGATTATGAATGAATCAAACCAGTTGCCGCTGCCGGCAGCTATGATCTTGGCGCCGACCTTGTCATATTCGGAATATGTATCATTGAGTTCAAAGAGCTCCCTTAAGGATGTAAGTTCATAGTAATCCTGCATAAGAAGCGTGTTCTCACTGTTCAGCGTATTTATCTCCTCTTTAAGTGCAGCATTTTCAGCACGAAGCTCTTCTATTGTTTTTTTCTGTTCCAGGGAGTTAACTATCATTGAACTTAAATTTGTCATCCCTTTCTGAAAAGGAACTATGACAAATCCGGCAACGCTGTTAAGGGCGTTGCCCTGAATATTCATAGAAAAAGTCGTGATCATAAGCCCAAGACAGATGATCGTAACTATAAGCAGGAGATATTTTCCGGGAATCTTTTTCCGTTCCGGTTTCTTTTTTATTACAGGCATTACTTATTTTCCTCAACGGAAACAGCTAAAGACGCATACCTTTTTTCATGCATGATCTTTTTAAGCCCGCTTACAACGGTAGCTACCGGCTCATCCGATACATTCACGATAAGCCCTGTCGCATCAGCTATCATATCCGGAAGATGAGCTAACTGGGATCCGCCGCCGGTAAGGTATATGCCGTTATGATAAATGTCTGCGCCGAGTTCGGGCGGAGTCCGTTCAAGTATCTGCTTGATATTGTCGATTATCTGATCGATATTTTCTCTCATGCTCTCGAATATAAGCTCTGTATCGATCTGTTTTTCAACGGGGAGTCCCATGACAATGTCTCGTCCATATACAATGGCACCCTGGCCTGTGGCCTGCACGTCGCGCATTGCGATCTTCAGCTTTTCTGCGGTTTTGCTTCCTATCATGAGGCTGTATTCTTTTCTGACTGCAGCCTTTATGGCCTCATCAAACTTCTGACCACCCACTTTGATAAGCCTTGATGCCACAATACCTCCAAGGGATAAAAGCGAGATTTCCGTAGTCTGATAACCTATATCGACCATGAATACACCCTGACTGGTCTTTACATCTATATCCATACCTATACCATCCGCAACCGCTTTTTCAACGATATAAACCTTCTTAGCGCGTACATTGCTGTCCAGTACCAGGTCGTAGAATGCTCTTCTTTCTACTTCAGTGATATTGTTCGGAACCGTAATATAATAATCCGCAGGCTTTATGGAACCTTTGCACAGGTCATTGATGAAAAAATGTACCAGTGTATCCATATTCCTGATATCAGCTATCACGCCGTCCACTACCGGGAACGAAACCGTGATATTATCCGGTGCCTTTTCATACATATCAAAGGCAGAATCTCCGTATGCCAAAAGGGTATCACGCCCCTCTATGGCTATCATATTCTTTTCCATCATGAACTTGTCATCATTTCCGTTATATATCCTTATATTACTGGATCCCAGATCGATCCCGTATGCACTGATTCCCATTATTTCCCTTTCTGCCGCTTTCAGCGGATTACTTAATACGTTCTCACCGTCAGTTTTCCTGCCGGTATTGCCTTTCGCCGGGCAGGACTTTCGGAAATTAATATATCAAAAATACGATTATAGTTCTTATATTTTTGCAGCAAAAAATAAAAAGCGAAAAATAAGACGCTCTTAAGTAACACATTTTAACATAAATTGAGATTTTTGTATATGAAATCCGGAATATCTTCCGAAGGCTGCTTAAAATCCGAACGGTTTACTTTAATAAATTCATCCTTATTCCTAAACCAGGTCATTTGCCTCTTGGCAAAATGTCTGCTGTTAAGCTTTATATTATATACGGCTTCATCAAGAGTGCATTTTCCATCAAGATACTCGAGGATCTCACGGTAACCTATCCCCTGCATGGATGTTGCATTTGATGGAATATTTCTCGCCTTAAGCCTCTTTACTTCCTCTAAGAGCCCCTTTTCCATCATGATATCTACTCTTTTATCAATACGTTCATAGAGCAGAGCCCTTTCATCAGTCAGGAAAAAACAGTCAGCATCATATACTGCTTCTTTTTCTTTCATTTTAGCGTTATGCTCTGAAATAGGATAAGCATTGAGCTTGTAAAATTCCAGGGCTCTTATGACACGCTTTATATTGTTCTCATGGATTATGGCTGCAGATGCCGGATCGACTGATATAAGCTCTTCATAAAGCGTACGCTTTCCTTCCGGTGTTTTTGCCATTTCCTCAAGTTCTTTGCGGAGCTCTGAAGTTTCTTCTTCCTCAAACTCTGTTCCATGGAGGACAGCCTGAATGTAGAAGCCTGTGCCTCCGGTCATTATCGGTATTGCGCCTCTGGATGTAATATCCTTAATGGCCTCATCAGCCATTTTCTTGAATAAAAGAACATTGAAATCCTGTTCCGGTTCCAGAATGTCAATCAGGTGATGCGCAACACCGTCCATCTCCTCTACAGTGACCTTGGCAGTACCTATATCCATACCTTTATAAACCTGCATCGAATCGGCAGATATCACTTCACCATTTATTTTTTTTGCGAGCTTTACTGCGCAGTCGGATTTCCCAACGGCCGTCGGCCCGCTTATTATAACTAATTTTTCTTTCATAAAGCATATTCCTGCATACCGGAAGGCATTGTATTCTGTACTAAAACAACCGGGCTGCATACCCTGATCGGTATCAGCTCACGATACGCTTAAATTTCTTCTCAAGTTCTGTTCGGCTTAAGGAAAACATGGTCGGTCTCCCGTGTGGACAATGGTAAGGATTCTCAAGGGTGAGAAGCTCGTCCAGTATCTTGTCCATCTCTTCACGGCTTATCATATCTCCGCCTTTTACGGCAGATTTGCAGGCAACTGAAGCCATGATCTTATTTATGATATCAGGTGTTTCGCGCACCCCCCGCAGACACAGGTCATTAAGTATTTCCATAAAGAAAGTCTTTGCATCTTTTCTGTACAGTTCCAAAGGTACGGTATTAAGAGAATAATCCATTCCACCGAAACTGTTTACTTCAAAGCCGAGCTCATCAAAATATCCTTTGAACCTTTCAAGGACTTCTCTTTCTTCGCCGGAAAGATTCACAATGATAGGAGGGTTTAGCTGCTGTTTATATATTTCACGCTCTTTGTATTTCTTTATAAGCCGTTCATAATTTACCTTTTCATGAGCTGCATGCTGGTCCGCAAAATAAAGCTTTCCGTCATAGGTAAACATCCAGTATGTATTGAAAGCAGGACCTATGAGTTCATAACGCTTCCTTGCATTAGCGGATATCACCCGCTCCTTTGGCAGTATCTCAAGCTGGACAGCATTGTTGTAAACCGGATTCTTATCCTCTGTGGTTTTGTTTATGTTGTCATTATCTGAGTCTGCCACTGTTTTTTTATCATTCTTGACAGCAGCTCTTTCTTTGCTGAAATCCTGCAGCACCACATCTTCATCGTCTGAAAAATCAACAGTAAAAATATCCCTGTTGTCCTTTGTAAGCTCAGGTGAAGAGTCATTATCATTCTGCTCAATGTATTCCGTAATTTCGGAAGTGCTTTCCGTCTGGCTCGTTCCAATATCTGTGGCTGTTTCGGAAAAAATCTTGTCTTTAAATTCATTCCTTCTGCCTGTCTCGTAAGGTTCCGGGGCTTCAGTAACCACCGGTGTGTACAGTTTTCTGTCGTGGTCTATCTCTGCTTCAGGGATCATTTCATGGGCGTGGAGCGCATCTGCCACAGCCTTTGCTATATGCTCATACATCCCCTCCCGGTCTTTAAAGCGCACGTCCATTTTGCCCGGGTGCACATTTACATCCACATCACCTGCAGGCATACCTATGTGCAGGACGCAGAAAGGGAACTTATGCTGCATGGTATAGCCCTTATAGCCATCCTCAAGACCTCTGGCCACGATATCATTTTTGATATACCGGTTATTAAGAAAATAGTTTTCGAAATTCCTGTTGGGCCTATTGACTGCAGGGGTTCCGAGATATCCGTCTATCACGATACCGTCACATTCATAATCTATGGCAACTGTCTCTTTAGCCATATCCCTGCCGTAAATGCGGTATATTACGTTCTGCAGGTCGCCGGAACCGGAAGTGTAAAAAACATTCCGTCCGTTTGAAACCAGTTTAAAAGAGATGTCAGGCCTTGAAAGCGCCAGATGCTCCATAAGCTCGGTTATAACATTTCCTTCAGTGGTGGCTGACTTTAAAAACTTTCTTCTGACGGGTATATTATAAAAAAGATGCGCAGCAATGATCGTAGTTCCTCCCGGAGCACCGACTTCGGTAACCTGTCCTGCATTACCGCCGTCTACTTCCAGCCTGTATCCCATCAGTGATTCTTTCTGCCTGGTTATCATTGTGACCTTGCTTACGGAAGCAATGCTGGCAAGAGCCTCCCCCCTGAACCCCATAGATGCTACGTTTCTAAGGTCTTCAATACTGCGTATTTTGCTGGTGGCATGCCTTAAGAAAGCAGTCTCCATGTCTTCCTTCGCAATACCGCAGCCGTTATCCGTAACCCTGATAAACTCTATCCCTCCGTTTTTTATCTCAACGGTAATGGCATCCGCCCCGGCGTCTATGGCATTTTCCGTAAGCTCCTTTACAACGCTTGCAGGGCGCTCAACCACTTCTCCTGCGGCAATCTGATCTATGGTATTGTTATCAAGTACCTGTATCTTTCCCATTGTATATAGATTCCTGTTTTATCTTTTCCGCTAATGCAAGCCCTTTTGCTTACCGAAACTCAGCTAAAAGAAACCAGCCCCCGCTCCTTAAGGTACTGCACGGTCTTTAACATTCCGAACGCACCATGGGGAAAAGTAAGTCCCCCCTGGAAATATACGGTATACGGCTCACGAAGAGGCCCGTCTGCCGAAAGCTCTATGCTTGATCCTGACACAAAAGCGCCGGCTGCCATAATGACCGGCTCCTTATATCCCGGCATATCCCAGGGCTCGGGCTTTACGAATGAATCTACAGGCGATGCTGCCTGCACGCCTTCACAGAAAGCACAGAGTTTTTCGGGGGATTTGAGTTCTATTGCCTGTATGATATCGAAACGGTCTTCTCTGCTGTCAGGCCTTACCACAAAGCATTCTTCATTTCCGTCAGCTCCTCTGAATTTAAGCCTTTCATACATGGCAGCAGCAAATACTGATGTCTTAAGCGCAGATGCGGTAACCGTTGGTGCAAGGAAGAGTCCCTGATAAAATGAAGGCAGTGTAGTAAGGGATGCCCCCACTTCCTTTCCTAATCCCGGTGATGTAAGTCTGTATGCAGCATTTTCAATATATTCCTTTTTTCCCACAAGATATCCGCCGCATGGACACAGTCCGCCGCCGGGATTCTTTATAAGCGAGCCGACGCACAGATCTGCACCATAGTCTGTTGGTTCATCTTCGCATACAAATTCACCGTAGCAGTTATCCACCATTATTACAAGGTCATTCTTTATGCTGCGAAGAAATGCTATGAGCTCACCTATTTTCTTCGGAGACAATGTAGGTCTTGATGAATACCCCCTCGACCTCTGTATTGTCACCATGTGTGTCTTTTCACTGACAGCATTCCGGATTCCTTCAAAATCAAAGCTTCCGTCTGCAAGGAGATCCACCTGGCGGTATACCACACCATATTCACGCAGGGAGCCGCTTTTGTGTGCGCTGTCTCCTTCTTCATCTATCCCGATCACGGATGTGAGTGTATCATACGGTCTTCCCACAGGGCTTAAAAGTTCGTCACCCGGCCGCAGGTTGCTCATAAGTGCAAGTGCCAGTGCGTGGGTCCCGCAGGTTATCTGGGGCCTTACCAGAGCATCTTCAGTATGAAAAATATCAGCATAGACTTTTTCAAGGGTTTCACGGCCTATATCATTGTAGCCATATCCCGTAGTCCCCAAAAGACAGGCTTCGCTGACATTGTTCTTCTGCAGGGCATCCAGAACTTTAAGCTGGTTTAATTCAGCCATATCGTCGATTTCTTCGAATCTTTTTTCAAGGCTTTTTCTTATTTCTTCGCCGAAATTAAAAGTCTCTTCATCAATTCCCAATTCTTTATGTATATTACTGTATTTCATATTTTCTTTTTCCTTATTATTCTTATACTTTTCTGATATTTTTCAAAGTTTTACTCCGAATGATCCTGTCCCAAAACTTCCGAAGCAGCACCCGTAATTGCACCTAAACGGTCACTATGCGATCTATCTGCATTTATCAATATATCCCTATAAGCACAAATTAATACCGGTTTTTAAGCTTCCCCTGAAGTCTGTAAAGCGTATTCAATGCATCCAGTGGTGTAAGCTCAGAAATATTAAGTCCCTTTATCTCATCCAGCACATCCTCGTCAGACACTGTATCCATAAAGCTAAGCTGACCTTTATCCACATCATCCAGCGCTTTCATGGTATTCTTTTTTGACAGGTCTGCCGGTGCTATGGCAGACAGGCTTTCCGTAATATCATTGTTCAGGAGCTGTGCCACGATATCCGTTGCACGGTTTATAACCGATTCAGGGAGGCCTGCAAGTTTGGCCACCTGTATACCGTAACTCTTGTCTGCACCGCCTTTTATTATCTTCCTTAAAAAGACAATATCATCTCCCTGTTCCCTGACCGCTATGCAGTAATTACTTACGTTATCCATTTTGCCTTCAAGCTCTGTAAGCTCATGGTAATGTGTTGCAAAAAGCGTCTTTGCACCTATCAGCTTTTTGGAACTGATGTATTCTATTACTGCCCAGGCTATTGCAAGTCCGTCAAAGGTCGAAGTTCCTCTTCCGATCTCATCAAGTATCAGCAGTGAATCCGAAGTAGCGTTTTTAAGGATATTCGCCACTTCGTTCATTTCTATCATGAATGTTGACTGTCCGCTGGAAAGGTCATCGGAAGCTCCCACCCTTGTAAAAATCCTGTCCACAATGCAGAGATTTGCACTCGATGCCGGCACAAACGATCCAATCTGGAACATAAGTTCAATAAGAGCTACCTGTCTCATGTAAGTGGATTTGCCTGCCATATTCGGTCCGGTTATTATCTGAATGCACTGCTTCTTTTTATCAAGATATGTGTCATTTTCTATGAACTGCTCATTCTTTATCATGTTTTCCACAACAGGGTGTCTGCCGCCTTTTATGTCTATGATACCCTTGCGGTTTATTGCGGGACGCACATAATGGTTAAGCTCTGCCACCAGTGCCAGTGAGCAGAAAACATCAAGCCTTGCTACAGCTTTTGCAGTCTTCTGTATACGATCTGTATTCTGTTCGATCCGGTCACGGAGTGCGCAGAAAATATCATATTCCAGCACCTGAAGCTTTTCTTCGGCATTGAGTATACTGTCCTCAAGCTCTTTTAATTTCGGCGTGACAAATCGCTCTGCATTGGCAAGAGTCTGCTTTCGCATATAATCTTCAGGCACCAGATCCTTATAGGAATTGGTTACCTCAAGGTAGTAACCGAACACTTTGTTATATTTAATACGCAGGTTCTTTATCCCCGTGCGTTCCTTTTCCTCTGCCTCAAGCCCCGCCAGAAGCTGTTTTGCATTTGAAGAAATATATCGCAGTTTATCCACATCTTCATTAAAGCCGTCTTTTATGATGCCGCCTTCGCGGATAGTTATGGGCGGTTCTTCCATGATACAGCTCTCGATAGCAGATGTTATATCCTCCAGAGCATCAAGACCCTCGTTAAGTTCTTTAAGTGCATCAGAAGAGGATGCGCTTAAAAGCTTCTTGATTGCAGGCAAAACTGTTAGCGACCCCTTAAGGGCAAGCATATCCCTGGGATTGGCCGAATGATAGCACACCCTGGCCATAAGTCTCTCAAGATCGTAGACGGCATTAAGGTATTCCCTGAGCTCATCCCTGTCCATGCTGTTGTTCAAAAGCTCCTCACATCCATCCTGACGCTTTACAATCTCTTCTTCATCCGTAAGGGGCTGCTCGATATCGCATCTGAGCATTCTTGCCCCCATTGCAGTCCGGGTTTTGTCAAGTACCCAGAAAAGTGTCCCTCTTTTCTGCTTTTCCCGCATAGTCTCACACAATTCCAGATTCCTGCGGCTGGCAGAATCAAGAAGCATGTATTTACCGCCGGAATACGGCTCTATGCGTGAAATATTGGATAATTCAGTCTTCTGCGTCTCATACAGGTACTGCATGAGAGCACCTGCGGCAACGATCCCCACCGGAAAATCCGAGATTCCGAGAGCAACAAGCGAGGTTACTTTAAAATGTTTTTTTAATATCTTTTCACAGTCTGTTATATCAAAATACCAGGTACCGATAGCTGAAACGGCTGTCTTTGATGTTTCCCTTAAACTTTCAAGCCAGGGATTCGAGATAAGCGCTGCCTCATTGCATATTATCTCGCTGGGAGCGTGCCCGGCGATGTCATCTTTTAATTTGACTGATGTATCCAGTTCAGTAAGGAAGAAATCGCCGGTAGAAACATCCGCATATGCGATACCGATCTTATTCTGCATATCAACAATGCACATCAGGTAATTGTTCCGGGATTCTTCAAGATTTCTTTCACTTATATTCGTTCCGGGCGTCACCACCCTGATCACTTCACGCTTTACCAGACCTTTTGCAAGCTTCGGATCCTCCACCTGTTCGCCTATGGCCACTTTATAGCCGTTTTCTATAAGCTTATCCAGATATATGTCTACGGCATGAAAAGGCACACCGCACATCGGAGCCCTTTCCTCAAGACCGCAGTTTTTCCCTGTAAGGGTCAGATCCAGCACGCTGGAAGCGGTGACAGCATCATCGAAAAACATCTCATAAAAGTCGCCAAGCCTGTAAAAAAGGATACAGTCCATGTACCCTTTCTTTGTATCAAGATACTGCTGCATCATTGGCGTGACGCTATTATAGTCTACATCATTATATGTCAGCATTTTTCCTCTTTCTTTATCAGTTATTCAAATTATAATCCTCTAAATGATCTCGCCGTAAAAATAAAATCCCTTATTTTCAGTAAGCCTTACTTTTCGGTAGGTTCCTATCATCGATCTGTCTCCCGGAAAATGAACAAGATAATTATTTGAAAGCCGTCCGGTTACAAGTTTTGGATCATGGTCATTTATTTCTTCCACCAGAGCAATACCTTCCGTACCGGTAAGCATTTTCGTTGCGTTCCTTGCACATTCTTGCACATTTTTAAGCACTTCATTGAAGCACTCTGTAATCTCCTCAGGCTTCATGGTCATATCCATTTTGGCAGCAGGAGTGCCGGTCCTCGGGGAATAAATAAAAGTAAAAGCATTGTCATATCCCACTTCTTTTACAAGTTTTGCTGTCTGCATCGCATCTTCCCTTGTCTCCGTAGGAAAACCGACTATCAGGTCTGTCGTGATGGCAAGATCCGGCATTGCTCTGCGAAGTTTTTCTATTAAGACCATATAATCGGCCACTGTATATTTCCGGTTCATAGCCTTTAATACCGCATCAGATCCGGACTGTATGGGAAGATGGAGATGGCGGGCAATTTTTTCAGATGTGGCCATCACATCTATCAGTTCATCCGAAAGATCCTTTGGGTGTGAAGTCATAAATCTGACTCTTTCTATTCCGTCAATCTTTTCTGCTTCGTGCAAAAGCTTAGGAAAACTTATCTCACCGTCTATCCCGTTACCATACGAATTAACATTCTGTCCAAGCAGCATTATCTCGGATACTCCGTCCGCGGCAAGCCTTCTGATCTCCTCTAAGATTTCAGTACTTCTCCGGCTTCTTTCACGCCCCCTCACATATGGAACTATGCAGTATGTGCAGAAATTATCACAGCCAAACATAATGTTTACACCGGACTTAAAGGGGTATTTCCTGACAACAGGAAGCTCCTCTACAATTTCATCGCTTTTTGCCCATACATCCACAACCATTTTATCCGACTCAAACATGCGGCACAAAAGTTCGGGGAACTTATAGAGATTATGAGTCCCGAAAATAAGATCCACAAAAGAGTAACTGCTGCGTATCTTATCTATGACTTCGGGCTCCTGCATCATACATCCGCATAATGCAATCTTTTTCATTGGAAAAGACTTTTTCATGGCATTAAGATGCCCAAGCCTTCCAAAGACACGCTGATTTGCATTGTCCCGGACTGTACAGGTGTTGTAGACTACCAGATCAGCAGACTCATCATCAGTGATCTCAAAACCGGCAGCAGCCAATACACCGATCATTTTCTCGGAATCCCTGGCATTCATCTGACAGCCAAACGTTACAACGCAGGCCGTTGCGGGATGTCCTGTCTGCCTTCCATAATCAAGCGCAAGCTCTCGAAGCCTGTCAGTCTCCTGTTTCTGCAAAAGAACCTCAGCCTCCACAGCCAGTTCTTCCGTGCATGTATACTTTGAATAATCCACATCACGGAAACTGAAAGCCGATGCCGCATCGCCTTTATTCTGCTTTATGTTACTATTATTTTCCAAAGCTTTCTCCAATAAATCCGTACAACAAACCTTACACTTGTTATCATCACCCTCTGGTCTGCCCGTTGCCTTTTATCTTGTACTTGTATGATGTAAGTTCCTTAAGTCCCATAGGACCCCTGGCGTGGAGCTTCTGGGTGCTTATTCCTATCTCTGCACCAAAACCGAATTCAAAACCATCGGTAAAACGCGTAGATGCATTCCAATATACGCAGGCAGAATCGATCTCGTTTAAGAACTTTTCAGCAGCCTCAGTATCGGAAGTGATTATCGCATCGGAATGATGGGTGGAATGCTTATTTATATGTGCGATAGCTTCATCGATGTCATCAACAGTCTTTACGGACATCTTAAGATCCAGATATTCAGTATAAAAATCTTCATCTGAAGCAGTTTCAGCATCTGCAAATGCTTTATTTGCCCTTTCGTCTCCGTAAAGGATTACTTTCTTTTCACGGAGAGCCTTTGCCGCCTCCACATAAACACTGTCCAGAACATCCTTATGCACCACAAGGGACTCTGCGGTATTGCAGGTACCCAGACGCTGTGTCTTGGCATTTACGATAAGCTTAACGGCCATATCCGTATCAGCAGCCTTATCAATATAGACATGGCAGTTTCCGGCACCGGTTTCTATTACCGGGATCTGACTGTTTTCCACTACGCTCTTTATCAGTCCCTTGGAGCCTCTCGGGATAAGTACATCAACATAGTCCTTCATCTGCATAAATCTGGTGGTTACTGCTCTGTCAGTCGCTCTTATGAGCTCTATTGCAGATTCATTTATACCACATTCCTTAAGACCTGCCTTTATGATATCGCAGATTGCAGAATTGGAATTAATCGCATCTGAACCACCCTTTAATACAACCGCGTTTCCGGTCTTGAATGTAAGGGCAAATGCATCAGCAGTTACATTAGGTCTGGATTCATATATTATTCCGATAACGCCAATGGGAACCCTGACTTTACATAGTTTCAGACCATTGGGACGATCGAACTCTTCAAGAACCTCACCTATGGGATCATCAAGTGCCGCAACCTGTCTTAATCCTTCCGCAATATCCTCTATACGCTTTTCATTGAGGGTAAGGCGGTCCATAAGCGCTGCGCTTATACCCTTTTTTTCACCATATTCCAGATCAAGAGCATTCTTCTCCATAAGAAGCTTTGAATTTGCCACAAGCTTATCGGCAATCAGGTTTAATGCTTTATTCTTCTCTTCTGTGCTGAGCTTCTGTAATTCATATTTCGCTGCACATGCACCGGCACAAAGTGCGATAAGTTCTTCTTCCTGTTCTTTTGTAATGTTTTCTGCCATAGTCACGCCTCCTGTCATGGTGTACAATCATCTATTATTGTTCTATGATTTTTAATAAATACTGCATTCAGTTACCACTTTATTCATCCTGTGATCCTTTTCATCTGTCGGAATACTGTCACAGAGCTGAACGCTAAAGCATATTCCTATACGGTATATTCCGGGATACCGGGATAAAAATCTGTCATAGTAACCGCCACCGTATCCAATCCTTTCACCGCTTTTAGTAAAACCAAGCCCCGGACAGATAATGACTGTGCCGGACAACTTGTCTGATACAGTCAACACTTTCTTCTCGATTTCGGTATTATCGCTTATATCAGTCATATCCGCTGTTTTTTCGGGAAATACGGTATCCCATGTACCTGCCGGCTCTCTTATTGCCTTGTAACCGGAGTGCAGGTCGTTTAGACGGGATACTTTAAAAAAACGCATTTTCTCTCCTGCAACTTTCGGATAATAAACTGACCTTCCTCTATTTATACAGGATAAAAAAATATCATCCGTGTGTACTTCCGATCCGTTATCCGCAAATAGCAGTACCCGTTCCGCATTCCTGTATTCAGAGATCTTATCAAGGTTCAATAGGATATTTTCAGAATAAGATTTACGCAAACTTTCAGGTATGGAATCCCGTATTCCTTTTAATTTTCTGCGTAAAGCCCTTTTTTCTTCCCTCATTTTTTTGAGTATTTTTCACCCAGATTTGTGATAGAGCCGTCTTTTTCGACAATATCAATATTGTCCAGCTGGGCTTTCATATTCCTTTTTATGCTGTCTACATACTCCCGTCTGAGCCTTTGCTGCTCCTCCTTTTCTTCCGGAGTAAGTCCGACACCCTGGGATTTATGATAAAGTTCATTTATTCGCGCTATGCGCTCATCCATTGTCATAATTTGTCCGCCTTATATATCAGTCATCTGTCAGATAATCACCGATAAAGAAATTCTCGTCCTTATCGGCAAGGAACAGCGTCCCCGCATCCCGACCTTCCATCAGGCGGTGGATTATATGCACATCCTTAGCATTGGCAATTATCATATCCGCGCCTGACCTGGTTGCTATCCTGGCGGCGGAAAGTTTGGTCTCCATGCCGCCTGTCCCCACGTCAGAGCCCGTTGCCGCCTTGCCCATAGCCATTATTTCATCAGTAAGTGCAGGAATAACCGGTAAAAACTTTGCTTCCGGATTTGTACGGGGATTATCGGTGTAAAGCCCGTCTATATCCGACAGAAGTATAAGCAGATCTGCACCAACAAGCGCCGCGACAATGGCACTTAAGGTATCGTTATCACCGAATTTGATCTCATATGTCGAAATCGTATCATTTTCATTAACTACAGGGATCACGCCCATCTTTAACAGCTCCATAAAGGTATTGTGGGCATTAAAGCGGTTAAGATCATTGACTATGGTATTTTTGGTCATAAGGACCTGGGCTGACAGCTGACCATACTCAGAAAAAAGTTTTTCATAGACCATCATTAGTCTGGCCTGGCCGACAGCTGCACATGCCTGTTTGAATGCCATCTCATTATCATCAGCGTCCATGCGGATAACCTTCCTGCCGGCAGCTATGGCACCTGAGCTGACTAATATCACATCTTTCCCCATATTACGGAGATTGCAGAGCTCCCTCACAAGAGCCTCCATCTTGATATAATCAAAATCTCCGGTTTCCTTATGCCTGAGAGATGATGAACCGATCTTTACAACTATGCGTTTTTTCCCGTGTATATGTTCCCTGTATTTATCCATAATAGCCTCGTCTGAAACCGTATAACCCCAATCACTCATACGGTTACGTCAAATTAAACATAAAATCTCCGTAGATTATAGCATAATCCGTGAATGTCTGCTATTAATTCTGTTTACTGCATCCTCAAGTGTAGTATCTGTTCTGCTACCTTCAGTCCGTCGGCAGCAGCCGATGTGATCCCGCCGGCGTAACCTGCCCCTTCACCGCAGGGATAAAATCCTTTCAGTCGTGCCTGCAGATCTTCCCCCCTGATAATGCGGACCGGTGACGAAGTCCTGGTCTCTACTCCGGCAAGCAACGCTTCCGGATCATCAAAGCCACGTATCTTCCTTCCAAAATATGCCATAGCTTCGATTATATCGTTATTCAGATGCTCCGGCAGCAGGGTATTCAGATCAGAATAGTCAAATGCTCCTTTCATCGGCATATCAGCGCCTGCTGTAAGCGGTGAGATATTAAATGCAGAGCGTTTCTTTTCACGGTAATCACCATAGCACTCCACCGGTATTTTTCCGCCGGCAAGCTCATATGCCTTTCTTTCAAGCTGCTTCTGGAAGTACATGCCATCGAAAAGTCCATCTCCAAAATCGACACTGTTTACACCTGCCACTATAGCAGAATTGGAAAAAACAGATGCCCTGTCCCTGTTGCTCATACCGTTTACCGCCAAATGCCCCTTTTCACTTGAAGCATTGACCACATAGCCTCCCGGACACATGCAGAAAGAATATACAGCTCTTCCTGATGCGGTATGCCCTGTCAGCTTATAGTCTGCCGGTGGAAGATTTAATGTGTCCCTTTTCTGACCGTACTGTGAAATATCTGTCATTTCCTGGGAATGCATTATACGAAAGCCTACTGCAAAAGGTTTGTTTTCCATAGGTATCCCTGCAGCATGGAGATTCAGAAATGTATCCCTGGCGCTGTGCCCGGGAGCAAAAACAAGAATGCTGCAGCTCTGCTCGGTCACATTCCCCTTCCGGTCCCTGAATCTTGCTCCGGTCAGGATTCCGTCTTTTTCTATCGGCTCTATAAACGCTGTTCCGAAACGGAACTCAGCCCCCATTTCTTCCATGGCATGCCGCATATTTACTATTACCTGTCTAAGAACATCAGTACCGATATGCGGCTTGCTGTCATACAGGATATCCGGATCCGCACCGAATTCAGCAAATGTTCTTAGAATATACTCTGTGCGTCCCGATTTATCATGGAGATGTGAAAAGAGCTTACCGTCTGAAAAAGTCCCGGCACCACCCTCACCGAACTGTATATTGGAATCAGTATCAAGCTCACCACCTGCAAGAAATGTATCCACCTTGCGGATACGTTCTTCCATACTGTCGCCGCGTTCTACCACAACAGGACACATTCCGGCAAGGCTTAAACTATATGCACAGAAAAGCCCGGCTGGTCCGCTTCCTACCACCACCGGCCTTATTTTGCCGACATGTGGGGCGGTACTATCCAGCTTTTTTTCTGTGTCTGACAAGAACTGTTCAAAAGCTCCTGCAGGCACTGGCTCATACTTAACCGGTGAATATACAGATATATCCTTGTTCTTACGCAGGATTCTTTCTATATCATTCTTACCACACTTAATTTCAAAAGCCGCTGAATATACCCAGACTATATCATTCTTTTTTCTTGCATCAAGTGATCTTCTTACTATAATAAGATTACCAAGCTGTTCATCATTTATCCTCAGTTTCTTTGAGACAGCCGCAGCAACTATGTCTTTTTCTTTATCCCTGTTAACAGGCGGCTTGATCTTTATGTTATCGAGTTTGTATATATAATTCATATTCCTGCTGTTCCAATACTGTAATAAATAAAACTGTGGGAAGTTTTAGCAGATTTAAAATGTCGCACAATATGCGCTCGCAGCAGCAAAGTGAAGATTATAACCGCCGCATCTGCCAGCAACATTCAGCACTTCCCCTGCAAAATACAGCCCTTTGCAGTATAGCGACTGCATATTCTCATCTGTCTCCGAAAGCGGTACGCCGCCGGTACTTATCTGGGCTTTTTTATACCCGTTAAGCTGCATGGGACGAAAATCAGCAGACGTCAGTGCCAGATACATTTTTTTTATCTCATTCTCAGAAAGCCCGGAAATCCGTGCATGGTAGTTTAAGCCACAGTTTCCGGCTGCCATTTCCGCTATGGGCGAAAGTACCATTCCCTCTAAAAAAGTCTCTACGGACCGGTTATTAAATTTCAACGTCCTTAGTTTAAAATCATCAAAAGACACCCCCGGCAGATAATCAATCCTGATCACAGTATCCGACATATCATCAATATATCTGCTTAATCCGAAAACAGGGATTCCCGACAGCCCGTCGACAGTATGCTGTATCTCACCCGCTTCAAAAGCTATTATTTTTTCTTTTTTTATAACTGTTGCCCCGGCACGAACTCTTATGCCGTCCAGTTTTTTTAGTTTCTTTCTGTCATCGGAACATATGACAGCTGTTAACCCCGGATGCCCTTCCTTCAGGGTATGCCCACAGGACACAGCCAGCGGATTTCCGTTTTTTGAGGACTCATCATAGATTCCTGCCATTCCGCCGCTTGAAAGGATCACTTTTGTAAATCCTCCGTAAACCTTCGAACCGGCAGTTATTTCAAATAAGCCATCTGCATTCTTTTTAATTGAGGACACATAGCACCCTGTCCTGATATCGGCTCCAAGCTCGTTCAGGGCATAAACAAGACAATTGCCAACAGTCTTCGCCTTTCCGGTCATTGGGTAAAGACAGCCCCTGTCGCTTCTGGTAAGCAGACCTATGGATGAAAAAAAATCTTCCTCTGTTTTCCGGTCAAATCGCGCCAGTATGCTGCGGAGCTTTTCTTCGTCATCTGTTACATAGTCTGTTACATCAATATTTTCATTGGAAATATTGCATCTGCCGTTACCTGTAAGAAGCAGTTTTTTACCAAGACTTTCCTGCCTTTCAAAAACAGTCACATCATTTCCTTTTCTCTTTTCAAATATGGCAGCAGCCATTCCTCCGTAGCCGCCGCCTATGACTGCGGTCCTACTCTTCATTTTTCAGTATCCTCATTCTCTTTGCAAGATTAGACATAAAATCCGAAAGCGGCATTTCTTTTATATTACGCTTATTCAGAACCGCCATGCTGCAGGACATATAGAAAAAAACAAATCCGCCTATGATCAAAGCTGCCGCAAGGATTATATACGACGATACCGGGGTAAAAACGTAAAGCAGATCCAATCCCACAAAAATGAGTAATGGGATCAGACCAGCAGCTAAAGTTTTCAGCACATATGAGGCCGGAATCTTTGCAGAAAGATAATTATTGAGAAACACCAGCGAAAGCACCGATGATATGATAAAAAACAGTACAACAGCTGCTACCGGCATATAAGCTTTTATCCCCACACCATCCCTGCAGGCAAATGCAACACATAATGCAGCAAAAAACGCTATACCGCCTGATATCAGAACATAACTGTTTTTTCTTATATACATGAAAATACATGATAATGCCCCCAGCAGTACCGCAAAAGGAACCCCTACTGCGCCTATCCTTATAACCATTGCCAAAAACATGCCGGATGAACCGTACATAGCCGACGCAATGGCCTCAGCACAGCCAAGCATAAAGGCTGTTATAAAAATTGAAGGTATAAGTATATTACGCAGCGTATCAATTACCCTTGTGCGCAGCTCAGGGATTTCGTGATGCAGGTGTGCCAGATAAAACTGCCTTGAATCCTTATTTGAAAGCAGCAGTCCGAATATAACGGGATAGCTGTAAAAAGGTACCGTTACACCCAAAGCCGATCCCAAACGGTAAAGTATAAGCTGATCCCCGAGAAAACCATCCACTCCGCCGGCAAATATGAAATACACAGAAAGAATAACTATCCCCACCGGCAAAAGAGCAAGCAGATTGGAAAATGATGCTTTGGAAAGAAGTATCATTCCGGCTTCGTTGATTTTTGTTGTATCTGCAGCTCTCCTCCTTGCGGACTTTTTTCTTACACCTGAATGAAGAAACAGCATATAAAGCCATAAAACCATTGCAAAAATGCTCATACTCAGTGTACAGGCAAATGCAATATGTGCATCCCCTGCCGCTGTATTATCCAGGAGCCTTGCAGTAACTGATGCATGCCGGCGGAATATACTCACCAATATAATTATTATAGGCAGGGCCAGCATCAAAAGGATACCTAAATGATAATAAAATCTGCTTTTTTTCAGATATGCCGCATCTGCTGATGCCAGAATGTGGGAAAATGAAAAAAGAATGAATACCACCGGAAACAAAAAATAAAGTAATTCTTTTCCTGTTCCCGGAAGAAAACCTGATGGTAGACATAAAAGAATTATGTAAACCAGAGCTGCCACCACCGCTTCCCATGTAAGACACAGTCCCCAGGAATAACGATAAATATACTCGGCCTTATTATAGCTTTTAAGAGATGTCCTGTCCTTCATCATCCGCCTGCATTCAACAGATACACAGAATGGAAATAAAAAGATCATGAGCAGGTTAAGGAAAAACGCCACATAAAAAAATGCCGCTCCTAAGCTGTTAAGTGCGAAACTGGCCATAAACAGGAACAGGCATACTCCAAGAGCTGCCGGATAACCGGTCGTATTCTTTTTTTTCGATTTAGTTGTTCCTGCCATTATCTCTTAAAGCCCAGCGGGTCAAGTATCTCACGCTGCATTTCTTCCATTTCAATTCTGTCATTTTCCTCAATATGGTCATACCCCAGCAGATGCAGTATGCTGTGAGCCGTAAGGAAAGCAAATTCCCGCTCATAACTATGACCATATTCATCTGCCTGGCTCATTACTCTTTCATAGCATATCACAATCTCACCGAGGATTATCCTTCCATCCTCCGGATCGATATAGTCAGCCCTGTTTAGCTCATCAAAAATCTCCGGATTTCCTTTATTGACAGTCGTAAAAGGGATATTGGGAAACGAAAGCACATCCGTAACTGAGTCTATGCCCCTCTGCGAACTGTTATATTCCCTTATGGTCCCACTGTCAACAACCATGAGTGAAACCTTGCAAAGACTTTTAATTGAATGTAAATCCAATGCTCTTCGGCATACCTGTGAAGCAATTTCACTCAGTCTTTCGTCCGGTATATAACACGCATCCGTCTCCTCATGACTTTCCGTTTCATTTTCAAATTCAATTATTATGCTTTCTTCTGTACTGTCCGGCATTTTTTTCTTTCCTGCTCCGCTTTTCATAATTTTCATAGGCCTGTACTATCTTCATAACCAGAGGATGGCGCACCACGTCCCTGCTGTCAAGGGCAGCAAATCCTATGCCCTCAACATTTTTAAGAACCTTCAGTGCCTCTTCCAGTCCTGACATTGTATTACCGCCAAGATCCTTCTGGGTGAGATCACCTGTTATCACAGCCTTTGATCCGAAACCGATACGAGTCAAAAACATTTTCATCTGGCCCGGTGTCGTATTCTGGGCTTCATCCAGTATTATGTATGAATTGTCAAGGGTGCGTCCTCTCATGTATGCAAGAGGAGCCACTTCTATCAGTCCCTTTTCCATATTCTTCTGAAAGCTGTCTGCACCCATTATCTGATACAGGGCATCATATAAAGGCCTGAGATATGGATCCACTTTGCTCTGCAGGTCACCGGGAAGAAAGCCTAATTTCTCACCGGCTTCTATTGCAGGCCTGGTAAGGATGATCCGTCCTACTTCTTCTGCCTTAAATGCTGTAACAGCCATTGCTATGGCCAGATAGGTCTTACCGGTACCCGCAGGTCCGTAACCGAAAGTTATCATATTGTCACGGATAGAATCCGTATAGTTCTTCTGACCGGCAGTTTTAGGCTTTATGGGTTTGCCCTGTATGGTACGGCAGATAACATCCCTGTCCAGCTCCACAAGCATATCCTGGTTGTCTTCATGCGCAAGGCTGATACCATATTCCAGTTTTTGTCTATCTATCTTTTTTTCAGCCTTTGACGACTCTATCAGGTCGATTATAAGCCTGACAGCCCTTTTTACATCCCTTTCCGCACCATAGATATTAAGCCTGCCGTCACGATCCGTAATATCAACAGACAGCTCGGTTTCGATCTTGGTGATCGAACTGTCATACATGCCAAAAAGCAGTTTCATGCTCTCGGCATCAAGTTCCAGGCTGTATTTGCTCTCTGCATTTTCGGTCAAAATAAATCCTCCTAAAGATTCCTGAGTCCCTTGGGATAGTGATTCTTTATACGGCCGCCTGCCAGCTTAAAACCGCCCACAGGTACCCCCAGAACAGTAACTGCACCAAAACCTTTATCGTATCCGGAATATATACCGTTCTGTACCTGCGAAAGTCTCAGTTCCTCACCATGGAGATATGCTGACAGCTCGCTGCTTTCCGGAGAAAGCTCAAGCCTGTTTTTTATACTGCCGCCAAATGCAGAAAAGAAATCATGGTGAGGGATGAATCTCTTTTTTTCCATACTGCCGATACAGACTCCTGCCTTTGTAACATTTTTTTCAGGCAGTCTTTCAATCCTTCTATCAATGAAATAAAGCACATCACCATACTTAAAGATTCGCTCCGTATCGATATCCGGCAGACCGTTAAAGGTTTCTTCCATCAGTCTGATGCATTCCCTGTCGGCCTTTTTTTTATTTCCTGCCGACCGCAAATTATCTGAAAAAACATTTTCCGAAAGCTCGCCCGGCTTTCTAAAATAAGCCATAAACTGACCTTCACCTTTTGATATATGCGGATAAAATCTGTATGCAGTTCCGGAATTCAATGGCACAGCCACCGCATATCCTGTCACGATCTCCGGGGCATCAGCAGACTCAAGTCCAAGAATATCACAGATATGATCCGCTATTTCCTCATCTTCTTCAGGTGCGTAAGTACATGTCGAATAAACAAGCTTTCCACCGGGTTTTAACATTGATACAGCACTGCTAAGTATATCCTTTTGCCTTATGGCACAGTTATTTATATTTGCTATACTCCACTGTTCAACACTCTCCGGGTATTTTCTGAACATTCCTTCACCTGAGCACGGGGCATCAACAAGGATTGCATCAAAATACGCTGGATAAATCTTTGCAAGTTCATCCGGATACATACACGTGACAGCCACATTTTTAAATCCCATCCGCTCTATATTGCTGCAGAGTATGCTGTTACGTGATTTATCCGGCTCATTTGAAATAAGCATCCCGCCTGTATCTGCAAGTTTCTGCGCAAGCTGTACGGATTTGCCTCCGGGTGCCGCACAAAGGTCAAGAACCCTGGCATTTTTCGGTAGTGACAAGCCTTCAACAACAAGCATTGCAGCTGGATCCTGGGAATAGATCATTCCTGCATGATGACAGGAACATCTCCCGATATGCAGTTCCGGATCATAATAATATGAGTGGGACATTCCCGGAATTCTTTCATACCTAAGCTCACTGCGAACCGCTGCACATTCCTCAAAATGTTCAACAGATATGGCAGCTGTATTCAGAGAAAATGCCCTGACCGGAGGCTGTTCAAAACTCTGCGCAAAAGCCGAATACCCCGCCCCAAGCTGCAGCCGCATTCTATTTTTGAATTCTTCTGGCAATTCTGTAAACATATATCAAGTTTCCGGTATAGGCTCCTCCGGAACAATTGGAGGTGGTGCCGCATATGATTCCGGCGGGATCAGTTCTCCCCGCTTTATCACTTCGCCTTCGTTTTTTACAGCCTTGTAAATAGATCCATCCTCTACACTTACCATATAGTAGTTTCCGGTTTTCATTGTTAACCCTGAAGTATCAACCGTAGTTTCCGTAATTATGTAATAAATATGCGGATCTTTCGGCTGTTTTAATTCTCCGGTTTCAGGATCCGCCATATTTCCGGAAACAGCCTCGCCGGAATCATCGAGATTTATCGCTGAATCAATAACATAGGAATATCTCGTAAGATTCCCAGGAAGATGTCCCTCAATATCCGCAGTACGTCCCATATTAAGATTGTATTGTTTAAATGCTGCAATTACAGTCTGCAAATCAAGATCAGAATCAATGGTAAGGTCATAATCGCATTCCGTAACGTCACCTGATATTCCTTCCTGCGATATGGCGGCAAAGATGAAATGACTGTGCCCCAAAGGCATGGGGATACCTTCGGAATACTCGTTTGACTCTCCCATGGTAGGCGGGGTTCCGTCTGTCGTATAATAAACGGTACAGAACTGCGGAACTTCTGTTTCTATGAGCATAGGAACTGTGTACTCTCCATCAGGCACAGAAATAGCAAGAGCATCCGGTACCCTGATATAAATCCTGTATGTAGCATTTGCCACTTCCGAAACGACCCCGTAATTATTTACAAATATGGCATTGATCTCATGGCTTCCGAGATTCAGCTGGATCGGTGAAGTGTACAGAGTTGACTCCGTGGTAGGCTCATGACCATCAGTCGTATAATATATGCTTCCGTTTGACCCCGCTGAAAGAGTCAGTGTTATCACATCGTCATATTCACCGGAGGCATAAGAAAATTCAGGTGGATTTGCCAGATAATCCCGGAAGCTGTTTACGATATTTTCATTTTCGCATGCTTCAAGTATCGACTCTATCATCGGAAAATCCGACTGCTTCTCATAGTATGAAATAATCTCTCTGTATGCCCTTTCCTGATTTTCATTCTTTTCATAGGCAATCTCCCAGAGCATCAGGAGTGCTTTTTCATCATCGAAATCCTCAAAGTAATATCTTGCCAGCTTAAATTTCATCTCATCGTCGCCGGAGGATAATGTCAGTGCCTTTTCCATATAATCAATGGCACCGTCAAGGTCACCTTCAAGATACGCCTGTTCAGCAAGTTCTGCCTGGTATTCATATGAACTGCTCCTGTAAACCCTTACAGATACAAAATAAACAAGTCCTGCAAGCAGGAGCATTACTACCAAAAACAAACAGAAATAAAGCTTCTTGAACCTGCTCTTTGCAGCAGCCAGGAAGAACTGATGAAAAATGTCATCGTCATCATAATCGTATGAGTCATCATCATAAAAATCATCGCCTTCGTATTCCTCATCAAATTCAGAATACTCTTCCTCCGGCTCAGCATATTCTGCCGCAAGCTCATCTCTTTTCCCGAAATCTGCCGTATCACCGCCTTCGGATTCTATATCTTCATACTCATAACCTTCTTCATAATAATCGTCTGCATCAGACGACATATTTCCGTCAGGATCATCACCGTACTCGTCAGCATATCCATCTGCATCATCCCCATATTCCTCTGCATCATCTGAATAATCATCATGACGCCTCAGATCATCACCTTCCGTCCGGTCAGCAATATCAGAATGGTCATCGGGATAATCCTCAGGCATATACCCGTCTTCCTCCGGGTATCCCCCTGCCTCTGATGACTGCACATTCATGTCGTCAGCGTCCCCGCTGTCATCTATAGGATTCCCCAGGGCATCAAAAAGAGGTCCATTGTACGGATCATCATCATGGACTTCATATCCGTCTGCATCAAAAACAGGGCCGTCATAATACAGATTGCCCTCCTCATCATAATAATACCCGGCCTCAATTTCTTCAGGAGTGAGTTCTTCTAAATCTTCATCATCAATGGAAATCTCAGAAAGGGTATCATTTATCTGATTTTCAACCTCAGGCTCAAAATCCGGAATAAAACGAAACTCATGTCCGCATTCAGGACATAAAAGCTTTGATTCTCCGACTTCTGCACCACAGACTGGACATATCATTCCAATAATCCTCCGGTCACCGCAAAGAAGAAATACAATTATCCATGAGCATTGCAATAGTCATGGGGCCAACGCCCCCCGGAACGGGAGTAATCTTGGAAACAATCGGCTCAACGGAATCAAAATCAACATCACCGCAAAGCTTTCCGTTATCCATTCTGTGAATGCCCACATCGATCACTACTGCACCTTCTTTTACGTATTCGGCATTTATCATTTTAGGTTTACCTACTGCGACTACAAGTATATCAGCCCGCTTACAGATGGTCTTTAAGTCCTTTGTCCTGGAATGAGCTATTGTCACTGTGCCATTCTCACGCAGCAGCAGTACCCCCATGGGTTTTCCTACGATATTGCTGCGGCCTACAACAACACATTCCTTACCCTCGATGTCAACATTGCTCCTCTTTAAAAGCTGTATAACGCCGGCCGGAGTACATGATACAAATCCTTTCTCACCGATAAGCAGGGCGCCAACATTAAGGGGATGGAAACCATCAACATCCTTTGACGGCGATATACTGCGGATGATCTTGTTTTCATCGATATGATCGGGAACCGGGAGCTGCACAAGGATGCCGTTTACACTGTCATCGTTATTGAGTTTATCAATAAGTGCGAGCAGTTCTTCCTCTGTGGTTTCTTTAGGCAATTCATATGAAAGAGACCTTATACCGATATATTCGCAGGCCTTCTTTTTGTTGTTGACATATACGGCTGATGCCGGATCGTCTCCCACAAGAATGACCGCAAGAGTCGCTTCCCTTCCTTCTGCCTTAAACTTTTCAGCCTCTGCCTTAAGTTCATCCTTTATTTCTTTTGATATTCTTTTTCCGTCAATAAGCTCTGCCATATCATCCTCCGAGATAAGTAAATTAAGATAAGTAACTAAAACTTCCCACTAACTGAACTACTTAGAACGACACTCGCAATTGCTCCGGAACAATCACGAGGCGTTGCATCGGTTCCGGTGCATATGCGAGTCGTCGTTCTCTTTCCACAGACTATATGTGGGAAGTTTTAGTTAGTTAAAAAATAGTGGGAAGTTTTAGTAAGTAAATTTAGAAAAGTCCCACTATATTTCCGTCATCATCCACATCGATGCTGTATGCGGCAGGCGTTGCCGACAGTCCTGGCATGGTAGTTATGGATCCGGAAAGGGCTACCACAAAACCTGCTCCTGCAGAGACATATACTTCCCTGATATGGAAAGTAAAGCCGTCCGGCCTGCCAAGTGTCTTAGGATCATCTGATAATGAATACTGCGTCTTTGCCATACATACAGGACACTCCCTAAAGCCCAGCTCCTCGATCTTAGCAATCTGCTTAAGGGCAGCAGGTGCAAATTCCACATTGCCTGCACCGTAGATCTTTGTGGCAAGCGTCTCGATCTTCTCCTTTATGCCCATATCATCAGGATAGAGATAATGGAAATTATTCTCCGAATCGGCAAGCTTCATTACATCCTTTGCAAGGTCGAGCGCACCTTCTCCTCCCTTTGCCCATACTTCGGATACAGAGAAAGGAACATCCAGACCGCTTAAGATATCCTTAAGGCACTCTACTTCAGCATCAGTATCACTGACAAATTTGTTTATGGTCACACATACAGGAAGACCATATGACTTTATATTCTCAACATGCTTAAGAAGATTACAGGATCCTTTCTTAAGTGCCTCGATATTTTCATTTGTAAGATCAGCCTTGGCTACGCCGCCATTGTACTTTAAAGCCCTAATGGTAGCAACAATGACAACTGCATCAGGCTTAAGCCCTGCCTTGCGGCACTTGATATCAAGGAACTTCTCGGCACCAAGATCTGCACCGAATCCTGCTTCCGTAACCGTATAATCAGCAAGACGCATGGCTGTCTTTGTGGCAATTATTGAATTACATCCATGTGCGATATTTGCAAAAGGTCCGCCGTGGACGATAGCCGGAGTATGCTCCAGCGTCTGGATCATATTAGGTTTAATGGCATCTTTTAAAAGTGCTGCCATTGCACCGACGGCATTAAGCTCCCCCGCCGTTACAGGTTCACCGTCCAGATTATAAGCAACAATGATCTCCGAAAGCCTCTTCTTAAGATCCTTCATATCGCTTGCAAGGCAGAAGATAGCCATTATCTCAGATGCAACAGTTATTACAAAGTGGTCTTCCCTTACAAAACCGTCGCCTTTAGCACCTAAACCCACAACGATATTTCTAAGGCTCCTGTCATTTACATCCATGCACCTCTTCCATAATATCTGTCTGGTATCTATGCGAAGCTTATTTCCCTGCTGGATATGATTATCGATAAGTGCAGCAAGCAGGTTGTTTGCTACTGTAATAGCGTGGAAATCACCGGTAAAATGGAGGTTCAGCTCATCCATGGGTACCACCTGCGAATAGCCGCCTCCGGCAGCACCGCCCTTTACGCCAAAGCATGGACCAAGTGAGGGCTCACGAAGCGCAAGACAGGTCTTCTGTCCCAGCCTGGACAGCCCCTGGGCAAGCCCTATCGATACCGTGGTCTTGCCTTCACCCGCGGGAGTGGGATTAATTGCTGTTACAAGTATCAGTTTCCCAGGCTTATTATTCTCGATACTTTCAAGGAATTCCTCAGAAAGCTTAGCTTTATATTTGCCGTACTGCTCAAGTGCATCTTCCGGTACATCAAGCTTTTTTGCAACATTTACGATCGGCTCAAGTTTTGTTTCTCTAGCAATCTCGATATCAGTTTTCTGTGCTCCCATTTTGACCTCCTGTTTTTTACTTTAAACAACCTTCATTTTATAGTTAAAAAAATCGTAACCGGTTAAAAATGCACCATACAGCCTGTGGCTTAAAATAATGATTTCAATAAAATATAGCCTCCGGGGAAACTATATATTACTCAGGAATTCCTCCAGAGTGCTCTTATCCATAAGCACTTTTCTAGGATTCGTCCCTTCTTCAGACCCGATAACACCTGCTTCCTCCATCTGATCAACCATACGCGCTGCACGATTATAGCCTACTTTGAATACTCTTTGCAACATGCTTGCAGAGGCTTTCTGTTTTTCTACCACAAAACGACAGGCATCAGCAAAATATGCATCATAATCCTTTCCGGGCTCTGCAGATGATCCGTCTGATGATGAAGATGCCGGACTGTCGGAATTTGCCATGCTGGATATCTTTTCTGCAACTTCATTATCATATACATCATCACCGGCATTCTTTTTTAAGAAATCAACCACGGCATTTACTTCGTCATCAGAGACATAAGCGCCCTGTACCCGGAGAGGCTTATTGAAACTCTGAGGATGGAAAAGCATGTCACCGTTTCCTAACAGTCTCTCAGCCCCCACAGTATCCAGTATGGTTCTGGAATCCACACCGGAGGAAACCCTGAAAGCAAGACGGCTGGGCATATTTGCCTTGATAAGGCCTGTAATTACATCTACGCTGGGACGCTGTGTTGCAATTATAAGGTGTATGCCGGCAGCTCTTGCAAGCTGGGTCAGACGGCATATTGATGCTTCCACATCCTTCTGTGCAACCATCATGAGATCTGCAAGCTCATCTACTATTATGACAATATGCGGCAGCTTTTCGACACCGTTTCCTTCTGCTTTTTCATTATAACTTCTCATATCGCGGACAGAAAAATCCGAAAAAGCCTTATATCTTCGCATCATCTCCGCAACAGCCCATGCCAGTGCCGCATTAGCCTGCCTGGGATCCGAAACCACAGGAAGCAGCAGATGAGGAATACCGTTATACACTGACAATTCTACTACCTTGGGATCGATCATTATAAGTTTTACATCCTCAGGTGAAGATTTGTACAAAAGGCTCAGGATAAGGGTATTGATAAATACTGACTTACCCGATCCGGTGGAGCCTGCAACCAGCAGGTGGGGCATCTTTGCAATATCAGAGATAATTATCTTACCGGTAATATCCTTACCTACCGCATATGTAAGATTTGCCGTTGAACTCCTGTAATCTTTGCTGTCTATGAGGTCTCTGATAAGCACAGGTATCTTTTCCTTGTTCGGAATTTCTATGCCTACAGCAGCTTTTCCCGGAATAGGAGCCTCTATTCTCACATCCTGAGCAGCAAGATTGAGCTTGATATCATCCGTCAGATTCAGTATCTTGTTAACTTTTGTTCCTACTTCAGGTTTTAATTCAAATCTTGTTACCGAAGGTCCCTGGCTTATATGCTCTACTGTTGCTTTGACGCCGAAATTTTTAAGAGTCTCCTGCAAAAGTGCCGCTGTCTCCTTCAGGCTGTCATCCGTATCGCCGCCCATACTCTTTTCGTTAATTTCCAATAAAGAAACCGGTGGAGGCGAATATGCCTTCTTTTTTTTGACAGGCTTTACGCTTTCCTCCTTTTTTATATCGGAACTGTCTGTCCCGGAAGGGATATTTTCCTTTTTATCCTCTTCCTTATCCTCCTGCTGATAAGTCCTTTCTGTAACAGGTGTAGGCATACCGGACAGGTCAGGCGGAAGAAATGCCCTCATATCCTGCTGTTGCGAAATCACAGCGGCTTTTTCCGGTTCAGCACTTTCGGAATTTTCAAGCTCATCATTTTCTTCGGAAAGACCATCTTTAGAAATCGCTTCTTCAGATCCTGCATTCTTTATGCTCTCAATATTTTCGTTATTTTCATTATCTTCACTATCTTCACTATTTATATTATTTTCATTATTTTCGCTATATTCATTATCGTTACTCTCTCCATTATCTTCATTATCCGAAGTTTTATCTGAGACCGTGTCTATATTTTTATCCGAAGTATTTTCTGACAGATTCCCTGATGTATTGATTACATTTTTATCTGCAGATTCCGCATTACTGCCGGCGTAATTTTTATCGTTTAACAGACTGCCGGACGACTTATTCGGTTCCGTAACCTCTGAAGAAATGATTTTAACAACTTCATCGGCAATGATCTCTGATATCGAAAATGAGTCAACAGAACTATCCCTTTGCAAAGGATCTTCGCTAACTTTTATTACGAGAGGTGCTTCCGTTTCTGTTTTGTCCTGCACCGATATATTCTCATCCGGCATTTCATGATTTAAAGCTGCATCGGTCTCAACAGCCGGCATATCAAAATGCTCCGGTTCAGCATGGATATCCGCAGCTGAAATCTCGGTTATATCCCCTAACTCTCCTGAGCCATTCATGCCTATAGGCAGAAGATCGGAAGAATCGGTTTTAAATCCCGTAGGATCAGCTATTATGGTTATCTCATGAATATCATCAAGTTTGCCAGGTGAAACAATCGATGCCGGTTTCTTTTTATCCTTTTCTTTATTCTTGCGAAGACTTCCGGCAAGAATAGCGGCATCCTCTGCCTGTTCTTTCTTAAGCTGCTGTTCCCTGCGTTTCTGCTCAGCCTCTTCTCTTCGTCTTTCAGCTTCTTCTCTTCGCCTGTCAGCTTCTTCCTTACGTTTTGCAGCCTCAGCCTGAGCCCTGATATTTTCTTCTGCCTGAATTATCTCATCGTCAGGATCAACAGATGCCGCATCTTCCCTGTTCTGCCTTCTTTTTTCTTCCCATCTGGCTCTTGCTTCTTCCCTCTCAAGGGCTTTTTCTTCCTTAAGTGCCTTCTTTTCCGCATTACGAAGCTTCATTTCCTCCAGACGCCTTCTGCGCTTTTCCAAAGCGTCACTTCTCTCATCCTCGGAATAATCATCCTCCGGCTCGAGATCCCTGCTGAAAAGAAAATCCTTTATATAGCCCAGATATATAAAGAAATCAGGACCTAAGAGCAATGCAAGGCTTATGATCATTAACAGTATGAGGAGAATTACAGAACCTACCGTGCCAAATATCTTAAAAAAGCCATAGGCCGGCATGCCAAACAAAACACCACCGCCTTTGCCAGCCTGATACAGAAGACTAAGCTTACCTTTTGTCATGTCCGCCATTGTGTCAAATGGGGTTTTGCTTATAAACGAAGCGATCATTCCAAAAAAGATCAGGAATGCAGATGCGCCTATTTTTTTTACCAACGGAATCCTGTTTTCAATGAATAGCGCCCTGTAAATGATATATCCCATTAGAATAACAGGAAGGATATACGCCATTATCCCAAACAGCCCTAAAAAAAACGCTTTCAGCGCCGGACCGAAAGCACCGCTGATAACTCCTATCATGCACAAAAAAATCACCAGCAGCGCACAAAACGATACCAGCATGAAAATCAGAAATTTATCATCTCCGCTAAGGGAACCGGCACTGCTTTTTTTTCTTCTTGATGATGAGGCAGTGCTCTTTCTTGTAGTACTGCGTTTGGCAGTTGTCCCCTTCTTTGATGTTTTTTTTCTTCCTGATGAGGAAGAAGATGCAGTTCTTCTCTTTGCAGCCATATTATAAACCTATCGAATATATTAAACGAATTAAGCGCAAAAACCATATTCGTTTACTATAAATTCAGTCGTCAATATCAAAAAAATCCATGCCGTTCAGATCTTCTATGTCAAAATGCATCTGTGCGGCAGATACAGGATAGTCAAAATCCATATTCCTCGTAATATGTTTCTTAGGATGAGGCAGCGGATTCGCAATTTTAGCTGCACCGGCATATTTTCCCATTGAACGTGCACTGCTCTCAATATTGGAAACTATCACGTCATTCGGCAGTTTTAAGTTACTTGTTATAGCGGTACTGGAACTGCTTTTTTTAGCCTGAATATCTTTATCTTTGTTTTTTTCTTCAGTCTTTACACCGGCTTTTTGAACGTCATTTTTCCGGCTGTTAACTTCCGCACTTTCCGGATCATTCCCGATATTCGGAGCATCTTTGCTCTCATCATTCTCATTATTCACGGAAGAGTCCGCAGCATCGGCACCGCCTTCTACATGAACTGCTTCCTTTTTGCTGTCAGACGCATCGTCTGCATTTTCCACAGTTATAGCTGGAGTCAGCTCCGCATTATCGTTAACAGTCTCTTCTGTTTCGCCGGCTTTTTTTTCTGTACTATCAACAGGGATCTCTGATGCTTTTGACTTAATATCAGCCTCATTTAAGTCTGCATCATTCTTATCTTCATTAGATTTGTACTGAACCGCTCCATCACGGTCTGCCTCGCTCTTATTACTATCAGTTTTCTCTGCAGCCGGTACTGCCGTCTTATTTACAGGATATACACGTGCTCTCATAAAACGGCTTCTCTTGCGAAGATCTTCAGGTGGAAGCTCACTCTTCTTAGCTTCATATTCTGCCTGCAGCGCCATAGCTGCTTTTACGGCATCAGATACTTCTTTTTGAGGCATATTCTCAGATTCGTCAGAAGACTTTGTTATATTTGCCTCATCTTTCTTTAGCGCAAGTTCTGCCTCACTGTTTACAGAATCATTAATTAGCTGTTTTTCCCTGAGTGCTTCAGCCTTTTTTATTATTTCCTCAGAAATATCAGTTGACGGTGATACCCGGCCCGCATCAGCTTTATCATCAGAAGCATCATCAAAAGCAATATCCTGTTTCGCAGGCGAAGAAGTACTGCTCTTGTCATCTTCTTTATCTGCCGTTTTTTTCTCCTGATCAAGCTTCGGAGGCTCTATTGCCGGCATCGGATGCAAAACAGCACTACTGTCCTCATCATCTTTTTTTTCTGGAGTTTTTTTCAGGAAATCAAGCGAAGCCTCTAATTCACTTAAATCAGGGCTTTCAATATGCTCCATTTCATCAAATCTGAGTTTTTTTTTCTTTGCAAAAAGCATAAGACCTCCGGTCAGTCTCTGTCCGTGCCATCAGCAGATGACATATCGCTGTCCTCTATAAAATAAAGCGGCCTGTTCTTAACTTCGGCATAAATTTTGCCTATATACTCCCCGATCACACCAAGGGATAAAAGCTGCACCCCGCCAAGGAACCATATGGAAAGTATCAGCGATGTCCATCCTCTCTCCACATCATTCGTAAAATATGAAACAAAAGCATAAACCGCAGCAATAAAGCACGTAACAAGGACTATTATGCCTATGCTGGTGATCATCTGCAACGGCTTGGTACTAAATGACGTAATGCCGTTTAAAGCAAGCGCAAGCATCTTACGGAAAGGATACTTTGACTCCCCTGCAGTCCGCGCCTTTCTCTCATAGCTTACTTCGTCTGTTATAAAGCCAAGCTGAGGAATAATACCCCTGATATAAAGATTCTTCTCCCGATATTCAGAAAGTGCCTCCACAGCCCGTCTGCTCATAAGCCTGAAATCTGCATGGTTGTAAACGGTCTTTACGCCCATTAATGCTAAAAGCTTATAAAACATCTGTGCTGTAGTCCGCTTGAAAAAGGAATCCGACTTTCTTCCGGAGCGCACTCCATATACGATATCAGCTCCATTCAGATATTTATCCACCATATCCGGGATAACATTCACATCATCCTGAAGATCTGCATCTATAGAAATCATCATATCAGCATATTTTTTTGCTTCCATAAGGCCGGCAATAAGCGCGCTCTGGTGACCTCTGTTAGCTGAAAGCGTAACAAAACAAACATGGCTGCGATTTTTTGCGAATTCCCGAAGCATAGGAAGTGTTCGGTCTTTAGAGCCATCATTAACAAAAAGAACAAATGACCGCTCCGAGACTCTTCCGTCGGAAATCATTTCATCGATAAGCCCGGTAAGAACATCAACTGTAGTCGGAAGCATCTCTTCTTCATTGTAACAGGGCACAACTATTGAAAGGCAATTGTCTGTTATTTTTCTGCTTTCGATTTTACTCATCCCAGTTTGTGTAAACGTTCTGAACATCATCATCTTCATCAAGAAGATCGAGTATTCTGGTTAAATTCTTTACTGCATCGGGATCCGTTACTTCCACATAGTTCTGCGGGATCATGGTCACCTCGGCACTTGCCATGGGGATTTTTTCATCTTCAAATGCTTTCCTTACTTCATCGAAAGCATCGGGAGATGTGAGTATCTCATATGAATCATCCTCTTCACTGAAATCATCAGCTCCCGCATCCAGTGCTTTTTCCATGAGCGTATCCGCATCCAGCTCGCACTCCTCTTTGTCTATAATGATCTGGCCCTTCTGGTCGAACATAAAGGATACACAGCCCTGCGTCCCAATGCTGCCGGTTCCCTTTGTGAATGCAGACCTTACATTGGCTGCAGTACGATTCTTATTGTCCGTAAGTGCCTCTACTATAATAGCTGTTCCTCCGGGGCCGTATCCCTCATAGGTAACATGCTCATAGTTCACATCGCTGCCAGCCCCTGCAGCCTTCTTTATACCTCTTTCAATAGTTTCGTTAGGCATATTAGCTGCTTTTGCCTTCTGAACCACAGTCGCAAGCTTGAAATTATTATTGATATCCGGACCGCCTTCCTTAACGGCAACAGCGATCTCCCTTCCTAATATTGTGAATATTTTGCCTTTTGCTGCATCATTTTTTTCCTTTTTGTGCTTAATATTGGCAAATTTCGAATGTCCTGACATAAAAACCTCCTACAATTGAATTTACATAACTTAAAAATTATATCACAAACTGCTTTTTCCCGCAATCCACTATAGGCTTACTCATCAGCTTCTTCCGAAGCACCGGCCCCGGTATTTTTTTGTATCTTTGACGGACTCAGGCCAACCAGTTTTATGATCTTATCCGAGGCTTCCAGCACCTCAAAATGATAACCGTCTATATCGGTTTCAAAATACTCGTTATCCTCCGGAATATGTCCCATTCTGTCGGTAAGATAACCGTTTATGGTTTCAAACTCACACTCACCGAAATCAATTCCAAAACGTTCATTCAGATCATCCAGCCTGGTAAATCCGTCTATTTCGTATACCTCACCGTCACCGGTTATCATTTCCCCCTCTCTGTCATATTCATCCCTTATGCTGCCGACTATTTCTTCCAGAATATCTTCCATGGATATAATACCGGAAGTCTGGCCGTATTCATCTGTCACTATCACCATCTGCATATTTGACGACTGCATCTCGCGGAAAAGATCATCTATACTTTTTGTCTCCGGCACAAAAAATGTTTCCAGAAGGCTTTCCTTAATATCAGCAAGTACAGGGTTGCGCTTGGGATTCTGCTCCAGCAGTCTTACTGCATCCTTAATATGCAATATACCGATGATATGGTCAATATCCTCGTGATAGACCGGATACCTGGAATAGCTCGAATTAAGGATATCCTTTAGTGCATCCTTTAGTTTCACGGTGTCCTCAAAAGCTGCAATTTTATTCCTCGGCACCTGTATACTGGATGCTTCCGTTTCGGAAAGCTCGAAGATATTATTGATCATCCTCGCTTCGCTCTCTTCTATTGTTCCGCTCTCCTGTCCTTCATTTACTATCGCCAGTATCTCGTCTTCCGTAACATTATCATCAGCAGGGTTTCTCCTTACGCCGAATAATCCCGCCAGAAGTCCTGAAAAAAGGTTTATCGTGAAAACAAAAGGAGTCAGCACAACCGACAGTATATGCCATATTGAGTACAGCTTTTCTGCAAACTTGAGGTGATGGAAACGGCCCAGGTAGAAAGGAAACATTATACCGATTATACCCCATACGATAAAAATTGCTATGAGTATAGGTATATCAAATACCACGGAATGACTTATGGGAAATGCCGCAATACTTCTGAAAAGACAGAATACAAATGAAAAATCAACCGGGACCAGAAGCACCAACCCAGTACATATAAGTTTTTCCGGATGATCTTTTACGGATGCCCTCCTTTCATCAAGAGCATCCTCGTCATCCTGGGACAATGCCGAAAGAGCTGCCAGGTACGCGGTAAATAATCCGTTTATGATCATGGAAATAATAAAAAAGATGACCATAAACCTGATTTCATAAAAGAACTGATCAAAAGATGCATTCATCCGGCATTAACCTCTTCGGTAGACCCTGGGAACTCTTTTACCGATATCGCAGACAGCCTCATAATTGATCCTGTCCGAAAGCATGGCAAATTCATCCATTGTAATCTCTTCATCACCGTCTTTTCCTACCACGGTGACTATATCCCCGACAGATATTTCATCATTCATACGGATATCCACCATAAGCTGATCCATGCATACACGTCCGACCACATTATATCTTTGTCCCCGTATGAGGACTACGCCCTTGTTCGAAAGGCTCCTTGGAAAACCGTCGGCATAACCGATGGAAACAGTGGCAATCCTTGTCTCTTTATCGGTTATATATGTTCCTCCGTAGCTTATTGCGGTACCGGCAGGTACATCCTTTATGAATATAACCGAGCTTTTTATCTCCATGGCAGGCTTTATCCTGATACTGTCTTTATTTACCTCATCAGACGGCCACAGTCCGTAAGTTATGATCCCTGATCTTACTATGTCAAAATGAAGTTCAGGCATATCGATTATGGCTGCACTGTTGGCACAATGCTTGAGAGGTATATTTATTCCCATTTTCTCTATCTCGTCCGTAAACGCTTTAAAAGCATTTAACTGCTCATATGCGGCTGATTTATCTTTTTCATCAGCCCTGGCAAAATGGGTAAAAATACCCTCAATCTCAATACCACTCATATAGCTTACCTGTTCAACGAATTCAAGTCCGCGTTTATTCGGAGTTATACCTATACGCCCCATACCGGTATCAACCTTGATATGAACCTTACACTTTCTGCCCAGCTGATTTGCAACAGCATTGATCTTTGATGCGGAATGCAGGTCAAATAACGGGATCCTTATTCCGTTTGTAACAGCCATGCCGTACATTGCCGGAGCAACATATCCCAATATCAGTATGGGCTTGTCACAGCCGATATGCACGATTTCCATTGCCTCATCAATGGTTGCGACAGCATAGCCCCAGAGCGAATCCACATCAGCCAGAGTCCTTGCAACAGCTACAGCTCCATGTCCGTATCCGTCAGCTTTAATAACAGCCATTATCTTGGTATCCGCCGGAATACGGTCCGATACTGCCAGTATATTTTCCTTTATATTCTTAAGATCTACGATAGCACTTACCCGTTCTGTATTTAACATATATTCCTCCCTCATTCCCTGTATACTTTCGGAAGACACCTTATCATGTCCGTCGGAAGCATCGATGCATTCCCTTTCTCCTTAGCCGCAAGATCACCTGCTCTGCCATGAAGCCATACCGCAGAGGCAACGGTTAGACAATAGTAATCAAAATCATTATCTGAAGATTTAACAGCTTTTGCCATAAATGCGGCTATGATTCCGCTTAAAACATCTCCGCATCCTGCTGTTGCCATACCGTCATTTCCCGTATCATTTAAATATATCCTTTTACCGCCGTCTGTAACAATTGTTGTCGCATTTTTGGCTGTGGCAATAACTCCCTTGTCAGCCGCAATCCTGCTTACACTTTCCGGATCGCTGCAGGAGATATCCGCAAAAAGCCTTGACCATTCACCCGGGTGCGGAGTAATGACAGTTATCAGCCCCTTTTCCTTTCTGGCGTTAAGTATATTCATATTACCGGCTATGTGGTTAAGCCCGTCAGCATCGATGACCATAGCCTTTTCTTTTAACAAAGCTGTTTCAAATACACTGTCCATAACCGCTGCATTTTTACCAAGACCGCACCCCATAACAATGCAGTCGCACCAGCTTACTGCTTCTGCCAGTTCATTGTATGATATCTTGTCGTATGCGGCAAACATAGCCTCGGGAATTTCATGCATTAGCATAGGCAGATTATCGCTGTATGAAAGCACTTTAACCATGCCTGCCCCGGCAGCGAAACACGCTCTTGCATTCAGGATGCACGCCCCCGGCATTCCCTTTGACCCGCAGATACATAATACTTTCCCGAAATCCGATTTGCTGCCTGCAGGATTCCTGTACAGTACATTATTAATATCCTTACCTGTCAGCTGCACAGTCAGGGTTTCTTCTGATTTCAAGTCATCAGATAAGACGCCTTTAGCATAAAGCATATCTATGGCAGGTGTATTCACTGCAAGATTTTCTGTAAGCCGCACTCTGCCGGTATGCATTCTTCCCTTATTTAGCAGTATGCCTCGTTTCATCGCAAAAAAAGTTACTGTCTCATCTGCAAATACCGCATCATTCAGAACTTCTCCGGTGTCAGATGACAGACCTGTAGGAATATCTACAGCTATCACTTTGCAGTTTGCAGTCTTCTTCAGACTGTTTATACAGCGTACAGCGGCTTGATGATCACCTGAAACCGGTCTGTTAAGACCAATTCCAAGTATCGCATCCACGATAACATCATAATTCTTATTCTTATCAAGGTTCTCAATATCCGTAAACAAAACTTCTTGTGCATATATTGAGTCAAGCATATGCTTTTGAACCAGCCATTCACTACTGGCATGTTCTGCATTTCCTATAACACAAACAGTAACGCCAATACGCAGATTTGCAAGCATCCTTGCAACGGCCAGTCCGTCAGCGCCGTTATTTCCGTTGCCTGCAAAAATAAGCACTTCACGTTCCGCATGCTTCATTACCTCTTTACAGACAGCCTCAGCAGCATATTCCATCAAAAGTAAAGAAGGAACACCTGCTGTCTCTTTCAGGTATTCCTCAAGGGCTTTTGTCTGTTTTGTTGTCAGTACTGCCTGCATCTGTGATCCGTTTAATGAAATATGATTTCCGTATCCGTTCTACACACCGGAATTGCTGTTATTATTACTGTTTTCGGCAGTACCGGTGCTATCCTGCACGCTGCCGTTCTGAGCCTTCTCAGCCGTTCCGGACTCCGTCTTCTTTGGCTTTGCGCTTCCGGGCGGCACAATGGGATTATCTCCGGGATTATACTGCATGTCAAAGATATCGATTACTTCAGGTCCGAAAATATCATGCATATAGGAATACATCTGCTGTATCTTTATCTTGCATTCCTGCCTGCGGACCACATTTTTCTTCAGTTCAATACGGATGCCGGCTATCCACTCATCCAGCTCTTTTTCCTTTTCGGTCTTTTCCTTGATAACATCATAGCAGACTTCCATGGTATCAAGCATAAGAGCAATATTGACCTCATTGATCTGCGCAGGAAGATCCAGTAATTCATCCTGATATTTGTCGATCATGGCATTGCATTCATTAATGCTGGCGGAATACTCCGCATGCTTGGTATCGGCATCATCCTCATCCATTACATTAACTATCTTATCCATAAGTTCGGCTTTCTTCTTACGGATAGACTTAAGCTCGTTATTGATCTTACCCTGCTGTTTTAACAGATCTTTTAATTTTTTTTCCTTCTCGATCATCTCCGGTGTATGATCGATGCCTGCCATTAGTTTGTACCACTTATTATCAAGTGAGATGATGGGTATCTTTTTCCCTTTAAGGGCAGGCCTGAAAACATCATCTGTCCTGGACATAAAACTGCCTCTTTAATTATTTTCCAGAGTATTCCTGATCTCTTTTATGAAATCACCGCTGTTCAAAACCTTTACATCCGTTAATGACGTGATAAGTGCCAGATCCTTCGTCATACGTCCGCTTTCTATTGTGCCGATCGTTGCCTTTTCAAGACGGTCCGCAAAATCGCACAGATCCTTATTGCCATCCAGTTCACCGCGCTTGCGGAGAGCGCCGGTCCATGCAAAGATAGTTGCCACCGAATTAGTGGAAGTCTCTTCGCCTGCAAGATGCTTATAATAATGCCTCTGTACGGTTCCGTGTGCGGCCTCATACTCGTATATTCCTGCCGGCGAAACCAGCACGGATGTCATCATTGCAAGAGATCCGAAAGCAGAGCTTACCATATCGCTCATTACATCTCCGTCATAATTCTTACATGCCCAGATGATTCCACCCTTGGATTTCATTATACGTGCAACTGCATCATCGATAAGGGTATAAAAATAGGTTATGTCCGCATCCTTGAACCTGTCACTGTAATCTTTTTCGTATATCTCTGAAAAGATATCCTTAAAATTGTGATCATATTTCTTTGAAATAGTATCCTTAGTAGCAAACCAGAGATCTTTTTTGCTGTCCAGAGCATATGTGAAGCATGCGTGTGCAAAGCTTTCAATTGACTTATCCAGATTATGCATACCCTGCATAATGCCCGGGCCCTTAAATTCCTGGATCAGTTCCCTTGTCTCATTTCCGTTTTCGTCTTCAAACACAAGATATCCCCTGCCGGGGCCTGGAACCTTTATCTCTACATTCTTATAAACATCACCATAAGCGTGCCTTGCAAGGGTAATGGGCTTTTCCCAGTTCCTGACACACGGCTCTATGCCTTTTACAAGTATAGGCGTTCTGAATACTGTTCCGTCAAGGATGGATCTGATAGTACCGTTGGGACTCTTCCACATCTCCTTAAGATCATATTCTTTTACCCTGGCTGCATTTGGAGTAATGGTTGCACACTTAACAGCAACTCCCAGTTCTTTAGTCCTTTCAGCAGCTTCAACCGTTATCTTATCATCGGTCTCATTTCTTTTCTTAAGCCCGAGATCATAATACTCAGTATTAAGATCGATATAAGGTGTCAAAAGTTCATCCTTGATCATCGCCCAGAGGATCCTGGTCATCTCATCGCCGTCCATTTCAACCAGAGCGGTGTTCATAGCTATCTTGCTCATATATTTATATCTCCTTCATATAATCATTTCGCTGTATTATACCAATTTTTATTGAAACGTTGTAGTGCCTTGATCAGACGTATATCATTCAGCCGCAAACACTCCGTCTGCCACTGTTTTTACATCATCCGGCAGTTTCGGACTATCTTCGTTACCTTTATAGCCTATAAGGACGCCATCACCTATCACAAGGAAATCACCGGCATTGGGATCGTTCTCCCATGCCTGATACCAGGGCGTGTATGCGAAGGCTTTTTCGCCTACCTTTTTTACGCTGTTGGGGACTGAAACGCTCCCCAGGCTGTCGCAATGGTAAAAAGCTCCTTTTCCGATCTCGGTCACGCCATCCGGGATTGAAATCTCCGTAAGTCTTGTCCGTGCAAAAGCAAATGCACCTATTTCAGTGGTGTCAGCCGGAATATTGTATGACGTCATAGTCATATCGAGGTAATGTGAATAATCACCTGTTTCACTGTTTATTTGCGGAGCCTCTGTGATAATCTCACTGCCATCTGACACTTTCATATCAGATGACATGATCACATATGCTCTGTCGGAAACAATCTCACTGCTCCCCAGCAGTTCACCTTCCACGTCGTCATCTGTAAAGGTATACCGGCTGTATTCCTCTTCATACGCCGTCTCCTCTGAAGCAGGCGCGTCATTTAGCGAAGCAGAATCGCCATTTTCAGCATCATAGAGCACCACTTCCGGGTCTTCGATGTATACGAGTCCGGATGAATCATATGTATTAAAATCTCCTGTAACGTAACCTTTTTCAACAGCATAAGCCGATGCGGAGGACATATCATCGCAATTAAAATAAAGAGTATCCGGACAGCCTTCGAAAGCGGTCTCGTGGATATTGCTTAAGGAAATCGGCAGCGTAACCTGTCGCAGATTCATGCAGTCTTTTGCAGCCCCCATAGATAACTTTGTTGTAGGAAGCTGAAAAACAAGATTCTCCAGACTGTCACATGATGCAATAGCATAATCACCTATTTCCGGCATTCCCGGTACGATCAGTTCCTTTAGATTATCACAGCCCCAGAAACTGTAACGTTTTATCTCCGAAACGCTTTCAGGTATGGTAAAAGTAGTATTTTCACTTCCGGCAAAATACTGGTACATGACAGATTTATCCAGATTATACAATGCAGAATCGCTGTATCTGAAATTTATGTTCCCATGATCGAATACCACACGCTTCAGACTGTCACAATCACTGAATGTACCGCTTCCAAGCTTGTAAAGCCCCTTTCCTATTGAAACATCGGAAAGTGACGAGCACCCCCAAAAAGCAGAATCCTCAATGGTTGTAACACTGTCCGGAATCTTTACGCTTTTTAAGGAACTGCAGTCCTTAAATGCCGCATAACCTATTGTTGTCACACCGTCAGGTATCGTTACGGATTCCAGCTTGGAATTGCCACAAAAAGCCTCGGCACCTATTGTTATCACTCCGGCAGGTATATCCACTTCAGCTTCGCTGCCTGTATATCCTGACAGAACACCATTCGATATATTAAGCCCTGCGTCAGATGCCTTTGCACTGTATATTCCACCCAATAAAAGAACAAGAAGCAGAACTACGGCCGGAATTGCAGTTAATACCAATATCCTTTTCTTCATAGTTTCCACCTCCTGTTCCTAAATGTAAAACTTATTTCTTTTTTCTTTTAGGTCTTCTGTCCTTCCAAAGGAACAGTACACATGACATACTTACCATACCTGCAGATAAGAACCACTTAGGCGCTATGCCGTCACCTGTCTTAGGGGTGTCATCCGCAGATCCCGCCTGCATATGCTCCGTATTTACAAATACTGAATACGGCGAGAAGTGAGTGGCTGTAAACTTAATACACGGTACACCGTCAATAGTTGTAAACTGCGTTGTCTTTTCTTCCATCTGGCCATTTATGACAACACCCACCTTGTTATTACCCGCATAGCTTACCATTTCATCCGGAATCGGAAGCGTGATGGTAACTGCCAGATTATCAGTATTCTCTACTTTCCTGGTACCGGTCTCATCATAAAGTGAGATATCAAATGCCACGAATTTCACATAATCAAACTCATCACCGTACTTATTTCTGAGAGCCTGCTCTACTTCAGCATAAGCTGCAGCAGAATCTGTGATCTTCAGCACGAAATTATCCGTAGATCCGGCAACAGTTGCAGAAGCAAGGTTCTTCTTATTGTTGTCTATAGTATCTGTAGTAACTCTTACTTCTGTAGTACCTTTGCTTGCAGAGTTATTACTGGAAGAATCCCTTCCCGGTCCGGGTGTGGCATTGTTATTTGATGACGAGCCCGGAGTCGTTCCCGCACCTGCGGACTTATAAGTTGCTGTTACCTTAACATCATGTGAAGGCATGATAAATGTAGTGGATACTGCTGTAGGATTCGAGAACCCTATGTCACTGTTTGAAGTAGTCCACTTGTCAAATACTTTTCCGTCAGGCGGAGCGTAAGCTGTTATAGTGACAACCTTACCGACGCCGTACTGCCCTGTTCCCGCACCGTTCTCAACTATAACATTAAAGCCTGAAGAAGCTGATGCAGATGCCGGATTGCTCGAGCTGCTTGCTTTTGAAGATGCTGTAGCACGGTTTGAAGGCGAAGCAGACGCTGAAGCTGATGCAGACGCTGAAGCAGCCGGCGATGTCGTAGCAGGAGGATTGGTTTTATTTGACGCTTCTCTTGCGGCTGCAGTAGCCGTTGCATAAGCAGATGCCTTCGTAGCCTCCGAAACTGCCTCCGCCAGATCCGCCAGATCACCCAGATCCTTGATAATATCAGCAGTGGCAGCCTCTGTTGCTTTTTCAAGCTCGTCAGGCTCCAGCTTTACTGTTCCATCGGGATTGACACTGAAGATATCACCATAGTCCTTGGCAATATCTGCCATCTCATTTTCAAGAGCCTTCATTGCTGCGGCAATAGGTCCGTAATCCTCACTGTCAGGTGCAAGGTCATTGAAATCCTTGACCAGCTTGTTGTACTTGCTTACAAGGTCTTCCACGGCATCAACTGTCTCAGCCCTGTTTGCGCTTGCCGGCGATGCCTTAGCCACCTCTTCGGATGATTTCTTGAGTTCATCTGCATCCTGTCTGATATTGTCCTCAAGGGGACTGGATTTTTCTTCAAAAATTGCGATCCACTGACGGTCTTCAGTAGCATTATCCAGCTTTGAAGACTCCATGGGTGACCATGATGAGAATACCCACCCGCTATGTGCAGCAAGCTTCGGTGTCGGATTATCCTTCGGGTACTTGTCATCAGCACCGGAGGTTACTTTATGCTGCTCGAAAATGGTCATATCCTCATTGTAGAAGGTAAACCAGTAATATGTATCCAGATCACCGACAACAGTAATATTGTCATAACCGGCAGGATCGTAGGCCAGTGTCATCTTGCAGTCAGGATAAGTATGGATTACGATTTCCTGTGCATCCTTATCAAAAGCAGTCTCTGATATGTTTGCATCACAGGGCAGTTTCATCTCAAGATTCTTCGCCCCTTCATCAAATGCTTTTGTCTGTATATTCATACAGGTATCCGGAAGAAGTACTTCTGTCAGGTTATCACATTTATAAAAGCATTCCTGAGGGATCTTCGATATATCTGTATCAGAGAAATCTACCTTAGTAATACCGTCACAATCCCTGAAAGCAGCATCTGCAATAGATGAAACTCTGGCAAGATTGGGATCGTTTGAGGGGTTCACCCATCTGTCCTTGGCTGTCCCGCTGACAATACCTCTTGACGGCAGGCATTCCTTCAGTTCGAGACTGCCTCCATTATCTTCATAGATCACATAATTATCATAGAGATACTTCGTATTTCCGTTTGTACCAAGACTGCCAAGCGCAGTACATCCCTGGAATGCGTGGTCGCCAAGGTCATCACATCCCGCCGAAATGATAACAGACTCAAGACGCTCACATGAATCAAAACAATAATCCGGAATCGATTTAACACCCGGCATGTTTATGGACTTTATCCAGTCATTACCCTTAACAGCATCAAACTGGCGTCCGGGCTCCTCCAGAAGGACCTCGGTACTCTCAGTTGAATACCCGGAGAACAGACCTGCATAGTACCCGTCTTCACACCCCGGTGCAGATGAATTCTTATAAGCAGTATTGCCATAAACGTCACGGCGTTTGTTCCCTGCATTATCAACATTGGTCCTGTCTTTTTCCGTACCGTCAGGATATTCATCATGGGCATCATCAACATAAATCCAGTTTTTCCTGTTATATGTTGTATTTGATGAATTATTATCAAGCCATGAAACGACATCCACTGACTCAATCGCCTCAGGAAGTTCAAGATACTTTGATGCATTGATCTCATTCATCTGGGCAGTCGTAGGAGAACCGTTTTCAAAAGCAGTTCTGGTTGCTGCCGGCAGATCCTTGTAATGAGGATAATCTATCAGCAGATTTGCATTCTTTACATTATCATGGATAACATAAAGATTATACGGATCAGACATTACATAGCATATGTTTACACTGTCATCGTTGATCTCGTTTGACGAATCCATCGCATAAGAGAACGGCAGATACGCATTGTCTATTTCCCCATGGAAATAAAGCTTATCACTGCCCGTTTTAAATGCACTTCCACCAAAAAACGTAAGCGCAGAAACATCCCCCGGTTTTTCCCAATATATATGCTCAAGTTTGGGATCGTTCTCAAAAGCACTGCTTCCAACGCTTTCAATAGCTTCACTTATAAATATGCGTTCCAGATTATTGCAGTCTGAGAAAGCATTATTACCAATGGTTTTCACGCCATTGCCAAGGTCTGCCTCAATAAGCTTATCACAATCATTAAATACAGAATCACCTATATCGGTAACGGAATCATCTTCGATCACAAGCCGCACAATGCGATCCTTAATACCATTAAAGCAGCCGTCTCCAAGTGCTTTTACATCGTATCCGGCAATTTCCGACGGAACCACAAGGGGATCTATGTCGGCAGGATTGTCAATAAATTCACAGCTTACTATTTTGGCGGTCCCGGCATCCTCATCTATCTCAAGCTCGTAACGGTAAGGCGGGATACCGATCTCATAATGCTCGGTAATTCCGTCATAGTAAATGTAAGGCACATAATCGCATACACTTGAAACAGCCATCCAGGTGCTCTTTCTCGGCCATGCCGGGGAGGATGAACCTACAACATACTGAGGTCCATATACGGCAAGGTCTTCATTTATTACATCGGTAAACAGTCCCGGAGAAAACTTAACGCGGCTGTTGTATGTTGTAAGGACGCCCTTCTCTCCAAGATACAGACGCTCCAGACCGCTCGAGCCATGGAATGTTCCGTTAGGTATAAACTCAATATCATTTGAGCCCAGTTCCTTGGACATAGTAACAGTCTTAAGATTCTGACGTCCGGAAAGAACGTAATCCCCCAGCCTTGAACTTACATTCTTGTCATTGCCGTCATCTACATCCGTAACCGTAAAGGTATATGATTCATTGTTTATGGCACTTTTATAAGTACCAAGCTTTGCCGGAAAAGCAAACTCAGCCAGTGAATCACTTCCGCCGGTTCCATCCTCGAGCGCAAAAGAAGCTGTTCCGAAGGATATTGCATAATCATTCGGGAATGTAACAGTGTTAAGTTTGGAATCGTTATAAAATGCATACTCACCTACGGTACATCCGTGATTATCCGTCATGTCAACATTTGCAAGTACTTCACAGTCTGCAAAAGCACCAAATCCAATGCTGGTAACACCCGTAGGGATCTTTATTTCTTCAAGGACCTTGCAACCCCTGAATGCCTCTTTTCCTATAGTTTTGGTCTGGTTGTTAAGGGTTGCTTTTTTCAGATAAGTACAGTCTTTGAAAACCCTGTTACCGATGAAAGTAACACTTTCAAGCGTAACTTCCTTAAGGAATGAATCAAGGAAAGCCTCATCGCCGATATAAGCCACTGAACCGCCTATGGTGATCCTGTCAACTTTTTCAGTACCCTTAAACGCCTTTTCAGCTATAGCGGTAACCATTTTGTTTCCAAGATATTTAAAGCCGTTTTCATCACAGTTGGTCGAGCTCTCATATTTTGTGACAATGTAGATCGTATCACCGTTCGGTATAGTACCCGTGATCGCAGTTCCGGAACTGGTATCATATGTTCCGGTATAATATGCACTTCCCTGGGCAGAATTTGTGAGCGGTGTCAGGGTAAATCCGCTCAGTGAGCTGTTGTCCATACCATTATGTGTGTCACAATAATATATCCGCTTGGTCTCATCGGACATGTTGGCACCATTTCTGGAAAAAGCCTGAAGATTCAGTTCTTCCAGGGTGACAGTGGTAGGATCATCATCCGGATGAGTCTCCTGCCATCCTGCCAGTGCCGTATCAAAATCATTCTTCCACTTTGTAAAATCATCGCTAAAATAACGCTGCAGCTGGTTTACAAGATCAGCCTTGTCCGGTTTGTAAGGAGAAACATCCAGCCTGAATGTCGTAGTATTGCATGTCTGAACAAAAGAATTGTAATCTGCCTCAGATACATAATCGTATCCGGTTATTATGTTGGTCGTAAGGTCAAGGGCATCTACCGCATAGGTGTCATTATAATCGCTGACAACAGCCTGATTGGTCATGCCATTGATCGTATCAATATAGAACTGATACTGCCACATAAGCACCCAGTTATTATTGATCTTTGTTATCTGGTAAGAATAGAATTTGTCCGAATATCTCGTTGGATCAAGTTTTTCATCAACATCTGATGTCACATCGCCGTTTCTGGCTGCACTTTTATCAGCTTCATAATCAGGACCGGACCCCGTCTGTGACGGATTAACAGCCTGTGTAACACCGGACTTATCTGAAGGGATAGCCGCAACAAAAAGAGCACTGGCAAGCAGTATACCGCCCAGTGTCCGTCTTATGACCTTTCCGTTGCTCACAGGTCTGGAGGATTTCTTCTCGCCGGTGGCTTTGCTGCTTTTTGCAGATTTTGCAGATTTTTCAGCCTTTGCCGCCTCCGCCTCTTTCCTTCTTTTTTCCTCTATCCGTGCAGACTGTGCCGATACCACCTTTGGCTTACCGGTGGTATTGCTGCTTCCTGTCCTGCGTGTAGTCTGTCTGTTCTTTTCAGAATCTGAACGCATATCTCATCCTCCATATTGCAGTCACGGATAAGGCACTATGACTTATAATGCACTCATTTCTTCCGCTTACCTGCAAAACAGTTAATGCTCCTATATGTATTTATCGGCTATTTTATCCGCAAGCTTAAGTTTTTTCACTCACATCAAAAATCCCGGAAACCCTGAGATTTCCGAACAATTAATTGAATTATACAGTTTTACGTGGATTTCATCAAGAAAAATAAAAAATTATGTAAACAGAACTCAGCGAATCTTCTTTGCTACCACTACAAACCTTCCGTTTTCTTCCTGATAATCACAGGTGGACAGAGTAAGCAGCTGATCGCCATATACCGCAGTTACGCCGGTATCGTAATAGCTTGCCTCTTTCATCTCGTTCATATAGGAGTTGAATTCCTCTTCGGAATCGGCATTGATAAACTGATAATACTTGAAATTTACGTCCATATCATCATAAACACGGGACCTGAAAGCATACATAACCGCGTAGGTGCCGGTTTCGAATATGGTATCAAAACTTATAGTCGAATGTTTTTCATAAAAAGTTTTAGATTCATAATCGGAAAGCGATGAAAACATCCTGCCGCTGGTCAGATGATGCCCGTATATTATATAATTATCACTCCCCTTTATTAAATCACAGCCGCAATCCAGGAAAAGACATCCTGCCTTATCATCCTTCCTGTCAAAATTATGGGAAAGATAATATGTATTATCAGAATATTGCATTACAGGATAATCTATTTTCGTATTCGGTATGCTTATCCAGCCGATTATATCCCTGTTTGAATTATACAGAGTCTTGTACTGGTCCAGTATGTCAGGACGATCCACATCTTCCTCGCTGCTTATCCTGGCCACATATCCTGTCTCTACATTGCTCATTGCGTCAGAGCCGACAAGCTCTGAAAGCTGTTCCATACGACCGCCGTTCTTATCCGCAGAAGCATAATACCATATAAAATATCCTATGCATGCCACAGCAACCGATGAAAAAGCAAATATAAGAAGATTTCTGCGAAGCTTAATGCGCCGCATCTCCTTCTTTATCTGTTTCTGCATCTCCGGAGAATAATCATCCAACCCCTTCTGTCCTGCCGACGCTTTCTCTCTGCTGTCGGCGCTGCGCGCAGAAGTTTTCCCGGCGAGCTGTCCGCCTCCGTTCGCTGTCCTGCGTACTCCGGCACGCGTATCACTGCCTGTATTCAGTTTTCTTCCGTTATTCCTGTCCGTCATATATTAATGTCTAAACTTCCTGCTTGTTTATATACCACTGACTTCCCCGCCCCGGCATCCCGTCTGATGGTGGTGCATTTCGCCAAGACTATACGGTGTGGGAAGTTTTAACTAGTTATTATCTGTATAATGCCAGATGATAATGATATTCCTGCAAGTAGGAATATTGTACTTTGGTTATATCTTTTTTTCAAGAATTATAGTGTATAATAAACCCATGAGTAAACCCGGAGTATATGAGACAACAAAAAAAGACGGAACAGTATATTTCCGCACTTCTATCACCAGGAAGGGCAAGCATATTAGTCTCGGCAGTTTTGCGGATGAAGCAACTGCCTACAGGGCTTACCTTGAAGCCTGTGCACTTCTTGATGATCCGGCCATACATATAATAGACTATTCCGATGAGCACGCCCTGTCATTTGACAAATGGGTAAGCATTATAAACTTCCGGGACAACAGGATGTACATTTCAAATCCTATATATATCCTGAAAAAAATGTTCAATTATTATATATCTCCCACAGAAATACTGAAATTTGATGCAGATGAGCTTTTCTACTATTCGTCCCATAAAATAATGAAACGGGGCAGCCACTATTTTGTAGCCGATTACGGACTGCAGCTAAACATACGCAACCGCTACGGCATAAGAAGCTACGCTGTCGAAGGCCGGGACTACATTTTCCTGAACGGTGATATTCTGGACTTCAGATCAGCAAACCTTCAGGTGAATAATCGATTTATAGGAGTTACAAAAGAAATACACAAGGGAAAAAACGTTTACCGCGCAAGAATACATATAAAAGGGAATTACATCATCGGTGACTACCCTGACGATATCACCGCCGCCATAGCCTACAACAAAGCCGCGGACATCCTGAATATACGTGGCATAAAAAAAAATTACGCCAGAAACGATATTGCTGATATAAGTGAAAGCGACTACTGGCTGATATATAAGGATGTAAAAATATCTAAGGCAGTACGCACCTACCTCATGGAATAATCTTCGAAGCTCAAGATCATTCTTGCACCTCCGGCTATTCCGCCAACATCTCCGTTTAAGTCATATTCCCACATAGTGAAGGTATATGGATAAGTCGGCAGGTCGCTCACTTCAGACAGCCAGAATTCATAACCTATCATCGAACCCAGGGAATATTTCTGTATAAGTGTTTCTTTTGTTCCGTAAAGTATCGGATAATAGCCTGCTTCCTCAATTGCTTTCATAAAAGTTATTGCAGTATTCGTTCTTGGAATTTTCTCCATATCATCCATTCTGCCTTTTCCGACGCCGGCTTTTTCACCGGAAAGTGCAACCGGATACTCCAATGTAATGGAATTCTCACTTATAGTATTAAGCACGAATGTAGCCTCTTCATACGCTTCAGCGGTATTAACGGCAGCAGTCACAAAATAAACTCCGATATCCAGCCCGGCCTCCCTTGCCCTGGCATAGTTATCCAGAAAATTCTCATCAAGAGACATTTCCCCAGAAGCATATCCACGCTGTCCCAGCCTAAGCATCACGAAATCAACACCGGAAGATTTGAGCCTGTCAAAATCAACATAATCTTCATCTTTTGATATATCAACACCGGCATAGCTCTTTCTGCTGTTGTTTTCATAGTATTTCATAAACGGCTTCTGATAGACAAAACCTGCATTCTCGTATATATTTTTCTGCAGATAAGGATTTATCTCAACCCACTCTTCCGAACCGTCCGCATGGGTTATGAGCGTATGTTTGCCATCAGTTGCAGGATCTTCAGGCTCGGGAGTCGGCGTAGGGGTAGCCAAACCATCTGAAACAGATCCTTCTCCGTCATCTACCGGATAATCGTCCCAGAAATCAAGGTCAGATGCCGTAAGTGTACTTCCACTGATCAGTTCGTCAACCGACTGTCCCGATCTGGCAGCTTCCTCGCTTTCCAGTGCAGTTCTTGCCGCTGTACCGCTCCGGTTCGGGCTTTTTCCTTTGTTTGCTATTAGCACTACACCGAGAGTAATAAGCACAAAAAGTCCTATTATCACAATAGAACTTCTTACCGCCCGGGAAGATGCTTCCTGTCTGTAGGACTGCTCTCTCCTCTCTGCCTCATCAGCCGTATAATCATCTTCAAAATCATCATCTAGTCTCATGGATAAGATAATAGCACAAATTATAGTATTTTGTACCAATATCTTTTGATTTTATGCGCAAAATCTGCAATAATATAAATACACATTATACAAAAATAATCAGCTTTCCATGCAGAAAGGATCAAAATGAAGGTACTTAACGGAGATTTCACGGATATTGAACCCCAATACCCTATCGAAGCATTGCTGGAAGAAGACGAAACCAGAGAAGATATTCTTTTTCTCGATATCGAAACCACGGGTCTGACTCCCGAAAACTCAAACCTTTACATGATCGGTGCTGCCTACTTTAAGGATAATGGCTGGCACTACATACAATGGCTGGCTGAAAAATACGAAGAAGAACTTCAGATACTGAAAGCATTTGCTGAATTTTCCGACAGGTTTAAGCTTCTGATACACTACAACGGAAATCGTTTCGATCTCCCCTATCTGACAAAAAAATGCGCACAGTTCGATCTTGTATTTAACCTTGAGGGATTCCGTGGCCTTGATATTTACAGAAGGATTTCCGGATATAGGGACATACTCGGTCTTCCTGACGTAAAGCAGAAGACTATTGAAGCTTTTCTCGGTCTTGACCGTGAAGATATATACTCCGGCGGAGAACTAATAAGCAAATACCATGATTTTGTATGCTATGGAGACCAGAAACTCCTTACAGAGCTTATTCTCCACAACCGCGAGGATATCAAAGGCATGCTTATCTGTTTATCCATGCTCTCATATCCTGATATGTTCCTTAAACCGGTTCGTGTAATGGGAGTAAGAGCAAATTACTATGATGATTCCAGAAAAAAACGCTGTCAGGAAATAATAATGAAGCTTCGTTTTTCATCCCCTCTGCCTAAACCGCTTTCATTCAGAGGGCTTGGCTGCTTCTTTTCCGGGAGCAGTATAGATGGAGTATTAAAGGTTCCTCTCTATGAAGAAGAAATGAAGTATTTCTATGCGAATTTCCGTGATTACTATTACCTTCCCGCAGAAGATATTGCAATACATAAGTCCATTGCTACCTTCGTTGACAAGGAACACAGAATACAGGCAAAAGCCTCAAACTGCTATACCAGGAAAAAATCACTCTTCCTTCCTCAGTGGGATGTTATTTTCTCTCCTTTCTATAAAAGGGAATATAAATCAAAAGAGATATTCTTTGAACTGACAGACGAGTTCAAGACCAGCCGCAGCGGATTCAACCTGTATGCTGAGCATGTGCTTTCTGCCATGTTCGAGTATGGTGAGAGATAGATTCCCCGTATATATATGACAGCCACAAAAAAATCCCATCGTTCCGGCAGAACTGATGGGATTATCTGATTTTATGTTTATGATCTAAGAATTAAACCTTACTTTTCATATACAACTCATTATCTTAAACCTTTTTCTCATAAAAGAATGAGTTCTTACGTACATAATTCATTGACTTGTAGTTGATTATCTGCTCCGTACTGCCGATGAAAAGTACGCCTTCATTTACCAGGGACTCATTAAAACGCCTGAAAACATCATCTTTGGCTTCTTCTGTAAAGTATATCAGTACATTTCTGCATACGATCATATGGTAGTCTTTGGGATAGTTTTTTTCCAGCAGGTTCGCCTGCTTAAATGTAACCCTGCTCTTTATCTCATCACTTATTTTGTATGACGTTCCGACCTTTTCAAAATACTTATCCTTAAATTCCTTTGGAACACCCTTTATGGATTTTTCTCCATATATACCGTTTTTTGCCTGAGCAAGTATCTGATTATCGATATCTGTGGCGTATATACGGATCATGTTTAGCGGAATATGCTTTGAAAGTGCCATAACAAGTGAGTAAGGCTCATCACCTGTGGAACAGGCAGCCGACCAGATCTTCAGATTCTTTCCGAATTTCCTTATAAGTTCCGGAATTACTTCCTTGTCCAAAAACTCCCACTGATCAGGATTCCTGTAGAATTCGGACACATTTATGGTCATATAGCCAAGAAACTCTTCTCTAACGTCCTTATCATTCTTAACATGATCACAGTACTCCTCATAACCGCTATACTTTCTTTTGGTTATAAGCGTATCCAGACGACGTTTCATCTGATTTTCTTTATAAGCATTCAGATCCACACCCGTGATCTGCATTATGCGCTTTTTCAGATATTCATAATCCCTGTCATTACTTCCAGCCATAATATATAACCCCTTTCCTATGATCGATCCTCGCAGACAAATTTTTCCGGCAATTTTCCTGTCAGATTACTGATACACCGCAGGCTTAAACCACCTTACGCGCTGCCAAGATAATAAAAAACAGGACTCACCCAATGAGCAAGTCCTGTAAGTATTAAACAGGATTATTCAGCATCCCCATTATTACCGGACTCGGCACCAGCCTCTTCTTCCTCTTCTTCGGGAGCAAGCTCTTTCATACTGAGGGAAATCTTATGATCGGCAATATTTACATCAACGATCTTAGCCTCGATCTCATCTCCTACACTAAGTACATCAGCAGGCTTTTCGATTCTCTTGCGGCTGATCTGTGATACATGAAGCAGTGCATCAACGCCTTCTGAAAGCTGAACGAAAGCACCGAAATCAGTCATTCTGGCAACCTTGCCCTTAACGATTGCACCAACAGGGAACTTGTCAGCTACATCAAGCCAGGGATTGTTCTCATCAAACTTAGCAGAAAGAGCAACCTTCTCGCCTTCGATCTTCTTAACGATAACCTTTACGGTATCGCCCTTCTTGTATACATTCTGAGGATAATCAATCCTGCCCCAGCTCATTTCCGAGATATGAAGCAGACCATCGATTCCTCCGATATCTACGAAAGCACCGAAGCTTGTAACATTCTTAACCGTACCTTCTACGATATCACCTTCCTGAATCCTCTGCAGAGCCTCTTCCTTTTCCTTATCATGACGCTCTTTAAGAAGAGTCTTGCAGTCACCGATATATCTGTGCTTTGCAGGAACGAACTCACTCATATAGAACTCAATTTCCTGATCAGCAAATACATTAAGATTCTTGGTAAATACATCCGATGCAAGGCTTGCAGGAATAAATACTGAAACCTCATCAACAACAGTCACCAATCCACCCTTTACAACATCAGTAACTTTGGACTTAAGAACTGTATGATTGTTGTAAGCATCCTCAAGAACCTTGCTGATCTTCTCGGATGCAACCTTCTTGTGTGAAAGGACAACCTGACCGTCTCCGTCGTTAAGCTTAAGTACTTTAACACTCAAAGTGTCTCCAACCTTCACAGCCTCGGTAAGATCAATGGATGCATCATTGCTGTATTCGTTCTTTGTAACGATTCCGTCTGACTTATAACCGATGTTAACAGCTATTTCGTTAGGTGTAACGGAGAGTACCTTTCCTTCAATAATGTCACCTGTGTGGACATTTTTGAATGAATCTTCCAATAATTGTTCAAACTCGCTTTTTGTCGTTTCGGACATAGTTTTGAACCTCCTCAATAATATTATTTGGGGTGGAAGCCCCCGCTGTAATTCCTACCGAACCGTCAGAATCAAAATCAGTCTGAAGCAGGTCATCAAGCTTGCGGATGAAGTACGTTTTCTTGCATTCCTCTAAGCATATCTCATACAGTCTCCTGCTGTTGGAACTCTTGAGGTCGCCAATAACGATCATCGAGTCAACCTCTGATGCAATACTGCGTGCTTCCTTCTGATGCTTTTCTGTCGCATTGCAGATAGTATTCACAACATTACTATTGTATATTTTATTTTGTAAGATTTCAACAATTTTTTCAAACTTTTTGTAATTAAATGTTGTCTGGCTGACAATGCATACAGGAAGTGATGTTTTAGGCATAAAAGCATCAGCTTCTTCCTCTGTCATTACCACTGAATAAACTCCGCGGCACCACCCTACTATCCCCTCTACCTCAGGGTGTTTTGGGTTTCCGATGATCACTATCTCGCTGCTTTCGCTTTCCTTATCGACTATATCATGGATCCTTTTTACAAACGGACAGGTCACATCTATATAATCAATGCCTTTTTGTTCAAGCAGCTCAATAATATTGCGCCCCACACCATGGGAACGCAGTATCACAGTACCGGATTTAAGATTCTTAAGCTCTTCCTCGGTATCAAGCACCCGGACGCCCTTATCCGCAAGAGCGCCTATAACCTCGTCATTATGGATAACCGGCCCATAGGTATATATCTCTCCGCCTGTCTCCGCCATTTCAAAGGCTTTATCCACTGCTTTCTTTACCCCGAAACAAAATCCGGCGGTTTTTGCTACTGTTACATCTGACATATGGCAATCCTCTGAAAACTAAGTACAAAAAATGTAATTTATACGATCCGCTCGTTCACAATATCCAGTAATCTCCGGTGTACCTCATCTATTCCCATATCCGAAGTATCCACGAGCACTGCGTCATCAGCCTGCTTAAGGGGAGCTATCTCGCGGTTCATGTCACGCTCATCACGCTCTATGATATCTGCTTCTATCTCTGCCAGATCACATTTTTCTCCCTTTGCGGTCAGTTCGTCATAACGCCGCTTTGCCCTTACTGCACTTGAAGCAGTAAGATAGATTTTAACCTTCGCATCGGGTAAGACCACGGTTCCGATATCCCGGCCATCCATTACCACACTCTTGCTCTTTGCAAGCTTGCGCTGGAGTTCCACAAGCTTTGTCCTTACATCAGGATTTTTACTGGTGATGGAAGCCATACGGCTCACTTCCTCAGTGCGGATGAGACCGTTCACGTTTTCTCCATTGAGAAGAACCACTTGCTCTCCGTCAGCAAAATCGATGGATATATCCGCATCCTGACATGCTTTGCCGACACCTTCATTATCTTCAGCAGATATTCCTTTTTTGATCATGTACAAAGCCATTGCACGATACATTGCACCCGTATCAACATATATCACTCCCAGTCCTGAGGACAGCCTCTTCGCGATAGTGCTTTTTCCCGCTCCTGCAGGTCCGTCAATTGCTACTGCATAAATCTTTTCCGACATATTTCTCCTTTCCGCCATATATGGCACTCACAAAGAAAATCTGCAGCTACAGGCTGCAATTTGCACTTAATCCCACCAGTAACTTCCAAAAAATCTATCTATATGGTCACCGTTAATGCCGACCTCAAATACCCCTGAAAGTGCCGGTCCTTCCGCAATATACGCATCCGGATCATTTACTGAAAGATCATAATTCCTTATGAACCAGTCGATCGGTTTATCGCCTGCTTCATAATTTGCAAAAACGGCCGTATCACAGGTATCATCAAATACGGTATTCCGGTCAATCTCAAGGTTCATTATATATCCGGCCCCCACATCTTCGCAGCCGGGATACCAGACATTTGTCTCCGAAACCTGCGCATCCTTTATGACAACTTTGTCGCTCGAAACATCAAACTTAGTATCACCGTAATTAATATAGACCACGGAAATAAACTTACGGACACCTGTAAATTTTACATATGCATCCGGATAAGAAGTCTTAACTGCCTCCAATGCGGCCTCTGCCTCTGCTTCGCTTCCATACCTTCCTGCTGTCACACAGTAAAAAGGCTTGCTGTTAAGCTTTTCCCACTCCGGAGAATATGTAACATAGCTGTCGAATCCGAGATCGTAAAGAGCCATTGCTTTTTCTACAGCCTTTTCCTCATCCTTATCCGCTGCGATCCATACGCCGTAAAAGCCCTCTGCGTATTCACCGAACGTCTGCGTAGGATCATTCCAGGTTATGACCTCATCTGCTGTAATAAGAGGAATATCATCCGATTCAACACGTGAAAATCTCATTTCACCGGATAGAACATACGGTTCAGCATATTCATCAGCCTTAAGTATCAGCTCGCCGCCGCTTACTTCATATGACGCCGAATAATCACACGGCATGCTGCCGCATCCGAGCATAGCAAGTGTTGAAGATATGATTCCATTTGAAGTTTCATATCCGCCGGCCGCATATACCACCTCACTGTCAGGAGATTTCTGATATACATAGAAATTATCTCCGCTGAATTCAAGATATACAGGATACTCACCTTCATATGCACACCAAACTCCCTGAAGGTCTGTTTCACCGGCTCCACCATCGTCTTTTAAATACGGAAAAACATCTTCTACACGTTCGTCTTTAAGAAAAAGTCTTCCTCCGTATTCTTCAGGGCATAAAAATTCTTCATTATCAAAATTTTCAAAAACAAGCCCGTCATCCGTAAGCGTGATGGTGCCATCCTGTCCTCTGTCCCAGTATTTTCCTGCCTGCGACATAACAGAAAACCGAAGTTCCTTTACCCGGACGGAATCTCCATCCGTACTTTCCATTTCAGACGCATCATAAGGAATGAACTCACTTGCCCAGAAGCTGTAGCTTTCAAGCTCGGTCTCATCAGCCATTGCGTAACCGCAGAAAGCATATAAGTTATCACCGAAAGTAAATACGTTCATTATCAGGAATTCATCATCTCCCATATCTCCGGAGCCATAATGATAGCTGTATTTACCACACATACGCTGAGCCAGACTTTTGCCCTGATCTGATAGTGTGAGATTCCCCGATGACGGGTCATATTCTTCGACGGTTTCACTTCCTTCCGATACATCGCTTGTATCCGCACTCTCCGTTTCTTCTGTTGCAGTAAGTACCTCTTCATCCGCATTACCGGCATTCGGCATAGCACAGCCCGTGATCATCACGGCTGTCAGCAGGCATGCAACTGTTTTGAACAAATAATTATCCGTCATCCGTTTTTCCTCAATATGTAAATCCGCACACATGGGCCTTCAGTTCAGCAGAAATACCGTCTATTGATTCTGCTCCGCTAAGCACATCCTCTGATGCACTCACAAGCACTCCGGTATCTTCCGCAACACTTAAAACACCCTGGGCGTTTTCATCAACAGCACGGTCAATATCGCTTATAGCCTCACTTATGTTCTGTATGGTACTGCTGATATCTTTGTTGTCATTTGCGATAGATGACATAGCCTCATAACACTCATTGAGTGATGCTATGTAATCTTCAATAAGCGAATTTTTTTCTTCTGAATTTTCGCTTGAGATCTTGAGCATGATATCAGAAAGCTCTTCTGCAGCCTTTACCAGCTGGTCTACAACCCCCAGCACATCCTCTGAAACTTTCTGGATATCTTCAGCCATGCTTGATGAATTGTCCGCAAGTGAACCTATCTCACCGGCTACTACTGCGAATCCCCGGCCGGCTTCGCCTGCTCTTGCAGCCTCGATCGAAGCATTAAGAGACAGGAGATTTGTCTGGGTAGCCACTTCCGCTATTCCCTGAGTCATGACGCGTATCTCTTCTACTTTCTTTGTGTCCTTTATCCTGTCACGAAGTCTTTCAATCGCATCATTCAAACGTTCCAGCATCTTTTCGTCACTGATCTTTATCTCATCCTTCAGACGGTCTATCTTTTCAAGACTTTCGTTGATATCGGCAGTCTTTTCCTCCGCATTCTGACTTACATGCTCGGTAAGCTCAGTAATGTCAGCAATCTGCTTTGCTACCTGATTTGTGGATTCTGAAGTGATCTTTGATGTGGCACTCATCTCTTCCATAACATTCGAAATGGAATTTACATTATCTGACGTCCTTCCGGCAGCTGCTTTCAGATTCTCAACATTTTCTACAAGCTGGTCTGAAGCACCGTTAACATCTTCTATGATACCTGCCATTGCATTTTTAAGTTCGTTGACAGCGTGAACCAGATGACCGATCTCATCCTTTGCCCCTGTAGTGATATCAGCAGACAGATCTGCCTTTCCGCTCTTAACTCCGTCACTCAGTTTTTTTATCTTCCTGCTGGCATCAGTTATGGGAGCAGCTATGATACTTCCTGCAACGATCGCAACTACTACAGCAGCGATAAGGCAAAGCACGATAACGATAATGATATAGCGCTTGAGCGAATTGACTATATCGTCAAAATTTGATGCAGGAGAAACGAAATAGATCACCCAATCGGTCTTTTCCAGATTCCTTGCGGTAACATATTTATCTTCGCCATCATAATCCTCTATGGCATCAGCATCATCAGATGATGATGCAGTAACATAGTCAATCCCCAGATCATTTACAGTCATTATCTTTTCCGGTGTTGATTCAAAATCATCATTGGGATGATAGATCATGCTGCCGTCTCCTGTAGCAACAAAGATATATCCGCCATCCTCATCCGATGCAAGACTGTCTATACCGGTCAAAAGGCTTCCGATCAGCACATCGTATGCGATAACACCTTTTCTTTTTCCATAATCAAAAGATTTCGATATGGTAACAACCAGCTCGCCGGAATCCGCATCCACATAGGGATCGCTGAAAACATATTCGCCAGCTTCCGCAAATGCATCCTTGTACCAGTCCCTTGTCCTGCCATCATAATCATCATCCGGCACCCAGCCGGATCCGCTCAAGAACAGCCCGTCATCAAACTGAACATATACATCATAGGACATCTCGTTGGCTGCATTCAGTCCCTCAAGAGTACCTGTCAGGGATCTGCTTAATACAGCATCCGAGTTCTCATCTTTTAGTGCACTGATAACAGTATCTGCACCGGCTACGGTGTTGGTTGCATCAGAAAGCCACCTGTCGATAACAGACGCGTAATATTCCGTTTGTACATTATAATTTTTGTTAAGCAGTCCCTCGTAGCGCGATTCCGCCTGTTTGATAGTAACCACGCCCTCGATAACAAGCAGTACAACAATAAGAGCTGCAATTATCAGTGTCAGTTTCACCTTTAAACTTTTTATCATGCTCTATTCACCCCCCTTTATAATTTTTACAGCCCCAGAAATAGTGCGGAGCTGCATCAATCATCAGTTCAAATTATACCACAATCAAATTGTGACAGATTAATTATTATTTTCGGAGCTTAACTCAGCCGGCGGTTCCGCTGCCGCAATCCCGGCTGCGTGCCCCGTAGACCAGGCAATCTGAAGATTAAAACCTCCCGTATATGCATCAACATCCAGCATTTCTCCTGCAAAGAAAAGACCTTTCGCCAGCTTCGATTCCATGGTATGTGGATCCACCTCATTAACATTCACCCCACCTGATGTTATTATGGCCTCGTTAAAATCCCTTGTGCCACTAACAACAAAATGCATCCCTTTCAGATTCCGGACAATAGCCTGTCTCTCTTCCCGTGTTATCTTATTAACAGGCTTTTCCGGATCAATGCCTGCAATATCAGGAAAAACATCCCGCATCTTTCCGGGAACCAATGCAGCAATATAATTTTTGAATAATTTATTTCCATTTGCCTCAAACTCTCGGATTATTCTTTTTTCAAGCTCTTCAGCCTTTACAGCAGGCTTTAAATCTATGTACAGATCCGCCGTTTCTCCGTTCACACACACATTCTCGTTATGACCGAAATCATTTGATTTATCGAATTTCTTTGACTGATCTTTTTTTATCGCATTATTTGCATCAAGCATCTTGGATAAACCGCCGTATTTCCTGCTGTATTCAGAGGATGCCGTCAGGATAAGAGGACCGCTTATACCAAAATGTGTAAAAAGAAGCTCTCCAAAACCTTCTGATATAGTCTTTTTTCCCAGCTTTAACTCTATGCTTACATTTTTTAAAGCAAGCCCTTGCATATTCCTGCAGTTTTCGTCTTTTATAACCAACGGAACCAGCGCCGGATGCAGGGGCTTAATGCTATGTCCGAAAGTAGTCAGTATCCTGAAGAAATTACCATCAGAACCTGTGACGGGATATGACACTCCACCCGTAGCCACAATAACGGCATCGGCGTACATTTTTTCTCCGTTTTCAAGCAGCACACCCTTTACAAGGTATTTTTGCTGCAGTTTCTTCTTTTTTTCTTTTTTCGTAGTATTTTGCTCAGCACGAAATTCGTTTTGTATGACATTTTCTTCCAGGTATAGACCAGCATCCTGTTCCCCCGCATCTGCATCATCTGACAAAACACAGGCTTCTCTGAGAAGCCCGGCCACACGACAGTTTTTTAAAAATCTAACGCCGTTATTTTTTAGTTTTCTTTCAAGAGCAGAGATCACATCCGCAGACTTATCAGACACGGGAAAAACACGTTCCGCCCTTTCCGTCTTTAGCTGACAGCCATTTTCCTCAAAAAACTTCTTAACCTCATCATGATCAAAGGAATACACGGAACTGAATAAAAATTTAGGATTGCTTACTACATGTGAGAAAAATTCATCCGTCGGGCAGTCATTTGTAAGATTACATCTACCCTTTCCTGTTATAAACAGTTTCTTTCCGGCCTTCTCATTTGACTCCAAAAGTGTTACAGCGACTCCTTTTTCGGACGCTGCTATAGCGGCCATCATCCCGGCAGGCCCCGCTCCTATTACTATTATCTTTTTCATTTTTCTTTCATTTCCTTATTGTTTTACAAAAATCTATATTTTTGCACGAAACCATGCATCGTCTCTCCATTTTCATTTTTGATCGTGCTATACTGTGAGTCTGGGTGATTATTAATTATAATATCCATATAAACATATAAATCAGAAACAAAACGACCTAAAATCTGCTGTATATGACGAGAGGAATACATATCCATGAAAAAAATCATAATAGTTTTCGCTATAGTATTATTTTTAGCCGCAGTACTGACCGGTGCTTTCATTCTTCACCTGAACAAGCAGATGAAATGGGACATCCATGAGCCTATGGATGCAGCTGAACAGGAAGATTTCAGTTACAGGGCTTTGCTTCCACAGACAGCCGGCATATGGGAACGCTATGGCGAACGCGGACTGCGTGATGCAGAATACATGCTGGAAAGCCGCATGTTCGGAAGCCCTGACGAAATGTACAATGCCCTGCCTGCAGACTATGCAGAAGGCATTGACGAATCGTTAAAAAATGTAACATCAGAAACATCCACCGATCTTTACGGGAATACCGTTGAAAGGATTCAGATACAGTACCTTCCCATTGCCACTAAGGACGAGCTGCCAAAAAAATATGAATACTACACCTACGGCTGCTTTATTAAATATTATATCCTTGACTATGGTAACGGCTGTTACAGGATTGCAGTGGATATAGCTACCACATAAGTTCCGACTCACATCCCGTCTGCCAGCTCATCTCCCCTGTAAGTCTGCAGGCCGTTCCAAAGAGCTTCCATCTGCTCGAGATTATTCTTAACGAAGGTCTCATCATTTATATAGAGTCCCACTATAAGCGCATTGATCACACTCATAGGCGCCACAAGCGAATCCGCGATCGATATCATGTCGGATTTTGCCCAGAGATTGCATGATGAATACATATTCATAGGCGAGTACTCAGAATCTGTTATCGATATGAGCCTGGCCTTTTTTTCATTTCCATACTCCATAGCCTTTAGCGTGCGCATTGAATATCTTGGAAAGCTTATACCTATGAGGACATCATCATGGTTAAGCCAGAAAAGCTGCTCATAGATCTCGCTTATATTCATGCTGTCGATCACTTTTACGTCGGGGCGGATCATATTAAGATAAAATCCCAGATATGAAGCCAGAGGTGCACAGGTCCTGATACCGATCACATAAACATGAGCAGCTTCCTTTATTAGCTTAAGAGCCATGTCATACACGCTGGAATCAACCAGGTGTATCGTATCAACAATATTCTGTGCATCCGAAACCAGCACTCCCTTTAATATCTCATTTCTGTTCTTCCTATAGTGAACAGTTGAATTCTGTGCCTTATTTGTAAGCTTGGACTGAATATGGCTTGCCACTTCCTTCTGAAAATCAGAATAACCGCTATATCCCAGCATAACTGCAAAACGTACTACCGTGGACTCACTTGTTCCACAGGCCTCCCCCAGCTTTGCAGCGGTCATAAAAGCAGCCTTATCCGGGTGGTTTAAAACATAGTCTGCAATCTTCTTATGCCCCTTGCTCATACTGTCATATAATGCATTTATTTCATCTATCATGATTCCCCTTCCTGCCGCTTTTAAGCGACACCAGCAGATTTTCTGTGCTTATATAGCATTCATGTTCCGGCGTTATGCTTTGCTGACATCTTCCCTGCACCGATCCCACAATACAAAAAAAATCCCGCGGGCAGATTGCCCACGGGAATAATGATAACACAAACCGATTACAATAATCAATCAGACAGGATATGCTCCGTTGGCTGTATCAGCCTTCTTTGCATCAACCTTCTCCTGCTGAGCCTCACGATACTTGAAGAACTCTGTAGCAACCTGAGGGAAAAGTGCATATGAAAGCACATCCTCATCCTGCTGCTTATACTGTTTCATTTCTTTCTCTATAGACTCAAGCTCAGGCTCTGTATGACCTGTTGCCTCAGCACTTCTAGCTGTAGAACGAGGCTCACCGGGAATAACCTTATCGATAACCTCCTGATTCATAGGCTTAACAGTCTGACCATAGTTACCACGAAGAAGATCCTTGAACTCACCTGTAGCCATCTTGTATCTCTCGCCCATCAGTACATTGAATATAGCCTGTGTACCAACGATCTGTGATGAAGGTGTAACCAGAGGAGGCTCACCGCAATCCTTACGAACACGGGGAATTTCCTCAAGTACATCATTGTACCTGTCCTCGGCATGCTGCTCTTTCAGCTGGCTTACCATGTTGGAAAGCATACCGCCGGGTACCTGATAAAGCAGAGTCTTGATGTTAACACCGAGCACCTTGGTGCTCATAAGACCGCTCTCAATGCACTGCTCACGGTAAGGTCTGAAGTAATCAGCTATCTCAGCAAGGAGATTCTGATCAAAACCTGTATCATAAGGTGTTCCCTTGAAGGTCTCAACCATAACCTCTGTAGCAGGCTGAGATGTACCAAGAGCAAAAGGACTGATAGCACAGTCGATAACGTCGACACCTGCCTCAACAGCCTTAAGATATGTCATTGATGCAACACCCGAGGTGTAATGTGTATGAAGCTGGATAGGAAGCTTTGTGCTCTCCTTTAATGTCTTAACAAGTTCAGCAGCCTTGTAAGGAACAAGGAGGCCTGCCATATCCTTGATACAGATAGAGTCAGCACCCATCTCCTCTATCTTCTTAGCCATGTCAGCCCAGTACTCAAGAGTATAAGCATCACCCAGTGTATATGAAAGTGCTATCTGGGACTCACCGCGGCCTTCCTGCTTTTTAATCTTATTTGTAGCATCAACAGCAGCCTGAAGGTTACGGATATCATTAAGACAGTCAAATATACGTATTACATCAATACCGTTAGCTATTGACTTCTCAACGAAAGCATAAACCACATCATCCGCATAAGGACGATATCCTAAGATGTTCTGTCCTCTGAAAAGCATCTGAGTCTTTGTATTCTTAAGACCATCACGGATCTTTCTGAGTCTCTCCCAGGGATCTTCCTTAAGGAATCTGAGGGAAGCATCGAATGTTGCGCCGCCCCAGCACTCTATTGAATTATATCCGACTTTATCAAGCTTATCGAGTATCGGAAGCATTATCTCTGTCGGCATCCTGGTAGCTATCAGTGACTGATGTGCATCACGGAGAACAGTCTCCGTAATCTTTACCGGCTTTTTTGCAATATTTTCTTCAGCCATTATATTTTCCTCCTATTGTGTATTGTCTGATTCTGTTTCGTCACGTATCGCAATCGTAAACACATACTGCGATCACTCCGTCCCGGTTACTGCTTTTTTGCAGTTAACCGATATGCGCCGTAATACATTTATGCCTGTCAGCAGTATGTACACATTCTGACACACGCCGGCTGCTATATTCAGAATACCCCGAATATAGCCATGAATGTTCCGGCCGCAACCGCAGTACCGATAACACCCGCTACATTAGGTCCCATAGCATGCATGAGCAGGAAGTTTGTAGGATCTGCCTCTGCACCGACCTTCTGTGACACCCTGGCCGCCATGGGAACTGCCGATACTCCGGCTGAACCTATGAGAGGATTTACCTTTCCGCCTGTAGCAACGCACATTATCTTTCCGAACAGCACACCTGCCGCAGTACCAAATGCGAATGCCACCAGACCGAGTAAAACGATGAAAAGTGTATCTGTATTAAGGAATGCCTCAGCACTTGTAGTAGCACCTACTGATGTACCAAGTATGATAACAACTATGTACATGAGAGCATTTGACGCTGTCTCTGTCAGCTGTCTTACAACTCCTGACTCGCGGAACAGGTTACCTAACATAAGCATACCGATAAGAGGAGCTGTTGTAGGAAGAACCATTGATACCACGATAGTAATGATTATCGGGAAAAGGATCTTTTCAAGCTTAGTAACAGGTCTTAACTGTCCCATCTTGATAGCTCTTTCCTTCTTGGTGGTAAGGAGCTTCATGATAGGCGGCTGAATGATAGGTACCAGTGACATATAGGAATATGCCGCAACAGCGATAGGTCCAAGATACTTGGTCTGCTCCAGCTTACCTGCAAGGAAGATTGAAGTAGGACCATCTGCACCACCTATGATTGAAATAGCAGCGGCTGCCTTGTCATTGAAATCAGCCCATCCCATAGCGCCTGCAAAAAGTGCTCCGAAATAAGCCGCAAAGATACCGAACTGAGCAGCAGCACCCAAAAGGAAACTCTTGGGATTTGCGATTAGAGGACCAAAATCGGTCATAGCGCCTACACCCATGAAAATGAGTGAAGGAAGAATAGCCCACTCATCAAGCATATAGAAATAATAAAGCAATCCACCAACACCATTCGGAGAGTCTTCTATGCTCATCATGATATCCGGATAAATATTAACCAGCAGCATACCGAAAGAAATCGGAACTAAAAGCAGCGGTTCAAATTCAAAACGGATAGCCAGGAATAAGAACAGGAGAGCCACGCCGATCATGATCAGATTTTTATAGGTAAAATCCGGATTCATGAAAGCCATCTGGTTAAGCAGATTTTCTAAAATCTCACCCATTGGTTTACTAACCTCCTAAAAATTTGCTTCAATAACTGTTAGTTGAGAGTTGCAAGTACCTGGCCTGCGTCAACAGAATCACCAACTGCACAGTTAATGCTGGCAACAGTTCCGTCCTGAGGTGCAACCTGAGGGATCTCCATCTTCATAGCTTCAACAATAAGCACTGCGTCACCCTTCTTTACTGCATCGCCTACATTCTTTTCAATCTTGAATACCTTACCAGCTGCACCGGCTTCAATCTTTACAGATCCTGCGCTGCCGCTTGCTGCTGCAGCCTTGGGTGCTGCTTTGGGAGCTGCCTTAGGTGCTGCCTTGGGAGCTGCTGCAGGAGCTGCACCGCTTCCGGCACCCTCCTCTACTGTTACGTCATATACACTGCCGTTTACGGTTATTGTATAATTTTTCATTTGTATTTCCTCCTGAAATGATTTGTGTTAATTGATTATCTTACCTTGCGGATGCTTCTTACAACAAAACCATCTGTTGTAGATTCACCCTCATACGCCGCAATAGCCGCTGCAATGACAGCAACCAGTTCAGTATCATCTGTATCAGTCTCTTCGCGGGTAATAATATCCTCTATCGTCTTTTCAACAACCGCAGGTGCAGAAGGCTCTTTCTTTTTGCCCATTTCCTGCAGCTTAGGAATAATGCCCATAGCCGTTATTATGAAAGAAATAACGATAAGCATTACAAACACGGTGCCCATACCGATAGCAGTATTGATTCCGGCTTTCTTCATTGACTCACCAAGAGTAAGGTCCACATTGGTAGTAACACTTGTAATGTGGCGATTGTCATCAAAGATGATCTCCATGCTTCCGTTACGTACAGAGCCCTTAAGGGGTATTGTAACTATAGCCTCATCTTCAGTAACATCGATTTTCTTTTCAAGAGAGCCGTCTGCAGCCGTTACAGGCTGGGGATCACCGATCTCAGCAACCGAATCTTTATATGACTCCGCTGCTTTCGTCAGAGTCCTGGCATCCAGATAGAAACCAAAACTCTTTCTGAAAGCCTCACCCTGATCATTATTTTCATCGTCAGTCACCTGGCTTAAGATAGCAAGATCTTCAGCATGCTCAGGTGCAGAAGCGATCATCACATAATTATAGACCATATCAGAGATTGACATTATCTGTGCAATCTCTTCCTGTGTCTGTATGCGCGTCGGCTCCTTTTCATTTCCGCATGCGGTCAGACCAACGAGGCAGATCAGCGTGAGTAACAGAATACTCAATTTTTTTCTCATAATCAAAACCTCTCCTTAGCTTTATGCAAATAACATTTCGAATGCGTAAACAAGATGCTTTCTCGTATCAGCAGGATCGATGATGTTGTCTACATAACCACGCTTTGCAGCAGACTCAGCGCTGTTCTGAAGTGCGGCATATTCCTTAGCCTTTTCATCGATAGTTGCTGCATCCTTTCCGTCATACATAAGCTTAGCAGCAAGCTTTGCATCCATAGGACCGATCTCAGCATCAGGCCATGCATATGTAAGGTCGCACCCCAGTCCCTTTGAATTCATTACAGCATAAGCAGATCCCAGTGCTTTGCCTGTTATAAGGTTTACTCTTGCCACATCACAGTTTGCGAAAGCATGTGTAAGCTCAGCCACCGCCCTTGCCACACGCTTCTCGGAACACATGCATGCCTTGAAACCTTTAACATTGGTAACGGTAAGAACAGGGATTCCGAAGCTGTCGCAGAAATATACGAAATCTGCAGCCTTGGAAGCACCGTTTGCGGAAATGACAGCATCAAACTTTTCAGCCACCTTTCCGTCATCACCGATAATCTCGGTCCTGTTAGCAACACAGCCTACCGTCATGCCATCAAGAAGGATGAAACCTGTAACCATATCCTTGGCATAACCGGCCTTGCACTCTATAAAATCATTATCATCAGCAATCTGTGAAAGAAGAATTGAAGTATCTCCGATAGCACCGGTGATATCCGGTGTCTTTCTGTTCAGATCATCATTTGTATCCGTAACAGCCAGCTCCTCATTGTTGGAAGGCAGTATGGAAACAAGTTTTCTTATGGATGCATAGATTTCATCGGCGCTTCCGACGAAATCAGCATTACCTGACTCCTTGCCCTGGAATTCAGCAGAAGAAGTATCGCATTTTTCCGTGTAGTTTCCATCAACTGAATTAGGAGAATTTACAAAAAGCTTGCCTTCCTTTTCTTCCATGAATGTGAAATCACTCATAGCTGTAGAAAAAGCAAGTCCGCCTCCGCAGTTGCCGAATACAGCCATGATCTGAAGTACAACACCCTTTGCATAAGCCTGCTTGCTGTAAATCTCTGCAAGTGCATTGAGGGCATCTGTTGACTCCTGCAGTCTAACGCCGGTGGAATCAATGATACCTACTACCGGTGTACCGGTCTTAAGTGCCAGATCATAAAGTCCTGTGATCTTTTTGGCATGCATCTCGCCTATGCTCCCGCCGAGAACAGCTGCATCCTGGCTGAATACATAGACGGGCTTTCCTTCAATGCTTCCGTATCCGGTAACAACACCGTCTGACGGAGCAAAGTTCTGTTTCAGATCAAAATCGGTAGCACGTGCCGTCACCTTTGCACCGATCTCAACGAAACTTTTGTCATCGAGCAACGCATTAATGCGATCACTCGCCGAGCCTGTTGAACTACTCATCCTTTTACCTCCACTTGATTACTTTAGATATTTTGTAAAATGTTATGGTCAGATAAATGACCTTTTACATATTCACACGCAAAGTCGATTATAACACAAAGAACCTTCAAATAATAGGAAAATTTTGTATTTTTTCAGATATCAATTTTTCAGATATCTACGATTATTCCTGTATCGTCATCGTCATCATTGTCTCCTCCCAGAGCTTCCTTCTCTGCCTCAGCCTTGAAAGTTTCTTTCAGGTCCTCACTCATCTCTGGAAGTTCGCTTATACTCGAGACACCAAAAGCCCTTAAGAACTGCTCCGTGGTACCGAACAGCAACGGTTTGCCGGGAGCCTCAAGCCGTCCGACTTCCTCTATGAGTTCATATTCAACCAGACGGTTTATGGCATGATCTGCACTTACGCCACGAATCTTTTCAATTTCAGATTTAGTAACAGGCTGTTTATAGGCCACGATAGAAAGAGTCTCGATGACGGAGTCGGTAAGAGAATACCTCTTAGGATGCTTCGCAAGCTTGACTAACCGATCGTAGTATTCAGCCTTTGTACCCAGCTGAAATGAATCCTCAAGGCGGACGATATTTATACCTCGTCCTTCATCAGCATACTGCTTTTCAAGATTGACAACAGTTTCTTCAAGTTCTTCCTCCGTAAGGCACAGCACTTCGCAGAGTCTTTCTGCTGAAACAGAATTTCCGTAAGCAAACAGTATCGCTTCAAGGGCTGCTTCCGGGTGTGCCGGTCTGGTCACAGCCTGAGCATCGTCATCCTGACCGTTTTCAGCATCTGCACCGGTGCTGTCATCAGTCACATGCTTCTCCTCTTGTATTGAATCATTTTCTGCATTTATATTTTCTTTATTCAGTTCTTCCATCCTGTCAGATTCCTTTTCATAGTTTTTTATTCATAACTTCAACAGGCATTTCTTGCGAAAGCGCCCCAAAAACCACGGTATAGTTCCGAAACCGTTCAGCCAATTCCTGATGATTTCTCCCTGCAGACCGGTTCCGTTCTCTTACAATATCGCAAAACTGCTCTCCAGGCTTATCTCGCCGGCATCAGGAGCCCTCTCTATCAAAATATCATCAAATATATTGTCCTGTTTTATAACTATCTGTCCGATCTTTATAAGCTCAAGCACGACCAGAAAGCTTACAATTATGTCCAGCTTGCTGTACTGCCCTTCCAGCAATTCCCTGAAGGAACATATCTCATGCTCATTCAGATACTTTATTATCTGTGTCTGCTTTCCCTCCAGAGAAACCTCATCCTTTGTGATATTGCCGAATTTACTTCTTATGGGATCTATCCTGTCCTCTGCCCGTTTTAGTATCCCGTTATAGATTTCCGTAAGCTTCATGAGATTGACATTCCGCAACAGGTCATCATAATCAAGTGGCGGCCGATATTCCTCAACTTCTTTTGGAAGCGTCGGCTCCTTGAACACACTCTTGCCGGCGTCAACATACCTGTCCTTAAGTTCATATGCCATATACTTGTACATTTTGTACTCAAGCAGCTTTTCCACAAGCTCTGCCCTGGGGTCTTCCTCTTCGCCTTCTTCATTTACTTCCTTAGGCAGAAGCATACGGCATTTTATATCTATAAGTGTAGCAGCCATGACAATGAATTCACTCATTACATTCATATCATTCTGCTCCATGGCATGAAGATACTCCAGATACTGATCCGTTATATCTACAATGGGGATATCATAAATATCCACCTTATTCTTTTCTATCAGATGCATAAGAAGGTCAAGAGGCCCTTCAAAAACTTCAAGCTTAACTGATAATGACATACTGACAACTCCTTGTAAAAAAATGTATATGCGACATCCTTAATCTTTTCTATCCGGCATCAAATCTACGCATACCAGTTCCCCCGGATTAAATACCCTCACAGGCAGCGTATGTGTTCCCAGTCCGCAGCTTACTATCTGCTTCTTACCGCCTTCGCTAAACATGCCGAAAGAATATTTCGGGAAAAGCCTGTACTTCGGCGATATTACTCCGCCCATAAACGGCATCTTCATGATCCCGCCGTGATAGTGTCCTGAAAGTGTCAGGTCTGCTCCCCACTTCGCATAATCGGGAATATATTCCGGTGTATGGGCGATAAGGATATTAAAGTATTTTTCATTTAGCCTCCCCAATGCGGAATCCAGATAAGATGAAGCCAGTCTTCCTTCTCGCTTTTTCAGGTAGTAATCCTTATGCAGGGCCAGACCTTTTATGCATATGCCGTCTCCTATCCTGATATACTCTGCATTGTTCAGGATCGTGGCACCGGCCTTGTCAAACCTTTCCATCATCTCCCCGTAAGAAAAAGAGAAAAGTTCAGGAAGCCATTCCACCCTCTGTTCATGATTTCCCGGTGCAAAATAAACCGGATACTTAAGTGCAAGCTTCCTTATCAGACTTTCTGCCGTATCAACAGTGGATTCGGAAGTACGTCCAAGGTTCTTTCCCGACATAATATCGCCGCTCATGATCACGAAATCCGGCTTAAGCCTGTCTACCGCAGCCACAAGCCGTTTATTATCGGAACCAAATTCCTTACCATGAAGGTCAGTAAGCTGTACAAACCGTACGTGTTTCTTTATTTTTTTTGACTTTATTCTATACTTTGTGACGCAGAAATCATTCACATCACTTATGATTACCCCTGTGAAAAAAGCAAAACAGGCAGAAAGTATAAATAAAATAAGACTCAAGTGCTCTCACCCCTTACAATATTTAGCCACGCTTGAGGATTATATCACAAGATATTGTTTCTTGAAAAGATTACATAACATCGAAAATTTTGCCCTTCGCACCGCTCACTATCACACCTTCAGACAAGGCTGCCCGGTGTGAAAATTGCAGTTTCCGGAAAATCAATAAAAAACCGTCCGGGAATCCCCGAACGGTCTTAAATAATTAATGCTTAGCTATATTTACGCTTTCTCGCAGCTTCGGATTTCTTCTTACGCTTTACGCTGGGCTTCTCATAATGCTCGCGCTTGCGGATTTCCTGCTGGATACCGGCTTTAGCACAACTTCTCTTGAAACGGCGAAGAGCGCTCTCAAGATCCTCATTGGGCTTAACTTCGATTTTTGCCATTGTCTTAATTCAACCTCCCTCTCAGCCATAATTAAGTGCACCGACTGAATAAGGCTTTCATGCACGATGACAATTATACCTTTATTCCAGCATGCAAGTCAAGAAGAACTTTTATAAATCCATCGCTAATTCCACAGCAGATCAGGTCACCGGACAGATCACTTACCCGATCTGTCCCGTTACAACATTTACAGCTTCCTTAAGCGCATCTGGAATACCTGCAGGATTCTTTCCTCCGGCCTGGGCCATATTCGGTCTTCCGCCACCGCCGCCGCCTACAAGTGAAGCAACACCCTTTATAAGATTTCCGGCATGAGCGCCTTTAGCTATGGCATCATCAGTTGCCATAGAAACAAGATTTACTTTACCATCAGTTTCTGACGCAAGAAGTATCACGCCTGTTCCCAGCTTTTCCTTAAGCTTATCACCCAGGTCGCGGAGACTGTTCATGTCTGCTCCCTTAACCTCTGCTGCAAGGAACTTAACACCATTAATATCGGTCACCTTATCCATTATGTCGTCAAGCTGTCCGGAAGCCGCCTTGCTCTTTAAAGATGTATTCTCGCTCTTCAATGCGCGCAGTTCTTCCTGAAGCTTCTTTATATGGTCAGCAAGTTCAAACGGCGTAGTCTTTAAGAGTGCAGCCGCTTCGTTAGACTTTTCCTCAAGCTCGCTGTAGTACCTGCGCACATTGGCACCTGTTATAGCCTCTATCCTGCGCACGCCCGCAGCAACACCATTCTCGGACAGGATCTTAAACTGTCCTATATCCGAAGTGTTCTTTACATGGGTACCGCCACAGAATTCCTTGGAGAAATCCCCCATTGAAACCACTCTTACGGTTTCGCCGTACTTTTCACCAAAGAGAGCCATTGCACCAGTCTTCTTGGCTTCTTCCACACTCATCACAGCAGTCTCTACAGGAATTCCCTCAGATATCTTTTCATTGACGATATCCTCAACCTTTTTTAATTCCTCAGCCGTCATAGCCTGGAAATGTGAAAAGTCAAATCTTGTCCTTTCTCCATCCTGATATGACCCCTGTTGTTCCACATGGCTTCCAAGCACATCCCTGAGAGCCTTCTGAAGCAGATGGGTTGCACTGTGGTTTTTGCAGGTTGCGCTTCTGAGATCCTTATCAACCGAAAACTCAGCTTCGCTGCCTTTCCTTATCATTCCGCTTACCACTACACCGTGATGAGCATACTTATTACCTACCAGTTTCTCAACTCCGGTTACATTGAATTCACCGTCTGCAGTCCGTATCACACCCTTATCGGATTCCTGACCGCCCATGGTAGCATAGAACGATGTCTTGTCAGCAATGATGGTTCCGTTCTGTCCCTCTGCCAGGATATCTGTAAGCTCGGAAACAGTTTTGCCATCATCCCCTTCCTCATCTTTTGACATGATAGCTATAGCAGCCTTCTGAACAAGGGTATCATAACCTGTAAACTCAGTAGCTGTGGTATATCCGTCAAATACGGAAGCATCTGCTCCCATATATGTGGTAACTTTTCTTGCCTTCCTTGCAGTATCCTTCTGATTCTGCATAGCCTTATCAAAGCCTTTCTTATCTACATCAAATCCTTTTTCGGAAAGTATCTCAATGGTAAGGTCAAGAGGGAAACCATAGGTATCATAGAGCTTAAATGCATCATCACCGGAAAGTGTCTTTGCCCCCTTTGACTTCATATCCTCTTCCATTGATGAAAGGATATTGAGTCCCTGGTCGATGGTCTTATCAAAAGCCTGTTCTTCTTTGGTAAGAACATTCAGTATGAAATCCTTCTTTTCGTCAAGCTCAGGGTAACCGTCCTTTGATTCGTTTATTACAGTCTTAGCTAACTCAGCCATAAAGAGCCCGTCAATTCCAAGTTTTCTTCCATGTCTTGCAGCACGTCTGATTATGCGTCTCAGCACATAGCCCCTTCCTTCATTTGAAGGCATGATACCGTCGGATATCATAAATGTCGAGCTTCTGATATGGTCAGTAATAAGCCTTATGGAAACATCCTTATCCTCATCGGTCTGGTATGTTGCCCCTGCAAGCGTGCAGATACGGTCACGGATAGCCTTCATTGTATCGATATCGAATACGGAATCGACATCCTGGACAACTACAGCCAGTCTCTCAAGTCCCATTCCCGTATCGATATTCTTGTTGGCAAGTTCCGTATATCCACCCTTACCGTCACCGTCAAACTGGGTGAAAACATTGTTCCAGACTTCCATAAATCTGTCGCAGTCGCAGCCCACCTTACAGTCCGGCTTTCCACAGCCGTATTTTATTCCGCGGTCATAATATATCTCCGAACAGGGACCGCAGGGACCTGCACCATGTTCCCAGAAATTATCGCACTCACCGGTCTCGGGATCACGGTAAAATCTTGTGATCTTTTCAGCCGGGATACCGATTTCCTTATTCCAGATTTCGAATGCCTCATCATCCTCTCCATATATGGAAGGATAAAGTCTGTCAGGATCCATGCCAACTGTCTCGGTAAGGAATTCCCAGCTCCACTTTATTGCCTCGTGCTTAAAATAATCACCGAAAGAGAAATTTCCTAACATTTCAAAAAATGTCAGGTGTCTTGCGGTCTTACCTACATTATCGATATCACCGGTTCTTACACATTTCTGGCAGGTGGTCACTCTTTTTCTCGGAGGTGTCTCCAGTCCCGTAAAATAAGGCTTAAGCGGCGCCATTCCGGCATTTATCAGCAAAAGCGACTTATCATTGTGGGGAACAAGGGAAAAGCTGTTCATCTTAAGATGATCCTTGCTCTCAAAGAACTCAAGATACATTCTTCTCAGTTCGTTAACGCCATACTTCTCCATTACAGAAAAACCTCCTTAAATATGGCCGTCCACAAAGGTGAACGGCCGTTGCATTTTTAAAATTCTTAATTTTTATTAAATTATTTCCTCACGTCGTCAGATCACCTGACAGGAGAAATTTTAAAACAAAAGCATTATTTTGCCCAGATGGTATCGATATATACAAGACCTTCTCTTGGATCTGCAAGATCGATAACTCTTCCCCAGTGCACACTTGAGTTGAAATTTGCCTCGGTAACGGTTACCGTATGTCCGTCGGCATGTACTTCCGTTATAACCACTGTATGCTGGTCATTGTTTGTACGAGGGCTGTCACCTACATGAAGTACCGGCAGATTATTCCATGATGCTGGAACCTTCACTATGGGGCACTGATAATCAGTTGCATACTCAAGCATATCCATCATGTATCCATAGCAACCCATTCCGAGGAAATGACCGGGGCCGTAGCCTTCGCATGAAACAGTATTATAATACCTTGTTCCGTTTGTATAATATGTACCTTCAGTGTATCCCGGAACATTCTTTCTTCCCATTATCTTATTATAAACATATTCTTCGGAAAGATATGTACCTGCTGTCGTAAGCAATCCTGCGGGCTGTACTACTGCTGCAGAAGTACCAGCAGGTCCTGCAGCATTGGGCCATCTGCCCTCTGCCTTTCCGCAGAGCAGATAATGCTGATAAAGAAGAGCCGCATCAGTTCCGAAAGCAGCTTTTACATCCGGATACTTGTTTGCATAGAATACAGGATCAAAACCATCTATATAGTCTGTTGATGCTGCAGCAGAAGTACCTGCAGGTCCTGCAGCATTAGGCCATCTGCCCTCTGCCTTTCCGCAGAGCAGATAATGCTGATAAAGCATTGCTGCATCATTTCCAAAGGCAGCATATACATCGGGATACTTGTTAGCATAAAACACGGGATCAAAACCGTCTATGTAATCCTCCCCGCCACGGACCATAACCTGCTCGTCTGCCGCAGCATTATCAGCAGCCTGCACAGGCATTACCAGGAATGCAGACAGCGACAGAGCTACCGCTGTCATAATGATCTTCTTGAATGATTTCATCGCCATAAACCAACCCTCCTACATATATAGTTAAATAAAGTACCAAGAATCATTTTATCACATTATGCTGACAAAATGTAATGATTTAACAGTGCAGATTTACTGCATAATAAAAGCCGTCCGTTACAGACGGCTATTCAGCTGAAAAAGGGACTCGAACCCTCGACCCCTTCATTACGAGTGAAGTGCTCTACCGACTGAGCTATTTCAGCAACATTAGAAATTATAAACATTAATGGCTTATTTTACAAGTAAAAATTTTATTGCTTACTTCACTCCTTCTCATCTTTGATATGCACATCAAGCTGATTAAACGGAATGGATATGCCGTTCTTATCAAAGCTCTTCTTTATCGCTTCCGTAAAGTACCATTTTGCCTCGAAATAATCCTCATTCTTTACAAAAGCCCTGACCCCCAGTGTCACTGCAGACTCATCAAGAGAGTCCACATAGACTTTCTTCTGAAGATCCTTAAGTATCAGGTCACTGCCGTTTAAGACCTCAAGTATAAGTTCCCTGGCCTTATCTATATCCGAATCATAGGATATGCCCACAGTCAGGATAAGCTGGCGCATAGGTGCCATATTGACATTTATCAGTGACGTGTTAGCCAAAGGTCCGTTAGGAAGTACTACGGTTCTTCCGTCCAGAGTATGAAGCTTCGTATAGAAAAGTCCTATCTCCTTTACCACGCCTTCATTGCCTTTGTTATCCTCGTGGATATAATCCCCGAGCTTAAAGGGCTTAAGCAGCAGTATCAGCACTCCGCCGGTGATATTTGATAAGCTCCCTTGTATGGCAAGTGCTATGGTCACACCGGCACTTCCAAGCAGTGCAACCAGGCTGGTGGTCTCCACGCCGAAATATGAAGCTATATAGATCAAAAGCAGCGCAAAAAGGGAGACCTTTACCAATGAGTCGATGAAATGGCGTATACTAAGATCCACCCTTGCTTTTTCAAGGGATTTTCTGAGGATAAGCCTTACTATCTTGATCAGGTAACAGCCGCCCACAAGAATGATCAGCGCAAATGTCGCTTTTATGGCAAAAGCTGTTGCCCTTGTAGGCAGTGTCTGCATAAACTGCTGGAAAGCGCTTAAATTTTCCGTGATCTCAGCTACGCTTTCCGCTGCAGCTTCCGATATGGTAGCAGCATTGGCAGATGCTGTATCTCCGGAAACAGCATTTGCTGAAACAGCATCCACTCCGGCAGCAATATCAGAGGAAACACTGCCGGAACTCACCGGCCCCCTGAAGAACCATCTCTGTCCCACAGCCGCAGCATCATTGGATGACACAGATGACGGGATATCTCTAACGGTAAACAACCCTCCTAAAAAATTTATCAGATCATTAATAAACATATCTTACTTCTTCTTTTTTGCACTCTTATACTCGCTTCCGGAAGCAATCTTAGCTTCGGCTTCTGCGATCTTTTTCTCAAGCTCTGATTTCAGGTCTTCCCTTATCTTTACCTTTGCATCAGATATCATGAGTTTCTTCTGCTCCTCTTCTTTCTTCATCCGTATCTTTTCAGCCTTACGCTTTTCGATAATACTCTGTTCTTCCTTCGTATATGGAAGATATGCGAATACAGATACGGACAGTGGCTTTAAGTGCACACAGATGGAGTTATCAAAGCCGTTGCATTTTTCATCCCTTGCAAGGATCAGATTGGGATTAGCTGACTCACTTCCGCCATACGCTTCATCTGCAGAGCATAATATTTCCTGATACTTTCCATCCTCGGGAACGCCTGTCTCATACTTCGGATAATCCACATTGGCAAAATTAAACAGCACAAGAAGCTCATCATTTCCATTCTTTCTTACAAATGAAAGAACATTGCGCTCAGCCGCATTCTCATCCACCCACTTGAATCCCTCTTCCGAAGTGTCGGAAGACAATGACGGATGTTTTGTATAGAAACGGTTTAAATCCCTGATGAAATTCTTGAAATACTGCTGGCTCTCGCTGTAGGTATTAAGATCTATACGCTTACCTCCCTCAAAAGAATCAGGTATTCCTATTTCCTGCCCCATAAATGTGGACATCTTTCCAACATGGAAAAGCTGATATGCAAAGAGAAGCTTTAAATTCTCCCACTTTGTCAGCTCATCACCGTTCACCCTTGAATACAGGCCGCCCTGACCAAAATCCAGATGGGAATGCGTTACCGGAAGTATATAATTCTCACAGTATTGATAAAGAGTACTGTCAGTAAGTTCCTGATGATAATGCTTCCTCTCTATGGGATCCTTGGAAAGGTAATCAGCCAGCTCATTTGTAAAATTCGGATCAGACTTATAATCAAAACCGAGGGAATGCTCCCCTGAGCCGGTAACAGTGCTGTATCCGCTGGATTCTTCCGCAATGGTAAATATTCCGGTATTCATATCATGGAGCATACGGTTTGCTTCTTTAAGAAAATCTATAGTATCAAGATTTTCCACACCACCGTACATATTCGGAGTCCATTCACCGGGATTTCTGTAATAATCGAGATACAGCATCCCTGTAACATCCGAGAATACAAATGCATCCATATGATAAGCCTCAGCCCAGAACCTAAGCGATGAAAGTAAGTACTCCCTTACTTCAGGACGTTTTTTATCAAAAATGAACATACCGGTCCTGGGATCCATGCCCATGCGGTAATCACCGTATTCATAGATACTGGTTCCGTCATAACCGCCAAGACCGGACTCTATGTTGCTAAAATCCGTGATAGTCCACTGCATGATGACACCGATGCCTGCCCTGTGCATCTTGTCAACGAACAGTTTATAATCATCCGGCTTTCCGTAACGCCATGTGGGCGCAAAGAAAAGCGCCGGGTGGTATCCGCAGGTATTGTCATCCGGATATTCCATAAAAGGCATAAGCGAAACATGGGAATAGCCCATATTTTTTACATACTTTGCAAGTCCGTCGGCAAGCTCCGCAATATTTACATTTTTCCCGTCCGTGCCGCAGGATGAAAGCGGCACCTCATAGATATTTAAAGGTATAGCCTTAACCGAATCTTTTTCGCCCTGTTCCTTCGGGATATATGCTGCTTTTTTGCGTTCCTTCATCCACTTGGCATCATCCCAGTCATATGAAGACTCATAGGTCACCCGGCTTGCGCCGTCCCTCTTTGCCTCCTGCATAAAGCAGTAGGGATCAGCCTTCATTGTCTTAGCCCCGCCATGCATGACTATTTCAAATTTGTAATTATCTCCTTCTTCGATACCCGGAACAAAAAGCTCAAATATTCCGCTGCGTTCACGCCTGTTCATCGGTGTTTCCAGACCGTTCCAGTCATTGAAATCGCCCACAACACTTACCCTGATGGCATTAGGTGCCCATACCCTGAACATACAGCCTCTTACATTCTTCACGCTCTTTTTATGAGCTCCCATATAAAGATAGGTCTTATTGTCCGCACCGGATAAAAACCTGTCCTCGTCGCTTTCTGCGATCTCCTGACGGAAATTGTAAATATCCCTGACATCCCTTACACGGTACTTTTTAGGTTTTCTCTTTTTTAAAGAAGCGGTCTTTTTTTCATCGGAAACATCTTCCGTGATGGATTCTTCATTTTTTTCTTCTATCGGATATTCAATATGATACTTATAATCAAAGCGGTCATTTCCGGAAAGTACTGCAGCAAAGAAGCCGGCCTCATCAGCCATTTCCATCTTCACTTCTTCCTTTACGGTCCGGCCCCGGGTTCCCTTTGTATCATCCACATAGACATATACATTTTCAGCTCCCGGAAAAAAGCACTGTATAAGTGACTGCCTGCCCGCATTATGGGATCCTAAGAATTCATCCGGCGCATCACACTCACCATACACCACTTCCTCGATCTTTGCCCAGTCCATCATGTTGTAAAGTTTTTTGTTCATCAGCTAACCCCTTCTCTTTTTTTGTAACTGTTCACAGCTTAGGAAATTCTGAACAGCCAAGGCAATTTTATAATAAACGAATCATGTATTTTCAATGGTCTTTATTAAATATATTTTGCAAGATCAGATCAGGTGTATAAATATGCCGCTCCTGAGTTTCGGCTCAAACCATGTGGATTTCGGAGGCATGAGACGGCCTGCGTCGGCAACTGCAAAAAGCTCAGCTATGGAAGTGGGATACATTGAGAATGCCAGTCCGTTATCAAATCCGTCTGCCCTTGTCTTAAGCTCGTCCAGTCCTCTTATTCCACCTACGAACTCTATCCTATTGTCAGTCTTAGGATCCTTTATGCCAAGGATATCATCCAGAACATATTTCTGAAGAATCGCAACGTCCAGTCCGTCTACGGGGTCGTCACTTCTGTACTCATCCTTTATGGTAAGGCTATACCACTTGCCTGCAAGATACATTCCGAAATTACCTTTTGCAACAGGCTTATATGCACTGTCAGCCGGCTCCCCGATTTCAAAGAGACCTGACATCTTTTCCATGAACTGTTCTGCATTCAGACCGTTTAAGTCATGAACCACCCTGTTGTAATCCATTATCATCAGTTCCTTATCTGGAAAGATAACGGACATAAAGAAATTAAATTCTTCATCTCCTGTATATCCGGGATTCTCAGCTCTGCGCTTAAGCCCCACCTTAACTGCAGATGCGCATCTGTGATGGCCATCAGCAATATAGATGGAATCAATGCCTGCAAAAGCATCACCTATTGCCTTAATATCTGCATCATTATCTATGATAAATACCCTATGCCTGATTCCATCATCAGAAACAAAATCATAGAGCGCATCATTTTTCTTTGTCCGCTCAACCACCTCATTTATAACCGCATTCTCACGATATGCAAGGAATATGGGACCGGTCTGTGCAGAACAGGTATCCACGTGGCGTATCCTGTCTTCTTCCTTGTCAGCCCTGGTATTTTCATGCTTTTTTATTACCGCATTCTGATAATCATCAATTGATGCGCAGGCTGCGATACCTGTCTGTGTACGACCGTCCATGGTAAGCTCATATATGTAATATACAGCCTTTTCTTCCTGTATGAACCGTCCGTCAGCAATCCTTTCCTTAAGCATCTGTGATGCCTTTTCATAAACTTCAGGTGCATAGGTATCCACATTATCGTCAAACTGAGTCTCTGCCCTGTCGATTGCCAGGAATGATTCCGGATTTGCATCCACTACAACCTTAGCTTCCTTCCTGCTGTATACGTCATATGGAAGGGCAGCTATCCTGCTCTCCATACCCTTGCCCGGTCTTACTGCCTTAAACGGTCTGATGACTGCCATTATCATATCCTCCGATATTTTATGTATTTCGTGCATGCCTTCTTACAAGCCGCAGATTCTGTATAATTATACTCTAAAAGTCCTTTTTTCTCCATATGTTCTTTCAATCAGCCTGATTTTCTCACACGTGCAGCCTTATCCGACGACATTTATGTGAGCAGTAGAACGCAACGGAACAAAAAAAGCTGTGCACCGGTCGTACGGTACACAGCTTTCCTGTCACTAATATAAAGCTTTTTACTTTATCACCCTAACTCTGATCACATCATCAATAGCATTCAGCTTTGCAATGATATCGTCATTTGCAGGTGAATCAACATCGATAAGGGTATATGCATAATCACCTTTGGACTTATTGACCATGTTTGAAATATTAATTCCCTGGTCACCGAACAGAGCAGTGAACTTGGTGATCATGTTTGCCAGGTTCTTATGGCAGATTGTGATCCTGCCTGCAGTCTGACATACGCCGGAATCTACATTGGGATAGTTCACGGAGTTAACGATATTACCATTCTCCAGGAAGTTCTGTAACTCATCAACAGCCATGACAGCGCAGTTATCCTCGGCTTCTGCAGTAGATGCCCCAAGGTGAGGAAGAAGGATAACCCCCTCCTTGCCGGCCGTTACAGGATTAGCGAAATCGGAAACATACTTACGGATCTTACCTGAGGCAATGCCGTCAAGAACAGCCTGCTCATCAGCCAGAAGGTCACGTGCAAAATTAAGAATGATAACGCCTTCCTCCATCTGGTCTATGGCATCCTTGTTGATCATCCCCTTTGTTGCATCCATAAGAGGTACATGGATAGTGATAAAATCGCACTGCTTGTAGATATCATTTACGTCAGATACATGATGAACGCCTGACTCAAGGCTCCATGCTGCCTTAACAGACAGATAGGGATCATAACCATATACATCCATACCCAGGCTCATTGCTGCATTTGCAACCTTTACGCCGATAGCACCCAGGCCGATGATACCGAGCTTCTTGCCAAGTATCTCAGTACCTGCAAATTTCTTCTTTTCCTTCTCTGCAACCTTTGCGATGTTCTCATCGGAAGCATCACTCTTTACCCACTCGATACCTCCCACGATATCTCTGGATGCGATAAGCATTCCGGCAAGCACCAGCTCCTTAACAGCATTTGCATTTGCACCGGGAGTATTGAATACCACGATTCCCTTCTCAGCGCACTTGTCCAGGGGAATATTATTTACACCCGCACCTGCTCTTGCAACTGCAAGGAGCTTATCTGAAAGCTCCATATCATGCATTGCTGCGCTTCTTACAAGAATGGCATCAGCCTCATTTACATCATCAGTTTTTACATAATCGCTTGAAAAGTTATCCAATCCGATATTGGCAATTGGATTGAGACAATTGTATTTATAAGCCATTTTAACTTACCTCTCTTAATTTTCGAAATTATTTATTCTCAGTTTCAAACTTCTTCATGAATTCCACAAGTGCCTTTACGCCCTCAATAGGCATAGCATTGTAAATGGAAGCCCTCATGCCGCCCACAGATCTGTGACCCTTGAGGTTCTCAAATCCTGCAGCCTTAGCCTCGGCGATGAACTTGGCATTGAGCTCCTCGCTGTCTGTTACGAAAGGAACGTTCATAAGTGATCTGTCTTCTTTGCGTACAGTACCCTTGAACATTTCAGACTCATCCAGGTAATCATAAAGTATTGCAGCCTTTTCTTCATTAATCTGCTTCATTGCATCCAGGCCGCCCATCTTCTGAATCCACTTGAACACCTTGCCGCAGATATAGATTCCGTAGCAGGGAGGAGTGTTGTAGAGCGACTCTGCATCAACCTGTGTCTTATACTTCATGATGGTAGGTGTTCCGGGAAGTACATCATCTGTAACAAGATCTTCCCTGATGATAACGATAACAACACCTGCAGGACCGATATTTTTCTGAACACCGCCATAGATAAGGCCGTACTTTGTAACATCCATAGGCTCTGACAGGAAGCATGAAGATACATCCGAAACAAGAGTCTTGCCCTTAGTGTTAGGCAGAGTCTTGAACTTTGTTCCGTAGATAGTATTGTTCTCACAGATATATACATAGTCTGCATCAGGTGATATAGGAAGATCTGAGCAGTCGGGAATATATGAGAATGTCTTATCCTCGGAAGATGCGATCTTGTTTGCAGTACCATAAAGCTTAGCTTCATTGTAAGCCTTCTTTGCCCACTGACCTGTAACAATATAATCGGCAACCTTATTCTTCATAAGGTTCATGGGAATCTGTGCAAACTGAAGGTGTGCTCCACCCTGAAGAAAAAGCACCTTATAATTATCGGGAACATTTAAAAGCGAACGAAGGTCAGCCTCTGCTGTCTTGATTATCTCGTCGAATACCTTTGACCTGTGGCTCATCTCCATAACGGACATTCCACATCCGCGGTAATCCAGCATCTCCTCTGCAGCTTCTTTTAATACTTCCTCGGGTAATACTGCCGGTCCGGCCGAGAAATTGTACACTCTGCTCACTTCTTTTTCCTCCTTGTAGGTAAATGATATATAACTATTCATAACTATTCAGGACAGTCCGAAACAAATTCAAGTCACGGACGTACTAAAGAGTATCTGTCTTTTCAGTAAAGACTATAAAAGTTTACTACCAAACATATTATTAAGTCAATTAAGATTTCGTTTAACCTTTTTCTTTTGCCAGATCATCTGCATCAAAGGCAGTATCAAGCGGCTTTCCACCGGGAACCATAGGAAACACCTTGTCGTCTTTCTCTATCTGGCAGTCGATGACAAACGGTCCCTTTGCTTTAAGTGCCCGCTTAATTGCCGGTCCCACCTCTTCCTTACTGGTGATACGTACAGCCTCACAGCCGAGCCCTTCAGCAACTTTAACAAAATCCACAGCATCATCAAGCACTGTCTGCGAGTAACGCTCACCATAGAAGAGTGTCTGCCACTGCCTAACCATCCCCAGCACATGGTTGTTTACCACAATCTGGATAATAGGGATATTATACCTTGATGCGGTTGCCAGCTCATTCATATTCATCCTGAAGCACCCGTCACCGCCGATATTTACGACCACCTTATCAGGACGTCCCACCTTGGCTCCGATAGCGGCTCCGAGGCCGTATCCCATAGTACCGAGTCCGCCGGATGTGATAAATGTCCTCGGCTCCTTAAATTTATAATATTCAGCAGCCCACATCTGATGCTGTCCCACATCCGTTGAGATTATGGCATTGCCTTTAGTTGCTTTGTAAAGCTCTTCGATCACATAAGGACAGGTCAGCATACTCTTATCGTATGAAAGCGGCATTTCCTTTTTCATAGTCTTAATATGCTTCATCCATTCCGTATGCTTTTGCGCTGTAAGCTTTTTATTTATAAGAGCAAGTACCTCTTTTAAGTCACCAACAACAGCACTGGTGGTCTGGATATTCTTATTTATCTCCGCCGCATCGATATCTATGTGAAGGATCTTTGCCTGAGATGCAAAAGTCTTAGGATTGGATATTACACGGTCAGAGAACCTCGCCCCAAGTGAGATCAGCAGGTCACATTCGCATACAGCTCTGTTTGTGGTCTTGGAGCCATGCATACCGATCATGCCCGTATATCTGTCACTGTTTTCGTCAAAAGAGCCTTTACTCATAAGTGAGCCGCACACAGGTGCATCAAGCTTTTCCGCAAACTCAGACAATTCCTTTGATGCGCCGCTTATGACAGCTCCTCCACCCACATAGATCAGGGGCTTTTCGGAATTCTTAAGCAGCTCAACTGCTTTTTTGATATCCTCATTGTCATACTGCTTTTTTTCAGCAGGCATAACAGGCTTGGCCGGGGTATAAAGGCATGTAGCAGCAGTCACATCCTTTGTGATGTCCACAAGAACAGGACCGGGTCTTCCGCTCCTTGCGATCTGGAAAGCCCTGCGAATGGTATCAGCAAGCTTCGTAACATCCTTTACGATATAGCCATGCTTTGTTATGGGCATGGTTATGCCTGCAATATCTACCTCCTGAAAGGAATCTTTTCCCAGCCAGGGAAGGACCACATTTGCCGTTATCGCAACAAGAGGAACACTGTCCATATATGCGGTAGCAATACCGGTAACAAGATTAGTTGCACCGGGGCCGCTTGTTGCCAGACATACTCCCACTTTTCCGGTAACCCTTGCATAACCGTCCGCTGCATGGGCAGCCCCCTGCTCGTGGCTTGTAAGAACATGCCTTATCTCTGACGAATGTTTGTATAGCTCATCATAAATGTTAAGGATTGCACCGCCCGGATATCCGAAAACGGTATCAACTCCCTGCTCTTTCAGACACTCTATAACGATCTGTGAGCCTGTCAGCTCACGGGGAGCATTCTTTCCTGTCCTTGTACTTTTCTTTACTGCATCACTTTTTGCTGAAGCAATTTTAGCTCTGCCGGCCATCTGTATCTGTTCCTCCTGATAGCTTTTAATTTAGTATTTTAAACTTCCCACACCGCGTAGTCTTGTGATTAAGTGGGCCTTAGCAATTCTCGAAAATGCGTAGCTGGTGTGAAAAATATTCAGTCTTTCCCGGGTATCTTAAGTATTGCCCCGGTATTTCCGGAAGTAACAAGTTCACGGTATCTTGCAAGATATCCCGTAACCTCCTTTGTTACAGGTTTCCACTCTGCCTTTCTCTTAGCCATCTCTTCATCGGATATCTTAACATCCAGCTTGTTGGCCGGGATATCGATTGAGATAATATCTCCTTCATGAACAAATGCTATGGGTCCGCCCACTGCAGCCTCAGGTGAAACATGACCTATGGAAGCTCCCCTTGAAGCACCGGAAAATCTTCCGTCTGTGATAAGTGCAACAGATGCGCCAAGTCCCATTCCCGCTATTGCAGATGTAGGATTGAGCATTTCCCTCATTCCGGGACCGCCCTTAGGTCCTTCATATCTGATGACAACAACATCGCCTTCCTTTATCTTGCCGCCAAGGATTGCAGCAATTGCATCCTCTTCACAGTCAAATACCCTTGCAGGACCTTCGTGAACCATCATTTCAGGAACAACTGCACTTCTCTTTACGATACCTGTATCAGGTGCCAGATTACCCTTAAGAACAGCAATTCCGCCGTTGGGCATAAACGGATCATCAATAGGCCTGATTACCTCAGGATCCTTGTTTACAGCATCCTTAATATTTTCTCCGACAGTATTACCTGTAACGGTCATGCATTCTGTCTTCAGGAGACCTTTTTTATTCAGCTCATTCATAACAGCATATACACCGCCGGCCTCATTTAAGTCCTCCATATATGTAGGACCTGCAGGTGCAAGATGGCAGAGATTAGGAGTCCTGTCGGAAACCTCATTTGCAATTTCCATATTGATCTCTATGCCTGCCTCATGAGCAATAGCAGGAAGATGAAGCATTGTATTTGTGGAGCATCCCAGCGCCATATCTACTGTCAGTGCATTCATGAATGCATCTTCAGTCATTATATCCCTGGGACGGATATTCTTCTCAAGCATCTCCATTACTTTATATCCGGCCGTCTTAGCCAGGCGTATACGTGCAGAGTAAACAGCAGGAATGGTTCCGTTTCCGCGGAGTCCCATACCGATTGCTTCAGTCAGGCAGTTCATTGAGTTGGCAGTATACATACCGGAACAGGAACCGCATGTAGGGCAGACTTTTTCCTCGTATTCAGCCAGCTTTTCTTCCGTCATTGTACCGGCAGACACGGAGCCTACAGCCTCAAACATTGAGGAAAGGGATCTCTTCCTTCCGTCAACACGGCCTGCCAGCATGGGACCGCCTGAAACAAATACTGTAGGAATATTAACCCTTGCCGCAGCCATTAAAAGTCCGGGAACATTCTTGTCACAGTTAGGAATCATTACAAGTGCATCAAAGCCGTGAGCCCTTGCAAGACACTCTGTTGAATCAGCGATCAGGTCACGGGTTACCAATGAATATTTCATCCCCGTATGGCCCATGGCTATTCCGTCACATACAGCAATGGCAGGCATTACTACAGGCATTCCTCCTGCTTCAGCAACGCCAAGCTTTACAGCTTCAGTGATCTTATCGATATTCATATGTCCGGGCACAATCTCATTGAACGATGAAATAATACCGATCAAAGGCTTTTTCTTTTCTTCCTCGGTAAAGCCAAGTGCATTAAACAAACTTCTGTGAGGTGCCTGCTGCAAGCCTCTGAGTACTGCATCACTGTTCATTGTTTCCTCCTTCTACCGCATTCATGCGGCGCTTTGAATGTTCTTTTATATACGTTCTGCGATCAGGTCACCCATTTCCCTGCAGCCTACTTTTCTGCAGCCTTCAGACATGATGTCGCCTGTTCTGTAACCATCCTTTAATACCTTATCTACAGCTGACTCTATGGCATCAGCTTCTTTATCAAGATCAAAGCTGTACCTGAGCATCATTGCCGCTGAAAGTATGGTTGCGATTGGATTAGCCAGATCCTTGCCTGCAATGTCCGGTGCTGAACCGTGGCTGGGCTCATAAAGCCCGAACTTTGTATCATTCAGTGAAGCACTGGCAAGCATTCCTATAGATCCTGTCACCATTGATGCCTCATCTGAAAGAATATCACCGAACATATTCTCTGTAAGGATAACATCAAACTGCGAAGGATCCTTTACAAGCTGCATTGCGCAGTTGTCCACCAGCATATGCTCAAGGGTAACCTCGGGGAAATCCTTTGCCACTTCGTTTACCACAGCCCTCCAGAGCCTTGATGAATCCAGTACATTTGCCTTGTCGACACTTGTTACTTTTCTGCGTCTCTTCATGGCAATCTCGAACCCTTTTATGGCGATCCTGCGGATTTCTGCCTCCGAATATGTAAGAGTATCCGTAGCAACTTTCTGTCCGTCTTTTTCCACTGTATGTCTTTCACCGAAATACAGTCCACCTGTAAGCTCACGCATGATAAGCATATCGAATCCCTTAACGGATATCTCTTCCTTTAACGGACACGCCCCTCTGAGTTCGGGATAAAGGATTGCCGGACGCAAGTTTGCAAAAAGCCCCAGGCTTTTTCTTATCTTAAGGAGTCCGGCCTCGGGTCTCTTTTCCGGCGGGAGCTTATACCAGGGTGAAGTATTGGTATCTCCTCCTATTGAACCCATCAGCACTGCGTCGGCAACCTTTGCAGTCTCTATTGCCTCATCAGTAAGGGGCACACCGTGCACATCAATGGACGCACCACCCATAAGAATATCGGTAAAAACCATTTCATGGCCGCCTGTCTCAGCCACTTTATTCAGTACTTTCTTTGCTTCCGTAACTATTTCGGGACCGATACCGTCACCGGGGATACATACAATATTCAGCTTCATGATAAATTAACCTCGCTTTATTTTTCTGCTTTTTCTACCTGAGCGATAGCAGATTTTCTCATGGGGATACGGCAGTTCTTATTGCTTCCAAACTCAACGATAACATCTTCTTCAGTAATATCGATAAGTACGCCGTAAAAACCGCTTGTCGTAACTACAACATCACCGACTTCCATCTCCTGCAGCATCTCCTGCATCTTCTTCTGTTCCTTCTTCTGGGGACGGATCATAAAAAAGTAAAAAATCGCAAGCATTGCCACTATCGAAATACCGTAAGTAAGCCCCACGCTGCCCATTCCGCCGCCTTCAGCTCCGCCTGCCGCTTCTGTAAGTAACATATTGATATCCATAATTTTTCCTCCTAGAACTGATACTTTTCGCCGAAAAACACTTTTCGGCAGCTAATTTGTTATCTTATCATAAATGTACGATATCCGCCACACTTAGCTTATCATTTTTACACTTTTGATATTCCGATAATAACTGATGCGATTTTTGTCATTCTCCGTTATCACCTGCCAGAGCTTCCAGCTTATGCTTCTTATACATTGCAAACACTCCGCCTTCTATCGCATCCCTTATCTCCTTCATAAGGTGATTGTAAAAATACAGATTATGAAGCACACAGAGTCTCATTCCAAGCATTTCCTTTGCCTTCAGCAGATGCCTGATATATGCCCTGGAAAAGCGCCTGCAGGCCGGACACTGACATCCTTCTTCGATAGGCCGGTCATCTGTTTCGTATTTAGCATTCATAAGATTGATCTTGCCCTTATTGGTATACAGATGAGCGTGCCGTCCGTTTCTCGTGGGATAGACGCAGTCGAAGAAATCCACGCCGCGGTCCACTGCCTCAAGGATATTGGCAGGGGTTCCGACACCCATAAGATAAACCGGCTTGTTCTGAGGCAGATACGGAACCACTTCGTCGAGTATGTGATACATTTCTTCATGACTCTCACCAACCGCCAGTCCGCCTACGGCATATCCCGGCAGATCCATTTCCGTGATGCGCTTCGCATGTTCTATACGTATATCCGGAAATATAGCCCCCTGATTTATTCCGAAAAGGAGCTGTTCTTTATTAATGGTATCTTCCAGGGAATTAAGCCTGTCCATTTCCTTCCGGCATCTCTCCAGCCACCTGGTAGTACGGTCAACACTCGGCTGCACATACGACCTGTCTGCAAGTGCCGGAGGACACTCGTCAAAAGCCATCGCTATGGTAGATCCCAGATTGGACTGTATCTGCATGCTTTCCTCAGGTCCCATGAAAATCTTTCTGCCGTCAATGTGGGACTGGAATGTCACGCCCTCTTCCTTTATGCGTCTCAGCCCGGCCAGTGAAAACACCTGAAAACCGCCCGAATCTGTCAGAATAGGCTTGTTCCAGCTCATGAACTTATGTAGCCCGCCCATCTTTTTTATGATCTCGTCTCCGGGGCGAACATGGAGATGATAAGTATTTGAGAGTTCCACCTGTGTTCCGATATTCTCAAGATCTTCAGCTGACACAGCCCCCTTAATGGCAGCAACCGTTCCCACATTCATAAAAACCGGTGTCTGAATAGTTCCATGGACAGTTTCCATCACCGCCCTTTTTGCACGCCCCTCTGTTGTGATCACTTCGTATTTCAAATCTTCCTCCGTCTTTCTACTGCTTCCGTTTGCTTATCTGACATTCCGCCATTTAGGATGCAGACATCGAACGTAGTTACCCGATGTTAAGAACACCCGGCCAGCTTAGTTTTCATTTTATAAAATAAAGTTGTTATGCAGAGGCTCTATAATGTTATAATTGACCTGTCTGCAATCCATAATGATAATGTTTAGTCAGGCAAAAGTCAAAGAATACTATTTTAGAGCTGCTTAAGCGTGGCAGAAGGAGATAAAAATGGCCGGATCGACTTTCGGAAAAAATTTCAGGGTTACCACATGGGGTGAGTCCCACGGACCAGCCCTCGGTGCAGTGATAGACGGATGTCCCGCAGGACTCCCCCTGACTTCAGAAGACATACAGAATTACCTTGACCGCAGAAAGCCCGGCACTTCTTCCCTTACCACTTCCAGAAGCGAAAGCGACACCGTCGAGATCCTTTCCGGAGTCTACGAAGGTGTGACTACCGGCTGTCCCATCTCGCTTATGATACGCAATACATCCCAGCACTCAAAGGACTACGGAAATCTTAGAACCACCTTCCGTCCGGGGCATGCAGACCTTTGTTTTGAAGAAAAGTACGGTATAAGGGATCACCGCGGCGGCGGCAGGTCTTCAGGGCGTGAAACAGCCGCACGAGTGGCCGCAGGTGCCATTGCTGCAAAAGCATTAAAAACCCTCGGCATTGAAATACATGCGGTTACTGCATCGATAGGCAATGTGACAGTTCCTGCAGAATTACTTGATAATTTAGACAATGCATCACTGAAAACCGCTTACTCACTCCACAGTGTGATGCCGGATAAAGCATTGGACGATGCAGCCACAGAGCTGATAACCAGATGCCGTGAGGCAAAGGATTCTGTTGGAGGAAGCGTATACTGCACAGTCAGCGGAATGCCCATCGGCATCGGTGAACCTGTATTTGACAAGCTGGATGCCACCCTTTCACATGCTGTTTTTTCCATAGGAGCTGTTAAAGCTGTCGAAATTGGAGACGGCATCTCCGTTTCTAAAATGAACGGTTCGAAAAACAATGACAGGATGAGAAGTACCCCTGATAAAAAAGTTTACTATGAAACAAACCATGCCGGCGGAATACTCGGCGGAATGTCAAGCTCTGCGCCGATAAAGATCATGGCGTACTTCAAGCCTACGCCTTCGATCTACAGAGTGCAGGAAACAGTAACCAAAAATGAAAACGGCACATTTGAAAATACTGAACTTACAATAGAAGGCAGACACGACCCCGTGATAGTACCAAGGGCAGTTGTAGTTGTAGAATGTATGACCGCCATTACCGTACTGGATGCACTGCTCAGTAATATGGGGGCACGGATGGATCATCTGAAAAAAATATACCTTGATTAAAAAACGATCAATATAATATCTGACGTTCAATACCGGCAAGCGTCATCTCTGCCCAGCTGTATTCAGACATGTATTCTCCGCAAAAACTGTTGAGGACTCTCACGTCATTTTCAAGGAGCTGCCAGTAATCACAGCTCATTTTTGTAGTATCCACAGCCATATCATTATGACCGGATATCAGTATTTCTGAGCAGCCTGCCTTCTTCAATGATGATAACAGTCCCTGTTTTGCCTTTCTTAACTGCGTCTGTACTGAAGCGATATTGTCATTTTCCTCCCAGATCACGGCAGCTGCTTCCCCATTCTTTACCCTGGCGCCGCGCCTGTCCACAAGATATGCCAAAAGCTCCTTACTTCTGTTTGTTTCAAACTCAACAGGATAACCATCAAGGAAAAGCGTAAAATTTCCGAAAGTCTGAGCATGTATCCTTGATTTCGCAGGCGGCTGAGGAGTACGGAGATTGGCGAGCTCCTCCTTCACATGTTCCACCTGTACAGGCTTCAATATATATCCGCTGCAATGCATCTTCATGGCATCCAGCGCATATTCATCATAGCCGGTAGCAAATATGATATTTATGGACGGACAAAGGCTCTTAAGCTGTACTCCGAGATACAGTCCTGTCATACCGCGTAAACGGATATCAAGGAATGCCACATCGCAGGGATTATCCTTAACATATTCAATAGCTGATTTGCCATCCCTGAATGCATGCAGTTCCGCATCAGGTGCTGCTTCCGCTATGGCATCCGTCAAGGTTTCAAGTGCCAGCTCTTCATCATCAACCGCAACAATCCTCATATCCAGCTCCTCCCCAAAATCCGTATCCGCAGCAAATCGCCCAGCCTGTCACATATCATTTTCCATAATAAATGAATTTGATCATTGTACTTCCGTGCCAGATAATGCCTGCATATAAGGCACTATCTGTCATGAAAACTGAAAATACTTAATTCTTTTGATACAAATGATATTATAAGTATTGATATTTTTTCAAGTGAAATTTATGTAAACCTATACCCAGTTGACTCAAATGTCTGTATGACTGCAGGCAACAAACTATAAATACTCACGCTCAGGTGTACCCTGCTTTGGAATATATACATAGGATTTTGTTCCTTTACCCGGTACCGACTCTACTTTCAGGCTTCCTCCGCACATTTCACTGAGCCTTACACTGATGTTCTTTAAACCGATATGCGTTCCGGCCCCCTTAAACTCCCCGGGTTCAAACCCAATTCCATCATCCTCCACACAGACCAGAAAACCTTCTTCAGTCTCTTCCGCGGAAATCCTCACAGTTCCTCCGCCCTCCTTGTCGCTAAGTCCGTGCTTTACGGAATTTTCAACAAGAGGCTGCACTGAAAGAGGCGGAAGCAGGAATTTAACACAGCTGACAGAATATTCTACATTAAGCAGATCACCATAACGCATTTCCTCCAGAGACAGATATGCTTTTATATGCCTTAACTCATCATCAAAGGAGATTAACTCTCTTTTTTTCAGTGTATTGATATTAAACCGCAGATAATTAGAAAAGTTTGCTAAAGCCTTTCTTGCCATTTCCGGATCTTTTACGCAAAGCCTGTCTATGACGGCCAGTGCATTATACATAAAGTGCGGCTGTATCTGAGTAAGCATTACATCCATCCTGGCATTGGCAAGTTCCCTCTCATGCTCCTTATATTTCCTTGCCTGAATATTCAGCATATTGATAAAAAGTATATTGAGCACCAGAGTATCCAAAAGCATCATAAAGAATATGCCATAAAGATAAGCCTGCAGCGCTGCGGCTATACCGGGCAGTATCAGATATGCATATATCGCCATACGCTGGCTCTTCTCCAGCCGGTCCCTGAAACGTATTGTCATCAAAAGATTAAGCAGAATAGACAGTATTCCCATAATCAGAGAAAGGAAATATGCCTCGGAACGTTCATAATAATTAGTACTGCTGATGGTGTAATACATCCCATTGAACTGGGATATTATAAGAAGCACCGCCGAAAGGCCGAAAATAACAAATGCTGTGATCTTCCAGCCGGTCGTCTTATCATCATCTTCCATACAGCTGATGATATACAACCCCATACACAGGGATAACGCATATTCGAAAAAGAATTCAAAGAAATTTGAAAAGATCAGTATCGTGTGTGCATAATCCAGTGTAGCCCCTTTGAAAAAAAGACCAAGGGCATTGGCTGTAATCTGGAGTATATTGAGTATCAACAGGATACCGGCGTATATGCCGTTTTTTCCCAGCACACGCACCCACATTAGCACCCCCATAAGTGCTACCATTGACAGCAGTACGCATGCCATATCTATTGAAAGATTCAATATAAGACTGTATTCCACTGTATTAACCATATTTATCCCAGCTTATGGAACACTATGCAGTTCGGCTGATCGATATGTATCTCTTTTGCATTCATCGCCAGCGTCCCTTTTTCCAGATCCACTGCAAAAAATGTCATTGTATTATTCTCATGATTAAGCGATATCAGATGTTTATTATCCGGAAACATCGCCACATCCTTGGGATACATTCCGCTGATGGGGAGACACAAAACCTTCGTAAGCTTCCCGGTCTTCTGGTCGATCTTAAATATTGCAGCACTGTTGTCCCCTACATTCGAAGCCACCAGGTATTTATAATCTGCCGAAAGATTCAGCGCACTTGCAGCAGAATCACCCGTATGATAGTCATTTATCGTAAGTACAGTCTCTATCTGCTCGAAATTCGGTGCACCGTTTTTTTCCGTATATTCATATACTGCTATATAGCACTTTTCCTCATGTATGATATAGATAAATCTGCCATCTTTTGATGTCTTAATATGCCTGGGTCCTGAATACTGCTCAGAGTGAATGATGTCCACCAGCCTTAACTTCCCTGTCTTATGGTCAAAGCTATATACTTTGGTCTGGTCTATGCCCAGATCAGCCGCCAGAAGATACTTGTTATCCCTGGTCATCTTGACACAGTTCACATGCGGTCTGAAATTCCTGTCCACAATACTTCCGATTCCTTTATGGTATATCTCATCGGTTATCGTGCCAAGCGTACCGTCGTCAGCTAAAGAAAGCACTGTGATCTTGCCATCATGATAGCCGGCAACAAAAATATATTTATCCTCGTAATCCGTGGAAAGATAACAGCCTCTCATTCCGTTTATGGAAGCTGCGGATGCAGTCTCAAGAGTACCGTCAGGAAGTATACTGTAGGATTCCACACCATAGTCGGTTATGGAATAAAGATACTTTCCGTTATGGGATATGCACATATATGACGAATTGGATATATTGATCTTTTCCTTTTCGGACAATGTACCGTTTTTTATATCCGCATCATAAACCCTGATTCCCACGGGACTTCCCTGGGTATAACATGAAACATAAGCTACATATTTGTCCTTAGCAGCCATAAAGCACCTCTTTTACCAGTATCTGTTTTCTATAGGCAGATATTCCTTGTGGGTTCCGACATACTTGTATGCGGGACGGATTATCTTACCGTTGTTAACCAGTTCTTCAAGCCTGTGTGCGCTCCAGCCCGATATACGCGCAATAGCGAATATAGGTGTAAAGAGCTCCTCCGGAATTCCGAGCATGGAATATACGAAACCGCTGTAAAAATCCACATTTGCGCATACCGGCTTAAATACCCTGCGTCTTTCGGTTATGAGCTCTGCGGAAATTCTTTCAACCCTGTCAAACAGTTCAAATTCTTCCATCCTGTCCTTGCTTTCAGCAAGAGCCTTTGCTGCCTCCTTAAGAAGCACCTTACGGGGATCGGACAGCGTATATACAGCATGCCCCATTCCGTATATCAGGCCGCTTTTATCAAATGCATCCTTATCTAAAACCTTTGACAGATAGTTTTTGATACTGTCTTCATCAGAAGGCGATGAAATATTGTCTTTCAGATTGCTGAACATCCTCTGTACCTTTAGATTGGCACCACCGTGCCTGGGGCCTTTAAGGGATGCAATGGCTGCTGCTATGGCAGAATATGTATCCGTTCCCGTTGAAGTAACAACATGTGTCGTGAATGTAGAGTTATTACCGCCGCCGTGCTCCGCATGGAGTATCAGCGCCGTATCAAGCACCTGCGCTTCAAGGGGCGTAAATTTCCCATCAGGTCTGAGCATGTTCAGGATATTCTCAGCAGTGGAAAGTTCCTTTTTCGGTGTCCTGATCACAAGGTTCTTGTTCAGGATGAAATGCCTGTAACCGTGATATGCATAAACGCTCATAAGGGGCGTCTTTCCGATAAGCTGCAGGCACTGTCTCAGAACGTTCTGAACTGAAATATCTTCCGGATTATCATCATAGGAATAAAGGCTTAATATTGCTTTCTGAAGTGAGTTCATTATATTTCTGCTGGGATTATGCAGAATAACATCCCGGACAAAATCAGCAGACAATTCCTGAAGGTCTGCAAGGATTGCCTTGAAAGAATTGAACTGGCTTTCATTGGGAAGATCTCCGAAAAGCAGCAGATATGTTATCTCCTCAAACCCATAGCGCTTTCCCTCCGTCCCTTTTACCAGATCATTTACACTGTATCCCTGGTAAAAAAGAGAACCCTCTGCAGGTACTTTTACGCCATCCACCACCTGGGTACCGCTTACATCCGAAATCTCGGTAAGTCCTGTAAGCACGCCTTTTCCGTTAGAGTCACGGAGTCCTCTTTTAACATCGTACTCAGTATAAAGGCTCTGGTCTATGGCACCTGACATCATGCAGTACTTGACCAGCTCGTTGTACATATCATTTCTGTTTTCAGCGAGTTCCATCATTGAATATTTTGACATTTACAAGTCCTCCCGTGTTGTATTACCTGAAAGCATGTTCACTAAGCCACCGTTCATCTAAACTTCATAAAATCCCGGTCTTTATCCGAAAATCAGCGGATCCTCTCCGGGAAGCCGACTTTCTTCTGTACCTTACGCAGTGTCTTCTGTGCATAGTACTCAGCCTTCTCTGCATTTTCCTTTATAGCCTTGTCTATATAATCCTTATTCTTCGCAAGATCGCTGCATCTTTCCTGTAAAGGCTTAAGGACAGCCACTGCGCTCTCTCCTACTGCCATCTTGAAATCGCCATAGCCCTTACCGTCAAACTCCTTCTCCGTTTCTTCCGGAGTCTTACCCGTGCAAGCGCAGTAGATATCAATAAGATTCTTTATGCCCGGCTGTTCGTCACGGTATCTTACGGCAGCCTCAGAATCCGTCACAGCCCTCTTGAACTTACGCATTATCGCATCGGGATCATCCATAAGATAAATAGATGCATTTTCATTTTCATCAGACTTTGACATCTTCTTTGAAGGATCCTGAAGGCTCATTATCTTTGCGCCTGCCTTGCCGAGATAAGGCTCAGGTACGGTAAATACATCACCGTATACACCATTAAACCTCTGTGCAATATCCCTGGTAAGCTCCAAATGCTGGAGCTGATCCTTGCCCACAGGTACTACATCCGCCTGATAAAGCAGGATATCCGCAGCCATGAGCACAGGATATGTGAAAAGACCTGCATTTATATTATCCGCATGCTTGGCAGATTTGTCCTTGAACTGAGTCATCCTCTGCAACTCGCCCATATACGTGTAACAGTTAAGTATCCATGCAAGCTCAGCATGGCAGCTTACATGTGACTGGTAATAGATACAGTTTTTTTCAGGATCAAGACCTGCCGCAACATAAAGGATGAAAAGATTTCTGGCGCGTTTCCTGAGCTCTGCCGGATCCTGCCTTACGGTAATTGAATGCATGTCCACGACAGAATAGAAGCACTCGTACTCATCTGAAAGCTTCACCCAGTTCTTAAGTGCTCCCAGGTAATTGCCCAGGGTAAGATTTCCTGTTGCCTGCATTCCGCTGAATAATACTTTTTTGTCACCTATCATTTTAATCCTCCCGATGCGTTTTCATGACGCATCATATCAAATTTTTTATTAATAAAATAATCAGTATGTGTTCCGGATGATGTCCTAAAGCATCATTTGTACTCAATACGTTCTAACAGCTGCTCTTTAGTGAGTCCGCCGTGGACCATCTTAAGGACTATTTCTGTACGTCTTTTTTCCGGAAGCCTTAAGAAATGCCTTATCCAGGCGATAGTATACGTCTCCCCCTTTTTCGCCAGCATTATAAGCCAGGCTTCCAGCAATGTCTGTGTATAGGGATGAAGGAATTCCCTGATATCGCCGCGTCTGTAATACTGCAACGAACTGTCATCGGTATATTTATCTCCTAAATAAACCTTTGAAGCACTCACCCGGTCTATGAACATCTCCGCTATATACCGGTCCGGCATCCTGATGGGTCTTAATGTGACTTTCTTCTCCGGTCCTGCAACCGTAAAATCCAGCCAGTATTCAAAATGGTGGCGGTTTCGTCCTTTATGATGAAGCCAAGCTTCGGAATAGCCCTTAGCGCGACGCTCTCCGTTATTGGGGCTTTCCGTTCCCTGATAATACTTTGCACCGTTTATGAATTCCACCGGCATATACTTTGAAAGATCATGGGTAAGTCCCTGCCGGTACAGGCCTATCCTGAAGCATCCGATACAGACAAGGAAACGGTGATATGTGATTGTCTTAAAATGTTTCCAGAGCTGCATGCATACCTCCACATTTCTCCCGACTACACAAATTAACTAAAACATTTTATCATAAACCCTGCTTTCCCGCAATCACATGAAAAAGCGTCCGCTAAACGCAGACGCTTTTATATTATCATATTCCGGATCATGGGATCACTCTACCAGCGCATCCTCGACCCATCCCTCTACCTAGGATCCATCATGCTCATCAGAAGAAAAATATACTATCTTACGCCATTTTTTTTCTTCCTTATCTGTGTCTTCTTCCCTGTATACTTCCAACGGAGTGCCATTGGGGATCCAACATATCACATCATATTTCTTTTTTCACTCCTGTAGCAATGCATGACAAGCCGATTCTGGTTCTACTGCGCTTTATAAACACAGCTTAGCAACCACTTCATTGATAACCTTGCCGTCAGCTTTGCCCTTAAGTTCAGGCATCACTGTCTTCATGATCTGGCCCTTGTTCTTTGTAGCCATCACATCAGCGAATTTGCTCTTTAGCAGCTCCTCAACCTCTTCAGCACTCATAAGCTTAGGTGCATACTCATTTATTACATCATAACGGAACTGGTACTCTGCTTTAAGTTCTGTCCTGTCTGCAGGGCAGGAATCTATCTGCTCCTTTACGGATTTAAGTTCCTTAAGGATCACACGATCTACTAATTCTTCAGAGATATCATCACGGTGTCCTTCATCAATTGCCACTTTCTTGACTGCCTGAATCACAGATGAAATAGCATCCTTCCTTTCCTTGTTGTGATCCTTCATTGCTGCGATCATGTCCTTCTGTAAAGTTTCAAACTGCATTTCATTTTCCTCCTGATCTATAATTTATTTATTAAAAACTTATGCATTACTGAATGTGCTAATCTATGATAACACCGAAATCATCACTTGAACACAATATTAAGTTCGTCCGGGTCATCAAACTTAGCTACATATTCCGATAATCTGTCCAGGTTGTTCGATGCAAATATTCTGGTATGCTCACCCGTAATACCTCTGTAGGCCTGTGAATCCGGCATATGCTCATATGTCTTCACTTTATTTACCGCATCTTCGCTGTCCATCACATATATGGAAAAGCCGTAACTATCGATGCCATTATCAGTAAGCAGTGCTGCAAGCTCGTTATACAATGCACGGATTTCGTCTTCAGTATATTCGCCATATATGACGGTATCTATCTTGAACATATTATTCTGCAGATAGAAATCAAGCGTCGTATTCTTATCGTACATAGAACCATAGAAGTGATTATATCCGGATTCCTCTACCACCACTTTGGCATCCGGCAATACGCTATGAATGACCTCACAGATACTTTCATAAGCCTGGTCACCGTATTTAACATAAATATAATCGCATTGTGCGTCTGAGTATTCATCGAAGCGGAATACCCTGAGATCTTCGTCCGGCAGATCCTCACATGTTACTGTGACATCGCAGCTGACACCACCGGGGAATAAAGCCTTATTTTTAAGTTTAAGGCTGATGTCATACTGCTCCTCTACCTCATCAATTGCAACCGCGATATCTGCACTGTCGTTGCCGCTTGTCAGGCCGCATCCGCCGAGTACAAAACTCATTACAGCAGCCGTCATAAAGCAGAATATTAAATTTGACACTTTCATCCTATAACATCCCTTACGGAAAAATATTCTTTCTGTTCCACCATCTGTTCCTTGGCCAAAAGACATTCCTTAATAACATTACCGATATTCAGGAATTCATTTACCAGATCCGGATCAAACTGTGTCCCGCTGTTTGATGCGATCATTGCCATGGTTTTTTCATGGGAAAAAGGTTCTTTGTAAGGCCTTTTTGATGTCATAGCATCATATACATCCACCAGTGCCATGATGCGGGCAAGAAGCGGGATTTCTTCTCCTTTCAGCCCTTCAGGATAACCTGTCCCATCCCACCTTTCATGATGTGACCTGGCAATCTGACCGGCGATCAGTGCAAACTCGGGATCGGGTATCTTTTTTTCAAGATAGTCAAACAGACCTCCCCCTATCACGGCATGAAGCTTCATGCTGTCAAACTCCTCCGCAGAAAGGGACGAGGGTTTACGCAGGACATCATCCCTGATTGCAATCTTCCCGACATCATGGAGTGGTGCACTCCTGCAGGCTTTTTTTACCACAGCCGGCGGAAGATAATCTTTATACTTCGGCAGAGTCTTCAGATGACTTATGAATACAGAGAAATACAATGAGGTGTTCTTAAGATGTACTCCGGTCACACCATCCCTGGACTCCACCAGCCCGGCAAAGGAAACTGCCATCAGATCATACATCTGTTCCATTTCCTTTATCTTCTGATCAACCCTGGCCTCCAGATCTTTCTGATACTGTGCAAGATCTATCTGGGTCTCAATGCGCTTTTTCATTACCATGGGCACAAAGGGTTTGGTAATATAATCAACTATTCCCTTCTGAAAACCTTCAACCTCGGCCTCCGGACTGGTATCTGCAGTCAGAAATATTACCGGTATATTCTTGTACGCAGGAATGGATTTGAGTTTTTCAAGCACTTCCATGCCGTTCATACCGGGCATGACCACATCCAGAAGGATCAGGTCCGGTTCCACGTCCTTAAGCATCTCGAATGCCTCAGCTCCGGAGTGTGCTTCATAAAGATCATAGGTATCCTCCAGCACGTCGCGCGCTGTAGCATGGTTTAATAAAACATCATCCACCATCATGATCTTTTTCTTTTTACTCATACACGTTCTCCTTTTTCGGTCACGAGCAATCCCTGCATAAAAAAATTATATCATACTCATCCTTGGCCCGCCATTCAGTATCCCTGCGTCAAGCATTTTCTCTGGTTTCCAAGCCTTGCAACCTGAGAATGCAAGTCATAAAATATGAGTTATAATACACAGTTTTTTTGCAGAAAGGTAAATTATGAAAAAACAGAATTTAAATCCTAAAAATGATAATGTAAACGACGATGAAGATATGTTCGTTGATATTGAGCTTGATGATGGCACCGTCACCTGCAAGATAATCACTATATTTGAATGTGACAAGAAGGACTATATAGCCATCCTGCCTGTTGATGAGAATGAAAAGCCCATCAGCGAAGATGTCTGGATCTACGGCTATTCAGAGGATGCTGAGGGCAATCCCGACCTCCACTACATTGATGACGATGAGGAATACGACGCAGCGGCAGATGCTTTCGACGAATACCTCGACGAGCAGATGTTCAACGGATTACAGTGACTTATCTGAAGTGATTTCACTAAATCCCTGAATGCACAGACAATCACCCCCAAAGGAATCTTATCTATTAGAAGATAATAGGAAGAATCAAGATACAGCCGGCAGGTAAAGATCAGGCTGAGGGGAAATCAACTATAAGGCCCGCAATGATCGTATCCGACATAACAACAGCGGACACAAGGATAGCTGATATTGTGCCGCCTGTAAGCATAGTATAGTATTTAGATGATATGAAAGTTTTTTTGAAATTCATAAGTATCACCTTTTCTCACATACGGATATTATCTCCGCACATTTTTGGCAGATCAGTCCGGCGAACCTTTCCATGCCGGCCTCTTCATACATGGCACCGTTGTATTCTAACATAACACCATATTCATCATCGCTCTCCAGTATCTCAACATCAAGTGAAGTACTGCTTGCAAAATCGCCTCTATCCATCATTTCTACATTTGTGACGATTGCATCAGGTTCATACCAGTAAAGATCCCCCTGAAATATCAGACACAAAAGATCTTTGTCGCTGTATTTTTCAGACTCCATGAAATAAGAAGCATGCCCATGGGCAATTCCTTCTTCAATCTGTCGCCTTGTATCATTCAAAAGACTCAGGATATTCGAATCATTTTCGATATGGAAAGATGCCGGAAGATCCTTATAAAACACTCCGACTGAATGTCTGGTACGAAAATCCGTGCGGCCGTTCCATGTCCAGGAAATGAGTACATCCTCTGTCCCATTATATTCGGCTATTGCCATGGCTGATGCCAGAAGATATAAGCCATTTTTTCCCAAATGGAATCTACGGCATACCCTTTCAGCCGCTTCTCTGCTAAAATCAAAAAGCCGGGTCAGATATATACTTTCGCTGTTATCAGTGACATGATCAGGTTTAGGCAGCGTATCATAATTCTCCCGGTCATAACGATCCTGGAAATACTTCATATCCTTCTGCCATGGTAAAGAATCTTTTCTGTGAGCTTCCTCAAGCAGAAGATCAAAACAGTAGTCCTTTGGCAGGCTCTGTCCCGCTAGAATGCATCCAACATCTTCAATAATCTGATTCAGTGACCATCCATCGCAGATGCCATGATATACATCAAAAAGGAGAACCTTTTCCGTATCGCCTTCCAGTATCCTGCAGCGCATCATCGGACTACCATCCAGACGGAAGGGCTTTACAAAAATGCTGCAGATTTCTTCAAGTTCTTTATCAGTAACCTTCTCCACGGGAAAATCCGGATCAAATTCCGGCACATACCTCTGAATATATCTACCGTCCCCGGATAGTTCGATAGTACTAAGAAGTGCTGGATGCTTACGGATAACCTCCTTTACAACATCAGCCAGCCTTTGAAGATCCACATCTTCCCTCAGGCTGAACCTTATCGGAAGATTAAGCATGGTAGAATCAGGATACTTATGCTCATACTCGATAAGGTATTCCTGGCTCTTATTGAGGGGGGCCTGTAAATGCAGATTTTCATCGGATTTCCTGTTATTTGCTTTCGTATTCCTCTCCTCATAAAGGGCACAGATTTTCCTTACAGTCCTTCCTTCATAGATCATGGAAATATCAAGTCCCGGAAGAATATCCTCTGCAACGATCTGCATGGCATAAATAGAGTCTCCCCCAAGTTCAAAGAAATCTTCATCAATACCTACTGTTCTTCCGGTCTTGAGAATCCTTTCTAACATTTCACTAAGGATTTTTTCGTTCCTGCTCTCCGGAACTGTTACAGGATGTGTATGTCCGTCTATTACCGGATCAGGAAGAGCCCTCTTATCTACCTTTCCGTTGGCATTAAGGGGAATCTCATCAATATGCATATAGTACGATGGGATCATATAATAAGGCAGATGCTCCGACAGGACAGCTGTCGCACGTTCCGGTTCAGGCACGGTATCACCTGTATACCATGTGCAGAGAAAAGCCCTGTCTCCCTGTTTTACCTGCCTGACCACACAGAAATCAAGACCAAAAGCTTCCTTCATTGCTTTTTCCGTTTCAGAGGGATCGACCCTGTTGCCGTTGATCTTTATCATGTCATCTGCTCTTCCAAGAATGGTAAAGCAGCCCTTTTCATCCCGCCTTGCAATATCCTTTGACCGGAAATATTTCTTTCCGTTCAGAAGAAAATTTGCTCTTTCATTTTCTTCAGGCAGATGATGATAACCCCTGAACCAGGGAAGGTAAACTATCAGCTCACCCTCATCCGATTCATTGCCGTTCTCATCGATCAGGCGGAAATCCGTATCCCCCACCGGATATCCGATAGGTGTAGTGTCGTACTGACGGTCAAGAGTAAAAAGACAGACCGGATAACCGAACTCACTTGTTCCATATATATTGACGATATCGAAGCGGTCACTGAACACTGCGGATACGATCTCTCCACCGGTATAAGCTGCCCTTAGTGACAGTTCCGGTATCGTCTTCGCAAGATTCAGAAAAGTAGGTGTCATAAAGGTAGTATCGATCTTATGCTCAACAAAATACCGGATAAGCTGTTTCAGATCTCTGGTCAGTTCCGGCGAGATCACATGAATGGTACTCTGGGCATCAAGAATTCCGACTGTGATGTAAACACCGCCAACGAAAGTTTCAGGAAGGACATGGGCGAACTGCACCGGAACAGGTTCGCCCTCTCTTCCATCAGGAAAAGCATAGGGGCCTACAAATCCGTTAACACCTTCCATTATCAGATCATAGATTCCATACTCGTTTGCAGCGCCCTTTGGTTCACCGGTGCTGCCGGAAGTGTATATGAAGAAGGCAAGGTCATGATCATCAGGATCGGCAAATTCATAGGAAGGTTCCAGCTGCATAGCTTCTTCCCATAAATGCATATCAAAAACAGCCTTACAGCCACAGTCCCGGATCACATATTGGATCCTGGCACTTCCCATCATATCCTCAAGGCCAACCCAGGCTGCACCGGCCATTATCACACCAAGACGCGTAGCAATGTACTCTGCCCCTTTATTAAAATATATGGCAGCCACCGATTCTTTACCGATATCATGTGCTTTCATCCAGTGATTAACTCTTGCGGCCTGATCATACAGCTGACGGTATGTTGTGCTTCTTGTTCCGTCACGGTCGACTACAGCCACTCTGTCCGGGAACATTTCTACAGTCTTCCGTAACATTTTTAGAAAACGGATCATTTTGTTTTCTCCTTCACATTTGTGTATCTTTTGATTGTACCTTTCCTTTCCGTTTTGTCAAATCGAAGAACTATCATTTTATCTCTTTCAGGAACCTGCTCGGGGTGATCCGTTTTTCCCGGTTCTTTTCAAGATGGCACAGAAACAGTTTTTCCTTAGCCCTGGTCATTGCCACATAGAATACGCGTCGCTCTTCCTCCAGTTCTGCAGGCTTTTCACATTTCTTTGAAGGTACATTTCCTTCATTCAGATCAGGGATTATCACCATCCTGTATTCCAGCCCTTTCGAACCGTGCATGGTCATCAGCTGTACACCATCCCTTGATTCTTCATTCTGTGCATTCTTTAGGCTTTCCTCATATTCCTCAATAGATTCAAGCCAGTGCAGGTAATTGTCAGTGTTCTTTGCAGAATCGGTTATTTCATCAAGTTCATTTATTGTTTCGTCTTTGGGTATACCTCTCTTTTCATTTTCCTTTACCATAAAGGCCTCATACCCCATAACCTTGCGAATATAATTCATCCCGGCAAAAGGATGCATGCCAAGGATTGTATCCAGATGATAAATCAGTTCCTTAACATTCTTTTTAACGTAAGACTTTATTTCAGGATCATGCAGCATGTTACTCAAAGGGTCTGTCCGTAACTCTTCCCCTATATCACATCTCCTTATATACCGCACAGGCTTGTTCATGAAACGAAGAAGATTTTCCCTTGTCTTTTTTCCGTTTGCATATGCAAGAACTGCCATCAGGTCCTTGGCCATTGTCCCGTCAAAAATATTCTTTATTTTCTCCTTCATGTAAAACTGTATTCCTGATTCCGACAAAGCCTTCGCATACACTCCGGCGGAGCTGTTCGTCCTGAATATCAGCGCAATGTCATCAGCCGCCATAAACTTAAGCCCGGTCTTCACAAGATTTATCACGCCCTCTGTTTCAGCTTGCTTATCCTTAAATGACAGTACATTTACTCCGCCCTTTCCTTTGTTTGCAGCCATCAGTGTTTTTTTGAATCTGTTTTTATTATGCCCTATCAGGCTGCATGCGGTATTCACCACCTCCGGAGTACTGCGGTAATTGTATTTCAAAAGCACGCTTTCAGCCCCTTTAAATGCTTTCGGAAAATCCAGCATTATCTGTGGACAGGAACCCCTGAAACCGTAGATGCTCTGGTCATCATCCCCTACAATGAAAAGATTGTTAAGAGGAGCTGCCAGCATCTTTACCACTTCATACTGCATGGGATTTATATCCTGGAACTCATCGATCAGGATATACTTAAACCGTCTGCGCCACATTTCAAGTATATCCGGGTTTTCCACAAAAAGCTGCCTGCATTTAAGGACCATGTCATCAAAATCTACCTTACCGGCAATATGCATTATCCGGGCATAATCATAATAGATTTTTTCAAAAGCCTCCTTATCCACCAGCCTGCAGGGACTCTCATACATTTCCGGTGTGATACCGTCATTTTTTATCTTGGAAAATGAATCAAGAAGATACGTCGTGGTAAAGTCATCCGCATTGACCGCCGGATAAGACGACAGCGCCTCTTTTATGAACTGCTTTTTCTCCTTTTCAGTGACTATATCCGAGGCGCTGTAACCAAGGGATTTTTTAAGAAAGCTAAAGTATATCCCGTGAAATGTCCCAAAAGTCACACCGGTCACATTACCGTCCATTAGCGATTCAAAACGCTCCTGCATTTCTACAGCCGCCGCCTTTGTAAAAGTGATCACGAGTATTGACTCAGGTGCAATGCCGCACTGTACCATATTTCTTATCCGCCTGGTTATGACAAAGGTCTTGCCGGAGCCCGGGCCCGCCAGCACCATCATAGGACCTTCAAGATGCATGACCGCCCGCCGCTGCTCATTATTCATCTGCTCTGACATAGTTTTCCTCCTTCTGATTTTTTTATTTTTTTAACTCCACTTTTTTAAAGTATTTCTGATGTTACTTGATACAAACTATTGAACGCTCATTGATTGTGGTACCACGAAATGTTTATAGAATTTCGTATCTAATAATTGTCTTCCAGCTTCCAGAAACTTGTAGGAATCCCAATGAAATAGTCAGATTATTCCCATACACGATGCATAGGCCGGCACGGAACATATACACACCACCGCACTGTATGCTTAAATTTTCACTACACTAAATTTTATTCTTCGAAAACTAGCGATTATCGCTTTCGAAATAACTAAATAAAGATCAATAGAACTAAAATATAAAGAATTCCCACACCGGCAGAATAACTACCGATGTGGGCCATATAAATTTACTTGCTTAATAATTCAATACCCTTGCGGATACGTGCCAGAGACTCTTCCTTGCCCAGCACTTCCATAATCTCCGTAGCACCGGCCGGAGTCATCTGTTTTCCTGATACAGCAGTCCTGATAGGCCAGAGGACGTAACCGTTCTTATACCCCTTATCAGCTACATACTTCTGTATCAGCTGATAGAGGGCATCATTTGAATAATCCTCCTGCGCCTCCAGTAAAGGCAGTATGTCCTTAAGAACTTCCAATGAAGATTCCTTTGATGTCTTCATCTTCTTGTGACAGTACATTTCCGTATCATATTCGGGAAGCTCGTTAAAGAAATCTACCAGCCCCTCAATATCCGGGAATATCTCTATCCTTGTTTTTACCATTGCTCCGATCTTATCCCTGTCGAGTCCGGGCTTAAGATACTTATCAAGATACGGTCCTGCAAGCTCTTTAAACCTTGCATCATCCATCGCCTTGATATACTCCCCGTTCATCCATTTTAATTTTGTATAGTCAAAAACTGACGGAGATTTGTTTATCTTTTTATAATCAAATTCCTTAACCAGTTCTTCCAGAGAGAATATCTCCCTGTCACCTTCAGGTGCCCAGCCAAGCAGCGCAACAAAATTCACAATGCACTCTGCAAGGAATCCCTGCTCTATAAGGTCTTCAAAGGATGAATGCCCGCTTCTCTTGGAAAGCTTCTTATGCTCCTCATCCGTAATAAGCGGACAGTGAACATATACGGGGACTTCCCAGCCGAATGCATCATAAAGACGGTTGTACTTAGGTGATGAGCTTAAATACTCATTTCCCCTTACCACATGGGTAATCCCCATCAAATGGTCATCCACCACATTTGCAAAATTGTATGTGGGAAAACCGTCTGACTTTATGAGTATCATGTCATCCAGCTCCGAATTATCTACGGAAATATCTCCATATATTTCATCATGAAAGGTGGTCTGTCCTTCCCTGGGGTTATTCTGTCTGATGACATATGGCTTGCCTGCCGAAAGATTTGCCTCCACTTCCTCCTTTGACAATCCCAGGCAGTGCTTGTCATAAATGGTTATTTCCTTGTTATCCTCTCCAATGGATGTCTTAAGTGTAGCCAGCCTTTCCTTATCACAAAAACAGTAATATGCCTCGCCCTTATCGATAAGCTTCTTTGCATATTCAAGGTAAAGCCCCTTTGCCTGACGCTCACTCTGTACATAAGGTCCGACATCTCCGCCCACATCCGGTCCCTCATCATGCGAAAGTCCTGTCTGCTCCAGAGTCCTGTTTATGATATCAACAGCGCCCTCCATCTCGCGTTCCTGATCCGTATCTTCTATACGAAGGATAAAATCACCATCCTCATGCTTTGCAATAAGGTACGAGTAAAGCGCAGTCCTTAAGTTTCCTACATGCATCCTTCCTGTCGGGCTGGGTGCAAACCTTGTTCTTATCTTCATTTCTTCCCTTTCCGCCGATTTTTACGGCTGTCTGAATTTTTATCAAACTTATTACATTATTGCTTACAACATACATTCTTTTGAAGTCCGAACAACGAGCCCTCTCATATCCCGGGATATTCAAGACTTTAAACTATTCCGTAGGCTTCAGTCAGTAACGCCTCGTCAATTACGCATAAACCCTCAGTTCATCAATAGATACAGCCACTTCATACATTTCCGGAAATTCATTTCTTAACCGTATCATCATGCGTCTGCAGTATGACAGCCGCTCTCCCCAGTTAAATTTCAAAAGATTCTTGTGGCCCCAGAAATGAGTGAAAAGTTTCTGTTCCCTGAGCGCATCCATATTATCACAAAAAGAATAAATATTCATCTGTTCTGCCACAGCGCACATCGGCAGGATCCTCTGTTCCGCAAAAACCATATGACAGAGATTGTCACCGTCAGGTATGCTCTTTCGCATGAATTCCATGGAATGCTCCACATAACGGTTCTTAAAGTCATTATCCTTTATAAAAAGCAGAGCCGTATTGGCCGGTCTGACTGTAAAGTCCCATTCTGGAGGAAACGCATACCCTTCCTGCATCCTGAAAAAATGCGGATCCGGATATGTGGATTCCGTAATATCTTCACGATGTATCACCGCTATATCGGTTGTATCCCTGTCGAAAGCATAATCAAGATTCTTCCAGATAATAAGATCCGTATCGATCATCACAGAGGGCATCTGCTCTCTTCTAAGCGCTTCAAGCTTTCCGGCAGCCCAAAACATCAGCGGATCGATACCTTCAGGAACAGTCAGCAGCTCCGTCCCATTCTTAAAACACCTGTCAAGCGAAAGGCTCTCCAGATACTCAAGCGCCGTCTCATCTGCATACATCTTAGCAGGACCGTTGCTCTTCTGGTATGATGCCAATGACAACAGAAGCATCAGCAGTTCATAATCCTGCATCACAACAGTAGTTGCTCCGGTGGTCTTTCCCGGTGCTGTCCACAGTGAATAAAATCCCTTCATATCAGATCCAGTCCGTATCCCATCTCTGCTATAAGCCTGAAAGAAGGTTCAAGTTCAGCCTTAGGTATAAAGCTCAGGCCGCTCTTTGCCGGCCGGCTGCCATTGCAAAGAGCAAGATTTGAATCATTAATGAAACGGTTGCCCTGTTTATTTTCATTATCCAACGCATCACTGCCATGCGTGACAGCCCTTCCACAGTAACTTCCGCCTAAAAACCTTCCTGCAAAACTGCCTTGTGTAAAAGCCCCATTCCGAAAGCTTCCGGAAAGTCTGTAACCGGTACCGTAACTTCCACCGGCATAACTGCCAGCCAGCCTGTACATCCCGCTGTTATAGCTTCCACCTGAATAACTGCCCAGCAGTCTGTACATCTGTAAACGGTAGCTTCCGCCCACATAGCTGCCTGTCAGTGCCAGTCCTGCAGCCATTCCAAAGGATCCAAACAGCCAGCTATAGCTGCCGATACTAAAACTTCCTGCAAAGAAATTGCCAAAGCCCCAGAAATTGTAGCTTCCTCCCACCAGACGGTAACTTCCCTGCAGAAACTGTTCCAGCCTGTACTGACCGCCCATAAAGCTTCCTGTAAAATAGCTTCCGGCCGACCATCTATATGTACTGTAACTGCCAAATGTATTTTTCCATTCAAAACCTTGAGAAAAAGCATAACTTCCAAAGGAGTACGAGCCTGAAATATACGATCCGGTCATGAAAGCAGTGAAAGAATAGCTTCCCGCCGTATAACTGCCGTAGTAATAGCTTCCCTGCTGAAATGCACTCAAACTATAGTTGCCTGTATTAAACAGTCCGGCGGCATAGCTTCCTGTTGTATAGCTGCCGTTCGAATTATCAAGCAGGCTGTATTTTCCAAATTTAAACAAGGCCGGATTATAGCTTATGCTGAAGCTTACACCCCTGCCATTATATTCATCATACTCAGAAACATCAATAACGACATTTTTCCGGCTAACGAAACAGATATTCTCAGGCTTCCTTACCGGGCAGCCATTATAATACATGTCATAAAGGGCTCCGTCTTTTTCAACGGCAAAAAGAATAGCCCGTAGCCTGCCCCTTGAAGCCTGAAGCTTAACATATACAGGCAGGCCTTCGCCTTTATTCAGGAATGAAACAGCTCTCTCCCGGTCACAGTGGAGCATAAAGCCTCCGTCCGGCAGGCGCTGCGATAATTTCTTATTGAATTCCCCATTCCATACAACATATACGGAAAAAGCGGACAGATCCTGGCTGTAATTTTCGTACATAAAGAAAGCATAGCCGGAATGAAATGCAGCAAGATGGTTTATTCGGTTGTCAAATGTCTGGAGGGACTCATCTTTGCGACGGTCAAGCCAGCCAAAAACTTTTGACATATAAACTCTTTCTTGGGGAAAAAGCACAAATTTATCGACATAACCCCAAATTACAATATTCTGCTTAATTATAATGGTTTACTGTTTGATTTACAAGATTTGTATTACATAAAGCTCATAAAGCTCAAATATAACGAATTACTGCTCACCTTACATATCAGCTTCTACCTGTCGTTCCAAAACCCCCGCGGTCGGAAGCACCAAGGTGCTCTGCTTCTTCAAACTCTATCCTCGGCTGATTTTCCATGATTCTAAACTGGCATATCCGGTCATTCACATGGATTTCCGTATCCCTTACGGCGAGGACCGGCATGAACCACTGGTCATTATCGCCACAATATGAAGAATCCACTACACCGCAGTGATTTGTCTGTATAATGCCGAAGTTTTTAAAAGTAGAACTTCTGGGAACGATGTGGGCTTCATACCCTTCCGGAAGCTGCATAGCCACACCAAGAGGAATAAGTTTCCATTCCCCCTTCTTAAGGCTGATCTCCTCAGCACATCGAAGGTCTATCCAATCGGATTTTCCGTCAATATAACGAAGCTTTTCGATCTTATCAGTAAAATATTTAATCTTTATATTCATACGATTCCCCTTTATTATCAATTCACCGGTACAGCTGCCTGTACACAATTATATAATCGTTTAAATGTGTGCATCTGCCTGTTTTCCTTTTATAAAGACACACAATAAGCATTATCACACAAAAATGACACCCTTACGGATGTCATTAACAGATCGTAATTTTCAGGCTTTTGAAGCATTTTCGGGACTGTCATTCCCCTGCGTTCCTTCAATCCTTTTATTCTTTGCTTTCCTAAGTCCAAATCCTATAAAGAAAGCTGCAACTATAGCTGCAATATAAACAAGATAAGTTACCAGATATGACAGAAAACCATCCGGTGAAAACAAAAATAACATCAATTTATCCATTTTTAAGAATCCCTTCCATGAGTTGTTTCTCCCCCAACTCGCTTAAATTTTATCATTCTACCGTTTAAGCGTCAATATATCCGAATCAAATTCAGATTTACATAACTATCAAAAATCATCCGTCAAAACCGCATTATTATCTGCCGCTGATGTTGCAAGCCTGTCGCACCGCTCATTATATACGTTACCATCGTGCCCTTTTACCCAGTTCCATTTTATCTTATGAGGCTCTGCCGCTTTAAGAAGCCGTTCCCAAAGGTCCACATTCTTTACTGCTTCCTTATTGCTCTTTTTCCAGCCCCGCTTTATCCAGCCGCCTATCCAGTTCTGGTTAAATGCATCTGTCAGGTATTTCGAATCCGAATAAAGCTCTACTTCACAGGGACGATTCAGAGTCTCCAAAGCCACTATGGCAGCCATGAGCTCCATTCGGTTATTGGTAGTCTTCTTATACCCAGCCGATAGTTCTTTCTCGTGAGTCTCTCCCTTTGAATCCGTAAAGCTTATAACGGCTCCGTATCCGCCGGGGCCGTCGGGATTCCCCCTGGCAGCACCGTCTGTATATATCATTACCTTAGGCATTTTCATCCCCCTGTCTTTTCTTTCTCATTAATATGCTTCATCAAGCATGAATTTCGTTGCTATTTTCATGCCCTCAGCTCCAGTTTCCTGACGTTTCAAATCTTCCGGCCCTTTCCGAAGCCTTTTGGGTAATCTCCGCAGGATACCCCATTATCTCTATTAACCTTATGGCATTCCTTGTTGCCGCAGGTCCCGGGCAGAGCTTATAGCTGAAGTTCACATCGCCGTTATCCATATCCTCACTGAAATGGTAGTTCTCATATTCAGTCTTGAGAATTTCCGTAAGTTCCCTGTCATGGGTAGCCACCATTGCAAACACACCGTTATCCTTAAGATATTTAAGTATCTCTGCCGATGCTGCTATACGCTCCACCGTATTGGTGCCCTTGAGCACCTCATCGATAAAACAGGCTACTCTGATCTCCGCTATTGAATCCTTTGCCTCCAGTATCCGCTTAAGAGCCTTTATCTCGGCCAGGAAGAAACTGTCCCCTGCAAGGAGGTCATCAGACAGGGACATTGAACTGTATATCCTGTGATACGCAGTTGTAAAACTGTCAGCACAGGCAAAACACAGCGTCTCGGATAATACCATATTGACTGCGACAGTCTTTAGGAAGGTTGATTTGCCTGAAGCATTTGATCCTGTAAGCAGCATATTTCCCGAAAGAGAATAACTGTTCTTCACGGGATTCTTTATAAGCGGATGATAGATATTTTCTGCGCTTTCAATTCCTGAAAAGACAGGTTCGCAGATATCACCGCAGGCAGCCCTGAAAGAAGCCGCAGCAGCCAGCATTTCCAGATAACCAAGGGTAAAATGGATCTTATCAGCCTCATCTTTGTTCTTTAAGAGTTCCCTTCCGGCCTTTTCAAAAACAATCAGGTCAAGATGAAGCATCATGTATATATAGTCTTTTATAAGTCCTAACGGAGATGCGGCTCCCACATCCCCAGCGGTTATCAGCGTCACACAGGTCCTGAACGTTCCCATTTTCCCGTATGAATTTTTCAGGCAGCTGAGCTCGGCTGAAAAGAGACTCCTTGAGCCCTCATCCGGAAATACCCTGTCTATATTCTTTATGAACTCTCCCGTACTCTTCTGCTCACGCATCACGATACGCACCACAGAAAGCAGCGGCATTATTGAAGGCTTTACTTTAAAATACCAGGCAATGTTAAATATAAGCGCTGCCGGAAATAATATCATTCCGATACGCAGATCAATGAACATTGTGATGATGCCTGCTGCAAATATTACAGGCGCCAGCACATGCAGGCTGCCTTTAGCCTTCTTCGCTGCATTTTCGGTCTGTGCATCCATATCATCCAGTATTGCACTGAAAGAAAACTTTTTATCTTTGCCGCTTTGCGCAGCCAGGAACTGAAGATGCTCACGTTCTGCCGTATGGTCCGAAAAGAACCTTATCATCTCATCACGCCTTTTTAACTCACTTTCTTCAAATATAGGCGTCCTCAGCGAATGATAAAGCACCTCTTCTCCTGCAGAGGAATATGTTACATTTGCCCTGGCAAAAAGCCTGTTCATATCCAGGTCGTTCCAGGTGATATCATCAAGCACATAACTGCCTGCGTGTGTCTGATGAAATTTTTTTATGATCTGCATCCTTTCCGCGGAAATTCCGGCAGTATTAAACCTGCCATAGCTTTCGTGGATTTCTTTTTTTAGCTTTTTTTCCTGACGGCTGCGCTCCTTAAGTCCGAGCAGAATAAATATGATCACAAAAGCCGCAAAAGCGGCAAGAAAAACTAATGTTGCATTATCCATTTCAGATATCCTTAAAATCAGGTCCGAAGCTTTCAGGCAGAAGCTCTTCCAATGAAAATTCCCTGTATTCAAAATCCTTGCCTGCCACAACTATTCTCATTTCAGACGGTTCTGAAAATTCCCTGAGTACCTGCCTGCATACACCGCAGGGATATGCCATCCCCATATTATCTCCTGAACCACCGGCTATTGCTATAGCCTTAAATCTTCTTTTTCCTTCACTGACCGCTTTAAAGACTGCAGTCCGTTCAGCACAGTTTGTTGCACCGTAAGATGCATTTTCCACATTACACCCGGAATAAACACTTCCATCCTCACATAAAAGAGCCGCTCCCACCTGATAGTCTGAATACGGTGCATAGGAATTTGTTCTCGCTTCATAAGCTTTTGATATTAGTTCTTTTCTGATTACGTCATCAAGCATCATCAGCTATCCTTTCCTTTTGAGTATTCTTTTATTTCAGCTGTTTCTCAGCTTTCATCTCAGCCTTATCACGCTGCATTTCTTTTACAGCACGCTCTGCCAGGTCTTCGATACTTAAATCCCTATCTTTATCATAATAAGCCACACCTATCGCCGCAGACACCTTTTCCCAGGATTTCAGGGCTTTTTCTTCGCTTAATCTGCTAAGCCTTGACTTAAACTCTTCAATAAGCTTTTGGCTGTTTCTCAGGTCCTCACCTTTCAGCACAACCATAAACCTGTCTCCGCCCACCTTGAACACGGGCGAATGTTCAAATACATGGCATACAATAAAGCAAAGCTTCCTTATCGCATGATTCCCATTTTCATATCCATAATCCTCGTTTATCTGCTTAATGCCGTTCATATCTACTGCCGCCAGGCCAAAACCGATATTTTCATTCTGGACGTCTATCGCCAGTTTCCTGATCTCATCTTCAAAGGCATTACGGTTCCTTATGCCGGTAAGCAAATCTTTATACCCCTGTCCGCTGGCTTTTCTTACCTGCGCCTTAGTATCAGACAGCTCCTGTGAAGCATACTGCAGGCTCTTTATCTGTTTTTCCACCTGCCTGATCAGATTGCTGAAAGCTGCAGAGAGATCCGCTATCTCATCAGTTCCCTTAATACTTTCATCTATACTGTCAGCGACCCCGGCTTCCCTTGATTCTGTATATTCCCTGACATGTCCGGCCAGCTTTTCGATTCTCTCTGTAACAGATCGGCTTAGTATCTCTATTATTGCAAATGTCGCAACCAGATATACGAGTGCAATGATCGCAACCTGCTTAAGAGTATCTTCAAGTATCTCCTTGTTTACCCTGTCAACTTCTATCTCCGTAGCTATAAGTCCCATCTTCTGTCCATTGATCACAAGCGGAGTATAATAGCAGTATGTATGGCCGTATGAATTATTGAATTCCTTAAAGCCGTTCTGCTTAACACCGGTTTCCCAGGTTTTCCACATTATCTCATATTCATCCGGGCCGTTATAATAGGTATCCCCAAGATACATGATATCATCCATCGCCGGATCAGGCGTCCCCCCCTCCGCAAGATGGTCATTCGGGGTGGTGCGTTCACCATCTATCATGTACATCACTTCGTGATTTTCTTCATCCATCACAAGATAATATGTATATGGCAGATCAAAGGCGATCCTTGCCTCTTCAAAAGCCAAAAGCCAGTACATGTGGTAATACCTGTAGTATTCCATCTGAAGCTCCGTTTCAACATCTTCAAATGCAATATCCCTTCCCAGAACCTTTCCCGGATAATTGTCAATGATCATCCTCTCTGCCGAGATCTGATATGACAGATATTCCTCCTCGTCTATGGGCAGATTAAACTCATCATAATGCTTGAGATAAAAATCCTGATATTCAATAAAACGGTCACCATCCCGTACCATAAGTCCTGCAAGATACTCGCCTACATCCCTGACATTGATCTCGCACTGCCTTTTGTAACTGCCCATCTGAATGGAATATATAAGGATACCCGTAAGCGATAAAGTAAAGATAGTAAAGACCAGAAATACAGCTATGATCTTATTGCTGATACTTTGTTTTGCCCCCATAACAAACATTATCCCCCCATAATGAATACACTCATTATACCACTTTTTTACCGATTTTTCCATACTGCCAGCCTCCCTGCTCCCCCCTGTTCAAAATTATCCGTAATAACACGAAAATATGGTAAAATTTTATCCGTAATAATATTTAAGGATTCTGGATCTATGACCGAAAAAAAAGAAGTAATAAAAGAAGAAATAAAAGAAATAAAAAAAGACCTAAGCTTCACCGGGCTGCAGGCAGGCAATATAGCCTATTCATATAAAAAACACAGAGTGCTTCAAGGCGTCTCATTTGAACTGCCTAAGGGAAAAGCGGCAGCTCTCCTTGGTGCAAACGGAAGCGGGAAATCTACGCTTCTCTCAATACTCTCGGGGATACGGCATTCCGGCACGCCTGCTGACGGCAGCATTCCGTTTTATACATACTGCGATGGAAAAAAAACATCAGATCTGTTCCGTGACAAAAAAAGCTGTTCTCGGATCATTTCGTATGTTCCGCAGGAGGATCCCCTGATGCCTGAACTGTCCGTAAAAGATAACCTGCTCTTATGGTATAACGGCTCCGGTACCGGATTCAGTTCAGCCCTGCAGAGTCCTGCCATTTCTGCACTTGATATTCTTTCGTTTATGAATAAACCTGTAAGGGATCTGTCAGGTGGTATGAGAAAACGTGTCAGTCTCGCCGCAGCACTTATAAATGAGCCTGAGGTTCTTCTTCTGGATGAACCTGCATCCGCTCTTGACCTTAGCTTTAAGGCAGAACTCAGGAACTATCTCCGGGGACTGCGTGAAAGCGGAACCACTCTTTTGATCAGCACGCATGATGAAGAAGATCTCGACATCTGTGATATTGCCTTTTTATTGAAAGACGGAATAATATCATCCATATCACCTGCCCTTAGAGGCGAAGAGTTACTGAAACTGATACGATGAAAAGAATGATCAAAAAGCCCGGGATAATGATACCTGCGGTTATTATATTTATACTTGCTGCAGCTATGGCTATTCTGCTGATTTTGAATTCTCCACGGTTTCGGGTACTTGCAGCACTCTATGATGCCCTGGATACAGAGCTGACCGACAGCTGTCTGACAGGTCCTGTAACAGCAGATGCAGGATTTGTGATAACTTCACTTAAATGTGAATCGCTGCCTGAAGATTCATATTTCTCCGGTGCAGGATTAAAACTGTCCGCTATGGCTGACACTGAAAACCGGTTCCTTGACATGAAACTGACACCCACATTTCTCATCTACGCTGCGCCTTCACTATGCGTAAGGTTTAGAAGCGATCTGCTTGGGATATCCTCACCTGAGCTGTATGATAAAGAGCTTGTATTCGATACAGCACATCCCTTTAACGGCTATGAAGACTCCGTTCTCCATGAAATGCTGGGCATCGACATTCCTGACAGCTCCGAAAAATATTCAGCTGACCTGTTTAGGTATTTGGAAAAGATCAGTGACTCATATTCAAAAAAAGAACTGCGCAAAAAAATACTTGAATCAGACATAAAAAAAACATCAGGATACGCGCCCCTGTACACGCCTGATAAACGGGAATATAACTGTGAAAGCTATACTATTACTTTCACATCCGGTGAGACGATCACAGTCTGTATCGATAAATCAGGAAAACTCCGAAGCATAAAATCCGGCTGTATAATTATTTATTTTTGCGGAGAACAGAATGTAACGGATGATTTCTGCTTTGTGGCAGACCATTATCCATTGTCTGATCCGGATTTTCTTTTGGCTGATCCGGAATCTGACACTGAAAACGGGTTTTCCCTGTTTGATGGAAACATGACAGTCAGCCTGACTGCATACGGTACAACCAGGAATTATAAGCAAAGCCGGTACAGCATCGACAAAGAGTTTACTCTTGAAGCTGATACACTTGAACTTACTCTGTATTCCGAAAAGGATGAGCTGTTATACTTAAACGGAAATGCATCCGTCACGCTCCTTCCGGGTGACACCCCGGTATGCGAGGACCTGCCTGATGAAAATCCTTACAACATGAGCCGGACAGAATTACAGGATGCGATTTCCGGAATATACATAAACCTGCAGAACAACCAGCTTATGAAACTTGTAATAACTCATATGGGGGAAACGGGATTCGATGATCCAATGGCTCCCGAAAAGAGATAGAAAATGTTTTTTAACTTTCTTAAATTCAATTTTAAAAAGTCAGTCCGTACCCTGCCTGCACTCTTTGCCGGAGGTATTTTTCTTGCACTCCTGATAGGAAGCTGCGTTGCTGCGGCTTCCGCAGTACTTTACAGGAATGAACCTCTCGTAAAAGCATCTGTGGCCGTTGTTCCCGGAGATATGAACAATCGTTATATGGATATGGCAATTGACTATATTTCCAACATGTCATCAACCTCTATGGTACTCGAGTTTGAAATAATGGAAGCAGATGAAGCTGATCGGGCATTGAAGCAGGGCGATGTGATAGCTGAAATGATATTCCCCGAAGGGATGGTTGAAGGAATATTATACGGTGAAAACATACCTGCCATTATCCGAATATCTGAATCAGATAATCTCTCTGCACTTTTCCTCTCCGAACTGATAAATGACGGTGTGACGCTCCTTTCCTCTGCACAGGCATCCTCCTATACTGCCGCTGCGGTTTACTATTCAATTGATGCGGAAGAAAGTCTTTCCAATGCCTACGACCACATAGACCTGATCAACTTTGCCCATGTCGCAGACAGGGAAAACGTCTTCAACATTACCATGCTCATCCCCGGAAGCAATGAAGGTCTTACCGTCAGCAACGATCCGGATGATGCCTGCGTATCCGGCACTAAGTCTGTTGCGCTCTACTATATGTCCTCCGGTTTCATACTTTTCGCACTGTTCTGGGGAAGCTGCATGACAGGGCTTTTAAAATATCCGTCTTCGTCATATATTTCCTGCCTCTTTGCCAAAGGCATAACAACCGTAAAATATATTCCGGCACTGTTTCTTACTGCGTCAACCATTTTCTTTGTAATACTTGCATCGGCAGGCGGCATAACCTGCAGCATACTTCTCGAAAGCCTCTCTGTTCCGGCACTGCTTATGTACTTTCTTATGCTGTCATTATTTGTATCGGCATTCTCCCTATTCCTCCACGTTATAACAAGAAGTCCTTCTCTTGCGGTACTGCTTCAATTCGTACTGGGCACAGCCATGCTTCTGTTATCCGGCGGAATAATCCCTTCGGCCTTCCTTCCTGCAGGAATTGCCGGATTTGGCAGAATACTGCCCACTGCATTTTTACAGAGCAGCCTGTTAGGGATATTCCTGAATATAAGTCTCATGCCTGACGTCAGAATACTCATATGGACTGTATTGCTGCTGATTGCAAGCTGTACAGTACTTAAATTCCGTCACATAAGGGGGACACTGTAATGAAATTTTCCAGATTATTATTTATGTCAGTAAAAAGAACACTGCTCTCCCCGGTATTTGTACTACTCCTTTTTTTCCTTCCATTGATCACGCTTATAACCGGCATACATGAACGTTTTTCCGTTGATAACAAAACCGAAAAAAAGATACCAGTTGCATATTTTATTTCCGCCAATAATGAAGATTCTAATACGCCGTTCACCGGTTCTGACACGGACAGCATGTATTCTTTCCATGAGTGTGATTCCGAATCAGCACTCATGGATGAAGTATTAAGCGGAAAAGCCGAGTGCGGATACGTTATCCCCGCAGATATACTTGCAGTTTTAGCCACCGGCGATACAAAAGGGAAAGTGCAGGTGTATATTTCACCGGCTTCTACCCAGACCTATATAGTCAACGAGACTGTATATGCGGAAATATTTAAGAAACTCGCTCCCCTTCTATTAAGGAACTATATATATGAATACTCAGAAGTACGTGACAGGATCGCCCTTATCGATGGGAATGAGATAAACGGAAAAGTCTTCTCGGAAGATGTTGTATATGAACTCTATGACGATTATTCAACCAACGGAAGCACCTTCTCCGTCGTAACAGATACTACGGAAAGCAGGTCGACATCATACACCGATAACAGCAATAACGGAAATTCTCCGGATAAAAAAACATCTGCAGCATCATTAAGAGGACTTTTATCAGTACTGGTAATGCTCTGCGGATTCTGCGGAGTACTTAAGTATTTTGATATGGCAGACAATCCGGTACTGTCAGCTTTTAAAGTACGGCTCTGTACCATAATGAGCCCGCTGCTTCTATCCATGACCGTGTCTGAATCATGTCTGATATTATCAGCCCTTTTCGGAAACAAAAATGCTTATGCTTTAGCTCCCGGAAACCCGCTTCAAAAGCTTTCATTCATATCCGGATCCGTTTTTATTTCCGAAATATCAGGTCTTATGATTTTTATGATATTGTGTATATTATTACTTTTACTCCTTTCATACCTGATTCCCGAAAGGAGCCTGTTCTGTGCCTTTATGCCGGTATACCTGTTATCAGCGCTGATCTTCACACCGGTATTTATTGACATTCCCTCATTAATGCCGGTGTTCCGTTTTGTAAAAGTATTATTTCCTTCTGTCTGGTATATCTGATACATTTTATTTATTCAATCAAAATAATTCATAAAAATATCCCCCGGAGAACATGTTATTACATTTCCACCGTTTTTTCTGATCAATTCGTTATAGATGGCAATATTGTTTTCATTGACACAATCCGGAACATGCTCCGGCAAAACAAGCTTCCATGAATGAAGCAGCTGATACCTTATACCTTTATACGGATGACCGCCATACTTTACATCACCGGCTAATGGATACCCGATAGAAGATAAATGAGCCCTTATCTGATGTGACTTTCCTGTAATAAGCTCCACCTCAACTAAAGAATAACCATCCTTTTGTCCAAGTAATTTATAACCTGTATAAACTGCGTCTTTTTTCTCTCCGCTTTCTTTTATACTGACTGTATTTCTTTCATGATCCTTGATAAGATACCCCGTAAGCATGCCTTCACCGGACATCCTGCCCTCAACTATAGCGAGATATTTTTTTCTGACAGAATGAGTCTTTATAAGGTCGCTTATAAGTCTGCTTCCGGCGTAGGTTTTAGCTGCCATAAGAAGCCCTGATGTATTACGGTCCAGCCTGTTGCAAACAGATGGCGTATAAGTGCTTTCCGCTCTGCCATAGCGCTGTCTCAGTATGTCATTTATGCATGTCTGCCCCTTTTCAGACCCCTGGCTCAAAATGCCTGCAGGCTTATTTATTAACAGCACATCATTCGTTTCGAGTACTATATTAAGCTGAAAACCACCTTTAGGATTTGCCTCATCGGAAGATGCTTTCATTAACTTCTCATCAGTGCCCCCGCGCATTTTCTCATAAGTATCATCAGAAAAAAAAATCCGAACATGATCCCCCGGTGACAGTATCGTGCTTCCGTCAGATTTCTTTCCGTTCAGATCTATATTCTTTTTTCTGAGCATCTTATACAAAAAGCCGTTTCCGGCTGCAGGCAAAAGCTTTTTCAGATATTTATCCAGACGTTGTCCGGCCTCATCATTTCTGATGATCATCTCTTTCATAATTCAACTCTCCATAAAGGATATACTCGCACAACATCTCATTTTAGGCAGGCTCACAGTGATATCTGTGTCATCAACTCTAAAATTTCAGTACTGTCATCACTGTCATTTCCATTCTGTGCAAGATGCTGTAATCTTGCTATAAACTTATCATTTTCCGTAGTCTTATAAAACTTTATCTTTTTTCCTTTAAATCCGTTCTGTTCCATAAGTGTTTTCACATGTTCGGCAGCAGCTTCCGCATCAGCCTTATCATCAGACAGAAGCGCAGATATCCCGCCCTCATCAGCAACAAGAGCCGCCACCGCAAATGACTTGCTGTAGCCGGTCATATAAAGTTCATAAATGATATTATCACAGCCGGTTCTCTCTATATCATCATAAAGCTTTTCAACCGGAGTATATGCCTTGGCCTTGTAAAACATGATGGCAGATATAAGTGTACGTGCTGCCGGAAGCATACCCAGAACGGCTGCAATCGTCAGATAATTAAATTTTGTACCTGTAATAAATATGCCTATCCCCAGAATACCAAAAGATATCCCGAACATTACCAGGCAGACGGCGCAATTCCTTTTCCAGCCCGCCTCCCAGTATCCTTTAGTCCCTTTTGTATATTTATTCTTGCTCCTATTATTTTCCAATAATATCAACCTCTCTCTTATTTATAAAACTTTATCAAAAGCCCTGCCTCACAACTGACTGACACGGTCAGCACATAACTTCAGACAGCAACAATTTCATGTATAAATACTGCTTGTCAGAAAAACATCCTAAGTATCAGTTCATCCGGAAGTATCTTTGCCGCCACCCTGAAACAATTCATACCGGCACCGTAGACAGATACATTCCATCCCCTGTATGCATCACGGTATGCCTGCAGTACCACCTTTTTAGCCTCCGCCATAAACGGCTTTTTATAATCTTTCATTTTTTCATACTTTTCTGCCTTGTTTATAAATGGCGTATCCACACATCCGGGACATACAGCAGTCACATAAATCTTCTTTTTCCTAAGCTCATGGGATAATGCTTTTGACAATGAATATACATAACTCTTTGAAGCAGCATAAACCGCAAATCCCGGCTGAGGCAAAAAAGCCGCAGCGCTTGCCATATTTATGATATGGGAGCCACGTGACATAAATGGAATGCAATCCGCTGTAAGCCTTGTTAAAGCCCGACAGTTTATATCAGCCATCAGTTCATTTTCTTCAGGCTTAAGCCTTGCAAAATCCCCCATTATGCCTATGCCGGCATTATTAACCAGCAGCCTTATATCCGGCGCTGTATCCTGTACTATACTTATAAGCGCACGATATTCTTCATCATCACTTAAATCCGCAGAGATACACCTGCATTTTCTGCTTACCCTTGAAGCCGTTTTATAGAGCTTTCTCTTATCACGTCCGACAAGCCACAACTCATCAATATCAGTTGCAAAAAATCCTGCATAATAGGCAAAATACCTGCCCATTCCTGAACCGGCACCGGTAATCACTGCAATCCTTATTCCGCTGTTAACTGATTTATTATTACTGATCATACTATAATTAACCCGCATAAATACTTTTGATTAACCGGCAAAAAACAGCTTGAATCCTACTATCACTGCATAAAAAAACATCCGCCCGGCACTAAGCATCAGCATGCACTTAATCCCAGACGAATGCCCAACATATCAATATATTCATTCCTCAGAATCAGGATCGAGATCAAGGCTGATGGGTGCTGTAGGCCCCATTCCCTGATTTTCCGGAAGATCCTCATCGCCCCCGCTCTCTGTGCCTGCATTATTGACTGCATCAAGATTTGCACGAATCTCATCCTGTGACTTTCTAAGCGCCTCCAACAGATGATTGGAATTCCTTGCGGTCTCATTTGCACAGTCTTCAATTATATTCTGAAGATTATTAAGTGAAGATCTGAGATACTTATCAAACTCGGAGTAAACAGCATTCGCATAGTTATCTGCGTCGTTTACGATCGCATCAGCCTCTTCATTTGCACCTTTTATTATCTTCTGAGCTTCCCTGTCTGCATTGTTAATGATGAGATTTGCATTTTCCTCAGCCCTCATCATTATCTCACTTTCACTCAGCAATTCCTTTGTCTTAGCACGCACAGCATCCAGCATATCATCCGACTGTTCTCTGGCTTCATTCCGGATTCGATCAGCTTCATCACGCGCCTCAGCCATTATATCCTCACGCCTCGCATACATTTCCATACATGCAGATACTTCTTCCGGCGTGGTCCTCCTTAATTCATCGATCAGATCTTTTAAGTTATCCCTGTCAAGAATTACCTGATCCTGATGGAACAACGGGCTCTTTCCTTCATCCACCATTGCATTAAGCTCATCTATGCACTTCATTATGCGTGCCTTGGGTTTAGCCATTATCTTTTCCTTCCCCTCGTATTATTTACGTTTTTCAGTATATTTTGCATTTATAAGCGGTACTTCAAATTCGGGCACAAACTGTGAGATATCACCGCCGAAACTAATGATAGTCTTTACAGAAGAAGAACTCAGGTATGAATACTCAAGGCTGGTAGTCAGAAAAATCGTGTCAACTTCATCATCAGAAAGCTTCCTGTTAGTCTGAGCAGTCTGAAGCTCATATTCAAAATCAGTAATCGCCCGCAGCCCCCTGATTATAATATGAACATCCTTCTCTCTGCAATAATCAACAAGAAGACCACTAAAAGAATCAATTTCCACATTCTTGATATCTTTAGTGGCTTCCTTGAGTATTTTAACACGTTCATCAACCGAAAACAACGGAGATTTTGTATCATTATTAAGTACACTTACCGTAAGCTTGTCAAACATCCTTGACGCTCTCTTGATCACATCAAGATGTCCGTAGGTCATGGGATCAAAACTCCCCGGATAAATTGCCTTCTTCATTATTCTTTAACTCTTTTCCGCAAAAATACATGCTTATTGGTTTTGTAAATCTTCTCCTTGATAATATCAAACCCCAGCTCATTTGCAAAGGAAAAATCACGATCCTTTGCTTCTTCTATAATAATTACAGTATCAGAGGTTACAGCCTTTGACGAAACTGCCGCCGAAAGCAGTGATGCATCCGTTCCCATACCGTATGGAGGATCAGCAAATATCACATCAGCTTTTTCCCTAATGCCATAACTCATAGCGGTAACCGCATCCTGCTTAAGAACAACGGAAGAATCAATAAGCTTGGTATGCTTTAAGTTTTCCTCTATGCACTTTATCGCCGCAGCATCATTTTCTATAAAATAGGCTTTTTGGGCACCTCTGCTCAGCGCTTCAATACCAATCTGTCCGCTCCCTGCACACAGATCCACAAAGACAGCCCCCGGAACATCCTGCTGAAGTATGTTGAAAAGAGTTTCCTTTATTCTATCCGTAGTAGGCCTTGTGGTCATTCCCGCCGGAGTCTTTAACAACAGGCTCCTTGCGCTTCCCGCAATAACTCGCATCATTACCTCTTTCTGCTGTATTAATACAGCTTACTTTATCTTTGATCCTTTGCCATCTCTGTTAGCAGCCCTTATTATACGAAGATCTATATGACGGTCATGGAATTCAACGATATTCTTTTCATCACTGTTGTGTCCAAAATATGCCTTCTCAATGTAATCGTCACCCACAAGCTTCATACCACGTACTCCGATTGCGGTCTTCTTCTTTTCAGGAATCTGTGTTGTGTCAATCTTTAATAAGTATCCCTTGTGGGAAGCCATTGCCAGATATGTATCATCCAACATTTCTGATACCCCTACCACTTCATCATCATCTGCAAGCTTTGTAGCAGCAACAGTACGTTTGGCCACATTGAATTCAGCACCATAGACATACTTGATCATGCTCTGTTTTGTGACAAAGATAAAGCACTTCTGATCTATGTTCTCCTGGCTGACCATATAGATTATATCCTCGGTCTTGGAATCGAAACCGCTGACGTTATCTATGGGCTGTCCCTTATCTCTGAACTTTCCATACGGAAGATCACTCACTTTGACTGTATGAAGATTTCCCTTATCCGTGAAAGCACATATTCTTCCGGTATTCTTGCATTTCAATATATAGCTGTTTTCTGCCTGTGCAGCATCAGCATTTCTCTCATATGTAGGAATATCCACAACCCTGCAGTATCCGAAACGGTCCATTAAGAACATCATTTCCATCTCTTCAACAGGTTTTTCTACCACTACCGCTTCTTCAACATTATCAATCTCTGTCCTGCGGTCTCTGGCAAACTGCTTTTTTATGGTATCCAGTTCTTTTATCATCTCCTGGGCCATGGACTCTTTTCTGTCCAAAAGATCCTCATACTTATAGATATTCGCAGTAGTCTCTTCGTACTGTTTATTCAGTGCATCTATCTCAAGTCCGATCAGGCGGTAAAGCTTTAACTCAAGTATAGCATCCGCCTGTCTCTCGGTAAAATGCAGCATCTCCGCCATTATCTTGGACTCTTTTGCCTTGAACTTGATTCCCGTAGTCTTGCCTTCCACAAGACAGGCTTTTGCCTGAGCTTTGTCATGTGAGCCCCTGAGTATCTCTATGATTAGATCAATTACATTGCAGGCCTTGATAAGACCTTCCTGGATTTCTTTCTTTTCCTTTTCCTTTCTGAGGAGTGTTGTATATTTCCTGCGGTTAACCTCATACTGGAATTCAACATTATACCTGATAGCATCACGCAATGACAGCGTCTCCGGACGCCCGTCGGCAATAGCCAGCATATTGGCACCGAAAGTATCCTCCAGTCTGGTCTTCTTATAGAGAAGATTCTTGAAATTCTCCACATCAGCATCACGCTTAAGCTCTATAACTATGCGTATGCCTTCCTTGGATGACTGATTGGAAATATCAACTATATCCGAGGTCTTCCTTGTTTCCTGAAGAGATGCTACATCCTGCAGAAATTTAGCAATTCCACTTCCTATCATTGTATAAGGAATTTCAGTGATAACTACAAGGGTATGTCCACCTTTTGCCTTCTCTATTTCCACCCTGCCGCGGATCTTTATTTTTCCGGTACCGGTTCTGTATATCTCAGCCAGTTCATCCTTATTGGTAATGATCCCTCCTGTAGGAAAATCAGGCCCTTTTATATACTTAAGCAATTCTTCCGTTGTAATCTCTTCATTCTTAATATAAGCCTTCTCCGCCTCTATCACTTCAGCAAGGTTGTGGGGCGGAATATTTGTAGCCATGCCGACAGCTATACCTTCCGAACCATTTACCAGAAGGTTTGAGAATTTAGCCGGAAGTACTGAGGGTTCTTTTTCTGTTTCATCGAAATTCGGTATGAAGTCTACTACATCCTTATCCAGGTCAGCAAGAAGATTTTCCTCTGCGACCTTAGCCAGGCGGGCTTCCGTATACCTCATAGCAGCGGCACCATCACCCTCGATATTGCCAAAGTTGCCATGACCATCCACCAGGGCAAGGCCTTTTTTGAAATCCTGACTCATTACCACGAGCGCATCATAAATTGAAGAATCACCATGGGGGTGGTATTTACCCATGGTATCACCTACTATACGCGCACTCTTCCTGTAGGGGCCGTTATGCCTTATACCTAACTCATGCATGTCATATAACGTCCTGCGCTGAACGGGCTTAAGACCGTCTCGGACATCCGGCAGCGCTCTTGCAATGATAACACTCATGGCATAGTCGATGTACGACTTCTGCATGACCTCGCTGTATTCTGTTTTAAGTATACGATCCTGTTCTTTCATTAATGATATTCCCTTATATTATTCCTTTATATATTACCTGCTAAAACTTCACACTTGCTATATATCGCTATAGTACTTTATCTTAAACGTCCAGCATTGCATCCTTCGCATTCTCGTGGATAAAAGCCTTTCTCGGAGGCACATCCGTTCCCATAAGCAGCTCTGTTGTATCTGATGCAATCATGGGATCCTCTATGCTGACACGCTTAAGCATACGCCGTTCCGGATCAAGTGTCGTCTCCCAGAGCTGGTCAGGATCCATCTCTCCAAGACCTTTATATCGCTGCAATGTAAAATTACCTTTATGTGTCTTTCGGTATTTTGCCAGGGCCGCATCATCATAAAGATATTCTTCCTCTCCTCTTGAAGGCATAGCCTTGTACAAAGGAGGCATGGCAATATAAACATGACCTTCAGATATAAGCTCCGGCATGAACCTGTAAAAAAGGGTCAGCAGCAGTGTACAGATATGTGCACCGTCCACGTCGGCATCTGCCATGATAATGATCTTATCATAGCGAAGCTTTGTAATATCAAAGTCATTTCCATATCCCTCGGAAAAGCCGCATCCAAAAGCATTTATCATGGTCTTGATTTCAGCATTTGCCAGAACTTTATCTATGCTTGCCTTTTCCACATTTAGGATCTTACCCCTGATAGGCAATATTGCCTGGAATTCCCTGTTTCTTGCAGTCTTTGCAGATCCGCCGGCGGAATCACCCTCCACAATGAAGATTTCACATTTTGACGCATCTCTGGAACCGCAGTTGGCAAGCTTACCGTTTGAATCAAACGAATACTTGGGCTTGGTAAGCAGATTTGTCTTTGCCTTTTCCTCTGTCTTCCTGATCTTGGCCGACTTCTCAGCACAGGCTATGACGGACTTAAGCACTTCAAGATTTCTATCAAAATAATGCACCGCCTCGTCACCGGTAACCTTGCTCACTGCCTTTGCTGCATCCTGATTATCAAGCTTAGTCTTGGTCTGACCCTCAAATCTTGGATCATGATGCTTAATACTTACGACTGCAGTCATACCGTTACGCACATCGGGGCCGGTAAAATTACTGTCTTTATCCTTAAGTGTCCCCAGCTGTCTTGCATAGGTATTTATTATATTGGTAAACATTGTCTTGAAACCGGTAATATGTGTGCCGCCTTCAGAGTTGTAGATATTATTACAGAAGCCCAGCACCACTTCCCTGAATTCATTAACATACTGGAAGGCTACCTCAACCTCAACGCCCTCAGCCTCACCCTTGTAATAAACCACGTCATGGATGCCTTCCTGTCCTTTATTAAGAGCCTTTACAAAACCGATTATTCCTTCCGGCTCATGGTATTCTATCTTTTCAGGCTCGGCACCACGAAGATCCTGGAAAATAATTGTAAGCTTAGGATTGAGATACGCTGTCTCATGAAGCCTGCTCTTTACATCCTCAGCTTTAAATACAGTTTTTTCAAAAATGGTATCATCCGGTGTGAAATTAACCTTTGTTCCGGTCTGCCTGGTATTGCCCACTTCCGGAATCAGGCCATTTATCAATTTGGTAACAGGCTTACCCTTTTCGTACTCATCCTCATATATATGGCCATTCCTCTTTATGGTTACTTTCATATGATTTGAAAGGGCATTTACCACGGATGAACCAACACCGTGAAGACCGCCGCTGGTCTTGTATGCGGAATTATCGAATTTTCCGCCTGCATGAAGTGTAGTAAAAATAACACGTTCTGCTGAAACGCCCTTTGCATGCATCTCCACAGGCATACCCCTGCCGTTATCCTCTACCGTTGCCGATCCATCCTTTTCCAGTGTAACCGATATCCGGTCACAGCATCCTGCCAGATGTTCATCCACGGAGTTGTCTACTATCTCGTATATAAGATGGTTCAGTCCCTTCGTACTGGTTGATCCAATATACATTCCCGGACGCTCCCTGACGGGCTGAAGTCCCTCCAGTACTACGATATTTTCCGCACCATAATTCTGCGCATCATTATTATTTGCTGCCATTAATAACCTCCAAACAAAAAATCTTTTTGATCCAAATTTCCAGATCTAAACACTCAGATCCGCTCACAGAATCTGACGGCATCTATATTGAATATAATTCCGGCTTATTTTCAGCGCACAGCATATTGCTAAGCCGAATGATAGACATAATTATTTTATGTTCACCAAAACAAACAAGGCACATTATATCACAAAGAACTTGTGTCCGTCATCAACATATTGTATTTTCATATGAAATTCAGTTCCGTGAAATTAATTATAGAACAACTGTTCGTGTTTTTCAAGTGATATTTATATATTGTCTAAAGATATATACTGTGAAACTCGCTGTAGCTTATGCTCCCGCTCTCTCGAAGAGCCGTTTCAAGAGCTTTAAGTCCTTCCTGCCCATCCTCTGTCATATCCTGCAGCACCGACTTTACCCGTCCTATCATTTCAGCATCCGTATAAATATCAGCAATCTTGAAATATGGAAGTCCGGACTGGCGCAAGCCGAAGAAATCCCCCGGTCCTCTCTGTTTCAGATCTTCCTCCGCTATCTTAAATCCGTCATTGCTTTCCTTCAGGATATTAAGGCGTTTCAGCGTATTTTTTGACATCTCCCCATTTGTACCTGTCATGAACACGCAATATGCCTGTTTATCGCCTCGTCCCACACGTCCCCGAAGCTGATGAAGCTGGGACAGTCCGAAGCGCTCAGCATTTTCCACAAGCATTATGGTTGCATTTGGAACATTGACACCTACCTCCACTACCGTGGTAGATACAAGCACATCTGTTTTATGCTCGGAAAAATCTTTCATTATCTCATTTTTTTCCGCAGGTTTCATACGACCATGAAGCATTGCTATCCGTATATCTCCCGGAAGCTTATCCTTTAAATATTCTGTATAATCTGTCACATTTGCTATATCACCGGTCATCCCCAATTCCTCAGACTCGGATGCTTCCACCATCGGACAGATTATATATGCCTGAACCTTTTCCTCACGTATATGCTTTACAAGGAATTTATAGAAAGTTTCACGATAGTCTGTATCCACCACCGCATTTTTCCTGTCAAGCCTCTTTGCCGGCAGCTCATCTATCAGTGAAACATCCATATCTCCATACAGTATAAGTCCAAGTGTTCTAGGAATTGGGGTTGCACTCATTACCACTGTATGCGGTGTACCTCCTTTCTTTGAAAGGGTTCTCCGCTGAGCCACTCCAAAACGGTGCTGCTCATCAGTAACAACAAGCGCAAGTTCATTAAAAAGAACATCTTCTTCAAGCAGGGCGTGTGTTCCTATCACCAGATTCAGGCTTCCGTCTGCCAAAAGCTCTTTGCATCTTCTTTTATCAGTTTTGCCCACGGAACCGGTAAGTACACCGGTTCTGAACGGCAGACCGTATTTCTCCGTCAGCTCAATTATCTCATTATAATGCTGCATCGCCAAAACTTCCGTAGGTGCCATTATAGCTGCCTGATATCCTGCACTTACGGCCATCAGAGCCGCTGCAATAGCCACAACAGTCTTCCCGCAGCCCACATCCCCCTGTACAAGACGGTTTGCAACGCCATCGCCTGTCATATCATTTTTTATATCATTTACAGCCTTAAGCTGTGCCCCGGTAAGCTCGTACGGAAGCTTTGAGATAAAACCGTTCATAGTCTCATCAGCCATCCTCTGTTCTATCCTGAAGCTGTTCTCTTCTTTTTCAGTATTGCTTTTCAGCATCTGTATCCTGGCTATAAATAAAAAAAGTTCATCAAAAGCAAGTCTTTTCCTTGCCTCATACAAATCATCTTTTGTGGCCGGAAAATGAATGTCGCTAAAAGCTTTTGACAGCGTAACAAGCCCCTCTTTGTTAATAACAGGATCAGGAAGATAATCCTTCAGATTATCAGAAATGCAAATGATTTCTTTTACCGCCTTAAGAACAGCCGAACTTTTAAGACCGGCAGTTTCAGGATAAACAGGTATCAGTGTACCTTTTGTATTCTCATATTCTTCCTCACTCAGGACTCTGGGCTGTGCCATCACGGCCACGTCGCCCTTTAATGAAACATTTCCCAAAAGGAGCAGCATCCTACCCGGCGGAAAACTTTTTTTCATATAAGGCATGCCGAAATAATATACCTTAAGTTTTCCTGTACCGTCTCCCACATCAAATGAAAGCACTGTTTTGCCCTTACTTGAAAAGAGACTGCAGCCCCCCATTATCCGCCCCTTTACCACCGCGCGTCCTCCCATTGTCATAGCGGATATCGGCCGGATTTCCGGAACCATAGAATATGTCCTGGGGAAATAATGAAGTAAGTCCGACACAGTAAAAATCCCCGCCTTATTAAAGGCAGCTGCTGATTTTTCACCTATTCCTTTTATTGTTATTATGGGTGCACCTAAATCCATCTGAGCTATTCTCACTTCTAAAACACATAAACTTCTCTGATACGTATGCAGATCGCAGGAGTCCACATCAGATACATTGATCAAACAATCACATTTCGAATTTCCTGTTATCAGTAACAGAAACCCCGCTGGTTACAGCGGGGCTATAAAGGTCAAAAATCCACTCTGTGCCGATAAGGCTTATTCAGCCGAAATAATATAATAATATATCGGCTGTCCTCCATATGCGAGCTCCACATCCACCTCCGGATACTTGGACTCCACAAGCTCTTTTATCTTATCCGCATCTTCCTTTGTCACATCCTTGCCATAATAGATGCTGACAACCTCTGCATCTGCAGTCGCCATCTTGTCGAGCATTCCAATAACGACATCGCTAATATTCCTGCCGACGGAGAGTATACCCTTGTCTCCGATACCCATATAATCGCCCTGGTGTATCTCGGTTCCGTCAATGGAAGTATCCCTTACGGAATAGGTAACTTCACCAGTCTTTACATTCTGAATATCGGAAAGCATTGCTTCCTTATTCTCTTCCACCGAAGCGCCTTCGACATAAGAGATCATTGCCGTGATTCCCTGAGTAACGGTCTTTGTAGGAACCACTACCACCTGCTTTTCCTTACTGATCTTAGCAGCCTGTTCAGCAGCCATTATCACATTCTTATTATTGGGGAAAACATAAACAACGGGAGCTTTTACGATCTCCACAGCCTTAAGGATATCCTCAGTGCTGGGATTCATTGTCTGTCCGCCCTCGACAATGACATCAACGCCGAGACTCTTGAAGATCTCAGTCATTCCGTCCCCCACGGAAATCTGTACAAAGCCGTTATCTTTTGAAATTCCTGCCGAAACATCGATCACACGGTTCTGTGCCGTTTCTTCATTTTTTTCTGTAGCAGCCTTTTCTTCCTTAGGCTCCGACTTTACAGTTTCCTTTGTCTTTGCAGATTTTTTTTGTCTCCTGTTTTCAACCACTACATCTATAAGTTCACCATACTTAAGCGCTTTCTGTATCACCATGCCTGGGTCGTTGGTATTAAGAGACATATTCACTATACGGCCTTCTATGGTATACGCACAAGTATCACCTACTGCATCAATGTACTTCTTTATAACAGCTTCTTCGTGGTGATTCATCTCTTTCTCAAGAAGCATTGCTATGGAAGTATGATAAAGGTATTTAAATTTTTCAGCTGAGCGTTTTTCAGTTTCAGCCTTCTTTTCCTCTTCTGCGGTTTCAGCGGAAAAAACTATCCCCTTGCCCTGCAGTCCCGCAAGCATTCCCTCAAGCACGCATACAAGACCTGCTCCGCCGGAGTCAACCACACCTGCCTCCTTAAGTACAGGCAAAAGCTCCGGTGTCTTATCCAGCGCAACCTTAGCGCCTGCAATAAGCTCCGTGAGTATCACTTCTATATCAGTCTCTCCCTTGCGTACACACGCTGTAGCCTTTTCCGAAACAGCCTTGGCGACAGTAAGTATGGTGCCTTCCTTTGGCTGCATGACAGCTTTATATGCAGTCTCCGTCGCCTTTTCACAGCCTGCCGCAATAACAGCAGCATCAAGTTCCTCATAGGTTTTCGCAACCTTGGTAAATCCTCTGAACAGCTGGCTTAGGATAACTCCGGAATTTCCTCTGGCTCCCCGAAGGGATCCCGATGAAACAGCCTTGCAGAAATCCTGCATATTCGGTTCTTTTAATGCATATACTTCCTTCGCTGCCGACATTATAGTCAGCGTCATGTTCATGCCTGTATCACCGTCAGGGACAGGAAAAACATTTAATTCATTGATATGGTCTTTGTGAGCCTCAAGCTCTTTTGCACCCGCCAAGAACATGGTGCACATCTGCTGCGGGGTTAAAACAGTAGTAGCCACTTTAAGTCACTCCTCCTTAATCGATCACTCGAACGCCTTCGACATAAATATTGATTTTTACAACTTCCAAACCTGTATATTCCTCAACTTTATATCGAACGTTGTTCACAAGGTTTTCCGTGACAGCCGGTATGTTCACTCCATAAGCAACTATCACATGAAAATCAAGAACAAGCTTCCCCCCCTCGTTCTTAACCGTGATACCGCGGTTAACATTATCTTTTTTTAAAATGCGGACTAAATCTTCTTTAACATTGACGCTCGCCATACCCACTATGCCGAAGCATTCATTTGCTACCGTACCTGCGTACTGAGCGATCACATCATCATTGATCCTGATGCTGCCCATATGTGTATCTATGGAACTCTTCATGCAAAACCTCCTTTGCCAGTCTTTGCCAAAGAATAGCGTGATCCTTCTTGTAAAAACACTATTTCTGATTATATCTAATTTATGTTGTCAATGCAATCAAAAAAAACTCTTGCAAATCATGATAGCATCTGTTAAAATAACTTTCGTTGCGGTAAGTGCCGCACAGGGCTTTAAAGATCAAGATCCAACAAGATCCAAAAGGGAGGTGTAAAGGCCATGGCAAAATGTGATATCTGCGGCAAGGGAAAGCATTTCGGCAACAATGTCAGCCATTCTCATAGAAGATCAAATCATATATGGAATGCAAACATAAAGAATGTAAAGTGTGTCGTTAACGGGACTCCCAAGCATCTGCACGTATGCACTACCTGCTTAAAGAGCGGTGCTGTTGAGAGAGCGTAAACAGCGATTTCATATTAAATCAGCAAAAGAAAATCACATCGCTTAGATGTGATTTTTTTATGCCCTTCTCCCGCTCATTCCGAACTGCAGACAGAGTTCCTCATATTCTTCCTTTATCTTAAGTATTATCTCGGGATCCCCGCTGATATTATCGGGATGATATATCTTCATCAGATCCTTATATCTTTTCTTAAGAGCTATGGGATTATTCACTCCCCTGAAAAAAAGCCCTGTCGCATAGACCTCTTTTCTTTCATTACGGATCTGTTCGGCACGTCTTAGGTTCTCCCTGGTCCGCTCTATATGCTCATACTCACGCCGGATATTCTTTTTATCCTGCTCCATGTTTTTGTAGGCATTCTCAATAAGGCTTTTTTTCCTTGACAGAAGATCCTCATCCTCTCTGAGACGCCTGCGCTCGAACTCAGCAGATTCCTTCAGCTCATTCATCTTTATGGAAAGCTGCCTGGTCTCCCTCTCAAGCTGCCTGCGTTCCTGCGCAAGAACCTTGCGTTGCGCTTTCAGCTCATCCTTCTGCATCTGAAGCTCATTTTTTTCCGCAGCCAGGCTGACCTTTTCCTTGAAAAGCCTGCGCTTCATGTCATCCAGCTCCCGGCCGGTACTGATATCGTTTATCTCCTTATCAAAATCTGCCATTATGACCTGACCAAATCTTCACGCCTGCTTCGGGCAGGCATAAACGACACAAATAAATTAAACAACCGAGTACTTCAGTTATTATCAAATATTTTTGGTTACGGGATCGGTTCCTTCAGGAAATGCTGCTTTTACCGCTTCTTCCTTATCAGTCTTGACTGCCACTCTTGCCTTTATGGCATCAATGGCCTCAGGAACCATATCAATTATCTTGGTCACATAATCAGAATCTTTCACACTGATAAGCCTTGAATGACCGTTCTGTATAACAAGGACTGCCGAAGGTGTCATCTTAGCGCTCAATCCGCCGGCCCCGCCGTTTTTCTTGTCCCTGCTGACAGCACCTGCCGCCACACCAAAGGATACATCCACCAATGGAATGAACGTGGTTTCACCTACTACCGTCGGCTCACCGATAACAGTCTTGGAACCAACAAGATGATCCATATCCTTCATCAGTGAATCCATTACATTTGAAACATTGTTTTCAGCCATTTATTTTCCCTCCCGCTTTGCGCGCCTTATAAAACCTCTGACTTTCTTATCCATATACCATACTCCGGCATGCCATAATATGGGACCAAGATAAAACCTTCCGCACACCTTTGTATCCAGCTCGTAATCATTCTCTTCCGACTGCTCTGATGAAACCTCGACTTTTCCGGGTATCATATCGATTATAGGAAGCGATATTGCATAATACTGCCATACCTTGACCACTTTACACGGATCATCGTTACGGTAATCAAGCTTTAAGTCCAGCTTTTTGGGAATGAACTGTTTCAGTATGGCAACGCCTCTTTTCTTTGTCACTTCCCACACATATTCGGTACCGCTGCTTGACATCAGCCTGGAATAATAATCTACCGTATCGATTATCTCATCTGCTTTGTCAACGGCTTTATCTATCAGACCGTCTGCTTTTTCCGGAAGGTCTATCAGAAAATCCAGGACCTCGTCGATCTTTGCATCAGCCTTGTTAAAAAACTCATCAAGCCGCCTGCCAAAGCCTTTCTTCCCTGTCCCCTTTTTTTCTTTTTTAATTTTTTTTACTTTTTTGCCCTTATCAGTTCCACTGTCTGTTATTTTTTCCGGTTCAGACTTTGAACTTTCGGATTCAGCCGGCAGGCGATTTTCTGTCTCATCATTGAAAACAGTCTCACCGCTGCCGTCCACTGCTGCTTTCCGGCTGCTATCCGAAACAGTATCCGCAGCATCGCCTTCACCGGATTCTTCTTCATCCTCCGCATTCAGGTCGTACACCACTTTTCCAAACAGCTTTGCCTGAGCCTGCAGTCCGTCCTCGTACCAGACATCTATCTTCAGTATCCTGAAAATCCAATGCACCCTGGCTAGTGCATCGAAAGCATCGTGCTTTGCAGCTATCAGTTCATATCCAAACGGCCAGAAACAAACCACCAGAATAATTGCCGCCAGCAAAACAACTATAAGAGCCACCAGAACAAGCAGTACTATACCGATTATCTTTAATATCTCAAGAAATGTCATCATTTCCCGTACCGCCTGCCTGCAGCATGTGCCAGATAACGCAGCGCATACTCATAATTCTCGGCAAGTCCGATTATCCTGATCTTCTGCCGCTTATAGTATTTTGCATGCAGCATATATGAAGGTATGGATTCAGGCATTCCCGTCTCAGGATTAATGTAAAGGGCAAAATAACCGAGAACCATTTCTCCTCTTTTCAGCCTGTCACATATATCTTTCCTATGGGAAGCAGCATAAGGACTTGTATATAATGCCTTCTCGAATTCTATCATTCATACTCCCCATAGTCTGCCGCGGTATAAAGTCTGATAAGTACCGTAAGCACGTTCAAGTATGGTCTTCTCGTTTGCAAATTTAAGCAAATGGATAGCCTCGTGGTACTTATAATACCCGGAATCCACAAAATATTCTTCTCTCTGGGGCTTGCTGTAATAATTGCACCCCTTCATCAGGTACCAGTGAACCTCTTTATTCACCACATCCTCCGGCACATAAAACGTATAACCGGTCTTTCCGAGATATGTGACTATAGAGGCTTTTGCGCCGGTTTCTTCACTAACTTCCCTGAGCGCCGTCTGCGGATATTCTTCCCCCGGCTCAACAGTGCCTTTAGGCAGTACCCATCCTTCATACCTGTTCCTGAAATTCTTATATAGCAGAAGGATCTTGCCTCGAAAAATAACCACACCGCCACAGCTGACTGCTTCTATCAATGATGTCAACCCCTTTCGATGTGTAAAAACGCAAAACCAATCTAAATTATATGATATTTACGCTAATTTTGCAAACGTCTGCCAAAATATCCCGAAAAGATCCTCTGAGCCACAGGTACAGCCGCAGAACCACCCGTACCTGCCCGTTCCATTATGACTGTTATGGCTATCACCGGATCATCTGCCGGTGCATATCCCGTAAACCACGCATGGCTAACATCGCTGCTGTCAGAAATTTCGGCCGATCCGGTCTTTCCCGCAGCAGTATAAGGAAGTCCTTTAAGTCCTGTACCGGTACCTGACTGAACAACTGCTTCCATAAACGAACGCATGATTGCTGCTTCTTCCTGCGTCATTACTGTTCCTAAAGGCTTAGGCGCAAAGTTCTTAATGATCTTCCCCTCGGAAGAAACAACCTTATCCACCATATAAGGCTTCATCATCACCCCGTCATTTGCAATGGCCTGTGTGATCATATTCATCTGGAGCGGGGTCACAAGAGTCTCCGACTGTCCGATAGCAGTCTGCATTACATTCTCTTCCGTCATATTCTCGCGCATGCTGATATGGCTCGGATTTGCGGCAAAGTCTACCGGCGGGACCTGATTGAACATAAGAGACTCTAAAGTCCCTGCAAATTTAGTACGGTCAAGTCCCAGCCCTATATTGGCAAAAGATGAGTTGCAGGACTTGGCAAATGATCCTTTCAGATCAAGTCCACCATGAACCGTTCCGTGAAAGCAGCGTATGGTGGTATCCCCCTTTGTGATACGTCCGCTGCAGTTATAATAATACTTTGACCAGTCTGACGGATGTTCTCTGATATATTCCAGTGTCGAAATGATCTTGAAAGTGGAGCCGGGCGGATAAAGCCCCTGGGATGCCCTGTTCATAAGAGGGCTCTGAACCTCATCCTTGCTGATTTCTTCCCAGTCTGCCTCTATGGTATTGGGATCAAAACAGGGTTTTGAAACCATCGCCAATATCCTGCCGGTCTTCACTTCGGTGACTATTACGGCACCTTTATAATTTCCAAGGCTGTTATAAGCAATAAGCTGGGCTGCAGGATCAAGCGATGTATAAACACTGTTGCCCAAATCCTTGGATTCCTTAAGATCGTTGCTGAGCCTCTCACTTAAGCTGATATCAGCACTCATGAGGAATTCCTGCATCTGGCTTTCCAGCCCCATCCCTCCCTGCACACTAAATCCCACGGTATGCGCAAACATATCATCATAAGGGTAAAGTCTTGTTTCTTTCCCCTCGGGATCAGTCTTTGTATATGCAAGTTCAGTGCCATCTGAAGCATATATCGTCCCACGGGTTATCTCAGCCTCTATTACTTCTATTCTTTTACGATTATAGGAATTTGAATAGACTTCATTCCTTTCCCTGGTTTCATGCCAGACCAGAGCAAGGATCATCAGAACATATGCAACGGAAAAAAGGGCAGCCGTCACCCCCGCTGCCCTGTTAACCGGTTTCTTTTTTTTCTTTCTGTTTCTTTTTTTCTTAGCCATCAGATCATAAAGACCAAACGATATACGCTTTTTCGTTTAGCCACACAAAACCGGACAGCCGCGGTCTGCTGCGACTGCCGCAATACTAAAGAAAAAGATATCAGTCGTCCTTCAAAGACTTAAAAAGTATAGCAACACCGATATTTAACAGACAGGTGATCACAATAATTCTGATGATTTTCTTCATGGATGCATCAGTCTGCTTCTTTACCATCTTCTTGACTGCGTTCTTAAATGTTTTTTTCATTTTTTCCTCCTGAAAAAATTCTCAGTCTCAACATGACAATCGGGCATGTACGGGTATTCCCGTAGATCCGCACACCCATTAAGATTATACCACTTTTTCAGCATTAAAACCATAAAATACCGCACGACCGAAAACAGCTGTAAAACAGCGTACGTATTTATCTTATTGCCCTTTACGCTCTGTCCCGGGACAGCCGGCAGAGTCTGTCTCGGTTTCATTCTCATGATCCTGTATCACATCGTCATCCTCGGGTTCATCCTCGTAGCCGTCCGCCTCGAAAGAAGGCTCTGCCACATTATGATCTGAATCATCTTGCCCATAGTCATCGTAAAAACCTTCAGTTTCCGGTCCGGCTTCCCCATAGTCATCCAGATCATATTCCGATCCATCGTCACAGTCATCATATTCGCCGGATTCTCCATCCATATCATAATCATCTGCATCATCCGCATCATTCAGGTCATCCGCATAACCCACGTCACTTCCCTTACTCTCATAACCGTCATCATAATCATCCGGATCATAATATTCATCTGAGTCGTCATACACTTCTTCAGCATCCCCATCCAGATCATAGATATCATCATATTCTTCGATTTCCGCTGTTTCTCTGTCCTGCGCATCATCAGCTTCGTCAAAATCATCCGCATCATAGATTTCGGCATTTTCTTCTGATTCTTCCTCATCAGACTCATCATCACCATATATTTCATCCATCCTGATAAGCCCCACGCCCTGGACTACGGAAATCAGACAGAGAGTCGCCAGTGCTGAGCTTCCGCCACTGCTTATAAGCGGCAGAGTCACCCCGGTAAGCGGAATAAGTCTCAGACCTCCGCCTATTGTAAGGAATACCTGTGTACCGTAACATACAGCAAGCCCCATCACAACAATGCGGTAATACTTATCTTTTATCCTGCCGGCAAGCAGAAGCATAATGAAACAGAAATTCAGACAGAGCAGTATGAGAAGCATGCCAAAAAGAGCCCCTGATTCTTCTACTATGGCTGAAAAGACAAAATCTTCCCCCACCTCAGGTATGGTTCCGGGAAGTCCGCGCCCTATGCCCCTTCCGTACCATCCCCCCGTACCTATGGCAAAGATAGACTGCGTAAGCTGATATCCCGTAGAATCAATATCTGTCCATGGATCGATCCATGTATTGAACCTGACTCTGACATGTGAAAACATGGCATAGGCCGCCACTACTGCCGCCAGCCCCCCTGCCGTTCCCAACAAAACATACCGGAACCTTCCGGTTCCCATATAGACCATGGCGAAAAACATCACATAAAAGATAAGTGCCATCCCCAGATCCCTGGAGATGACCAGCACCATTACAAATACGGCTGCACAGACCGATGCGATGATAAAGCGCTTCATGTTATATATTTCATATAGTATGCCTGCAATAAAGAACGCAAAAAGGATCTTTACAAATTCAGACGGCTGAAAAATAAGTCCGAAAATTTTTATCGAAAGCTTTGCTCCGTTTGTTATGGCCCCCAGTGCAAAAACAGCTATAAGCGCCCCTGCACCTATGATTCCGGTCACATACCAGAATTTTTTGATCAGTTTCAGCCTATGGACTATCATCGGAATGAAAACAGATATCACAAGTGAAACCACGATTATTGAGAACTGCCTCCAGGCCTTCTGCTGGGATATGCGGAACTGAACCACAAAACCTATGGACATCATAAATACAGTCTGCACAAGGATAAGCCTGTTCAATTCCGGATAAAAGTGATACATAACCCTGGAATAGGCAAACATAAGCACCAGCTCAACAGCCCACATCATTATGACCTTTGACACCATTTCACTGTCGCCCCTGTCATAATAAGATAGTGTAAGACATGCCATTCCGCTGGTAAACAGAAGATAAACATGCGTTTCCAGAAGATAGAACAGACCGTTCCTTCCATCGTCATCCCTTCTTTTCATGGCAAAGAAAGAAAGGAGCGTGTAAAAAGCAAGCAGTATGATATTAAGATATTTTCCTATTTCGATCAGAAAAAGAATCAATTGTTATTCTGCCCCTCTTGAAAAATGTCCTGCTGTAAAACCATCGTGTCCCAAAATTTTTTCAGCGTCAATATTCCTTCCATTTACCAGTGCATCAAACATAGAAAGGATATCCGCTGTTTTCGTAATATCTTCTGTCGAAAATTCGAGCCTGTAGCAATCCGCAATACTGCCGTCTCGTATCTTTACCCATGCATTATGCAGAGAAACCGGCACGCAGTTAAACAGTATGTTGTAGCAGAAAACATGTATGGGCACTACCGGAAAACTATGTCCCTTTTCATCATTTATTATGCAGCTGCCGGCTTTTTTATTGCATTTACCGGAAGTCTTGTATATACAGTTTGCCGAGTACATAAGCGGGAGACGGCCATACACTAAAAGTTCCGGATTTCCCGCTGCATACATATGGTCAAGCTTCTTTGAGTTGAGCTCAAGCCCCGCTGTATATGATGCACAGTTTTCTTCAAGCACGGAAACCGCAATATCATTATAAGCGTACAGATGTATGTCACCTCTTATATGTGATCTGTCAAAAAACTCCGAAGCTATAGCCAGAGCATCCACACCGTCACAGTAAACGCCGTCAAAAAGCCCCTTTTTGCATAGTTCCTCAGTCCTGCATCTTATCTTTCCGGCATCTTTCTGCCTTATGATCTCGGGCAGCGCAAAAAATATTTTTTTGCCTGATCCTGCTGCGTATTTTATCAATGACGAATCCATAAAGGCGTCATCAGAAAGCATTTCAAAATCCCTGATGAGTACGCCGGCCGGAAGATCACTCTTTAAAACAGCTTTAAGCTGGTCTCTAGTACGTACTGCCGCAATAAATCCTCTGACAGGTTCAGTTTTACCGCATTCAGCCTTGCATCCGGCTTTTCCGGATTTGAAACACGCAGGCATCGATTTGCTTACAGTATTCCTGCACTGATTTTTAATGACCGCCGCAGTCATCGCCTCCAGTGCCTGTCTTCTCAGTTTCTTAAGCACACTGACCGGTACAAAACTGTCACCGTCATTATCTATATCAAGCCTGTCTATTATAAAATCCGTATCACCGGTCATTCTGATCTTATCAGAAAGCATATCATCCGATACAGGCGTACCGGTTGCTTTCTGTACAGTTCCGCCACGTACAGTAACCGTCACCACACTATCCGTTACATCGCTCAGAATTGTACTGCCCGATCTGCCGGAATTCTTTTCTTTTTCTTTGATCATTCCTGCAAGGCCGTCTTTTGAAAGAGTAAGGCTTAACTCCAGTTCCTCACCGCACCTTACTTTCAAAGTACCGGTCAAAGGGATTTTCCATTTTCCGGTAAGATATTTATTTCTGATGCTTTCCTTAAGTCCGTCGGGTGTCTTCACATAAGCAGGGGATTTAAGGGATACCATCTCCCTGCCGTTATGCTTAAAATAATACCCCTCCTGCCTGTCCGAACGTATATATAATTCATCCAGATACTGCCTGTCATCCTCCGTAATAGTCAATATTCCGTTTTTACGGTATCCATCGATCAGCCTTCTGTAAACCGCCGTCACGCCCGCAGTATACTCAGGGCTCTTTAATCTGCCTTCGATCTTAAATGAATCAATGCCAGCGTCTATCAGCCGGTCAATGTATGTTGCACTGCACATATCTTTCATGCTTAGATAATATGCATAACCGCTGTTTTCGGTTCTATACTTCTGCCTGCATGGTCCTGCGCACCTTCCCCGGTTTCCGCTCCTGCCTCCTGCAATGGAACTCATAAGACACTTGCCCGAATAAGCATAGCACATGGCACCGTGTATGAAGCACTCCACCTCTACACCGGTCTTTTTGATTTCCTTTATCTCGGAAAGCGACAGTTCCCTGGCCGGCACTACCCTGGACACACCTCTGTCCATAAGCCACTTGCTGCCGTACGCAGTCATTACAGCCATCTGCGTGCTGGCATGAAGGCCCAGCTTGGGATAACGCTCACCAAAAGCACGCAACACACCAAGGTCCTGGATTATACATGCATCCAGACCGCTTTCATACAGCGGATCCATCATCTCAAAAAGCTCTGAAAGCTCGCTGTTGTACATCAGTATATTAGTTGTAAGATAGATTTTCCTGCCAAGAAGATGAGCATAGGATATCACATCCTTAAGCTCCTCGACAGTCAGATTTTTGGCAGATGCCCTCGCAGAAAAAAGCTGTGCTCCAAGATAAACAGCATCAGCCCCCGCATTCAGTGCGCCAATGGCACTTTCATGATCACCGGCCGGAGAAAGAAGTTCCATATGATCAACGCTTTATGGGATTAACATTATTATTACTGTTATTATTGCGTCCTTTTAACTCAAGCTGAAGTTCCATGACCTTTTTTTCGCTTTCCTTAAGTTCTTTCTGAACCTGGTCCAGTTTCTTTTTCATGTCATCAGCCATCATTGCCTTGTTTATGCTGTCATGCTTGATATCATCAAGGTCATTGTTCTTAGCCTTGAGCTCCTGCTCCAGCTCAGCTATGCGTGCCTGTGCCTTAAGATAGTCATCCGCAATATTGATTTCAAGAAGTCTGTGCCTTATATCGGGAGCCGCACCATGAAAAGCCCTGACATTTTCACATTCCTCAATCCTGTTATTGATGTAGTTAGCCACTTTCTGCATATACTCTTCGCTCTCGCAGCTGCTCATCGTCATAACTTTATTGTCGATCAGGACTCTGATTGTTTTCTTTTCTGCCATTGTGATCTCCTCTTTTATTACTGTACGCAGATCCGAATCTCTTTACAGACATTTTCGTGCTTCGCACTACAGATTAATTATGTAAACCAACAGATATTATATACATATTGCCTGATTAAATCAAGCCTATATGGTCATAAGCTTTGTCTGTTGCCACCCGCCCCTTTGGCGTACGGTTAATATAGCCGTTTTGCAGCAGATACGGTTCGCAGACATCCTCAATGGTACCTGAATCCTCTCCCAGAGAGGCTGCGATAGTATCTATCCCAACCGGACCTCCGGCAAAATTCTTTATTATCATACGCAGATAATTCCTGTCCAGCTCATCCAGCCCGTCTCTGTCCACCTTCATAAGTTCCAGCGCATATTCGGCGGCTTCCTGTGTTATGACTCCATCGAATTTGATCTGGGCAAAATCCCGCACACGCTTAAGCATCCGGTTTGCCAGCCTCGGTGTTCCCCTTGACCGCTTCGCCATTTCCATAGCACCGTCATCGGTTATCTCCACCGAAAGCTTCCTTGCTGAGTTGAGTATTATCTGCTTCAGTTCATCATGGGAATAGTATTCCAGATGCTCATTTAATCCGAAACGGTCACGTAAAGGTGCAGACAGAAGCCCCGACCTTGTAGTTGCCCCTATCAGCGTAAAATGCGGAAGTTCAAGTCTTACGGATTTAGTGGACTCACCGTTCTTGCCGATAATGATGTCTATCTGGAAGTCTTCCATTGCAGGATAAAGCACTTCCTCCACAGTCCTTGGAAGCCTGTGTATCTCATCGATGAAAAGCACATCCCCCGGCTGCAGGTTATTAAGTATCGCAGCAAGTTCCCCGGGCTTTTCTATTGCCGGACCGCTGGTTATTTTTATTCCCACTCCCATCTCGTTAGCTATGATCCCCGCAAGAGTAGTCTTTCCCAGTCCCGGAGGTCCGAAAAAAAGTGCATGATCAAGAGGCTCCCCTCTCTGAAGGGCAGCCTTTATATAGACAGACAGATTGCTTTTTAATTTCTCCTGACCAATGTAGTCCTTTAAAAACTGAGGTCTGAGAGTTGTTTCAATCTTTTCGTCTTCTGCTGTAAATGATGTTTCTATCATCCTCTTGGGCATTTTATTCATATATTGCCGGAACCGGTATGGTTCACGGCTGTTTCATATATTTGAGTGCAGCTTTTATAAGTACATCCGAATCAGCTTCGGTGCCTTCTGCCTGCAGAGCCTTTGATACGGCCTGCATTGCTTCTCGTTTGCTGTAGCCTATAGCCATCAGTGCATCACAGGTATCCTGTGCCGCACCGCTGTCCATGGCAGCATCATCAGGATCCGGTACAGTAATCCCGCCGGATATAAATTTCCCGGGATCTATTTTATTTTTAAGGTCAACGATCAGCCTTTCGGCAGTTTTGGAGGAAACACCTTTTGCCTTTGAAAGAGTCTTGGCATCTCCGGAGATGATCGCAGCCCCCACCTGTTCCGGACTCAGCACGGAAAGAAGCGCCATGCCGGCCTTTGGTCCCACTCCGCTTACCGTAATAAGAAGCTTAAAAAGCTCCAGCTCATCGGATGTGGGAAACCCGTAAAGAGACAATGCATCCTGGGTAAGGGATGTATAGGTATAAACCACCGTTTCATCCCCCACAGGCGGCAGATAGTCCATACGACCTTCAGGGAAAAAGATGTTATATCCTATCCCCGAAGTCTCTATAACAATATGTCCCGGTGTCTTCTGCACCAGTATTCCTTTAAAATATGCGTACATCAGCCTTCGTTCGAATTAAGATAATTTACAAGACCTTCAGCCTTAATGATCTTCTGCATAAACTCAGGGAAAGCCTGGCCTTTAAAAGTCTCTCCCGTAGTCTTGTCTGTGATGATACCGTCGTCAAAATTGACTTCCACCTCATCCCCGTCCTTTATGGCAGCTGCTGCAGCCGGACACTCAAGAATAGGAAGACCTATATTTATGGCATTCCTGTAGAATATCCTTGCAAAAGTATCTGCTATAACACAGCTCACACCTGCAGCCTTAATAGCTATGGGAGCATGCTCCCTGGATGAGCCGCAGCCGAAATTCTTATCAGCTACGATGATGTCACCCTTTTTAACTTTTTTTACGAACTCGGCATCTATGTCTTCCATGCAGTGCTGAGCCAGCTCCGCAGGATCTGAGGAATTAAGATACCTTGCAGGTATTATAACGTCAGTATCAACATTGTCACCGAATTTAAAAACTCTTCCTTCAGCTTTCATATATCACCTTTCTGCCGCACTATGCAGCTCTGTCTCACTATACACACCGTAGTTGATATCCACTCAGATATCCTCGGGAGAAGCTATACGTCCGGCAATTGCTGATGCTGCTGCAACAGCAGGACTTGCCAGATAAATCTCACTCTTTACATGGCCCATTCTTCCGACAAAGTTTCTGTTTGTGGTGGATACGCATCTCTCGCCCTCTGCAAGTATACCCATGTATCCACCGAGGCAGGGACCGCAGGTAGGTGTGCTGACTACAGCACCGGCCTCTATGAAGGTCTTAAGCAGTCCTTCATCCATTGCCTGCATATATATTTTCTGAGTCGCAGGTATGATGATGCAGCGCATCCCCTTTGCGACATGCTTTCCCTTAAGTATAGAAGCAGCTATGCGCATATCATCGATACGTCCGTTTGTGCATGAGCCGATGACTACCTGATCAATGGCTATATCACCGCAGTCATCTATGGTATGGGTATTCTCAGGCAGATGAGGAAAAGCAACCGTAGGCTTAAGCTTATCCAGCTCTATGGTATATTCCTCATCATACACGGCATCAGCGTCCGCTTCATATGCATTCCACTGACGGGTGGTATGTTCCTCAAGATAAGCGATAGTCTTATCATCAACCGGGAATATGCCGTTCTTTCCGCCGGCTTCGATTGCCATATTGGCAATGGTAAAACGGTCATCCATTGAGAGATACTGAATGCCGTCTCCCACAAATTCCATGGATTTGTAAAGAGCACCATCCACGCCTATCATACCGATGATATGAAGTATGATATCCTTGCCGGATATCCATTTTGCAGGCTTGCCGGTAAGGTTAAATTTTATAGCTGACGGAACCTTAAACCACGCCTTGCCTGTAGCCATTCCGGCAGCCATATCTGTAGAGCCGACACCTGTTGAGAAGGCACCTACTGCGCCATATGTACAGGTATGTGAATCTGCACCGATTATCACATTCCCCGGCACAGTCAGGCCTTTCTCAGGGAGCAGAGCATGCTCTATGCCCATCTCACCGACTTCAAAATAATTAGTGATATCATTCTTTCTTGCAAACTCACGCACACACTTGCAGTGCTCTGCCGACTTTATGTCCTTATTCGGAACAAAGTGATCAGGCACAAGCGCAATCTTGTCCTTATCAAATACCGTCTGCTTAGAAAATTTATCCATCTCATGTATGGCTACAGGACTTGTGATATCATTGCCCAGTACCAGATCCAGATTGCACATGATAAGCTGTCCGGCCTCAACCTTTTCCAATCCGGCGCCATGTGCAAGGATCTTCTGTGTCATTGTCATTCCCATTGTTAATTAACCTCCTTGATATGCTGAAAACATATTATGAGTAATTCTCCCAACGCAGGCAAGCCTGCGTGTGAAAAAGCACTTTTGACTGCTGAATCATATTATAGTAAACAAAATTCAAAAAAACAACAATCCGGGTTCCTGTTTATACTGATCATACTGACAGTCAATAAAGACCGGTGGCAGTCAAATGAACCGCCACCGGCAGAAAACAGATTAAACCGATTTTAAATTACTGCATGATTTTCACCGCGGCAGGTGCCATATGCTTGCCCATCCGCTCCGCTACAAACCCCTGCAGAGCTTCTGTATCGATCTCTTTGTCAGCCTTTACATCCACAGCCAGATTGAAAGCATTATTTTCACCATACTCGACATATGCCTTTGTCTCCTTTATGCCCGGGAAACTGTTGCATAGTTTTTCAAGTTCGAAAAGATTAGGATAATATCTTCCGGTAAGAGATTCACGGAGAATAATCCTTCCTGACTGATACATTGCTTCAACCTCACCCTTGGGTGTGATCCTTGCCTCAATGCCGGTATCATAAAGTGTCCCGGGAGTGTACAGGCTCTCGATGGATTCAAGACTGTCATCAGTCTTTACATCCAGGAGGCAGAGTCTGCCCCACGCACCATAAGGCTTCTTTTTGCCGTGATCGTCAAGGATATACGGTTTAACTTCCGCATCATCATCCAGCCCCTTTACTAACTGCATTCCAAGTGCTGCATTGAGCTTTCCTGCCGTAATGGTAAAATGCTTCGGATACAACCTCGGGCTTAAATGATACTTAAGCCTCCTTGCAGACCTTTCCTCCGACATTGCGAAGATCACATTATCCATAGCCTCCATGAAAACAGCCAGCATCTCCCTGTCATAGCGGTTTTCCCAATATCTTAGCTCGTATACATAGCCGCCGTTCCTCTGATGTATCATCAGATGGAAAGGAAGTGAATCCAGCTGCAGATGCAGTGCCTGCGCAGGCTCACCTCCGATCTGAGGAATGGTAAGTATATCACCCTGATACTGGATAAACATCTCGTCATTGTGCTGCGTAGCCATATGGCATTCCATGGTGTGCAGTATCTGATCAGCATTACGTTTTACCATATCCTTAACAGTCTCATGAGGTACCCGCCTGTATCTGAAAAGATAGGTGACAAAAAGACATCCTGCCAGTCTCATCCATCTTCCGTCTGTCCTTCCGCTGTGGATACTGGATATAACTACATCGTCTCCCATCCCCCAAAGTCCTACCAGATAGCTGAAAGCAGAAAGGAAAACCGCATTTTCCGACACCCCGTATTCGCTGCAGTATCCCTGAACCGTCTTCAGGTCAAGGCTCTTAAACTTACCGCTTAATACCGCATTGTGGGCAGTATTAAGGTCATAGCTGTCTTTCTTTGCCAGAACATTCCTGTCAACTCTGTAGCCCTTAAGGAAATCCTGGTAGAAAGCAACATCCCTGTCCCTGATCCCTTTTGCTTCCCTGTCATACTCGTCAAGTATGTATTCGTAATATGTATAATCAGACTTCTTTACTTCCCTGCCGAGATACAGGTTGCTTAAGTCCTCAAGCAGTATATTCATTGTCATGCCGTCACCTATTATGTGGGCCACATCAAACAATATGTATTTGCTTGAAGGAGTCTCATAAAGACCTATATGATAAAGTTTTTCTCCTTTGGTATACATATAGGGAACAAGGAGCGATCTCCTCTTTTCTTCCCATTCCGGATCCGAAAGCGTCATGAATTCTATATCTATCTCACGTGAATCATCACGGAAGTTCGCAAGCATTCCGTTTTCGCCGGGCTGTATCACATCCCTAAGCACAGGATGAATATCGAAAAGCTCATATATCGCCTCCCTCATCCGCTTCATGTCTATCTTTTCATCAAGCTTAAAGAAGAAAGGAAGATTTGCCGTGGTATTCCCCCTCATGACATAAGCAAAATACATCTGCAGCTTCGTAAGCGGGTATACCTCTCTTACGGTATAATCCACGCTGCCTGCACTGTCCTTTTCCGCCTTAAGCACTGCCAGCTTTTCCACTGTAGGATTTGCCATAAGCTCCGTCAGAGTCATGGAAAAACCGCACTTTTCCTGCAGCTCGGTAAGCAGCATGATGCTGGCAAAGGAATCCAGTCCGCAGGTGAAAAGGTCTGAATCTATGCCAAACCTCTTATGCGCCAGGCAGTGTGCACAGGCATCATATATAAGCTTCTGATCTTCATTCTCGGGAAGCCTTACCTCAATATCCGACTTCTTTCTGGCAGCCCTTTCCTTTTCAAACTCACCCCGGATTATCTTCTTGGAGCTGGTCTTTAGGAAAGGTACCTTTCTCATGGAGGTCCTTAATATCCTCTTATAATTAGGCAGCGTTTCATTTACGCGCTTTACAACATTCTCAAGCTCGGCCAGAACATCCTGCACACCTATGCTTTCAGCATACCTGAAATCGGGATATATCTCGCACTGCAGCACATCATCTTCACCGAATACAAGTATCTCCTGAACGAGCGGTTCAGTGGCAAACAACCCTTCCAGTTCCTCAGGCGCAACATTTTCACCGTTACTTAAAACTATAAGGTTCTTTATACGTCCTGTCAGATAGATGAATCCCTCTTCATCCACATATCCCGCATCACCGGTCCTAAGCCAGCCGTCTTCTGTAAATGCTGCCTTTGTCAGCTCAGGCTCATTGTAATATCCTTTCATAACGGAAGGGCTCTTGACCTGCAATTCTCCGTTCTGTACACGCACTTCACACCTTTTTACCACCTTGCCGGCACTCGTTACTTTATCCGGCCTTTTGTAATCCGGAGATGATATTAAGGGTGCGCACTCAGACATCCCATAGCCCTGACCTATCAGAACGCCTGCATCAACATACCTGAGCGCAAGGTCGGCCGGAAGCCCGCCGCCGCCGCATACAAGCCTGTTCAAGTTCTTTCCGTATACCATATGTATCAGATCTCTGGGCGTAAGCGCACTGTCCTGCTCAGCCATCAGAGCTATCTTGTTGTACAGTGCTTTCGCGATCATTGGAACCATATGTATGACGGACGGTTCAAATACCAAAAGGTGCTTTGCAAGCATCGAAAGCTGTCCGTTAAGCGCTACAGTGGCACCTACAGAAAGTCCGATCAGAAAATCGCAGTTTATCGCAAATACATGATGTATGGGAAGAACATTTAAGTAAACTATCTCTCCGGGGGGTTCAGGTACTACCTGCGAGAATACGTTATCCGTAAGATTACCGTTGGTAAGCATTACCCCTTTGCTCTTTCCGCTGGTTCCGGAAGTGAAAAGTATCATCGCAAGATCATCCGGGGATACGGAATCCTCATCCCCATCCATTGCCCAGGAAGAGGCAGAAAAGCGGCTGTCACGGAGAATATCGTTCAAGCTCTTTATACCTTTTACAGACTGAAGCGAATAGTATTCCTTCACATCGGGACACATATCCTTTGCAGCCGAAACTATAGGCTCATATTCCCAGTCGTAAAAAAGCACATCCACATCGGACCTTATCAGACTGTCCGCAAGGTGATCCCTGTCCATCTGGACGTCCAGAGGCACAACGACATTGCCCGAACCCATTACGCCAAGAAGGACCGGCAGATAATGATGGCTTGAGGAACCGAAGAGCGCTATCTTTACGCACCTTCCAAGCTCCGAGCGCATATGATTTGCATAAGAGCCGACTATCCTGCATAAACCTGCAAATTTCTCATAGCTGATATCATATATCAGATCATTGTATTCATATCGAAGATAAGCCCGGTCTGCGAATTCTGCAGATGCCTTATCAAGCATATCCCTGATGGTCTTCGTATCCTCATACTTAAGCGCAGCATACTCTTTTCCAGCCATATTTCCCCCTTTTATTATCTGTTGTTTGTACAGTTATTCCTGCGTATGAAAAAAATGTCATATACGGTTACAATGGTTTCCACAGCAAACATTAACTTTTAACATACACTACCTGCCCCTGATAATCAGCAGTAAAACCGGTTTACCTTAACACTTGTAATCGCAATTAAAAGTATATATTATCTTACAGGGAAAAAACAATCCCAAATAAGCAGCACCTGAGACCAGACAGCCGGGCTGCATAAACTATGGAGACTGCAATGAATGATGCAATGAATAATTCAGCCCCCAAAAAGCATGCTGATAGAAATACATCCGAAGCAAACCGGAACATCCATCCCGATTTCAGAAAGCTGAAACGGATTCCCGTTCCCAAGACGCTTTCCCAGGTAAAAAGTATACAGCTCATATTCCGCAGAAGGATGCACCGCGAAACTTCTACGGAGCACTTTGATGTTAAAAGGGTAATGCTTAAATCTGCCTATTCGCAAAAAAAAGAGATAAAGACGCTTATCTATTCTTCAAAGGACCTTTCGCCTGAGGAAAAAGCTCCATGCCTGTATTTCATACATGGAGGTGCATTTCTGCTTCCCGCCCTGCCTTACCATTACCGTTTTGCAAGACTCGCCGCTAAAGAACTCCGCTGCAGAGTGGTAATGCCCATGTACGACCTGGCTCCCTATCAGGTGCCCCCGGTTCAGCAGGAGGAAATTTTTGAGATATACAAAAAGCTTTTAGATACTCCTAATAAATTTCATATCGATCCTGAGAAGATCATTATTGCCGGCGACAGTGCCGGTGGAACGCTAGCAGCCGCACTTTGCCTGATGGCAAGGGACAGGAATATCCGTCTTCCGCTTGCACAGGCTTTATTCTATCCCAGCCTTGATGTGAGGCTTAATACGGAATCAATGAAAAAATATACGGACGTGCCCGTATGCAATGCCGAATCCATCAGGGAATACTATAAGCTATGCCGCCCGGAAGAATACCATGGCAGCAATGATTACCGTTCCCCTGTGGAAGCCGCTTCATTAAAAGGACTGCCGGATGCATATATAGAAACTGCTGAATTTGACGCCCTTCATGATGATGGAATTGCTTACGCCAAGAGACTTAAGGCCGAAGGCTGCAATGTAGTTCTGAATGAAACAAAAGGAACCGTGCACGCTTTTGAGATGGCTAAAAACAGTGAAATTACAAAAGCGATATTAAGGCAACGTATAGATTTTATGCAAAATACCTTATCCTTCGTTCAACATTAAACCGGTTGCACATGAGTCTCGCATTTTAAAGCAAGCCAGTTTTTTATAACCATTATGTTGACTTACTGCGCAGGCGCTTGCTGCTCCTTCACTGCAGCGACAAGCATATCATTATGCAATTTCTTTAGTCAATCCAGACTATCGATAGTCTCCACTATATCTTCATACCATAAATATATGCTGATAGCTGATCTCCACATCTTATGATAAAATACACGCATGAACATACTTTTTATTTTTACAGGCGGAACGATAGGAAGCCGCACACATAACGGTATCATTTCTACCGAATCGGATATTCCCTACATTCTTATAGACAGCTATAAGTCTCTGTATGGAATCGACTTTTCTTTTAAAACAGTATCGCCTTATACCATACTCAGTGAAAACAGTAACGGCTCATATATAAAACAACTATCGGATACTGTGAATGACGCCCTGTCTTCCGGCAGTTATGACGGTATCATAGTCGCCCACGGGACTGATACACTTTTATTCTCAGCGGACATCATTTCCCTTCTTACACCGATAGACAGTATCCCTGTATGTTTTGTCTCTTCTGCGTATCCGCCGGAGGATGCTAATGCCAATGCCCTTGACAACCTTCACGCCGCCGTACAGATCATAAAAGCCGGTAAATTTTTCGGCACTTTCGTTCCTTACAGGAATCACGATAATATTGTTTATATACACAGGCCGCTATATCTTCTGGAAGCGCAGCCTTTTAATGACGAGCTTTTTTCCTTAAAAAACAGATTTTGTGCCAGATTTGAAAATGATGAGTTCATTCCAGGCGACGCTTTTGATACAGACTGCTTTGTTTCAGACTTTTCATCAATAATGAAACTTACAGGCCGTCCGATAAGCAGTACAACCCTTACAGAAACAGGCAGACGGATAATGCATATTAGACCTTTTCCCCAGATGACTTATCCTGAAATACCGCAGGGTACACGTTATATCCTCCATGAAAGCTTTCACTCGGGTACCATCAATACTGTATCCGAAAATGCAAAATTATTTTTTAAGGAAGCCTATGAAAAAAATATTCCTGTATATCTGACAGGGGTTTATGGCGGTGCTTCATACGAAAGCACAAAGGCTTTTGACAGTCTCCATATAATCACCGTCAATGAAATATCCCCTATAGCCGTATACTGCAGACTGATGCTTGGATGAGGATTATAGGAAGTAATTCCTGTAGTCAAAGCTGTTCTGTCCAGGCAGGCTGACGCAGTCACATCTGTACACAACTATATACAGAATCATAGATGGAAGATATACCCAGACTATGCTATAATACAGTTTAATCGCAAATAAACTGCACATGCCTGCAGCGTTGCAGACATATCGTAGAACCAGCATTTTATCTAAATATCATAAAAGGAGATCATAGATCATGAAAGAACAGATCATCACCAGCCTTCTGGACAACGACCTATATAAATTCAATATGGGACAGTGCCTGCTGCACCAGTATGCTGATGCAAATGTTGTATGGCAGTACAAGAACAGGGATGCGGCTGACCGAAGATTCACTGCTGAAATGGTTGACGAGATCAAAGAGCAGGTACAGGCATTCTGTAAATTGTGCTTTACTCCCGATGAGCTGGAATATCTTTCAAATGCCTGCCCCTGGCTGTCATCCGACTATATTTCTTTCTTAAGTATTTACCATCCCCAGCTTAACTGGTTTGATATAAGACTTGATGATGATGATCAGCTTTACCTGACAATAACCGGTCCCCAGTTCCTTACCACCTACTGTGAGACTCCTGTAATGAGCATTATTTCAGAAACATGGTTCAAAATGGAGCTTGCTCCCGACGCTTATGAGTCTGCAAAAGCTGAACTCTACAGACGTACAGATGAAAAGATCGAAAAGCTCATTTCCGGTGAATGGGCAATTGGCGGATTCTCTGATTTTGGAACCAGGAGACGATTCAGCAAAGAAACATTCGATGTCATCATTAAGAAATTCACGGAAGCAAGAGACTCTTTTAAGGGAAGCAATTTTGTTGGAACCAGCAATGTTGAATTTGCTAAAAAGTACAACATCCGTCCTATCGGAACGATAGCACACGAGCTGATCCAGACCATTGGACAGGGATATCCGGAGCGTAACCCCGCCTACTCTAACAAGTTCGTCATGGATGCATGGCACCAGGAATACGGCACGGAAAACGGAACATATCTTACTGACTGCATAGGCACTGACGTGTTCCTCAAGGATTTCGACAAGATAAATGCAAAGCTTTTTGACGGCGTACGTCACGATTCCGGCGATCCTTACGAGTGGGGTGAAAAGATTCTCGGACATTATAAATCCCTCGGAATCGATGCACACGAAAAGACACTGCTTTTCAGCGACAGTCTGAATTTCGAGAAAGCCCACTCTATCCGCCGAGCCTTTGCGGACCGTGCAAAAGTAGCATTCGGCATCGGAACCTACATAGTGGCAGATACCAACGTAAGATATATGAATCAGGTAATAAAAGTAGTTGAAGTAAACGGCAGACCTGTTGCGAAGCTTTCTGATGTAGCCGGCAAAAATATGTGCCGCGATCCCAAGTATATCGATTACCTCCAGAGAGCAATCAAGTGGAGAATGGAACACTAAAACGGAAACTTGCGCCGCCAGGCGCACATTAATAACCCCGGGGCACTTAAGTACCCCGGGGCTTTTTTATTTTTATTTTTCCCTGCTCTTACGGGCTATTTCGGAAATCTTACTGACAGTCGTCATTGTAGTTTCCAGTTCATCTGCCGGTATCGCTCTCCTGATCTTTGTAAAGAGTTCACGCATATAGTCGCGTTCCTGTTTTATCTTGTTTTTTGCCCGATTTGTAAGCTGTACATAAGTACCTGACTTTGTCTCACTTGTCTTCCATGAAACATAGCCCTTATCCTGCATGGATGTGATCATTTTTGAAAGCACGGACATGGTGACATCCATTTCTTTTGCAAGATCTTTCAGATATACCCTGCCATCCTCACTGTCCTCGCAGAGACGTTCGATATATATAAGCAGCATAAAGTCTGCTCTTTCCAAGTACCTGAATACCTTTTCAGCTCCCATCTCATCAAGAAAGAAGCTCTCAATAGTTTCAATCCCTATTCGTTTTCCTGTCATTCATTTTCCCCCTTTATTATTTATTTAAAAAACTTCCCACATGTTATTTACCCAGCTATCATCCGACAGCTACATCATAAGATTTTCCATAGCTTTTTCTATATCTTCATTTAACGATGCCGGTACGTCCCCTGATTCGTAAAGAAGATTTTCAGCTTTGCACGGTATGATCCCCACTTTACTGATATTATCAAGGGAATGTATCAGATTCCCTGTTTCTTTCAAAACATCATCCCTGTCAGTCTCACCCGGCACCAGATAATAACGCAGCCAGATCCTCTTCTTATTTTCAGCCAGATACTTTAAGCAGTCCCTGACATTTGCTTTAAGCATTGATGTCCTCTGCTCAAAACTATTCTGATCCATATGTACCAGAAGCATATCCGTAAGCTGCATCAATACCGCAAACTTTGTGAAAAAAGGCTCCTCCCTGGAAAACTCCATAAGATCAGTCTCTATGCAGGTATTTATCTCCCGCCCTTTAGCCTGACGGAAAAGCTCCAGCAAAAAATCAATCTGCAATAACGGCTCTCCGCCACTGACAGTTATTCCTCCGCCATTTCGCCAGTTGCTATGATACCGTTCCGCGATATCAAGCATCTCTTCTGCAGACCTCTGACTTTCCGCATCAGAATAAATGATATCAGGATGGATTTTCCTGCACCATTTCCTGTCATCCTCCCGAAGAAAGACTACCCATCTCACTCCCGGTCCCTCCGCAGAACAGAAAGCCTTCACGGAGTCTATATGCCCCTTTATCTCGTTAGGCTGTTCAGGCGTCGGCTCACTGACTATGTCTTCAAGCCTTTTTGTATTTCTCTTTTTGTATATATATGAGCTCGATGTTTCCATATCAAATCACTATCAAATAACATCATGTGCAAGATTCTTGAACTGCGTAAGCTCTGCCATCCAGTACAGCTTGACAGTACCCGTACTTCCGCTTCGCTGCTTTTTTATAAGTATCTCGGCAACACCCTTATTGTCTTCTCCGCCCGGATTGTATACCTCATCCCTGTATATGAACATTACCAGGTCAGCGTCCTGCTCTATGGCACCGGATTCACGCAGGTCCGAAAGCTCAGGTCGCTTATCACTCCTCTTTTCCACCTCACGGGAAAGCTGTGAAAGAGCCATCACAGGAATCTTTAGTTCCTTGGCAAGAAGCTTAAGGCTCCTTGATATCTCTGATATCTGCTGTTCACGACTCAGGTTCTTGGCATTTTCCACATTAACAAGCTGCAGATAGTCAACTACTATCATTTCTATATTTCTTTCAGCCTTTAATCGCCTTGAAAGAGAACGTATCTCTCCGAGCCTGAAAACATCATCCCTGACTATAAGTCCTGAGGAAGCAACATTTCCCGCGCTGTCTAAAAGGCATTCCATTTCACCCTCATCAAGCTCGCCGCTTTTGTATTTCTTGGAATCAACGCCCGACTCCATTGACAGGATACGCTTTACAAGCTCTGCGCCGCTCATTTCCAGAGAAAAGACAAGTACCGGTTTCTTATTCCTTACGGAAATATTCTCAGCTATGCTTAATGCCAGAGCAGTTTTACCCATAGCAGGTCTCGCTGCAAGTATCACGAGATTTCCCGGAAGAAAACCGGACGTCATATTGTCAAGATCCGTAAATCCGGTAGCAAGTCCCGAAATCTTTCCTTCTCTCTTGGAAGCCTCATTTATCTGATTAAGCGCCTCAGAAACATACGTCTTTATGGGAACATATGCATCTGAAAGCTGGTTCTGAACTATATCAACAATCTTTTTTTCTGCAATTGAAAGAATCTCCGATACTTCATCGTCCGATTCATAACAGTTATCCCTGATCTCATTAGTTACCCGGATAAGCTCCCGAAGGGAATACTGGTTATATACAACACGGGCATAGTCCGTTACATTTCCTATAAAATCTACACTTTTTACGGCATCAATAAGGAACTCGGCACTTGCGATTTCGGGCGCTGCATTCATCTCTGTTAGCTGAGCCTGCAGCGTGACCATATCGATCTTCATGTTTTTAGCATGAAGGGCCAGCATTGCCTCATATATAGTCCTATAGTAGCTATTATAAAATGCGTTGCCGCTTGGAAGCAGATCCTTTACATCCACAATAGCCTTGTTATTCATATAAATACCGCCCAGAACCGCACGTTCCGCACGCTCGTCCCGGGGCATTACTCTTACTCTTTCACATTCAGCCAAAACCTAACACCTCAGCCTTCTTCAAGAACAGTAACTTTCAGTTCAGCCGTAACCTGGGGGTGAAGCTTTACAGGAACCCTGTATTCGCCTATTGTCTTGATCGGATCCTTTAAAACAATCTTCTTCTTATCAAGCTCGAGTCCGCACTGGTCGGCTGCGGCCGCTGCAATTTCCTTGGAAGAAACCGACCCGAAAGTCTTTCCGCCTTCTCCCGTCTTTATCTTCAGCGATACTTCCTTTTTCGCAATCTCATCAGCAAGACGCTTCGCTTCCTCCAAATTTTCCTTTGCCACTTTTTCATCATTGGCATTCTTTAATTTAAGATTATTGAGATTGGCGGCAGTAGCCTCCACACCCTTCTTTTTGGATATAAGGAAATTCCTTGCATATCCGTCGCTTACATCAACTACATCGCCTTTTTTTCCAAGACTCTTTACATCTTCAGTTAAGATTACTTTCATCAGATTGAACCCTCCTGTATCATAATATCCAATGTTTTCTTTACTTCAGCAACAGCATCATCCATAGTCATATTTTCAAGCTGAGCACCTGCTATGGTCATATGTCCTCCGCCACCAAGCCTTTCCATTATAAGCTGGACGTTTACCTCGTCAATGGATCTCGCAGAAATATAAATCTTATCCTGATAGTCAGTCATAACGAAGCTTGCCTTTATCCCGCTTATATTGAGCAGTTCGTTAGCTGACTGTGCCGCAACAACGGTAGGGCTCTTTATGCCGTCACTGGGACATGTGGATATGGCATAATACTTCTTATATACTTCAACCTTGCCGTTTGCTTCAGCCTTTGCCCTGTAATCCACAGGATCATCACGGAAAAGCTTTCGCACCAAAGTAACGTCAGCCCCGCCACGCCTTAAATATGCTGCCGCCTCAAATGTCCTTACACCGGTCTTGGCAGTAAAATTCTGCGTATCCATCACAAGTCCACTGTAAAGGCAGTCAGCAACCACTCCTTTGAATTTGACACCATCATGTATATATTGCAATATCTCTGCAACCATCTCACACGCACTGGATGCGTAAGGCTCAATATATGCCAAAGTGGCATTCTCAATTGATTCCGTTCCCTGCCTGTGATGATCCAACACTATTATGGAACTGCATTTCTTTAACAGTTCGGGACACTCGGTAATGCTTGGCTTGTTTACATCCACCACAACAAGTACCGCATTATCCCCCGCCATATCTATTGCCTTCTGGCCTGTTACTATGGTGCCCTCCTCATAGCCCGGATCGTTTTTATACAGATCCACTAACGGCTGCAGAGAAGGCGTAACAGAATCAAGTACGATATGGCACTCTTTTTTCAGATTCACACATGCACACTTTATTCCAACTGTTGAGCCAAAACTATCCGCATCACCATTGCGATGCCCCATAACAAAGACCTTGTCTCTTGCGGATATTATTTCTTCCATGGCCTGTGCCTTGACCCTGGCCTTCACCCTGGTCATGCTTTCCTTCTGCTGGCTCTTACCGCCATAATAACTGATTCCCTTACGGTTCTTAACTATAGCCTGGTCTCCGCCGCGGCCCAAAGCAAGGTCGATTGCATTTCTTGCGAACTCACAGTTCTGCGCATATGTCAGACCGTCCACACCCACGCCTATACTTAAGGTTACGGGACTGGCAGTATTTCCACTTGTCTTTTTGACATCCTCAAGCACCTGGAATCGCTCATTCTCAAGTATCTTTAGTGCACTCTTTCTGAAGATAACCAGATATTTGTCTTTTTCCGTCTTCCTGACTATTCCGTCAAGAGCCGTAAAGCTTTTCTGTATTGCGGTATCTGTATAAACAGCCAGCATGCTCCTTTTTTCCGGGTCCTGAATATTCTCTATGGTCTCTTCATAGTTATCGATATACGCAAGGCCTACGGCAAGTGACTGGTCATCTATTTCCTTTAAGGCCATCTTAAGGGCTGTCCTGTCGAAAAGATAGACTGCGATCAGATAACCGTCATAGTCCCTTCCGTCTTTCATATCTGCAAGCAATGCCATATCCTGCAGACTGATGCGCTTCATCCTTGCCTGAAAATCCCTGTCCCCTATGATGACATCGTGCTCAACATTTCCCTCATCGGTTGGAAACTTATCCTTTGTAAGCTCAGGGATAATATTGGAAATGGACTTTTTATAAAATTTGTCATGAGAGCCCATTGCTTCAAAAGCCCGGTTCATCCATATCACACGGCCGTTCTCATCCAGAAGTGCATGAGGCAGTTCCAGCTCTTTTAAGAGCTGTTTCTGTATCTGCCCATACTCTGTGGCAAAGCCTATAAGCTCAGCTTCAAGTGCCGGGCCGGAAAAAATCATCATGAGAATGATCGTAGCAAGATAAATGACAACAAACACCGTAAGCAATATGCCAGCATCGGTATTTAACATATATACGACCACATTTATGAGAGCCAGTGCTATCCCCAAAAGCAGCGGCATCTGAAGATATGTCTTTAGTTTTCCTTTTGTCTTTACCTTTGTCGCCATAAGGTTTATTTTACTAAATTTCTGTGATATTCTCAACCACAAGTGTAACGCAGTTGTCAGACCGATTCCCCGCCCACGCTAAAGTCCTACTACACAAAATCGCCACACTGTGATCAGTGTGGCGAAAATCTCGTGAAAAACCTTTAAAAAAATAATTACTCTGTTGTGTAGGGCATAAGAGCTATGTGACGAGCTCTCTTGATAGCTGTCGTAAGCTCTCTCTGATGCTTTGCACAACATCCTGTCACGCGTCTGGGAAGGATCTTGCCACGCTCTGAAACATACTTGCGAAGCTTGTTGGTATCCTTGTAGTCGATAACAACCTCAGGATTCTCCTTGCCTTCCTTATTAACTGCTTTGCCACAGAATACGCAAACCTTTCTGCGACGATGAACACCACCCGGACGACGCTTAGGTGCGGTTCCTCTGTCTTCTTTATTAAATGCCATGATATAGCCTCCTGTTCATGTACATCGATAAAACTAAAACTCAGCTAAAGGGTATCTGATCATCTATACCGCCGGGAATATTCATGAAATCCTCATCATTATCCGGTGCTGAAGGTGCTGCAGAGCCGCCATTGTAGCTGCCGCCACCATTAGCATTCTTGCTCTCAACAAACTCATGGTTCTCAACTACCACATCAGTAGTATAAACCTTCTGTCCTTCCTTGTTGGTATAGCTTCCTGTCTGGATTCTTCCCGTAACAGCAATCTTGGTGCCTTTGCGAAGATACTTTTCAACAAACTCTCCGGTCTTGCCGAATGCCACACAGCTGATAAAATCCGCTGTCGGCTGGTCACCGTTTGCATTGTTTCTTGAGTATCCCCTGTCTACGGCAAGAGTATATCTTGCTATAGCCCTGGACTCACCATTTGACTGTGAATATGTAACGTTAGGATCCTTTGTCAGTCTTCCGATCAAAATAACTTTGTTCATAATGATATTTTCCTTTCTTTATGCTTCGTCAAGTCTGACGCATAAGAAACGGAGAAGATCTTCACGAAGTCTGATCCTGTTCTCAAGCTCGACCGGTGTCTCGCTGTTCTCAGACTCGAATTGGATGAATGAGTAGTAAGCTTCTTTCTGCTTCTGAATCTCATAAGCAAGCTTTCTGGGAGCCTCATCTGTCTTGACATCTGTAACTGTGCCGCCAAATCTGACAACATACTCCTTACACTTGTCAATGACAGCAGCCCTTTCCTCTTCTCCGAGCTTAGCGCTGACTACAACGGCTAATTCGTACTTGTTCATGCTGTCTTTACCTCCTTTTGGACTTATTGGCCTGTCCTTGCGGACAAGCAAGGATATTTCACGGAGTTTCATAATAACATTTTATCAGGTAATATGCAAGTGGAATTTTCAGAAATTTTATTGAATCACAGCAGCATCTCCAGCATATCTTCACTTTTGAAACGGTGCCCGTCCCACGCCTTACGGCATTCGTTTTTCGCTATCAGTACCAGCTCGCTAATCGCATCTTCCTTCAGTGTAAAACTGAATAAGGACTTCGACTCCGTATTCAGTATAAAATTAAGTGTGTAACGTATTGTCTTGTCCCTGTCCTCATATCTGCGCAGATCAAACTCTCCCTGAAGCATTATGGCTTTGATCTCAAAAACACATTTTACAAGCCTTTTATCATAAGCAGGGTGTATAAGTGCACGAAGGGCTTGGTACAGCAGGATAAGCATTTCCTTTTCGTCATTATTCTCACGGGTAATATAATCCGAAACCTCCAGGAAATACATACCATAGAGCGATGCATCGAAATCTTCCCTAAATTCTCCGAAATAATTCTTAACATTTGCCTCGGATATGGTATAAGCGCTTCTTCCTGCATAGAGCTTAAAATCCGCAAATACAAAAAGATCGGTGCATGCCTGGAAGCGGTTTCCCTGCCTGCGTGCACCGTTGGCAAATGCCGAGATCTTGCCGGTATTGCCGGTAAGTATCACGACACGTCTGTCATATTCATTTACCGGTTCACTCTTTAAGATTATCCCCGGCGCATTAAACAGTTCCGCCATCTAACTAATCGTTTTTGAAATCATTCTTGTTGTAGCCGAAATTTGCTACAAACAGGTCGCTGTCACGCCAGTTTTCCTTTACTTTCACCCAGAGTTTCAGATTGACTTTCATTTCCAGAAGCTTTTCTATCTCCGGTCTTGCCTGCGAACCTATTGTTTTAAGCATGGCACCGTTTTTTCCGATTATGATGCCTTTATGGGAATTCTTCTCACAGATTATCGTAGCATCGATATCACAGAGTTTCCTGCCCTCACGCGTTTTCATACTGTCAATCACTACTGCAATTCCATGCGGGATTTCTTTATCCAGAAGCCTCAGCGTTTTCTCCCTTATAAGCTCAGCGGCAATCTGTCTCACAGGCTGGTCTGTAAGCTCATCCTCATCAAAATAGTAAGGGCCCTCCGGCAGATATTCAAACACGCTTTTCATCAGGTCATCAAGGCCCTCGTTCTTAAGTGCCGACACCGGGATTATCTCATTAAAATCCAAAAGCTTTCTATATACCTCGATGACCTCCAGTAATACAGGCTTTTTCACAGTATCGATCTTATTTATGACAAGGAATACCGGAAGCTTCAGGTCTTTTATCTGACCGGCTATGTCCGCATCCCGGTCATTAACCTGCTTGTCCGGCTCAATGAGCCACAGCACTATGTCGGCTTCTTTTATGGACCGGTTGGCAGCGGCCATCATATAGTCGCCAAGCTTATTTTTAGCCTTATGGAGTCCCGGGGTATCCACAAAGATAACCTGTCCCCGCTCATCCGTATAAACAGTCTGGATACGGTTTCTGGTGGTCTGCGGCCTTGGGGATGTGATAGCGATCTTCTGGCCGACCAGATGGTTCATCAGTGTGGATTTACCTACATTCGGCCTGCCTATCAGCACCGCAAAGCCTGATTTTTTCTCTGTATTTTCCGACATATAATACTCCTGAATCATGGTCTTACAGAGCACGATATATATAAATATCCGCTCAGGTTCTCTTAATGGAACATAGCCTCTATTCTGTCAAAGCAGTCTTCTGCCTCTTTTATCCTGCCCTCATTTCCGACGACACATATAATCGGATCGGACATGACTGCCTTAACATATTCAGCCAGATGCCTTATATCCTCCGCATTTGCCTCAAGCACCAGGTCGCGTTCCTTCTGCAGTTTTGCTTTGCTGATCCCCGCAAGTTCAGAATATCTTGACCTGGCAGCGCTTGCAAAAGGAGTAAGAGGAATATCCAGACTGCTCATTGTGCCTATGATGAATTTTGTCATTTCAGCTTCATCAACGGAAAAATTCTCCACAAAATCAGCAACACTGTCAAATATTTCTATAGTCTCCTTAAGATTCGGATCCCTGTAAGAAACAAAATAGCTTTCACCTGTCCTCCTGAAAGAATTCATGCAGCCATAGGCACCGCCTTTGACACGCACATTCGTCCAAAGATAATCATATGAAAGAATTGTCCTAAGAATTCTCAATCTCGAATCATAGGGAAGCCCTGCGGTCTTAAAACTTCCGCCCTTGCATACATACTGCACCTGAGCTGAATTGCTAAGCCCCAGGTTTTCTCTCTTAAGAACTATTTCACCCCGTTCCTCACTGATCTCCCCAATAGGAAGCGCATCCGCTATCGGAGCTATCAGTCCATCAAGCGCCTTAAGCTCCTCTCTCGACCCTGTCACATCGAGTGTCAGCATATCCTTTCTGTAAGCAATGGAAAGAACCTCTTTGAGATTATTCTTTATCTCATCCCATCGTTCGTCAAAGTTTTCCTCCCAGTCTTCAAGAAGACGATAAAATTCCATGCCGCTCATCATGCTGTTCAGTCTGTCGCTTTCCGAAATACAGTCCATTATCCGGGAATATGCAACAACATGCCCCATGTAGCTCATTGCCCCCTGCATTGATGACCTGGCCTCAGCGATGATCTCTTTCACACGCTTGGGATCATCAATTACCGATCCAAGCAGCACTTCTTTTATAAGTTCCGCAGCCTTAGGCGCATTTGTCCTGAGACACCTGACATCTACCATTGCACTCATGACATAGTCAGAGCTGTCCTCTCCTTTTATCAGGCTGTCAGTAAGGAATAACAGCCTTCCGGTATATTTATCGATCTCATATCCCAGCTGTTCGTATGAATGTGCGTTTGTATCCACGCCCTTAAGCACATTCGTAAGCAGCCCCAGATAAGGATAAAGCCTTATAGGCATCCTCTTCAGATCAAAATACATTGAAAAGTACAAGATGCCATTAGTATCTATCTCATGGAAAAGTGTCTTAATCCCATCAACCTCAGTCCATTCATTTATAAGGGGAAGGACATTTTTCCTGATATCGCTCCTCTTAAGCACAGGCAGGCACTTAAGTGCCTCTTCGGTATCAGGAGTGGCCTGATATTCCTTGAGAGACTTCGTATCTGCTGCTATTTTTTCTCTTTCTGCTTCTGAAAGCGTATTCCTGTATGCCGCAAGCTTTTCCGCAAGCTCAGCCTCCTTCTTTGCAGTCATGCCTTTCTCCGGCTCCAGGCGCAGGACTGAGCGGTGTTCATTGTTTACAAGATACTTCTCTACGATTTTTTCAAAATAGTCGGTATCAATCTTTTTTCTGAGGAACGCAAATGTGTCCAGCTCCTCAACATGAATAAACGGAAGTCTGTCGTCGTACAGCCAGCTGTCCAGACAGGCCAGTCCAAGCAGCAGTCCCTTAGGATAATGTGCCGAATCAGCCTCCCTGTACTTGAATTCTTTTTTGTTAAGGCATGCAAGCAAGGCATTCTTATCAAAACCTTCCCTTACAACCCTTTTGAATTCTGCCTCTATTATCTCTACAAACTTATCCTCATCGGAGGGATCTGCATTTTTCGCAACTATTGAATAATAGGGCTGGCATATGCCGTTTTCGAAACTGGATGTGATCTCGGTACCGATACCTGCGTCAACAAGATTCTTTTTGAGTCTTGATCCTTCTGTTGTAAGCGCATAGTCTATCAGCTGGAAAGCAATATACAGTTCCCTGTCCGTGCTGCTCCCAAGTACAACATTATATGAAAGATATGTAGCCTTCTCTTCCTTTTCCTCTTCGGAGATCGGATAATGCTTTACGATATGTACATGTTCCTTAAAAGCTTCCTGTATCCCGGGATGCGATGAAATCTCTATCCTTTCGTATCTGCCAAGGTATTCCCCGTCCAGCCATTCGAGGCGTTCATTCCAGTCCGCATTACCGTAAAGATAAATATATGAATTAACCGGATGGTAATATGCACCATGAAACTTCAGGAAATTCTCATATGTAAGGTCAGGAATAAAATCAGGATCACCGCCGCTCTCCACGCCGTATGCAGTATCCGGGAAAAGTGAGTTCATTATCTCCCTGGAAAGTACATCATCAGGTGCGGAAAAAGCTCCCTTCATTTCGTTGTAAACAACACCGTTCAACGTAAGTTCAGAGTCCTTATCTTCCATTTCATAATGCCATCCCTCCTGGCGGAATATCTTTTCCTCGGAATAGATATTAGGATGAAGCACCGCATCCATATATACATGCATAAGGTTCTTAAAATCCTGATCATTGCAGGATGCGACAGGATATACGGTCTTATCCGGGTATGTCATGGCATTAAGAAAAGTATTAAGCGAGCCTTTAGCCAGTTCCACAAAAGGATCCTTTACAGGAAAAGCCTCCGAGCCACAGAGAACCGAATGCTCCAGGATATGCGCCACACCGGTAGAATCCTTGGGCGGAGTCCTGAAACCGATGTAGAACACCTTATTCTCCTCATCGTTATCGAGCAGTGCAATTCTTGCGCCACTCTTTATATGCTCCATAAGATAAGCCTCACTCTTAAGATCCTCGCTATAGTGATGCTCTACTATTCTGTATGCTTTTAGATTTTCTTTATTGAACATAGACCCTCCTTGAAACAATACTTTTTGCTTGAATATCTACAATTTAAAGCCCATAAGCGCCAGATTGGAAAATGCTATTTCCTGAACCACGATCCTGTCTTTAGATACCTCATCCAGCTCCGTAAGTTCGTTTAATCGGAAATCTTTTGTCTTATAGCTGTCCCCGTCAGGAACACAGCACCTTATTTTTATCTTAAGGTTCTCATATATACGATAATTCTTATCTTCCCTGCTCATATGGAGTATATGATCACCTATCATCATATCCGGATCCGCATAAGGAAGTATAAGCCTGTCGATAATGGTCTGGAACTTAAAAGGCGCCCTTTCCGCCGCCATGATCTCCGAGTAAGTATACCTTGCCCCGATCATGGTCTTTGAGAATTCCTGAAGTATATATTTATAATCGTTCTCTCCGAATTCCATCATTCGTCACCGCCGTTTTCCGGCACATCGATATACTTTTTACAGTCCGGTGCCAGACTGATGGCACTGTAAATATCGTTGAATGAAAAATCCCCTGCATCAGCCAGTTCCTGAACTGAGCATTTCTGACCGAAAGTCTCATACAATTCCTTTGCCTTGCCTAAAACTTTCATTATCATCGCCATTACCTTACGGTCAGACTCATACTCTGAATTTTCCGCGTTAACCAGTTCATCCATGGTATTCATTACAGTACGCATCACCATTTCGTCACAGTCGGATGGATCCTCTATACTTTCAAGCATTGATATAGCTGTAATAAGTGCAACATTGCCTTCACCTATAAGGTCTCCTGTCTCCACCCCCTGATTGCTGTACAGTCTGGCGGTATCCACCACAGTCCTTAAGTAGCTGTTTATCAGCTTCTCCCTTGCAGACTTATCTCCGTTCAGCGCATTCATTATAAGTACACGCTTCATGGACTCATCAATCTCTTCGATTACCTCCAAATCTTCCATGTACATCTTTATGGTACGGCTGTCCCTTTCGCTCAGGAATTCCTCATCCTTCAGCGGACTGCCTATACCGATATTATTATCCTTAAAATAATCCGTAAGGACCTTTTTCTGCACATCACTGATATCGGGAAATGCTTCGTCTATCTGATCCTGAGTCAGCATTCCTCCCTGAATCATGGCTGTATCTTTAAGCTCCGTTATCTTTTCAATAAATTTTTCTTCTGCTGTCATTTTTTATCTTTCTGCCTGTCCTGCCGCTTTTGCAAAGAAAAGCAACATTATGACTCGCCTCTTTTAAAGTGTTTATGTGTAAACAGATGATCCTGGCAGAACTCATAATTCCCCTCACACTTTGAGCAGAACCTGAATTCAAGGTTAGGATACTCCTCTGCGGTACGACCGCAGATCGCACATTTATGCTTTGCTACCTGTCTTGCCTGGCTTGCGGCTGCAGTACGCTTTCTGAACTCCTTCTGTCTTGCACGCATCTTCGGGGTGAGCCTGAGGCTCTTTCTCGTCATTATAAAGAAAACAACAAAATTAAGAAGCGAAGCGCCTATGACAAACAGCCCCATGATTCCCATTCCGAACGCTTCAAGCACCAGGATGATCGAATATATTATGCCCAGATACTTAACCTTTACAGGGATAATGAACATGATCAGGACCTGCATATCCGGATATGTTGCCGCATATGCTAAGAATATGGACATATTCACATAGTAGGTTGAAAACAATGTTGAATACGTGGCATAAAACCATGAGCCGCCGTAGACCGCAGGTACATCACCATAGGCCATCCTCATATTTGCATCCACAAATGCTATCTTCTCCGGCAGAAACAGTTCACTGTAGCCTAACATGAAGAATGCGCCAAGCACAGTAAATATCAGCCCCATAAAAATATAAAAATTAAAATAAAATGAGCCCCATGTCTGCTCCAGAGTCCTGCTTATGGAAAAATAAAAGAACAGCATTATGGCAGTAAAAATAATATTTCCGCTGTCAGGAGGGATAAGCACCCACGAAAACAGTCTCCATACCTGCCCGTGCAATATGGCATAAGGATTAAGTGACAGGAAAAATGTCACATCCGAATTGATATGCTGTACTATATAACCAATTGCGTATGTAGCCAGCATATACATGGGAAGATTCTTTATCGCATACTTCCCGATCTTCTTTTCAAGCTTAACCAGAAAATTCATCCATGCAGTCCTCTCGCCTGGCGGTCCATATCCTCTACCACGATATCATATATCTCTCCCAGACTACGACAGTACTCAAGCACAAGCCACGGTTCATTAGTATGGAAATGGATCTTTATGGGATCACCGTCGCCTCCAACCGCCAAAAGGCAGTCGCCTTTGAAATGCTCTGTTATATACTCGTTAACCTCGTCCTCATCAAGGTCATCTCCGTCTATAAGCAGCTGTGTGTCATATCTGAATTCGATAGGTTCCATTTTTAACTCCTTTTTCCATTCATGAAGATCCGGCCTTCATGATCTGCTATTGTGCTGTCACCGCCGGCGCCACCGCGGCAGTTACAACATCCTTATCATACAGTGACTAATGATACCAGATTTTGTGAAAATCCTCAATCATCAATAAAATAACCACTATAGATTGATACTTGAAATAAGCCCCCTCCACATTTATAATATTTTGATGTGTGATTTTTTTGTGGTGTGGGGGGATTCTGAACAAAGTAAAATGTCAGAAATGACAGACACAGATGCCGCAGAAGGCAGAAAGAGGAATAATGAATAATTCCGGCATTACCACTGACGAGACTCTGCGTCTCGGTATAGATATAGGATCAACAACCGTAAAGGTTGCATTGATAGATTCAGAGAATAACATTCTTTTTTCTGATTATGAAAGGCACTTTGCCGACATAAGCAAGACTCTACAGGACCTCACGGAAAAAGCAATGGAAAAGACCGGTGACAGGACAGTTTTTCCCGTGATAACCGGTTCCGGCGGACTCACTCTTGCTACACATCTGAATATTCCTTTTGTACAGGAAGTAATAGCGGTCAGCACTTCCCTTGAGACTTTTGCCCCTAAAACTGACGTGGCAATCGAGCTCGGCGGAGAAGATGCCAAGATAATATATTTCGAAAACGGCAATGTTGAGCAGAGGATGAACGGAATATGTGCCGGCGGTACAGGTTCTTTCATAGACCAGATGGCTTCCCTTATACAGACGGATGCCGCAGGGCTCAACGAATATGCAAAGGACTACAAGTCACTCTATACCATAGCCGCAAGGTGCGGTGTATTCGCAAAGACAGACATACAGCCCCTCATCAATGATGGTGCTACCAGAGAGGATCTTTCCGCATCCATTTTCCAGGCAGTTGTTAATCAGACAATATCAGGACTTGCCTGCGGAAAGCCCATAAGGGGACATGTTGCCTTTTTAGGAGGTCCTCTCCACTTCCTTTCAGAGCTTAAGGCAGCCTTCATAAGAACGCTTAAGCTTGATGAGGAACACACTATAGATGTGGAAAACTCACATCTTTTTGCAGCCATAGGCTCTGCGCTTAATTCAAAATGTGAAAATGCTACCACGCTTTCCGATATCTCAAACCGTCTGAAAAGCGGCATCCACATGGAATTTGAAGTAGAAAGAATGGAGCCCCTTTTTAAGGATCAGGCTGAATATGACGAATTTACCGCAAGACATGACAGGGCAAGAGTTGAAACAGCCGAAATAGAAAACTACTCCGGCAACTGCTTCCTCGGAATAGATGCAGGTTCTACCACCACCAAGATGGCTTTAGTCTCTGAAAAGGGTGAACTGCTCTGGGCTTTCTATTCCAACAATAACGGTTCTCCTCTTGAGACTGCACTGAAGGCATTTGCCGAATTAAAATCAAAGCTGCCCGCAGATGCACATATTGTCCGTGCCTGCTCCACCGGCTACGGCGAGGCACTTATGAAAGCTGCATTTTTACTGGATGATGGTCAGGTTGAGACTGTTGCCCACTACTATGCCGCAGCATTCTTTAATCCCAGTGTGGACTGCATACTTGATATCGGCGGACAGGATATGAAATGCATACGCATTAAAAACGGCAACGTGGATTCCGTCATGCTCAATGAAGCATGTTCATCCGGCTGCGGTTCATTCCTTGAGACTTTTGCAAAATCCCTGAACTTAAGTGTCCAGGATTTTGCAAAAGCTGCCCTTTTTGCCGAGCACCCTATCGACCTTGGTACCAGGTGTACCGTATTCATGAATTCAAAGGTTAAGCAGGCGCAGAAAGAAGGCGCATCCGTTGCAGATATTTCCGCCGGACTTGCCTACTCGGTAATAAAGAACGCACTGTTCAAAGTAATAAAGGTTTCCGATGCATCTGCCCTTGGCAAAAACATAGTAGTACAGGGCGGTACATTCTACAATGACGCCGTACTGAGAAGTTTTGAAAATATCGCCGGCTGCAAAGCGATAAGACCTGATATTGCAGGAATAATGGGTGCTTTCGGTGCCGCACTCGTGTCAAGGGAGAGGTACGAGGAAGGCTATAAAACAACCATGCTTTCCTTTGATGAAATTGATAATTTCACCTTTACGACTTCCATGTCAAAGTGCCGCGGCTGTACCAATAACTGCCGTCTTACCATCAACAATTTCTCCGGCAACCGCAAGTATATCTCCGGCAACCGTTGTGAAAGAGGCCTGGGCAAGCCTAAGAACGCCAACAATATACCTAACCTCTTTGAGTACAAGTTAAAAAGATTCTTTGATTATGAACCTCTGCCTGCAGATCAGGCACCAAGAGGCACAGTCGGTATTCCGAGGGTCCTTAACATATATGAAAACTATCCTTTCTGGGCTACATTCTTTAAAGAGCTGGGCTTCAGGGTAATGCTTTCCCCCTCTTCCACCAGAAAGATATATGAGCTTGGCATTGAATCCATCCCCTCAGAATCAGAGTGTTATCCTGCAAAACTTGCACACGGACATGTTCAGTGGCTCATTGAGCAGAAGCCAGATTTCATTTTTTATCCTTCACTCTTTTATGAGCGCAACGAGACACCTGATGCCAATAACCATTACAACTGCCCCATTGTATCTTCATATCCTGAGAATATAAAAAATAATGTTGAGGATATAACAGACGGCAAGGTTATTTTCCGGCATCCGTTTATGAATTTTGCAGGTGTTGATACAATAACCTATGCCCTTACAAAAGAATTTTCAGAAATAGATCCGGGCAAAATAAGCGCAGCTGTTGAAAAGGCCTGGGATGAACTTGCAAGAGCCCATGATGACATGCAGAAAAAGGGTGAAGAAGTACTTAAATGGATGGAACAGAACCACAAGCGCGGTATCATACTTGCAGGACGTCCCTACCATGTGGACCCTGAGATCAATCATGGCATTCCGGAGCTCATAAACAGCTATGATATAGCAGTTCTTACAGAGGATTCCGTTTCCCATCTGGGACATCCTGACAGACCGCTTATCGTTTCAGACCAGTGGATGTACCATTCAAGGCTTTACCGGGCAGCGTCATTTGCCCGTACCAGAGATGATCTGGACCTCATACAGCTCAACTCTTTCGGCTGCGGTCTTGATGCCGTTACAACAGATCAGGTAAACGATATCCTTTCCGGTTCCGACAAGATATATACCTGCCTTAAGATTGACGAAGTAAACAATCTGGGTGCCGCAAGGATCCGTGTCCGTTCACTTATAGCGGCTCTTGAAGTAAAGGAAAGAAAAGCCGAAAAACGCACTATACGGCCTACCAATATAAACCGTGTACTTTTCACCGAGGAAATGAAGCAGACCTATACCATACTCTGCCCTCAGATGTCCCCGGTGCATTTCGACATGTTTGCTCCCGCCTTCAAGGCCTGCGGCTATAATCTTCATGTGCTTGACAATGACAACAGACATTCCGTGGATGTTGGACTCAAATATGTCAATAATGATGCCTGCTACCCTTCTCTCTGCACCATCGGTCAGCTTATAGAAGCTATAGAAACAGGCGAATACGATACTGACCACCTGGCACTTATGATGTCCCAGACAGGCGGTGGATGCCGGGCTACCAACTATGTCGGTTTCATAAGAAGAGCGCTTGAGAAAGCCGGATATCCGAATATCCCCGTTATCTCGCTTAACTTAAGCGGCCTTGAATCCAATCCCGGTTTCAAGCTGGACGCGAATCTCCTTCTCAGGGGAATATGCGCCGCTGTATTCGGAGATATTTTCATGAAGTGCATATACAGAATGCGTCCTTACGAAAAAGAGCCCGGTGCTGTGGAAGCAGTCCATCAGAAATGGCTCAAGGAGTGCCAGGCTTTCGTATCCTCAAAGCACCTTTCAATCGGAAAATATAAAAAGCTCTGCAAAGGCATTATAGAAGATTTTGACAACATACCCATATATGAAGAACGGAAGCCCAGGGTCGGTGTTGTAGGCGAGATTCTTGTAAAATTCTCACCTTCCGCCAATAACCACCTTGTGGAACTGCTGGAAAAAGAAGGTGCCGAGGCCGTAGTCCCCGATCTTCTTGATTTCATGTATTACTGTTTCTACAACCAGATATACAAAGCCGACGAACTTGGAATGAGCAGAAAGAGTGCCAACAAGGCAAAGCTTGGAATGAAAGCAATGGACTGGGTACGTTCCTACCCTTCAAAGCTTTTCAGACGTAGCAGGCACTTTGATCCCCCTGCTGATATTCACGATCTTGTAAATTATGCCAAAGATATTGTTTCCATAGGAAACCAGACAGGTGAAGGCTGGTTCCTTACCGGTGAGATGCTGGAACTCATACATTCGGGAACAGAAAACATTGTCTGCACCCAGCCTTTCGGCTGTCTTCCCAACCATGTAGTCGGAAAAGGCGTCATTAAGGCCCTGCGGAAAAAATATCCTGCATCGAACATAGTCGCCATTGACTACGATCCCGGTGCCAGTGAAGTAAACCAGCTTAACAGGATAAAGCTTATGCTCTCCACCGCAAATAAAAATCTTGCAAAGAAAAAAGCTCAGGAAAACAACAAGGCAGTATAGATTTCACAGAAAAAAACCACCCTATTCTCATGTTTGGGAAAATGGTGGTCTTTTTTATTTAATAATTTGTCATTCATTGTCCTGATGCAGCAGCTTTAGCAGCCTCAATCTCTGCCTGTTTTGCCGCTTCATCTGCAGCAGCCTCTGCCATCAGCCGGTTGTAAATTTCCAAAGCATCCGGCGGTATATCGTCCTGTGATCCGAATGGATCACTATCAAAAGACGAGGACTCTGCTGATGAACTCACATCCGTGCTTCCGGCATCCTCCCCCAACGCCTCCATTATAAGTTTTTCAGCCTCAGCATCAGGGTCGTAACCTTCTTCACCGTCATTTCCGCTGTTTTCCTCTTCGCTATCCGGTGTGACCATGTTAACATTCCACCACTTTACCAGGTGGCAGTGCATCTTGGAATAATAATTGATACGGTCAAGTTTATCCAGACGGTCTATCCTAACCAAGTGTAATCCCCTTATCCTTAAGAAACAATGTTACCTAATGTTACTGAATGTTATTTTTTTTCGGCTATTTCCTTTTTGGCTAAAGCAGTACTGCAATACAGCTCAGTATCTGCATGCTTATATATATCATCCACATCAAATATACCTTCACCAAAACATCCACCCCAACTGAGCCGGCACTCAAAGTTGTCAGAATTACGATTGAGGCGTCCTACACGCTCTACCCACTTGGTTATCACGGATATAGCCTCTTCTTCAAGATATCCGCAGAACACCACCATAAAATGATCCTCTTCAAGCCTGTATGTGTGAATATTTTCCGAGGAAAGCCTTCTCAGCTCCCTGGCCACCTTTGAAATAATGCCGTCACCGGCCTCCGTGCTTATCTCGCTATTGACCACATGCATATTTATGACATTCAGACATGCAATATATATAGAATCCGCATATGGATAAACCTCCGTTTTTCGCTTATCAAACTTAACCCTGTTCGAGAGCATGGTCATGCTGTCATGCTCTCTTTCCCAGCTGTCCTCACGTATACTCAGAAGATACTCAGCCGTATCAAGCCTGAATTTAAGAAGCGCATGGTATAGCTCCTCCATCTCATCTCCGGATTCAATATCCAGATCCTTAAGCGTCAGCGCCTGTTCGCCTTCTTCGCCTTCAGACATACCGGCCTCGCTGTATGTTATGGAAGAAATTGCCTTTGTCATATCCGTAACGGGCTTTATGAAATAAATCTCCAGCAGTATCGCCGTGATCACCACCAGTATTATTGCCAGAATGACCATGGTACAGGTAAAAATCACAAAAAACTGTCCCTTAGATTCCTCCTTTACAGACTCCCTTACATACCCATCCAGGGCATTTGTATAGAAAATATAACTGATAAGGGTGGAACACATTACAATTACCGCAAGTGCCCCGGATACCAAAAGCAGTGCTTTCGTTTTAAGTGACTTTTTCATATAGTTCTCCCCGTTTAAATCCTGTCTGTATTAAATCATATTGCTTTTTATACCAAATTACCCTGATTTCCGACTACTGCCTTAACAAAATTCCAGGCCTCATCAAGACCCGCCTGGGAAAACTCATAAAACGTATAGCTCTTCAGTTCTTCAGCAGTATTGTCATATCCATAGGGTTCCGGCCATATGCAGACTCTCAGCTGAGGATCCGCGTCTTCATTTTCCTTGAACTTTTCAAGAAAAAACCTCTTGCCGTCACAGCTGCCGCTATATCTTTCAGCCTTTAAATATGCCAGTGTCAGCTTATAAAGATCATCATCAAAATCTAATGCCATTGTCAGATTTCCTCTTTGCAGCTGTTCAGTCCTGTCATTTCCAAACAGCTATCCCTCTTTTTTCTTCATATCTTCAGCCAGGGTCTCATGTATAATATGCGCAAGCCGGATCATACGTATCTCATTCAGTATCTGTCTCTCCTTTTCACGCTGCTTCGCAAGCTCTTTCTGCCTCTTTTTAAGTGCTTCAGCTTCCCTGATACGTCTTTCATCCCTGGACTGCTGCATCTGCTTTTCAAACTTCCTTCTGTCGGCAATGCTCGCAGATGTTCCGGGATGAACAGAGGCCGAACTTTTCCCTAAAACCCTTCCTCCTGTCTTTGGAGTACTCATAACAGGCCTGCCTATTACGCGTCCCCGGATAACAGCAGCGGAAGCCGGCATACCTGACTTAAGTATCAGTTCATAAGCACTGACAACCTGCAGATATCTCTCATGATCGGATTCCGTAGTCCCCGGAGTATCCGGATGAAGATCCCTGCATAGCCTATGGTATGTACTTTTTACAAGAGAAGGTGAAGCTCCATACTGAAGTCCAAGCACCTCATAAGCCTGAAAAATATCCATGAACAAATGATACCATAAAAACACCGTTTTTTTCAACGGACTGCACTCTTATCCGTGACATCCGGGAGCTTATTCGTATCACTTATCAAGATCATAAGGTGTCACCTGATATACATAATAGTTAAGCCAGTTGCTGTATAATGCATTTGCATGGGCACGCCATAAAAGCAGCGGTTTCTTTTCAGGGTCATTATCCGGATAATAATTGACCGGAATATGTATATCCAGCCCCTTGCCTAAATCCCTCTTATATTCCTTATCCAGGGTATACCGGTCATATTCCGGATGTCCCATCACAAATATTCTTTTGTCATCGTTTGACTTTACAAGAAGGACGCCTGCCTCTTCAGACTTCGCCAGGACAGTAAGCTCGCTGCATTTTTCTATGTCCTCTGTTCTGTTAGTGGTATGCCTCGAATGCGGGGCAAAAAACTCATCATCAAATCCCCTTACCAGAGGAGTACGTCTGTGAAGAAGCTTATGTCTGTATATACCGAAAAGCTTTTCCGGAAGTGCCACCTTATCAATGCCGTAATAATGATAAAGACCGGCCTGTGCTCCCCAGCACAGATACATGGTGGAGGTAACATTAGTATCCGTCCAGTCCATTATCCGGCATACTTCTTCCCAGTAGTCCACTTCCTCAAACGGCATCTGTTCCACCGGCGCCCCGGTTATGATCATTCCGTCAAACTTCTGCCCCTTTATCTCATCAAACGATGTATAAAACCGGTTTAAATGGTTTGCTGATGTATTCTGCGGAATATGGCTCTTTACCATAAGGAAGGTCAGGTCAATCTGCAACGGAGTATTTGAAAACGACCTCAAAAGTTGAAGCTCCGTATCCTCCTTGAGGGGCATGAGATTAAGTATGCACACCTTAAGCGGACGGATATCCTGATGGATAGCCCTGGTCTCATCCATTACAAATATGTTTTCATTTTCAAGCTGCTCCCTGGCCGGAAGGTCACTCTGAATCCTGATAGGCATTTCTCTGCCTCCTTTCTGCTTTCCGGTCAGATTTTCTTAATTGCTTTTTCTCTGACCATCATACTTTTGGTGTATTATTATGATTAAGGAGATATTATATCACAAATCGCATAAATTATGTCACACAGTAAAGTCCGGCAGATACTTTGAAAGGAAATCGTCCTCTGTGAGGATCTTTACCCCGTTTGCAATAGCCGTCTTGTTCTTTGACGAAGTTGATGCAGCGTCATTATTTATGAGGCATTCCGTCTTTTTGCTGACACTTCCCGACACTTTCCCACCGTGAGCCTCTATCAGATTTTTTAAGTCAGAACGGTTGCCGAAATGTATAAGAGATCCCGTTATTACAAAAGTCAGTCCGGCAAGAGAATCATCACTGCTTCCATTATCCGCCGATTCAAATTCGAGTTCCTCCGCAAGCGCATCAAGCTGTATCACAAAATCATCATTCTGCATATATGAACAAAAAGCCCCTGCCAGGACCTCTCCCACGCCTTCTATTTCCGATAGTTCTTCTGGTCCTGCTTTTTTCATTGCCTCTAAGGAATGGGAAAAGTGTCCGGATATAAGCTTGGCCACAGCTGCACCGACCCCCGGTATTCCCATTGCATATATTAATCTCGGCATTGTCGTCTTTCTGCTTTTTTCAATGCTTTCAATAAGATTTGCACAGGATTTCTCTTTAAAGCCTTCCAGCGACAGTATCTCATCACTCTTATCCCTTAGATTGTATATATCCCTGAATTCATGCAGGAGTCCTGCTCCTATAAGTTTTTCCAGGGTAGCTTCGCTGAGGCCTTCTATATTCATAGCATCTCTTTCCACGAAATGCACAAAAGACCTGAGCTTCTTTGCAGGACATTCGCTTCCGGTACAGGTCAGTACTTCCGAGTCAACCTGTCTGACTATCTTTGAAGGCGCCCCGCATACCGGACACACAGACGGGATTTCCAGGCTGTCACTTTTTGTCAGGTTTTCAGATATCTGAGGTATTATCATATTCGCCTTGTAAACAGTTATACGGTCCCCTATCCCCAGCTTTAACTCTTTTATCACACTTACGTTATGGAGTGATGCGCGCCTTACCTCCGTACCCTCAAGATCAACGCAGTCAAATACCGCGATAGGATTTATCATACCGGTCCTGGATGTCTGCCACTCAACTTTCCGGAGTACCGTCTCTGCCGTTTCATCCGCCCATTTAAAAGCAATCGCTCCCCGGGGAAATTTCGCAGTCCTTCCCAATGACTCGGCATATGCCAGATCGTCATAGGAAAGCACCAGCCCGTCTGAAGGAATATCATTGTCCTTAATGGCTTTTTCAAAATACTCTATTTCCCGGACTATATTATCAGCATTTACCTTTCTATATTCAACAACAGTAAACCCCTGCTCCTTCAGGAATACGAACTGTTTCTCAAACGAATTGCCAAAATCATGCGAAACATCCCCGGATGTAGTGTGATCCGTGGCACTTACAAGGGCAAAAGCTATCATCTGTATATTCCGCCTTGCTGCCACCGCAGGATCAAGTGCCCTTACAGATCCACTGCAAAGGTTTCTGGGATTCTTATACAACTGATCAGCTGCCATTTCCTGACTGTTTATCTTTTCAAAATCGCTGTAGGATATTACCGCTTCACCTCTTACTACCAGTGATCCTTTATACGGGATCACAAGCGGGATATTTTTAAATGTACGTGCATTAGGCGTTATGACTTCGCCAACCTCACCGTTCCCCCTCGTAACAGCCTTCACAAGCTTTCCTTCATCATATGTAACTACAACCGTGAGGCCGTCTTCCTTCCAGGAAAGCAGCCCATCCCGGTCTCCCAGCCATTCCTTTAGTTCTTCTCTGCTCTTGGTCTTGCCCAGGCTCAGCATAGGCGAAGCATGTCTTTCCTTAGGCAGGTATTCCACAGGCTCATATCCGACGCTTTCTGTGGGAGAGCCTGCCATAACCAGACCGCTTTCCTCCTCAAGTCTTTTTAACTCATCGTAGAGCCTGTCATATTCGAAATTACTCATTATCTCACGGTCTTCAGCATAATAAGTCCTGGAAGCCTCACTGAGCCTCTCTGTTAGTTCCTTCTGTCTTTCCATATTACTCTGTCCTGTCATAAATCCTCCTTATACGCCAAGCCGGTCCGGAAATTTTTTTGCGTTCCGATGATAACACAAAAAAGAACAGAGACCGAAATCTCTGTTCCTGTAACCACGATACTTAAAGTTACGGATCCAGCTCCTCACTGATCCGTTCGACAGCCTCAGCCATAGTTATCCCAAGTGCAGTGGCAATCTCGCTGAAAAAGATACGTTCAGCGCATTTAAGAATCTTTTCTTCTGAAATATTGAGATTCTTATGATTCTTTCTGTTTTCGGCACGAAGATGACGAAGCTGCCTTATCATATTGGAAATCTTGATACTGTCCGCGGACCTTAATATCTCATCACAGACTTCCTTAGCCGGCACCGTCCCCTTACGCTTTGAAGAAACAACCTCTTTGATCATCTCCTCAGCTTCTTTTCTGCCGATCACCTTTCTTGCAATGTCGCTTTCGCGATCAATCGAAACATAGATAGTATCCCTGGAGTCATAAACCGGCTTCAGTGAATAATATATCTTATCAGGCCCCCCAAATGAAAGCGGTCCGATTTCCTCCACCTTGCAGGACCCGGACATTCCACACATAACAAAATCACCGACCTTATATTTCTGCATTGCAACCTCCATATCAATATGCTACAATTATAAATTTTTCCCTGTTTTTTTTCAAGATAAAAATTGTATTTCCATAGGTGCTTTTTTTTGCTATAATAACTTTTTGCCTGACCGGTTGACAAAACTTATGGTTTATGGGTAAAAGGCTGTCGGCGACGTAATATAGTTTTATAAATTTATATATTGATATAACAAAATGGTTTTTTCACACTTATTTTTTGTCTTCATATTTCTGGCACTGAACCTGTTAGTTTATTGTCTGATGCCCGGCATTCGGCTCAAGAATGCCTGTATGCTTATTTTTTCACTTGTGTTCTATGCATTTGCAGGGCCTAAGTATGTGATACTGTTAGTATCCATGGTCCTTGTAAGTTACCTGTTTGCGCTTGCTGAAGAGCATTTTCTTAAGAAAGGCCAAAAAAAAGGAGCCACTGCAATGCTGATACTTGATGTGGTCAGCATGCTTGGAACACTCGCTTATTTCAAGTATGCTGTTTTCATCCTTGAGAATGTCAGATCCTTCTCCGGTCTTAAATTCGATATACCGGAAATAATACTTCCTATCGGTATATCATTTTATACATTTCAGCTCATAAGCTACAATGTGGATGTAGCAAGAGGCGAAGTGTCTGCGCAGAGAAACTACTTCAGACTCCTCCTCTATGCTGCGATGTTCCATCAGTGTATTGCAGGTCCCATAATAAGATACAGCACTGTCGAAAAAGAGATCAATGAAAGAAAGTTCTCTGTTTCAGACTGCCGCAGGGGCATTCTGAGGTTCTGTACAGGTCTTGCCAAAAAGGCTTTTCTTGCAAATACATGTGCATCAGTAGTTGATAATCTGGTACCTGCCGGTGCAGACCAGATAGCTGTCACATCCGCCCCTTCTCTATGGGTCGGGATGTTCTTTTTCATGCTCCAGATATACCTGGACTTTTCTGCCTACTCTGATATGGCCATAGGAATGGGCCTTATGATAGGTTTCCATTATGATGAAAATTTCAATTATCCCTATGTTGCGGTTTCCGCAACGGATTTCTGGCGCCGCTGGCATATATCCCTAAGCACTTTTTTCAGGGACTATGTCTATATCCCGCTTGGAGGCAACCGCTGCAGTACTGTCAGGAATATTTTCAACCTGCTCGTTGTATGGGCACTTACCGGTTTTTGGCATGGAGCAAGCTGGAATTTCATATTGTGGGGGCTTTACTACTTTATCCTTCTTGTCATAGAAAAATACATCATCTACAGAAAGCCTAAGGAAAAGCAAAACGCCCCTGTGACTGTGAAAGATACTGATGAAAAAGAAAACGATGATGATAATACAGACAACGAAGATCATATCAACATAATGAACCTGGATATAGTCCCGGACAACCAGGATCTGTCAGTGGACACTGTCAAGCTGTCCGACATAATAAAGGAACTGAACGATCTGTCAATAGAGGGAACAAAATACACAGGCATTGAGAAGGCACAGGAGAACAGTGCCCCTGAAAATAAGCAGTATATCGAAAAGACTGAAACGGAAAAGCCCGTAAAATCACGGAAGCGTCATTTATATTACATGCTCTATCTCCCCCGATGCATATTTACAATGTGCCTTGTGCTTATCGGCTGGACTATATTTTACTTTGACGATACCCTGTCCCTTAAGGCTGCTTTGACCAGAATGTTTGCATTAGACGGCGGAACCGGCTACTATGCCGACAGAGCTGCTCTCCTCGCCCTTAAGAACAATATGTTCTTTTTAATGATTGCCTTGATTTCGTGTCTGCCTGTATACCATAAGCTCCATAAAAAGCTTTACAGCCTCACGATCGAGAGTCACCCGGTTTTGTTCAGGGCAAAGTATTTACTTGACGCACTTACAGTGGTAGTATGTCTTCTGTTGTCTGTTATGTGCCTGATAGGCAACAGTTATAATCCTTTTATATATTTCAGGTTTTAACGGAAGTTTTTAGTAAAAACAAATCTAACAGAACAGGTAACAGATATGACTGAAAGCAGAAAAACAGATACTCATATTCCACATATTCCAAATGAAGATACTCAGATCAGGAATGCTCAAACAGAAGATATAAAAAAAGAGCCCACTAAAGCAGAACGTTCCGAAAAGAGGTGGTCTGTTTTTATAATTGCCCTGTTTGCCCTGCTTATGGCCGGAGGAAGCATAGTAGGGCTTATACCCGATCTGCGCCCAAAGGTAAGCGAGCTTGAAAAAAGAGAGCTTGAGGCGTTCCCTGTATATTCCGATGAAAGCCTTATTTCCGGAGAATACTTAGATAACCTGCAGAGCTGGTATGCCGACAGCTATCCGGGCCGTGAAGAAATCCTTACGGCATATGGCGATATGAAGGATCACTATGGCATAAAGGACGAAGAGATCCATGGTGAGCTTTCCTACGGTGATGAGATTCCCGTTGTGGAAGATTACCCTTCCATAGAAGACGATTACACTATTGCAGACGAAAGCATGGATCCGCCCCTGCCCCCCACACCGCCCACAGATGACAATGCATCAGCCGGCGGAAGTGCTGCGGAAGATGACTCCGGTACTGAAGAAAATGCTTCCGAAGAAGGCGGAACCTCAGTATCCGACAACAAATACGATCCCGATGATTTTGCGCCCATCCCTTCCGTTGCCTCTGATGCCGGAAGCGACGGCGAAAAGTTCGGTGCCTTATATATAAGCAACGGAGCTGCTTATTCCACATATTATTTCTCCCAGAAATGTGCTAATGAGTATGCTGCAATGGCCAGCGCTTACGCGGAAGAGCTTGACGGGGTCAGCAATGTATATTCAATGTTAATACCCCTCTCCGGATATTTTTATTTAGGTTCGGATGTTAAAGAGCAGCTTCACATGAGCGATGAAAAAGCTGCGTTTAATTACATCTACTCTGTCATGGATGAAAAAGTCACTCCGGTTCCTATCGTGGATACCCTTGCAAGACACCGTAATGAATATATTTATTTCAGGACAGACCATCACTGGACTGCAAGAGGAGCTTACTATGCTTACAGGCAGTATGCAAAGATAAAAGGATTCACCCCCTATGAAATCACAGACTATACCTGCGTGCAGTTCGACAATTTCCTTGGAAGCTTCTACTCTTCTACAGGCAGCTCATCACTTGCAGCTACTCCTGATGTTGTAGAAGCTTTTGTCCCTCTGTCCACTAATACCATGTATATCACCCAGAAAAACGGCGTCACAATGGAATGGGACATAATAAAGGATGTTTCCGGCTGGGGACGCTACAGCAAGTTCAACACATTTATTGGTGGTGACCAGCCCTATGCCTACATCAAGAATCCCAACATAAATGATGGCACTGCCTGCCTTGTTATCAAGGAATCCTTCGGAAACGCTTTCGTGCCCTTCCTTGTAGACCACTATGATGAGGTCTATGTAGTAGATTACAGATACTACAAGCAGGGAGTTGTAACTCTGGCAAAAGAGCATGAAATAGATGATGTGATATTCGTAAATAATGCCAGTGCATTAAGCACTGGCAAGATAAACCTGATGGAATCAAGGATGTATTAAGAATTTATGTACCTGCTTTCTTTACTCTTCCCATGGAATTGATGAATGCTCAGACTTCTTATCCCTGGTCATAAGCTCTTCCAGCGCATCCTTGGCTAATTTATCTTCAAAAAGGATTTCATTAACTTTCTCGACTATAGGCATTTCCACGTTGTATTTCTTAGCAAGGGAAAGGGCTGCTTTCGCTGAATATACGCCCTCGACAACCATCTTTACTTCGTCCATTGCTTCCTTTGCTGTCTTGCCCTGTCCCATAAGGTATCCGGCTTTCCTGTTCCTGGAATGAACGCTTCCGCAGGTAACGATAAGGTCGCCTATACCGGTGAGGCCGGCAAAAGTTTCCGCTTTCCCCCCCATGGCAGTACCGAGCCTTGTGATTTCTGCGATTCCCCTTGTAATGAGAGCAGCCTTTGTATTGTCACCAAATCCCATGCCATCTGCCATACCGGCAGCCAGTGCCACTACATTCTTAAGAGCAGCACCAAGCTCCATTCCCAGCATATCCGGTGATGTATAAACCCTGAATACTTTCGAGCTGAAGATATTCTGGACATATTCCGCATCAGCCTTCTTGTGTGCACCGGAAACAACAGTTGTGGGCAGTCCCTTTGCCACTTCTTCTGCATGGGAAGGTCCGCAGAGAACGGTAACAACAGCCTGAGGGATTTCTTCCTCTATTATCTGTGAAAGCGTAAGCAATGTATCCTCTTCCACGCCTTTAGCCACATTGGTTATAATCTGACCGTCCTTAACCAGATCCTTCATGCTTTTTGCTGTGCTTCTTGTGAAAATCGAAGGCACCGCAAGAACCAGCAGGTCTTTATCTCTGCATGCATCTGCAAGGTCCGTAGTAAACTCCATGGATTCCTGAAGCTTTACCCCCGGAAGCTTATCCTTATGCTCATGATCCTTTTTAAGCATGTCGATTTCCGATTCGATAGCTGACCAAACCTGTACTTCATGCCCATTATTGATCAACAGCCATGCAAGTGCTATTCCCCAGCTTCCTGCTCCGATAACCCCTATTTTTGCCATTACTTTATTTCCTCCTTATTCTTTTTGAAAAGATATGTCTTTCTTTCTTCACCTCGGATAAGTTTTTTAATATTCTCCGTATGACGGATAAAACCCATTGCCATTATGATAAAAGTAAGTGCATACATCTCGTACAGCACAGCACCTGTTATCTCCACACCGTCATAGCCCTTGAAAAGCCCTGAGCAGCCCATTATCACTGTCTGACCAAAGAATCCGGCAGCCATTATAAGTGAACCTAAAGATACATAATTTGTGAGCGCAAAGGTTGCAAAGAACAGTACAAATGCGACCGGAATGAACATCCAGTGAAATGACAGTATAAGCCCTGCCATTGACGCAATGCCCTTTCCACCTTTAAATTTGAGATAAAAAGGAAAATTGTGTCCCAGTATACTGCCGAACCCGGCATAAAGCTTTATAAGATAGATTTTATCGGGAAACTGCTCCCTGAATATAAAATAACATATGATCACGGCAAAAATAGTCTTGAATATGTCACCGAGAAAAACCAGCAGACCGGCCTTTTTCCCGAGTACCCTCAGTGTATTGGTGGTTCCGGTATTGCCTGATCCCTTCTGCCTTATGTCCACACCATAAGCTTTCCCAACAAAATATGCGGTCTCGAACATTCCGAAGATGTAGCCGACAGCCAGGCATATCAGTCTCACGAAAATAAAGTTCATATGCTCACCCCTGCCGGTCAAAGCCCGGCATCTTTTTCCTTTCTCTCCCTTATTATAAATTTAAGAGGAGTTCCCTGGAAGCCAAAGGCATTCCTTATCTGATTCTCAATATACCTCGTATATGAAAAGTGCATAAGCTCCTTGTCATTTACGAATATCACAAAGGTAGGCGGTTTCACCGAAACCTGTGTGATATAAAAAAGCTTAAGCCTCTTTCCTTTATCCGTAGGCGGCTGCTGCATTACTACAGCCTCACTCATTATCTCATTAAGGACTCCGGTCTGTACACGCATGGCATTATTTTCAGCCACGGTATCAATGGTTTCATAAAGCTTTGGCAGCCTCTGCCCCGTAAGCGCAGATATAAATATAATAACCGCATACGGCATAAATGACAGTATATTTTCAATCTTCTTTTTGAATTCATTCATGGTCTTGTCGTTTTTCTCAACGGCATCCCATTTATTTACCGCTATTATCATGCCCTTGCCCCTGTCGTGGGCAATACCGGCTATCTTGGCATCCTGTTCCGTAACACCCTCTGTAGCGTCTATAACAAGGACCGTAACATCCGCTTTTTCTACGGCACCAATAGTCCTTATTATCATGTAATGCTCCAGATCTTCTTTGATCTTATTCTTTCTTCTGAGGCCCGCTGTATCCACAAAGACATACTCTTTGCCGTTGTGTTTTACCCGGGTATCTACCGCGTCTCTGGTCGTCCCGGCAATATCCGAAACTATTACACGATTCTCACCGATGAGCTTGTTTATTATAGAACTTTTCCCTACATTAGGCTTACCTACAACGGCAACTCTTATGCTGTCATCCTCTTCCTCTTCATTTTCTTCCCCCTCCGGGAAATAGGATATGACCTTATCCAGAAGATCTCCTAAGCCGATTCGCTCCGCTGAAGATATTGCATAGGGTTCTCCTAATCCCAGATTATAAAACTCATAGACATCTGCCTGCATCTTCTGGAAAGAATCCACTTTATTTACCGTAAGTACCACAGGTTTCTTGGATTTGCGAAGCATCAGTGCAACCTGCGAATCCGCATCCACAAGCCCCTGGCGTACATCCGTCATAAAGATTATGACATCCGCTGTATCAATGGCGATCTGCGCCTGCTCACGCATCTGTGACAGTATGATATCATTTGAATCCGGCTCTATTCCGCCTGTATCGATCAGGGTGAATTCATGTCCGGTCCAGTCAACATCCGCATATATCCTGTCCCTTGTTACCCCCGGTGTATCCTTTACTATGGAAAGCCTCTCGCCTGCCATTACATTAAAAAAAGTGGACTTCCCAACATTGGGACGACCAACAACCGCAACTACAGGTTTATTCTTTTTAGCCATTATCTACCTCCACGAAGAGACATCACTTACATGATGCCGCTGACAAAACCGCCTCCAGAAGCGCACCGTCATCCTGACCAACAGTTATCACCTCACATCCCAGCTGCTCCCTGACCTGTGTAAGTGTCATATCGTCAAGGAAGACCTCTTCCCCGTGCCTTAACATATTGCCCGTTATAAGAAGCGCTTTCCCTATGTTAGTTTCCTTAAGCTGCGCCACAAGATCCTGTCCGGTGATAAGACCGGATACAGTGATGCGCTCACCAAAGAAATCATTCCTTATAGCCCTTACATTTATCTTTATCTGAGGCCACACTGTCATTATCTCCGAAGCAAGCATAGATAGTGTATCATACGCACTCCGTCCCGTTGCTATCGTAAGACTTGTGCTTTCGGGGACTATTCCGCTGCCCTTATATTCCTCTATTGCCTCCCTTGTGGCATTGACAAGAAGCCTTACCATGCCTACGCCGTTTTCAAGCTGAAGATATCCGTCGTAACGCTCCTCTTCGGGAATATCCCTTTCCGCTTTCAGGTACCACTCATCTGATGCCTGCACAAAATGGGTTCCGTACTTTTCAAACGCAATCTTCTGGTATCCCTCTATGATGTCGATAACCTCACAGGCATCTTCCTTCTCAAAGGGTTCCAATGCATACAGCCTGTCACGATATTTAGAAAGGCCGACCGGAACAACGGAAAGACTCTGCATAACCGGCATATAGTCCATAAGCTTTTCGATGGAATACCTGAGCTCATCGCCGTCATTTACCCCCTTACAGAGCACTATCTGACCGTTCATGGTTATCTCTGCTTCATAGAGCCTGTCAAGATATGACAGCGCCTGACCCGCATACTTATTCCGAAGCATCTTTACCCTGAGCTCCGGATTCATGGTCTGCACGGATATGTTTATGGGCTCCATCCTGTATCTTATGACACGGTCGATTTCTTTTTCTGACCAGTTGGTCAAAGTCACATAGTTTCCCTGCAGGAATGACAGTCTCGTATCATCATCCTTAAAATATATGGTAGGCCGCATTCCTCTGGGATTCTGGTCTATAAAGCAGAAGATACAGCTGTTTCTACAGGACCTGCATTCGTCCATAAGCCCCGAGTCAAAGACTATGCCTAAGTCCTCATCCTCGTCCTTATCTATCTCTAACAGCCATTCCTCTCCGGATTCCTTCCTGACAAGCACTTCCAGATATGTGTCCATACACAGGAAATCATAATCAAAGATATCCTCTAACTCCCGGTCACCTATCCTTACGATTTCATCACCGGGAACTATCTCCAGCTCCTCGGCTATGCTGCCGGGCTTAATTGCCTTGACTATGTGTTTCTTTGGCATATCAACCTAATGTATATTTCATGAAATTCTTCTTTCCCTTTTTAAGGATAAAGTCTGAACCAAAATCATCTTTTGCAAATGTATGTTTGGGATCGGTGATCTTTTCGCCATTTACGCTTACGCCGCCCTGCTCCACATTTCTTCTTGCATCAGATCTTGTTGTTGCAAGCCCTGCCTTGCAGATAATGGTCACGATATCCACATTTCCGTCATTGAAATCCTCATCATTAAGTATCGTGGAAGGCATGTTTTCCGAATTTCCGGATCCGGTAAAGAGCGCAAGGCTGGCTTCCTTTGCCTTATCAGCTTCTTCCTTGCCGTGTACAAGAGCGGTAAGCTCCCACGCAAGTATCTGCTTAGCTTCGTTTAACTGTGCGCCTTCCCATGAGTCCATTTCCCTGATCTGCTCCATGGGAAGGAATGTAAGCATACGTATGCACTTAAGGACATCGGCATCCGCAATATTTCTCCAGTACTGGTAGAATTCAAAAGGAGATGTCTTTTCAGCATCAAGCCAAACGGCTCCCCTTTCGGTCTTGCCCATCTTCTTGCCCTCGGAATTAAGCAGGAGCACCTGTGTCATGGCATAAGCGTCCTTGCCTAACTTCCTTCTGATAAGCTCGGTTCCTGCCAGCATATTGGACCACTGGTCATCTCCGCCGAACTCCATATTACAGCCGTATTTCTGGAACAATGTATAGAAATCATATGCCTGCATTATCATGTAGTTGAATTCAAAGAATGTAAGGCCCTTTTCCATCCTCTGCTTGTAGCACTCAGCCCTGAGCATATTGTTTACAGAAAAATGAGGTCCTACTTCCCTTAATAGATCGATGTAATTAAGTTGAAGCAGCCAGTCCGCATTATTTACGACTCTTGCCTTGCCTTCACCGAATTCTATGAAACGGCTCATCTGCTTCTTGAAGCATTCTATATTGTGGTCAATGATCTCAGGTGTGAGCATCTTTCTCATATCAGTCTTTCCTGAAGGATCACCTATCATTCCCGTGCCGCCGCCTAAAAGAGCAATAGGCTTATTTCCGGCTGACTGCAGCCTCTTCATAAGACATAAAGCCATGAAATGACCTACATGCAGCGAATCTGCCGTAGGATCAAAACCTATATAAAAGGTTGCATTTCCGCTGTTTACAAGTTCACGGATATCATCTTCATCCGTTGTCTGTGCAATAAGTCCTCTTTCTTTTAACTCTTCAAAAATTCCCATAGCCTTTCTCCTTGATCTAATTTACATTGTGTTCCTCTGTGTCAGAACTTACTCTTCACCTTCGCTGTCAGATTCCTCCGACTCTTCACTGTCCTCATCGTCGCTGTCGTCGTCTTCGTCACTGTCATTGCCATCATCGTCGTCATCATCGTCGCTGTCATCATCGTTGCTGTCATCATCGTCGCCGTCATCATCATCGTCGTCGTCACTGTCATCAGCATCTTCCGAATCTGACTCTTCTTCCTCGTCGTCAGCCTCTAATATATACGGGTCTATACATCCCTTTACCACCAGATAACCCTTGGCAGAAAAGTGAATGCCGTCTGTAGTATTGTCCTGCTCGATAAAGCCGTTTTCGTCAGCCAAAGCATTGAATATATTTATATATGTATAATCATAATCATCACACAACTCTTCAAGCATTACATTTACTTCGCCGTTGATGTATTCGGGAGTTACACCAAATCTCCCGTTCATTTCCTGGCTCATGGGTGCAAGTGAAAGGAAATAGATCTCACATTCTCCTTCATCAAACATATCCTCCAGCGAATTCATCAGCTCACCGTAGTATATCTTCATAAGGTCAACATTCTGACCAAATATGATGTTATTGGTTCCTATCAGGATGAACAGTTTTCTGGGCTTGGTTTTCCTTATCTGATCCAGCCTTGCTTTAAGCCCGGAGATAACATCACCGCCTATTCCTCTGTTCTTAACAGTAAATGAGGGATACATCTCATGCCATTCGCATCTTTCTATCAGGCTGTCTCCTGCCATAACAATATCTGTAGGAGACGAATAAAGGGACTCAAAGCGATAAAACCTCATATCATAATTATCCCCCGGTGCACAATACTGATCATACCGGCCTGTAGTGCTTGGAAAAAAAGCATTGGTATTTATGACAACATCATACTCTTCCTCAGAAACCGCTCCCAAAAGCTTGGCTTCAGCCACACCCACACGCTTGGTCATATCTTCCAGCTGTTCGGTAAGTTCCCTGGCCTGCTTATCCTTTTCAGCCTGAAGGCCGTTATAGTTCCTGCCCAGATCATCATATTCCTTTACCAGTCCGTCATGCTCAGTTTGCAAAGCATCCAGCTCGGCCCTTATACTTTCTTCCGTTTCCAGCGATCTTGCGTTGTCATTCTTATTTTTTTCTACAGAAAGTGCAAGCAGCACACCTAAAGCTATGGATATGACTAACATCCCGAAAAAAAGCGGGAGCCATATATTAAATTTTTTTTTCTTTCTATTTTTTTCTGACATAGGTCCTCCAAAACAACACGGGGAATATTATATCACAATTCGAAAGCTATCACCACACTATGATTACTTAACTGCATTTCAGCCTATATATAATTATCGAACCAAATTTTCCATATACTCTTCATAGGATATGTACTCACCGCCCATACTTTCCAGGAAATCCGTATGAAACTGGCAGTCTATCATGGGAGTTCCTGCCTTATTAAGAAGTCCTGCAAGCATTACAAGCGCTAATTTCGATCCGTTTTCATGGTCCGAATACATGCTCTCCCCGAAGAAATTCTTTCCAATAACTACACCGTACAGGCCGCCGGCTATCACTCCGTCCACTTTTGACTCGACCGCCATGGCATAACCTTCACGGTTCAGGGCAGCATAAGCCTCTTCCATCTCGTCCGTTATCCAGGTCCCCACATTGCTTTCGCGCTTTACCCTGCATCTGTGCATGGTATCGGAAAAATCCCGCTCTATCACAGCCTCCACATCATGCTTTCTCATATATTTTGACAAAGAATGGGATATATGGATTTTTTCCGGGCGTATGACGAACCTTTTCTTCGGACACCACCACATAATTGGCTGATCAGGCCCATACCAGGGAAATATTCCATGTGAATATGCCAGCAGCAACCGGTCAATGCACAGGTCCCCGCCTACAGCCAATAGGCCGTCATCATCCGCCAGTGTCGGATCCGGAAAAGCTATTCGGTTCTCATCAAGCTTAAATACCATGTATTGATTTTATCCCCGTTCCCAGCCCTCGTCTTACAGTTGACAATAAGTAGTAAAAATACATAATAATCTGTACATATGTGTATGTACTGGGCGTACTATGTATCCTGCCATTAAGAACTAGTATATGTCCCCAAACAAGCAAGACTACAATTACTACTGACCAAAATATCCGCACCCAGACCTCGCCGGTGCCTCTTCCCCCGATTCGTAATGAGCCCTGAACGACATATTTATCTCGCTTATTTCACGCTTACCGTCTATGTAGTCCTGGTACATTTCCGCAAGGCCGCTTGCACAGCCGTCACAGGAACCATTGACATTGCCGATGGACTCAGCAACTATACGCTCACGTTCTTCCCTTGTGGTATCTTTTATTAATATGCTCATAAAGCCTCCGTACTACTATATTCGCCCAATTTCATATGCCTCAACCGGAAGGCCCAGCATCCGCATAATGTCTAATTCATCTATGGCATCCTGAAGTGCATTGTGCATCTCACAGTACCGCCTGTTTCCTGATATAAGCCGTGTCATTGGCTCCACACCGTAATCTCTTTTAAGCCTTCCAGTTTTACAGCAGGCAGCATCATCCGGAATAAACGGATTATACTGCTTGTATGCTGCAAGCCTCATTATGTCATACCAAGCAAATGATGAAAACTCCCTGAGATGGCTTTTATCAAAAGATGCATTATAGGCATAAATATGTGTTACGCCCTCAGACTTGAACCATCCGTCAATCTTCCCCAGTGCGTCTTTCCTTGATGTAACCATTGTATCTTTTTCCGGTATCAAAAAAAGCTCGTGCGAAAACAGGCCTCCCTCTCTATACTCCGGATCCAATACAAAATATCCGGTATCAAGCGGGGCGTAATCACTGCTATCCGCTATCACCACACCGATGGACATTACAACATTGCCCCAAGTGGTTTCTGTATCTATAACTGCTATCCTGCTCATTTCAATTCCTCGTGAATGCAGTACAAGCCACCTGCATTTTGAGTCTTATCTTTGTGTAAAGAGGCTGCCGCTTTAAGTTTGCGACAGCCCCTTATAAACTCTTTTATTCGTCTATTTTCTGTGCAAATTCTTCAACGCTCTGTGACCGGGACGCTAATAAATGCAGGGCACAAAGCACAATCACATTCCTGCTGTCCTGAAGATATTTTAACATGTTTTCTATATCCCTGCTACCGCCCTTACCACTCAGCATAAGCTAAAGAAACTTTTTTAGCCACTAAAACTCCTCAAATTTAATCAACTGCATTTCAAAACCAAGTGGATTTACCTTTTACCTTTTAACTTTGCCTGACAATGTCATTTTCTTTGACAACAATGGAAATGATATAATAAAGATTGCCAAGATGCTTAATACTGCTGACGGTACAGACGAGGACAATCTGATCTCATACGGTACTATATCCGGCACATATACGGCAGAATAGTTTCCCGCATGCTGATAAATAAAAAACGGCGGCCCGCAATTGCATCCGTAACGGAGCATCCGCAGGTCGTCGTTATTTTTTCACAAACCATTTGTCATCGGATCAAAACATGTTTATATATAGTCAAGACCCATTTCCTATGTATTCGAAAGCATTTTTGATCCAATCAATCTTATTACCATCTATAGCTATCACATCATACCTGATCTGCGTGTCGGGACTTACATTTTCCTTGAAACGGTACACATCCGATACAGCGCATATCTTTTTCTGCTTGCCTAAGGTCACTGCCTCCGCAGCGTAGCCGGCACTTTCGGTCTTTCTCTCCTTCACTTCAAAAAAGACCAGATCACCCCCGTCTTTTCCTACCAGATCGATCTCACCGAGCCTGTTCCTGTAATTCATTTTGAGTATAATACAGCCTTTTTCCTTCAGATATTCCGCCGCCAGTCTCTCATATGCACTTCCTGTCTGTCTTTTATTCTGTCCTGCCATAATGCTCCATTTTCGTATGATTTCCCGGATTTTATAGTAACCGAATTTAGTGGTCATAAAGCTTCAAAGTATAATTATTTCCCAGCTTTCGCCATCTTTGCCTTAATTTTATCCATGGCGTCAACAAACACCAGTATCTCTGCTACCACTTCATAAAGCTCCGGGGGTATCATCTCGCCGATTTCCAGGCGCGACAGTGTATCCGCAAGCTTTCCGTCCTTATGTACCGGAACCTTTGACTCCTTAGCCTTCTCGATTATCTTGTCAGCAATGACTCCCTGTCCTGAAGCTATGACCTTCGGTGCCATATCATTTGGATCATATTCCAGTGCTACAGCTGTCTTTGTTTTCCTCTTATTCTGATTATTTTGAAACTTATTATCAGCCATTTATGCCCTCACATCAAAGCTCTGCAGTGAAATAGTGTTTGCAGATGTCGGATCCTTCATAGGCCGTTCACCACCGCCGGTATTCTTGAGATCCTCCCTGGTCTTCAGTTCACTCCTTACGCTATAGCCTCTTTTTTCCAGTCTCTCATTGAGTACATCGATATGCTCTGCTATAAAGTCTATCATGCTGTCATCCTCAAGATAGAATTTAGTGCTCACACTATTTGCTGAATTGATCGCAGTATAAATATCCATCTTCCCCAGATATTTCATATCAAGGTGAAGAAGCGCACTCACCGTGCCATCCTGCCTTGCAAGGCTCTTTTTATCCGAATAAACATACAGATCTCCGGTTGCTTCGCCTCCCGCCATCTTAAGGGGCAGCTGTATGTACTGCATAGTCTGATTCATCTGATTCATGAAATCAAGATTCTGGTTCATCTGTCCCAGGTCCATCATCATCTGTGATTCCGGTCTGGCTATCTGGTTAAGCATTGCCGTAAGGTCCTTTACCTGGGCATCCAGTCTGTTATACAGATTCATCACTTCAGTCTTACTTGATACCTGTTCCGGCGTAAGTGAAAGATTGTTCTTCATGGCTTCCGCAACGGTATTCTTAAATTCCGGTGATGAAAACAGTTTCTTGATATCTGCCTTTAACATTCCCTTATCCAAAAGGGCAGGATCATCCTTGTACGCCTTTATAAATTCGTCAGTCAGTTTAAGCATCCCGTTTGCATCTGCCGGCATTTCCCCTACATGAGCAATCAGCTGCCCCGGTGCTCCATTATTCTTTAGCAGATTCACCAGCTCATTCTTAAGCTGTGTTGCCGCATTATCTGCATTCTGTGTGTTCTGTACTTCGCTCTGAGGATTCTTTGATACAGTCTCCGATAAAGCAGCACCTTCTTCAGCTGTATCAGCCCCCGATTTAAGCCAGCTGCTTATTTCATCTGCCGTTTCCCGGAATACGTCAGCCTTTAATTCTGCCCCATCAGCCAAATTTCCGCTCTGTACTGCAGACGCACCATCCGTCAGCCCGTCAGTAAGCTTTATCACCTCCGCGCCGTCAGCCCTAACTGCTGTCTTACCCTGTTCTTCAGCGGAAACACTATCATTAATCTGCCCATTTATTGTGGCATTTTCTTCCGGCTTCACGACAGTCCCATTCAATGACGCATCACCGGTTTCAGTCAAAGCAGCCTGAGTCGCGCTTCCGTTATCCGTTATCACATTGGTCAAGTCATGGAGAAACTCAAAGCCTTCAGCCTCATTTGCTGAAGCCAGCTCGCCATACAGCTCCATTGCACTTCCTGCTATGTCACCGATTCCCTCGCTGACCAGGTTTTCATAGTTTTTAAAAGCCTCATAGCTGGCAATATTTTCATCATTTATAGGTATCTCCAGAGCTTTCATTTCCACAAGGTTCGGAATATTGCTGCCAGAGAACTGTGACACGGCATGGTACATATCACCAAGTGCATTCTTATCTATACTCATACCTGAATTCATCATGGCAAGTGTCATGGAAAGAGTATCCGAATTGACACTCATACCGGCCGCATTAAGCGCATTTTCCGCAGTTATTCCCTGCGCCACATTTGTATATAAGGGACTTAAAGCGATCTGTGACTGACTGCCCGACCGCACTTCGAATGTCACATTCTGGCCTTCCTTGAGATTTATCGCCTGATCCAGACGGGCTGAAACGGTATTGCCACCACCCATATCTATTTCCACATTATTACCGTTTATTCCGGTAACTTTACCGGATATGGTCTGTCCCGGTGACATATCAGACAGCACTGAACTGCCGGCACCCGTCGCTGCCGGCCGGGCATTCCCGACCTGTTCAGTCATCTGTATCTGTCCGCCTGTTCCGAATATCTGACCTATCAAACTCATATCCAGTTTCCTATAAAACTCTTCCTGTGTATCGGCGTGGGACCATATTCCTTAAGAGCCTTTCTATGCTCCTCTGAACCGTATCCTTTATTCTTTGCAAATCCATATTCCGGATAGATCGAATCATACTCTTCCATCATATGATCCCTGGTCACCTTAGCCACTATGCTTGCCGCAGCTATCGATGCAGACTGTGCATCACCTTTTATTATGGGAACCTGCTTCATATCAAGTCCGGGGATCGTCACTGCATCATTGAGCAGCAGGTCAGGTGACGGATCAAGCCTGGAGACAGCCTCCCGCATTGCCTCATATGTAGCCTGCAGGATATTGATCTCATCTATACGTTCGTTCGAAGCCATACCCAGCCCTACCGAAACCGCATTCTCCATTATAAGAGGATAAAGCTCCTCTCTCTTTTTTTCGGATAATTTCTTGGAATCATTTAGATATAAAAGACTGCAATCCTTTGGAAGGATCACACCGCAGGCAACCACCGGTCCCGCAAAAGGGCCCCTTCCAACCTCGTCTATACCGCAGATAAACGAGTAGTCGGGATACTTTCTTTCAAAGGAAAACATCTGCTCCATGCGCTCCATCTCTGCATCAAGAGCATTAAGCTTTTTTCCTGCCTTTTCCACAAGCTCCTTTATCTGTCTGCGTTCATCAGATGCATACTTTTCAATAAAATCTTCTATGCTTTTTTTATCTTCCCGGGATAATATGCTTAGGCACTTAAATTCAGCTTTTATCTCTGAAATGCTTTTTTCCATAATAGCTCCTGACTATCTCCTGCTTAATTAACTGTTCAGAACAGTTACCTACTTATTTATGTTCCCAAACTTGTTAAAAGGATAGATCCGTATCCAGGCTCTTCCGATTATCCGCTCCTTCTGTATCAGCCCCACTGCAGATGTACGGCTGTCGGACGAGTGGTTTCTGTTGTCTCCAAGAACGAAATACTGGTTCTCTCCCAAGACTATTCCATCCTCAGCTATTCCCGGATCCGTCATCACCTCTCTGCCGTAATGTTCCTCCAAAAGCTCATTATTGATAAAAATGTTACCATCCTCATCAATACGCACGGTTTCTCCCGGCAGACCTATTATCCTCTTTATGTAATAAGTCCCGCTCTCATAACTGAAGGGGAAAACGATGATATCAAAGCGCTTGGGATCAGTGAAATCGTAGGAAATCTTGTCCACTATCAGGTTATCACCATCCTGAAGAGTACTTTCCATACTGGAACCCACCACCACGGTGCGCTGTCCCACGAATTTTACAAGACATAACGTGATAAGAAATACCGCAAGCAGGAAAAGGCTGTTACCCAGTATTTCCTTAAGTATCGCCTTCTGCTTTTTCTTCCTCCTTCTTTCCGCCCGCCGTTCTGCTTCCTCGCGTTTAGGTTCAGAGTCTATATCGATCAATTCCAGATCATCATCCTTGATTCTCATTTCTGTCTGATATCCTCCGGTGTTTCTATAGTTATCCGACCAAGCTTCATGCTCCTTAAATCATCCGTTATCATACCGGCGCATTTATCAAGGTCTGCTTCTCCGCCTTTTTTCAGGCACCCTTTTTTTACTGCAATTCTTTCAAGCATTTCATAGGGCTTTCCTTCATATTCCTCTTCGTATCTTTCCTTAAGTCTGCCCGCATATCTTTCCTCCATAAAGCCTATTATACCGCAGGCGATTTCCTGCTTATCAAGTATATCATCGCTTATGGAACCTATCATCGCAAGATGCATTCCGGTGGCCTCATCATCAAACTTAGGCCACAGGACGCCTGGCGTATCCAGAAGCTCCAAATCTTTTGCAAGCTTTATCCACTGCTTCCCTCTGGTCACTCCGGGCTTATTTCCGGTCTTTGCAACAGCCCTTCCCGCATAGGTATTTATAAAAGTGGATTTTCCCACATTCGGTATTCCTACAACCATAGCTCGTACAGGTCTGTTTTTTATCCCCCGCTTCAAGTCTCTTGCTTTTTTGGCGGCACACAGGTCAGCAATCTTTTTTTTAAGCTCTCCGGTGCCCTTGCTGCTCCTGGCATCCATAAGTACCGCAGATATGCCATTTGCTTCATAATACGACAGCCACGCTTTATTAGCCTGATCATCAGCCAGGTCGCTCTTATTCATTATGACCATGCGCAGCTTTGAACCGGCAATCCTGTCAAACTCCGGATTCCTCGAAGATATGGGAATACGCGCATCTGCCAGCTCTATCAGCAGATCCACCAGTTTTATATCTTCCTCCATAGCCCTTACGGCTTTTGTCATATGTCCGGGAAACCACTGAATAGCCATAATCAACCTCGTTTGTTTAACCGGAAGAACCGGTTACCTTTACTTTACAAATCCTGCCGTTGCAGAAGTGTCACCGGCAAGTGCAAACCAGACCTTGCCGAGTATATAATCCTTCTTTACAGTACCTACATTACCTGAACGACTGTCCTCACTGTCATTTAAGTTGTCCCCAAGGACAAAATACTCATTATCACCAAGAGCGAGACCGTTCTCCGCTATGCCGCCGTCCTCGACTCTGTCAAAAAGGCCGTTCCTGTCGTAAATCTCCCCATTCACATATATCATACCATCTTTTATAAGAACTGTGTCACCCGGAGTCCCTATCACGCGTTTCACATACATATGTGAGTTTTCGTTCCCATTGGGCAGAAAAACTATCACATCGTCTCTCTTTGGATCAGAAATATAATATGTGAATCTGTCGATCATTACTTCCTGGCCGCTAAGGAGCGCCGGAGACATTGAATTGCCTATTATGCTGGTCCTTATACCGAAAAGATATACAAAGGCAAAAGCAAGCATAACCATGACCATTCCGCAAAACAGCCATAAAAGGATTTCTTTTGCAACATCCTTGTCTATTTTTTTTTCTTTCTGATAAAAACTCAGTCCCTTACTTTTTCTGGGCATGACCTTTCCCTGATACCGATGTGGTTAACATTATAACAACAACCCCTTAATAAGCACAAATCCCTCTCATCGAGCACATTTACTCAATAAGAGGGATCTAGGATTCTTTGCCGCAAATGCCGTCAGCGTGCGAAACAAGTGCTTAGCGGATAACTTCCTTTACCTTTGCATCCTTACCCACACGGTCTCTGAGATAGTTAAGCCTTGCACGCCTTACCTTACCTCTGCGAACAACCTCAACCTTCTCAACATTAGGGCTGTGGATAGGCCATGTCTTCTCTACGCCTACGCCGTTTGAAAGCTTTCTTACAGTGAAAGTCCTGCGGTTGGAAGAGTTCTGAATCTTCATAACAGTACCCTCGAATACCTGTACACGGGACTTCTCACCTTCCTTTATGCGGTTGTATACCTTTACGGTATCACCTACATTAAATGAAGGCACTTCTGCCTTAAGCTGCTCTTTTTCGATTTCTTCAATGATCTCGTACATTTTTTATTTCCTCCTGTGATTAATCGGACGTTCTTGATATCATACCTTTCACAGGCCTTGCCATACCGCTTTCGCTAATCGCAAACATATACCAGCGGACCGTCTCTTTATTCGCAACAGAAGAATTTTACTATAGACTGCACTTTATTGCAAGGGGCAATTTTCCTTTTATACGACCTATTCCGGCTTTTTCATCTCCCTGCAAATTTACAGGTTATATGCTGAAATGTTACGCCTGAAGAACTGCTTTCAGGCTTTCTGGCTGCTTTTATTCACGAGCAGTATTCCTGCGGCAAGCAATACGCTTCCCACTATCACTAATACTACCATAGTTTTAATATCAAGGCTCTCCTCCACAAGGAACGGCAATAATCCCTTTGCTTTCTCCGGATATATGCTGACCGCCACTGAACTGAAATTATTCAGGAAATGCATAATCACCGACAGGAAGATGCAGCCCGTTTTCTGTGTCACATAGGAATTCAGTATTCCAAGAGCCCCTACCAGTATAAGCTGCATTATGCTCATGTGAAAGGCACCGAAAATAATACCTGTTATGATCACAGCCGCCATAGGACGCATTTTTTTCTCCAGAGTTCCAAGCATGAACCCCCTGAATGCAGCCTCTTCGCAGATAGCCGGCATGACCGCAACATTGACTACCACTATCCAGAAGGCTTTGCCATCCCATAAGTCGCCAAGCCCCGTATCCGTATTCATCCCCGGGAACAGCTTTATCAGTATATCCGAAACAACCACAGCAATTAACAGAGCTCCCACCCATGAGATCACTGCCCCCGGCACACCTACCACTTTCGGCTTTTTAATATGGAACAGCTCTTTCATATCAGCCTTAATATACCAGGCATAGAAAACAGTCGCAGCAAGCAGCAGGAACTGCTCCACTGCAAGCCCCCATATGCCAAGTTTAAGAACAGCAGCAGAGCTCACAAAGAGCACTATCAGCAGTAAAACAGAAAAGAGAAGCACCAGGTCGCCGATTCCAGGTGTCTGTCCCTTCTTCATGTCACTTCTTTTTTCTATTATCCTTATTGAATGTCCCGCCTCAGCAAATAGCAGATCCTCGGAATTAAATATCCGCGTCATTATCACGATCGTAAGGGCACTGTAGGCAATATTCGAAAATAACACGGCAGCAATCAGTGAAAAATCAAAATTAAAGCTGAAGATATCCGTAATTAGCAATGAGATATTTACAACAGGAATTAAAGACGTCACTTTATCCAGCTTCATCTGTGGGATCATGCCTGCCATGCTGCATATCATGAATACTATCATCACAGGGCTTGTCAGGTTCTGAGCCTCCTTGAAGCTTTTGGCCATGATGCAGGCACACATGCACACTGCAGATGCGAACATTGCAAATACCAGTACACAGAGCATGGTTATAAGGAATGTGGGAATGAAGCTGACTACGTTGAAATCCGTCCTGTTTCCATCCACCATTCCCGCGGTACTCACGGTATAGGCCGTGATAAAAGACATAGACAGAAGATTAAGGATAGCCGCTCCCACAGCTATGGTGGAAACTGCCAGGAATTTCGCCGTGATAAGCTCCGTCCCTGTAACAGGCAGGGTAAGCATGGTCTCAAGAGTCCCTCTTTCCTTTTCTCCTGCTGTCGTATCTATTGCCGGATACATCGCCCCCATCAGAATGCTGACAATGAGAAGGAACGGGATGATATATCCCATGATAAAGCCCACATTTTCTTCATTGCTGGAATAGTCCTTAAAAGCGAAATCAATGGGTTCCAGGACAGCATCCGGATCAAGCCCCTCTTTTTCCACCGCAGCTATACTCTTGTCACTACGATAATCCGAGAGAAGTCTGCGCACCATCTCCGCCGCAGTCTGGGAGTCATTATCCGAAGCCCGATAGCCTATTTCATAGTAAGGTCTGTTTTCCGAAACAGTTTCATGTACAAAGGCATCCAACTCACCGCTGTTTAGATTTTCCTCATCCTGTACATCCGTAAGTCCGGTTTTTATGATGAAGCTGTAATCATACTCTTTTTCATTATCTTTAAAATATTTCCCCAGTTCCTCTCCACTGTCTGACACACCAAAGGAAATCGTATATGGCTTTGCCTTATCGGCATTCATTACCGAAGACATAAGTGCAAGGCTTCCTACGAATATGAGAGGATAAAGGATAAGCGGGACTACGATCATCATAAGAATGGTCTTCTTGTCCCTCAGTATATCCAGGATTTCCTTTTTATATAAAGCTGCTATAATGCGTCTGTTCATTTTTTCCTCGTATATCTCAGAAATTTATCTGATATGGGTATCTGCGTTATCTATCGGAATCAAAACCAGCCTTTAAACACATTAGTCTGCATTGACTCCATATCCTGCTGACATGTCAGGCGTTTTTCCGGTTATACAGTAAATGCCTTAAAGGTATCCCTCAGATTATCGGTCCCGGTCTGCGCCATCAGTTCCGCCGGCGAACCATCCGCAATGATCCTGCCTCCGCTTATCATATTGATGCGGTCACAGAGGTACTGCGCCTCCTCCATGTAATGCGTCGAATAAAGAACCGTCCGTCCTTTATCCCTCTCACTCTTCATGAAATCGATAATGGTCTCGCTGCTGATGATATCAAGTCCCAGGGTAGGTTCGTCAAAAATATATATCTGTGGCGAATGGACGAGGCATCTTGCGATATTTGCCCTCTGCGTCTGCCCGGTAGAAAGCGCTTCGATACGGTTATCGGCAAAGCTTTCCATCCCCATCATGGTGATGATCTCATTTATCCGTTCATCAATCGCTGCTTTTTCCATACCATAGATTTCAGCCGTCATATGCATTATCTCTCTTACGGAAAAGCGGTGATACAGTTTGGTATTTTCTGAAAGATAGCCAATATGCCTGCACATTTCCACCCTTCCGCCTTTTACTCTCTTATCTCCATCCATCAGACAAACCTCACCTGAAGTGGGACTCATAACTGTTCCCAGTATGCGTAAAAGAGTGGTCTTGCCCGCACCGTTTGGTCCGAGAATCCCCAGTATCTCACCCGCGTCAGCATGGATTGAGACATGGTCAAGGGCATAAAATTCCTCCTTATGCTTCTTTTCCTTTTTATCATCACCCACGATACGGGTAAACTTTTTGCATATGTCTTTTGTTTCTATGTTCATGCTTTTCCTCGATCACTCTGATAAAAACTTGCATAAATAATCATTGCCCATCCAGCAAATCCGGCCTGCGTTCCTTCGTCCGCAAAAGCGACTGCTCCTGCCGCCATTTTTCAATATTTGCATGATGCCCGGATAAAAGGACCTCCGGCACTCTTTTATCCCGCCAGATTTCAGGTCTGGTATACTGCGGATACTCAAGCAGTCCGTTTTCAAAGGATTCCGTATCAGCGGAATCATGGTTTCCCAGCACTCCCGGGATAAGTCTTGATATGGCATCCATTACGACCACGCTGGCAATCTCTCCGCCGGTAAGCACATAATCGCCGATTGAAATATTATCCGTTACGATTTCTTCCAGCACGCGCTCATCTATGCCTTCATAATGTCCGCACAGAAAAACCAGTTCTTCTTCCTCCGCCAGCTCATGAGCCTTTGCCTGATTAAAAACTTCCCCCTGGGGCGTCAGATATATGGTCCGGACCTTCCTTCCGCCTGTCACAGCCATATAGGCATCATAAACCGGCTGGGCCTGTATGAGCATCCCTGCGCCACCGCCGTAGGGATAATCGTCGACACGACCGTTTTTATTTTCCGTATATTCCCTGAAATTGCATGTCTCAAGCTCCAGATAACCGTTTTCTATGGCGCGCTTGCAGATACTGGTATGCATAGAATTCTCTATGAACTCCGGAAAAAGGGTAAGTACCGTGAATTTCATCTCTACTCAAGGCCCTCCATTACATGAACAGTCATACGGCCGTTTTCCGTATCCACATCTATGATGCATTCGGATATTGCCGGAAGCAGCAGTTCATTACCATCCTCTTTATCTATCTGATAAACATCATTTGCACCGGTGCGTATCACATCACTGAGCGTGCCTATATGTTTTTCCTCTTCGTCATAAACCTCAAGTCCTATAAGATCTGCTACATAATATTCATTCTCGCCGAGCTCTACCGCATTTTCCCTGGTGACATACAGCTCGTATTTACGCAGGGTTTCAGTCTCATTTCTGTCGTTTATTTCTTTGAATTTTATGATAAGACGGTCTTTTTGCCATCTGACGCTCACGGGATGAACCAGTCGGTCCTTCCCTCCGCCCCGCAGTATTATCTCATCAAGATCCGCAATCCTATCGGGATCATCAGTCGTAGGATAAACCTTTACTTCCCCCTTTATCCCATGAGGTTCCGTTATAACACCTATGCAGAAATATTCTGATTCCATATTTTCTCCCAATCATTTTCGTTATGTTTTTCATTTCTGTTCTTATTTTCCCACTTAATACGGATAATAAATCCATCCATGGTTAAAGCGTTAAAGCACAGTAAAAAGACCGGAAATGACACTCTGCTATCGTAATTTTACATCATACAGCGCTTATATGGCAAACCTTATCGTACCTGCATGATGCCAAAACTCCACTCGCAGAAGGTACATAAGCTTGCTGCTGTTCTGCTTTTCTGAAACTGCACGCCGGAAGTACAGGTTAAAAGTCACAATAATATTATCAGTTGAAATTCTCATTTAGAGGTACAAAAAACACCGTGCCTTTAAAGACACGGTGCCTGATATGATATTTCCGAAACACTATCCCTCATCCGGATAGCCGCACTTGCTCATAACTTTTCATAAAATTGTATGCTCTGAAAAATTACGATTACTCTACAATGTCAACATCCACATAGATATCTTCCTTTGTAGAGGCTGCCTTTACGACTGAGCGGATTGCCTTAGCGATCCGGCCCTGTCTGCCTATGACCTTCCCCATATCGGACGGAGCCACTTTAAGCTCCACGGTCACATGGTTCCCGTCCCTCGTTTCAGTGACAACAACTTCATCGGGCTTTTCTACGAGAGCCTTGGCAATAACTTCTACCAATTCCTTCATAAGCACCTCTTATTTTTCGATATTTGCCACCTTAAAAAGCTTTCCTACTACTTCTGTAGGCTGAGCGCCGTTATTTAACCACTTCTTAGCCTTCTCCTCATCGATCTTGAATGTTGAAGGCTCTGTGTTGGGATCATATGTACCGATCTCGTCGATAACCTTTCCATCACGAGCGTTACGAGAATCTGCTACCACGATTCTGTAAAGAGGGTTCTTCTTCTTACCCATTCTTGTCAATCTGATCTTAACTGCCATTTTCTTTTCCTCCGAAAAAATATTTTTGTTTTTTATATTTGTATCTATCTCAGACGATTCATTTATCAGTCCTAAATAGTTACATTCTTAAATAACCATACTACCGAAAGCCTGCCCGCAGCCTTAACCTAAAAGCGTCTCCTGCGCCCTCCGGGAAATCCTCCCCCCGGAAAACCGCCACCCATGGGGAAGCCGCCTTTTCCCATGCCCTTCATCATACCGGGCATCTGCTTCATCATCTTCTGTGTCTGTTCAAACTGCTTTATAAAGCGGTTTACCACTGCTATATCCAGTCCCGCACCTGCGGCTATACGCCTCTTGCGCCTGGGATTTAAGAGCTTGGGATTTGCCCGCTCTTCAGGTGTCATGGAAAGCACTATCGCCTCAGTCTGCTTTAACTGCTTTTCATTTACCACACTGTCCAGTTCATCCTGTGATATTGACATCCCCGGAAGCATCTTTAATATGGAAGAAATACCGCCCATATTACGCATCTGCTTCATGGACTCAAGGTAATCGTTAAAATCAAACTTCCCCTTCTTCAGGCGTCCGGCCATTTCCTTACCGGTCTCTTCGTCTATATCGATATTTTCTTTGGCTTTCTCGATAAGAGTGAGCACATCACCCATTCCGAGAATACGGCTTGCCATTCTGTCCGGATAGAACTGTTCAAGATCTGACAGCTTCTCTCCCATACCGACATAGAGTATGGGCTTACCGGTAACAGCCTTTACGGAAAGAGCCGCACCGCCTCTGGTATCGCCATCCATCTTGGTAAGTACGATACCGGTAACACCTACCTTTTCATCAAATTCCTTTGCCACATTTACGGCATCCTGACCGGTCATGGCATCGATAACAAGCAGCGTGTTATGTACTTCAACCCGCTTTTTGATCTCACATAGCTCTTCCATCATGGACTCGTCTATGTGGAGACGGCCTGCTGTATCAAGTATCACATCACTGAAGCCATTCTTTGAAGCATATTCTATGGCAGCCGCGGCAATATCGGCTGGCTTATGGTCTGTTCCCATGGAAAAGACTTCTATTCCCATCTTCTCGCCGTTTATCTTCAACTGGTCTATTGCCGCCGGTCTGTATACATCACAGGCAACAAGCAGAGGCTTCCTGCCCTTATTGTTCTTAAGCTTGCCGGCGATTTTTGCCGTGGTGGTAGTCTTACCTGCGCCCTGAAGACCGCTCATCATGATTACGGTAATGGCTTTGCCGGGCTGAAAACTGATTTCCGTAGTCTCAGAGCCCATAAGGGCCACCAGCTCGTCATTTACAATATTTACAACCATCTGGGCAGGATTGAGTCCGTTTAAGACCTCACTTCCCACAGCCTTTTCTTCCACGGAGGCCACAAACTGCTTAACCACCTTGAAATTGACATCAGCTTCTAAAAGTGCCATGCGCACTTCCTTCATTGAAGCCTTTACATCAGCTTCGGTAAGCGTACCCTTGCCACGGAGGTTCTTGAATATATTCTGTAATTTTTCGCTAAGGCTTTCAAATGCCATATACTCACCCTGAGTGCATCCTTATTTCTAAATTTCTGAATTTCTGAATTTCTAATATCTCATTTCGAATTTCGTATTTCAAATGTATTGTTTCGAAATTTATTATCCCGAATATCTTATTTCGGGTATCATTGTCTGTCATGCAAGCTGCATTTCACTGCTCTACAGCTCGTCTATTATCTCATCCACAAGCTTCCTGTCATCCTCAGACGAAAGCTTTTCCTTAAGCTGCTTAAGTCGCCCCCTGTTTCTGTTAAACCTGGCTATGAGCTGAAGCTTTTCTTCATACTCCATAAGAGTCTTATCGCAGCGCTTAAGGATATCATGGACTGCCTGTCTCGAAACATTCTCCTGCTCCGCTATCTCGGAAAGGGACAGGTTGTCATATGCATTCGCTTCATATATGGCCTGCTGATGCTCCGTCAGAAGAGGTCCGTAAAAATCATAAAGCAGACCGCGCTCAACTATTTTTTCCATAACAGTGTCAATTATACTGAAAAAAAGCTGTCTGTCAAGTATTTTTTCTTTACAGTCTGATAATTACGGCCTGCAGACCGGGGCGGTCAAAAATAATTGTGATTTCATTTCGTTTTCCTTGCAAGGGTATTCTTATTTTTGTATAATTTTACTAATTGGGTGCTTTCCCAAAAACTAAATTTAAAAGGAGAGAAAGGTATGAAATTCGGACATTTTGATGACGCCAACAGGGAATATGTCATCACAACCCCCAGGACTCCATATCCGTGGATCAACTATCTGGGAACTCAGGGGTTCTTTTCACTGATTTCAAACACTGCAGGAGGTTATTCTTTCTATAAAGATGCCCGTCTCCGCAGGATCACGCGTTACCGTTACAACAATGTACCCATAGATATGGGCGGCCGTTATTTCTATATTAATGATAACGGCACAATATGGAATCCCGGCTGGTCACCCGTTAAGACGGAGCTTGACGAGTATGAGTGCCGCCACGGTATGGGATATACCATCATTACAGGTAAGAAGGCTGACCTCAAGGCACAGGTTACTTTCTTCGTTCCCCAGGATTTCTCAGGCGAGGTTCAGCAGGTTGTCCTCACAAACGAAGGCTCATCCGAAAAGTCATTCTCACTCTTCTCCTTTGCCGAGTGGTGTCTTTGGGATGCTCAGGATGACTCCAACAATTTCCAGCGTAACTTCTCTACCGGCCGTGTAGAAGTAGACGGTTCTGTTATCTATCATAAGACAGAGTACAGAGACCGCCGCGACCACTACGCATTCTACTCCGTAAACGACAGCATTGATGGCTACGATACTGACAGAGATTCCTTCATAGGCCTCTACAACGGCTTCAACAATCCTGAAGCTGTACTGGCTGACAAAGCTACCGATTCCTTTGCAGATGGCTGGGCTCCTATCGCTTCTCATTTCAAGAAGATCACACTTAAGCCCGGTGAATCCAAGACTCTTGTATTCATACTCGGCTATGTTGAGATGCCTGTTGACCAGAAGTTCGAGGCAGACGGCAAGACCATCAACAAGGTTAAGGCTAAAGAGATGATCGCCAAGTTCGATACTCCAGAGAAATTTGCAGCCGGCATGGCTGAGCTCAAGGCTTACTGGGATAAGCTTCTCGGCATCCTCAATGTTGATACTCCTGATGACAAGGTTAACCGCATGGTCAACATCTGGAATCAGTATCAGTGCATGGTTACCTTCAACCTCTCCCGCTCCGCTTCCTACTTCGAGTCAGGTATCGGCCGCGGAATGGGATTCCGTGATTCCAACCAGGATATACTTGGTTTTGTGCACCAGATTCCCGACAGAGCTAAGGAGCGTATCATAGATATCGCTTCCACACAGTTCCCGGATGGCGGATGCTACCATCAGTACCAGCCCCTTACCAAGAAGGGTAACGCAGACATCGGCGGTGATTTCTCCGACGATCCATTGTGGCTTATCCTTTCTGTTTCCGCATATATCAAGGAAACAGGCGACTGGGCTATTCTTGATGAAATGGTTCCTTATGATAATGATATGTCAAAGGCTGAGACAATGCTTAAGCACCTTGATGTATCCTTCTATCACATTGTAAACAACTTAGGACCTCACGGTCTGCCCCTTGCAATGCGTGCTGACTGGAACGACTGCATCAACCTTTCCTGCTACTCAGATACACCGGGTGAATCTTTCCAGACATATACAAATCCTAAGTTTGCTGCTGAGGGCGGATACTCAAAGGTTGCAGAGTCTGTAATGGTTGCAGCACTCTTCACCTACACCGGTCCTAACTATGTTGCTATCCTTAAGCATCTTGGCAAGGATGACGAAGCTGCCAAGGCTCAGGCTGAGATTGACAAGATGAAGAAGAACATGATGGAGTCCGCATGGGACGGTGACTGGTTCCTGCGCGCATATGATGCCGAAGGCAAAAAGATGGGTTCCAAGGAATGTGAGGAAGGCCAGATCTTTATCGAGCCCCAGGGCTTCGCTATCATGTCTGATGTAGGCAAGGATCAGGGCACAGACCTTAAGACTCTTGCTGCTATTGATGAGAGACTCAATACCAAATTCGGTCTCGTACTGAATAATCCTGCATTCACAAAGTACTATATCCAGTACGGTGAGATTTCCACCTATCCCGGCGGATATAAGGAAAACGCAGGTATCTTTACACATAACAACGCATGGATAATCTGTGCTGCAGCTTATGCCGGCCAGGGCGACCAGGCATTCAAGTATTATTCAGAGATTGCTCCTGCTTTCACTGAAGATACCTCCGACATCCACAAGACAGAGCCCTATGTATACGGTCAGATGATCGGCGGTAAGGATGCAGGTTCCGATATCGGACAGACCGGCAAGAACTTCGGTCAGGGAAAGAACTCCTGGCTCACCGGTACTGCTGCATGGAACATGGTAGCCATCTCCCAGTACATCCTGGGTATTCAGGCTGATTTCGACGGACTGCGTATCGATCCTTCCATTCCTTCCGCCTGGGACGGTCTCAAGGCTACAAGGCAGTTCAGAAATGCTACCTATGAGATAAAGGTTTCCAATCCTTCACATATATGCAAGGGCGTTAAGAGCGTTACCGTTGACGGCAATGCCATCGAAGGCAACCTTATCCCTGCATTCAGTGATGGAAAGACACACAGCGTAGAAGTCGTTATGGGCTGATCATAACTGTATTTAACACCTAATAAAAAGCTGCGGCCTGTCATCAAAGGCCGCAGCTCTTTTTATTCTTCAAATTCATTTAATAAAGCAAGTTCCTTTCCCCACTCACTGCTCCCTGAATACTATCTCTCCTGTTGCTGCATCCATGGATTCAACGATAGCCAGTGAATGAAGGTTTACCCCTGACTCACGCAGGTTCTTTCCTCCGTCCTGGAAGCCTTTCTCAATAGCTATGCCCACGCCCTCAAGGGTTGCTCCGGACTCCTTTATGATGCTTATGAGCCCCTCTATGGCACAGCCGTTTGCAAGGAAATCATCTATGACCAGCACATGATCCTCCGGCGAGAGATATTTTTTTGATACTATGACATCATATACTCTTCCGTGGGTAAATGACTGTATCTTCGTACTGTAAACGCTGCCGTCCAGATTGATCGACTGTGATTTCTTGGCAAAGACCACCGGTACATTATCAAAATACTGGGCAGCGATAACCGCTATACCAATACCCGAAGCCTCTATGGTAAGGATCTTGTTGATCGGCTTATCTGCAAAGATACGCTTGAACTCCTTTCCCATTTCGGAAAAAAGCTCTATGTCCATACGGTGATTTAAGAATGAATCCACCTTAAGGACATTGCCTTCTTTTACGACACCGTCTTTTCTGATACGCTCCTCCAGTAATTTCATATCAACCTCCAATAGTGTTCGTTTATGCTTCCCACAGCGTTCTATCTCTCTTCCCTGAAGTACGGCAGTCCCAGTGCTGCAGGTGGCTGCTTATCCCTGCTGTTGCGCAGACTGGTAACTATCAGCACAACCACCGTCACCACATAAGGAAGCATCTTGAATATCTCCTGGGAGCTCCTTGTAAGCCCCGGTATATAAAGATAGAGCCAGTAAAGTATACCGAAAAGATATGCCCCCCAGATAGCATGCTTGCTCTTCCAGGTGGTGAATATAACCAGCGCAACCGCAAGCCAGCCAAGAGTCTCTATTGATCCGTCATTTGCCCAGGTTCCCTTAATGTAATCCATTACATAATACACACCGCCAAAACCGCATATGCCTGCACCTATGCATATTGCCAGATATTTATTAAGATTAACATTTATACCTGCTGCATCGGCTGCAGCGGGATTCTCGCCCACAGTCCGGAGATTCAGTCCACGCCTTGTGTGGTTCATGAATAAGTGTGTCAGTACCGCAATAACGATTGCCAGATAAACCATGAAACCGTAGGAAAAGAAAAGCTCCCCTACTATTCCCAGCGAGCCGCTGAAAGGAAGCGTTGTTCTGAAAGCTGCCGATGTTACCGGCACTGCTATCTGCTCAAAACGGCCTGCAAGGGTATTTAAGGATCCTCCAAAGAAATTTGCAACGCCTGAACCGAATATGGTAAGGGTAAGACCCGTCACATTCTGGTTAGCCCTGAGTGTGATCGTTAAAAAAGCATATATGAGTCCTCCCAGCGAAGATGCGACAAAAGCCGACAACATCGCAAGTATCACGCAGACCGCCTTGTTCGGATTATCAGTACTGCCCTCATATATGAATACACTGGAAAGCGATGCTATGCCCCCAAGATACATTATTCCCGGGACGCCAAGATTTAAGTTGCCTGCTTTCTCCGTCACGGTCTCGCCTACACAGCCAAACATTATGACCGTTCCGAAAAACACTGCGGCCCTTATCAAAGTGACAAAATTCTGCATCATGCCGCCTCCTTTCCGGAAACGCCGGAATTTCCGTCTTTAATTACCGAAGATGCCTTCTTTCTGAATACAAGCCTGTAATTTACAAAGAAATCTCCCGCCAGTATGAAGAATAATATAATACCGATTATCATATCTGACGCATAGTCATTAAGTCCGCACTTTGATGCAATCTCATTAGCACCGCTGTCAAAGAATGCCAGCATCAGCGAGATGAACAGCATGGTCAGGGAATCGAATTTCGCAAGCCAAGCCACGATTATGGCCGTAAAGCCCCTTCCGCCCGCCGTGGACGTCGATATGGTATGTGATGCACCGCTTACTGCCAGGAAGCCCGCAATGCCGCATACAGCGCCGGAAAGCAGCATAGTCCTGATCAGTATCTTTCCGACATTTATCCCTGCGTATCTTGCAGTATTCCAGGACTCACCCACAACAGCGATCTCATATCCGTGCTTGGTATACTTCAGGTAAATATTCATGAGAATAGCAAGTACCAGCACGATGATAACATTCAGCATAAACTGCTGGCCGGCTATCTCCGGAAACCACCCCGCCCTTGTATTCGAATTGATTATTCCAACAGTATTTGAGCCCTTGGGATTTTCCCACTTTGATACAAAAAAAGCAGTAAGCTGGATAGCGATATAGTTCATCATGAGCGTAAATAGAGTTTCATTCGTATTCCATTTAGCCTTGAACACAGCAGGAACAAGTCCCCACAGCGCCCCGGCGGCCGCACTGAGTACGAACATTAATAAAAGCAGAACCGATCCCGGCAGAAACGGAAGATATATCATGCAGCCGGCAGAAACTATGCCGCCGATAAGCACCTGCCCTTCTGCGCCAATATTCCAGAATTTCATCTTGAATGCCGGTGCAAGTCCTATTGCGATACAGGCAAGCATCATCATCTCTCGCACTGTGGCCCACACCCTCCTGACAGTTCCAAATGCACCTTTTACTACCGTCAGGTATACTGCAAAGGGATTTAATCCCGTGATAATGTATATTATCACGGCACATACTATCACACCGACGGCCAGGATAGCTATCCTGATACCCAGTTTGGTAAAAAATGACAGTTCATCCCTTTTGGCTATTCGTACCCAGGGATCATGTACATGATTAAGATTCGCTTCCATATTACTCTGCGATCTCCTCTCTGCGTTTTTCTTTTAACTCAGTCATAAGGAGACCAACCTCCTCTTTTCTTGCTTCAGCACCATTAAGTATTCCGTTAACATGACCGTCACAAAGCACAAGGATACGGTCGCATAAGGCAAGTATAACATCCAGATCCTCACCCACATAAATAATAGCCACGCCTTTTTTCTTCTGCTCATTTAAAAGATCATAGATCGTATAAGAAGTATTGATATCAAGGCCTCGTACTGCGTAAGCTGTCATAAGCACAGTCGGTGCAACTGCAATTTCCCGGCCTACCAGAACTTTCTGAACATTACCGCCGGAAAGACGGCTTACAGGAGTTGAAATATCCGGAGTTACCACACCAAGTGATTCCTTTATCTCTTCCGCAAGCTCCCTGGGTTTCTTTTTATCCGTAAAAAGAAGTGACTTTGAAGCAGTGGAATAGTCCCTGATCATCATATTCTCTGTCATTCCCATTGAGCCCACCAGTCCCATACCGAGCCGGTCCTCCGGCACAAACGAAAGATGGATTCCTTTTTCCCTTATCATCCTTGGAGAAAGCCCTATCATTTCCATGCCGGCAGACTTCCCATCATCATCCTTCTTATCCGATTCAGGATCATAATAGACCACGGAAGCCCCGGACTGGGTTTTCTGGAGCCCCGCAATGGCTTCCAGAAGTTCTTTCTGTCCATTGCCGGAAATGCCGGCTATTCCAAGTATCTCACCACCGTACAGATCAAAATTGATATCGAACAATACCTGCTGGTCTTCACTGTTTACACAGTTTAAGTTCTTCACAGACAGCCTGAGTTCCTTATTCTTAACCTCCGGTCTTTCAATATTAAGCTCCACATGTCGTCCCACCATAAGCTCGGTAAGCTTCTCTTCATCCGCTTCACCGGTCAATACCGTCTCTATGTATTTTCCTTTACGAAGAATGGCTACCCGGTCACTGACAGAAAGAACCTCATGCAGCTTATGCGTGATTATGATCACAGTCTTCCCATCTTTTTTCATGTTCTTTATAACTGAAAAAAGATGCTCGCTTTCCTGGGGAGTAAGCACCGCCGTCGGCTCATCAAGTATCAGTATGTCAGCCCCCCTGTAAAGCATCTTGACTATCTCAAGTGTCTGCTTTTCGGAGACGCTCATATCATAGACTTTTTTACCGGGGTCTATGACAAATCCGTACTTGTCACAGATATCCTTTATCTCGCCCGCGATTTCTTTCCTGTCCAGCTTTTTGCCGGGATCTATTCCCACTATCAGGTTCTCTGCGGCCGTAAAAACATCTACCAGCTTAAAATGCTGGTGCACCATACCTATCTTAAGCGCATAAGCATCCTTCGGGTCCCTTATGGTGACAGGCTCACCGTTTATGAATATCTCACCCTCATCAGGAAAATAGATGCCCGAAAGCATATTCATAAGCGAAGTCTTTCCACTTCCGTTTTCACCAAGGAGTGAAAGTATCTCACCTTTATTTACGGTCATACTCACATGGTCATTGGCAACCACGGAGCCAAACCTCTTGGTGACATTTTTAAATTCTATCGCAGCATCCGCCATATATTCCTCCGGAATATTTATTCGGCCCCAAATACATACAGTACGTGTAACCGTAACCGATAAAGATCTGTCCGCTCATCCGGTTATGTCCTGTACTTCGGGCCATTAAGAACAATCACGTATAATTTACCATAATTTAGTGGCAATGTCATTAAGATATATCTTGAAATTGCGCAAAAAAAGGGGCAGGAAAATCTTTCCCGCCCCTTTGCATTTTAATCTATCATTCAGCAGTAAGTTCTGTTATACCATCTATTCTTAAGTAGAACGAAGGTGCAGCCCTGAACTCAGACTCATGGAAATAACCGTCAAATACAGCTTCCTCATCATCATTCTGGAAATCACCGTTCATATCTATAAGCGCTGATGTAACTTCCTTGCCGTCTACTGTAAATGTTGATGTATCGAATACATGAAGAGTGCCTGCCTTTATTGAAGCGATTGCCTCATCTACAGCTTCCTGTGTGCCTTCAGCACAGGATGTTCCGAGATCCGTGATTGCAACAGCACCCTCACTATAGCCCTGTGACCAGTCGGTAGGTATATCCTTACCTTCCACTACATCCTTGAATGCCTCTGTGTAATATACAGCCCAGTTGTTTGTTGCTGATGTAAGCGCTGCAGTAGGTGCCACGCTGTGCATATCAACATTGTAACCAACGGAATAGACCTGCTTGCCGGAATCAAGTGCTGCCTGAATAGTGGAAGGAGCACCGGTAGAATCGGCATGCTGTCCGATTATAACGCATCCGTCAGACATAAGTGAGTTTGCTGCCTCACCCTCAGCGGCTATATCAAACCATGAGTTTGTATAGATAACTTCCATTGATACGTCACTGTAAACTGACTTAGCTCCAAGATAAAATGCTGTATAACCGGAAACAACCTCAGCGTAAGGATAAGCACCTACATAACCCATCTTTACATTGCCGTCTGCATCAAAATTCTCAGCAGAAAGTGCATTGCCCTCAACAAGCTCCTTTATCTTCATGCCGGCTACGATACCTGAAACATAGCGTGCCTCATAAACATTTGTGAATGCATTTGAGAAATTATCAAGGCCGCTTAATGCAGCTGTGTCACCTGTCATTGCTACGAACTGAACCTCAGGCTCCTCTGAAGCTGCCTGTTGCATAAAGGACTGGTGTCCATAGCTGTTTGAGAATACAGCTTTGCAGCCCTGGTCAACGAGGTCGATAGCAGCATCATGGCAGCTCTCATCCTCAGGCACTGAATATTTCCAGATAATATTTTCCGCAGGTATGCCCACTGCCTCAGCAGCTTTCCTTATACCATCAATGTGAGCATATGAATAACCTTCATTCTCATCACCTACAAGGATGACACCTATCTTGACATCAGATGCAGCTGAAGATACTCCTGTATCTTCACCCGTTCCGTTTCCGCCGTCAGCAGCCGGTGCATCTGCGCCGCCTGTACATGCTGTCATGGAAACAGCCGTCGTAACTGCAAGCAAAAGACCTAAAAGCTTCTTTTTCATAATTTCCTCCTCGCTGCTTTACGCAGCATAAATACAATTGACCAAATGGTCAAAACAACACAGGTGTAGGATATACCTAAAAAGAGCCGCTGTAAATACTAAATATTCACAAAGCAGCTCTTATTTTTAGCCATATAAATGTAAAATTGACAAGTATCAGATAAGCGTCCTTGTAACCTTGGGACGGTAGCCGTTCTTTTCAAGCATTGAAAGAATCTGTGCCTTATGTTCCGTACCGAAGGCCTCAATGGTTATGCGCAGTTCAACAGCAGACTTTCTGTTGGTAGTAACAAACTGGTTGTGCTCCAGCTTGATAACATTTCCGTTTTCATCCGCAATAACGCCTGCCACTCTCTGGAGTTCACCCGGCTTGTCGGGAAGCAATACTGATACTGTAAATATCCTGTTCCTGAATATAAGTCCCTGCTGTACAACGGAAGACATTGTTATCACATCCATATTGCCACCTGAAAGTATAGATACGATTTTCTTGCCGGCAACATTAAGCTGCTTTAAAGCCGCTACCGTAAGAAGTCCCGAATTCTCAACTACCATCTTGTGATTTTCTACCATATCCAGGAAGGAAACGATCAGATCCTCATCCTCTACCGTGATTATGTCATCAAGATTCTGCTGTATGTAGGGGAAAATCTTCGAGCCCGGTGTCTTAACAGCAGTTCCGTCGGCAATAGTATCAACTCTGTCCAGAGTTACCACATGCCCCTCAGCTAAAGAAGCCTTCATGCATGCGGCATTTGCAGGCTCCACACCTATAACCTTGATATTCGGTTTAAGGAGCTTAGCCAGTGTGGACACGCCACAGGCCAGCCCGCCTCCTCCGATGGGAACCAGTATCACATCAACCAACGGAAGTTCTTTGATTATTTCCATTGCTATCGTTCCCTGGCCCGTTGCAACAGTCAGGTCATCAAAAGGGTGGATAAATGTATATCCCTCCTTTTCTGCCAGCTCGTAAGCCTTTTCACAGGCTTCATCATATACATCGCCGTAAAGCACCACATCTGCGCCGAAATTCTTCGTACGGTTTACTTTGATCAGAGGTGTAGTGGTAGGCATTACAATGGTAGCCTTCATATTCTTGCATTTTGCGGCATAGGCTACACCCTGGGCATGGTTTCCGGCGGAAGCGGTTATTACGCCTTTCGCCTTTTCCTCATCCGTAAGAGTGCTGGATTTGTAATATGCGCCTCTTACCTTGTAGGCTCCGGTAAACTGCATGTTCTCAGGCTTAAGGTAAACCTTGTTGCCCGTCAGTGTGCTGAGGTATTCACTGTAGATCAGCTTTGTCTCTAAAGTAACCTCCTTTACGATTTCCGAGGCTTCCTCAAATTTTTCAAGTGTAAGCATTTCCTCTGACATTTTTTCTCCTTCCGCCGATTTCAGGCGTTCTCCGTTTCTTCCTTTTCTCTTTCAAAAAGTGCTTTCACATAAGCTTTCTCGTCAAACTTCTGCAGGTCCTCAATCTTTTCACCTACTCCGATATACTTTACCGGAACATGCAGGCTGGACTGTATAGCTACTGCTATACCACCCTTTGCGGTACCGTCCATCTTGGTAAGGATTATCCCCGTAAGATCCGACACCTCATTAAAAGCAAGAGCCTGCTGCAGCGCATTCTGTCCCGTAGTAGCATCAAGTACTATAAAATTCTCCCTGTGAGCTTCCGGATAATTCTTGTCGATTATCTTATTCATCTTGGAGAGCTCATTCATAAGGTTCTTTTTATTATTCAGACGTCCGGCAGTATCCACCAAAAGGATATCAGCTCTTCTGGCCTTTGCTGCTGCCACCGCATCAAAAAGCACACTGGAAGGATCTGCGCCTTCCTTTCCTGATATAAGCTCGCAGCCGGCCCTGTCGGCCCAGACCTTTAACTGGTCTCCTGCTGCCGCCCTGAATGTATCCGCCGCGGCTATTATAACCCTTTTTCCGTCATTCTTGAACTGGGAAGCCAGCTTTCCTATTGATGTGGTCTTTCCGACACCGTTTACTCCTATCACAAATATAACTGACGTTTCTTTTTCGAAAATATATTCATTTTCACTAACATGCATCAGTTCTTCTATGGTAGATACAAGCAGCTCCCTGCACTCATCCGGCCGGACTATATGTCTTTTCGACACCTGTTCCTTAAGGCGGTCAAGGATTTCCTCTGTGGTCTGAACGCCTATGTCTCCGGTGATAAGGATCTCTTCAAGGTCATCATAGAAGGCATCATCTATTTCCTCAGCACCCTTGAATACTACATCCAGATTATAGACAAAATTATCTCTTGTACGTTTGAGCCCCTGCTTGAGTTTTGCAAAAAAGCCGGTTTTGACCGGAACGTCAGCCCCTGCTCCTGCCGTATCCTTCTCATTATGATCCTGCCCTTCCGTTGCTGAATCCACGGATGCCTCCGTCGTGCCCACAGCCAAATGAGCTGCTTTGCCTGAAGCACCATCGTCTGAGGCTGCATTATCGGAAGCAACGTTACCAAATGCATCATTATTATCTGAAACTCCATCGCCTGAAGCATTGCTGACCGCATCTGCCGGCGCACTCACTGCCTCCGGTTTGACTTCTGCCTCTTTATTTATTTTCTCTTTCTTCTTAAACCACAGCATAAACTGTTTCCTCAGTCACTATTCCTTAATCATCCAACTGGTCATCTATAAGGTTCACGGACACAAGGGTAGAAATACCTTTTTCCTGCATGGTGATACCATAAAGCCTGTCAGCCTGCTCCATTGTACCTCTTCTGTGGGTAACAACTATGAACTGGGTATGCTTTGTGAGCTTATGCAGATAACTTGCGTATCTGCCTACATTCGACTCGTCAAGAGCCGCCTCTATCTCATCAAGCAGACAGAAAGGCGAAGGCTTAAGGTTCTGTATAGCAAACAAAAGTGCAATTGCTGCCAGTGCCTTTTCACCACCGGAAAGCTGCATCATATTCTGCAGTTTCTTTCCCGGCGGCTGAGCATTTATCCTTATGCCTGCCTCCAGGATATCCTCATCCTCAACAAGCTGGAGTGTACCGGTACCGCCGCCGAAAAGTTCCTTGAAAACTTTATCGAAAGCCTTTCCGATTTCTTCAAATTTCTGTGTGAACTGATCGCGCATCGCAACATCCAGCTCTGTTATAATGCCCTGCAGCTCCTCTGCGGCCTTTATCAGATCATCATGCTGCGTCTTTAAGAATGTATAGCGCTCCATCTGGGTCTTGTAATCCTCTATAGCGTTTACATTTACATCTCCTAACTTCTTTATGGCATCCTTAAGAGCATCCTTATCCTTGCGTATTTCCTGTAAATCCGTAAGCTCGGGATCCTTTAATTCCTCCGCATCACTCATGGTAAGTTCGTACTCTGACCACATGTAGCCTGCAAGACCTACCAGTTCTTCTTCTATCCTCTGCTTTTGGTCGCTTAACCTGTTCCTTTCGTTCGTAAGATCTATTATGACCTTTCCCATAGCCTCACGCTGGTCAAAGAAATTCTTATTCTTTGCGCTGAGTTCTTCCTTCTTAGCGATCTTTTCATCCAGAAGCTTATGGGAATCATTCTCAGCGGTAAAAGAAGCTTCTATGGTTGCTTTTACCTTTTCGATATTGGTCTTTCTGTCCTCGATGGTCTGCTTTGCATTTTCTACCGTTGCGGCAGCCTCTTCCTTTTCATTGACAAGTTTTTCAAGTTCCGCAGTAATCCTTGATACATTGCTCTGCTCAAATTCCTGCTTCTGCAGAATCTTTTCCAGAAGCACTTCCTGCTCGGTAACTTTCTGTGACTGTTCAAGCTCCTCATCCCGCAGTCCTTCTAACTGTTCCTGGGCCTTTTCCATACGGGCATTTATTTCGGACTCTTCACCGGCAGATGATCTAAGCTCCTTATCAAGTTCCTCCTGATTCTGCTTTATATCAACTACCTGCTTCTCGATCTCAGCCTGCTCATTATTAAGGTCGCCTACCCCTTTTGCAGTCTCATCAATCTTTTCCTGCGCTTTCTGGAGATTTAAGTTTGCAGTATTAAGCTTGATATACTGTCCCTGTATCCTGGACTTAACTTCTTCAAGTTCCAGACGGAGCTTATTTCTCTCGGTCTTTGTCTTTTCTATATCGGATATAAGGCCGTCTATCTTTTTAAGCGCATCTTTGACTCTCTTGTCCAGTTCCTCCATCTCACGGCGTCTGCCAAGGAGATTGGAATTATTCTTAAAGCGTCCGCCACTTATGGCACCGCCGGGAACTAAAAGCTCACCCTCAAGGGTAACCATCCTGATACCGTAGTCATACTTTGCGGCGATCCTAAGTGCATGGTCCATGGTATCCACCACAAGTATCCTGCCCAGCATGCTTTTGGCAACATTACGGTATTCGTCTTTGGTAGTTACTATGGAATCTGCCAGTCCTATTACCCCCGGTTCCGAAAGTGAATCCGGCTGTTTAAATTCCTGAGGCCTTGTAAGGGATGTGAGCGGAAGGAATGTAACACGCCCGCCTTTTACCTGTTTTAAATGATTTATCATCCTCTTGGCAGTATCTTCATCCTCTGTTACCACATTCTGAATATTTCCGCCCAGAGCAATTTCTATAGCCGTTTCGTACTGCTTCTCCGTCTTTATGATATCAGCAACTACGCCTACTATGCCGGCCTCTTCGCTCTTCTTCTCCATTATGAGCTTTACGGCGCCGCCGTACCCCTCATAACGTTCCGTAAGATTGGAGATTGCATCCAGCTTACTCTTATCCTCGTGGAAGCTTACCTGAGTCTTCCTGAGCTCACCGTCTTTATCCGACAGCTCATCATGGATCTCATTTAAACGTTCTTCCTTCTTCTTCTGATCAAAATTTAAATCTTCCAGTTCCTTATTTATCCTGTCAAACTCCTGCTGAAGCTCCCCGATAATGGTCTTCTGTTCTTCTTCATTGGACTTTGCCTGAAGGAACCTGGAATTAAGCTCCGCCCTGCGCAGCTTTGTATTTTCCAGCATGGTATCATAACGTTCTTTTGAAGAACGGATATCAGCCCTTTTATTCAGAAGGTTTATTATGCCTGTCTTGTCATTTTCAATGCTGTTATTGATCTCTTCAATGACGGCCTGTATCTTGTCAAGCTTTGCTTTTTCTTCATCCTTCTTTTCCTGGATCCCGCGAAGCTCTTCATCCACGCCGGACTTGCTTTTATCAATACCGGCCTTTTCTTCTTCCTTTTCGGCAATGCTTTTTTCGAGTGTCTCTATTCTTGATGTAAAGTGCTCTATATTGCCCTGGGCAGACTTGATCTGTTCCTCGAATACCCGTATCTCACCTTCCAGCCTGGTACGGGTAGCACCTGTGTTGGATATGGTATTCCTGGTTTCTTCTATTTCCTTGTCCAGGGACTCTATAATAGCTGCTATCTCATCGTACTCAACCTTGATGCCGGCAAATTTTTCTTCCTGCTCAGCCAGATCGTTTGAAGCGATTTCAAGCTTCTTTTCGGTTTCCTCCTGAATGCCTTTTTTTCTTTCCGTTTCCAAAAGGAAAAAATTCACATCAAGCCGTTTAAGGTCTTCTTTTTTCTTAAGATAATCCTTAGCCTTCTCTGCCTGTTTTTCAAGAGGGCCGACTGTCCTTTCCAGTTCGGAAAGGATATCATTTACACGGGTAAGATTATTTTTCTCATTCTCAAGCTTCTTAACAGCTGTTTCTTTACGCCTTTTATACTTTACGATACCTGCCGCCTCGTCAAAAAGCTCCCTGCGTTCTTCAGGCTTTCCGGAAAGAATACGGTCGATCTGGCCCTGCCCTATGATAGAATAGCCCTCTTTACCTATACCCGTATCATAAAACAGCTCATTTATATCTTTGAGCCTGCAGGTATTTCCATTAAGAAGATACTCACTTTCACCGGAACGGTAAAGCTTCCTGGCAACAGTTACTTCCTCATAATCGACAGCCAGTGAATGGTCGGAATTATCCAGGGTAATGGCAACATATGCGAATCCCATGGGCTTACGCATTTCAGTACCTGAAAAGATGACATCCTGCATGGATGCCCCTCTGAGCTGCTTTATACGCTGCTCTCCCAGAACCCATCTGACCGCGTCTGCCACATTTGACTTACCGGAACCGTTAGGTCCCACTATTCCTGTTATCCCCTCATGGAATTCAAAACGGATCTTATTTGCAAAAGATTTGAATCCGTGGATTTCAATACTTTTTAAATACATCTTAATCTCCCGACAGCCGCCTTTGCAGCATTCTTCTCTGCTGTCTTTTTATTTCTTCCTTTTCCGGTACCGTAGACCTTATCATTTATGAGCACATCCACAGTATATTCCCTGGCATGCTCAGGTCCCGACTCGTCCGTAACTTTATATGATATAATTCCAAGTTTCTTTGCCTGTACAAATTCCTGAAGTGCAGACTTTGGATCAGATGCTTCCGAATGCTTTTCCACATCATCTAAAACATACTCATCAATAAATTTTTTTGCTGCATCCATGCCACCGTCCAGATACAGGGATCCTATCACCGCTTCAAAGGCATCCGAGGTCACGGATGGCTTGCTCCTTCCACCGCAGTGTTCCTCACCGACGCCCAGAAGTATCAGCTCCCCCAGGCCTATCCTTGCCGCACTCTCCGACAGCGAACCTTCACAGACCAGATCTGCCCGCAGCCTTGACATCTTGCCTTCAGGCATATCCGGATAATTCCTGAATATGTAATCACTGGTAACCAGCTCTAAAACTGCGTCCCCCAGATATTCAAGACGCTCGTTGCAGGCAATCTTATTTAACTTCCTCTCGTTCGCATAGGAACTGTGGGTCAGCGCCTCGACAGCAAGCTGTCTGTCATTATATTTATATGATATGACTTTTTCCAGGCGGTCCACATTCTGATGTATATCATTCATCTATAATTTAAAAAACCCCGTTTCGGGGTTGCTCCCTCCATGATCACGATGTAACTGTTAAGATTCTGTCATTTCCATCAATTGTGTCAGCATGTCAGTATGACATCCATCACGCTTCACTGTTTCCTTCCGAAGCAAGACGCGCCTGCTTAATCATCTCCAGCGCATCCCCTACCGTTACTACACCTGACAGATCCTTAATCGCAAGGCTGATGCCGAGTTCCTTCTCAACACATCTGAATATCTGTGCCATGTCAATGGAATCAGCTCCCAGCTCCGTAGCAAATTCCGCACTTACGGATATTTCTTTGCTATAGACATGCAGAACCTTCTCTATACATCGCTTTAATACTTCGTATTCCATCCCATACCCTTTTGTACGGCAGATTTTGGAGATCAGACCAAAACCGCACAACAGTATTAATGATATAATAAATTAAGGGTAGTGTCAAAATTTTTTTCTTATCAGACACCTTACTCAGGGCAGATTAACAACACTAAAATAGGTATGTCAGACGACATACCTATCCTATGACTCTTTAAACAATCTAAAAGCAAGACCCTGTCTTAAGATTTATTCACCTACGGCAATGATCTCTTTTTTATTGTATGCTCCGCAAGCCTTGCATACACGATGAGGCATCATTAATGCACCACATTTGCTGCACTTTACAAGCGTAGGAGCTGACATCTTAAAATTAGCTGCTCTTCTCTTGTCTCTTCTCGCTCTGGAAGATTTATTCTTGGGACAAATTGACATCTTTCACACCTCCCATCTGTCTTAATCACACGAACATTATTATACGCTTTTGTATTTTGCTTTGTCAACAACTTTTTATTCTTTCTTGTCAGAGCCTTCTAAACTGCCCTGTTCCGGCTGAGTTCCGGCCGTAACATTTTCAGTCTGCAAAGCCTGATTCTCTGCTAAAGGAGCTTCCGTAGCAGGGATCTTTCCCTCAGCAGTATCTGTAGCTGACACAGCGCTTTCAACCGATGCCGGTGCTTCAGATGACTTTGACAGATTCACAGGCTGGCCGTATCCACTGTTCATATTCCCCTGCATGGGCTGACCATATCCGCCGTTCATATTTCCCTGCATGGGCTGACCATATCCGCCGTTCATATTCCCCTGCATGGGCTGACCATATCCGCCGTTCATATTCCCCTGCATGGGCTGACCATATCCGCCATTCACATTACCCTGTGTTGGCTGGCCGTATCCGCCGTTCATATTTCCCTGCATGGGCTGGCCATATCCGCCGGAACCGGAATTCAGTCCCGCCTGTTCATACTGGGCCATTGCAGCGGCGGCACGTTTCTTTTTCTTATTTCCGCTTATTATAAGTACTATGATGATCACAAGCAAAATAAGCACTATTATGCCTGCCACTGCCAGTATGAATATGATCGCAACTATCAGTCCGATATTTTTTTCTACTGTATCGGGATCAAGGTCAACAGAGTGATCGTCATCACCATCCATATCATAATTAAAGTCATCGTCCAAAGGTTCTTCGTAATCATCATCAGGTGCCTGGATCACGTCACTGTCTCCTGATCCCGATCCCGCATCATCCGTATCCGAATAGTCCTTGTGCCCCTTAAGTTCCAATCCCAGTGTTTCTCTTATATCATCTGCATAGAGGTCAAATCTCGGATTCTTTATGGGATTGTTGAGACCTACGCCCTCTATGGTATCCTGGAAACCATCCCGGAATTCCCTGTCCACAAATTCCATGTATGTATCTATGCCTGCATCACGATCCTTTAATATATCATCATAAAGTTCGAAAACTGCCGCTACAGACACCGAATAACTTATATAATATTCAGGAGACTGGAATGTATGGGGAATATTCACCCACTCATATACGGATTTATCATTCAGCAGCCCGTATGTTCCGAGATAATAACTGTTATAGAAATCCTCATCCCCATACTCGACACAGCAGTCATAATAAATGCGGTTAAGATCCTCTACGGTCAGATTGTCCGGATCCTCGTAAACGCGTTTCTGGAATTCATCCTCCTTCACGCCTTCAACCGCCGAATATGAAAGTGAGAATAACGTATATACCTTCATAACATCCGCATAGTCCCCGTAGATATCATCATAATAATCCAAAAACAGAAGCTCTAATCCCTGTGAATGGATCTCTGCGGTATCTATATCGCACCTGTTGAAATACCAGGTGGGTTCGCTCTGGTAATACATCTCATTATAATGACCAAACTCATGGATAAGAGTTCCCATATCGCTATAAGTACCGTCAGCGCAGTTATAAAGGAAAGGCGCATTGTAACCTCCGGCGATACCCGTGGTAAAACCACCGGGGGCCTTGTGTTCACTTACAGAAATATCTATGAGATCATGATCCACCATATAATTATAAGAAACCATCAGATCGTTAGAGATATCCGGAAGATGCCTTGACAGATTATCCATACACTCCTGCTCTGTCATGGGTTCATCCCACATGGATGAATACTGGTCGCTATAGGTTCCCTGAAGCATGCCATACAATTCATCCTGCAAGGGAACAAAATCATTCGCTACCATCTGTCTGTAGGCGTCCAGATCCGCATACTCATAATCTCTTTCGTACTCTCTTGCATATGCATAATCCGTGTAATTCTCATAACCGTAGCTCTTGGCTATCTGGGTACGCACATCCACAAGCTCGAGATAAAGCTCCCCCATCTCACGGTTCTGTTCATCAGTTATCGCTGCGATTCCCTGAAGCCAGGTCCAGTCATCAACAGTTCCGTTTTCATACGCTTCCTGAAGCCCGTCCATATCATAATCGGTACCGTTGGCATTATATGTATATTCCTTGAGACAAAGGTCATCATATTTAAGGGATAACTCGGTTTCCTGTGCTCTCAGATCCTTCTGCTCCTGTGTCATGGCCTCATAATCCAGGATTTTCTGCCACTCCTTGTCATTATCTATAAAAGCTTTCAGATCATCGCTGCAGGGACTGTTCGCCACCATGTTATAATTAAGCATTATCTGATCATTGATATTATTGTAGAACTCATCATAGAATTTAAGTTCTTCATCATAGCTGTCATCATCAGCATATAATGATGTATAAAGGTTTGCTATGGTATAATTCCGGTCAAGCTCTCCGGCATAGTCTGCCATCGCCCTCATTATATCCATGACAGCATCAGCATTTGCCGCATCCTGACATAATGTATCCAGTCCGTCAACTATATCGTAAAAATCATCCTCTGACATCCGGTAATAATCAAAGTCATTAAAATTAAGGTCCGTATGCGAAGCCCTGTCGGTAAGCACATTATCATGGCTTCCCGCAGCCTCGGATGTAATTGTAAAAAACGGCACCAGTGCCGAAACCGACACTACCGTTGTTAAAGCAGTCCTGCACCATTGTTTGCATATTTTTTTCTTTGACATATTCTTTTTTTCCATTCACTCCCTCACATTTCCTGCATAGTATTACAACCATATGCTGTATTAAACGAATTAAGCATACACAACCAATTATACAATAAAATTACATAAAAAAACACCGACAAAATTTGTTGTTTTGTGACAAAAAGCAATTGTATCAGCATTAACCTCTGCTGTAAAATACCCCCGACGAAAAAGGTACAGTAAAAACTGCCGGAAAAAGCGTTATACATCCGGCATCACCCGGGAAGGAGCACACCATAAAAACCTGCGGAATAATAGCTGAATACAATCCCTATCACAACGGACATCAGAGACTCACGGAATATGCCAAATCAGAGCTTGGCGCCGACCGGATCATAGTGGTCATGAGCGGTGACCATGTACAGCGGGGGGAACCTGCCGTAATGGACAAATATGCCCGCACTGAAGCTGCCCTTAATTCCGGCTCTGATCTGGTGTTAGAGCTTACCGTGCCGTTTGCCACAGGCAGCGCCCAGTATTTTGCCAGAGGCGCAGTTTCTGCTCTGCTGAATACAGGAGCATGTGACATGCTGCTCTTCGGCTCGGAGACCGGTGACCTGGACACCCTCAGGCACCAGGCCGGTTCAGCCACTGACCTGGCCGAACTTACAGCCAACCCTCCCCTTCCCAATGACATACTTGGACTAGAATACCTTAAGGCACTCAACTATTTTAAAACAGGATCAATAGTTCCTTATACACTGAAAAGAGACGGTGCGGGTCATGATGCTCCATCCCCCCTCGGTGACAGCGCCAGTGCATCATACCTGCGGAGCGTAATGAGAAAAGATGACGAATACGATACATATACGTCACTTTCAGCTTATATGCCGCAGTCTGCTTTTGATGTGTGTGAAAAATACTTTGCAATACACAGACCGGTGTCACCTTCAGACTATTCCGAATGTCTCTTTTACACGCTTATGATGCAGAAAGAAAAGGGATACTCCGATTACTTTGATGTATACGATAATCTGTCAGACAGGATATATAACAGCCTGCAGGACTATGATAGTTTTCCCGGTTTCATCACCAGACTCAAGTCAAAAGAGATCACATACTCTCATTTAAGCCGTGCCCTGCTGCATATACTGCTTGATATAAAAAAAGCTGAGGTTTCGACACTGATCGAAAAATACAGCTATTGTCCGTATCTCCGTCCTTTAGGATTCCGCAAAGATGCCGGAGACCTTTTAAAATCAATAAAAAATAACTGCGACAGGCCCTTCATCTCAAAGCTTGCGGACGCAGCCGGCATACTCGATGCCGACAACCTTCACGCACTGAAAAAGGACATCCTTGCTTCGGAAATATATGCTAAGAACTCGCTGCGTAGCGGTACCCCCATCTCAGAATACAGGTGGCCGCTTATAACTGTCTGACAAAACAAAAAAATATCCGGTGAACCGAAGTATCACCGGACTTTTTTATTTTAGTTCTTAAAGCTGTGCACCGGTGCAGGTATCCTGCCCCTTCTGTTGATAAAATCATCGCAGCCAAAACTGTTTACAGGCATTACAGGCGCATGTCCCAAAAGCCCTCCAAATTCAACATTATCTCCGGGCACCTTCCCGACAGCAGGTATCAGCCTTACCGCAGTGGTCTTCTGGTTGATCATGCCTATCGCCATCTCATCGGCTATGATCCCCGACAGTGTGGCTGCCTTTGTATCTCCGGGAACAGCTATCATATCCAGTCCCACAGAACATACGCAGGTCATAGCCTCAAGCTTTTCAAGTGAAAGCGCCCCTGCTTCCACTGCATTTATCATTCCCTGATCCTCACTGACAGGAATAAATGCGCCGGATAATCCGCCCACATATGAAGATGCCATTATTCCGCCCTTCTTGACCTGGTCATTAAGCAGCGCAAGAGCTGCGGTGGTACCGGGAGCCCCGGCATATTCCAGGCCTATCTCACAAAGAATGTCTGCCACGCTGTCGCCTATTGCAGGCGTTGGTGCGAGGCTTAAATCAATGATCCCGAAAGGCACGCCCAGCTTTTCAGATGCTTCCTTTGCGACAAGCTGACCGACTCTTGTGATCTTAAATGCAGTTTTCTTTATGGTCTCGCAGAGTACTTCAAAGCTTTCACCCCGCACGGACTCCAAAGCGGTCTTTACGACACCCGGGCCGCTGACACCGACATTTATCACTGCATCAGATTCCGTCACGCCATGGAAAGCACCTGCCATAAACGGATTGTCGTCAGGAGCATTGCAGAATACCACCAGCTTGGCGCAGCCTAAGGAATCATTGTCTTTAGTATATTCTGCGGTCTGCTTTATTATTTCACCCATTAGCCGGACGGCATCCATGTTTATGCCGGTCTTTGTAGACCCCACATTTACAGAACTGCACACCCGGTCCGTTGAAGCAAGAGCTTCCGGAATGGAGCGGATAAGCAGCTCATCAGCCGCAGTCATCCCCTTTGAAACCAGGGCACTGTAACCTCCGATAAAATTAACCCCCACTTCTTTTGCCGCATCATCAAGAGTACGGGCGATCTTTACAAAATCCCCTGTTTCCCTGCAGGCAGCACCGCCCACAAGCGCTATGGGTGTTACTGAAATACGCTTATTAACGATTGGAATGGCATATTTCTTCTCGATTTCCTTGCCGGTCTTTACCAGATCCTTTGCAACGGAAGTGATCTTTTTATAAACCTTGTCACATACGGCATCCGTATCGCTGTCAATACAGTCCAGAAGACTGATGCCTAAAGTTATTGTCCTGACGTCGAGATTTTCCTTCTCGATCATCTTGTTTGTTTCTATTACTTCTGATATGTTTATCATTTATTTTACACCCCGCTTATAATCCCCGATATATCATGCTAACATCAGATCCTGTGCATTGAATCGAATATTTCTTCCCTCTGACATTTGATTATTACGCCTATCTCTTCGCCGATCTGCGCCAGTTCATCGGACACTGTGTCAAAAGCCTTCTCCGAAGCCTGAAGGTCCACGATCATCATCATGTTGAAATACTCCTGCACTATGGTCTGTGAGATATCCAGGATATTAATCTTATTATTTGCAAGATAAGTGCAGACCTTTGCGATAATTCCGACTGTATCTTTACCAACTACCGTTATTATTGTTTTCTTCATAGTTATATGCTCCTTATTTAATTCTCTGATTGCATCTCCATATCACAGTTCCAGTGTCATCCCCGGCATATCCCGCCTTGCAATATCTATGGGAAAGTCATCACCCCTGTATTCATTATCCGCAAGTTCTATCTCCAGCCGGACCGCCTCATATGCAAGTTCCGGCAGGTTATTTTCCCTGCTTAAATGACTTAAGAAAATATGCTTCATATCGTTATTGAGCAGCTCCGACAAAAGCCTTCCAGAGGATTCGTTCGATAAATGTCCGCGCTTTCCCAGTATTCTCTGCTTAAGCGGATAAGAATATCTTCCTGTCTCAAGCATACGTATATCATGGTTAGCTTCCAGATATATTGCCGAAAGCCCCTGCATCCTTTTTACGATCCTGTCATCATAAGTTCCAAGATCCGTAAGTATAGCCGTCTGAACGCCATTGCTTTCAAAGTGGTAAGCCACAGGATCCGCCGCATCATGGGAAATGCTTACGGGACTCACTTCTATATCATCTATGGCAAATGATTCGTCATTTCCAATGACATGGAGCAGACTCCTGTCAAATTCTCCCAGATTGGACATTCGGTTTATTGCGTCTATCGTTCCCTGCGTAGCATAAACAGGCACACAGTATTTTCTTAAAAAGACTCCCAGACCAGACACATGGTCGCTGTGTTCATGGGTTATAAGTATGGCATCTAAGTCATCACCGCAAAGCTCAAGCTCGCTTAACCCGTTTTCTATTTTTTTCCTGCTGATACCCACGTCCACCAGGATGTGTGTATCATCCGTACCTACATAAATCGAATTGCCGCTGCTTCCGCTGGCAATGCTCTTCATTCTCATGTTTCCTCTTTCTGCCGCATAATACGGCTTAGTCCTCCCACTTTATGACAAGACGGTCACCGGAATTAAGCTGTTCCATATACATGGCAGGCCTTCCGTTAAGTTCTGTCACTACCCGCGTTCCCTGCACATTCTTAAGATCAAAATTTATCCGGTCAAACACATCCACAAAAACGTAGGACTCTTTTCCTTCAAGCTTTACATCAGATCCGTTTACATTGACAATGATGGACCGGGGTATGACCGTGGTTTCCTCTTCCTTTTTTTCAGGTTCTTCCCTGACAGGTCTCTTTATTTCCGCCTCACCATCGTCATCAGGGAGGTTTTCGAAAGTATCAGCCGCTGCATCCTTTACTTCTTCATCAGTTTCACCCGTGCCTATCTCATCAGAAATCTCTTCATAAGACTCTGACTTTTCCGCTTCTGCCTTGTTTGCAGCATTTCTCTCAGCCTCTTCCTGGGCCGCGGCATTCTTTGCCTTTATTTCCTCATAATCCTTAAGTATCTGCTCCTTGATCCCCCACTTTATGTTGAAGTTTTCAAAGACCTTTGTATCATCATCAGCAGGCTCATTGTTAACCAGAACAGCCATTGACTCATCCAGTATAACATCCATGAATTCACGGACTTCCTTCAGCGTGTAATAGTTCCTCATCACTATATCGTCGCCGTCTTCTATCTCATAATAGCCTGTCTTTATCTCACCGTTTACTTCTGCAAATTTAGGCAGGAGAATTTTGCTCTGGTTTGTATAAACGGTTATCATGGACTTAAATTCAGGCAGCTCCGATAGTGAAACTCTGGCTTTTGCCCCTACAGTCGATTCTTTAACCCTGATCACATCATTAGCCCTTATGGGGGTATGCATATCAGCTTCCTCTCCGTTAACGGTTATGACCGCAGGATCTCCCGGAAGCCCACGCTTCATTGCCTGCTTTCCGTTTATACGGTAATTTACCGCTTCACCCCGTTTAGGGAAAAGCCCGTCGTTAGGGAAATCCGCATGCATGGCAGCATCAACCACAGCAAGATTTCCGCTGTCATAAAGCTTGATATGCTGATCATTGAATGTGACATATATGAAATTACTGCTCTGATCATAATAATTAAGACAGATTCCCACAGGCGTAACAAGCCTTGAATCCTTTTTCACATCATCCTTATAAATGATGTGTCCCATTACCTCTTCTCCCCTTACAGCCACACGCTCTGCCATGATTCCCAAGTGCTCCGACAGCTTCTTCGTATAACCCTCAACTGTTCCGCCACCGCCCACTACAAAGACAGCGCTGACCGGCTTTCCGCCGTTAAGTTCCTTGAACTTCTCTGCCACAAGATCTGCCATTTCCTCTATCTGAGGATCCAAAAGCTTAAGCACTTCATCCCGGCTCACTTTCTGCGGGAGTCCCATAATATCCTTATATTCAACCGTTTCAGAATCGGAAATACCGCACTTGATGGTCTCCGCCGTATTGAAATCAACAAGGTAGTTCTGTGCTATTATCTCTGTGAGCCTGTCACCGGCAACAGGTATCATACCGTAAGCAACCACGCATCCGTCCTTGGTTATGCAGATATCACTGGTGCCTGCGCCCACATCCACAAGTCCGATATTAAGCATCCTGTAATTTTCAGGGATAGCAACGCTGATAGCCGCAATAGGCTCCAGCGTCATATTGATAACCCTGAGTCCCGACATCTCAACAGCCTTATAAAGACCGTCCACCACATCCTCCGGAAGGAAGGTAGCGATCATATCACAGCCTATACTGTGTGCTTTATGATTTTCAAGATTGCCTATCTGGTAACCGTTCAGATAATACCTTATGACAGACGAACCTACGCAGAAAAACTTAAGTCCCGTATCGTTTTCCTTAATGAAATGCTCATAGGCCTGCTCTACACCCATAGCTGTAAGCCTGGCCACATCTTCTGCACTGATGGTCTTTTCTTCATCAAGATCCATATTTACGGACACTACTTCCGTCTTGAGCACTCTTCCCGCTGCTGCAATACAGACATTCGAAAGCGTTATATCCAGCTCTTCCTCAAGCTTATGTTTTACGTACACAATAGAATTGCTGACGGCTCCTATATCGTGGATCTGACCGTCAAGCATGGCACGTGTTTCATGCTCCTTCGACTCCTGTCCCAGCACATGGAAATTATTGCCCTCACGGTATCCCACCGTACCGACAATGCTCCTGGTACCTATATCCAGGCCAAATACCAGCTTGTCTGCATCTGCACTTTTTTGTGCCTGTCTGGCAGGTTTATCCGTTCCGGGATTCTTGGCAGTACCCGTCTGCCTCACAATTTTCTTCTGCCTTGTTTTTTTAGCTACTTCTTTTGTCTGTTCACTTTTTCCAGCCATGTCACCCGCCTGTTTTCCGTCTTTATACATTGCCTGTTACACAATCTTTCATCATATTGCGGCTGCGCCTCAGTCCTTATCCATCAGCTCGTCTATCTGCCTGTATGTTTCTGTCAGACTGCTGCCATTATCTATCACATATATGCAATGCTCTCTGAATTCACGTTCAGACAGCTGCGCTTCAAAAATACGGTCTATCTTTTCGTCGCTGTATCCCCGGCTTGACTTAAGCCTTTCTCTCCTGATATTCTCCGGCACGAATATGTACCAGAGCTCATCCAGCACCTCATCATAATGCTCCTCTATAAGAAGAGCTGCCTCTGCCACAAAATATCTGCAGCCCCTTTTTTCTTCTTTTTCCATTTCCGAAAGTATATACTTTCTCACTTCCGGATGAACTATTGCATTCACTGCAGCCAGTTTCTTTTCATCGGAAAAAATAGCCGCTGCAAATTTTTTATTATCGAAATACCCGTCACTGCCCAGCACTTCTCTGCCCAACAGCTCCAAAAGCTCATTATAGCAAGCTGCGCCAGGTTCTTCAAGCTGACGGGCCACATCATCCGCCACTATAAGCCTTGCGCCATAACGATCGCGCAGGTAATCCAGCACAACTGATTTTCCGGAGCCAACGCCCCCTGTTACCCCAATGGTCCGCATTATTTTGCCTCGTACCAGTCCTTTCCGGTATGTGCATCAACGGTAAGCTTAACCGGAAGATCCGCAGCCCCCTGCATTTCTTCTTTCAGTATATTCAGCACTGCTCCTTTTTCTTCCTCTGCGGTTTCCACCAGAAGTTCGTCATGTATCTGCAAAAGAAGCCGGGACTTTAAGCCTTCACGCTCCAGCCTGTTGTAAACCCTTATCATCGCAATCTTTATTATATCCGCCGCGGTTCCCTGCACGGGTGCATTCATGGCCACTCTTTCACCGAACTGCCTCTGCATGAAATTAGAGGACTTTAGCTCCGGAACAGGTCTGCGCCTTCCGAACATCGTTACCGAATAACCGTCACTTTTTGCATTTTCCTTTGCGCTGTCAAGAAAAGCCTTTACACCGGGATATGTGGCAAAATACTCCTCGATGTATGCTTTGGCCTCATCCCTGCTGATGGACAGGTCCTGGCTCAGTCCGAAAGAAGATATGCCGTAGACAATGCCAAAATTCACAGCCTTAGCATTTCTTCTCTGTAAATCCGTCACGTCTTCAAAAGGCACATGGAAAACCTTTGATGCGGTTATCCTGTGTATGTCTTCTTCCGAACGATAGGCCTCGATAAGCTCTGCATCACCTGACATGGATGCAAGTATTCTCAATTCTATCTGGGAATAGTCCGCATCCGCAAAAATATATCCTGCCTTCGGCAGAAAAACCTTCCTTATCCTGCGGCCTAGTTCATATCTCATGGGGATATTCTGCAGGTTGGGTTCCGTGGATGAAAGCCTGCCTGTAGCGGTCACGGTCTGATTAAAGCTCGTATGTATCCGGCCGTCTCCGGCAATATAGCCTGCCAGTCCGTCTGCATATGTGGACTTTAATTTTGCATAAGTCCTGTATTCAAGTATGTCATTTACAAAAGGATGCTCTGCCGCCAGCTTTTCCAGAACATCTGCCGCCGTAGAATACCCTGTCTTTGTTTTCTTTCCTCCGGGGATGCCCATTTTTTCAAAAAGTATCACTCCGAGCTGTTTTGGTGAATTGATATTGAATTCCTCACCGGCAGCTTCATATATCTTTTTTTCAAGTTCCTTTATACTCTTATCAAGCTCTGCACTGTATTCGGCCAGAGCTTCCGCCGATGCAGCAATTCCCTCTTCTTCCATCCTGAAAAGCACGAAAGAAAGAGGCATCTCCATATCACGGTAAAGCTTAAACATTCCGGCAGCTTCAAGTCTTTTTTTCAATTCGGCATACAGCACCCTTATATCACAGGCGATCTGTCCCATGCAGTTTCTCAGTCCGTCGTCATCAGCACTTACAGTAAGAGCGCCTTTTTTTATGAAAAGATCCTCAAAACCTTTTCTGTCCTCAGACAGATAGATTCCCGCCATATCTTCCATTTTATAGCTGCCCTTTGTAGGATCCAGGAGATAAGCCATAAGCATCACATCGTCTGCACCTGCTGACATATCCTCAGCACTTTTCCCCTTATACGCTTCAGCGTCACATATTACCGGGTACAGGGCTTTTATATCATGGGTAATGAAACTTGCGCCTGCAGAATAATGCTTGCGCAATAATCCGCACAATTCTTCAAAGGGCAGTTTTGTACTGTCAGTACAATAAGCTTTTCCATCCCCACAAGAAAAAGATATGGCGTATCCTTCCCCATCGAATTTCCGGAAATATACGGCTGCCTCCTCCCCTGCTGTCCGGATATTTCCTAACAGCTCTTCAAGTCCGTTTGCATCAAGGGTTGAAATCTCAGTTTTTTTGCTTTCGCAGCCGCCTCCGGTGACAGCATCATCAAATCTCTTATAGAAACTCCTAAGCTCAAGCTTCCTGCAAAGCTCATAGGCTTCCTTTGTATAAAATTCAGGAACCGGTGCGTCATCCGGATGAACATCCAGCTCACAGTCTGTTTTAATAGTCGCAAGCTTAAGACTCAAATCTGCTAATTCCCTGTTCTCCCTTAAGCTCTCCCGTATGGAGTTTTTCTTTATCTCATCTATATGCTCATATATGGCATCAATGGAACCATACTGAACCATAAGCTCTGTTGCAGTCTTTTCACCAACCTTTGGAACCCCCGGGATATTGTCCGCAGTATCCCCCATCAGAGCCTTTAATTCTATGAACTGCGCCGGCGTAAGTTTATACAGTTCCTTAACGTCCGCAGCCCTGTAATTTTCTATCTCGGTACCGCCCTTTTTTGTTTTCGGGATCCTTATCATGATATGTTCCGAAGCAATCTGCAGCAGATCCCTGTCACCTGATATAACGGCAACCTCCATCCCCAGTCTCTCTCCCTCCTTAGCCAGAGTCCCCATCAGGTCATCAGCTTCAAGGCCCGGCTTCGAGATAACAAGCACCCCCATGGCGGAAAGCATCTCTTTCATAAGAGGAACCTGGGATCTTAGTTCCTCCGGCATCGGTTTCCTGGTTCCCTTGTAAGCATCAAACATCTCATGCCGGAAAGTCGGTGCATGCTCGTCAAATGTTACTATAAAGAAATCCGGCTTTTCTTCATCCAGTATGTGGAACATTATATTCAGAAAACCGTATATTGCATTCGTATGTACACCTTCGGAATTCGTAAGATCCGGAACACCGTAAAAAGCCCTGTGAAGGATGCTGTGTCCATCAATAAGTACTAATTTATCCATAATATCCCTTTCAATATAAAAATAACTGATATGATAAGCGCAAGTATAGACAGCTCAACAAAAGCGCGCCGTATGATCCCTTCCCACCGGCACCGCTTTGTCTCCTGCTTTATAAGTTCTTCATACTCGGGTATAGGGGGATCCCCCTCCTTCAGATCTATCTTCCTGAGACCGCTCACCATAATATACTGATTGTGAAGGTCTGCATCACAGTCTTTGCAGTGACTGACGTGATACAGAAGATCCCTGGTCTCCTTATAGTCCAGTTCGTTGTTTATAAAAGAATTAAAGTATTTATGATACTCCCTGCATTCCATGCCTTAACGAAATCTTTATTCCCTTCCTGCAACACCGTAAACAACTATATCACCGCATTCAACAGTATGGGCTATGCTGCATTCATTCTCCGATAGTATGGATGAACCATCCATAGATCCCATAAGCACACCGTCACCGCATACGGAAAAGCTGATCTGCGAATGGTCAAATTCCATCTCTGCCCTCCCGGACAGGCAGCCGATACCGCAGAGTTTCTCACCCTGAAGCTCAAAATTTATGACGCTTTCGGATATCTTTAACTTCTGATCATCCGAAGACAACGCGCCTATAGCCACAACGCTTTCTCCCCTGATCTGCATTTCATATTTTCCATGCTTTATCTCCAGCTTTTCAGCGCCAAGGCCTGCGCCTATGCCTATAGCTGCACCACCGCTGCTCTTTGATCTGATAGATATCACACCTGCGGTATCGATCACTATAGAACCGCACTCCCTGTCCGTTCCTGCGCCTATACCGAAGCAGTCGTCATATTTGCCCTGAATTTCAATGGTGCCGTCACCTTCAATATTGAGCAAACCGCCCTTGGCCACATATATTCCGCCTTTCAGATAGTTATGTCCCATAAGAACCAGTGTCACCGCACATCCTTCTGCCACAGATATTCCGTATGACTCTGACTCGGAAAAGCCCAGACCGCAGTTTTCAAGAGTGATGGTTCCATGATATCCGTTAAGCACGTCAATCGTAACAGGACTCTTTATTCCCGGAGCACCTGCAACAGTAAAATCTATGAAGGTCATTTCCTTCCTGCTGACGGAGATCCTTTCCGTACCTTCCTCTTCCAGCTTAGACAGAAGCACTCGTCCGTCCCTTCCCGGAATATATACTCCCACAGAAGACGACAAAGCATTTTTCTTGAGCTCAACGATCTCACGGCGGATATCCTCAGGTGTATCAGCAAGCAGCTCTGCCGAAGGGCGTGCTGTATAATATCCCTGAATAAGGTCTGCCCCAAGCTTTATGACAGTCTTTAATTCATCATGTGTTTCTACACCTTCTGCAAGTGCCAATATTCCGTTGTCATGTGAAAAGCTGATTATATCCTTTACGAAATGCTGCTTCTGGGGACTACTCTGTATATCAGTTATCAGAGAGCGGTCTATCTTCACATAATCAGGCATATACCTTAAGAGATTTACCACATTGGAATATCCCGTACCGTAATCATCTACAGCCGTTCCGGCACCCATATTGGCATATACAGCCTTAACCTCTGCCAGTTCCTCATCGGAAAGCTCCGTCTGTTCGGTAAGCTCTATGACAATATTGCCGGCAAATTTCCTTATGGAAGATTCTACAAATTCAAGTTCATCGCCCTTTAAGTGTTCACCGGGAATGGAATTTATAAATACCTTGCGGTTATTTTCCATAAATACCGGTTCCTTTGCCAGGCGGTTAAGGACATTGACGAAAGTTGCCTTCTCCACATCATAAAGCCTGTCAAGGAAATCTGCATACTTAAGCACTACAGGCGGTGCGATATAAGGCTCCGTATCCGGCCTCATAAGTGCCTCATATGCATATATATCTCCATTTGCCGAGCTGATGATAGGCTGGAAATGATAATTGAACTTATTATTATCCAGCACTTCCATTACCCTTCCGGCAAGCTTAACTTCATCCTCATCAAGCATGGAATAATCTTTCTTGGATCTGGATCCGAACTTAAAGCCGTTCTTCCTGCTTATGGCCACATTGACTATTCGTTCCAGTGCCGCAGCATTTTCAGGGTGGCCACTCTCATGCCCATGGTATAACTCCGTCTGAGATATTACATCAGGATCGGCATTGAATACCTTCATTGCCTCTTTGAATTCCTCACAGTAGCGTTTGAATGCCTCGCCATTCTCAAGTGAGGAGAAATACATCACCACAAATTCTCCGCTGCCGGTATAGCAGCTGTAGCAGTCAGCACTGTTAAAAACAGACTGAAGTGTTGTGGATATGCCAACGATCACACGGTCTCCGGCATCCCTTCCCCTCAGGTCATTAAACTGCGCAAGGCCACGTATATCATATGCAATGACATCAACATATCCCCCCGCCTCGCGTATCCTCTCCATAAGTGAATCCACATTATTAAGCATGCCCTTGTAATTCGGAAGACCGGTAAGCGCATCAAAGTTGGTTCCCATCTCAACAAGCTTCCTGCTGCTGTCCAGCTCGCTGGAGCGTCTGAACGCCTCCAGTCCGAACATAACAGACCTTAGCCATACCCTGACTCCAGCTGAGAAAGGACAGTACCTGTCCACGAATCCCAAAGCTGCATATCCCAGACTCTCATCTTCAAAAAACAACGGAAGGAAATAGAAGAGACGCGGCTTATCACACTTTTCAAGAAGTGCAGGCAGCATAACGGATTTATCAAAAAATTCATCCAGTTCCACACTGTCTTTGCTGCCATCAGTACGGTTGCAGTCTATAGCCCGCAGTATCCTGGCAGTATATGTAGTCCTCGGCATCATCCAGCCTTCATTCAGACAGACAGTGAATGTATCATAATTACCTATCTGATAAACATATGAGTAAATAGTGGTCAGCAGTCCTCGAAATGCAGTCTGCAGCATCATATCTTCATTAAAGCCGCTGAATACGGAATTAAAAGAATTCTCCGAAATGGCGGTATCCCACTCTGGCCTGACTTCGTATACGGCCTTCATACTGTCACCGTCACAGCCACAGGTCTTACCGATGAACATCTCCACATCCGCCTCAAAAGGCTGTATTTCCTTTCCTGCCATGAGATTCAGCATAGAGTCTGCCGAATATTCTCCAAAACTTTCAAAAGGAAGCGGCGCACTGGTAATGGGAATAGGCGCATGCATGCCTTCTTCGTTACAGTCATAGCCCATTACCGCTACGTCTTCCGGCACCCTGATCCCACGGGCTATAAATGTCTTGGCAAGTCCAAGCGCCATACAGTCATTTGCGCAGGCTACAGCTTCAGGCAGGTCACCGGACCTTATAAGCTTTTCAGCGGTATTCTCACCACTGGTGTACCAGAAATCACCATAAAAAACACGGTCCTCACGAACCTCAAGACCATGCTCAGCCATACAGTCCCTATAAGCCTGCAGACGTTTCTTGGAATGAGCATGCCACGACTTGCCTGTAAGGTAAGCTATATCTTTATAGCCGTGCTTCTCTATCAGGTGGGATATCATTTTTTTAATGGGAGTATAATTATCCTGAAGAACATAAGGGAAACCTTCCACTTCCTTTTCAACGAAAAGAACGGTACCCTTATACTCCTTTTCCAAGGTCTCTGTCAGAGATTCCACTACGCCGGGAGTCTGGATCGAATCTGCCATAATGCATATTCCATCAAAAGAATCAAGATCGATAAGTGAATAGATATTGCTTTCGCCTTTTTCGCGGCTGGGAGAATCCTGAAACTTTCGAAACATGGCAAATACACATATATCAAAATTTTCCTTAAGCATCCTGCTGGAAAAGCCTTTGATAAATTCTTCCTGACAATATTCTTCCGGCTGTCCAACCAGAAGCGCCAGTCTCCTCCTGCCCCCTGAATTCAAACCCATAAATCTCTCCAAATAAAGACTACATGTACGCAGGCATTATAAAGTCTCTTTGTTGTGACTTTTCTTTAGCCTGCCCCAAAGCAATTTGCCCCGGATCGTAATGAACAGCTCTACTGTATATTATACAGTATAAATTATATCAAATTTGTATGGAATTATACACAAAGAAAAGATAATTTATTTTCCTGAGGGGCCTGCGGACATTACATCATACTTTGGGATCGTGTCAGACTTTAAGGGGATTCCCCAATTATTCCACAAAAAAATCGAGGTGACAGGATTCGAACCGATAGCAAAACAGGCAGCAAATCGCATGGTTATCAACTTTTCTAAAAATCCGTGTTGCATTTTGTGTTGCATGGTTTTTTCAAGTAAAGAGCCACCCGGGATGGATGGCTCTTTTACTTTATCGGCTGATGTCATCTCTGCCCCTCAGCCGATAAGTTCTTTCATCTTAGCTGCACTCTTTGCACCATAGATGCCATCTGCTGACAAACCATAAGCCCTCTGCCAGGCCTTCAGGGCTGCAACTGATGCTTTCCCAAAAATGCCATCCTCTACCAAGCCGCATCCAAAGCTGTTAAGGTTCTTCTGCAGAAGCTTGGCATTCGCTCCCTTACTTCCCTTTTTCACTGTCGGAACTGCAATTTCCATCGTTGCCGGATATTGAGGCTGTTGCACCGGTGCAACTCCAAGTCTTTGATTGACTGCTTGTGCTATGCTGCCATGCAGGTTATACAGATAATTGCCCGGGCAGGCTTTGTTTTTGAACCACCTATGAACGGTCATGTTCTGTACCGCTACCTGTCCGATCAGAGACTTGTCAGCCTTCCATTTCAGTTCCTTTATGCCGTTCCTTTGGCATACATCCGCCAAAAGCGTTACAAGTGCTTCAACGGCCTGGGGTGATACATGCCAGTCAGGAGCACCACCGTCATTGGCTACCTCTATCGTGATAGCCCTGTCATCGTTCTTGCTGTTGGAAGTGCACCAGCTCCGGTACTCTTCAGGTACGTAGCAAGCTATTGATCCATCGGAGCCTATACCATAATTGCTGGACGCTTTTTTTGATGGCTTTGCGAAACTGTTACCTATGGCTACGATGTTCCCATTGCAAGCCATGCAGTGGATGGATATCGTGTCGATTTTTGATGTCCTTTTGCTTTTATTTGGCGATACTATTGTCACCTTTGCCAGACTGCTCACTATCATCTTCGTCATCCTCCTCTCCTTCAAAATCTTCCGGGAACTCTTCCCAGTCCTTCAGATCTTCCGGATCAGTTATCACCGGTATCGGATTCTCTATCTTTGTCGTCAGCATTGTCCACCTCCTTGTCTACTACGTCCTCCGTCTTCTTCTTGAGCATTTTCACAAGCTTCACTAAAAACGGTGGAAGCACCACTCCTATGTCGCGGATATTTTCAAGTATCGATATCATCTCGTTAAAAGCCAACCAGATAGCTACCACTATTGCAACAATAAAAGGCTCCATGAATCCGGGGCTGACCTGCTCGGCTGCATAGGTTATAAGCACATCTATCATTGCTCCTACTCCTACCAGGATCCACATGCAGATCTTCTTTGCGATTCCATTGAAGCCTTTGTATGAATTAGGATGTTCTCCTCTGTGAGGTGCTGCCATAAGGCCCGTAAGGTAATCGACCAAATTACAAGCCACAAGCACATACATCGGGATTGCAAGATGCCCGAGCCATGCAGTTAAAGTCGTGAAGATCAGAACTACCGTTGCCTGTATTCCTTTTCCTTCTCTCATTTTTCCACGCCCAGCCTTTCCGCTTTTTCGGATGCACTCCGGATTTTTGCAGTTATCTTTTCTGCATCTGCTGCGCTGATATGCTGCATCAGCAGAGAGAAAAGATCGTCTATAATATCAGACTGCATCCGGATAACTTCATTAAGTCCTTCAACCACAGCTACCTGATTCATCCTTCCAGCTCCTTTTCAAGTTCATTGATCCTTTCACGCCATTCTGCCCGCTGATCCTTTGTCGGTTCATAGTCAGCTTCCGATATCTCACCCTCTGAATGTTTGATTGCTATGTAGTCGGTATCTTTGAGAAGAATCTTGTATGCATTGATCTCTCCCTGGATAACCTGCTCGTCCCTTTTTTCTGTTGCTGCTGCTTTCTTAGCCATATTCCTGTTCCCTCCATTCATTGATTATGATTTTGTTATAAAGAGCATCCATGCGATTTACCGTCCTGTATGCATCTTTTCCTTTCATTGAGCCTTTCCAGCTTGCATAGGATGCCCTGACATCTTCTGCTGTCAGTTCTCCTTTGCTTATCAGTTTTGCCTGTCCTTTAAGCTTTCTGCGTTCTCGGACTATGGATTCTCTGCAGGGCTTCTTTACGATATGCCCGCTCTCAGTAATATAGAATCTCGTTTTCAAGAAAGTGAATCCATGCTTAAAATCACATATCCTCGTTTTCTTCTCGTTCACTGTGATTCCAAGCGAACCATAGACTATTCTCAATTTCTCCAGGCATTCCATCAGATAGCCGGTATCTTCATGAATAAGGTATGTATCATCCATATATCCGGCATATCCTTTTATCCGCAGCACTTCCTTTGCATAGTGGTCTGCCCGGTTTCTGAATGTGATCGCATTAATCTGAGAAGTCTCGGATCCGAGTCCAAGTCCTTTATCTCCAAATGCCTCCACAAATATCCATATAAGTTCACGAAGGCGATCATCGTGGATCATCTTCTCGTAAATATCCCTGAGTGCCTTATGGTCTATGCTACCGAAATAGTCTTTGAAATCTATGAGCAGTATCCCGCCTTTTCTTCCGTGTCTGTGTATATGTCTCCGCAGATGTATAGTCAGTCGTTTTAACGCGAAGGCTGTTCCTTTTCCCCTCTGACTTGCTCCGTTGTCATATATCAGCGACCTTGTGAAGATAGGATAAAGTGCACTCTGGCACAGGGCTTTCTGTACTACCCTTTCGCTATAATGTACTGACATTATTTTCCGTTTCTTGCCACGCTCCACCACATAGAAAACTATAAAGCCTTTCCGGACATCCTTTCCGTTCATTAGATTCTCATGCAACCGCCAGATATGTTTCATAAGCGTCATATGGAACCTCTTGACCGATGCTTTCCATCCGACTCCACGTCTGGTGGTAATAGCAGCCTTATAAAGTGCATTCAGGGATATAGCATTCAAAAAGCTGTCGTTTTCTCCGACAGCTTCCATGCGTTTACGCTCCCTCTTTGCCTTTCTTCTTTCAAATCTTCTTTGTCTTCTTTCTTCGCTTGTCATTACAATATCCACCCGGCACGGCTCGACATGTTACTATAGCCGCATAGGATACAGGCATGAAATATAAGGCTTTCATGTTCCCTTATACCATGCAAGCAGCGTCCGCCTGTTCTCGTCCCGGTGGTAGTTTACGGCTACCGCCGAAGGATAGCGTCTCCTTCCATTCCTATGCTCTGCTTTCGTTTCCTACTCGGTCTCGCAATAAAAGGAATCAGATGGGCACGGACAACGCGTTGCTGGCGTTGTTGTTGTTGTCATTGCCGTTCGCGTTCACATTCGCGAAGTTAGTGGCGTTGCCGGAATTGGCGGAAGCGGTCCACCAGTTCGCCCGCAGACCAGTTTACAGCCGCTATCCTCTTTCGCCCCGCATCCAGCGGTAAATTGCATTCTGGGTTCTGTTCAGCAGATCCAGGATATCTCGCATCCCGCCCGCATCAGCTGATGGAACTACTGTGATCAGCCTTGCCAGTTTCCTGTCCAGCTGGTCGCAGTTGATGAATGCCATGCGTTGATACTCCGTCCGGAGCTTCTTCTGTCTCTCATCTTTTGTATTGAGTCCATTTGCATACATGACATTATCCATAAGTTCATCAGCTTTGCTTATCAGATCCTGCCCAATCAGCAATCTCCACTTTTTCGGGACATATTTTTCATCGCCGCAATGCTTTGTTATTGCATCCTGCAATGCGGCGGCGAAATCTACAGCGTCGAAAGGTGTCTTCTTTCTGTTTCTTGCATATACACTACTCATATCTTTACAAGCGCCACCACAGGAGGGTGGCGCATTATTTCATTAAGCTGCCTTGATTAACCGGAAGCAGATGGGCACGGACAACGCGTAGCTGGCGTTGGCGTGGTCGTCAGCGCCGTACGCGTACACATTCGCGAAGGCAGTGGCGTAGCCGGAAGCGGCGGAAGCGGTCCACCAGGACGCCCTGCTGCCGCCAGGGCCTGCACCCTTTATCCTTGCAGATGCATCATTTGCAAAAATCGGATACTGCGTAGCATAAGGGTTGCCATATCCCTTTGTTGACCACTGCGGCGTATCGAAGATTTCGCCTTCGAGTGGCAGCCAGAGCTTTCCGAATGAGCCAAATTCCCAGCTATTATCATCTGTAAGATTCGATCCACTTGTGTATCTCAGTGGATAATACAAATATTTTTCTTTTATCACGGCCTTGAGCTCCGCCGGAAGAGCATTATATACAGTGCTGTTAAGCCAGCTGTATAGCTCTGAAGCCTTAAAAGGTGAGCCTGTCGTAGCATTGCCCTGGTTGGTATTCGTTGCATTATATCTATGGGTTGTTCCATAGCAGTCCTCTGATATAAAATCCACATGGTGTCCTACTTCAGTAGAGCCTGTCTTGTGGAAGGTATCTATACCTGCAATTCTTGCCTTGTGATTCTCTCCGGATACACTGAACGGGATATAGTCCTTTACATGGATGCCCTCAAGGTTGTCAGCATCGAGGCGAGCCTGGAACCATGCCCATGCATCGGTATAGTTTGCAATTTCGTCAGCGAACTTTACTGTGAGATCTACTCCCTTGTAAACCCTATCCACGATGTCGTAAGCAGCCGCAAAATCACTCTTGAAATCTGCGACTTTGATCTTTTTCACTCCAGAATTTGTCCTGACAAGCAGTACGGCATCATCCGGAGCGACGCTTATTGCGTCAAACTCTGTAAATTTCTTTGTTTCAATGCTTATACTCATTTTTGCTCCTTTTCTGCTGCCAGCTGGCAGCGGTATTTTGTTTTATGCTGCCGTAAAGCAGCGTATTTACGCAGGTACCACGGAAGCAGTCCGATACTTCCAGTCAGCCGATACCGCTCTTCCGGCATCGTCGGTAATAATGGTGCCATCATCGTCCGTTATAGGACACTCGATCTCGTTCTGTATCACCATGTGTTCAAGTCTTGAAAGCCTGTCCTCGTGATCATCTATCTCGTTCTGCAGGTGGCCTGCTGCCGATCCGTCCAGAATATCCCGCATTTCTTCTAGGAGCGCCCGTGCTTCGGCATCACCTGAAGCCATAGCCTCAGCAGCCCACGCCTCATACTGTCTTGCGAGCGTGGATGTGTCGAGCGTAGCCCAGGGCAGCGCCATTCCGCACACTTGCGAATCCATACGCTTGTCGGTAATGTCAGCCTGGGTTATGGAAGATGCTCCGGCTGAAACCAGGATATCAGCAAGGGCATATTCTTTTATGTCGCTGTTGCGTGTTATGTCAGGTGCTACCGGTTCTGCTGCCAGAGTTCCCTGTAACACTGCGGCGTATATCTCGCGTGCTTCCTTATCCCACCTGATCACTATCCTGTCTATCCTTGAAAGAAGTCCATCTGCTGCCGATATCGTCTTTGCAAGGTATGCGGTATTGTCATAGCGGTATCCGTCTATGATCGCTGCTCCGGCGCTTATCTTTATGCTCATGCCGCTATCGGCCACCACCTGAAGGTTTGTGCTCGCATTCATGAATAGGCCGGATGTGATGAATGCCCTATAGTATCTGGCAAAATCATCGGCTTTGTATTCACGGTCTATGCCGTCAAACGGAAAAAACTTTTCTGTACTCTCTGCCATTTCTCTACTCCTTTGCTTTTAATAGGCTTGTCAGTGTTGGTACGGGATCCCCGAAGGTTACTGTGGTCTCATCCCTCGTGGCGCTCACATTTCGCCTGATAGCCCTGACCTGCATGTTCTCTCTTACTCCCCATCGTTTGTTCTCACATGTGACATAATCGCCCAGGAAAAACTCTGATGTGACATTTTCGATATTTATCTTTGACTCGAATCCTTTCGTCTTCGGGTACTTTGCAAGCTTCTCAGCTCCTGCACTCCGAAGCTGTGCCTTTATCTGTGCTTCTGTCTGGTTCTTCTTGGAAATGCCGGAAGCAGTAGCATATATCTCATACCGGTCGAGCCCCACGCCTCCACCAGTATCTTGGATAATCCTGTCATCATCATTTCCGCTGCCGCATATTATGTAGCTTGCATACTTGCTTATGTCCTCGTAATACCTCTGTGAGAATACCGAGCCGAACTCCGGTGAGAACAGGCAGGGATTTTCACTCGTTACCGTTTTGTCAGTTCCGGACCATATATCAAAATACAGCTTACCTTCTGACATATCGAAACGGAGCCCATATCCCAGCTCGTATGAGTCTGCTATATCCGTGAGCGCCTTTGCAAGGTTTGTGTACTCTGTCTGATACTGCATCGTGTCGGTGACCACGCTGTCATCATTCCCCAGGTACAGGTTCGGAATCTTCCTGTCATTGTTGGAAGGGGATATGGCATTGTTTGTCACAAGTGTACGCATTATGGACGAAGGTGTACCGCTTAGCAGTTCCCTCGTAGCCACTATACGCTGGTTCAGCCATCTGCTGAGCGTATAGCCCTTTGCTATGACCAGTTCGCTCCCCTTTCCGTTCGACTCCCTGGTGAGTTTTGTTATGATCCCAGGCTCCGGTTCGTCCGTGTTGTACAATATCATTCCGGTCTGCAGGGTTCCCGCATCCGATTCCAGGAATGATATTGAAAAGGTACCGGGCTCTGAGAGCTTCCGGTACCATTCAAGGCTCGAAAAATTCGACACTATTCCAATGAGCTCAAGGCTCCTGCTAAACATGAATATTTCCATATCAGACTCCTACATATCTGTTCTTATAGGTGATCTGCGTTTCAAGCAGGCTCTCACCATCCTCTGCCGATGCCCGGAAGGTGTTGTCTCCAGGTTTCAGCGTTAGGAATGTGTATCCGCCGCCCACAAGGTCTATGTGACCGATATAGTTTGACGATACACCTTCGAGCATCCTTGTGACAGTCTTCCTGTCTCCGGTGGTAATAGTTATTACTTCACCGTCGGTCATGGTACAGTTGACCTTTATGAATTCCTGCGTATATACATTCAGGAGCTTAGGATTCTCCACTATGCCATGTGCCATGAATTTTATGGTCATACCTATGTTGTCAGTGGAGTCGTTGGTTATGACAGCTATGAGCGATGCCCTCTTTATGCCGAAGCATGTCGGAGTCTGCAAAGGAAAATGCATACCGCCTACCCAATCCGCAATCTCTACCACATTTGTCTCATAGTCTTCCCAGTACGGCATCATGGCTACAAGCTCAACGGAATATTCCTGAATCATGCTCACGGCAGAAAACTCTATCTTCGGAGTTTTCTTCGACCTTGCAATGATCATCTTCTTTACTCCGCCGTATTCCTGGGTGATCACGATGTCGGTCTTCGGTTTGAACAGTGCCATGAGTAAAAGCCTCAACCTCTCCATCTCTGCAGTGGTCTCAGCATATATCTGTCCCTGTATGTTCAGGTTCCTTACGTTGACACTGCTGCCAAGCAGCGTTGCACCGTCCTGGCCGTACCCCTGTGATGTGTTGTGCTTAACATCCACGGTGTCAAAACCAGAAGTGTTCTGCACCGTGAAAGGCAACGCAGTAAGATGGGCTATTTTTCTATCTGTCCTGATTATTATGTCTCTGTCAGTTCTCATAGATCCTCTCCAAGTGCTTCATTAACCTTACGGCTCCATTCCTTGGCTTCTTCGTAAGCTTTCCGGCCTACCGATGCAACGGCATCAACAATCTCATCTTCCTTACTCTTTATGCCATCTGCCATGGATCCGCCAAATATCTGACCGGCATCATAGCCTTTAGAACTCTTTCCATCTGCTATTCCAAGTTCAGAATTGAGTGTTGTAACAGCCATTGATGCCATTGTTTCGACATTCTCGATGACTATCGGCTGCGATTCCTCGATAGAAAGCGCAACTGCGGCACCAGTATCGTCCCACGACTGTACGTACTGCTCAGAAAATGCTTCCTGATCTTCCAGCATAGTCTGTGCTGACTCTTCCCCGGTCTCTACTACTCTTCCGAGCGTTTCTCCATAGCCTACTTCAAATTCGGCCATAGCTTCCGAAAGGCCGTTCAGTGCTTCCTGATTAGCTTCCCATGCTGCCATGAAATCATCCATAGCAGCGCCGCCTTCTTCAGCAGCATCAACCAGTGCCTGCAGATATCCAGCGCCGGAAATTCCCATTTCTTCAATACTTGCTATAATCTGAGGATCGATATTCAGATCAAGTGCTTTCTGCAGGTTGTCGCTGTACTGCGTCATAGCATCGGTCTGTGATTCCAGACCTTTTGTCATATCATCCAGGGACTGTGACTCAATCGTATATTCATCAAAAAGTCCCATCTGGGATCTCAATGAATCCTCTGCTGCCGTTTTCGCCTCGCTATATGCCTGCTCAAGTTCTTCGAGTTTGGTACTTACATCTCCGGTAGCTTCTACAGCATATCCACGCCACGAAACAACGCTCTGAGACATACCGTCCATTGCATCTGTGGCCGACTGTTCTGCAGTCGTATCCATGAGAAGATCCTTGTACTCCTGGATTTCCTCACCCGTCGAATTAACTTGCTCCTGCAGAGACTCATATCCCTTTATCTGCCCAAAAGTTTCTTCAGACACCTGCTCAGCATAAGCCTTGTTCGCCTCCATGAGTTCGCCAAGCGCCTGGAGTTCCTCCGACATATACACTTGTCCACTGGCATACCACTCATCATATGCGGCTTGATATTCATCTCTTACGGCATAGTATTCATTCCACGCATCCTCGTTCTTTTTTACAGCCTCATTGTAGGCCTCTTCCTGCTCGATCAGGGTATTGTTGATATCTATCTGTTCTTGCGTCAGTTCTTTGATGCGTTCCTGATAAGCCTCTACCTCCGCCTGCTTGAAAAGCGCTTCAACATACCTTTCTACAGCATCAGTGCTTTGGTTCAGCTCTCCGGTAACTTCATTGATTGACAGTCCGAGATCCGGCATAAGGACGTTGAGCTGGTCAACCACTGACTGCATCTCCTGCATCTTGGAAGCATCATTTTTTGCTTCCGGAGCAAGTTCTTTCAGCTTTTCCAGAAGTCCTGCCGCTTGAGTCCTATTAGTGGATATTGACTCTACATTGGAACTGAAAGCATCTGCGCTTTCCTTAGTAGCATTGCGCACGGCGTCAATGGATTCCAGCAAGGCTTTTTCTTTGTCGGTAAGTTCAATAACCTTTGGGGTGTATTCTGCTGAGGCTTTTGCTATCTCCACAATAGCTGTCATTAACAGTGCCATTCCGGCCGCTATAGCTCCGACAGGGCTTGCTGCCTGGGCTGCATTCAGTTCTTCCTGTGCAACCGTTGCTCCATTCAGCGCTGGCGGCATCAATGCCAGTACGGCATTTAATCCCGAAGTAATGGCCGTTGCCGTCTTGAATGCAACGAAACTTGTTCCTATCATTTCAACTATCGGAACAATAGTATCGAGATTATCAGCAACAAACTCTATCCCTTTCACAAGGTCCGGTATCACATCTTCAATGATTTCTGTAACCTCTTCCTCGTGCTCCATCATAAGGGCACTGAGTTCATTAGCTGCTTCCTCTACTACCGGAGCCACATCAGCTCCGATTTTGTTCTTAAATGCATCCGCCGTTTTGGATACTCTTTCTATGGCATTGGATGTCCTCGTAAGACTGTCTATCGTCTCCTTGTCCATGATATAGCCTAGATCAGAAGCTTCCTGATACATTTCCTGAAAACCTTTTGATCCTGCAGCTATAAGAGAATTGAGTGACTGCGCATTACGGCCAAAGAGCTGCATTGATATCGCATCCTTCTCCGTAGCATTTTCAACCTTGCCGAGAGCATCTATAACATCCCAGAACACCTCTTCCGAATCCCTTAGGTCTCCATTTGCATCCGTTACCGATATTCCCAACTTAGCATATGCGTTTGCATAAGCCTCCGATCCTTCACGAGCAGAGTTCATGGAGCGAATATTCTTGGCCATGGAACTGGTAACTGTTTCCAGCGATGTATCAAGCAGTTCTTCGGAGTATTTAAGCGCCTGAATAGTATCGATAGCTATTCCTGTATTCGTAGACAGAGTATTTATTTCATCGGCATAAAAGGCGGCATTGGTGGCAAGTTCAAGAAACTCCTTACCAGCTTTTGCAGTGATATCAGCAAGTTTCTCTATTCCATCTGCAATAAGAATCGATGCAACGCCTTCTGTAAGTGAATGACCTGCCTTTTCTGACGATTCTCCTGTCTCTCTAATCTCATTACCTAAATTATCTATACTGATAGCGCATCCATCTGTTGATGTTTTTGCTTCGTCAAGATACTTGTTTGTATTTTGAAGTTCTTCCTCCCAATTTACCAGCTGTGTATTTGCGATATTTAATCTTGATTGATAATCGTCTATTTTTGATCCACAGTCCGCATAGGCAAGTTGCGCTTTTCTGAGACATTCTTCGGCTTTATCTATTTCATTCTGCTGATTCTTAAGTTCTTCATCGGTCGCTTCTCCGGATTCCTTGAGTTTTTGCATATCACCATTGAGAAGATCAAGAGATGCAGAATATTTTTCAACATTCTCAGCGGCTTTTTCCTGTGCCTCCCTCTGTTTTTCGATTGCCGTCTCATATACTTCTACCTTATCTTTTTGAGTTTCAATCCTCTTTGTCAGTAGGTCATACTTCTCCTGGAGAGCTTCAAGCCCGTTTGCATTTTCCTTATGATTAGCTGCAGAGAGCTCCATTTCAGTGCGGAGTTCTTTCTGTTCCGCATTGATAGCCTTCAAGGCCTGCTTGTATTCCTGCTCGCCGTCCAATGTTAAAGTTACGCCTATTGTATTGAGTGCCATAAATCTCTCCTGTATATTGGAATCTTTATAATACGTATTTGCCGCATCCGGGTTCGAACCGGACATCTTCTTGAGCTTCCGCCCACAGCTACGTATCCTTTATCAGCAGCGCCGGGTTGAGAATGCACCCTGCCAGTTCCCGCTTGTACTGTATTGCGGCATTGCAATAAAAAAGCATCGAGGTGTGTCCCGATGCTTCCAACTATCTTTTATTATCTTTTATGCTTTCATTGATTTAGAAATGCCAGAGAGCCCAAACTATGAACAGCAATGCAACAAATCCAAGCACCTTAACTGCGCCTATAACAAGGTTAACGAGTTTTTGCTCTTTTTTGCTCATTCCAACACCTTTTGATGATAATATCGCTGTCCACATATGTGTGCCCTCCCTTCTTGATATTATATTACCATATTTACAAGTTTTTTGGTATAGTTTTCTACGCAAAAACTATGAAAAATCGATGAAAAGAAGGGCTTTTTGCTTTAAAAGTTGCACCGGTGCAACTCTTAAAAGTCCCGGAGTGAATCCAGCTTCTCTGGACCGATCCTATATAGGGTTGTTCTTTCAAGGTTGAACAGTTCCTTGTATATCCGGAACTTGTCGCTAAACTCTCCCAGATACATGTGCCATGCTTCGCTCTGCGAATACCCCAGCCGTGTCATGGCTACTACTTCCACTAACTGCCAGTCTATGACTGCGTCTTCTTCTCCGTTATCTTCTTCTGGCTGGGGATCTCTTTTTTTATCGCCAGTGCTCCGTAAAATTCTTCGAGAAGCATATCAGCCAGCTCGAACGGATTTATATCTATCTCCCCGATAATGGTTTTCGCATCCACCTCAGGAGCTTCTTTTCTTTTTTGGTCAGCCTCGTACTGCAGACCTTCTTCTATCATCAACGGCAGTGCAAAATTCACCGCCTTAAGCGACGGCTCTGTCTTTATGTATAATTTGAGCCCATCTTCGTTTGTCCTTGGTTCTCCATTTTTATCAAGTAAAAGCTTCCTTCCAGAAAGTTTTCTCTCAAACTCTGCAAGTGTCCCGTATTCTTCCTGAATTTCTGCAAGAACGGAATTGCTGCATCTGTATGGGTATTTTTTCCCTGATAGTGTTAAAGTTTTGTTTTTATTCATAATCCCTCTCTTGATATGACAAAGCAGGAGAAAGGCCTTAGGCCCTTCTCCCCGTCAGTTTGTCTTATACGTCCTGTGTTGCTGTCTCTGTGATAGCTATCGCACCGGTCACAGTGGCAATAGTAATCTTTGATGTGCTGCTATCCCATGCGGTCGAAGTTACATCAACTCCACCCATAGTTACGGTCGGCGTAGCAAGCGTATAGCCTGTATCTGCTGTCAGCGTTGTGGTGTAGCTTGTTCCCTTTGCTACCTTTACGGCACTGTTGCTGCTTGTGGCATGTGACAGTGTCTGCGTAACGGCATACTTTGTGGTTGTGAATGTGTTTGTTATTCCGAGTATGCTGCAGATCCAATCCACTGCCTCTGATTCGCTGGCAAAGTCGAAATTCCTTTTTCTCCAGTCAGGATCATCATCCTCAAGAGGAAGGATCTTTCCGTCAAGGGAGGGTGTTACAAAATTTATACCATCACCCTTTGTCTGGTAGTTCTCAGCCCCTTCCGTGAACTTTGCCCTATAGAATACTACTGCATCATAGGTTCCGTCATGGTTCTTTGATGTAAAACCTACGCCAACCTCCCCGGATATGTCAGATGCGGATGAATCTTCCACCCCCGTAGTCAGGTCCACGCTATGGCCAAACAATATCTGTGATGCCTGATAGGGGAGGACTGTCGTTCCAAGCGAAATGGTTGCTTCCGTGAATTCGGATACATCTACCACTTTTTTGTCATCGCCGTAAAGGCTTCCTGTTGCATAGTTAGGTGTTACCACTGCAGTCTGTGCCTCTCCGCACTGGAAAGCATCACTGTAGGTAGCACCGCTTCCCTCGACATATGTTCTCTTGGCCATTATGACCTTAGAGAGTCCAAATTTGTACTTCTTGCCCTTAAGCATTTTCTTCTACCTCCTTGGTAAATTTACATTCGAAGACAAGGTGCCTTACCTCGTCCTGATCTGTTAGTTTTTCTGAAAAAACACCGTAAGATATACCAGATGCATCATATTCAGCAAGATATCTCGCCACATTCACTGCTATTCCATGATAATTTGTCTCACTCTTTCCGGGCTTACGCTTTATGAGCGTGATATTGATAATCATGCTTGCAGTTTCAATGATAGACTCGTTGTCTCCGAATAGTTCGCCCCGGACATCCGCATAATCAAATACGATATATTCGTCCTTGTCTCCGGTATAGCTGTCTTCTTCAACTTCAAGTCCCGTCACGCCTTCCAGGCCGAGCATTATGCTGTTTATGTTCATCCTTTGGTTCTCCTGTTAAATTCTTCCTGCATCTTTTCAGCACATTCCCTTTTTGCATTGTTTGCAGCTTTGTCCAGCCACGGTCTTGCACTCATTTTTGCAGTGCCATAATTCAAGTATGCTGCTATCTCAGCATTCCTTACGGGATTTTTCCTTCTGCTGCCGTCCGGATTCTTTTTGTTCGTTCCGGTCGGTCCGATAAGCTGACTGTATCCACCGCTCCTGCGTCCCCTTTTGGGTTTGTACGGCTTGACTGAATCCACCAGCTCCGAACTTCCGGACCTTACGGACTGACTGAGTGCTTTCTTCACGGCATCCTCTGCTATCGGTGCGGCAGATTCCAGTATTTCACTGTAATCCGAATCCGTAAGTGCCAACTTGTCGATAAATTCCGTCATTTCGACCTTAAGACTAGCCATCATTCCACCTCCGAAAGAGAAAGCTCCATGATCACATCATCCTTCTGATATACGCGTACTATGGAATACTCCGTTCCGTCAAACAGCAATGTTGACGGCTTAACCTTTTTCCCACTCACGGTAACACACGCAGCACGGTAATCGTCTGCATACACAAGTGCCATGATCTTTACGCTTACTCCGCTCCTGAGAGCTTCATAAACTTCTGACCTAGTGGCTGATTTAATCTTGCAGTATACGTCCAGATCGCTTGTGGCCGATCCGCTATAGTATCCGTCCTTATCCCTTGTCCTTGCGGTCTGTGTACGCAAGGTTGCCAAGTCATTCATTGCGTTCATGTAGATACCTCAATAGTTGACTTCCTCAAATTCTGTTCCTGGTAAATCCACGCATCACGATACTGTTCGTACCTGTCCGGTGCTCCCATCTTCATGCAGCAGTACGTGGCAATAGCTTCTACCACAAGATCGTGGTCCGATGACGCAACCTCAAGGGGCACGCCCGAGCGGTTAAGCTCCGCCCGGGCTGTCCTTATATTCCTATCGATCTCATCACTTAATCCCGTCGCCGCTGCCGGTGATAATCTCAATGCAGTTATGACCGTGTCCTTTACTGCCATTTCTTACTCCTTACTGGCCTTATGACTGAGCCTCAAGTGTAACTACTACGAAGCCCTTGTGTACTACGATGTTACCACCGACCATGCACTCGCCCATGATAGTGAGCAGCCCTTCGGCAAATTTGTAATCCTTTGATACTTCGATGGTGTAAGGTCCGAAGAGACCGAGTTCGAAGTTCTGAGGATCACCATATACCATTGTCTGGATTGCTGATGCGCCCTGTGTAGCAGTTGAAAGGCTTGTGAGCTTTGAGCAGATGGAGTAAGGAACTATGAGTCCTCCCTCTTTGATGATACCGGTGTTGGGATTGCCAGCATCAGGTGTAATCTCATAGAGTGCCTTCTTCTCGTTTGTTCCGCGAACCTTTCCGAATGCTGCCAGGTCTTCCTTTGTCAGGAAAAGACGTGCATTTGCACCCAGCTCATCCGATCCGCCATAAGCAAATACGATGCTCTTGAGTGTGTCAGGGCCGATCGTAGCGCTGGAAACATTAAGGGTATCGTAGATAGCCTCCTGCTTGGTGTTAGTTGCGATCTTGATACCGTCAAAGCTTCCGGATACACCATTCACGATAAGGTCGATAACCTTAGCGCGGAGCGCCTTGATGGCCATAGCCTTGATCTTCTCTTCGTAGCGTACAGGTGTCAGCCTGTTGATATTCTTTGAAACATAGCTTGTAACATTTACAAGATACGGATTCAACTTTGCAACTCTGAATACAGGATCGCTAGGACTTGCATTGGCTGAGCCGTCTGCTCTTGTACCTGCTGCCGACTCTGTCTTTACATAAGGCTCCTCATATGCCTGGCATCCGGTCAGATCCTCAACGCGAACCATGTCGATAAGAGAAGACATGCCTTCCAGATTATCCCTGATCTCTGTTCCTGTAAGAGTAGGTTTTGCAAGGGAATCTGTAGCAATAAGTGTAGAACGTACTTCTGCTGCATCCATCACAGCTCTTCCGGTAGCTTTTACCTCTGCTGCCCTCTGCTCCACATCATCAGCAGGTGCCTTCTCCTCTTTCCCAATAAGGCTTCTGCGAACTTCAGCAGTCTTCTCAGCACGCTCCATAAGCTCTCTTTCCTCTGCCTCGAGCTCCGTTATGCGGGTTTCGATCTCCGCAAGACGCTCTGCGGTTACATCGCCTTCAAGTTCCTTTGCGAGATTTGCTCTCTCTGCTCTGATTTCTTCAAGTCTCATTTTTCTTTCTCCTTTTCATTTTGCTGTGTTAATTTTATCCGTGCACTGAGTTTCCTTTTCCGTGTGTCGAGAAGTTCGGCCGCCGCCTGACGTTTTCTTTCATCCTCAGCCTCCGCCTCCAGGATGGAAGTTCTTCTTGCCTCAATGCTTGTATCATCATAGGCGGGAATATCGACTGCAGAGACATCGTAAAGCCTCTTGAGTCTGTTCACCGTCCATAAATGTTCTTTCGGGTCATATTCCTCTTCCCTGATTGTGAACTGGAAGGACATACGGTCTATATATCCTCCTTTTATCTCATCATAGAGTTTTCTGCCTTCCTCTGTGCCATCAAGCCTTGCCCGGATAAACAAGCCTTCATTCTCCACTGCGAGCTGAAGCGTATGATTCCTTGTTCGAGCCATCACTTTTCCGCTGTGGTTGTAGTTAAATATCACATCCGACATATCACAATCCGTAAAAGCCTGGCTGCTTATCTGCTCACGGTATTCCGTATCATCTATCTCGAACAGTACTGTAGGCGAATTGAAGCGTACAGCGTATCCTTCCACCCAGAGTTCTTCCTGCCCGTCATTCTGTAATTCCCGTGTCTGCACCTGAAATGACCGTGTTGTCCTCCCCGATCTCTTCTGCGGTTCCATGACTGTTCCCATCGTTTTCCTCCTTCGTTTTTTTCGTCTGATAATAATCCTGGTTGGTTGATTTCACATAGTTGAGTGAAACCTGTATAGTATCGCCACCTTCTATAGGCGGATAGCCTAAAAGTTCCCTCTGCTCATTCGTTGTGAACATTCCGATTTCCCTTGTGGTTCCAATCAGAGTCACTCTGGTCTGTACCGAAGTTCCGGTCAGCACTCCCCCGGTAATAACGATCCGGTTTCCGCACTCCCTTTCGTGTTCCGTGAAAAAAGCGTTCGTCACAGCTTCTCCAAACTGCTGCCATATCGGCTCTATCCTCGATTCCGTCCACGCTATGCCCTCCTGCTCCGAATATGTACACTGGACTATTCTTTCCGGTGTACGCATGTAGGTGAATATACGGTTGGATATTTCCTTCATCTGTGCCGCATTCGCCGAAAAACTTGACATATTGAGCGGTTGGAAATTCTCCATAGAGTCCAGTCCTACTATCCCACCGTTTTCGCTAGCATTTTCAAATCTTTTAGCAAATTCCTCCTGGCTCTTTTTTACATCATCTGAGTCCAGCATGGACTTTTTGTTGACGAATACGCCCCTAATCTTGTTTGCTTTCTTAAGCGAATCAATAAAGTTATCATCTGAGGCCTTCGACATATCCAGCACCTTGTAGATAGGGCCGTTACCGTCACCATATACATCCCGGTTATTGAAATACTTACGAAGCACTATGCAATTCTGGATATACAGGGCGTGTTCAATTCCGTCCTTGTCCGTAAAACAAATAGCATATCCGCCACCTTTTACTTCTCGTACTTCAAGCGTGCCGTAGTCTATCGGATAAACAGCTATAGGATTTCCTTTTTCATCCCTGCGGATCCATGCCACAGCCAGCGTCTTTGTTTCAAGCTGAGCCACCAGTTTGTACTTGAGGTCGTACCCGCTCATAAGGTCATTCGGCCGTTCATTCAGCAGCTTTGTGATTTTCGAGTTGTATATGACCTTGCTTACATGGCCATCTTTTCCAAGTATCACATGCTTGAATTTTCCTTTTGCGGCATGAGTGGCGATAGTATCTACTACTGCCCTCATGGTGTCATGTTCCCACATATCGCCCGTCCAGGGAGCAGAAGAACCACCTATGCCAAAAAGCTTTACATTTGTCTTCCGGCTTATGAATTTACTGAAAATATCTGATAAAATGCTCATTTGATGTATCTCAAATACTCCTCTTCATGCTTTTTGTAGCAGGTGTATGCATTCAGCAGAGACACCATTCCGTCTATCCTTCTTCCGGCTACTATCTTCACCGGCTGTATACTTTCTATGCCGTCCTTGTTAAGCGACTTAACGCCGGTATTGAGCAGGCACCAGTACAGCATGGGATTGTTCTGATAGACCACTCTGTGCTCCTGAAGGAGGCCTTTCAGCTCCTTCATGGGATAAGTCCATGTAAAAGGGCCCTGACGGATTTTCTCCATGTCGAATCCGTACCCTTCCATCTCTTCACGCCAGTATCCTGAAAGCGCTGCATCGTATCCAATCCACAGAGGGCGGATATTGTACTGCTTCACCATGTGCACAAACCATTCCGTCACCTGATGAAAGTCAACCGTTGCACCCTCGGAAAGTTCAAGGTATCCTTTCTTTGCCCACGCTTTGTAAGGAGCCTCCCTCTTGTCTCTTAGCTCCTGATTTTCAACCTTTGATGCCGGCAGGAAATATTTCTGGAGTACATAGAAGCGCTTATCCTCCGGCTTGCATATGATCAGTGTTGCACAAGTCAGGTCTGTTGTTGCACTCAGGTCACATCCGCCTATGGCATAGGAGTTTTTCAGGTACTCCATATCTGCAGACTCCGTGTTTTTGGCTTCATCCACACGAAGCCAACCCATATTGCTGTTCTCCGGCATGTTGAAATCTTTTGTCATGACCGTAGGAAGAAAGTCAGGATCCCTTTTTGCCTTCTGAACAAATTCCGCAAGAGTCTGAATCTTCTTAATCTTCCCGAGCCCTGGGTTTGCTTTTCCCCAACAGCTCGGATCTTCCCACTCTTCCCTTCTGTCCAGCTTGTGGATAAGTGAGAGCATCCTAAGATCTTCAAAGCCTTCCGTCCACAACGCAACATTCTGGGCGTATGCGAATTTCTGATCAAAAAAACCTTCACGCACAAATCCGTTTGTCGATATAAGCCACGCAAGAGGCTGTTCTCTGGCTGACTGCGACTGTATCATGACATCGTAAAGCTTTGATGTCTTCTGCTCGTGGAATTCGTCCAGCGAGAAAAAATGCGCATTCAGGCCATCCATAGTGGATGTATCCGATGCGAGTGATTTTATAAAACTCATAAACGGCGGAATGTATATGTCGCTCTGCCGTTTCTTTGATATCCTCATGAGTGCTTTTGACTGCATGCGCATGTTCACGCACTCTGTGAATATTATGTTCGCCTGGTCTTTCTTGTTGGCCGTACAGTAGATCTCTGCTCCCATTTCGCAGTCATCTACTGCCATGTCCCACTCAACTGCTGCCGTCTCGGTAGATTTCCCGCATTTTCTCCCCCGGATGTCTACCACTTCCCTAAACCGGCGAAGGTTAGTGTCTTTTTCCACCCAGCCAAATACAAGTTCCAGCTTTGCCTTCTGAAATAGTTCCAGATGCAGGGGCTGCCCCTGAAGTCTGCCTTTGCTCTGCTTGCAGAACTTCTCGATAAACTCAATGTGATGCTGACCACGCTCCGGATCGTAGTAAAATGGAAAATCCTTCGGTGGCTTCTTCATCCAGTTACACTCACGCTCGTAAAGTGTCCGTATCTCTTCGCAGACAACCTCCTGTCCACTCTTTATCTGCTCGTAGTATTCTTCCGCATAAGTCATCTAACCCTCCGGGCAAAATCCAGAATACTCTCAGCCACATCATCACTCTCTCCGGCCGGGAGCATTTCGCAGAGCTGTTTGACCACCTTGCTGTATGTGTTGACCATCTTGTCATATACCTCCACCGCAGACGACTTCTTGAACCCCTTCTGATTTGCTCCATTCTGGTACTCCTCTATGATGCCGTCCCGGTTGATGATCTGCTTGGTCTCATCCAGGGTTACATACATAAACGCAGCATCTTCGATGAGATTTTGCGCAACGCTTTTTTTGGTTTCGTCCACATTTTCGAGTAATTTTTTAAGTCTTTTCAGCTCTTTTTTAATTTTTCTCTTTCGTTCCGTTTCTGAATATATGCACGTATTTTTTGGCACTTTTTCAGCCTCTTTACCTACACCCCTTACGCACCCGTCAGTGGGTTCGAAAGAAGAGGGGGGCGCGGTCTTCGAGGAGGCCGCCTGAGCGGCCTTACCCCGGGGGGATGCAGCCGGAGCTTTTTTCTTTTTCGTTTCTGTCGAACTCACTTAACAACCACCTCCCCGTCCGGACTGAAGTACACAGGAGCCAGGAGACTCCCGGTTTTTCTGCTTTCAATTTCCGATTTCGTTTTTGCTTTATGACAAGCAGAACATAACCCTTGAAGATTACTCAAGTCATAAGCAATCTTTGGATCTCTTATGTTCTCCGGTGTAAGCTCTATAATGTGATCCACTTCCTCAGCCGGATTGAAACATCCCGGCGTCTCGCATATGTATCTGCACCTTGCCAGCACAGCAGGGCGTATACGGGTACGCCATGTGCTTGAGTTGTACAGTGCCTTTGCAAATTCTTTAGCCATGCACTACTCCATAACAAAAGGCACCACGCATGTGATGCCTTAACGATATTCTTTCTCTCAATTTTCCACGCTATCATTGTACCACTCTCAGAGTCGCAAATCGTTGCATAGTGTCCCATCTTTTATTTTTTTTCGGATATCTTCTCCTGTATCTCCTGGTCTATCCTGAATACCTGAGACTTGGAGTAGCTAAGCTTCCTGCCTATCTGTCTTACGGTCATTCCGTCTATGTACCTGCATACATATACTTTGTCATATATCTCGTGGCTCCTTCTCAGTTCGATCTCCTGCACATCCAGTACATCGCGCCACTTATCAAGCATCCCTCTTGCGTGATCTATACGTTTGTCTAATCCTTTGGACTCCACTGCTGCCATGTAATCATCTAATGGCGATCCGCTTACCGAAGTCTGCACTGCTTCTTTGTCGTAGCGGATAGCTCCTCCCATTACCTTTGTCAGCATCTCATCCTTCTCTGCTACGGCTGCTTTGTATGAATCAAGCCAGCCCATATATATTGTCCTGCTTTCTTCATAGTCAAGATAATGGATTTCCTTTCGCTTATCACTAACTCTCATCCCTTCACCTCTCGTAACCCAAGCTCCATTGCCACAAGATATTCAAGCCTTGCTCCCCTGCTGCCGGTCCAGCCATCGAGCATGTAGATAGCATCACAGTCTGCCAGGATCTTCATGCATGCCTTCATGTATGTTTCCCAAGGCGATCCGTCCGGAATGCCTGCAGTCTCTTTCACCGGATTGACAGCCACAATATCACCGTCACCATTTGTATTTATTATCTGCTCTGCTGCCGAGAAGCGTTCCTGGTAATCATCGGTGCCGGTTATAGGACCGGATATGTATATCTTCATAGGCTATCTTCCTCCCCCTGAATCCGGATCTCAAGACCGTCATCCATCTCGCACTTGCAGCGTTCGCAGTGTCTTGTCCTGAACGTCTGAAGGTTGCCGCATTCAGAGCATTCCCAGTCCCAGCGTCCTTCCGGTTCGGGATAGTGAAACACTTCCCATGTGCCTGCTTTCTGATTCATTGTTCTTCACCTTCACTTTCTGCCTTTTTCATATCTACTTTCATATCTACGCATATATTTAACATTTTCTTCTTCAAGCATTATCAGAAAGTCTTTCCACAGCTTTATAGGATGCCTGTCACTACATGACAAATTCGGAGCATCTATCAAAAATGTAAAAATATAATTCCTCTTCAGTACCAAGTAGAAATTTACATATAGTTCAGCTTTTTCTCCCTCAATACCTTTTATCGCTTTAGTAGAAAATAGTCGTATCTTTTTCATTCCTCTACCTCACTTTCTGCCTTGTACTTGTCGATAATATTTAAACTATATCTGTATGCATTTTCCATCTGTAAATGCGTGTATCTCTCGTTTAAGTCTGCAACACCCATTGCAATTTGAAATTGCTTATCTGCCGCCTGTTCTATCTCAGCTCTTATCTTGTCAAGCACACAATCGGTACATTCTTTACAATGCCCTGCCTGTTGTGGTGCAACGGGTGGTAATTCTTCTATTGCCCCTAGTGCTATTAACTTGCCATTTTTATCTCTCGCTGCTATGCAAGTTGCCCCTAGTTTATACATAAATTGTCTGCTTATCGCATCCTTGCAAGGTTCTTGTTCTAAAATACCTGTTAGTGCTTCGGTAAATTCTTTTTTCCACGGAGTAAAGATAACCCCGTTATTCAAGTCTGCTATTAGTCGACATAACCAATCAATTTGCTCATCCCTGGTCATTATTTACACCTCCATCTTTGCCCCACAATTCGGGCAGAATGCCGTCAAACTTTCCTCATCGCCTGTGTGTTCCCATCCGCATTCTGAACATTCCCACCAATCATAGACAGGGTTTCCGTCTGCGTATCCATCGTATCCAACAGGTATCCACCGTCCTGTGTTTTGCTGTGTTTTGCTGTGTTTTGCTGTTTTTTGCTGTGGTGTGACGGGTGGTAATCCCTCAACGTAGCTTTTCCATGCAGTCATCGCTTTCACCACATCATTGTTGCCACTTGTGTCCCTCGCTATGATGACATCTGCTCCGTCAATCGCCGCTTGTCTACTGATAGCATCACCGTCCTGCTCCCTGTACGCTTTCAGCTCTTTCAGCCACTCTACAATCTGCCCCGATTGTGACGCCTTTTTTAGTTGATACTCTGTTACGCAATGAATACGCTTGTATTTTTCAAAGTTATTTGCGATTTCTTCATAATAGGCGATTGCCGTATCAATATCTGTCATTCCTTCTTCCTCCTTACCGGAAACTCCGTGTAATGCAGGTATGACAGTCCGGTTATAGGATTGATACCCTGCACCCATGATTCCTTGTCGATTATGTACCCGTCAGTACGGTGACGGTTCGTGGTCATGTTGAGCCCCTCCGCACCCTGTTCAAGGATCCGGCGCATAGTCCAATGGCTGTAGGTGTGTACCTCCGGGACAGGCTGGATCAGGTTGCGGCTGCATCCGTACTTGCTGACCTGCTTAAGCTCTTCCTTTGGGATTTCCGTTCCATCATCCAGGGTATCAGGCTGCGGCTTTGCGATGTACTCAGCCAGCTCGCGGCCGTCGCTCATCTTGCCGTCCTTTATGCGGTGCACATATTCGATGTGAGTCATGCCGTCCGTATACTCTGCCAGCATGTCCTCAAGGTCTGTTGCCTTCCTTGCCTTCGTCCACGCTCCGGAGAGGAGCTTATAGCCATCCTCTCCCAGCCTGCTCATAATTAGATGGATGTGGATGCCTCCAAGCCTTCCGATCTCCACCCGATAGATGTACTTGAAGGGGATATCCTTTTTCGCGTAATGCTTTCTCATGATATCCCTGAACCTCTTGAAGTCTTTAAGTACTTCCTCAAAGTGCTTTCTTGTTCCCTTCGGGTACTTAAGCGTTAGCCAGTAGTCTCCCTCATCAAAGTTCATCTGGATCAGTCTCCGGATCCTGTTCTCCTTGTTCTTCTGGTTCTGATTTTTTATCTGCTCGGGGGTTGCCTTATTCCTCTTCGCGCGCTTTTCCCCTTTTTTCCCGTAATTACCTGCCCAGTAACAACGGTGTTCATTTCCCCAGGGGGTTCTGATTACAACTTCGGTATATGCCATAGACTGTTCCTAACTTTAATATGTTAATAATGCATCTATGCGGCCTGTGCCGCCTTTTGCATTTATATAGAAGAAACTACAGATAATTTTGCCCGAAGATCTCCCGGAATGTCATGTGTGCATCCTCGGAGCCGGGCTTATCGGTGTAGAGCTTTTCCCAGGCTATCTGGGCTTTCATCTTAAGCCACAAATCCTCTGCCCTGCCTCCGCCGTGAACGGCATCCTTTGAGCCGTTTATGTCGCCTTCATGGTGGCGCAGGCAGAGGTAGACCTTAAGGCCGTAATGCTCGGATAAAGGCCTCCCGCTCCTGCCGTATATCACGTGATGGGTGTGCAGGGGCTCCCGGCATGTGTAATCGTCGAACATCCGGGAGCATATGTAGCACACCCGCTCATTTTCGTCCTGCATTATTGATTTCATCTATTAACCAATTCCACTCCTGCTTTGCCTCATATTGATGTTTAAACGGCTTTGTCTTTAATTTGCAAACGGGACACTCAACCCAATACTCAGTATCGCTCTTGAAGAAGACGCAAGGATCAGTTTGGCAATGGAGCTTAAGCTTAATTTTGGCCGTGAATCTTGCTTCGATGCTTAATCTAACAATTTCATCCCTTGATCCTTTGTAGTCTGGCCTTTTCATCTTTCGCATCACTCTATCTCCTCCGCAACAGTTCTCGGTTTCTCAAGTTCCTCCACCGTTTTCCACCTCCCATGACAATTCTGTCCCACATCTTGGACAGAACGGCATTCTCACTATGCTTAATCGCTTCATCCAGCGTCATTACTTCTTCCTCCTTTCGAGTTCTCCGACTCTTCCAGCCATGCGGTCCTTCGGTCGATTTCGCCAAGCAGGTCTTTATTGAGCAGGTCTGCGTCATCTTCATCCCAGTGCGCTCCGAACATATCGATCACCTTGCGGAAATCTTCCATATCATGAGGTACTGTGCTCATGGGTTCATCTTCACCCGAAAAACCTACATGAAGCAGTTCGTGGTAAACCACTATTTCCTGCTGCCATTCTGACAAAAGCTCCATATGCGGCTTGTAGAATGTGATGGTGAAGTCTGCCGGTATCGCCCATTTATTTTTGTCCTGGACCTTCTCGCAGAGTCCGAATACTTTCCTGCGTTTACTCTTTTTTCTGTGGTCGCTTTCCAGATATACTATGGTGGCATCCTTCAAATGACGGAGCTCTTCTCTGTTATTTATCCACGCTGTTGCCATTGCGGTATAATGATTGCTTATTTCCCTTTTTTCAGCCATTCTTTCTGCCCTCCAGTCTTTCCTTAAGCCGTTCCAGCTTTATGACCATGAGTTTCTCCACATCTTCATCTTTTATGCCATATATGATCTTCATCTGGCGAAGCATGATCTCCACATCAACAATTTCCTCTGCTATGGCATCGGTGTTGTGCTCGCCCCTCATAAACTTGACCAGCTCTTTTGTCAGTTCCGACATCTCCTCTATCGCAACCATGGTCTGCATTTTGTAGCCGTTTTGCCTGATAGCCTCTATCATCACCTGCAAATAGTCGTTTTTCATGCCTACCTCCTGCTGCCGCCAAGTTTCTTCATGTACTTAAGCTCCTGTACTGCGTTATATATCGCTTTTGCGTCACCAGAGTCGAAGGTCAAGTTTGCGTATTCGTAATTCAGGCGGTCCACTGCCCTCTCATAGTCTGAAAGTATTTCTTCAAGAGCTTCTATGGTCCGATCCGGCTCCATGTACTCATATCTGTCATTCTCGGGGTTATCCAGGGAAAGGTCGTCAGTCTCCGTTTCAGGCTCTTTTTTATTTTCTTCATCACCGCTCCACGTAGTGGATTCGGGCTTTTCTTCATTTTTCGCCTCTGAAACGCCCGTTTCATGGGATTCTTCATTTTCGGAATCCCCTTCCTTCGTCTTGGATACTGGCTTTTTCGGCTCTTCGATTATCTCCGGTTTCTCATATTTCAACTTTTCAGGCTTTGAAGATGACACTTTCGACTCTTTCTTCTTCTCCTTTGGCTGTTGCACCGGTGCAACTTCCTCTTTTTTAGGGAATTTAGCGTTATAGATGTGCTCCCAGAGGTCTTCGGAGCTGTCCAGCTTGTCTTCCTGATCATCCTTTTCTTCATTTACGTCATAGATCTTTGTAAGGGACTGCCCCAGTTCGTCTGCAGACATCTTTATCTTCATGCCGGACCTTATGCTCATAAGGCTTATATCCCCGTCCTTAAATATGAGCATATACTTTCCAAGCCCCGGTATCCTTACGGAGTATGTCTTTGCTCCGGCCGGTGCCATAATCTCCGGTATGCGCTCGTTCCTCGGGTTTATTCCGAAGAAATGCTCATCTGCCAGCTTTACGAAAAGTTCGGGCTCTTTCTCGAGAATATAGAAGAGCGCGAGGTCTACAGTGGAAAAATCCTTCGGTGTCTTATCCCTATCCTCCATCATGACCTCTATGTCCGTGATCTTCTTTTCTTCCTCTACCTCTTCCTTGATGGCCTGGATCTCTGATTTTGTGTATTCCGGTGTCAGTTCCTCTGCCAACTTGTCCGGAAGAGTCAGCATGATAGCAAGTTTCGAGTACTCGAATCCTTTGTATCTGTCATCCAGTTCTTCAGAATTTCCGCCCTTGGAATACTTGTCGTTGATATTTATGAAGCGGGATACCTGGGACTTGTCGAGTTTATATTCCTGCTCTGCAAACTCAACATAACTGCTGTATCCCGAATCCTTCAGGATGTCAGTGTCCCTTGCCACTTTCAGAAGATAGCCGATACGGACAAAGCTCCCAGCTGTCCTTTCCATATTTTTCTTGAGCTCAGCTTCCTCGTAATCAAACTCTATCTTGAACTCGTTATATGTCTGCTGATACTTTATTGCGTGTTCTTCCATTCTTCTTTCCCTCCAGGTATTTTATATAGCCGTCCAGCCATGGCTGTATCTCATCTTCGTGAGGCTTCTTGTCGTAAGCTTCGTACCACTGGACTATCTCTTTATCCTTTATTTCTATGGTTACGTATGGTTCTTCCGGCTTTTCTTTCTTCCTCATGAGCAGGATGAAGCTTTTCCCTTTTGCGTGCTTTTCAAGGTAGTTGTTCCCGCCTACGCAGTGGTGCATGAGCCTTCCCTCCATCACTATCTCGCCGGCGCACTTTGCCGGGCGGATCAGATAGCCGTCAGACTCGAAAGAATACATCTTCGCAGTCTTCCTGTACCTTCTCTTTATGTCTGCATAGGTCTCTTCCGCTTCCTTTATGCGTTTATCCAGCTTTGCGCTTTCCCGCTGCAATACCAGCTCGTTATGGGCGCTCTGCAGATCCCTTGGAAAGAGATACACGGAATTACTCAGGTCGTATCCTTCATCCATCCGCATGCGGATATAATCGATGTAAAGATACCTTGGCGCTTCCTGTGCTATCTCAAGGTAGTCGGTCATTTTTTTATCGTGGTATGCTTAAAAACTTCCTGCATGACTTCCTTATCCCTTTTGTCCCAGAACTGTTCGAGGTATATATGCTCCTCTATCTCCTCGGAAGTCCAGCGTCTGCCGCTCTTGCATTCTGCCTGAAAAGCCAACAGATATTTTCTTTCACCTCTCAGGTCCTTCAGTTCCTTGAGCCTGTCCTTACGTATCCTGAGAAGCCCTGCCGGCGTCTTCGATCTTGTGTTCCAGTGGATCGAGTACCCTCTGATCACCTGCTTTTCCAGCTCCGTCATCCCGCTCTTCTGGAACATCTCAAGCGCCGGATGCCATGACAGCGCCTCGTAGTAGTCAAGGGGATCGTATGAAGGCCGGAGAAGTCCGTATCTCATCCAGGTCTTGTCCAGTTCTTTTCTGTAATACGGATCGTAGTGCCACCTTATTATGCTTATGTTGTTCATGCCGCCTATGTTGTACGGATGCCATGTGGGCTGCTCCTTGCCTGCCCAGTAGTCAGTCCAGCAGTACCATTTTTCGGGCTTTTTACCTTTGCGAAGAAAAATGCGAGCATATTCATGGTGCTGTATTTCCGTCTTCATGCACTTGCCCGTCAGCGCAGTCGTAGTGAATGCGCGGAATACGAAGTCATCACCCATCTTCTGTCCTGTCACCCAGCCTACGGATGGATGGAATTCTGACCGGCACCTGCCTTCGCTCTTGTAAGTACCTACCGCATGACACAGGATGCACTGTCCCTTTGTATTGTGGTACGGAATCTCAATATGCCTCTGCGCCTGCTGTTCTAAAGTCTCCGGATAGCCTGTCCTGCCTTCGTAAGTCCCTCCGCAGGCTGAACAGGTGACTGTCGCTGTGCTTGTTTTTCTTTTGTAAAAAAGGATATATTTGTCCGGCAGTAGATCTTCTGCCCATGCGTATGATCTTTTCGGGATATTCCGCATCCGGGGCATCTTCGGAGGTTCTTTGCTCACTTTTCTCCACCTCCCAGGTAATATTCCCTGATTATGCGTTTTGCGTCAGCCATGCAGGGTATCCCGAATGTCACCTTGCCAGCCGATACTCCCGCTGCCTTTTTTATGTCGTCCGGTATGGACTGCTGGTGATCAAATGACCACTTTAGCAGCGCCGCCATCATTCCGGCCATGCTCTTTCCTTTCTTCCTTACGGCCTGAGCTATGTCGCTTTCGTCCATGACAATGGTCTGCAGGTAGTCCACCCAGTCCTCCATAAGATCCTTAGGCTTAAGGGCTTCGCATTCCACCTTTATCTTGCCCAGGGCCGCCTGGATCTCATTGCAGAAGAGTCCGTAAAGGTTATCGTTCATGTAGTCCTCTGCGTCTTCCGGATCCAGCCCGTTTTCTTCGGCAAGTACTTTAAGGCTCTCAATGTCCCCCTCTTCCTTCAGGCCTTCTGCTGCCCTGTTGATCTCCTCATAAGAATCAAATTCTCCAAATCTGTCGTACATATTCCTTCTCCCTTCATCTGAGTCTCCATCCATGAGGCATACTCATGTCGTTCATTGGTTACTTTTATTTCATGCGGTCTGGCCAGTTCCGCAAGATCTCTGTATATTTCCGGCACGTCTCCGCCGTCGGACTTTTTCCAGTCCTTCCCTTCCCATGTCGGGATCCATTTATGTAAAAGCGCGTCAAGCTGCGTGTTCTCACTATAAAGTTCTATGGTGCAGGGTTTCTTCACCCTGCGGAGCGCTTCCGTAAGCAGCATGGCCTCAGTCTGAAGCCACGCTGATGAAGCCTTAAATACTATGGGCGGCGTGGGACATGTTACTTCTTCGCCGTTCTTTGATCTGCATGCGAGCAGGTACATTCCCCTTCGCTTTGATGCCTTGATCTGTCTTGTTGAATTTTTCAGATAAATCCTGATATCGCTCATATCTCAGCCTTCTGCATCTACCCACTGTACGTAGCAGTATTCACCGTTCTCTGCTACCCAGTCGTAACAAGCCTGTCTGTTCGGACAATAAACGTCCATCACCTGCCCCGTCCGAACCTTGTGCCCCCCGTATCCTGGCACTCGAATATCCCGATATACTGCATATCCTCTGTGTAGAGGATGCAGGTTCTGCCGTAATAGGCCGGATCAAAGGCTACTATGCCATATTCTGCCTTCCTTCCGGTTGATGTATGGTCTGACGGGCCGTCGTAGACTGTTGTCCGGATCAGCTCCATCTCCGGTTCCGTATCTTCCGGTTCTGCTGCCATAACGATAAAAATCAACAGTATCCCTAATATGTTCACGGTCTCCCTCCCTCAGATGTATATCTTCAGATATGTCTTCTGTTCCAAATCCTTGAACTCATAGTCCGGTGTCGCTTCCGGCTCCATAGGGGCTGTATATCCATTATTCTTCCAGTCCTTATGCCTTACTTCCGTATCTGTGACAATTTTGCTGACATAGTGGCTCATAAGCGTCTCTATCGGGTTGGCCGCATCTTTTCCGAGCGGAGCTACAATATCCGCACAGAACCCGGCATATATAGCTTCGCGGTTTCTGATAATGCAGATGCGTTGTTCCTTCGGAAGGGCGCTTACTAATTGTCTTAATGTGGGATTGTTTGACATAATCTCTCCTTGTAGGGCTGCGACAGCATAGCCTCATTTATTCCTCCATGGTTTCTGTGTGCAGAATCATATGATCCCGCCCCATATAAAGTATCCTGCTATCATGCCAAGAAGTATTCCGAATGCCATCGCAAGGATCCTTATACGCTTATTCATTTACTGCCTCCCTGTGTGACTTGATAACAAGGAGTTCCTGAAGGTCATCAGCTACACCGTCCCAGAAGTCAGCCTCTGCCCTGTACCTCTCCCTTATGTTCTCTGACTTTACCCTCCGTCTTTTGTGGCGAAGCTCTGCTGCCTTTGTTCTGAGTCTTAGCATCTTTTCCCTTGTGGTCATATTTCCTCCTTATCTGTGTGGTGCGGATCTCACCACCGCTGCAATCTCTGCATCCGACATCTGTGTGTAATCAGCTACGGTCCTGAGCCGTCCTATTGACATGGTGCCCGGATCCCGTACATTCTTCTGGAGGGTTGCGGGCTGCACACCTATACGGCGGGCAAGTTCCGAAATGTTTGTGATATGCATCCTTATCATTGCCGTCATAATGGTTTCCCACGCTTTATTCATAGGCTTCCTCCTTTCCTACCTGACGTACTTGATATGTGCCTGTTCAAGCTCATCGTCGGATATATCTAGATAAATCTGCGTTTGCGATTGCTTTCTGCATCTTCGCATCCATTCACATTTGCGCCTCCTATGATTTCAATTATTGTCATTTGGTGCGGTTGTTGCCGTTTCTGTCGTGGCTTCGTCTCTTTTTTTACGAACCTGTATCTGTTGCCCTTTGCATCCTCCAGCACGAACGCCTCTGTATTTTCGAGGTCTATCTTCTGCACGTGCTGGATAAGGTCTGCAAAGGTTTCGATTCTTTTTGGCTTGCCTTCTCGCCTAATCATTCTTCATCCTTCAACCCCTCCCCATGATTGCCCAGTCGCCGTCCTTCGGACGCCACAAGTGCAATGCTTCAGCAATGTTCGCATACTCGCTTTTCTTGGGATGTATCTGCACCACATCTTCATCCTCGTTCCAGAACAGATCCTTGATGTAGCACATCTCGTCCCATTTCGGCAGCCTTCTGGCGTATAATGCAACGCTTACATGTTCCCAGCCTTCCTCGTTGCGTCCGGCCACTACGGAACAGTCAACACCTGACGGAAGCTTCAGTTTTCCGCTTCTGGCATCTGTCAGCGGCCATTTTTCAAGCCACATAACCCCTTTTATGTCATCCCATTCCTTCATCCCTTCATCCCTCGCTTTCTACTCGCTGCACATAGCAGTGATTACCTTTTCATCTATCTCTCCGGCCGCTTTATGATTTCCTTGTCCTTTAGATACGCTTCTATGGCTCTGCTGATAGCTTCCTTTACGCTGATGCGTTCTGTGTAGGCGTAATCACGCAGTTTTTCCATAAGACTTTCTTCCAGCCACACAGTCGTTGCCCTGGCCGTGATATCAAGCTTCTTCGACATTGCTTACCTCCTTTACCCTTGGGATTTGTTAATAACACTCTGTCAAGAGTGTTATTTTTCTGTTGTCCGTAGGATAACAGAAAGGTTTAACTTGTTAAATTCAATTGTCAAAAAAATAATTGCCCACTTCATTCATCTCTATTCCCAGAAGTTTTGACCACTCAATGATATCGGCCTGGGAAAAACCTGTTGTTCCATTCAATTTCTTAGATATTGAAACAATTGAGATATCAAGGTTTTTTCCAAAATTATCTATTGTTCCGAACTTTTCAACTATCCTTCCTCGTAGTTTGGGATAACGCTGCATTTGCATCTCCTCCTTTCTTGTTTGAGAGTTTAACATGTTAAATTTAACTTGTCAACACTAAAAGTTAAATTTAGTTAAATTTTTTATTTATGTTCGTTTAATCATGTGATAAAATACAATAAAAGGGGGCTTTATACCATGAATAAATCTAAGGAATTGTCAAAATACGAACAAATTAGTAGAGAAAGAATAAGAGACCTAATAAAACTCCGTTGCAACGGCAATCAAAAAGAATTTGCGCAAAGAACTGGTCTGAATACCGGTTCTGTTTCTCAATATGTTAACGGAAAGAATACGCCTTCAAGCCTTACAGCAAAAAAGATTGCTGCTGCCTTCGATTTATCCCCAGAATGGGTTATGGGATTCTCTAACGGAATGTCCTCTGCTGCCAATACGCCCTCCTCTTCCCCTGCTCCCGCTCCGGCCCTCTCCCCTGACAAGGAAGAGCTTCTGGCCAACTATGACAAGCTTAATGAAGAGGGAAAACAGGATGCCAGAAAGTATGTGAAATTGTTAGGGAACTCTCCTGAATACACGGAAGATGCAGAAGATACGGAAAATGGAGATATTACTGCGTAGGTAATGTGATATACGCAACTGTTAGTTATTTTTGACAACCGAGAGTTAATCAAAAAACATTGACAAAAATCGAAAACTGCATATATACTAAAGGTACAAGGATACCGCTCGGTACGGTCAGAATATACCGAACTTGTATGTTTATCTCCGCGGATGACGGGATGCTACAGCGTAGAATATCATCCACATGTATTGTGCCTGCAGATTATCTGTAGGCACTTTTATTTTTAGGAGGCTAATTATGAAACTTGTTGCTATTCATCCAGATCTTATAAATCTCTTTTCAGTTGATCCAGAAATGCTTATCAAGGAACGCAGACCATGTGTCCTGATTGCAAGGCTGATCTATAAGGGCAAACGACATTCTTTTGCCATCCCGCTCCGTTCCAACATAAGCGGTACGGCTCCGTCAGGATCATACTTTGCTTTGCCACCGCGTTCTACAACAAAGCCAGGCAATCACCACGGTCTGCATTATATTAAAATGTTTCCAGTATCGAAAAAATACATTCTACGCTACCGGATAGCTGGGGACAAATATACCACAATGGTGAAAAATATCATTGACACAAACGAAAAACAAATAATAACCGAGTGCCAGAACTATCTGATTGCTTATGAGACGGGTACCCATCCGTCTTTCTGCACCGATATAGACAAACTTATAGATCTGCTTGAACAATAGAAAAACTCTACAGAACGGAGGTGATCCTATGGCAAAAGCAAAGAAACTCAAATCAGGGACATGGCGAGTGCTCGTTTTCTCCCATTTTGAACAGGTTGACGGCGTGAAAAAACGCCGGTATGAGTCCTTCACGGCTTCCACAAAGGCAGAGGCCGAGCTAAAGGCCGCACAGTTTGCGAACAACAAGGACAGGATCCGGAGCGGCAAGCTGACGGTGGGCGATGCCATTGAGCGGTACATCTCTTCCAGGAAGAACACGCTCTCCCCTTCCACGCTGAAGACCTACAAGGCAGACCAGCAGAACAACACCGACATGATAAAGAACATCCCCATAAGCGACATCTCTTCCGAAGACCTGCAGCGTTATGTGGATGACCTTGCCGGCAGGCTTTCTCCCAAGTCCGTCAGAAACGCATACGGGCTCGTTCTGGCATCCATTCATGTCTATTCCGATAAAGTGTATCGTGTGACGCTTCCTGCCCGTGCTCCGGCCGATTTCGACATTCCTACGGACAAGCAGATATCACTCCTTATGGACAATGCCACTCCACGCTTAAAGCTCTGCATCGCCCTCTCTGCCCTCGGAACACTCCGCAGGGGCGAGATATGCGGACTCAAATACAAGGATGTGCTTTACGACTTCAACGCCGTATATGTCCATTCTGATGTGGTTATGGACTCTGATCATCAATGGATACACAAGGACATGCCGAAGAACAGCTCTTCCATACGCCGTGTCCAGCTTCCTGCTGCCGTAATGGAGCTGATCGGACACGGAGAGCCGGAAGAATACATCTACAAGGGAACGCCCACATCCATCACGAACAAATTCTGCAAGCTCCGTGACCGTTTGGGACTGAAATGTCGTTTCCACGACCTGCGGCACTACTCTGCTTCGATAATGCATGCCATAGGCATACCGGACCAGTACATCATGGCACAGGGTGGCTGGTCAACCGACTCCACTCTCAAGGCCGTCTACCGGAACACCCTTTCGGATAAGCAGAAGACCTTCACTGACAAAAAAAATTCCTATTTCGACAAAAAGTTTTTCAAAAACGGCTGAAAACGAATCAGGAGCGGACAGAATCCGCTCCTTTTTTATGTTGCATTTCGTGTTGCATTTGTGTTGCATTTTGGGAAAATCTGAGTGATTTTTTTATTTTTTCGGTTGTCCTTGCTAACTGTCAGTTATGCCACAAACCCTTGATACATCTGGGGGTTTCGGTATTTCCTAGCATTTTTAATTACCCACAAAAAAATCGAGGTGACAGGATTCGAACCTGCGACCCCCTGGTCCCAAACCAGGTGCCCCACCAAACTGGGCCACACCTCGATAACAAAGGAGATTATAAACAAAGCTGCGGCTTATGTCAAATATGTATGATATTCTATACATTTCCGATACATTCCGTACACATTTTGTTATTCCATATTTATTCAAGCTTTATTCAATTTGAAGGACTGATATGCTATAATTTATGACGTGTAGAATTTTCAGGAATCTGTCTGCTGTCTGTTTCTGACCATGACTTCATTTTTATGGTCTTACAGCAGATTTACAATTCATCATGGGGGTGGACTTTATGGACCGGACTGATAAGAAATACATGCTGATAGTCGATGATAGCAAGACTAACCGTGCAATCCTGCGAGGTATATTTGAGGAGGATTTTTCCATCGTCGAAGCTGCTGACGGTCTGGAAGCAAAAGAACTCTTAAAGCGTGTCAGGTTTACGATCATAATTCTCGATCTTAATATGCCGCATGTGGACGGTTTCCAGCTGCTTGATTTCATAAACAGCGATAAGGATCTCCGTAAAATACCCGTTGTAGTAAATACCCAGTTCGGCCAGGAAGAAAACGAGCTTCGTGCCCTTTCCAAGGGAGCTGCGGATTTTATAACCAAACCATACAATGTAGAGATTGCCAGGCACAGAGTTAACAATGTCATTACCACCAGGGAGCTGCAAAAGCAGATGGTAGAGGCTGAAATTGAAAAAGTAAGCTATGAGCGTATGCGCAAGCTTGCCGAAACCGACTCCGAGACCGGCATCCTGTCAGAATTCGGTTTCTGTAACAATGCATCCGTAATCCTGCAGGGTAATCCGGACACACAGTACAGCCTGCTTCTTCTTGACATAGATCATTTCAAGGCAGTGGCAGAGCTTTTCGGTAATGATAAATCAAAAGAGGTCTTAAAGGCCTGCGCCGAATACTTAAAATCAACACTTGGCGGCAGCGGAATATGTGCAAGAATTTATAATGATGTTTATGTTGCCCTTTTCCCTACCGACAAGTTCAAGCCTTTAAATATCGTTGAAGATCTGGAAAAACACGCAGCCGCTCTGATAAACGGATACAAGATCATTTTCTACAGCTGCGTATATGAAATTGATGAACTGAATCTCCCCGTCAAACTCATTCTCGATCGTATGAGCATGGTCATCCAGACCATCAAAGGCAACCTTTTAAGCCGTCATATCGAATACAACAGCGAAGTAAAAAATAAGATCCTGCTTGACCTAGAGCTTGTAAATGATACAGAGGACGCAATAAAACGCGGCGATTTCTGTATACATATTCAGCCTATCTACGATATGCGAACAGGCAAGGTAGTTACAGCAGAGGCTCTTGTCAGGTGGAAGCACCCTTCCCAGGGATTGCTCCCTCCCGACAAGTTCATTCCCCTCTTTGAGAAAAACGGCATGATTGCCAAGCTTGACCACTATGTGTGGGAATCTACCTGCAGACTTTTGAAAAACATCCGTGAAACCTGCGACCACCATATTCCCATCAGCGTAAATGTTTCGAGGGTAAATCTTTTCCAGCCTTCCCTAAGCAGTGACCTGAAAAAGCTGATGTCTGCTTACGGAATTACATCAGACGAGCTTAGGCTTGAGATAACGGAAAGTGCCCGTGTCGAAGACATCCAGCGCTCCTATGAAGCAGTAGAAAGCCTAAAAAAAGCAGGCTTCATCATAGAGATGGATGATTTCGGTATCGGTTATTCCTCCCTGAAGGCTTTACAGGACATGTCCATAGATGTTGTAAAAATCGATATAAGCTTTATCTCAAAGCTGTCCACCTCCGACAAGTCCATGATCATTGTACGGCATATGGCACAGATGGCAAAGGAATTAGGAATGAAGGTTGTTGCAGAAGGCGTGGAGACAAAGGAGCAGCTTAAGCTCCTTCAGGATTTTGACTGTGACATGATACAGGGCTACTATTTTTCCCGTCCGCTGCCGGAAGAGGATTTCAAAAAACTCTTACTGTAATATTTCGAAACCATAAATAAAAAATGGAGTCCTCCAAAAGGCTCCATTTTTTTACTCAAAAAGCTTCATATTTATGCGGTAAGGCAACCGGCGCACACATAGTCAGTTTCCGGATATCACGCACTTTCCCGCGTTTCGTGCCGACCTGCCTGACCTTATGATCTCGGCCGCTTCCGAAACAGCGTACATATCCTGTTCTCCCCTCACCATATCCTTAAGTGATACTTTTCCTTCCTTAAGCTCATCCTCTCCGATTATAACTACATAAGGAATGCCCAGTTTGTTGGCATATTCCATCTTCTTCTTAAACTTTTTCTGCTCGCCATAGAGCTGGACACTTATCCCCTCGTTCCTTAAGTCAGAAGCAATCTTTGCAGCTCCGGCAATATCGTCAGTCATGGGAAGAACCAAAGCATCTGCGGGTGCGGAAAATGACTTATTTAAAAGATTCTTTTCACTAAGGATATAGAACAGTCTGGTAAGACCAATTGACATGCCTACCCCGGGAAGCGGTCTGTCGATGAAGTAACCGGCCAGGTCATCATATCTGCCACCGCTGCATATGCTTCCTATAGATGGATCAGGAAGGAAACAGGTCTCAAACACAGTTCCGGTATAGTAATCAAGACCTCTTGCTATGCTTAAGTCCACCTTGAAATTCTTCTCCTGACATCCAAATCCTTTCATTATCTCAGTCACCTGTTTAAGGTCGCTTACACCGGTATCAAGAGTCTCATTCTTTCCTGCCAGGGTATCAAGCTTTGCAAAAACTTCAGCATCACTTCCGTTGAAAGTTACAAAATCAAGAAGTGCATTGGCATTTTCTTCCGACACGCCCAGCTCTTTTATGCCGGCAATGACATTGTCACGCCCAATCTTTTCGTACTTATCGATCTCACGCATTACTTCCATGGACCTCTCGCCCACACCGTAGATTTCAAAAAGACCGTTAAGTATCTTTCTGTTATTCAGCCTGATGCAGAAGTCTTCTATTCCAAGAGCACGAAGTGCACTGCTCATCACACTGGGACACTCTGCCTCATTTATGATCCCGAGAGTTCCGTCACCTATTATATCTATATCGCACTGATAGAATTCCCTGAAACGCCCCTTCTGGCTGCGTTCGCCCCTATATACCTTTCCTATCTGGTATCTCTTGAAAGGGAATGAAAGATCCGAATAATGCATGGCCACATACCTTGCTAAAGGCACTGTTAAGTCGTAGCGCATGGTTATATCGGTATCTCCCCTGTCGAATCTGTATACCTGCTTTTCGGTCTCGCCGCCGCCCTTTGCAAGAAGCACACTTGAGCGCTCGAGCACCGGGGTGTCCAGCCCATAAAAACCGTAGGAAGCAAAAACCTCCTCCAACACTCTCTTCATATCATCAAAAACTCGCTGCTCATCCGGCAGAAGCTCCATAAAACCTGAAAGAATGGATGGTTTTATAATCTTGTCACTCATTTTTACATATCTCCTTAAAGATTATTTGCAACAATTACAAATTATACCATAATACCTGCATGGTAATGCATCCCCCAAAAAATATTGTTCCTTATTTCAATTCTCACTACGGGTGAACAACCCTGAATGTAAATAAATCGGGAATATATGACGAAAGGCATCGATCATATTGAACAGCAGGTATCCATACCTACTCCCCCACAATAAGATGATTCATCTGGAAATAGCGTATAAGCTTATCTTTTGCCTTGCTTGTAGTAATGTATCTGAACCACTCAATGGAAGGTCTGACGTTCATGTTGCAGACTATCTCTATGGTATCATTCTCATTGACTCTGGTATAAGCACCCATCTGAGTTTTTGAATTGTTTATGAGGGCATAGGCGAAATGCAGCCCTATGTCTGTATGTACCTGAAATGCAAAATCAAGAACTGAGGCTCCGGCTTCAATGCTGTCTCTAAGTCCATTCTTACGGAATACTGTAATGCGCGGCACATAGGTATCCCTGGGTTCAATTTCATTTACATCATAATTAAGCACTGAGTCATCATCGATCATTATCTTTCCAAAACAGTAATCATAATACTCGGACTCTGTACGCACAAACAGCCTGTAAGAGTTGAGGGAACTGTCCTGAAGCTTAAAATATGAGGATACATCATTTGTGGTCTTCTTTATCTTTATGGCGTAAATGTCATTAGGAATCATAGCGTTCTGAAGGTACGCAAAGAACAGATCCTGCTTGGAGACGGTGGAGTTGTTTATTGCAACAGAATCATCCAGTATGAGCATGAGATCATAAAGCGCCACATTACGCCTATTCATGACTCCGCTGGCTAAAATATCATTAACATTATCGCTTATAGTCTGGAGATAGCGGAATACCGAGATCATATATCTCTTGTCAACGCTAAAGTCCACAATCCTCCCGCAGAAAGCATCAGTGTGATACATTTCCTGGGTGGAGATTTCGTCTTTGTTAAAACATTTACGCATGAGCTCCAGTGTCTTGTCGGTACTGTAGCTGCTCATGTTAAGGATCTGGTTATAGCTCTCACTTATTTTCCCGTAGAGGCTCTTATATACAGTCTTGAAGCAGAGTTCTTCAAGAATGTCTGCCAGCATATATGCGCCCACATCCCTTATCATGGGAAGAATGATCTCGCGGGTACGCTGAGCCTTCTTAAGCTGCTTTTCCTCCGGCATGGCATCGATGGTATTCAGATTGTCAATGCGGTCAGCCGCTTTTACAAGAAGTCCCCTGGGATTCATCACGCTCTGCATCTTTACTTCAGACATGATATCAAGCTCTGCCTTGGAAAGGTCGGGATCGGTCTGGCTGTCAAGCTGTGTTACTGCATTTACAATATCAGCTACGGACTGACCATAGTCAGCTGCTAAAACTATCAGGGAAGCGCCCTTTTCCTTGCAGTCTTCCACCACGTCATGGAGTATCGCAGCAGTCACTGTATCAGCATCAGCACCACAGAGTGCAACAGTATAGGCCACTCTCAAAGGATGGATGATATACGGCTCGCCGCTTTTCCGGAATACGCCTTCGTGCATTCTGGCAGCATAGTTGTAGGCGCGAACCAGCATTTCCTCATCAAAAAACTTGTGATGTTCACGGACCTCTTCTAACACCTTTTCAAAGCTGCAGTCAGTCTCATAATCATCCATTTTTTCAAGAAATTTTTTTATTGTCCTGCTTTTCTCATGCATAATGAGCCTCCGTACCGGGTACCATTGATAATAAAATTCAGTTTTCTGTTTTTATACCATAGTACTTTATGATATGGTACCAGTCGTCATCGTCCACTTCTGAAACCTTTGCATAACGCATAAGGTTTCTGGTGAGACTTTCCTTTATGATCCTTTCGATATTTGACTGGATCAGGATCTGCCGCTGTGACTCCGTGAAAGAAAAGCCGGTATTTTCATCATTCATATAGAGGTTTTTGAAAGTCCTTATCATTTCCTCTGTTTCCTGAGTGGCATGATAGTTAGGATAATTCAAAAGCATGGTATGATATATGTCTTCCTCTGACATATTCAATGCATAGCGTGAAAAGCCAACGAATTGTACGGTAGGCATGTGCTGTCTTCCGCGGGAAACAGAATTTACGGTGCCTATACCACCGATGTATTTAGGTTTTCTGCTGTTGGGACGATGGAGTATGATAGCAATCTTGTCTTCGTTCTCATGAGAAAGAGAAAGATAATAGTGGTCACTTGATGTACGGATCTTTCCGTAATAAATGTATTTACTTAGATGTTCATCAGTAAGACAACCAATGATCTCATCAACGGATTTACAGCCGTCAAGGTTCTTTTTTATTTTTCTGATAAGCTCCCTATCCTTCCTGCCCAGCATGGCAATACAGTCATACGTAGGTTTACCTGTTACGGTGATAGTTTCTATTATCGAAAGAACTCCATAGTTCATGGCAGCATCGGCAGGGTTCATGTCCTTGCCTTTGTAGTTCTCGGTATCGAGATAATAACAGAAGAAATTTCCGCAAAGTCTGCCCAGTTCTTCAGAACTTTCGCTTTCGAACTGTCCCCTGAACTCATCCGATGATGTATTTATCCCGGTCTGTTCCCGCATCTTTTCAAAATAAATATCCTCAGGGCTGTCTGTACGAGTCAGAAATTCATCAATGGAAATCTCAAATTTATCCTTTAATGCAAGAAGGAACCTGTAATCAGGAATCGCTTTGCCGTCACAATAGTCATTAATTGTATCAACAGGATAGTCAAGGCGATCTGCAAACCTTTCCCGTGTCGTTGAAAGTCTCTCTATCAGATGACATAGATTAACTGAAGTGGTCTGGATGATCCTTTCATCCAGAGTTTCGAATTCCTGTCTGCTCACGGTAACACCTCCCGCATATAGAAAAATATCCTACAAAAGAATTTGAGATACATTATACAACATTCACAGAAAAAATAAGAGTGTATTTTATAATTTTCAAGAACATTAAGAGACTATATGAGAGATCCGGTTATATACTCCACATACTTCTCCACCACATCGATATCCGTATATTTATACAGCATTCTGGAGCCGACCACATCCTCAATCTCATTAAAAACCGGTTCCCCGTGATCAAATATAAAATCTATGCCGCAGTGACCTATATCAAGGCCGTCCATCAGTCTTTCCACCAGATTTCTTTCCTCCGCCGACAGTTCATAAACGGCTGCACTGCCTCCGAGTGAATAGTTACTGCGGAAATCGGTTTTCGATGTGCGGAGCATGGCAGCGGTGATCTTATTGCCGGTTATATATACCCTGAGATCCCTGCCGGTGTCCGTTGCAGCCTTCTGATATATCCATCTGTTATCCGCCACGGCCGATAACACTGCTGGCTTTATTTCAAAAGCACCCCTATCCGGATATTCCTTAACTTCCCCTCTGCCATGAATCATTGCCCCTGTCATCGCCATTACAGAAGCAAACTCCCGTTCATTCTTTATCATGAAGACTTCATTGCCCCCATGTCCATCCCTGCTCTTCATAACAAAGGGAAAATCAAGACCTTCTGCACTCTTGAAAGTGGGCATTACCCGTATTCCCTTCTTCTCTGCATAATTCACTGCAGCAAGCTTATCATTTCCAAGTCTGCATATCTGTGAACCGTTAAATACGGGAATGCTCATTTTTTCGCACATCAGGGCAATATTAATATTTCTGGAGCGGTTTATGACAATATCCGTTTCCATCCCTTTTACAGGCATTTCCGGGTTATCAAAAAAAGCATCCGGAGTAATAAGCTCCGGACGGATACTTCTTTTGGCACATGAACGGAAATACATATCTATGTATGCCCGGTTATGATCTATATCTTCTTTCTGATATATAAGGTAACAGTTCATAATCTCAAAACAATAAACTATAATTTTTCTGTTCGCCAAAACTACACATCGCAGGAATTACCGAAAAACAGCAGACTATGATCAGCGCATACTCGATATTATATGCTTTATGATATACTCTGCCGCATTGACTCCCGTACAATCATAGAGATTCTTAAAATGCGCATTGGAATTGACTTCACACAGAACCGGTCCGTCTGCACCGAAAAGTATATCCACGCCTGCAAAATCAAGCTGCAGTATACTGCAGGCCTTTATAGCCATTTCTTTCATCTCCTCAGACGGTTCAAAACGTTCCATACTTCCACCGTTTGTTATATTTGCCCTGAAGTCATTTTCATTATGTCGCAGCATCGCTGCTATCACTCTGTCACCTACTACCTGCAGTCTGGTATCCCTGCCCTTAGAAGCATCAATATACGCCTGCAGAATATACGGTCGTTCACCCATCTCTATGACCTTTTCTTTAAGTATCTCCGGTGTATCTATCAGATATACCTGTGCCCCGAAGGATCCCAGGCATTCCTTCATCACCATAGGAAACCCAAGCCTGTCACCGGCACATTTTATAAGTTCCTCCGGAAGAAGTCCGTCCGCGTGGAATTTCTTGGGAGAGATAAAGGTGGCAGGCTGCCTGATACCACTACCTTTAAGCTTAAGAAAAGTCAGTGATTTATCATCACAGTCAGCGATAGCCTGCGCCCGGTTAAACAGCCTTAAGCCTTCTCTTTCCAGCTCGTACGCAAGCTTTATGTCCTTGTCCCAGAACAGGACGAAATCAGGCCTGTCAGCAGCTTTAAGCGAGTAATCCTCTACAGCAAGTTTTTCCCACACGGCTGCGTTCGATCTGCACTCAATGTCTATGCCTTCCTGCTCTGCAGCGCCCTCAAGCATTTCAAAAAGCTCCCTGAATTTATCACTTTTCACGAATTCATTTACAACCAGCCAGCCCTTCATAGGCACTCCTTTTTCGTTATATTACACTTACAAAATCTGATGTAATCTTATATAAATGCAACGGATCTGTCACAACACCTAATGTGAAGGAGCAAAAGCAAATAAAACACATGTAAAAAGCGGATAACCACGCCTTCCACGGCTATCCGCTTTGTTTCTTAATCATAAATGCCGTGCCAGGATACTCTGCCGTCGTCAGCATGATCCACAGTCTTACACATGGAGCTGTGAGAATATCTCGCCTATCTTTCCATGGAAAACATAATCGGCAACAGAATCCCTGTCGGTAGGATCACGGTTTATAAGAACAAGCTTCTTTCCCCTGTAGTAATCCACCAGCCCTGCAGCCGGGTATACCACCAGTGATGTACCGCCTATTATCAGCATGTCTGCATTGCTTATGGCTCTGATTGCCCCCTGCATGACATCCATATCAAGGCCTTCCTCATAAAGCACCACATCCGGCTTTATATCACCGCCGCAGGCGCATTTAGGCACTCCCTGTGAATTAAATATCTCTTCTGCAGAATGCTGTTTATGGCAGCTTAAGCAGAAATTACGGAGCACTGAGCCATGCAGCTCATATACAACCTTCGAGCCGGCCGACTGATGCAGGCCGTCAATATTTTGTGTCACTACAGCCTTAAGCTTACCTGCCTCTTCAAGTTCTGCAAGAAACTTATGTGCGGCATTAGGCTCTGCCTTTGGGACCTCAGGAGTTCCTACCACCTTAAGCAATAGCTTGTCACGGTAAAACTCATAGAATTCTTCCTTATGTGTCACATAAAAGCTGTGGGAAAGCATGGTCTCAGGCGGATATTTGAATTTCTGATGGTAAAGTCCATCCACACTCCTGAAATCGGGTATGCCGCTTTCCGTGGATACTCCGGCACCGCCGAAGAAAACTATGTTATTTGAACCGTCTATAAGTTCCTGCAGTTTCTCAATATCCGACATACGTAACCCTCCTTAACTGATAATCCACACATGATACCATATGGAATCAAATTGAACTTACTCGCTCTCCACATCCTTTACTGCAATATGTATCTCATCAAGCTGCTTCTGCTCTACAGTCGCAGGAGCCCCCATCATTATATCCTGTGCCTGCTTGTTCATAGGGAAAGGAATGATCTCCCTGATGGAATCCTCGCCTACAAGAAGCATAACCATTCTGTCCACGCCGGGTGCGATACCTGCGTGAGGCGGTGCACCGTAGCAGAATGCATTATACATAGCCGGGAATTTAGCCTTCACATCATCCTCCCCAAGTCCCACAAGCTTAAATGCCTTGACCATTATCTCGGGATCATGGTTTCTCACGGCACCGCTGGAAAGCTCTACGCCGTTGCATACCAGGTCGTACTGGTAAGCCAGTATGCTTAAGGGATCCTCTGCATCAAGAGCCTCCGCCCCTCCCTGAGGCATTGAGAAAGGATTGTGGCAGAACTCCAGCTCACCTGATTCCTCTCCGATCTCATACATAGGGAAATCAACTATCCAGCAGAATTCATAGCATTCCTTATCGAAATGTCCTTCCGATGCCTGACCGAGAACGCGTCTCAGCACACCTGCGGTCTTTATGGCAGCACCCTTTTTGCCTGCACTTACAGCCACGAAGCATCCGGGCTTTAATCCAAGCTTTTCATTAAGTTCAGCCTTGATATCCACAAGGAACTTAGATATACCGCCTACATATTCGCCGTTTTCGTCTACCCTGAACCAATAAGACTTGCTGCCGCTCTCTGTCTCAACATCAGCGATCATCTTGTCTATCTCTTTACGGGTAGCCTTATATCCGTCTGTTACAACTGCTTTTATGACAGCACCCTTAAATGGTTCAAATTCCGTACGGCCAAGAAGCTCTGTCACATCCTGAACGATCAGGTCTATGCGCAGGTCGGGCTTATCAGTTCCGTACTTTTCCAGACTCTCAAGATAAGGTATACGCTTGAAAGGAACCTGTGAAGCCCTGTTGTATGTTCCGTATTTTTCAAATACAGGAGGAAGTACCTTTTCGATAACACCGAAAACATCTTCCTGTCCTGCAAAAGCCATCTCCATATCCAGCTGGTAAAACTCTCCTGGGCTTCTGTCAGCCCTGGCATCCTCATCCCTAAAGCACGGTGCTATCTGGAAATATCTGTCAAAGCCCGATGCCATAAGGATCTGCTTGAACTGCTGGGGTGCCTGGGGAAGAGCATAAAAATGTCCCGGGAATTTTCTTGAAGGCACAAGATAGTCCCTGGCTCCCTCCGGTGATGAGCATGTAAGTATAGGAGTAGTGATCTCAGTGAAATCTTCAGCATTCATGCGGTTCCTGAGCTCTGTTACCACCTTGCTCCTGAGTACTATCCTGTCCTTAACTTCGGGATTTCTTAAATCAAGATATCTGTACTTTAATCTGAAGTTCTCATCAGCATTCCTGGACTGCCTGATCTCAAAAGGCAGCTCATTGTAAATACACTTTCCAAGAATCTTTACTTCCGTGGGAACCACTTCTATATCACCGGTAGCAAGCTTATCCGTCTTATTGGATCGCTCCCTTACCACACCGGTAACCTGAATGGTGGATTCCTTGTTTATGCCGTCCAGCTTAGAAAGCATTGCTTCGTCTTCAAATACCAGCTGTGTCACGCCATAAAAATCCCTGAGGATCAGGAATGCGAGATTTTTGCTCACCTGCCTGAGGTTTTCATACCAGCCGGCAAGGGTTACGGTCTTTCCCACATCGGAAAGCCTCAGCTCATTACAGGTATGTGTTCTTGATTGTATCATTTTATTTCTCCTATTTTCCTAACTGAACCGGCCTGTTGCAGCCCTCCCAGTTACATTATTAACATTCTTATTAACAAAACTTTCCCACCTGCTGAATAATTAAGTACGTCTTCAAGCGGCGGATTTTATTCAGCATCTTTAAATGATTGTCGTCTGTCACTTAACGTAATTCATCAATCTTTATGATAACGTCATCATTTTTCTGGAAAACAGTAATACTTCCGCCCTCTATTACTGTCACCAGTTCATTCGCATTAAATATCCTGACTTCATCCTTAAACTGGAATCTTAAAAGTATGCCCTCAGAAGAGCCAAGCCTGTATTTTATATCCTCAGTAGGCCGCAGAATAAAGGCAGTATGCGGAGTATCCCTGTCCAGAACATTCCATATCTTAGCTGTCAGTTCGCTCCCACGACCTACAAATATCAGATACTCATCTCCGGGCACGGATACCTGGATCTGTTCCTCAGTATCACGATAGTTCCGATACTCCACCTTGGTCAGAGATGATTCTTCCAGCCACTTATCAAGCTCCTCCCTACTGAGAGTCCGCCGTTCGATCTGCTTGCTGGACATTGGCCTCCGGCCTGCAAAGACATTTTCTTTATCACTCACAATGTACCCCTCCGTATTGATAGCGACCGGTTAATTATAGCATAATCAAGGCATTCCTGCTATCTTATGCGTTTATTATATTCAGATACTTATCCACCATGTCCAGATAGGGAACAAACAGGTCCCGCTTTTGCGGCAGTATCCATTCCGTATCCAGCTCATCAAACCGGAAGCTCTTCCGTCCCCCGTTCTTTGCCCTCTCCCAGAAAGGCATAAGCGCATCTATGCTCAGATAATAATATATATCCCGTTTAGAATAATTGATCAGGAAAAAAGCTATGCCATTCTGTTTCTTAAAATCCAGCATAAACTGCACCTGGTGCTCATGTATATTCTGCAGGGAAAATGTATCAGTTGCTGATTCCTTTGCATCAAAGCAGAGAGGATAGCCCTGAACCACTCCGATATAATCCACTGTACTCTTCTGGTCAAAATAAGCAAGGGTAATGTGGCTCGTCTCCTTGTCTATCTTAATAGGCGTGATCGGAGTCGGGATCTTCTGCACCAGTGCAAGGCCTCCGTCCCTGTATTTTTCATTTGTCCTGTTGATCATTTCCTCAAAGGCAGAACCTCTGAGTCCTCTCGATGACCAGGTTGCCATTCGTAATCTCCCGATATTTACTGTATGACTTCAATTTTCTTACTTTCCTAACGCTTTGAGGCACACATACAAAGTTCAGGCAAGGTACTCCCGCAGTCTCTCCAGCGCTTCCTCTGTCTCCCGGTATCCCTGCCAGTACAGGGCTTTTATCTTTTCCATATCCGACTCGAGTCTTCCTATGGTAACAGGGGTCTTGGGCTCAAGGATCATAAGCCGGCCTTCTTTTTCCAGCCGTTCCAGTTCCTCGCACTGCGTATTGTACTGGTCGTTACTGGCGGCAGCTGACCTTATAAAATCCGGAAACCTCCGGTAAACAGTCTCAAGAGCCTTTCTTTCAGCCTTGCTTATGGCTTTCTTTCGGTATTCGCGCTCCCTGGTTCTAATGACCACGATCTTTTCAAAGCCCTGTTCAAGAGCCCAGTCGTAGGGAATCTTGTCCGAACATCCTCCATCCAGATACGGGACTCCGTTCATCACAACCGGCTTGGTCACTAGCGGCATCGAAGCAGAAGCTCTTACTGCACGCTTTATGCTGCGGCATTTCCCTCTTTCGAAAAATGAGGGCTTCCCGGTATGCATATCCGTTGCCACCGTAATAAACCGTCTCGACTTCCTTTTGAAAAAATCCTCATCGAATGGCTCAATCTCATTATAGGTATCATATAAAAAAGTAAAGCCCACAAGACTCTTATCACTATACAGCGCCTTATAACCCACATATCTGGGATCGTGGCGGAATCCTATATTGAGTCTCGCAGAGCGGCCTATCTGCCCTGACATATAGTCAAGCCCCGTGATAGCGCCGGCTGAGACACCCAGAACACATTGAAAATTAATATCATTTACCATAAGGCAGTCCAGCACACCGCTGTCATAAGCGCCACCTCTGAAAGCGCCGCCCTCTATGACAAGACAGCCTTCAGTTATCTTTTCAGACGCATGACCCTCAGGGATCGGCCTTTCGCCATCAGATTCTGTTCCGCCGTTAACGTTACCCCGGAATCTGTCTGCCAGCCTTCCAAGTTCATCTTCATCACATTCCCTTGTCTGCTTCAGAAGTTCTTCGAGACTTGCAATCCTTTCCGAAAGGATTTTTTCTTCCTGCCTTAATTCAGATATGCGTTCTTCAATATCCTGTACCAGTTCTTCCCTTACCATTTTGTATTCTCCGACTGTAAAACGCCTCCCGCTTTACGGAAGGCGTTTAATAATAATTAAACCGTTATCCAACGAACCAGCTTTCAGAGCCACGCTCATTCAGCTACTGTGTTTGACTCCTTGTACTTGTCGAAAAGATCATGCACGGCATCACGGGTCTTCTGGCTGATCTCGGGAAGCTCACCGCCCCATGCTCCGGTAGCCTGCTTGAAGCCCTTATCAAATGCTGCACGCATCTCTTCCATCTTATCCGGATCTCCGCCTGTCAGAGCCATGGCAAAATCAAAAATCCTCTCGGAGGTCTGCTTTACACCATAGTATCCGTCCTCGGAAATATCCTCCTGTGCCTGTTTCCTTGTAGCCTCGTCCACCTCAAGATTTGCAAAGAAATCCTTGAGATTGCCGGTAGCCATGGAGAAAGCCTTACCCTGACCGGAGATAAGCTTATTGACTATATCCTCCAGCTGCTGTGTACGCGCAAGATTCTCCTGCTTAAGCTTTGCTACAAGCTCTGTATTAGGTGTGTAAGTCTTCTTAGCCGATTCAGCATCAGCCGCTTCACTGCGCTCATAAACCACGCCTTCAGATCCTGTTGCCGGTGTGAGAGCACTCTTTTCTTCAGTGCTCTTCGCAGACTTTGTGCTGTCATATGCATACTGACTTTGCACCGCTGCTGCATTAGCCGTAATTCCGTTTACGCTCATAATTCACCATTCCTTTCTGAATAATAATGCAACAACCTACAGTTACAATAAAATTATATCAGAACAGAAAAACAGTGTCAAACAGGTGCGGAATAGTTTATTGATATCAGTCTCCCAAATATGCTTTCCTTACGGAATCATCATGCAAGAGTTCCTCTCCTGTGCCGGAATTAACTATCCTGCCGGTTTCAAGCACATATGCCCTGTCCGCAATGGACAATGCCATCTGCGCGTTCTGTTCAACAAGAAGAATTGTAGTACCGTCCTTATTAAGCGCACTGATTATATCAAAAATCTGTTCTACAAGAATGGGAGCAAGACCCATGGAGGGTTCATCAAGCATCATAAGTCTGGGCTTGCTCATAAGAGCTCTGCCCATAGCGAGCATCTGCTGCTCACCGCCTGAAAGAGTTCCTGCGATCTGCTTCTGTCTCTCCTTAAGTCTCGGGAACTGTTCGAAGACCTTTTCTATAGTCTCAAGAGCCTCTGCATTATTCCTGGTATATGCGCCCATCTCAAGATTTTCCTTGACGGTAAGCTGCTGGAATATGCGCCTGCCTTCCGGGCAGAGTGCCATACCTTCCCTCAGTATCTTATGCGCAGGAGTCGTAGTCAGATCCTTGCCACAAAACTTAACGCTGCCGCTTTTTGCCTTCAGCAGGCCGCCGACGGTATTGAGGGTTGTAGATTTTCCGGCACCATTGGCGCCGATCAGAGTCACCACTTCACCCTCATTTACCTCGAAGGATATTCCTTTTATCGCATGAATGCTTCCGTAAAACACATTCAGATCATTAACTTCCAGCATCGCTGCCATATTTCCTCCTTCTGCCGCTATCTTGCGGCTCCCCGAGAGATTCACTGCCGCCACGGATCTATCCGGCTTATATACCATGCTTTTATTATTCATCCTTTTTGGAGCCGAGATAAGCCTCTATAACCTGCGGATTATTCTGAATCTCAACAGGTGTGCCCTTTGCTATTATCCTTCCGAAATTGAGCACCGCTATAGTCTCACAGATACCCATGACCAGCTTCATATCGTGCTCGATGAGCATTACTGCTATGCCGAACTCATCCCTTATCTTGCGGATATTCTCCATGAGTTCATCTGTTTCGGACGGATTCATACCGGCAGCCGGCTCGTCTAACAGCAATATCTTAGGCTCTGTTGCCAGGGCTCTCACTATCTCAAGTCGTCTCTGTGCACCGTACGGAAGTGAATCTGCCGATACATCAGCCTGATCAGCCATACCAAATATATCAAGCAGCTCCAGGGCTTTTTCATGAGCCTTTTTTTCTTCCCTCCAGTAAGAAGGCAGTCTGAAGATGCCGCTTGCCATGCTGTAATTAATATGATTATGCAGACCTATCTTGACATTTTCTTCCACAGTAAGCTTATCAAAAAGCCTGATATTCTGGAATGTCCTGGCTATACCGGCCTCATTGACCGCTGCAGGAGTCATTCCATGTGTATCCTTACCACAAAGGAGTATTGTTCCTCTAGTAGGCTGATAAACCTTTGTGAGCAGGTTAAAGATAGTTGTCTTACCGGCACCGTTTGGTCCGATAAGTCCCATTATCTCCGTAGCTCCCACGCCAATATTAAATTCATCAACTGCAGTAAGACCGCCGAAATCTATTCCAAGATGCCTGGTCTCAAGCACAAGAGGCTTATCCATGTCCCTCTTGTTTATGATGGTATCACTGGGAAGATTTACTATATCGCTTTCAGAGGCAGTTTTCTTCTCATTAGTATCAGACATCATGCCACCTCCTTTGCTTCAGTTTTACTATTCTTTTTATTGAATAAGCCGGCTAAAAATGCCTTGACCCTTTCGTTATTTGTAAGCAGCATTACCAGTATAAGAACGATAGCATATACTAACATTCTGTAATCCTGAAACTCTCTTAACATCTCCGGAAGAACCGTAAGAACAGCCGCCGCAATAAGAGCCCCCGTCATATTGCCTATTCCTCCAAGTACCACAAATACCAGTATAAGTATTGATGTGTTAAAGTCGAATTTCTTCGGTACTATGGTTGAATAGTTAAGGGCGTAAAGCGCACCTGCCGCTCCTGCCAGTGCTGCCGATGTAACAAAGGCCATCATCTTATACTTTGTGATATGCAGGCCTGAAGCCTCAGCCGCTATACGGTTATCCCTGATGGCCATAATAGCTCTGCCGGATCTGGAATTAACAAGGTTCTGCACAATCACCAGTACCACCAATAAAAGAACAATTCCTGCAGCAAATATAGAAATCTTCTTTATGGATGTCGCACCCATAGGACCATTTAAGACTGTTGTCCCTGCTAAGGATGTGGGATCCAGTGAAAAATGCAGCCCCGTATCATCTATATAAATATACAGACAGTAAAGCAGGTTCTTAATGATCTCACCAAACGCAAGTGTAACAATAGCCAGATAGTCACCGTTTAACCTGAGCACCGGTATGCCTATCAGCACACCAGCCACGCCGGCGATAATAGCACCTGCCACAATCGATGCCACAAGTATCAGTATCTGCAGTCCGAGATTTTTCGAAAGGGTTGCTGCAGCAGGTGAATCGGAAAGGATCACCGCCTCTACCACCACTCCTGTAAATGCGCCTATGGACATGAATCCTGCATGTCCAAGACTCAGCTCACCTGATATGCCAACCACCAGATTCAGGGATACAGCCATTATCATGTAGGAAACCACAGGTATCAGCTGACCTTTAAGTGAATTGCTTAATATTCCTGTAGATGACAGCACCTGGAATATTACGAAAAATGCCAGCACAATACCATAATTTAAGAAGGCATTCTTTGAAGCTTTGCTCATTTTCTTTTTTGCCATTTTTTCTTCTGCCATTATATGCCTCCTTTCTCAGACCTTTTCCCTGATCTGTTTACCAAGCAGTCCGCTCGGCTTAACCAGAAGGACAATGATAAGTACTGCAAATACAAATATATCGGAGGGAACCGAAGGAACCAGAGCCCTTGCGATTATCTCTATCACGCCAAGAAGAATACCGCCTAACATTGCGCCGGGTATGGAACCGATACCGCCGAATACAGCAGCCACGAAGGCCTTGATACCGGGCATTGCTCCGGTAGTAGGCACCAGGTTAGGATATGCGGTACAAAGCAGCACTCCTGCAATCGCAGCCAGTCCCGAACCTATTGCAAAAGTCATTGATATGGTAAAATCAACATTTATTCCCATAAGAGTTGCAGCACCCTTATCCTCGGAGACTGCACGCATTGCCTTCCCCATCTTAGTCTTGCTGGTAAACAAAGTCAGTCCCACCATTATGGCAATATTTACAAGTATTGTAATAAGAGTCGTGGCTGAAATAATGATTCCTCCGCTCTCAGTACCATCAGCAGCTACTTCCACATGACCAATGACTAACGGTGGAATGGATGCAAATATGTCCGGGAACACCTTTGGATTGGATGTCCATATGAGAAGTGCAGCATTCTGCAGGAAATACGACACACCTATTGCAGTTATTAGTACCGCAAGGGATGTGGCATTACGCAGCGGCTTGTATGCCAGCCTTTCTACAACAATACCCAATATGGTGCAGACCACCATGGAAAAGAGCACTGCCAGAGCAGGCGGCCATCCCAGATATGTCATGGTACAGAAGGAAGCATATCCTCCTACCATTATGACATCTCCATGGGCGAAATTCAGCATCTTGGCTATACCATAAACCATAGTATAGCCAAGAGCTATTATCGCATATACACTTCCCAGGCTGATTCCGTTTATTAAATAAGTCAGCATAGCGTTCTCCCTATCAATATGAAAGTATCCTGCTGCAAAATCCACATCTGCAATTAAGCATTTAAACAAATGTGATGAAAAAACACTCAACAAGTTTCTATTTTACTACATTTTCCGCACTAAATCGAGGGTAATTTTACTCTTTAGTGCGCCCCCCAGATGTAAGCATTTCGTACTGACCAAAAACTCTACTATCGAGTACATTTTCATCACATCTGCTTTTTTATCAGCTCATGCTGTAAAAGAATAAGGGGCTGTCCCTCATCCGGACAGCCCCTGTAATGCTTAGTGTCTGATCGAATGCCCTTAGCAGCAAGTGCTTCGGGCTGTCCTGACAGTTATTACATACCTACATATGCACCATTCTGGATCACAACAGCCTTAGGTGCCTTGTTTACCTCACCGTTGCTGCTCCATACCATACCTGCACCGGTGATACCGTCAGCAGAGAAGTTAGGATCTGTAAATACAGAGATAAGGATCTCGCAAAGCTCATCGTGAGACATACCTGTTACATCAAGCCCGCCGTTATTTGCTGCATAGTACTGAAGAGCGCTGTAGATAGCGTAAGGGCAGTCATAACCGTCAGCAGCGAACTGTGAAGGTGTCTCGTTGTAGTTCTCGTTGTACTTTGCTACGAAGCTCTGTGTCTTCTCATCAGTAGCGTCTGCTGAGAAAGGTGTAAGAAGGATTACGCCCTCTGCAAGTGATGTATCGAAGCCCTCAAGAGTAAGGATACCGTCCATACCGTCAACACCGAACATCTTAGGTGCATATCCCATCTCAGATGCCTGTCTTAAGATAAGTGAAGCAGGCTGGTAGTAGATAGGAAGGAAAAGGAGATCTGCTCCTGCATCCTTTGCAGCGCCAAGCTGTACCTTGAAGTCTGTAGCAGTATCATCAGTAAATGTTGTCTCTGAAACAACCTCAAGACCAAGCTCATCAGCCTTTGCCTTGAATGTCTGATAGATACCTGATGAATAAGCATCACCATTGTTGTAGATTATAGCAACCTTTGTTGCAAGTGCATTGTCAACGATGTACTGAGCAGATGCAGCACCCTGGTTAGGATCTGAGAAGCACAGCTGGAATACATTGTCCTTGCCCTCTGTAACTGTAGGTGAAGAAGCTGAAGGTGTAAGCATGAATACACGGTCGGAATTAGCCTCTGCAGAAACAGCTACGCAGGGAGAAGTAGTAACAGTACCTACTATAACCTGAACATCATTATCAAGCAGTGTATGATATGCATTTACAGAGATTTCAGGATCATGCACGTCATCCTGAGGATCAAGTGTCATCTGGAAACCTGTTCCAAGTGCATTGATCTCGTCAACAGCGATCGTTGCGCCGTTCTTTACAGCTGTTCCGTAAATTGCAGCAGCGCCTGTCATAGGTCCGATAACACCTACATTAAGAGTACCTGTAAGCTCGCCACCCTCACCTGTTGTCTGAGCCTCAGTACCTGCATCCTCACCGCCTGCTGTCTGAGCCTCTGTGCCTGTTGTCTCGCCGCTTCCTGATGTACATGCAGTAAGAGCTGTTACTGACATAACACCTGCAAGAAGCATACCCAAAAGTTTCTTTTTCATAATTTGCCTCCTTTTTTACGCAGATCATTCTGCCTCCCATTGACCAAATGCCCTAAAATCAAAAAATTCCAAAGACAGGACAAACGTCCATACTTTGAAACCCCCTTGTTTCAGTACATTTGATCTATGAGTTATGTTACCACTCAATTTGCCATAATTCAAGACATTTCATTTGTGTAATATGCATAAAAAAACAGTTATATGCAGCCCTATGGATACAATTATTCACAATTGCAGATTATTCGGAATATTGCTTTTTATTCGTACTGTTGTATCATTACTACGCTAGGTGTTATTAATTAAAACTTCCCACATGTAGTTTATGGAAAGCAGAACGACGACTCGCATATGCGCCGGAACCGATGCAACGCCTCGGGAAACTAACCGCTAACAGCCCGTAGTTATCCGTCACATGCGAGCCGGTAAAAAAAACCGTCTCGCAGCCCTGCACCGGATAACAACGGGCTGTAAGCACTGGATTTCCCCGAGGCTAAATACGCATCGTGATTGTTCCGGTGCAATTGCGAGTGTCGTTCTGACTACAGCAGTGAGTGTAAAGTTTTATTTTTACACTGTCAATACAGTGGGGTGATAATAACAATACGCACGGAGGAATTATGATAAAGAATATCATCTTCGACATAGGAATGGTGCTTGCCGATTTCAGATATGAGGCTTATATGCGTGATGACCTTGGATTCGATGAAAAAACCATAAGAGTCTTTAAGGAACGCATAGTCGAGAACCCTCTCTGGAACGAGATTGACAGGAGCGCAATTCCCCTTGATGATGTTGTACGCGAAATGAAATCCAGAGTCCCCGAATACCACGACGAAGCGGAGAATTTCTTTTCCCATGTGACAGGCCTCATAGCCTCCTACGACTACAGCCGCCCCTGGCTCGAGGAATTAAAAGCAAAAGGATACAGAGTTTATCTCCTCTCCAATTATTCAAAGGATTATTTTGAACTGCACAGAAAGTCGAAATTTACCTTTGTTGACCTCGCAGATGGCATGGTAATATCCGGTTTTGAAAAAATAAACAAACCTGAACCCGAGATCTATAAAATCCTGTTAAACAGGTATTCACTTATTCCCGAGGAATGCATCTTCATGGATGACCGTGAAGTCAATGTTGAAGCAGCAAAAAAGCTCCGCATAAACGCCTTCGTTTTTAAAAGCTATGAAGACGCACGTGCGAAGCTTGATACTCTGCTCACTCTATAACACGCAGATACTATGCCGGAATTCAGTCACTGTACTTCACATCAGCTGCTCCAAGCATATGATACCTCTCTGACCTTACACAGGATTTCCACCCTGTCCGGTTCCAAATGTATTGGTATTCCCAAATGGATCCTTATTACCAAAAGGATCTGTATTTTGATTCTGAGGTGCTCCGTACAGACCACGGCCGGAATCATTGCCATATGGATTCACACTGTTATAATTCTGTGAAAGTCCGTTTCCGGAAAAGACATTTTCTGCAGGCTGTTGGGATACACTGCCAAGGATCGGATCCATGGATGTACTGCCTCCGGGAATCTGTGACTGAAGACCGTTGCCATTGAGACCGGCAGTCTTGCTTTCCAGGGTATTAACAGGCTGCGGAGCACCTCCTCCCAGATAAGAATCCATGCTCCCCCCCACAGACTGTGCAAAGGGATTGGGATTGCTTACTGTCTGTTTGTCAACGGAGCTGCCTACTATTTCCGGTGCAACCGCCTGATTTCCAAACATGGGATTAACATTTTTAAGGGCATCCGGTGTATCTGTGGGTGCAGTCTGAGGCGTAAACGTCTCCTCTTTCTTACCGTATGCCGTAACGGCACCGCCCTGAGTAGCAAAACTGGCCGATACAGAAGCAGCATCCACCTTGGCCGAACTTGAAAATGCAGAGCTTACATTCGCAGCATTAAAATCATCCTGATCATTTCCCTGAGGCCCGTAATACTCTCTTGCGGTCCTGGGTGCCATGGCATTCATAAAGTTCTCATCCCTGCGTTCCTTTATTAAAAGAGCCAGACATACCAGACCTATAAATATAAATATAACACCAAGTATAAGTGATGTACGATGCTGACCTTTATCCTGTACAATGTAGTAGGGAGTGTAGTATGCCAAGGTTTCCTCTCTTGAAAGAGAGAGACCGGTCGCCTCATTATATTCCATGAGCAGGTCTATGTCCTCATTGGAAAACTTCTTGAGTACTCCATCTGCCCGGAATATGGTGGTGGGCATGTTCTCATATGTGCACAGACTGCTGTCATACCAGTTCCATGTCTTATCAATCTGGCTTTCAAACATGGAATACTGTGATGTTCCGGCTGCAATGATTATGGAATGATCCCAGCACATCTCACCATTGCTGTCCTGATATATTATCGGGACTTCAAAATATCCGGAAGTCTCCCTTTCAGATGTAACCACACCAAAAACCTTATGCTGAGTTACAACAGAAATAGGCTGTCCCCAGACGCACCTGACATCCACTGCAACATGCTGGCCGTTCTTCAGTGCCGCAAATCCCGCATCATCCAGCTCATACAGATCCACCGCCGGTTTGGAAAGTGCAATGACATTCTTTACCGAAGGAATGAACATCACCAGACCTAATATCATAAACACCAGCATCAGTTTTAATTTCATACTCATAGCAAACCCTCAATAATTTATCCTATAACTACGCATCCATAACTACTGCATCAATCAAGCTTAAGATCTCCGTCCTTTACCCAGCCTATCTTCCTGCAGGCCATATTGATAAGCGGTGCTATCACCGCAGGCAGTACAAAAGATATAAGTATAAGCCCTATCCATTCCCATGCACCGGGAGTTATAGCCGCTGCTCCCTGCGTAAGTGCCGCTTCACTGGGATTGGTCCAGCCTGTGAACACCCCGATCTGTCCTACCAGTCCGCAGGTACCCATACCGGATGATACCGGAGCGCCGTTCATCTGAAGCTTGAACACACATGTTGCAAGAGGTCCTGTTATGGCGCTGGTCACTATGGGTGCTATCCAAATGCGGGGATTCTTTATTATATTGGGCATCTGCAGCATGGAAGTACCGATTCCCTGGGATACAATGCCTCCCCATTTGTTTTCCTTAAAGCTCATAACAGCAAAGCCTACCATCTGGGCACAGCATCCTGCCACAGCGGCACCGCCGGCAAGACCGGTCAGTCCGAAAGCTGCACAGATTGCAGCCGAAGATATGGGCAGCGTAAGGGCTATTCCTACCAGCACGGAAACAATTATCCCCATAAGGAACGGCTGAAGCTCCGTCGCCCACATGATGAGATTTCCTGTCCACATGGCAGCCTTTCCGAGAGGAGGTGCCACAAGTGCGGAGAGCCCGACTCCCACACCGATCGTTACGAGCGGAGTCAATAGTATATCAACCTTTGTTTCTTTAGATACAAGCTTTCCGATCTCAGCTGCAAAGATAGCAACTACCAGCACGGCAAGAGGTCCGCCTGCGCCACCAAGCGCATTGGATGAAAATCCGACCGCAATAAGTGAAAAAAGAACAAGAGGAGGACACTTTAATGCATATCCTATGGCGACAGCCATTGCCGGACCGCTCATTGCACTTGCAAGTCCGCCTACTGTATATTCTTTCTCCGCTACAGTCGCAACAGTCTGCGTAAGGAACCCTATATGGAACTGCTTTCCGATAGTATCAATTATTGTACCTATAAGCAGCGAACAGAAAAGACCCTGTGCCATAGCGCCCAGCGCATCAATGCCGTATCGTTTTAATGATATATCCACGTCCTTCTTTTTCAGAAAATCCTTTACTTTGCCCATTGTCCTCTGCCTCCGGTGGTGTTAAATAAGTAGTTAAGAAATCAGACTGTCAAATGGCTTTTACAGTCCGGTTATGACAACGGGTTATTTTTATCTTAAAACCCCCATTCTGTCAAGAGAATATTTATCATGAGTCTCGCCTCATGAGTCTTGACAGGGAATGATTTATCAGGAAAATGAAAAGGAAAAAAAGACCGACAGCCTTCAAAGCCGTCAGTCTTTATCTGTACATCCTATCTAAACCCATCCAAAATACAGTTCGTAGAAAGCAGAACAGTAAGCGGTGTGTTTTATTATCCGAAGACATTCAGTGTATGGAAACAACCTTTGATGCATCATCATCCGGATCTTCAAGGACCCTCCATGCATTCGCCCCGGAAGTTGCCGGACCGGCATAATGCTTTTTCTTTCCAGTGTTGTCAGTATCAGTTATCCACATTGCAAGAGGATTATCCGCAGAGCCTTTATACTGAACATATATGGTACTACCGGATGAATGTGCAGACTGTATCAGCTGTACATAGTCAGCCTGTGAAAAACTGGACCACCCCAGGGTATCAAGTGCCTCCTGGCAAAAAAGTGTGGTCGTGTCTATATCCTCAAGCTTCACTGGATTGTTTACCATATTTTCGATTTCTGCCATGGAATCCGACTGTTGCACTACATCCGGATCTGCTGCGGCATAAGCCAACGCCACATATATGGAATCAAGCATTTTCATATCTGCCGATATCCTGGCCTTCTCAATATACCTTAACAGTACAGGTGCCATAATAGCCACCAAAATAGCCATTATCGCAATGACGATAATCAGCTCAACCAACGAAAAGCCTTTGTTTTTTCCATTCTTTCTCATATGTTCCTGTATCCTTCCCTTTCCAGTAAACGCCACTCCCCAATGGCTATTTTACATAAAAAAACCGATTCGATCCCCCTTGACCTCCTCTTGATAAAAATATATCACTGCAGTAGACATAATAAAAGAATTCTTGGTATCTCTTTTTTCTTGACTCATGGAATAAATGCCCTTAAAATACTATGTTGCAGCGGTAAGTCCGCCTGCACTGCAATCGTTAAATACAATTTTCCGTTAGGAGGATCATCATGAATATAGTCTGTCTGGATCTTGAAGGTGTACTTGTACCTGAAATATGGATAGCATTTTCCGAAGCAAGCGGTATTCCCGAATTAAAGCGCACTACCCGGGATGAACCGGACTATGACAAGCTGATGAAATGGCGTCTGGGCATTCTCAAAGAGCATGGCCTCGGTCTTAAAAAGATCCAGGATGTGATCGCAACCATCGATCCTCTCCCCGGAGCAAAAGAATTCCTGGACGAGTTAAGAAGCTTAACCCAGGTCATAATAATAAGTGATACATTTTCCGAATTTGCCACTCCCCTCATGGAAAAATTGGGATGGCCCACCATATTCTGTAATTCCCTTGAGGTTGCCTCAGACGGTGAGATCACAGGATTTAAGATGAGGATTGCCGACTCAAAACTCACCACAGTAAAGGCACTTCAGTCCATAGGATACGATACCATAGCAAGCGGCGACAGCTACAATGATTTAGCCATGATAAAAGCAAGCAGATCAGGATTCCTTTTCAGGTCTACAGAACAGATAATCAAAGACAACCCCGAGCTTCCCGCTTTTGAAAACTATGACGAACTTCTTGATGCAATAAAGAAAGCTCTGTAATAATTTACGGCGGCAGGTACTTGTGAACAAATACTTACTGCCGTAAACATATTAAGTTCTTCAATAAATACAATAAATAAATACAATATATTCAATTCGTGCACGCTTTTCGTTGATTTTCATGGTAAAATTGTATTGTTCTATACAATCTGGTTTCAGGAAAAAAACAAAAAGGAAGGTATGTGCGTATGAAATTATTAGACAACGTCAGTGTCCGTGGAAAACTTCTGCTTATTTCGATTCCGCTGTCCATAGCCTTGATAGTCTCCGTGATATTTATGGCTGTTGAGATCAGCAGCACAGAGAAGGAAGTGGCTGAAGTTTACTACGATACACTCTACACCGTAAACAGCAATCTTCTGAATGCCGACCGCGATTTCTACCAGTCCATGAAGGGTGCCATGCAGTACTATGATTTCGTAAACGGTTTCACCGACGCGCCTCCCGAATTCGCAGCAACTCAGCTGCCGGGATCACTGGACGATTATGATTCCAACAAACAGCAGGTATATGACAATGTAAATGCGGCTATAGAGGCTGCAAAGGCTAATGATGAGCTTTTCAACAAGATTCCGTCAGCAGATGGCACAACCTTTGCCGATGAAGCCGTAAAATTTGAGGAAGATATGGCTGCATGGGAAGCATCCTATAATGTAAAGGATAATACCGGTGACTGGGAAGCATTCCATGACACCTTCTCTACAGCAAGAGGTTCCTTAAACAATATGCAGGAGATCACAGAAGCCTGGGCTGAATCCGAGCACAAGGCCCTGGTACTTGAGATCAGGATCAAGATCATAGTTATCTCTCTCATCTTTGCAGCGCTGATCGTTATCCTTGCTATTCTGGTACTTCTCGTTATGCACGGGATCCGTTCCGGAATCAACAGGATCACAACTGACCTTGAGGAGCTCGCAAAAGGGAACCTTAACATCTCCTACCCTGATGATTCCAGGATAGGAAGAGACGAAATCGGCAAGATCACTATGAGTGCTAAAAAGCTTACCATGAAGCTTCGTGATGTTATGTCACAGAGCAACAGCATGTCCGGCGAAGTAACCGATACCAGCACAGAACTCGCTGACAGTGCTTCACAGGCAGCTCAGGCTTCCGGTCAGGTAACCGATGCCGTAACAGAGATCTCCAAGGGTGCCGTATCACAGGCTGAAAGCGTAGAAAGCGCTGCCGGCAATACAGACGATATCGGAAGAAATATTGAGAATATAACCGAGGCAGTCAGCGAAATGGACCGTTATGCAGAGGAAATGAAGGAAGCCTGCGACAAGTCAATGAGCTCACTGGATAAGCTGATCCGCCAGAGTGAGGAAGTTACTGCATCAGTAAAAGATATCGGAGATACCATCAATTCAACCAATGATTCCGCTAAATCAATATCCGAGTTTACTCAGGCTATCACAGATATCGCTACACAGACTAACCTCCTCTCCCTGAACGCTTCCATAGAGGCAGCACGTGCCGGCGACGCAGGCCGCGGTTTCGCAGTCGTAGCCGATGAGATCAGACAGCTTGCTGACCAGTCCAGCGACAGCGCTGAAAAGATCAAATCCATTGTTGAGCAGCTGTTGGCAGATTCCGCTTCCTCCGTAAATGTATTGGAAAAGCTGAATGAAAGCTTCAGTGTACAGGCTGAGCAGCTCGACTCCACCAAGAGCAATATGGAGATCATGTCCGGTAATGTAGCAAGTGTTAAGGATACATCCTCAAGCATCACCAAACAGGTTATGTCACTGAACGATGCTAAGAACGGACTGTTGGAGATCATTTCAGACCTGTCCGCAATCTCTGAAGAAAACGCTGCTTCCACTGAAGAAACAAACGCTTCCATGGAAGAGCTTAATGCTACATTTACGATAATAAGCGAATCTGCAGGAAGATTACAGACACTTGCCGAGGAACTGAGAGAAAATATCAGCTATTTCAAGGTAGAATAGTAACACTCAAAAGATTTAAGGCACCGCGTCACGGCGGTGCCTTTTTTCATTATCCTTACAGTTTGAACAGGATCATCTTCTTTCAAGAATATACTTACAAATGGGATTCCCCATGGAAGAAAACTTCTCTTCGTATTCCGTCATTACATTTCCCTGCATCAAATCTTTATCCGAATGCAGATCATATGTAAGAGCTGTTATCTTAAAAGCACTCGCTTCCACTTCTTCAACGGCGAAATCGAACAGCGCCCTGTTATCCGTCTTAAATTCTATACGCCCGTCTTTTTTCAGTATCCGGTCGTAGCTTTCCAGGAACTGTCTGCTCTCAAGTCTTCTCTTGGCATGACGGTCCTTAGGCCAGGGATCGGAAAAGTTAAGATATATCCGGTCTACCTCCCCTTCTTCAAAAACATCGCAGATGTATTCCGCATCCATCCTGATAAAGCGCACATTAAGATTTTCATTTTTTTCCACACGTTCTTCCATCTTCTGTATAGCACGGAGAAGAACGGAAGAATATTTCTCTATCCCAAGGTAATCGGCATCAGGGTATTTTTCCGCCATATCCATAATAAAGCGTCCCTTTCCCATACCGATCTCCAATCTTATGGGCAGGTCATTTCCGAACATTTCCTTCCACAGGCCCTTCCTTTTTTTCTCATCATGAATGACAAAATCACTTTCTGCAATTATATCTCTTGATCCTGTTATATTTCTTAATCTCATATCTGCTCCTGTATATATTGTCTAAAACTTCCAGCTTGTTATATATCACTAACCTCCTCACCCCGGCAGCTTACCTGACGGCAGCACCGTCCGCACTGCTCACTTAAACACCGTCAGACAAGGCTGCACGTTGCGGGAAGTTTTCATACTTAATCCGTTTAATATCCTTTCCACATTTAGTCTGCCGGAAACATAATGACTCCCGCGTATGCTTCGGAATGACTGCTAAAACAGTGTCCAGAACAGCCTTAGTCTTTTTGCCGGGCCTAAGGTCTTAACGTATGTCCGGAGTTCAGTATTTGCCTTCTGCAAGGTATTCAGATCTGCCGGTCCTGGAACAGCCCCCCTATACAGATACTCCTCATATACGGTGATAAAACCAAGCAGCTCGGGCGGCACTACAGCACCTGCCCGGTGTATGAATTCTTCCAGAGTCTCACCGGATCCGATATCCTGGCCGGCGATATGAAGCAATCGCATATTGCGCTCAAACATTGTAACAAATTTCTTTTCATCATTCATCAGGAAATATTGCAGTCTGCGTATGATTATTATTGCGACCATCAGCGTCAGTGTCACGATAACGGTTATCACCATGATCAAAGCTGCATAATACAGGATACTTCCTCTATCCTCCGAAGATTCCCCGTCCGTCTCATCTGCAGCATCCGCAGATACAGAATTAGCTGAAACTGCATAGTTAAATGATACGCCCTCCATATCAGCAATATCTTTATCATCCCCGGTCTGCCAGTACCTGTCCACCTTATACCCCGGCGTCGGCTCAAATGCCACCCAGCCGATTCCCCGTATGTAACACTCCGGCCACGCATGTGCTGAATTGCCGGTCACCGTCACTGCCGAATATTTTTGAGGGGTCACCCGGAATCCCTGCACATATCTTGCCGGAATCCCTTCATATCTTGCAAGCAGCACAAAAGCCGTAGCATAGTACACGCAATACCCCGTCTGCTTTTCAAAGATCAGGTTGTCAAGGAATTCCTCTGCTGTGTCTATCTCCGGCGGCATAGCCCCCGGATTCACAGAATACTCCATAGATGATAACAGACCCTCTATGCGGTACAGTTTTTCCATGTCACTGTCCGCCCCCTCCATGAGTTCATTAAGAAAACTTTCCATCCGCTCTGACACCTTTGTTTCCGGCAGATATACCGACTCCATCCGTTCCCTGTATGCCAGATAATTATCATAGCTGAATTCGGAATTATCCGAAACACTATACTGTTCCGTAACCGCATGCCAGGCATTCTCATCGTCATCCCGCATATCTGATGCCAAATTTATAAAATCCGGACTGTTATTATTTATATAACAATACCTGACCGAATAAGAAACTGCCTCCCCGGTCCTGTCATAATGAAGGTCACCGCCGGTCTCTTTTATTATCAGCTTTTCATCCTCTGTGCCATACTTAACGATCTTATCCGGGGCAAAAAGATATTCCGGTGCATCATCCTGAAGCCTGAGCCTTATATATGAATCCCTGTAATACTCATTCGGATCTGCATCCTGATCAAGGGAAGTCCCATAAACCAGCTCAAGGGTATCCATTTTCCTGTCTGCACTTTCCTCCATGTAGTTCTTGGCCCACTCCCTGCCGGTAAAAGTATCAAAACTTTTTCCGTACAGGTAAACAGCAAAAGGAACAGCTGCACCAAAATACGCGTCAAGTACCGGGTGGTCATTCGGCTTAAGCTCAGCGCCAAAGCCCGGTTCTTCAGAAAAACCAATAAAGGTATCGCCGTACCCCTTAATACTCCCCTTTACCATTTTCTTTTCTATCCTGTCTATCTGTTCTGCCGCACTTGCAACGATACGCCTTACGAACCCCCAGTCGTAGGGTTTATCGGAAACCGGAGCAAGCAAAATACATATGATGAAGAGAATGATAAACGGCGAGATAGCAGCCAGATGCTCTCTGTGCCCTGTATCCCCTGTTTTTTTCCATCTTACCTGAATCTCGTCCGCTGCAACACTGAATACTGTTCCCAGCATAAGTACAACTATCAGCTTATCCGGGCTTATGCCCACAGCCAGAGCGGCTATTAGGATAGATACAATAGTCCCACCAAGAACAATCCGTCCTGCACTGAAGCTTATCAAAATCCGTGTTATGCAAAAGGCCGCAGCCGCAATACTTACACATATAAGGATTTCAACATGCTCCGTGAGCAGCTTTTCCCTCAGTTCCTCAGGACAGATAAAGAATACCGCCAGGACAGCTGAAATAAGAATGCCGCTTATTATTATCTTTCCCTCAGCTTTAAGATGCAGCAGCAGTATTCCGGTGACCGTTACCGTAATCGATATGACAGCCGACGTAAAATAGATTCTCTCACTGCTTCTTTCAGACATATACCACAGGAGCAGAGCCATTAACACCGGCAATATATAAACCGCATCATACAGCATCTTCTTTATCATCACAGTACCTCCTGCAGATCACTCTCAGGCGATACCGTATGTATCACACAACGTGGAATGTTCAGTGATGAAAAGTCCTTTTCCCGGCTTTCACTTACGATATATACAAGAATATAAACTCCCCCCTGTCCAAGACTGCGGATAAGTTTCTCTGTCTCAGGACATATTTCATAAAGGACCAGTATCAGTATCCTGCTGTTTATCACTGCACTGTTTCTGGAAAGCAGTTCAGCCATCCTGCCCTGTTTATCCGTTTTTGGAGCAAAATGATATGCGGAGACACGGGAATAAAACTCATTGAACCCGTCAGTATCCCTCACCCTGTCAACCGTCAGTTCATCCTGCAGCATAAACACACTGACAGGGGTACGTGCATTCAGGTAATACATGGTCAGCGCTATCACGATCTCACATATCCTGTTCTCCACCGGAAGATAGGATATCGGATCTTCAGCATATCTTGCCGGCTCCATAGCTATGCTTATCCCCTGTTTTTCCATACCGACTGTTTTGCGGACCAGCAGCCGTCCCTTTCCCGCGCTTGCTCTCCAGTGTATCATTCTGGCATCATCCCCGGGCAGGTACTCCCTCACCACCACATCCGGTTCACCTGCAGAATTATAGGTGTCTGCCATAGCTCCCAGGGACTCTTCTACTGTCTTCAGACTATCGAGTGCAACGATCTTTGGAAGAACGGTTACCCTGAACGGCTCCGGATTGCGGTAGGTGAAACTGAAGAGATTCAGAAAATCACGGATGACCACTTCTTTCACTCCGGCCTCATACTCTCCCCTGTAGCGGCATAACAGCTTCGTATCTCTTTTTATTCCGGTACGCGGCATCAGCTCGTATTCAGCAGAAGCATCAATCCCCTCTAGCTCGGAAAATCCGCTGTAGAGGATCATCCGTATACTGGTAAATGCAAAATAATCCTCATTCTGAAGTGTGATATAAAAATCAGACAGCTCATCAGCCACCACACGTCTTGAAGCCATCTTCTGGTATATCTTAAAGCGAAGAAAAACGAAGAGCAGATAAACAAATGATACTATAGGAACAAGAGTAACCGCAGCAAAAAAGCCGTAGCTCACGGTTCCGCCGTAAAAAGATATGCCCACCAAAGACATGATCCATAATATGATCAGTATGATCCTGTTCCTCTTCATATGTCAGCTTTCCCTGTTCAGACTTCTGCTTTAGTCACGGGAACTTTGACTTTAAGGATCAGTGCTTTCAGTATATTATCAACATTCTCCTTTTTTATCCGTGCTTCAGATGTAAGGCTCAGCCTATGGTGCAGCGTACATACGGCAACATCCTTGATATCATCGGGCTTTACATAATCACGCCCCTGCAGGAATGCACAGGCCTGTGCTGCCCTTATGAGATACAGGAAAGCCCTTGAAGAAGCCCCCAGCACAAATGCAGGCTCTTTTCTCGTCATATCGATCATATTTCTTGCATATTCAATAACATTATCTTTTATCTGTACCTTTTCAACTTCCTTTCGAATATTGATAATATCCTCTGCAGTACAGATACTCTTTATATCCTCCGTATTCCTGCCTTCGAGAAAATTCCTTACCATACGGAACTCTTCCTCCGGCTCCGGATATCCGAGTGAAAGTCGCATCATGAAACGATCCAGTGATGCTTCCGGTAAAGGGAATGTCCCGATAAACTCTACCGGGTTCTGTGTCGCTATCACCATAAAAGGCTCCGGCAGCTTATATATCGTCCCGTCGACAGTCACACTGCCCTCCGCCATTGCCTCAAGCAGTGCCGACTGGGTCTTGGGAGAAGTACGGTTTATCTCATCCGCAAGTATGATCTGGCGCTGAATGGCGCCTTCCCGGTACTCAAATTCCGAGGTTTTCATATTGAATATCGAGGACCCCACAACATCCCCGGGCAAGGTATCCGGCGTAAACTGTATCCTTCCGAAAGTCATATCAACGGAAGCTGCCAGTGTCTTTGCCAGTGTGGTCTTCCCTACCCCCGGTACATCCTCTAAAAGCACATGCCCACCTGCAAGCAGGCATATCAGAAGCTTGTCCGTCACATCGTTTTTTCCGACAAAATACTCGCCTATCTGTTTTTTCAGTCTTTCAATAATATCATTCTTCATATTTTTCCTCTATACCTGACACCTTCTGCAAGACACGCCTGGAGAATATCGGATTCGCCACCGTGGTCGTGCGATTTTGCTCCGGCACAAATCATATGCCCATTTCATTATAATATATTATATTCCTGTTTCAATGCTCTCCTTGCATGCCACATTGTAAAATGCTATAATCCATTTATGTAAACCGCAGTAATACCGGAATTATCAATCTTAAAGATTGTTTTGATATTTAAAATCATGAATAGAATGATCCCCTTTTTTAAGAGTAACATTGTGCATGCAATGCGCCGGACGGGCGTTTTTTTCTGTGCCGTTGTTATATTATTAGTAACACAGAGTCACTTCACCCTTGAAGCATCCGCCACGCAGGATGAGCTCAATCAGGAATCAGAAGACAGAAAAAGCGAGCCCGTACAGACAAATGAAATAGAAAACTGGCCACAGGGGCCGGCTATAGGCGCTGAAGGCGCCATACTGCTGGAAGCAAACACAGGCACACTGCTCTATGCAAAAAATATCGACGAAAAGCTCTATCCCGCATCCATAACAAAACTTATGTGCTGCCTGGTAGCCGTAGAAAACTGTGAGCTGGATGAAGTCATCACCGTAAGTCAGTCCGCTATCGATGCAAACGCATCTGACGGATCCAGTATGGGGCTCACAGCAGGAGAACAGCTCACCCTTGAAGAACTGCTTTATGGAATACTTATCAATTCAGCCAATGAAGGCTGTAATGTAGTGGCAGAACACATTGCAGGCTCTATTGATGCTTACGTGGATATGATGAATGCCAGAGCTGCCACGCTTGGCTGTACCGGTACGCATTTTGTCACGGCCAACGGGCTTTACAATGAAGACCACTATACTACAGCCCACGATATGGCGCTTATTGGCGTAGCATTCTTTTCTCACGACAATCTCTGCCGTATAGCCAGCACGCCACGCTACACTATCCCTGAAACGGCTACCCACGGCGAACATGTACTTCACTCCAAGAATAAACTCTATGCCGGCGGTGATTACGAATATGCTGACCTGGTAGGCTCGAAAACAGGTTTCACAAACGCATCAAGGCAGACACTCGTATCCTGTGCGGAGCGTGGCGGAATGAGGCTTGTAGCGGTCATACTGAAGGAAGAAAGTCCTCTGCAGTTTGCTGATACCGTAGAACTCTTTGAGTACGGTTTCAACAACTTCTCCATGATAGATCCCGATGAATTTGAAACCGGATATACCATAAGCAATTCAGGCTTTTTTAATTCCGGGACTGACATATTCGGCAGTACGGCTCCCCTGCTTGCAACAGCACCTTCAGCCGGCGTGGTACTGCCGAGAACCCTTACGTTTGCAGATCTTTCATCCGGCATAAGCTATGATGATCTTTCTGAAAATGCCATAGCAAAAATAGAATACTCCTACTCCGGTGTAAACCTTGGAAGTACGGACATTGTCTTAAATCCAGATGCAGCTGTAAGCTTTAATTTTCAGCTGAGAAACGCTGACGGAAGTTCAGTCAGCGAAAGTTCTGCTTCCGCAAATGCTTCCGATACAGGTGAAGGCATCACTGATTCCCCGGAATCGCCTGATTCAGGAACGGAAGCCGAAACAACAGAAGAAAAAGAAAAGATCTACATAAATGTTTATCATGTCCTGTTTACTATCTTAGGGATAATCGGCGCTATAATCGTACTGTTTATAATTTACAAGCTAAGCCGCGGATATTTTGCGCACAGAAAGCGTCTTGCCCGGATAAAACGCGAACGCGGAAAGATAATCAAGGACAGGAACAGCCTCCGCAGGGATTTCCGTCGAAGAAATTCCCACCGTTCATCCCAGAATACAGATAAGCTGATACTAAAGAGAAAATCAGATGAACATCCCACAAGAAAACATTCGAGGCGCAGACCTCCAAGAAAAAGACCAAAATAAAATAAGAGCCCGTTTAGGATGATCCGATCATCAAAGCGGGCTCTTATTTTTATTTATAGCTCTTACATACTATCTCTATCGCAGTCCTTGACCTTGCAAAGCACTCTACCAGTTTCGGTGAAAATGATCCTGCGTTTCCGGTGACTATCATTTCGTATGCCTTTGGCATATCGAATGCGTCACGGTAGGTTCTGTCGCTTATAAGCGAATCATAAACATCCGCCAGCGCAACAATCTGAGCCTCAATAGGAATAGCCTCCCCTTTCAGGTGATCCGGATATCCGCTTCCGTCATATCTTTCATGATGATGCCTGCATATGTTATAGCTCAGATCGTAATATCTCTGTTCGCGGAGCTCGGGAATCTGGCTTAATACCTCACATCCCATGGTAGTATGTGACTTCATGACTTCGAACTCATCCGCTGACAATTTTCCGGGCTTTAGCAGTATTGAATCCGAGATGGTTATCATTCCGATATCATGGAGAGCCGATGCACTTTCTATAAGAGCAGCCTTTTCCGGAGTGATATTATACTCCCCCGGATAAACATGCTCCAAAGCCTCAGCAAGGGTCTTGCTTATGGCTTTTATCTTCTGAATATGGGTACTGGACTCCAGGTTTCTGAACTCAACCATGGAACTCATAACCTCTATGATACGGTCATTAAGTGCATTCAGTTCCTTGTTCTTTTCCAGTATCTGTGAAGTCTGCTTCTTAATGAGCAGCTCCATCTCATCCTTGCTTCTGTACATATTGATAAGGTTCTTCACTCGCCCTCTTACGATCAGCGGAGAAAAAGGCTTGTAAAGGAAATCTGTAGCTCCGTTTTCAAAGCATTCCGTTATAAGCCCCTCATCCCTGTTGGTGGTCATCATCAGTACAGGTATATGCTTTATCACGCCTTTAAGCTTAAGCACCTTAAGAAGCGCCCTGCCGTCTATAATAGGCATATCAACGTCAACCATCATTAAGAGCACGTCCTTGGGATGCGCCATGACATATTCCATCGCCTCACGCCCGTTGGAGGTCAGTGCAACTTTATATTCTTCATGAAATAATACCCGAAGCAGATCGCCATTGTTAATGTCATCATCTGCAACCAAAATCGTATCCTTCATATCAGCCTTTCTTCCCCTTTCCGCTTTCTGCCTGTTTAACGGCTATACAGAGAAATCTGCTTAGATAAAGCTCCTGCGCACTCAGGAATATTCTGTACTCACTATTGTGTTATGATATGTCTTCCCTGACTGCAGAACCTGACATTGCGGCTGTCCTTATCGGTAAGCAGGAGGTTCCCGTTTAATTTTATGAGCGTATTCTCGTATACCACATCCGTAACACGGATAAAATTATCGCTGGTGCCATTTATCTTGTCATCAAGTTTCCGCTGTTCTTCCCTTAGTGCCACGAACTGTTTCTTCTGCTGTTCCAGGGCATCTTCAAGCTTTAAGTAAGAAGGATGCGTACGACCTTTAAGTGCACCTACTTTGCCAAGTATCGTATTCATGCCATCCCTTATGCGTTCCATATCTGCATCCAGCGCTTTCATACGCTGATTGATGGAAAGGAGCTGTTCTCCATAGTCATTAAGTCGTCCCACTTCTATCTCTGTCCTCGCATGGGCTTCATTTCCCACTACACCGGCAGTCACGCTGTTTGATGCCTTTACCTTGCCACCACAGATAAGCGGCTTCCTGCCTGCCACCTTCACGCTGTCACGACAGTATGCCATTGAGTTCATAAGGTAGCCGGCCTCTATATTGCCGCCTGCCACGATATTCGTATTTTCAAAAAATGCCGCAACAATATTCCCCCGTGCTTCGACGATACCGACATTATTGCCGTTCACGCCGCGCCTTATAATGATATTCTTTCCGGCCTTAAGCCTTGCCCCTTCTACATATCCGTCAACGATTATATCACCATCAGCTTCCACTCTGGCATTCTTCATAACAGATCCTGTGATATGTATTGTACCGTTGAAGCTTATATTATCTTTGCCATATACCACATCACCCTTGATCTCAAGCTGCTCGAAAATGGAAAGCTTTCCGTTCTGTATGGTGACATAGCCGCCCTTCTCGGAAACATATGTAACACCGTCATCCTCACAATGTATGAAATTTGCCTTAAGGGGGTCAAGATCATGACCTACATAGCTTAAGATTTCCCTGCCTGAAACGGTAAAACCGCTTTTGCCAGGTTTTGCCTTATGATAAAGCGCTATCTTTTCCCCAGCCTTTACTGCAGACAGCTCTTTCTGCGCCCTGTAATCAATACTTCCGTCTTCTTTTACCTTGGGCGGCTCATCGAAGGACTCAAAGAAATATTCATAATATCCGTCCACGCCCTCCGCAGGCTCTTCCCCTTCAGCCAGAAGGTATTCCTTTCCAACCGCATAATCTGCAAGATTCATGGTCTCACTGTCAATACAGAATCCGTTGGTTATTCCCATGCGGTCTATAAGCCTGAAGAACGCAGGCACGGTAAAGTCTTCGGGAAGCTTTTCCGTAAGTTTGAAATAGGCCTTCATGTGCCCATCCTTTGTATGGACACTTATCCCGCTGCTATAGTCCTTTATCGTATAATCAAGCTTGCTCCTGTCTATCTTAAACTGCTCCGTGAACAGTTTCTGGTGAGCCTTCTTCATGTCTGAAAGACTGCAGATAAGACGGGCATAATCGCTCACGTCGAGCCTCTCCATGAGCCCCAGCCTGATTTCGCGCATCTGTTTGTCCCGGTAGTACTTATTTGCATAAACACTGACATCCAGATTGGCCTCAAGTCCCATCCTGATCTCACGCATCTGCCTGAACATAAAATCAACACTGTCGTAGTATGTCACATCCAGACCACGGTCTATGCCCTTCTTTATCTCATCAAGCTGCGGGAATGAATAAACAGATTTGTCATACTCATCGATTGATTTCGGAATGACCTTTTTTTCAACAGTAGCTTCTATGGAATCAAGATCCAGACCATCCAGTACTTTAGTAAAATCATCATTATTGACAGTCAGGGCATTTAAGTTTTCAGCAGCCACGCTGTCAAGAGCCGAATCACCGGAAAGATCAGGCACAAGACCGCCCAAGCCATTCTTTTTTGACTGGTCGCTCCTGTTCTGTGTTTCCTGAACGTTATACAGAAGATCTATGAGATTTTCTTCACTGTAGAGATCCCCCAGATCCCCAAGATCACTAAAATCAAAATCCTCAGCCACGCTCTATCCTCCCCTCAGTTATTTCCCTTTTCCGTCAGATTAGCCCGAATTATCTTTATCCGCAAATATTATTTTCCCGGCCCGTCTGTTGATGTAAGCCTTAAATGCATCCACATCCGTTCCGTCCTTAAACCCCTTTTTGAAAAGCACCTGGCCATGCTCTATCATCCCCGGCATATTAAGGATCAGTATGTACTCATCCTCTGTCTCATATACCCTTTCTATGGTTCTGTAATTAAAGGAGAAGCCTGTTTCATTAACCTTTACATGTATATTATCGGCATTAAACCTAACTATCTCAACGATTACATCACCATGGTCACTCTGCAGCTTCCTGTAATCGATCCACTCCCTGAAGCTGTACCCGAAGAAGATCATGAAAAAGAAATACAGCGTCAGTACGGCGAAAAGTGAAGCCACGAGCCTGCTCCCCAGAAAAATAATGCTGAGTGCAAAACAGACCGCAAACAAAACAGTAAGCACTAATGCAAGTATACGTGTCTGCTTCTGCAACTTACGGTAACAATACCTGAAATACTGGGAATGCAGCTTCCTTGTCAGGATAAACTTATTCTCATACATCAACTTTGCCATAGCAGATACAAGACTCCAAATATCATTTTACCACAGGTATTATAATGCGGTAAACACAATCTTTTTATATTAAACCTAAAGTGCAATTCATTTTCAGCTTCGTATATTCTATCATACTATTTCCCTGCTTTGTGTATATTTCACACATGCGAACCCCCGATCATACACTAAATCCGACCGATTACCCGTCGGTTCCCTTACAGCGTGACTTTAATGAATAATCCGCAGCTTGTTGCAATGCCTGTTCCGCATAGGTAAGCCTATACGGTAAAAAAGAGACAGGCGTTTAACTGTCTCTTTTAGCTTAATTATTATATGATCAACCTGCCAAAAGCAGCTTATCTCTTCAGGTTAACCAGTTCCTCAAGCAGCGTATCGGAAACGGTTATGATACGTGAGTTTGCCTGGAAACCACGCTGTGTGGTGATCAGGTCCGTAAACTCACTGGAGAGATCAACGTTTGACATTTCCAGAACACCGGTGGACATATAGCCACCGTCTGACGTGATATCAACACCTATGCCGTCAAACTCTCCGGAGTTAAGGGTTGCCTTATACAGGTTATCTCCCTGCTTCTCAAGACCAGCTGCATTTGAGAAAGAAGCAACTGCTATCTGTCCCAGAAGCTTTGTCTGTCCGTTATCATATGCACCGTAGATCATACCGTTATTCTGAATGGATACACCTGTCATGGTTCCCAATGCACAGCCGGTACCCTTTCCGTCCGCATCACCTGAAGTTGCTGATGCTGTGGAAGTACCTTCGTTGTTCAGGTTCTTTGTTGCCGACATATCAATGCTTATTGCCTTTGCAAAAGGATTCTCAGTGCTGGATTCCTTAGGCTCAATGGTAAGGTTGAATGCCGATATATTGGTAGATCCGTTAAGTCCGGTAAGGGAACCTGTTGCCTGATTATATCTAACAGATATTGCAGTACCTGCAGGTGTAACGTAACCATCGGTACTAAGCGTTCCGTCTGCATCAAAAAGATTTACAGTTGTGCTTCCATCCGAATCGGTATAAGTATACTGATTTGCTTTTAACAGTGAACCGATAGTAATGGGATTTGATGTAGTGTCATTAGCCTGAACCGTAAGTGAAAGGAAATCCTCGTAATTATCAAATCCGAAAGCCTCCGCATATGCCTTCGCAGCATCTGCTTTGGTATAGTTGATAGTCTTGGTCGGATCCTTGGGATCCGGATAGGACAGACCGTTGTATGTGGCATTCTCATCTGAAATCTTTCCGGTAGAAGGATCATAATTGTTAAAAATATTATTCGGTGTCAAAGTGATTTCCTGTGCCGGAGACCATTTTGAATCCTTATACTTTATCTCACCGTTACCGGGATTTGCCATATCATACCCATCAAGGAGTGAATATGAAGCAGCCTTTGTTCCGTATGAGTTTGCGCCGGCAGCATTTGATCCTGTATAGACTTTTGCATCGAACTTATCCAATATGGATTCATTATTTGCATCAAGGACATCCTTAAGATTCAGGATATAGTTACCCTCTTCGTCCGTTCCGTTCATTCTGAATCTTGCAGTATATGAATAACCCATATTGTCATAAAAAGCAAGATTTATGACTTTACCATCACCAAGGACCTGTGAATCAAGCTTATCGATAATACCTGTCATGGTAGCAAGCTCAGTAGCCTTGGGATCGCTGGTCATATTCTCGGGGGACATGATCTGAAGCTTCTTGACATTATCCTGAACGATCTCGCCTTCATTATTTACAAGCCAGCCCATAACATTGTAACCGTTTGAGCTCATAGCCAGGTTACCTACAGCATCAACATAGAAAGATCCGTCTCTTGTAAAGAAGTTTGATGATCCGTCTGAAACAACGAAGAAAGAATTGCCCGTTATACGCAGATCGAAAGCATTACCTGTAGTCTGGGTAGATCCCTGCTGGGTAATAGACGTGCTTATAGCCGCAGACTGAACACCAAGACCTATCTGCTTTGCATTGGTACCTGCCGTTCCTGTAGCCTCATTAGGGCCGCTGGCTGACTGTGTGGTCTGGTACATCAATTCGGAGAAAGTGATGGACTGGGATTTGTATGCTACGGTATTAACATTGGCAATGTTGTTACCGATAACGTCCATCTTGACCTGGTGTGTTTTTAACCCCGCAACACCGGAGTAAAGTGATCTCATCATAAGGCATGTCCTCCTTCATCTTTTATATATTGAGGAGGGCCCGTAAATCCTTTTGAACGTTCCTCATCCTTGAGAAACCATCCTCTTTGTCTTAAAACCTTACAATTATTATATCGGGCTTTTACCCCCAAAGTTTATATCAGCATTCAAATAAATAGATTTTATGGCTGCTCAGCAGATTCTTCATCAGACGGTGTTGTCTCTGATGTTGTCGATTCTTCGGCAGCTGTAGTTTCTGATGCTGTTTCTGATGCTGTCGATTCCTCTGCAGCTGTAGTTTCCGAAGCTGTTTCCGATGCTGTCGATTCTTCTGCAGCTGTAGTTTCTGATGCTGTTTCCGAAGCCGTCTCATTCACTGATGATGCTGCAGTGCTCTCCGATACTGCATCTGCATTTTCTGAAGTGCCTGTGCTTGTCTCACTGTTCTCAGTTTTTTCCGCAGTTCCGGAAACAGGATCTGCAGCCTCAGCTGCCTCATCCACAGCCGTTTCAATGACAGGAACTTCTTCCTGAATCGGGGCTGCCTGCTCTGCTGCCTGTTCTGCCGCAAGCTTCTCCTGCTTAGCCTGCTCGTCAGCAATGATCTTCTGGAGTGCCTTCCGATACTGGTCTATTCCGTCTGCAAAGCTTTCATCTAAAAAGCCCTTTTCAAAATCATTCATATCATCATACTCTGCCACAACAGCAGATGCCGCATTGAAATAATCCTTTGTCATAAGGGAAGGTGCCGGAAGATTCTTTATAGCTGCTATAAGGTCGTCAGCCCTGTCCGAGGCTTCCACATATCTTTCACTTACAACAGTCTTCAGATCATTTATAGAATAAAGTGAACCATCGATAGAAAGATAAGCCTTGCCTTCTTCATATGTCACATAGTCCACCACGCCGGATACTTCATCCGTATTGCCCGCATCATCCTTTACGCTCATGATAACAGTCTTGCCGGTCAGGCTGTCAGCCTTCATGGCATTCATATTGTCACCTATAGCCTGTACTTCCGATACCTGTGTGAATGTCGCGTACTGGCTGATCCACTCTGTATTTGACGTAGGCTCAAGGGGATCCTGGTTCTGCATTTCCGCCACAAGCAGTGTAAGGAAAGCCTCAGAGTCAATCTGTGATTTATCCTTTTCGGAAGCCGAAGCAAGCGACTTGCTGGAAGCATTGCTGTTCTGTACTTTTCCGTCCACTACGGGTGCAACCAGACCTTTTATATCCATAACTGTCCCTCCTTATGAGCATACTGTTTTATCATTTCTTCATTTTTTTATGCGACACGAGGTAAAAATCCATCGGCATCTGCGTGCATACACGCACACCCCTGAAAATTTTGCCTGTATCAAACCTTATAATCCATCTTATTGCCATCTGCCTGCATCATCTGTGCGGTAACAGCATCTGCTTCATCTATATCCTCAGGGATTCCGGCAAAGTCCCCCAGGTCTATCTTTCTGGTAGCACGTCTGAGCCTCTCCTGCTCACTTGCCTCAGCATCAGACTGACCGTCATTGCCCTGTTCAAGATTCTGCTCAAACGCATGTGATGAAACAGTAACTTCAACAGCATCTATCTTTACGCCCTGTTCCTCAAGGTTCTGCCTAAGCACCATTATCTGGCTCTCAAGCGCAGCCCTTGCTGCTTCCGTCTCTGTCGAAAACTGTGCCGTGACCACGCCGGACTTGCTCACTAAATTTATAGCCACATTACCGAGGCTCGCCGGATGGAGACTCAGTTCCAGGGATGAAAAGTCATCCTTTACCTGAGATTTTATCTTTTCAATAACCTGCTCTGCCACTTCAGCTGGATTGCTAAGATATCCCTGGGGTCTTGCTGAAGCTTCTGCCTCTGCCATCCCCGGTTCCTGTACCGCTGTCATATCCGGAGCACTGCCTGCCACATTGATATCAGACCGGGCATCATGCCTGTCATCACGCTTTAATGCTCTGTTTTCATCAGCTGATGCATCGCTCCCCTCATCCGGTTCATTATTATCGTTCTGTGCATTGAGTGCAGCATTTTCAACAGGTACCGTATCCTCCGGAACTCCTGCATCCTGAACCGGACTTCCGGCATCAGCTACATCTTCCGATTTCACCATTGTCTGCACATCTTCTGTCCCGGCTGTGATAATGTCCATCAGCTCGCCTGCCTCAGCCGGTTCAATTCCTGCTTCCTCCAGAACTTCTGCCGCCATCTTATTCAGATTTCCGGCCGTATCCAGTATGTTCTGATCTGTCAGCAGGCTCTCAAGTCCGCCATCACCCATTATATCGGCTGCCAGCATATTCATATTCTCCGGCATCACAAGATCCGATGTGGAAATTGTAAGGTCTTCACAGGCCTGCATGATCTCAGATACATCTACACCCAGTATTTCCGCAGCCTTTTCAACGATCAGGTCAACGGCCTGCATCACTGCTTCTATCTCTTTTTCATCAACAACAGCATCATCTGTACCGGCATCTGTCTCAGCTGCGGATCCGGACCTGCTTTCATTCTTTATGGAGTTATCTTCTGATTTGCCGGACTTTGAAACACTTCCTTCTGCCTCAGACTCATTATTCCTGACAGCAGGCTTATCATAGGACGTCTTATCAGCAGAAGCACCGGCAGACGAATTGTCACTGTCTCCGCCTGAAAAATTATTTGTGGATGTCCGGATATCCCGGTTCTGAACATTGATCTGACCGGTGGCATTTGCGAATGCACTCTTGAAATCTGCCTTCTGACCATCACGTGATGAACCGCTATTCCTGTCCATACCATCCGTAATGACTGAAACCTGCATCTGGCTGTTAAGATCGCTTATAGATGTCATAACATTTCTCCTTGGCACATCCCTGCGGTCCATCGTCCGGATGCGGTGATACCGTACAAGTGACCGCTTCCCTGCGGTCTGCATATCCCGGTTCACAATAGTTATCGTCAGAATACTGCTTTCACTTAACCCCTGATCATTAATCCGGATCCATTATCCTGGTCACCTGAGCAGCCATATCAGGATCCATTGCACCCAGTATGGCTCCGCGCTGGGCACTGTTCATAGCCTTAAGTATCTTTCCCACAAGTTCGAGCGAAGATCCCATGGTATTGAATATCTCCGCAGCGTCCTTGGGATCCATGGCAGCATAAGCGGCCGCATAATCCGTCACACTGGCATCTACAGCCTCTTTCTTTACTACTTCCTGGTACAGATACTGGGCTGTCTCAGGATCCATATCCTCGTAATATTTTCTGTATGCATCAGCACCGGGGCCATTTTCAGCATATACCACTTCCTCATAGAATTCAGTCTTTATACGCTGGAATTCCGTCTGCTGATCCTCAAAGGTCTTTAACCTGTTAACCTCAGCCTTAAGCTCTTCTATCTGCTGCACATAAGTACCGTTGGCGGTCTGAGCACTGGTAAGCTCTAGCTCAAGCGCCTGTATCTGTGCCACCGCATCCGCCAGGGATGAGTAGCCGTAATATGCCTCAAGGTCATCTGTTTCCGTAACTCCGTCACCGGGAAGCACTTTGTTTATCACAGGCACGTTTCCGATTATCGGGCGCAGTACATTGGAACCAAGCCCGCCTACATCAAGCTTTATCAGAATACAGATTATGCCTATCCAGATAAGCACTATGAACAAAGTGACAAGTATCATGGATAATCCGCCGCCGGGGGCATCGTCATCCAGGTCTGCCTCTTTGTCAGCCAGCTCCCTGGCTCTTTTTTTAGCCTCTTTGCTCTGGGCTTTCTGCTCAGCCTTAAGTTTCTTCTTTTCCTCGGCTAATTTCTTTTTTTCCGCTTTTATATCGATTTCCTGTGCCATATATCTTAATCCTGTTCCGCTTTCTTTGCTCCGTATACGTAGCTGGTCAGCTGATCAACCTCTAACGCCTCAGCCGCAGCTTCTTCACTCATGAATTCCTCAAAAGCATTCTCCTTAAGTTTTTCATGTATCTTTCTTTCCTTGACCGCATCCTCCATCCGGACACGTGCATTCTCAAGATTCTTTTGGGCAACCTTCACCTTAAGCTTCTGTTTTTTTATTTCTTCTTTATTATATTTCTGCTCATATTCATTTTCCATGATATGGCGTATATCAAGATCGCCGTTCCGAAGTCTCGCAGACTCTGCTTCGAGCTCCACAGCCCTCATATTCAGTGCAGAGAGCTTGTCTTCCTCATCGCTGAGTATCTTTCTGCGCTCTGCAAAAGCCTGTTTGGCCTGCTCTTCAAAATTTTCCATCAGGTTAAGGATATTCTGAAGCCTGTAATTAAACTTTGCCATCAGCTATCTCCGAACAGCTTTTTCATCATACCCACTGTATCATCAAATTCAAACTTGTCTTCAACATCCTGACAGAGGAAATCATTTACCGCATCTATCTTTGATATAGCATAATCGATACGTGGATTTGATCCCTTCTTGTATGCGCCTATATTTATCAGATCCTCAGAATCATTATAGGTAGCCATGACATTCTTAAGCTCACCTGCAAGCTTCCTGTGTTCCTTCGTAGTCACCATACTCATGCATCTTGATATGGACTGGAGTACATCTACGGCCGGATAATGGTTTCTGTGCGCAAGCTTCCTGTTGAGCATTATATGTCCGTCCAGTATGCTCCTTGCAGTATCGGTTATGGGCTCATTAAAATCATCACCATCCACAAGCACTGCATAAAGTCCCGTAATTGAGCCTTTATCGCTCTTCCCCGCCCTCTCAAGGAGCTTGGGCATCTCCGAATAAACCGATGGCGGATATCCCCTTGTAACAGGCGGTTCGCCTATGGCAAGCCCTATTTCTCTCTGTGCCATGGAAAACCGGGTAAGGTTGTCCATCATAAGGAGCACATCTTTTCCCTGGTTCCTGAAATACTCCGCAATGGCAGTAGCAGTCTGAGCCGCTTTCTTTCTTTCAAGAGCAGGCTTATCGGAAGTAGCTACAACGACCACTGATCTTTTTAAGCCTTCCGCACCAAGGTCTCTTTCAATAAACTCACGTACTTCCCTTCCGCGCTCGCCTATAAGCGCTATCACATTAAGTTCTGCTCTGGTATTCCTGGCAAACATACCCATAAGAGTAGACTTGCCCACACCGGATCCGGCAAATATTCCTATCCTCTGTCCCTTGCCTACGGTGATCAGACCGTCAACAGATTTGACACCCAGAGGAAGAGGTTCATTTATTATCGCCCTGGTCATTGCATCAGGGCTTGCAGCCTCCAGCGGATACCAGGTCTCACCCACGGGAGTAAAATCACTTACAGGCCTCCCCAGCCCGTCAAGTACCTGCCCCAAAAGAAAATCCCCAACCTGTACGGAAAGGGGACGCTCCTCATTTTCAACTATGCAGCCGGAGCCTATCCCTTCAGTCTCTTCATAGGGCATTAGCAGGGTCATGTTTTTTTTGAATCCCACCACTTCTGACATTATCGTCCGTCCGTCCGTAGTAGTGATCTTGCACATATCCCCCATCTTGGCATCAGGTCCTGCGCTCTCCAGCGTTAGCCCCACCACATTCACTATCTTACCCAGTTTTCTGTAATATACTCTGCCGGCAGCATCGTATTTATCAAGATTAATCTCTGACATCTTTATCTACATCTCTATATACAGCTTTACGGCTCATAACTTAATATTCGAAGCTGCTTTTCCAAAAGATCCATCTGTGTACCCAGGCCGCAGTCCCATATTCCGCCGTCTGATTCTATAAGGCAGTCGTTAGGTTTCAGGGTAGCATCCTCTATCACCTCAAAACGGTCCGGCATGATACCGGTTCCCTTGGCAATATTCTCTTTTATCAGCTGGACGTTCACATAGTCCGCCGCAGATACGTGAACAATATAATTTCTGCTCCCGTCCAGATTGGTTAGCACTCTTTTTAAAAGATAAGCAATGGTATCCTTATCATCTTCCAGCCTGACGCCGGTAACCTTTGCAAAAATATCGCTCAGCTTATCTATCAGCAGAGGCTCAAGTGCCCTGCTCTTTTCTTCATACTCTTTCTGAAGTCTCTGCCGTTCTTTCTCAAGTTCTGACTGCAGCTTTTCGTACTTTTCAAGTCCGGCTCTCTCGCCCTCCAGCCGTCCGGCTTCAAAGCCTTCGGCATGCCCCTTCTGCCTTGCGTCTTCTGTCACTGATTCCGCCTCTTTCTTTGCATCCTCAATGATGGCTTCCGCATTTTCCTTTGCTTCTTCTATCATCGCCTGGGCCTGAGCCGCCGAAAGAGCGCTGTTCTCGTGTATTACAGAACTGCTTTCTTCATCTTCCTCCCTGTCGGAAACAAGCCGCTCCACCATCTCTGCATCAAGGCCTTCGGAAAAGCCTTCCTCTATGGCTTCCGGCTCTTCGTCCTGCATATGGGCAGCCAGTTCTTCAAGCCGCTTCGCAATCCGGTCGTTGGCATCTATCTTGACTACCTTGGCATCGCTCAGCTTTACATTATATCCCTTGACAAAATTCGCTGACAAAATAATCCTCTACACTCCTGCAACATCAGACAATGATATCATCTCCGCCGCCTCTGGATATGACTATCTCACCGGCATCCTCGAGTTTCCTTATCTCATTAACGATCTTCTGCTGTGCATCTTCAACATCCTTCATACGCACAGGCCCCATGAATTCCATATCTTCCTTGATCATATCAGCAAGGCGCTGTGAAAGGTTCTTGAATATCTTGCCCTGAACTTCCTCATTGGAGCCCTTGAGTGCAAGGGACAGCTCACTGTTCTCAACATCCCTGAGTACACGCTGCACAGCCTTATCATCAAGCTGCATGATATCCTCGAATACGAACATCTTCTTCTTGATCTCATCGGCAAGCTCAGGATCCTCGATCCCAAGAATCTCCATGATATGTTTTTCAGTACCGCGGTCTGTGGAATTGAGGATCTCAACAACCTGGTCAACTCCGCCGATCTGGGTGTAATCCTGGTTAACGAGATTAGCCAGCTTGCTTTCAAGGACACGTTCTACTTCCTGTATAACATCAGGGCTGGTCCTGTCCATTGTAGCTATACGTCTGGCAACATCCGCCTGTGAATCCGACGGAAGCGCCGACAGTATCAATGCCGCCTGATTTGATGAAAGATATGAAAGTATCAGGGCAATGGTCTGGGGGTGCTCATCCTGGATAAAGGAAAGCAGCTGGGAAGCATCCGTTTTCCTGACAAATTCGAAAGGCTTGACCTGGAGGGACGCCGTGAGCTTTCCGATGACATCCAGCGCCTTGTCCGCACCAAGAGCCTTCTCTAACAGCTCTTTGGCATATCCGATACCGCCTTCCGCAATATACTGCTGCGCCAGACAGATCTCATAGAATTCGTTTATGACATCCTCTTTTATCTGCGGTGATATGCTTCTCGTATTTGCTATCTCAAGCGTGAGATCTTCTATTTCCTCTTCCTTCAGATGCTTAAAAACGGTAGCGGAAGTTTCCGGTCCCAGTGTTATGAGCAATATAGCAGCTTTTTGAAGTCCTGAAAGATTACTTCCTTCCGAAGCCATTTTAATCCTCTATCCCCCTTATAAAACTATGATCACAGATCCTCATTCAGCCAGTTGCGCAACAGGTTGGCTGCCGCGTCCGGATTGTCTTCCACAAATTTCTCGACTATCTTCCTGGCCTCAGACTTATCCTCTACACCGATCTCCTCAAGTTCCTCCTGAGGTGTGGACTGAAGTATCTCATCTATGGAAACCTCAGGCTCCGGCTCTTCTTCCCTTGCCTGACGCATGCTGCGCAGGATAACAAATGCCAGCAGACCAAGAATGAGAAGTATAAGCAATACCGTAAGGATATCCGTTATATCCATCGCAAGGCCTTCATGATCAACAAAGAAAGGCTCCTCATATGACAGGATAGTTATGTGATCTACACCTATACCGGTGGCTGTAGATACTGCCTGCACAAGATCCGGATCAACCTCGAGCTTTGTGCGGACATCATTATTCAGCTTGTACTGATCCCAGGTAATCCCCTCAAGCAGCCCCTGATCCTTTACATCATCCTCACGGATCACCTTATAGGTAAGGGTGGTCACGGAAAGGGACGACTCGTCATACTTTATGGCACCTGCAGGAATCTGCTGCAGAAGCGTCGATTCATTTGGCAGGTAATCATAGGATTCCTCGACCACATGGGCATTGGAGTACTCATTGTCCTCATATTCATAGCCTGTCTCAGTATTGGAATCTGTTCCGGGTACACCGGATACTCCTCCGCTGGAGTCAGACTGGTAGATATCCTTACTTGCAAGCACGCCCTGTTCCTTGTCCTCGTCAGGCCAGTACAGATGGTTTGCTTTTTCCGTATAGCTGTTATCCAGTACCACATTAACAGCTGCCTCAATCGATGAAAACTGGTTAGTAGCTGTCAGGACTCTTATCACTTCAGAACGCATGCTGTTAGATACCTGCTCCTGCAGAGCATACTGACTGGATGCGGAACCGTATGTGGAATTGTCATTCGTTCCGGCAAAAAGCAGGTTGCCGTCGCTGTCAAGGATAGTAACGTGCTCAGTAGTATCATTTCCCAAAGCAGTAGCAACAAACCTTGCTATAGCCTCTGCATTTTCCCTGGTGCAGACATCCGAGAGATCCAGGTTTACTGCCGCATAAGCTTCCTTGTTCTGTGCGATCAGGGTACCGTTCTCCTCCGGAAGGCTAAGCTGCACGGAAGCTTTATTTACGAAGCTGTAGGACTCAAGCTCTTCCTCCATGAAATCCTGAAGATATACGATGTACCTTTTCTGGGTATTCGATTCTGTGGTAAAGAAATTACCGTTTGTCACATTGTCTATGGACATGGCATCCGTAGATATATTGTTGGATCCCAAAAGGAGGTTTGCCTTTGTATAGTCTTTTCTGTTAATGCTTATTTCCAGGCCATCCTCACTGGTCACATATACTATATCCTCCCCCTCTAACAGTGCGATAACCTCATTAGCCTGCTTGGCATTTTCAGCAGTATATATCTTTACATACTCGGGACGGGTAACAGCAAAAATAAGCACAGCAAAAGCAAAAACCGTTGCTATGGCAATTGCCGCAATAGTGATTTTCTGCCTGCGTGAAAATTTTTCCCACCATTCCAAAAGTCTTCTCGGAAGGTTCCTGAACCACGCAACTATTCGATCTACCATTTACTTGTCCTTTCCTGCGATGTACCTGATACTGATATTCTGACTCTGATATCCGCCTTCAGATTTTTCTCTAAAGTTTCCTGCAGTCATGCTGATTTTTCTTTCTTATTGATATGATTGATATGACAGCTGCTTACGGCTGCCATTTTCGCTGCATCATATATCTGATTTTATATCTGCATATTGATCAGCGTCCTGTATGACTCCATAAATGCATTCTTTACAGCCACTGTATATTGCAGAGATGTGGAAGCTTTCTGGAGTGCCACAGCCAGATCATGAGTACTTGTCGCCTCTCCCATTGCGAGCTTTATCTCTTCGTTTTCAGCCTGTGACAGGTATCCGTTGGTCTGATTAACATTGCTGATCATGGAATTAAAGATCGCGCCGAACATGTCATCATCTTCCTTCTCCCTGATCATGCTCCGGTCTGTCAGCGGCTCTATAGTTCTCAGATTATCTCTGAATACATTTGTTGCATTTATAGGTCCCATAAATCAATCCTCTTTGCTATAACGTACGCTCCGGTCATTCGTGATCCCGGTCTGTGACAGCTGTATTTTCACAGTTATTTTCCTGATTTATATACTCACCGCACACATACCGTCATAATCATCCGTATCTGTGAAAGAAACCACCAAAACTGTTCATATCTATCCACAAGTAAGTGGTCTGCTGACCAATCCTGTATTGTTGTCAAAACGCTTTAATCCGTCAAGACCTTGCCGTAAGCTCAAGTCCCTTGGTTGCCATGGCTTTGCTGGCATTGAACACCGTTGCATTTGCCTCATAAGCTCTTGATGCATCTATCAGGTTAGTCATCTCGGTAACGGTATTCACATTCGGGTATGTCACATAGCCGTTCTCATCCGCATCAGGATGGGACGGATCATAAACCATGTTCATCTGGGTATCCTCATCCTCATGGATGTCATCAATCTTGACACCGTACCCGATCATATCATCGGCAATGGCATGACGTCCGATCCTTTGCTGGGTACGCCCGTCTCCCACAATTGAGTTAAGCACCCTGCCGAAATGCCTTCTGTCTGCCTCAGTCTCCTGAGTTGCAAAGGTTACCACCTTGCGCCTGTACGGGGTACCGTCAGCCGTACGTGTGGTATTGGCATTTGCAACATTTTCCGCAATGGTATCCATACGGTAACGTTCGGCAGTAAGTCCAGTGGCCGATATATCAAAAGCTGTAAACATTCCCATATCTTTCTCCTCCTGCTGCATGAGTGCAGTCCCTCGAAGATAATCCCTGCGTGCTTATCCGAGGATCACCAGATCCCGGATCCGTTCGTTTTTTCGGATTTTATCAGGCGGCTTCTATGCCGCATCCGTGTATCACGTGGACATCGCCGTGCGCAGGTTTGAAAACTCATTCTGCATGCAGCTTACCAGCGCATTGTATGTGATCTGATTCTCTGCAAGGTAAACATTTTCGGTATCCACATCCACATTATTCCCATCTATACGGTAGCTGTAATCAAAAGCATCCGTATACACTCTGGGTTCTATCCTGGACAGCTGCAGGTTATACACACGCTGATCCAGATTGTCATACTCTACTTTATTCAGTACTCTGGTGAATTCTTCCTCGAAAGACACATCCTGGCGTTTATAGCCCGGAGTATCCGCATTTGCTATATTGTTGGATATTGCTTCGTTCCTAAGCCATGCCGCATCCGCAGCCTTATCAAGTGCATCCACGTATGAAAAAACATGTCCGTTTACCACAGTCTCCTCCTTGCCGGCGAAAGCCCCCAAAGTATAAAAAAATACACGGCAGCAATCCGTCTAACCCGAATGCGTCCATGCATCATCGAAAACAACCTGTCCATGTTGTCCCACAACATATGAGGCCTGAAGCTCTCATACATATTATATCGGCTTAGCTTATATATTTGTGTACAGTTTTTTAATGTCAAAATTATGGATAATTGACAGCCACTCTGTACAATTACCCATAATTATTTTATGTACACTAATATTATAATGTTTTCGACATAAAATACAAGAGAAAATTGTGTTATTTGAACTAAATATTGCTTTACAAAAGTAAAAGCCACACCATATATTGTAATATGATGCGGCCATTTTAGTTTACATAATTTTCCTTAAACTTAAACTTATACTTAAACTTATACGTATTCCTATCCTTCCGTGATGGAATAGATCAGTTCGTTGATAACCTTTATCTCTGTGCCCCTGACTCCCCTGGATCTGGTCTCAAAGATGCCCGCTCCGGCCATTTTCTTGACCGCATTTACAAGACTGGTCCTTGATATACCGCTCTCTTCCGACAGTCTGGTCAGATTTACGATGCCGCAGCCGTTTTCATCAAGCTTCGAAAGCACGGCCCTTACTGACTCTGTTTCAGACTTGCTGGTCACTTCAAGCACCCCGTTAACAGTCTTTTCCAGACGGTCGCTCTCATCATTTTCTTCCTTTTTGGAACGCATCATTTCGAGTCCCACTACTGTAGCCGCATATTCCGAGAGAATGATATCATCTATGCCATACTCTTCTCCGTTTCTGTATATGAAAAGGGTTCCTAACCTCTCACCGCCTATGAAAATAGGAGTGATCATAACCCTGTATTCCACATGTTTTTCACCCTTGTCCGATACGGATTCACCACGATTGCGGCGCTCGTATCCATGAGCAGTCTTCCATGAGAAACCTAAAGCCAGAAGCCCGGCATTTTCCTGAGTTGAAAGTATCGAAAGAAAACGGTCATTCAGTGCATTGTCAATATAATTGCCTACCTCATAACCAAGCATTTCCTCGATTTTTTCCACGGAGCCGTTTTCACACGCCCCCAGCACCTTACCCCTGCGGCTTATGACCAGAGCATCCGATGAAAGAGTATCCGACACCACCGTGCATATATCCGTAAATGCCACTTTTGATGAAACGTTATTATGTAAAAGACTGCCTATGCGTCTTGTCCTGTCAAGCAAACTTATTCCTGCCATATTATCCTCATATGATTCTGTTATCTGCACCGAATCGCCAAGCAATGGCGGTGCCGCCGTCATCACAAATTCCTCAATACCAACTATAGCACATAATGAATCTGGCAATGCTGTATTTTCAGTCTTCTGATTCAGCCTGCTCTTCGGTATGTCCGCACTGCTCATCAATGCAGGCAAGCTTTTTTCCTTTTATTACCATCATATTTCCGCATTCGGGACACTTCTTTGCCACAGGTCTGTTCCAGTTCATAAAATCACATTCCGGTATATTCTCGCAGCCATAGTATCTTCTGCCCTTCTTGGTCATGCGGATAACGATCTCGCCGTCACATTTCGGACATTTTACTCCGATCTTCTCATAATAAGGCTTTGTATTGCGACACTCCGGGAATCCGGGACAGGCAAGAAACCTGCCATGGGGGCCATACTTGATGACCATATTCCTGCCGCAGTTATCACAGACTATATCAGTCTCCTCATCCCTTATCTCTATATGGGACAGTTCTTCTTCAGCCTTCTTCACTGCAGTATCAAGATCCGGGTAGAAATTTTCGATTATGGTCTTCCATTTTATATCACCTTCACCCACACCATCGAGCATGCTTTCCATGTTTGCAGTAAATTTTGGATCTACAATTGCCGGAAATTCATCAACCATTATCTTGTTTACCGCTTCCCCCAGTTCCGAAACAAAGAGATTTTTATTTTCTTTGAGTATATACCTGCGGTACAGGATGGTAGAAATAGTCGGTGCATAGGTTGAAGGCCTGCCTATCCCCTGCTCCTCCAAAGCCCTTACCAGGCTTGCTTCCGTATAGTGTGCAGGCGGCTGGGTAAAATGCTGCTTCTTCTCCAGTTCCTTGAAGATGATATCCCCAAGTGAATCCGCCTCCTTTATAAGGAAGGAATTTTCAGACTTGCCGCTGTCATCGTCCCTGCCTTCATCCGCATAGACCTTCATAAAGCCCTCAAACTTCACACTGGATGCAGATGTCGAAAATACAATTCCCTCTGCCTCAAGCTTGAGAGACAAGGTTTCATAAACAGCCGGTGCCATACGGCTGGCTGCAAAGCGCTTCCAGATAAGGTCATACAGCCTGTACTGGTCACGGCTAAGATCATTCTTAAGCTTGGCAGGAGTATTGTTTATATCAGTCGGGCGTATTGCTTCATGGGCATCCTGTATCTTCTTCTCATCATCCTTTTTCTTAACAGGTCTGTCGGCTGTAAGATACTCCTCTCCATAAGCAGACTTTATGAAATTCTCTGCCATTTCCTTTGCATAATCCGATACCCGGGTAGAATCGGTACGCAGGTATGATATAAGTGCTGTGGTTCCCTGTCCCTTTATCGGCACACCTTCGTACAGCTGCTGGGCAACCTGCATGGTTTTCTTAGTTGAAAAATTAAGAGCCTTGCTGGCCTCCTGCTGAAGCGTGGAAGTAGTAAACGGAAGCGGTGATTTCCTGCTGCGCTCCCCCTTCTTTTTTTCTTTTATTGTAAATGAAGCATTTGAAAGTTTCTTCTCAAGGCGATCTGCCTCGGAAGCATTATCAATAGTCTTCTTTCCGTTTTCGTCAGAATAGAAATGTGCAACAAAAGACTTCTTGGTTCCCTTAGGAAGAAGAACTGCATCTACAGTCCAGTACTCTGAAGGAATAAAGGCATTGATCTCATCTTCCCTGTCACAGATCATACGGAGTGCAACACTCTGCACACGTCCGGCCGAGAGTCCGCGCTTAACCTTGGACCAGAGCAACGGCGAAATCCTGTAGCCCACCATTCGGTCAAGTATGCGTCTGGCCTGCTGTGCATCCACCAGATTCATATCTATCTCCCGGGCATTCTTTATTGATTCCTTTACTGCATTCTTGGTGATCTCATTGAACGAAATACGGGCCACCTTTTTATCAGCAAGCTTAAGTGCCTCATACAGATGCCAGCTGATCGCCTCACCCTCACGATCCGGGTCAGTTGCGAGATAAATCTTATCGGCTTTCTTTACCTCCTTACGGAGCATCGAAAGAATATCACCCTTGCCGCGGATAGTGATATATCTGGGTTCATAGTCATGTTCCACATCTATGCCCAGCTGAGATTTAGGCAGGTCACGCACATGCCCCTGACTGGCTACCACTTCGTAATTAGAACCCAGGAATTTTTTTATAGTCTTAACCTTTGCAGGCGATTCCACAATAACAAGATTTTTTGCCATAAATTTCCTACCCCTTCATTAAAAACTCATATAAAACACACAGATTCGCAGTGATGCTCAAATCAAAAAATTCTTCCTGATCATCCGCAGAATCAGTAAAAGTCGTATTTACAACTCACGGTAAATTACTATACAAAGAAAAAAAAGAATTGTCAAATGGAAAATTTTGAAAAAAGCTTGAATAGTTGATTGGATAATAATTTAATAAATATTATAATTAATCATTTAAATATAGGAGAAACGCCTTAAAAAACAGCCACTGTATACAGTGGCTGTTGAAATTATACCTGCAAATTCTTAAATCCTACCTACCCCATAAAAAATGATCACGGTGCATACGGTCCCTCAGGTGTAGGTGCTACCTCATATGTCCCCGATGCAGTCTCTATACCTACATGACACTCCAAATGGTTATCAACCTTTACCACCCACATCTTCCATTTAGTAGGCTGTGTCTTCTTGTATTCAAATTCCGGCATTATTCCGATATTCTGACCCGCAGTAGTAAAAAGCATTCCCATATGCAAAGCATAACTGGCTGACATATCCGTTCCGGGAGGCACTTCCGAACTCCATGATGTAGAATTGATTTGATCACGATATATTTCAGGCTCATTTGCCGCTGCCGTCAATGCAGACAAGATAGCTGTTCCATTAGAAACATCCTTCTGAATCTTACTCTTCTCAATATAACGGATAATAAATGCACCTACAACAGCTACGAGGACTGCAATGATGCCGATTACAATTACAAGTTCTACCAGAGAAAATCCCTTACTCGATTTCAGCTTTTTACTAATCTTATTCATTATTTAACCCCGCTTTCTATAATAATGTCAGACAATCATATTGATTGTCTGACACTATAATTATACATAATCAATTGCCTTATTTGGTCTGGTCCTCTAAGAGCTTCTTTTCACCTTCTGAAAGATCTCTGTTCGTCGGATAAAGGAATATCTTAAACGTCGCATTCGAATCGGGACTCTCCCAGTTTATAGAAACCTGTATATAAAATCTGTGTCCGTCTTTGAGGAAACATCCATTGCTGTCTCCAATAATAGATCCGCATCTGTCCTTATTCCAAACACTGCCACCATTATATGTTACTACAGCATTAGATGTAGTATCTATATAGTTATAAAGTGTGGGCAGCTGAGGCTGGTATCCTTTCTTTGATCCATCACTGTTCTTTACAATATCCCACTGACCACCATTTATACCTGATCCGGAAGAAGCATAATAAAACTTAACCGTGCTCTTCTCCCCCTGTGAACTGGGCATATTGTCGCCTGTATCCGATGCATCTTTTGTACCGGAACATATTGCATGTATCTGCGTACTTTCAGAATCACCGTCATAATGATAGCCTGAAGGAACCTGCACCCTGTATGAATATGTAACGTCCTTTGCGTCAGCAAGACTGATGCCCGTGAAAGCTGTCAGACCTGTAGCCTTGTATGAGGGCTCATTACCAGGAAGATAAAAGTAAGAATAATTATTAAATCCCCAGGTAACAGGATCAGTATGTGCACTGATCAGCAAGCCATTAGACTCGTCCAAAGTCTCCTCAACCCCAGTTATAAGATTTTTCCTTGTACCGGTAGCATATATAAGATAAGGACCATACTCCTTATCAAACTTTGCCTGTCCACAGAATGAAGCCTGTATCTGAAGGTCATAAGTAGTATTATTTATCTTATATTCCCCATCCTTGGTAGAAAAAACTTTATTTCCGTTAGTATCCTTGAAATAAAACTCCTTATAATCATATTTATAACCATCTTCTGTAATATCATACAATTCTGAAAGCTTATATGTAGCATATCTCTTTACATCCAAAAACTTCTTGGCAGACGAAGTATCATCAGCACCACCGCTTCCACCGCTTCCTATCTCATTTCTCAGATATATATCTTCAGATGCAGTATATGAATAATCTTCATTTGAAAAAGTCAGATTCAGTGTAACATTATCATTCGTATATCCGGACATATCTACACTGAAATCTTCAACATAATCAGCAAGAGGTATAGGAGCCGTCATACCGGTCTTTAAATATGTAAGCTGACCAAACAAACTGGCAGGAGACCCTGTTCCTGCGGGAACATAAGTAATAGTATATACAATAGGCGTAGTTGTTCCGGTATAAGTATCAACCACATTAGAAGAAATGGAAAGAATCTTGTTAGCTTCATCATAGCTTATGCTTCCATTACAGTCCACCATCAGGTCCTCCAGCTGAAGCACAACCTGCTGTGCTTCCGTCTGAAGCTGAACCTCATAGTTACCGTTTCTGTAAATGGTAGAACTATTCGCCATTACGGAATATACTTCAAGCAGCATGATAACAAAAATACCCATAGCTACCAGTAGCTCTACCAGCGTATAACCCTTGTTGGTCCCCTTAGTATTCTTCATAACAACCTCCCATTCCCCTTTTTAATTAAAAATTCCATATTCCTACATCATGTCTTCCGGTTTCCGGATAAAAGAACATCCTGGAACCACGCTTCTTGTTCATAAAAAGATATGCAACACAAGCATTGCTGTCTGTATTATCCTTTACTGCCCCCGAAGGAAGGAACTGATACTTTACCTCGTAGCCATCACCCAAAAGAGTTCCACCTACAGCATCTGATGAATTAGCCAGTGTCACTGTCATGGCATTATTGCTTATCTTCTCCATCTGTGACGCAGTGGCAGCATGCCCATCAGCCTCGCTCCCTATGTAGGAATACAGCTTTCCGTCAATTATCTTGAGGGTAAGCGTACCTGCATCAATCCCCTTTGCCATACTGGTAGCCCGGGCTGTTGCAAATGCAGAATTAAGGGAATTAGCAGCCTTAGAAACATTAGCATTACTTACAACGCTGTAAGACAATGCAGCCATCCCCACAAGTATCATCAATATGGCTATAACAACCATAATTTCAACAAGTGAAAAGCCTTTATTATCAGTTAATAACCTTTTCGTATCCTTGCCCATAGTCCCCCCTTCTTATTCCTTAGACCAGTTCTCATATACAACAGTAGACTTAGTCGGATCGGAATCTCCGCTGAGTGAATCAAAAAGATCTGTTATTATACCGGCAGTATCATCGTCAAGAAGATACTTTATAGGCATATAGCACACACCTGAAGAATCCTTGTATACTGTTCTGGGTTCTCCGTTATAAGTATATGTCTTTTTGTCATATGCACTCAAACCGGTTGTAGGCATCTGAGTCCCAAATTTACCGGGATCTCCATCAGGACCTTTAAACTGTGAATTAATCTTATTACCAGATGGATCCTTTATCATTCCCTCATTCCTCTGGAAACCGGGGAAGCAGGAATTAATAAGCCAGTTGTACTGCTCCCTATCCATCTTCTGCATATAAGATGGATTCGTATAATCCGAGCCATTGAACCTGTAACCGTGCAGAGAAACGATAGTCGAATTAGTACATGTTCCCTTTATATAACACTCCTTGTTCGCTATAAGAGCCAATGTATTTTCAAATGCAGAGTTATTAACATCTGGCGAACACATCTGCAGATTAGTTCCTTTGCCTGCATATTTGTACGCATCAGTCTTAGCCTGCACTCTCAGATTCTCGCTGCCTTCACCGTAAGTATTGAAATCAATATAATCCCATGAGCCGGGGTTATTATAGCAATTCCAGAACAAAACTTTATTGCAGAAAAGCTGTGTGACAAGTCCTTTCTTTGATGTATCCTTATAGAGAGGACACTTGTCACCACCGGGATAAGTCCAGTTTTCTTCTATAGAATCCGAATCCTTTTTCAGAATCTTACCACTGCCCTTCACCTTGCCGGTAAGCTTCAGTTCACCCGTAACTATAAGTGTGGAATTTGCATCCATCTCAATATCACCGAAAACATACACCTTACCGGAAACAGACATTACGCAATTGCCTGCCATTTTCACTTTTCCGTTAAGGATAGCACGTTCCGACAGCATCTGAGCACAAGCGCCATTATTGATGTACAAGCAGTAACCTGAAGGTACACCATTAACCTCACCGGAACCGTCATGCCTCTGCATATATCCGCAGCCGGTCATTATGAAATCACCACCACCGATATAAACAGGATCATCAGTAAGCACGCTAAAATCACATATATCAAGCTCACCGCCGCCATCAGCACTGAACTTGATTATAATATCGGATGTAATAGTGCTTACATATCCTTTCTCATCAGTAGCAGTTATAACAACACCTTTAAGCTTAACATAGGACTTCGAGTTGTCCTCATAATTATTGCCGGCAACGCTCGTGCTCACTTTGATATCAGCTTCCTGACTGGCAGCCTTTATAAGAGCTGCAACCTTATCATTGTCATATGTGGATGAGCCACTCGATGCTCCAACCTTGCCGCGTATATCGCCTATTGCTGTGCTGATAGATCCGCCGGCAAGACCCCTGTCAACAGCCACCTGCTGTATTTCAGAAGAAAGGTCATCCAAAGCGAATTCCGCGGTATAGAAATTATCAGTCGAGCCATATCTCATCACCTTTGCTAAATAGTTCATATAAACCATATACAGCAGGGACGTAGCTATGATAGCAATAAATGTAATAGCAATAAGAACAGATACAAGAGCTGCACCCCTATCGCCCAATCTGCCTTTTTTCTTATTACCTTCCTTAGCTTCAAACTTTTTAATAATTCGTTTAATCATACCTGGATTACCCCTTCTTTCTCCCTGCTATTACATAACACTTCTTAATCCACAATAAATATCAGCCATTCCGATTCTTTATGCCCGTCATAAGAGAAAGAACCGGCTGTTTATTCAATCTCGTAGTAGGATCTAATTTATCATATTCATAAATATAAACCATCGCCTCATAAGAATAATACTTCTGTCCGGGCTTATTTGCCATAGGTATAAACATTACCACAGCATCAAAATAGTATCCTTCCGAATGCAAGCCTGAATAACACAGGAACGAAATCTTTTCATCCGAATCTGTAACGCCCATAAGCGCAGGTGTATCATATCCCTTTCCTGCACTGGATAAAGCAGCAGCAAAATCTCTTGCAGCTGCCATATTCATAGAAATTGCCTGAGCTTTATTATATGAAATCAGCATGTTGGTCGAAACCGTAGTTCCATCCCAAGTAAGCTCATTATCAGATACTGCAGAAAGCTTAGCCTTGACATTTGTCATATTTGTATCCCATGACATTGCCATTCCGGTGGATTCCAGATTATATATATTAGCACTCACATTAGTATTTCCGCTTACATTACCATTAAAACTTACCGTCGATAATGCAAGGTTTCCGCTGAGATCACCGGTACCTATAGTCGCAATTGACTTTTTTACTCCCTCATAGGTCTTATTGGAAAAGCCTTCCACGATTGACTGAGCCAGATCGTTGGCAGCCATCATCTTTCTCGACTTCTGGTTCACCTTCATAGATGTAATAAATGAAGCACAGATCGGCACTATAACAATAGCAAAAAGCGCCATTGCAATCACAAGTTCCACCAGTGATATACCCTTGTTACCAAAAATCCGGCTGCGCTTTTTTCTTTCGTTGTTCATCTACTACCTCCCTTATTTCCTAAACGCAAAAGAAATATACATAACTCTAAGAAATATAATAACATAACACCAATCACGTATCAATTGCGATTAATGTCAGTTTTATATTTCTTTATCACATAAATTGATAATTCTTTCAGCTAATACAATTTTGAGAATACGGAAGACAGATTTTCCGCTACTCTCAAAATTGTGTTAACTGATAATTTACTCCCTAATAAGATAATCGCTGCAGCACAGTTTTCACTGTACTGCAGCAAAATCCAATTTATTATTGAGCCGGCGCTGCTTCTTCAGCGGGTGCTTCTGCGGGTGCTTCTTCCGCAGCTGGCGCTGTTGTTCCGTTCAAAGCATCCTGCTGAGCCGCATTACCCTCATCGCTAAGTTCTTCTTCAAGCACAAGCGGTCCAAATACACCATTGTTTCCGTTAATACCATTTGTACCATACTCATATGCCATACCTCTGATATTGTAGAAATCAAGATCAGGGAAGATTTCAACAGGAGCCAGTGTACGATCAGGATCTTCTGTATTCTTTATGGCATACTGCTCGATTGAGAACTCACCTTCAACGATACCTGTTTCAGGGTGATATTCAGCAGTAAACTTTCTGTAACACATAGGGCAATCCTGCTGCTCTATTAAGTAGCTAAGCAGATTCTTCATTCCCACATAATACGTTACATATGTAACTGCAGATTCATTTATCACGCTGATATAAGGTGTTGTAATCTCATCACTCTGAATAGGAATCTCATCATTATCTGAATACGAAATAGTATCAAATAAAAGAATCTGTGATCCTTCATCCCAGGTAACCTTTCTGGTTTCCTTATCAAAGTTTGCAGTTGTAACATCGTGATTCAGCTCTGTATTAAGAAGGAACTGTGTGTAGTTCTCCTGACGGATATCTGCAGGATATGAAGCCACAATAGCATCCGTTCCATCGTTAAGCTCTTTTGTTCTGGAAAGAAATTCATCACGATGCTTATCCATCTCCTGAAGCTCATTGTATCTTGCCTCAAGAGTAACATACTCTTGTTTGAGAGACTCCGTATCCACCTTTGTATCTTTAATATAGAATACATAAGGGAAAGCAACTATAGCAATAACCAACAATATCATTATGATCGTTGCATCTCTGTCTGACAGTCTGCCCATTATTCGATCACCTCCTCATCTGTACTCTCTGCATTTGCATCAGCATTCTCTCCTGAATCTGCAGGTGCATCAGAAACATTGAGAACTATAGCCTTGTCGCCTGAGATACCAGCCTCTTCGTTCACCTTATCCTCAACCACATAATCATGACCGATGTGAACAGTGACTTCAAATGTGTCCTGTACCAGTTCAATCCAAAGATCACCTATATTCTCAAGCGTAAGTTCAGGAGGAAGATCCTCCTCACCCTCTCCCGAAGCCATTTCAAGGATCAGTTCCTCAAGTCCGGCACTGTCATCCACTTCTACATACTCGCCCAGAATCAGTGGATCATCAGAAACTCTTCTGAGATAAGGATCTTCTCCGTCCGCAAGTTCTGCAAGGTTCACACTAGGTGAGCAGAAACGGATACAATAATCTTCAGTCAGATCAGGAATAACCATGCTGGAAACATAATCCAGTTTCTGAAGCTGAACCATAAGATCTGCCGCTTCGTTCTTAGCGGTTGTATGCCATCCGGTAGTCACCTCAAATGTTACATCACCGTCTACAGCCTCTATCTTGTTTATTACCGCATCTTCAGGAAGGATTTCCTCCAGATCAGCTATAAACTGCGGCATGAGGTTGTTGTCGTTTTCTTTTTCATACTTAAATGTGTCCAATGCAGCAAAGAGATACTGTGCATCAACATAATCCTGGCGGATCTGTTCTATATCCGCTATAGCATCTATATTAGCCTGCATCCTATCCCTGGCATCCTTAGCCACCTTGTGCTGAATAAATGTAATACCGGTCCAGCCGACCATAATAACTGCAGCTACGCCAAGTACGATCTTGAGGTACTTAACCATATCCGAGCTTTCAATAGCCGACTTCTTGCCTGATGTGATCAGAAGATCCATAGGATCTATGACTGATCCTATGTTAGGCAGGTATCTCAGTACTTCTTCAGCCTTAAGAGCTGCCTGACCCTTGATGGTAACGCCCGCAAGAGTGTCAAAGTGCTCTACTCTTGCGCCAAGCTCACGCTCAAGAATTTTCTCGATACCGGCAATAGCAGATCCTTCGCCGAATACCTTTATGCCCTGCAGCGTAGCACTGGGATCGTTAGCATTCTTGGTTCTGTGATACTCAACCGCACGTCCGATACCGTTTACCATACCCTGCACAGCCTGAGCATACTCATCTGCAGTGACGTGCTGGTCAAGAAGAGCCTCATTAGAAAGAAGGGTTCTTGCATCCTTTTCGGATATCTTCTTGACATCCATCAAGGCATTTATAACAGCTGTCTTACCATAGTTAACATTACGCTGGAGAACAAGTGTCTTACCACGCATAACGTTTACATAGGTCTGATCCATTTCTATCTGAAGTACCAGATCTGTACGTCCCGGTTGCATCTGCAAGCTTAAAAGCTGAATAACAGAGTTACCGAAATAGTCAATATGTTTAACAGTAAGCTTTAACTCTTCAGCCAGCTCGTAGTAGCATCTTACAAGATCCATAGGAGCTGCAACTGCAGAGATACGATAAAATCTCTTATTTGCTCCATCTACATTCATGGTCACTTCTTCAAGGAGCGAATAAGCGAAGACATAGTCCCCCGATCCACTCATCGGGAAATAATCCCCCGAATTTGCCTGCAGCACTTGCTGCAGTTTCCTCATGTTCTTCACATAAGGCATCTCCACCTCTTTGCTGGCAATCTTCTTACTGGCAATGGTAAAGATAACATCTTTTGAACTGAACCCCCGTCCGAAAATAGCAGTACGCACAGCTTCGGCGGTAGCCGTGACATCTGTCAGATATCCATCATTAAAGCATCCTGCCGGCGTTGCTATTTCTGCAGCATTGCTGAGCAGAACCTGATCCTTACCGCTCTTTGTGATCTCAGCGATTCGGATCATATCGGAACTGACATAGATTGTCAAAAACTTATTGGCCATCCTTATTGCTCCCCTTTCATTGTTTTGTTTATTAATAAACCGGATAATAAACTATTTATTTTCCGGATTTATCCTTTACCTTTACTTATCCTTAATATCATAAAAATAGACACACTTCGAGCATCACAAAACACCACGACTATCAATATATCATAAATCAGAACAAATTTCCATAATAAATACAAGAAATTTATCTTAAAATTTTCTCATTTCATAACACTGTTAACATAGTCCATATACAGCTGCACTATCCATTCCCCGGCACACATAACTATCACTCCGGCAGCCGCAAGATAAGGTCCAAAAGCAAGCACATGTTCTTTTTTTGAAATCATCATTATGATCCCATGTATCACAGCTCCCATTAACGACCCGATTGCCATCACAAGGAATATTCCCTTCCACCCCAGCAGCAGCCCCATAGCCGCAGTGAGTTTTATATCTCCGCCTCCCATCGCCTTTCCCTTGCTGAGAAGCGCGATCATAAGAAAAATGCCGCTTACAAGTACGCCGCCTATCAGGTATTCGTACCAATGCCCCAGATCTGTAAGCAGCCTGAACGCTCCAAGCACAGCAATAAGGATATCATAAAGCGGCGGAATCTCAAATATCATAATATCGACATATGAAAGCCCAACCAGCATAGTTGCTGCCGGCGCATAGATAGAAAGCTTTATAACAGCCGACGCACTCACGCCATCCTTAAGAAGCAGCCAGCCCAGCAACAGCCATACAAAACCCGACGCCGGGATTATCCACGCCTCTTTCGATCTAACCTTCCATTTATAACTTCTTCTGATCACAACAGGATCATTTTCTTCCTCTTCCGGTCCCAGCGCTACACGATACCCCGAATACCAGGACGCAGCAAATCCCCCTGCCAACCCCAAAAATATTAACAATATATATATCAAAGGCAATGCCATTTTCTATTCTTCTCCAAAAACCGCCCACACATAGTGCGGGCGGTAAAACTATAACCTATCTTTCTGCGATTTATGAAAGCGCATCGTAAAGTGTGAACATAGGTGAGAAAATAGCAACTGCCATATATCCAACTACTACTGCCATTACGATGATTATGGCCGGCTCAAGGAGGGTCATCATCTGCTCGGTAGCAAGCTGTACATCTTCCTCGTAGTAGTTAGCCACATTTTCAAGCATAGCCTCAATATTACCTGTCTCCTCACCGATAGCAACCATATGCACTACCATAGGCGGGAAGAGACCACAAGTCTGAAGAGGTCTCGAAAGAGGCACACCACGAAGAACCTGCTCTTTAGCTTCTTTCATCGCTCTCTTATAAAGAAGATTTTCCATAGAACGTCCGGTCAGATCTATCGCATCTACCATCGGGACACCGGCTGCCAGCAGAGTACAGAGAGTACGCCCCAATCTTGCACAGGCACTTTTTGTCTTGATTGGTCCGAGTATAGGTATCTTAATTGCAAGCGCACTGGTAACTTCCTTTCCGGAATCGGTAGCCGCATAAGCTTTCCAGCCGAAAATAATTACAATAGTAATTATGAGTAATAGCCACCACCAGGCCACCATAAAATCACTTATATGAACGAGCACCATAGTAGCAGCAGGCATTTCAACATCCAGATCTGCAAACATGTTCATGAAGGTCGGTACAACGAATACCATCATCGCAACCAAAACGCCGATCATAACAATTATAAGCACTATAGGATACGTAACAGCTTTTTTTACAGCCTGGGTAAGAGCCGCATCCTTTTCGAACTGAATAGACATTCTGTCAAAAGATTTGTCAAGCGAACCGGACGCCTCACCGGCTTCAACCATGTTGCACAGCATTTCCGGGAAAACACCGCCCTGTCTTTTCATAGATTTGGCAAGAGTTTCACCCTTTGATATATCTGTATGAACAGCATTTATGGCATCCTGCAAGGCCGCATTTTCAGTCTGGTCAGCCAACATCCCAAAAGCTTCCACAACGCTTACACCTGCTTTGTTGATAGATGCAAACTGATGACAGAAGAGAGCCAGATCTCTGTATGTAACCTTCTTTGCTCTGTGAAGAAGTCCTAATGCATTAGACCCCGTAGATTCTTCACATTTTACGACAATATTCTTGTCATTCTTAAGCATTGACATTGCCGCATCTCTGGATTTAGCCTCTAGTGTGCCCTTCTTCTCCTTCCCGGATGCGGTGATAACCTGATACTGATACGTTGCCATAAGCTGTTTCCCACCTTTTCTTTTGTTTTGCTCCAAAACCCTGTCGGATTTTTGGAAATTTATCGCAATACACAGGAAAATCGCTGTGTTTTACTTCACCTACTCTGCAGCCGCCTCTTCATTCGAAGTCTTATTTGCTTCGGTCTGGGCATCCATATCATAAGCCACACGTACCATCTCCGCTATAGAAGTCGTTCCTTCTATAACATTTCTGGCACCGGACATACGCAGTGTATTCATACCTTCCTTGATAGCTGCATTTTCAATTTCCTCTGCAGTAACAGTTTCATGAAGTATCCTTCTGATAGATGCGGAAATAGGCATAATCTCATAAATAGCCTTTCTGCCCTTATAACCATTACCGCACTTCTCACAGCCTACCGGCTCCCAAACAGGAATCTGTTCATCAGGCCCTTTGCCAAGCAATATAAGTTCCTGCGGTGTAGCCATATGCATCGCCTTACACTCATTGCAGAGTCTCCTTACAAGACGTTGAGCAATGATACCCACAACCGCATCACCTATCATGTAAGGCTCCACACCCATATCTATAAGACGGGTAATGGATGCTGATGTAGAGTTGGTATGCAGCGTAGATATAACAAGGTGACCGGTAATAGATGCCTGTACGGCAATCTGTGCAGTCTCGCCGTCTCGGATCTCACCGATCATTATGATATCCGGGTCCTGACGGAGGATTGACCTTAGAGCAGATGCAAAAGTGAGTCCGGCTTTGACATTAACCTGAACCTGATTGATTCCGGCAATATTTGCTTCCACAGGGTCTTCAACAGTTATGATATTAACATCCGGCTTATTTAATTCATTTAAAACGGTATAGCAAGTAGTAGATTTACCTGAACCGGTAGGGCCGGTAACAAGAATGATACCATGAGGGTTGTTCATGATACCATCAAGCTTCATTTCGTCATCCGGATAAAGACCGAGATACTTCTTCTCCTGAGTAAGTCCCTGTTTCTTGGTAAGTCGCATAACGGTCTTCTCGCCGTATACAGTAGGAAGGATAGAAACACGGACATCGAATTCAACGCCGTCTACAACGTATGTAAGACGTCCGTCCTGAGGTTTTCTCTTTTCAGAGATATCCAGACCGGAGATGATCTTGATACGAGCGGTCATTGCTGAAAGCATATTGGCGGAATACTGCGCATCTTCCTGAAGCATACCATCAACACGGTTTCGTACGCGCACTCCATGCTCAAGAGGCTCAATATGAATATCGGAAGCGCCTTCTCGAACCGCCTGCTGTATCATTGCACGTACGATCTTAACAATAGGTGACTCGCCTACTGTATCTTCCTCTTCCTTAGCTTCCTCCCTGAATTCGTCAGCATGTTCCGCCTCAAACTGTGCAGCGGCATCATTACTTTCCTGCCTGCCGTACATCTTACCCAGGTAAACGCTTATCATCTTCTGAGGTGCATAGTACGGTATTATGGTCATGCTGGACACCATTTCCAGATCATCCAGTATAGCAAGGTTCATCGGGTCAGACATTGCAACCTTCAACTCGGTAATGCTCTCAAAACCGAAAGGAATAACCTCATGCTTTCTTACAAGATCATCACCCACCGCAGCAATAGCCTGGGGATCAGCCTCTTTAAGATCATCATCCGTTGCCAGCTCATACCCTTGAGTCTCATGCATGAACTTGGCGAAATTAGCATCCGAAACGAGTCCCATCGCCATGACAGTCTCGCCCAACTTCATGTGAGTGTTTTTCTGCTCCGCTAAAGCACTCTCCAGCTGTTCCTGTGACAGCAGCCCTGCTTCAACCAGCTGGTCTCCAAGTCTTTTTTTCTGACCAAAAATAGCCATTTTCCTTTATTCCTCCTGAAAAAATCTGAACGAATCGGGAAACACGATGAACTGTTCCGAAGACACAGAATACCCCCATTCCCCACACTGCCATAAATTATTACACAAATCAGCCCAAAATGGAATATCAAATTTTATTTTTTTCAAAAAAACTGGTCATTTCGCCGATCCAGTTAACAGGTGAAAAAAGACCTTCATATCCCATATCAATCTCATTTTCAAAAAAATCTGTCGTAATCTCTCCCGGATCAGTAAAATAAAGCACTCTCTCCGGAGCATATCCCCGCATAAGCTTTACCAGCGGGTTATTGGAAATAAGCTTTTTTCCATATACAAAAGACTCATAGTACCGAAGCGAAACTCCTTTACTGTACTCACCGACTATATCAAGCAGTACATCGGCATTCATGACATCAGATATCACATTCTCATACTCCTTCGGCTGATTATATACTATACCGTCCAGAGGAGAATCCTTCTCGTCCGTAAAACAAATCCCTATTTTCGTCCTGTAACCCAGTTCCCTTACCCGTTTCACCGCTGCTTCAATGGCAGGACGCCGCCCGGCATCTGACCCCCAGAAATATAATTCCTTAGAAAGATCGTTGTGTGCAGATGTACATTCTGAAGCCCGGAATGCATCAATTCCCGGCATCTTTATTTTCGAATAATAGCAGTCAAAATACTGAAATCCGTATTTTTCCGCATCAGACTGATAAAATGTATATATCCTGTCAAACGGAATATACTTCATTGCAATCCTTGCACCCTTGGAATAGTATGAATCACGCACATCGAGCATATAAAGCACCAGTTTTATTCCGTATCTCTTTTTCCATTTTTTTAACAGTCCCGGTTCAAAATATTCAACAGAAACATTGTTGAAAATGAAGCAGAATTCCTCGCTAAGTCCATCCTCATCATACGGCATACATCCATTCCATATTCCTCTGAAGGGAGGCATGATCTTTTCACATACGGTCCGGTTATGATGAAGCTTCCACAGCCACTCAAGAGATGCAGAAGCCTGTGGTATATCAGGGACCAGCGTCACATTGTCCAGTGCCTCAAGATCCCCCATAAGCTGTCCAAACAGTCTGTTCTTTTTTTCTCCCGTAAAAATAATATATCTCATTAATTCTCACAAAAAAACGGCCGGACTAAGGCATCACCATCATCCGGCCGTCAATGCACTTTATTGTATTATCTTAACTTCTGAGCCATTCCGTCAGGATCAACGGCATACTGTATAGCCATATCCCTGGTGATCTTGCCTTCCTGGAAGAGCGCTGTGATAGCCTCATCCATAGCGATCATACCCAGTTTTCTGTTGGTCTGCATAACGGAAAGCAGCTGATGTGACTTACCTTCACGGATAAGAGCACGCACAGCGGAGTTAGCGATCATAACCTCGAAAGCTGCCGCACGTCCCTGACCATCAGCGGTAGGGATGAGCTGCTGTGAAATAACAGCTTCCAGAACGTTTGCTAACTGTACCCTGATCTGCTGCTGCTGGTGAGGCGGGAAAACGTCGATGATACGGTCGACAGTAGATGCAGCACCGATGGTATGCAAGGTGGAAAGCACCAAGTGTCCGGTCTCGGCCGCGGTAATAGCAACTGAGATAGTCTCAAAGTCACGCATCTCGCCGACAAGAATAACATCAGGGTCTTCACGGAGTGCAGCTCGAAGAGCATTTGCATATGTCATGGAGTCGAAACCGATCTCACGCTGGTTAACCATGGAAGTCTTATGCAGGTGCAGATACTCGATAGGATCCTCAAGAGTGATTATATGTGCATCCCTGTGCTCGTTTACCATGTTGATAACGGAAGCAAGTGATGTAGACTTACCGGAACCGGTGGGACCCGTAACCAGGATAAGTCCCCTCTTTCTGGTATAAAGATCTACGAAAGCCTGAGGCAAACCTAACTGCTCAGGGCTGGGTACTACGGTATTAACTGTTCTGAGTGCGAGTGCTACAGAACCCCTCTGTCTGAAAGCATTAACACGGTATCTTCCTATGGGGTCTACCGCAAATGACATATCCAGCTCACCCTTACTATTGAAAATTTCTCTCTGATGGTCATTTGTAATGGAAAGCATGAGCTCCAGCGTATCATCCGGAGTAAGTACCGGAAACTGTTCCATTCTCACCAGATGACCGTTAACACGCATCATCGGAGGAAGCTGCACCGTAAGGTGCACGTCGGAGGCCTTTGCCTGCTTTGCAACCAGCAATACATCACTAACTTTGATCGACATTCTTTTGCCCTCTCTCCCGGTCTGTATCATAGACCTTTAATAATTTTCTATTATCTAACCCCACATGACCATAGCAGACAATCGTCCGCACAAATCATAACAAGGGAATTATATCAAAAACCCGTCTTATCTGTAAAGTGATAATTCATAGCAGCAAATCACACGATTCATATCACAAAAGAGGATTCGCAGCATAAAAAATCCTGTAATACAGCTCAGTATTGCCATATACAAGATCCAGACTTCCTTTTTGTGCAACGAACAGTAAAAAACCATACACTGCTGTCATAAGCAGAAGGATGCGTCCCAATAAACATACAGCATTAGCACCCCTGACCTCTGCCCCGTTCTTTATATCATCATACACTTCCATCATCCCGATAAACGCTGCCATAAAGAATATCCAGCTGATTTCAAGAGTATACCTGTCAGTAATAAAACATGTATACCCCGCTGAAAAGATCATGATCAAAAGAGCACACAGTATAAGAGAACATAACGGCAGCCAGACTCCTTTTTCCTTCAGTCTCTTTCTGTATAGTATACACAAGCCTCCAAGCCAGAGTACAGGCGCACTTGAAAACAATCCCGCGTCAGGTTTGATCACTATGAAAAGCACACCGCCTTCCATTATCTGTTTCCATTGCTGGTAAACGCAAAAAGGAAACGACGGCATCAAAAAAGCAGGTGCAAATAAATACTCATAAACAATGCGCAGCACTGAGTACGCCCCCAGTCCCAATCTGCCATCCAGTGGAATAGTTGTCATATTATATCTGGTTCCAAACTCAAAAGGCGAGCCAAAACGGATGTAATTGTAATACATACAGATCAAAGCCAGAACTGCATACGGAAGTGCAAATGCTGTAGCATATCCGGCAATTCGTTTCCGGTTTATTTTCCTGATACGACTCATGCATGCCGGTAAAACACTCAAAAAAAACGCAAAGCCCACCAGCAAAAGAGTCGGTCTGCACATTGAGACGCTTGCCATGCACAGACTCCCCGCCGTCAAAAAAAACATCTCTCCCCCCTTTCTTCCACAGGATTCACCGTGCAATGATATCGCCCTGAGCCAAAACATTATTCCTGCCAACACTAAAACCACCCCGGCCGCTATAGCTATCACGTAGTGATCTGCAAGGCTTATGAAAAGAACAAGATACATGCCGCAAGCCGCTGCCGCTGTCATGAGCAGCCTCGCCGCATATGGAGTTTTTCTGTAAAAGCGTCTGATAAGCATTCCCAGAAGGAGATAGATTTCAGCAATTATCGTCAGACTTAATATTACTGTCGGAACAAAAACAGGCATATCTTTTCCTGTAATAATATAATATGGCACGAAAAAAACTATGCACGGCAGAGTTCCAAAATATACATAGTATTTGCCATCATAGCATGCATAATCGAACTTCACTTCATTTGATTCTATATTCCAGAAAACCAGTTCATCTGCACAGCTTTTTACCAAATCCCCCGCCTCTCCCACAAAGGTTTCACCGCGCATCAGTGCCCTTGCAAGCAGAGCATACTCATTCTGAGGTGAACTTTTTACGAGAGGATTCTGCATCGGCCACCAAAATGATACTATAGCAATAACCGTAAACAGAATCAGCGGCAGCACAACCTTCCATCGCCTGAACGTAACACAATCAGCCCGCCAAAGAGAATTATCAAATAAGGCCAGCCATATAACTGTAATGAGTACAATAACCGAAAAAATTCTTATTAGGGATATTTCCAGTCCTCTTCTCTGATTATAAACCATGTTATTTATCCGAAATATACGTCCCGCACCTGATGCTGCTGATATTTCAACCCGTAAATTTCCCGTATTATTTACATCTTCCAGCCAAATATAGCGCGATGAAGGAATTCCATTCACAATCTTCTTTTGGGCAATGCTGTAACCGTCTTTCGATAGTACAGTCACGCTGCAGACATTATCCTCATAATCCTCCGACACAGCCTCATCAACCGTCCAGATATCCAGGTACAGATTATTTATCGGAGCGTCCGTATCCCTAAGTATGATAACAAGGTTCTCCTCACCATCATTTAATTCAATATCACCGGTATCCAGCAAGTGCCCGTTTTCTACGGCAAGGATATCTCCAGTCTCAACAGGCCTTGGCACATATCCCATTGACTGAAATGTGCGTATATTAAAAACAGCCAGCTCGGCAATCAAAGCTATCAAAGCCACTATACCAAGCTTCATCAGATATTTTTTTATGCTGTCCTGTATTTTTCTGTCGACTCTTAAATCCATTGTCCTACAACACCCTGAAAGTATAATATAACCGATACCACGTTTCCGTATTTTTCGCTGCCATTACGGAATCATCAATATACGAGCATCCAATCTGCGCCATTCCCCAGAATACAGAGATGAGAAGCACCAAGACAGCACATTTCTCTGCTATCCTTCTGATTCTTTCATCACTGATCCTTTTTATGTCTTCCTGTACCTCCAGCACTATCATAACCGCCCCAGTGATTATGAACGGAGTAAATCCAAACGTAAAAATTAATTTTATAGTTCCCGTATATGCCGTAGCAGCCACCATCACCACCGCCGCCATAACAATGCAGACAGCAAGTATTTTAAAAAGCCTTTTTTCCTTAAGCCTTTGCCTATAGTGTCCTATAAGAAGTAGCGACCAGGTAAAAGGATTCGCCGAAATCACCCCGCCCCTGATCATTTCCACATGCATATTGATCCCTGCATCATGTATGCTTTCACATACGTCAAAACAGGTAAAAGGAAAGCCGAAATCAATAACAGCCGGTTTCAGAAGATACTCATAAACAGCCCCTATCAATGCATATGGAAAGAATAGCGGCATTCCCTCCGGAATGCCTGCGTCAGATATCGCCGGATCAGCACTCATAAACGCCGGCAGGTACATCCCGCTTACAGAAGCCCCCCACAGCAGCATAAAAAAAGCAAATGAAGTGTTTTGGTAGTGCTTTCTGATTGTTATAAGCAACAGTACGCCTGTAAGGATCACAGCAACAGTACCAGTCAGAATTTTTATAACGCTTGCCCAATTAAGTGCTCCAAGCAGAAACTGCCATACCACGAAAAAAGAAAAAAAAGCAGTCGGAAAGCTTACGACCACAGCTTTCCTCCATTTATCAAAAGCCATACAGTCCACATCCAAAAGTACCGTATTATACAATGAAAAATAAAGTAGCAGAAGCATAGAGAATACAGCAAATATCCTGATAAGTGACAGATGCATTGGTTTCGCTGCATTAAAGACAAGTTTATGGACATGCAACTCCCGTGAATCACCTACTGCCGGCGATAAAACCAGCTTCAGTTTCTTTGTATTCCCAAAAGGTTTAAGATATATATACTGTGAATCGGAAATATTATGGAACACAGCACTCTTAAAAGACATTATGGTACCATATACCAGGCTTGAATTTTTTTCATCATCGACCAGCTCAAGGATTGCATCATCAAAAGCGGTACCTTCCACGATACAGGCATCCACTTTTTTCCCGGATGCACCGGTATCATACACGCATTCAACATCGATCATAAAATCCCTAAGCGGATATCCAAAGCCGTCGATTTCAAGGATAACTGAATCCGCACCCGGGGCCATAACAATATCGCCATCTTCGTTTAAGAATCCGCCTGATATTTCGACTGAATACGAATCATCCGGTACATGTTCACTATACCCCGCTGTACTGAAAGACCGGTTATTAAACAGAAATATCTCAAAAACAAGAGTAAGCAAAAACAGCAGGAGAATTTCCTTCACTATTCTTTTTTTCAGAAAACTGCTTAAATTCACCCGTTCAAAATCTCAATCTGGCAGGACCTCATAGTCGCCAAGGCTGCCTCGTGAGCCTCAGGCGTCACTCCGGCGCAGCAGGAAGCATCCACGCTTACCTTTATCTCCGGGAAAAGTGCTTTGATGATAAGGGCATTTGAAACCACGCAGATGTCCGTACACAGCCCCACAAGCTCCACTTCCTCGAAATCAAAATCCGTCCAGCCGGTGTAACCGAAAGTATTCTTATTGATTATGGTTGATGAAGAGGCATCCAGTTCCGGACTGATTTCCCAGCCCCTGCTCTCTTCTATGCAGTGAACTACAGGGAGATGTTTTCCCTCATTTGTCTCAAGGTAATCTTCATAATGTGTATCCCTTGTAAAGATCACGTCCCGTCCTTCTGCCCTGGCTTCCTCTATCTTCCTTTTTACATTCGGGACAATATTTACTGCCTCTTTTGTACCCAAGCTCCCATCTATAAAATCATTCTGCATATCTACCACTATCAGTGCTCTCATGTCTAATCTCCTTCCACACGTCAAAACAGGCTTTCACCTTCCAAGCTCTTTTTCGGCAAGATCTATTGCAAGATCGATCACAGTATCCATATCGTAGTACCTGTACTCTCCGAGCCTGCCTCCGAATATCACCCTGTTTTCCTTATCAGCCAGCTCTTTATACTGCCTGTACAGATTTCCGTTTTTCTCGTCATTTACCGGATAATAGGGCACATCTCCCGGTTCCCACTCCTTACTGTACTCCCTGCTTATTACGGTCTTCGGCAGGTCATTGCCGTTCTCATCCTTGCCGAATTCAAACCACTTATGCTCAACAATCCGTGTCCAGGGAGTCTCCCTGTCCGTGTAGTTCATAACCGCATTTCCCTGGTAATTAGGCATGTCCAGCACTTCTTCCTCAAACCTGAGTGAACGGTATTCAAGATGTCCCAGCCTATACCCGAAATACTCATCTATTGCCCCCGTGTAGTATACTCTGTCTGCCAGAGCTTCGAGCTCATTCCGATTTTCAAAATAATCCGTATCCACCCTTACTTCGATGCCTTCAAGCATCCTCTCCACCATCCGGGTAAAACCGCCGATCGGGATTCCCTGATAGAGCGCATTAAAGTAATTATTATCAAAAGTAAGCCTCACCGGCAGACGCTTTATGATGAATGCCGGCAGCTCAGTGCATGGGCGCCCCCACTGCTTTTCCGTATAGCCCTTTACAAGCTTTTCATAGATATCACGTCCAACCAGCGAGATTGCCTGTTCCTCAAGGTTTTTAGGTTCCTTAATGCCCGACGCCGCCTTCTGGCGCTCAATCTCGTCATAAGCCTCCTGAGGTGTAACCACCCCCCACATCTTATTGAATGTACGCATATTGAATGGAAGCGAATAAAGCTCACCATGATAATTTGCCACCGGAGAATTGGTATAACGATTGAATTCGGCAAATCTGTTCACATACTCCCAGGCCCGCCTGCTGTTTGAGTGAAAGATATGTGCACCGAATTTATGGACATTGATGCCTTCAATCCGTTCCGTATAAATATTCCCGGCGACGTAAGGCCTTCGGTCTATCACAAGCACCTTTTTACCGGCATCCGTAAGCTGTCTTGCAAAAGTGGCACCGGATGCACCGGCACCGACTATAAGATAATCGTAATGCATATCTCCTCTTTTCTGCCGCATTTTCTAATCTTTGCAAATGATATCCATGCACACGGCACAATGCATCTGCTTCGGTCCAATGCACTCAGTATATTATAATGACCATTGATAACAGGTGCAAGTCGAATCCCGTAAATATAAAAAAAGAGGAAAGCCGGTAAAACTTTCCTCTTTTATACTATCCTTATGTTTTACTATACGTTTTTCGCTACAGAATACTCTCTAACTACAGCTATCTCTTACTTCCCTGCGGCTATAGCGGCCTGTGCTGCAGCCAGCCTTGCGATAGGCACCCTGAAAGGCGAGCATGATACATAATCAAGCCCTATCTTATTGCAGAACTCTACAGACTGGGGATCACCGCCGTGCTCACCGCAGATACCCACATGGAGTCCCGGATTAACCGGCTTGCCAAGCTTGATAGCCATCTCCATAAGCTTTCCTACGCCTGTCTGATCGAGCTTTGCAAAAGGATCGTTTTCAAAAATCTTTGTATCATAATAAGCCTCAAGGAACTTTCCTGCATCGTCACGGGAGAAACCGAAAGTCATCTGTGTGAGGTCATTCGTACCGAAGCAGAAGAAATCAGCCTCAGCAGCGATCTCATCAGCCGTAAGTGCTGCTCTGGGTATCTCTATCATGGTTCCTACTTCATACTCAAGGCTTACTCCAGCCGCCTTGATCTCGGCATCCGCAGTATCAACAACTATCTTCTTAACCAGCTTAAGTTCCTTTACATCACATACAAGAGGGATCATGATCTCAGGCTTCATATTCCACTCCGGATGAGCCTTTGAAACATTGATAGCAGCACGTATTACAGCCTTGGTCTGCATCCTTGCGATTTCAGGATACGTAACCGCAAGACGGCATCCTCTGTGGCCCATCATAGGATTGAATTCATGGAGGGAATCAATATATTCCTTGATCTTCTCCACACTCTTCCCCTGTGAATAAGCAAGTTTCTTAATATCCGCTTCTTCAGTGGGAACAAACTCATGAAGAGGAGGATCAAGGAACCGAATGGTCACAGGACATCCTTCAAGAGCCTCGTAAAGCTGTTCGAAATCACCCTGCTGATAAGGCAGTATCTTTTCAAGCGCAGCTTCCCTTTCCTCAACCGTATCCGAGCATATCATTTCACGGAAAGCAGCTATTCTTGACTCCTCAAAGAACATATGCTCCGTACGGCAGAGACCTATGCCTTCTGCGCCAAGCTCTCTTGCCTTCTTTGCATCAGCCGGCGTGTCTGCATTTGTGCGGACTTTAAGTGTTCTGTACTTGTCTGCCCATGCCATAACCCTGCCGAATTCACCGGCGATCTTGGCATCAACAGTAGCTATTTTTCCGTCATAGATATTTCCGGTGGTACCGTCAATGGAAAGCCAGTCGCCTTCATGATATTCCTTGCCCGCAAGAGTGAATTTCTTATTCTCCTCATCCATTGCAATGTCGCCGCAGCCGGATACGCAGCAGGTACCCATTCCTCTTGCCACAACTGCCGCATGGGATGTCATACCGCCGCGGACAGTAAGTATTCCCTGTGCCACCTTCATACCGGTTATATCTTCAGGTGATGTCTCAAGTCTTACTAGAACAACCTTTTCCCCTCTTGCAGCCCATTCTTCGGCATCCTCGGCGGAGAAGACGATGCGTCCGCATGCTGCTCCCGGCGAAGCACCAAGTCCCTTTCCTGCAGGGGTTGCAGCCTTTAAAGCAGCCTGATCAAACTGGGGATGAAGAAGCGTATCAAGATTTCTGGGATCGATCATTGCCACTGCTTCTTCTTCCGTGCGCATACCCTCATCCACAAGATCACAGGCAATCTTAAGCGCCGCCTGCGCGGTCCTCTTGCCGTTTCTTGTCTGAAGCATATAGAGCTTGCCGTGCTCAACGGTAAATTCCATGTCCTGCATATCCCTGTAGTGGTCCTCAAGAGTCTTGCAGACATCCTTAAACTGGGCAAAAGCCTCAGGGAATTTTTCTTCCATTTCGGCAATCTTCATAGGTGTCCTAACGCCGGCAACCACATCTTCACCCTGGGCATTGGTAAGGAACTCACCGAACAGTCCCTTATCACCTGTAGCCGGATCCCTTGTAAAAGCAACACCGGTACCACAGTCATCACCCATATTACCGAAAGCCATGGACTGTACATTTACAGCTGTTCCCCATGAATAAGGGATATCATTGTCGCGTCTGTATACATTAGCCCTTGGATTGTCCCATGAACGGAATACTGCCTTGATAGCACCGTAGAGCTGTTCCTTTGGATCTGTCGGGAAATCGCTGCCGATCTTTGACTTGTATTCAGCCTTGAACTGCTCGGCAAGCTCCTTCAGGTCATCAGCAGTAAGCTCAACATCCTGCTTAACGCCCTTTTTATCCTTCATTTCGTCAATAAGCTCTTCAAAGTACTTCTTGCCCACTTCCATAACCACATCCGAATACATCTGGATGAATCTTCTGTAGCAGTCCCACGCCCAGCGGGGATTATTGGACTTTTCGGCAATGACAGCAACAACATCCTCGTTAAGTCCGAGATTGAGGATCGTATCCATCATACCGGGCATCGATGCCCTTGCACCGGAACGGACGGAAACTAACAGCGGATTTTCTTTATCTCCGAATTTCTTGCCGGTGATCTCTTCCATCTTTATGATATACTCATCGATCTGCGCCCTGATCTCAGAATTGATCTCCCTTCCGTCCTCATAGTACTGAGTACATGCTTCCGTAGTGATCGTAAACCCCTGGGGCACAGGAAGTCCGATATTAGTCATCTCAGCCAGGTTAGCACCCTTACCGCCAAGAAGATTACGCATATCAGCACTGCCTTCTTTAAATAGATAAACCCATTTTTTTGCCATTCTTGTACCTTCCTCTCATTTTGTATTTTGTGCTCTAAAAACAAACACTCCTCCACACATATCAGAAATTTTACCATAATTTCCGTATTTTTGCATTATATTTTTGTAAAAAATAAACATCAAAAATAAACATCCTCTGAGGCTAACTGCCATCAAAGGATGTTCTTCTATTTCAATTGCCTAGGTTTTAGGTTTTACAGTCTTAACTTATTCAGTCAAATATCAACCCGAATATGAATGTAACAATGTAGTGTATCAGCCCTGTTACAACCACCGTTACAAGCGTTGCTATCATATATGCCGCCGGGGATTTGTTCTCATTCTTTGCCAGCTTCGCAAATCCCAGTATAGCCATCACGGATATAAATGACGTCAATCCCGTATCAACTGAAGGGATAAGGCTGTTTCTCAGCACACCGAGCGGTACCAGCCTTCCCAGAGTGTACAGTACGCTTAAAAGAGCACACATAAACTCACGCATGGCAAGTATCGAAAACACATTGTTAAACTGCACCTTGCATTCTTTATCGAGGAAATTGATAGTAAATACCGCCACCAGTGAGAAAAGGATTCCATATATCAGTATACTCCATATATCGTATCCTGCATCTTTGAAAAAACCTCCGATAGTCATAGTCATTTCAAAGCTTCTCTTGTATTTTATAGCATAATACATATCTGATCCCAGATACGAAAAAGGAATGCATCCTATAGAAAGTACAAGGGTTATCAAATAAAGCAGGAATGATGTCAGCACGGAAGAATTTTTTGAAAAATCCGCAATGGCATCCACGGGCCTCTTGAAAACATTTTTAAAGAAATCAAAAAGCACACCTGACTTCTTCTCAGTATTCCCCTGTCCCTGTGGTGCTGGCTGCGGCTGAACCGCCGGTGCTGCCTGTGCTCCGGAATATCCCTGCTGCTGTCCGCCGTTATTCATACTGTCCTGATACATCTGCCCCTGTCCTGCAGCCCCCTGAGGCTGTCCGCCGGGCATCTGCGCGCCTGTATTCGCCCCGCCCTGCGATCCGGTATTTACAGCCGGACCGGCAGCACTCATATGAGGAACACCACCGCCGCTGCAGCAGCTGCATACTGCTCCATCATCAATCTTGTTTCCGCATTTTGGACAAAATCCCATTTTTCTTCCCTTCTGCCGCTTTTGCGGCTAAACCGAATTATCAGAAAGTAAACTTATCAGCAAAATATGCATCAAGCTCTGCTATCGCAATACGCTCCTGCTGCATTGTATCACGGTCACGGACTGTTACGCATCCGTCAGTCTCTGAATCAAAATCATATGTCACGCAGAAAGGCGTACCGATCTCATCCTGACGGCGATAACGCTTTCCGATAGCACCCCTGTCATCGAATTCACAGTTATACTTCTTTGAAAGCTGCGCGAAAATCTTTTCCGCACCCTCATCAAGCTTCTTGGAAAGAGGAAGCACACCGATCTTTACAGGTGCAAGTGCAGGATGGAAGTGAAGCACAGTTCTCATGTCGGGCTTCTCCTCCGTTCCGATATTCTCCTCATCATAAGCGGCACACAGGAAGGCAAGCACCACCCTGTCAGCACCGAGAGAAGGCTCGATAACGTACGGAACATATTTTTCATTTGACTCATCATCAAAATATGAAAGATCCTGCTTTGAAACATTCATATGCTGTGTCAGATCGTAATCCGTACGGTCAGCTATGCCCCACAGTTCGCCCCAGCCTATGGTCGGGAACAGGAACTCTATGTCAGTTGTTCCCTTTGAGTAGAATGCCAGCTCTGCGGGATCATGGTCACGCAGGCGGAGTTCTTCCTCTTTTATGCCAAGAGAGATCAGCCAGTCACGGCAGAAGCCTCTCCAATACTGAAACCACTCAAGGTCTGTTCCGGGCTTGCAGAAGAATTCCAGCTCCATCTGCTCAAATTCCCTTGTCCTGAAAGTAAAGTTTCCGGGCGTGATCTCATTTCTGAAAGACTTGCCCACCTGACCGATACCGAAAGGAATCTTCTTTCTGGTGGATCTCTGTACATTCTTAAAGTTAACGAATATACCCTGTGCAGTCTCAGGTCTTAAATAAACCACATCCTTGGCATCCTCGGTAACACCCTGGAAAGTCTTGAACATAAGGTTGAACTGCCTGATATCAGTAAAATTATGCTTTCCGCAGGAAGGACAAGGGATGGAATTTTCCTTGATGTAATCCATCATCTGCTCCGTAGTCCAGCCGTCAACCGAAGACTCAAGTGTAAGTCCTTTCTCAGCCGCAAAATCCTCAATAACCTTATCCGCACGGAAACGCTCATGGCACTCACGGCAGTCCATCAGAGGATCCGAGAATGATCCCAGATGTCCGGAAGCGATCCATGTCTGGGGATTCATGAGGATCGCACAGTCAACACCCACATTGTAGGGAGACTCCTGGACGAATTTCTGCCACCAGGCTTTCTTTACGTTGTTCTTAAGCTCCACACCAAGATTTCCGTAATCCCATGTGTTGGCCAGTCCGCCGTATATCTCTGATCCGGGGAAGATAAAGCCCCTTCCCTTGGCAAGATTCTTTATCTTCTCGAGTGTCTTTTCCATTTATTTATCCTCCTGAATAATAATTTTCAATATACTACAAAATAAATCCCGTCGCCCACAGCACTGACAGTCTTAGCATTCCCTTTAAGCATTCCCTGGGAATAGTACTTTATCTTTGAAGGGGTTTTAACTATGGCATCACCCTCCAGCACAACGATCTTCTTATCCCCCATACCCATCAGGTCATTCTTCCCTATGGTATTCTCGGATGCGGATGCTTTGCTGAGCATCCTGTTAAAATCATATCCTGCCGAATAAGCTTCACTCACGGTACCGACAAAAATATCGTCATCCATATAGTCATTATAAGCAGTGACATTCGCAAAAGAAAAATCGATATGCATCAAACCGTCTGCCAGCTCATATCCATCCATTATAATAGAGCCTTCGCCGTGCTTTGAATTGTAATCAGCAAGCTCATCATTCACCATCTGTATAAGCTCTTCCTGGCTGTAGTAGCTTTCCGCAAAGCTCTCAACAAGCTTAGCCTTTACAGAACCGTCCTTTTCTACGGTAACAACTGTTTTGTCTTCCAGTTCCTGATTTCCATTAGTACATCCTGCCAGTAAAAGAAATGAAACAGCAACAAGACATACCGCACAACATTGTCTCATTTTACTAAAAATAACCGTTTTCAAAGCTGCCTCCAAAAATTGCGGCTGATACCCTGCCCAATATGCACACAATAATATACCATAACCTTCGCTTTTTTTCAATGAAACTATATACATTTTGGTGTTATTTACAGCAGTCTTTTTGTGCAATTTTTCCCTTCTTTTCACGGTTACTCATTTATGCTATCATTTTTCACATGAATTATATTGTTTTTGACTTAGAATGGAATCAGCCGGAAGGCCTGGACAGCAAATCCCGTCCCCTTCCCTTCGAGATAATAGAGATCGGTGCGGTCAGGCTGAACGAAAATTTTGAGCTGGTCTCAAAGTTCAGCCGTGTCATAAAGCCTCAGGTATATAACCGGCTGAACAGACATATCGTAAAAATGCTCAGTTTAAAGCCGGGCGAGCTGGAAAAGGGCGGCAGCTTTGAAAATGTTGCCGGAAAATTTCTTGAATGGTGCGGCGAAGACTGTATTTTCTGCACCTGGGGAAATCAGGACCTTACAGAGCTCCAGAGGAACATGAACTACTACTCCATGCCGCCTCTTTCCGACGGGCCTTTCCGTTATATTGATGTGCAGAAACTGTACAGCATAATGATAGACGATATGCAGCAGTATTCACTCGAAACAGCGGTAGACCGGATGAAGATCGTAAAGGATGTCCAGTTCCACAGAGCTTTCAGCGACGCCTACTACACTTCCAAGATACTTAAGCTGATCCCCGCTGATATCATTGAGCATAATCCTGCCTATGATGTTTATCATCTTCCTGCCACAAGGGATGAGGAAATACATGTAAGCACATCGACCGGGCACACTGTATATTCCCGCGCTTTTGATTCAAAGGAAGATATACTGCAGGACAAAGTTTTATTGACTCTCTGGTGTCCTGTCTGCAAGGGACGCGCTCTGAAAAGGCGGATAAACTGGTTCAACCACTCCGGCAGGAATTACCATGCGGCCGGAAAATGCATCGAACACGGCTATGTCTCCGGGCTCATGCGGATCCGTCCGGGCGAGTTTGGCGGATTCTATGCTGAAAAAACAACCAGCCTTGCCTCCGAGCAGGAATTCCTTAAACTGTCAGAACAGTACCGAAAAGTTCCCACAAAATAATGATGCTCTGACAGTGATCAATGTAACAGTCTGATAACTCCATTATAAAAGGCACCGCCCGATGATATACATCCAAAGCGGTGCCTCTATTATTCTTTTATTCAATTAATTCCCGGCTAAAACTTCCCGCGTATAGTGTTCGGAAAGCAGAACGATGATCAGCTCAGGCCTTGTCGCTGTCGTCGAATATATCGCCGCACTCAGGACAGAACTTCGGAGGATGATGAGGATCCTCAGGCTCCCAGCCACACTTGTCACACTTGTAAATAGGTGCTCCTTCAGGCTTTTTAGCTCCGCACTCCTGACAGAACTTTCCCTTATTCACTGCGCCGCATGAGCATGTCCAGCCTGCTGCATCTGCCGGCTTGGCCGCACCGCACTCTGCACAGAACTTGCCGGTGTTGCCTTCCTTGCCGCACTGACCACACTTCCAGCCTGCTGCCGCAACCACAGCCGCCGCCTGCATCTGGGGAGCAGCCTGGGGAGCCGGTGCGGCCTGCTGTTGCTGCTGCTGAGCCTGTGCTGCGAGATTGGATATTGTATTGGCTCCTGCTGCATTCTGAGCAAAGCCCATGCCCATAAAGCCTGTCATGGCACCGGCAGAGTTGCCTGCCGCCGTCCTCATTGCATCTGCTGTAGCAGTTGTCATAGTACCTGCCATCATAGCAGCACTGTTACCCATAGCACTTGCTCTCTGCAGATCCTGGATCATCTTCATGTCTTCAGGTGTGAGAGTAGGAACAGACATTGCGATCTTCTCAATGCTGATTCCTCTGTTCTGAGCCCAGCTTTCAGCCAGCGCATTGTTCATGGCATTCTTAAGCTCTTCTGTATGCTTTGGAAGCTGGTTAGGACGGATCTCAAGATCAGCTATCTCTGCAAGACCGGTTCCAAGTGCGTCGATGAACTCTGCCTTAAGCTGTCCGTCAATCTTATCCCTGGTAAAGGTGCCGTCAGCAATATTACCTGCAACATTCTTATAGAATACTATAGGATCCGTAAGTCTGTAAGAGTATCTACCGTTACATCTTAAGTTTACTTCCATATCCAGACCGATATTCTTATCAACAGCACGGAACATAACAGGATTCGGTGTACCGAATAAATTATCCATTATCTCCAGTAAGTTAAAATAGTAAACCTTCTGGACACGTGCCGTGTCTCCGCCGAAGGTAACACGCTCACCCCACTTCTTGAAGGAGTCAACTATACCCTTGCCAAGTCCGCCATAGAATATGCTGGGCTCTGCTGATGTATCATAAGTAAACTCTCCGGGCTCTGCGCACACCTCAACGATCTTGCCATTATCAACTATGATCATGCACTGACCGTCAGCCACCGCTACTCTTGATCCGTTAGTTATGATGTTGTCACTCCCCTTGGTATTTGCAGAATTCCTGGACGTCCTCTTCTGACCCACGGTCATAAGAACATTCTTGTCCATTGCATCACAATAGAAGTACTCTTTCCACTGATCTGCAAAAACAGAGCTGGCACCTGCCACAGCTGCCTGACCAATGCCGCTGCCCATGACAGCACCTTTAATTTCCTGAATTAATCCCATACTACTTCTCCCTTCTAAGAATAATTGCACAGAATACCCGCGCCTGATTTATTTTACCATAAAACCGTCTGTTTTTATATACTATGATTAACTCGCCAAAATCAGCGAAAATCATTTTTTAATTCACACGGGACGACCTTACGCCTATCTGATAGTAATCAAATCCGTTCTTATTCGCCGTGTACGTACCGTAGATATTTCTTCCGTCGAATATCACAGGATTCTTAAGCAGTTCCTTCATCCTCTCGAAATCCGGGCTCCTGAATTCCTTCCATTCAGTGATAAGTATAAGGGCATCCGCGTCCTTAAGGGCATCATACTTGTTCTCAACATAAGCAACATGTGTATTATCCTTAAGATAGCATTTCTTTGCTTCTTCCACAGCCTTGGGATCATACGCGATTATCTCTGCCCCGGCTTCCGTCAGGTCGTTTATAATAGTTATGGATGAAGCCTCGCGCATATCATCCGTATCAGGCTTAAATGACAGTCCCCATACGGCAAATTTCATTCCGCTTAAATCATTCCCGAAGCACTCCTTCACCTTATCGGATATCACATGCTTCTGGGCTTTATTCACTTCCTCAACAGCAGCAAGGAGCTTTGCGTCGTAGCCAAACTCAGCCGCTGTGCTTATAAGAGCCTTTACATCCTTGGGGAAGCAGCTTCCACCGTACCCGCATCCGGGATAGATAAAGCTATAGCCTATACGCTTGTCAGAGCCTATGCCTTTTCTCACCTTATTGACATCTGCACCCACCTGCTCGCAGATTCTTGAAATCTCGTTCATAAAGGAGATCTTTGTGGCAAGCATTGAATTGGCTGTATATTTTGTCATCTCGGCACTTGCTACATCCATAAGGATAAAGGTATCAGTGTTGAGCACATAGTGTCTGTAAAGCTCACGCATCACATCTGCGGCATCGTCATTATCCGCACCTATGACGATCCTGTCCGGACGCATACAGTCCGATACAGCCGTTCCTTCCTTCAGGAATTCCGGATTTGATATCACATCAAAGGTGAGGTCAGAGCCCCTGTCATTAAGAGCCTTCTGTATCGTGTCACGCACTTTCAGTGCAGTTCCGACAGGGACGGTTGACTTATCAACCACATACATATGGCGCTTCATGGTCTGTCCTATGCTCTTTGCCACTTCCAGAACATAATGGAGATCCGCAGAACCGTCCTCACCCATAGGCGTTCCTACTGCAATAAAGCATATATTTGCCTTGTCCATGGCCTCTTCTATCTTTGTGGTAAATCTGAGCGATCCGGCCTTATAGTTCTTAAGCACCAGATCCGACAGCCCCGGCTCATATATGGGGATAATCCCCTTCTTAAGCCTCTCTATCTTGTCTTCATCCACATCCACGCACCAGACATCATTTCCCATGTCCGAAAAACATGTACCGGTTACCAGTCCTACATATCCGGTTCCTATGACAGCAATCCTCATTGTAAGCCTCCTAAATATCTATTTTTAAAATATAATGATCAGCCATTGTTACGCTCTCTCTTTTTCTTAAGAAGCGCAGATGTATCCAGGGTATCGTTTGCGGGCTCTTCCTTCTTCTTTGAAGCCTTACCCTTATTAGCCTTAACACCTGCAGACATCTGCGGTGCGCCGGGCGCTCCCGTATTCATTAACGGTGCTCCCTGTGCAGGCATATGTCCCGGTGCAGCATTAAAGCTGGCATTAACAGGCTGCCCGGACATTCCCGGTGCAGCAGTTTCTCCCGCAGGAACGCCTTCCGGAAGCACTTCCGGCTGCAGTTTCTGCCTTCTGCCAGCTGACTTTAATCCTCTCCTTGCAGGCTCCCAGCCGAATCTCCTGCCGGCGATATCAGCTAAAAACAGTATCATTGCAAGTATGATAAAGAAATTTGTCAGGTCGATGCTTCCGGCAGTACTTACCTCCAGCTTCTTCCAGAGATTATCCTCCGGTGTAAGGTAAAAACCATAATTCTCAACGAAAGTCCTGAATGTCTTGTCCGTTATATCAAACCTGTACTCATCGCTGTACTGAACCACGCTGGCAGTAGTAAATGCGCCCTGTATGGTACCGTCATCACTGCGGCGGACGTTGATATTATACAACCCTTTCTGGGTAGAATCTATAACTGCACGGTATACGCCCGGCTCCGATGCGGTAAAGTTCACATCACCTGTTTCTCCATCAGGACTGGTGTAAATAGCCGTAATCTCCGTACCGTCCGTATATTCATCCGTGTAGTATTCAAGCACAGTCTGCTCTCCGACCTGCTTTACATCCACCCGGTCCTCGCCTACTCCGCCGGTTCCGGTGACATAATCTATCATCCTGCGCCAGAGCTCAGCATAATCGTCATTTCCCGAATATGCTGCCGTCCAGCCGCCGTCCACACTGGTATTCCATGCAATGGTCTTCCCCAGGCCGTACTGCCATGCGGTCAGCACGGGATCTCCCTCATCACTAACCACTAGCTGCTGTGCCCCGGTCTTTGGTGAACCAGCCACATATCCCAGTATATTAAACCACCCGTTTTCAAAAAGGCCGTTTGTGATATCACTGGAAGCGACTGACAGTGAATAATCACCATTCTTGATATAGGTATTTCCGCCCATAAAGACTTCCTGGGAGAAAATCCTGGGCAGGTCCGTATTGCCGTCTGCATAATAATACCTTCCGCCGCACTGCTTTGCCAGGTCAGCCATAAGCGCCGTATCAGAGTACTGGCCTACCGCCACCGTGGAAAGTGTCACATTATCTGCATTTATCTTGCTTATTACCGATGAGAAGTTATCTGTCTCACCCATTCCGTCCGTAAGCAATATGATATGCTTTACCTGGGCATCGCTGTGCTTTATCTCAGCCCTTGCTTCCTCAAGTGCCGGCATTATCACTGTTCCGCCGCCGCTGGGTATGGAATCAATATCATCCTTTATCCCCTGCTTATCTGACGCATCCGACATGGGATGATACCATTTGAAATAGTCATCAAAGGCAAGGACGCCCACGTCATCCGTATCACGCATATTATCCACGGCACGCTTGGAAGCTTCCAGCGCCATGTCAAGAATGGTAAATCCGTTTCCCGCATAATCATCCATGGATCCGGAATGGTCTATTACCATTACGATAGCAGTCTTAGGTACTTCTACCACGCTCCTTAATTCCATATTGACGGGGAGTACTGTTTCAACCACTGTATCATTGTATCCGCCTAGCATGAAACTGTCCTCACCGCCGGTCATTATCACGCCCCGGCCGTAATCCTTTACATAGGTCTCAAGGTTATCCAGGAAGCCTTCCGGAAGCTCTCCGTAATAAGCATTCTCAATTATGACCGCACGGTATACTAAAAGGTCATTTAAGGTTTCCGGCGCATTGGAAGCTTTCACTATCTCGGCATTGACATTTATTGCAGAAAGCAGCGCCTCAAAAGGTGCAGAATTCTCACCGTTGCCCCTGAGCACCAGTATCTTCGGTGCATTGGTAACTTCCGAATATGCATCATATACATCATTCTCGGCACAGGTATCCCCCGCTGCTTCCACCTCTACGGTAAACTGCTCCAGAGAATCGCCGGTAACCGTTTCTTCAAAGATAAATTCATTATGTCCGGTGCGCAGATGTACCGACTCCTGCGTCACTACAGTCTCCCCGGACATAATTTTTATGACAGCATCCGTTTCGAAGTTGCTCTCCAGTGCAACAGTCATGTAATACTTGTCGCCGGGATGAAGCTCATCCGGCATATCCACTGATTCAATATAGCAGTCATCACCGGATTCAGAACCAAGCACGTATGCCTCTAAACTTATCTCACCGGATCTGATCATGGACGCAGTATTCTCAATATCGCCTGCCGTCTGCTTTCCGTCTGTAAGCACCACAATCCTGCCGGCAGAATCCGCAGGTATAAGTGATATCGCCCTCTGCAGTGCCTTTTCATAATTAGTAGCCGTATCATCCGCAGCGGAATTCAGCCCCATGAACATATCCCTGTCGGTTACGAACTGATCCACAACAGCATCCCTTCCGAAACCTACTATGGCATATTTATTGTTGGCAGGCATATCTTCAAGTGCATCGTCTATGAAATCCTCAAAGGCTTCCATATTTTCCTCGTCACTGACGGAATAGTCCACCACAAATACGGTTGTGACATCCTTTGCCTTCCTTGGAAGCCTTATGCCAAGCATTGAAAGTATCACAAGAACCATTATCACTATCCGGAGAATGAGATAAAACTTTCTCCGGTAATTCATCTTCTTTACATAGAGTACCCACTCCACTATGAGCAGTATCAGCGCTATAGCTAGAAGTATCCAGCATAAGCTCTTCTTGGCCTTAGCGGCACTCTGTGTACCTGAATAGACGAGATTCTCGGAAGTGATCTTTCCGTCCCTTCCAAGTGCAGGTGATGCCACTACGTAATATTCATTCTTAAGTCCTGCCGTCACATAGAAAACGCCGGCACGCTCAAGCTTGCCCACCGGTATTCCGGATATCTGGACATATTCGGGAAGCGGATTGAGCACCAGGCTTTCCCCTGTCTCATAAGTATTCTTTGCAAGCATTCCCATATCTGAAAGATAGCTTACAGACTCAGCTATAAACACAGGGAACTGTGCCTGCAGCGCAAAATCACTTTCCCTTATGTCAAAGCCCACAACTACCTCACGGTGTCCCTGGTTTATACCATAGTAACCCACACATTTGTCGTCCACTTCCATGAAGCTTTCAGCCCACTCCGGCACATCATAGTAAGAGACTTCATTGGCACCTATATTAAAGTCCCCGAGGCCTTCCGTGAGCTCACATTCTTTAACTTTTATCGTCACATGGGAAAGGGTACCCGCTGCATTTCCGGGCATGAATTCCATTGAATTGGTTGTATTCTGTGCTCTTACCATGCCCGCATCATAAATAACCAGCGAAGAAGGGCTGGCTTCCAGCGCATTATCCGACACTGCACGGACCATGTCATTTCCGGTCACAGCGAAGAAAGCCCTCTCTATGAAGGTATTTCCTCCGCCTACAAGCATACCGTTTATCTCACCGCTCTCATGAGTCAGCGCATATGCCGCATTGTCCTGGGAAAGTGAGTCCCTGTCATGGGACTTAACCACAGAACCGGCCGACACACTGGACTTGTCGAACTGTATAGACGATATCTCCGCTCTGTAATAGTCGCCCCCCGCCGGAACATCCTCAAAAAGCACGGAGCCGCTCTTCCCTGCATCGGTATGAGCACTCTTAAGCTCTATAAGATTTCCGCTTACATCATAAAGGGAAATATCCATGGTGGCTGCAGCATCACTGTAATCCGTAAATCTGACGGATACCTGCTGCCTGCCGTCCTTTTCTCCCGCAAAAACATAATCAAGGGAAACGTTTGAAACCGCCTCACCCGTATCAATGATATCCGCCTTAAGGATCTCTGCATAAGCGCTCAGGGCATCGCAGCCGTAACCGTCAGTAAGTATCAGCGTATGGTCTGCTTCAATAGTTGACAGCAGGCTGTACAGGTCAGAAGCATCACCTTCCGTATCATCAGCCTCTATGCTGTTTATAGTCTGTCTGAGACGATTCCTGTCCTGCGAGTTGGATATGAGTATCTTTACGGAATCCGAGGCAGAAATGACAGTGATCTCACCGCCGCCTGCCACATAATCAAGAGCCTGGGCTTTTGCTTCATCCAGCCTGGTCTTCCCATCGGCATTAAGGTGCTGCATGCTGAAGGAGTTATCAATTACTATGACTGTACTTCCGCCTGTCAGGGAATCCGTCATCACAAACGGAGCCATAAGCGCAAGTATCAGAAGAAACATCACAAGTATCTGAAGATACATCAGTATCTCGTGGATGAATTTTTCAAAAAAAGTTCTTGACTGTTCATTTTTGAAGATATGCTTCCAAAGAAGATTTGAGGATATCTCTACATCCTTCCCCTTGGGCTTGAGCAGATACAGAATTATTATTACAGGTATGGCACCGATAAAAATAAGCGGCCATAAACTAGAAAATGACATTTCTCGCCTCCATCACTATCATGCCTGCTAAAAGCACCACAGGCATCCTCCCTCATAACAAACCAACATAAACTTCCGTAACTCCCCAAAACATCCCATTTTATATATCCGCAGCCACAGCCTGCGTCAGATCGCATCGGCCTTCCTCAGATCACATCAGCCTGCGTCAGGCTGCACCGGCCTGCCTACCACTCGTACAGGTCTTTCAGTTCACTGAATATTATACGGTCAAAACTCGTCCCCGTATTGCACAGATGATACCCTGCACCGTTCTTCTTGCATATGGACTTAAGATTTTCCGTGAAAGCCTTAAGGCCCGCATTGTACCTTCCTATGCTCTCGGAATCCATTGTTACCCGTAGCTTTGATTCATTATCCTCTGAATCAATGAGATTGCAGGTTCCCTCAAGGGTTATATCCGTCTCTTCCTTTGCAAGCACATGCAGCAGAACCACCGACTGCTTGCGGAATTTCAGATACCTGATCATCTTAACCAAAGGCAGTTCCGACTGTGGGATCTTATCATCCAGATGTATGAAATCCTCCGACATGAAATCCGAGATAACTATCGTAAGTCCCGCCTGCATCTTATCCAGGCTCTTTACCGCGGCGAAAAGATCCGCAGGTTCCGAGCCTGCAGTACTTTCCAGAAACCTCTCCAGATTCCTGAATCCGGCTTTCCCACCGGAAGCAAAGAAACGCCTGGCGGGATTGGCCGCATCCATTACCATTACCCTGTCCTGATTCAACAGGGCGATATAGGAAAGTGCGGCGGTAAGCTCGCTTGCAAGCTCTGATTTTTTCTTTTCTCCGTACTCCATTGAACGGCTGAAATCCAGGATAAAGGTTATGGTGCTCTCCTTTTCCTCCATGAATTCCTTGATATACAGCCTGTCAAGCCTGGCATATGCATTCCAGTCGATGGAACGGATATCGTCTCCCGGCATATATTCCCTAAAATCGGAAAACTCGGCGGAATTACCTTTCCTGCTGCTCTTCCGTCCGCCCTGCATGGACGCATTGCTCTTTTTTTCTATTGCCAGCCTGAGCCGCCCCAGTCTGTCATAGTACCTTCGATCAAACATTCTCCCCTCCGGACCGCAAGCAGCTTCTTTCCCGGCCGCATGCGGTCATTTCCGCTGTTGCGGATTAATTATCTTTTTTATTCTTTACCATTATGCCGTACTTATTTGCTATATAATCCTCTATCACTTTTGCACCCTGCTCGATGGTGATATCCCCTGTATTAAGACAAAGATCATAGTTGTAGGGACTCTCCCATTCACGGCCGGTGTGGTATTTATAATACGACCTTCTGTATTTATCGAACTCGTTTATATGCTTTTCCGCAGTCTTCCTGTCCATGGAAAGACGCTCCATCTCTGTCTGTATGCACTTTTCCATGGGTGCACATACGAAAACACTCACAACATTCGGGAAATCCTTCAGTATATAATCAGCGCCCCTTCCTATGCAGACAAAGGACTCCCTTTCCGCCAGCTCCTTTAAGACCTTAGCCTGAAATGCGAAAAGATTGTCATTCTTTGTATAATCCGGACTTTCAGGAGGTATCACTTCACCGTTATAGACCTTCTGCGTCACCTTGTACAGAAGACTGTGCTTCATGGTCTCATCCGCTTTTGCAAAAAGCGCCTCGTTTATACCGCTGTCCTCGCTGGCAAGACGCAGTATCTTTTTATCATAAAAATCGATTCCGTAATCCTCTGCAAGCCTCTCCCCGATCCAGGTTGCTCCGCTTCCACAGGTTCTTGTAAGCGCTATGACAAATCTCTTTTCACTCATGAAACCGCCTCCTTCCGAATACATCCCAATATCAATATCAATATCAATTTCATACCAGTATTATTTCTGATAAAACAGTGCGTTAAGCAGACACTGCCCCTACAAGCTCGTTTATATCTTCAACGCCATATCTTGCCATATATGCCTCTATCCCTTCTATCACCTTAATGGTGGTACCGGGATCATGGAAATTGGCTGTTCCGACGGAAACGGCCGTCGCACCGGCAAGAATAAACTCCAGTGCATCCTCGGCATTTGAAATACCGCCCATTCCTATGACAGGGATCTTTACGGCATGTGCCGCATCATATACCATACGTACTGCCACAGGCTTTACTGCAGGACCGGAAAAACCTCCTGTCTTATTGGCCAGTACAAACTTTCTTTTGTTAATGTCTATCTTCATACCGATAAGGGTATTGATAAGTGATATGCAGTCAGCGCCGCCGGCCTCTGCAGCCCTTGCCATATCGGCTATGCTGGTAACATTAGGAGAAAGCTTTATTATCACAGGCTTTTTTGCTGCGCTCTTTATGGCTCTTGTAGTTTCCTCCAGAACCTTAGGATCCTGTCCGAATGCAAGTGCTCCCTGCTTTACATTAGGACAGGAAAGATTTATCTCATAGAGATCAACATCCGTGGAATTGAGCTTTTCAACAGTTTCTGTATATTCTTCCACTGTATGACCGCAGACATTTACGATCACCCTGGTGTCGTATTTTCTTAAAAAAGGAAGATCCCTTTCCATAAAAACATCCACCCCGGGATTCTGTAATCCTATGGCATTTAACATACCGCCGTAAACTTCCGTAACCCTTGGTGTGGGATTGCCTTCCCAGGGTACATTGGCAACACCTTTTGTGACCACAGCCCCCAGACGGTTTAAGTCTGCAAATTCCGCATATTCCATCCCCGAGCCGAATGTCCCGGAAGCTGTCATTACCGGATTCTTTAATTCTATTCCTGCTATGTTAACCTTTGTATTCATTTTATTCTCCACAGATCAGATTTCAACATCCTCCGCCTTAAATACCGGTCCTTCCACGCAGATCCGGCTGTTCTTTACATGGGTATGGTGATCAGTATTCACTGTCTTTGTAACGCAGCCAAGACAAGCGCCTACTCCGCAGGCCATGCGTTCTTCCAGCGAAATATATGCTTCCAGCCCTTTATCAGCAGCGTAGGACTTTATCGCACGGAGCATGGGCATGGGACCGCAGGCAAATATCACATCACCCTTCACGCCCTGCTCATTAAGCGCATCTATTACCGTTCCCTTTGTTCCGAAGCTCCCATCCATGGTTGCTATATGAGTACCGCACACAGCCTCAAAATCATCCTTAAGGAACATATTGCTGTCCGCATAGCCAAGCACAGCTTCGCATTCAATACCATGTTTCTTAAGCACCCTGCATCCATATAACATCGGCGGGATTCCGATACCGCCCCCCAGTAAAATCACTTTTCTTCCTTTTACCGCTTCTGTATCGTAGCCGTTACCCAGTACTCCAAGAATATCTATATCTTCACCTGACTTATAAGATGATATTTCCTTCGTACCGGCTCCGCCTGCCCTGTATACCACGCGAAGAACTCCTGTCTCAGGATCCGCATCACAGATACTGATGGGACGCATGAGCAGCCTGCTGCCATCCTTGGGATATATTCCTATAAACTGTCCCGGGACAGCTTCGGAAGCCATATCAGTCCTCAACTTTAATGACCAGATTCCCGGTGCCAGTTCCGTCTGTTCTGTTATCTGTGCGTTTTCTTTTCTTTTCATTCCACAACCTCACAGTATGTGCTTCTAACCAATTTATTATACCATAATTCTATAACACTTACCATCTAAGAGCAGTTGACAAACAAAAAAGAATATGTATAATCTCTCAGTGAAAGCATGTGAGCAAAACAGTATATCTTTTTGCTTTCAACAAACAACTTTTCGGTTGTTTGTTTTTTTCGCAAAATTTTTATTGTATTTATCTGGCAGCCAACGGGGTGTTTGCATTTACCGACCTGAGCTTGAAAGGTAGGTGATGCCTATGTATATAACGGTATCAGATTTGATCCAGTTTGTGATCATGTTATGTGCGGTTATTACTTTGGTTATTATTTGTACAAAACGCAAATAAAAACGATCACCCTGACTCGGATAGTTAAGTGATCGCTTTTATTACTTAATAATATCGCCAAGTCGGAAGGATGCCGCCTTCTTGTTGGCTGCTTGATAAGTACATTATAACAAAATAGCAAAAAAAGTCAAATTTCTGTCTTTTCCAAAAATCACAGTTGAATACACATTTTTACTCCCTATAATGGAAGCAGAATATACAAATGTGAGGTATCGATATGGAAGAATTGATAGCAAGATTAAATCACGTAGAGGACTCTTACTTTGATTTTGTTTCTGCTGTGGCTCACTATGCCCAGAAGAAACCAGATCGCCTGAATAAAATATTGCTTTTTATGAATGACAATCCATACGCAAAATCTTCCGACATAATAGAATTCATATCATCGCAGGACGATTTCTTTGAGGATGCATCCATTCCGGATGACTCCGAAGGCTGCATCAACACGATAAACATGGCTTGCATATAAGCTATACGTTCTAATCTGCAAATACAATCTTTCCCCCGCAGATTGTCCACTTCACCTTTCCCCGCATCTCCTGTCCGGTGAATGGCGAATTAGTGGATTTTGAGCGATAGTCACCTGCTGTCCACTTCTCTTTGGGATCAAATATGCATATATCAGCCTTAGCACCTTCCTTTATCACTCCGGCATCAAGTCCGTAAACTTTTGCCGGTCCACAGCTTGCTCTTTCAACAAACTGTTCCATGCTTAAGGTCCCGGACTCCACAAGATTCATCATTGCTAACGGAAGCATAGTCTCTAATCCGATTATCCCACTCGGAGCCTCGGTAACAGCTTTCGCCTTTTCTTCAGCACTGTGGGGAGCATGGTCCGTAGCTATCATCTCTATAGTTCCGTCACGCAGTCCTTCCGCTATTGCCAGCCGGTCTGCTTCCGTCCTGAGGGGCGGATTCATTTTGGCAAGAGTTCCATATTTTATCGCTGCATCTTCCGTAAGCGAAAAATGATGCGGTGTTGCCTCAGCATGGATCTTTGCACTCTTTTTCCTGGCTTTCCTTACCAGCTCCACACCCTCAGCAGTACTGATATGCTGTATGTCTATTTCCGCACCGGTTTCAAGCGCTAACTCTATATCCCGTCTTATCATGGAGATTTCTGCTTCCCTGTCTGAACCGTATATGCCGAAATGCTCTGAAGCCTTTCCATGATTTATGCCATTGTTCTTTATATATGCAGGGTCTTCTTCATGGAAGCTCAGTATCATACCCAGAGAAGCACTGATCTCCATGGCCTTCTTTACGAGTTCTGCATCCATAAGCGGTCTTCCGTCATCCGTAAAGCCTGCTGCACCGGCTTCCTTAAGTGACGCCATATCCACGAGTTCTTTTCCCTGCATCCCTAAAGTGACATTCGTACACGAATAAATATTGATCCCGGTCTGTCTTCCGCGCTCCAGCACATATTCCAGAGTTTCTATATTATCCACGGCAGGGATCGTATTCGCCATCAAAACGATAGAAGTATATCCCCCTCTTTTTGCTGCTTCCGCACCTGTGAAGATATCCTCCTTATGTGTCTGCCCTGGATCGCGGAAATGTGTATGGACATCCACAAAGCCGGGGGAAACTATGCAGCCGGAAGCATCAATGACTTTTATATCTTCCGCATCACCGGTAACTGTATAGCTGATACTGCCGGCATCCGCAATGCTTTTTACAGTACCGCCTTCAATAAGTATGTCAAGCTGACCGCTTTTTTCTTCCGGATTTACCACTTTGCCGTTTATTATTAGTATTTTTTCCATATTGTAATTTCTCCTGTTACCCTGTCCATATCTGTGTCCTGAAGCTGCAACGAATACCGGCTGCCCTTACGGTATAACAAAAGGCGGCATTTTATGACAATACCGCCTTTTATTCAACAAGCAAAAATTTTACACAGTCTTTAGCACTTCTTTGGTCATCTCCGGATCCATTTCTCCGCTTCGGTGCATCGAGAACTCCGTCATGGGATAACCTGCCAGATTAGGTATTATCTTTCTGTCATCAGCATTCTCAAAAAGCTTATTCCTTGCTTTCATCACCTCATTCTCTGTTTTATGCTTGGAAGGTCCGCCTACGCAGCCTCCGGGACATACCATACCCTCGATGAAATCTTCAGGCAGTCTTCCGGCCTTAAGCAGTGCAAGCGCCGTAAAGCATTCCTTGCCGCCGGCTGCCTTTCTGAGCTTCAGGTCATCAGTACTTTCTCCTCTCTCATGCATACATTCTATAACGGCCTCAGCCACTCCGCCGGAGCCAGCGAACTTCTTTCCGAAGAGAGAAGACTCCTGATATTCATCCTCTACCGATTCTATCTTTACATCCTTTGACCTGAGGAGGGCTATGAGCTCACCAAAGGTTATTACGTAATCTGCATTATCGGGAACCGTAGGATCTAAAACCTCAGACTTCTTTGCAATGCAGGGTCCTATGAATACGGTAACGCATCCCGGATGTGTAAGCTTTAAGTATCTTGATATAGCACACATGGGAGAAACTATGGATGACATGTTCTCCTTGTACTGGTCCGGGAAATGCTTTCTCAGCATATTTATGAATGCCGGGCAGCATGACGTAGTCATCTTACGGCCTTCCTTTTTAGCATGAGTCCACTCCAAAGACTCATATGCGGCAGTCATATCACCGCCTAATCCGACCTCCACCATGTCCGAGAATCCCAGCTTCTTTATGCTTGCCCTTATAGCAGCCATGCTAATATCATTGCCAAACTGACCCTCTATGGCAGGCGCAGTCATGGCTATGACCTCTTTCCCTGCCAATATGTCCTGTATGATAGGAACAAGGTATGTCTTGGAGCCGATGGCACCGAAAGGACAGGAGTGTATGCAGTGTCCGCAGCTGATACACTTCTTTTCATCGATCTTACAGATCCCGTTCTCATCATATGTGATCGCATTTACAGGGCATACCTTCTTGCATGGCCTCTCCAGATGTACTATGGCATCATAGGGACAGCCCTGTGCACACATACCGCATTCCTTGCACTTTGCCGGATCTATATGCATGCGGATCTCACCGGGAGATATCGCGTCGAACTTGCAGCTGCTCTGGCAGGCCTTGCCGAGACAGAATCTGCAGTTATCCGTAACGGAGTATGATGACGTGGGACATCCGTCACATGCCGAATCTATAACCTGCACCACATTTTTAGAATCGGGATTGTTGGATGTATTTTCCGCACAGGCAAGCCTGATCCGCTCCCTGACTATCTCCCTTTCCTTATAAATACAGCATCTGAATTTAGGCTTCGGGCCGGGGATAAGCTTATAAACAAGTTCATTTTTTGTTTCCTCATTGAGATTATTTTCCCAGGCAAGCCTGCAGACCTCCTCAATAACATCATGCTTAAACCTTACCAGTCCTCCGTCATTTGTGATCATTTTCCGTAACCTCCTGTTTTATTTTTATCTGTTGCTGCAGAAACAGCTTTTTGTTTGTCACCCTACTGCTATCTTCCTGCCCTTATCATACTGCCATTCCTCATGCGCAGTTATTATAAGCGTTTTTCCGGCAGTCTTTTCCAGTATATACTCCATTGCCTTTTGCTGCATATCCTCATCGAGTCCCGTAAACGGCTCATCCAAAAGATAGGCATCCGCATCATGGCACATCGCCCTTACTATGGCCACCCGCCGCTTTTCTCCGCCTGACAGCTCACTGACAGGCATATGATGACGATCCTCGGGCAGGAGCCTCTTAAGCTCAGCTTCCGCAACTGCTGCAGACAGAGTCTTGGTTACCACGGTAACATTTTCCACAGCATCAGCATGCGCACAGAGTCTGTCTTCCTGAAATACTGCCGAAAAATTCATTCCGGCTATATCAACACTCCCCGAATCAGGCTTTTCAAGCCCAAGCATGAGCCTTAACAAAGTAGTCTTGCCAGCCCCCGAGTCACCGAAAAGAATTACCGTCTCGCTATCTCCGATATCTGCCGAGAAACCGGAAAGCACCCGGTGGCCATCATAGGATTTTTCGATATTTTTAAGTCTGATCATCGCCGTAATTTGTGGCACTCGCGCCACACCCCCTGCAGCCGCCGCTTACAGCCTGTTATGCTCTGCCGGGTAATGCCTTTCGCACCGCCAGCAAAAGCATATGCTCTGTAATCACGGACATAACGACAATTGCCACAGTCCATGCAAGTACCTCATCCGTTGCAAGATTGATCTTTCCCCTGTACAGACCGTTACCTATAGTCATAAGCGGCTGGCCTATGACCTCCGCCGCAACGCCGCTCTTCCACGCCATTCCAAAAGCAGTCTGTACCGAACTCGTTATAAAAGGCTTTAACCACGGCAGGTAAATATATGTAAACCGTCTGCCAGGATCCATCCGGAACACCTCGGCCATCTCTAACAGCTGTTTGTCCGTACTCTCAAGCCCTGCCTTTATATTATAATAAACAGCCGGTGCCGTCACCGTCATGCTTATGAGAGAAGCCGTCAGATCCTTGTTAAACCATATCAGTACCAGGATGATGAAGCTTACTACCGGAACCGTTTTTATTGTCTTAAAAAAAGGATCTATTATTTCACCAAACACTCTGAACCGATATGCCAGTACCGCCGATATGGCGCCTAATGCACTTCCTGCCAAAAAACCGCAGATTATGCATACAAGGCTCTTGCCGACTGAGGGAAAAAAGTTTCCACTTCCCATGAGCCTAAGCAGTGCTGATACCGTCTCCCATGGACCGACTATGACAAATACATTCCCAACCATAACGGAAACTGCCTGCCAGACTGCGATCCAAAGGAAAAGTATCAAAAGCTTCCTGAGCTTATTCCGCATAAAAACTGTCTTCCGGGAGAGCACCGCCTACTGATGCAGGATCTGCCGCATACAACACCTGAAGATATCCCGACAGATACGCTTTCATTTCATCCCCGGTGATGCATACTATGTTGCATTTTGGAAGTGCCTTTGCGGCAACAGGTGCTTTTTCTATTATCCCATACTCTGCTATAAGCTCAGATGTGCCTTCCACATCGCTTACAGCTGCCTCAGCACTTGCTTTATGCTCAGACAGGAAGAGCTCAACAGCCTCAGTATTATTATTCAGGTAATCATTCCTTACAACAGTCACGCCTGTAAGCAGCTTAGATCCGTTATCAAGACCGTCCCAGGCATCCGTAAGCGTAAATACGCTTGCCACGCCTTCATTCTGTGCACAGGCCACTGTTGCAAACGGCTGGGGCAGTACTGCTATGGTATTGCTGTCAGCCTGCAGTGCGGCGGCCACTTCCGTTGCCTCGGACTTAAAGTCCAGAGTATAACCTTCCACATCATATTCCGAAAGAAGATAATTGAGTACATACTCCGGTGTTGTCCCTTGGCCTGTAGTGACTATTGTCTGCCCTGCCAGATCCTCAATGGATGCAACATCCGGATTGCCGGTCACACACTCCAGGACTCCAAGGGTATTTATATCGATGACGCTTACCTGCCCCTCTGTTTTGTTATACATTACGGAAGCCATATTGGCAGGCACCAGTGCAATATCTATGTCACCGCTTATCATGGAAGCCATCAGCACAGATGCATCTGTTTCCATAGTGAAGCTGTAGTTACCCAGAGACTCCCCGTTTTCACTGTCCTTCATTAAGTTTACCAATCCCATAGTGGTAGGGCCCTTAAGCGATCCCACACGGATCTGTCCATCTGTCGTGGATTCTGAGGTTCCTTCCGTGTTTGCTTCCGCATTACCTTCTGCTGTCTCTTCCGTCACTTCCTGCGTGGTTCCCTGTCCCGCATCCGTACATCCTGCTGCAAACGCAAACAAGGCAACCGCAGCTGCCATCAAACCAAAAGTTCTTTTTTTCATAGTTCTTCTCCTTAAAAATTATTTTTTCTTTTTCCCAGTTTTTTTCTTAAGCCTTAAGTATTCGTCATCATCCTCAAGAGCTTCTTCCAGGGAGCTGAAATTTATTGCCAGTATCTTCCTGATGGTATCTATATCAAGAAGCACCGACTCACTTATTTTATCACTTTTTGAAGCTGTAAACTCCGGAAGTATCACGGAATATCTGTGATAAAGCTCTCCGTCATAAATGCAGAAATGTCCAAAAGGGCACAGGATATTCAATTCCTCTAACACCCCTGTAAGGGAATCCACCCCGGCATCCGTGATATTTGCAAATATCGTCGTATCATAACGGAGCACCTTTGTACCAAACAGATCAAAGACAGCCATCTCCATAAGTACCCTGTCCCCGGCCTTATTAAAGGGAACATTAGCCACAAGATACCCGCCGGTCTGGCCCTCATGAGTTTCCTGCTCTTCACCCGGAGTATTTACAAGTTCATAGCCTTCAGCGCCCAGGGAATCAGCCAGGCCCGTATTTACTTTTTCGAACATGCTGTTTACTGATGCTTCTGTCAACCTGCGTTACCTCCGTTTTCTTTTTTGTCTTTGTTTCTCTTTTCTCTTAGTATTCGCAGATGTTCTTCGCTTCTGCGTTTTCTTTCTTCTTCAGCCTGCTTGGCTGCTTCCTTCTGTTTCCGCTTCTCTTCTGCCTTCTCTTCCGCCATTTTATCAGCAGTTACCCGGATAAATTTATCAGTATCAATCCATTCACTTCTCTTTTTGCCTTTATTCATAGACTTATTAAGAGTATCACGAAGGACAGCGTTCCGTCTTTTCACTTTTTCAGCCATATCGATAAATTCATTATCGGTAGTAGAGTCTATGTAATTCTTAATAAGGTTGTCATGCTTTGAGCCTATAGCATTTGCTATGACTTCCATATGATACAGATTGTCTTCACCCTTTTTAATTTTCAGGCTTTCCATCATTTTTACATATGTGGGGTCTGGATTACCTGAATTTAGATTATCTGCTATCTTCTGGGCATAATTGATCTGCTGCTGCATAACTCCCTGCTTTCTTGTGCCTTTTGTAAAGCCCTCCTCCATAAGTATGGCTCTCTTCGTTATACCCCTGCTGTATTCAGAGGGCTGACCGCCCTGTTTTAAGAAATAATCCCACAGAAGGCGCTGTCTCTCTACCAGCCCCATTTCAGTATTGACATTCCTTACGCCTATTTCATACTTCTTTGATGAAACCACGCTGTTTGTAACCGCACCCGAAATAATTCCGGCTGCAGTAAACAATAATCCGAATGACCCCAGTATGCCAGTGGTATTCAACGCGCCGCCTATGGTATTAATAAAACCGGTCACCATTCTGCCCACGCCGCCGCTTTTATCAGCGCTGGCTGTGTCACCTGCCATATTTAATATTTTAGACTTTCGTGATCCCGGATCCCTCTCCTTTTTCTTCAGCTTTTCTATGTCATCCACAACCTTGCCAAAGTGCTTCATTTCATGGTAGCCCATAGAAGCATCAAGAATGCCGGATATTGCCGCACCAGGTGCCGCATAGCCTGATCCTGCTGTAGTCCCGAGCATGTCCCGGCTGAACCTGTAAAAAGTGACTGCACGATTGTATATATCATTTACACTTCTGGCCAGTTCATGACCAATCCGTTCGCACTCCATCATGTCCCCTTTTGCTTTGGCCTCCTTGAGTTTTAAGTAGTACCTTCGCAGATTGAGCACATCGGTCCCCACGAAGATACTACCAGCAATACCTTTTGTAGCAGTTGTAGAAATAGCATTCGGAAGTTCATTGGCCGTCCTTATAAGGCTTATATAGGAGTCTGTATCAAGGGCCTCCTGTTTTTCTGTTACTTCTTTTTCTGTCTCTTTCCAGAATTTTGTTTTTTTCAAAGGTTCATTGGGTATCCCCAGCTGAGCATTGATCAATCCGCTAAGCCTTAATGCTTCCTCATCACCCTCGCCTATCTCTATCGGGTGGTTTGCGGGATTATCTGCTTCATCCGGCAGCGGCTTTCCTTCCTTTTGTGCAGAAGCTTTTGCAATCTCCCAGTCAGCCTGCCGTATTGCATTAAGGCAGGTAACACACGAATTCTGCACAGTTTTATTTTTCATGAATTCAAGCACTGCTGCGTCAGGATCGACCCCCTCTGACATACAGCGCATTACGAGCACATCTTTTTGTGAATGAATCTGCAGCAGCTTAAGCCTGACAAGTGAGCGTCCCCCATCCAGCATATCTTTTTTATGTTCGGCATTGAATTCTAACTGTTTTGCCTCTGTTGCCCTGCCCATCTGGCCTTCCCGGCCCGTAAAAGGGTCATAGTCCAAATCCCCCAGTTTTGACGCCGGTATAAAGCCTTCGCTTATTGCCTGACGGTAAAGCTTGCGCATACGGCCAAGCAGGTTTTGCCTGGCTTCCGTACCGAAGTGGGTTCGGGAAAAATTAACCATTATGCGAGCCAGCGGATTCTTAACACACCAGATTACCCTGTTGAGCCAGGACATCTTGCGGTAATCTTTTTCGTAATTATAAAACCTGTCCACGGATTTCCTGTGGGCCTTCTTGAGATGGTACCATTTATCATGGAACCAGTTCCTGGCGCCATTATGTTCCCAACGCTTATAGGTCGCATCATCCCCGTAGAAGCGCCCTGACTCTTCCTCGGACTTTATATGATCTTTTTTAGCCTTTTCAAGAGCCCTTCGGCTCTTTTCCTGTGAACGGTGGCTTCCGAAAAGCTTTTTATGGAACCAGTTCCTTACTTTTCCATGCTCGGAAAACCTGTATTTTTCACCCTTATGGTACAAAAAGCTGTGAAGCAGATTTGTAGTTCCCCAATGAAGCTTGGAATCATAGACATATTCGTCCGGCTCTTCTTCCTCTGCTTCCTCATCTCCTTCATCTTCGTCAAGTTCATCATGCAGCGCCTCGAGCTCATTTCCGATATTCTGCTGATCATTCTCAGCTTTATTGTCCCCTGTCTTAAAACTCTTCAGGATATCGTCAAGCCCAACACCGACTTCTTCTATTTCATCTCCTGTATTTTTTTCCGAATCATTGTCTTCGGCCTCCCCCATATTCTTTTCAGCTTTGTCGTCATCGTCTTCTTCTTTATAATTTTTCAGGACATTATTAAGTTCGTCACCGACTTCATCTTCTTCAAGCAGACCTCCGTCCAGTTCCTCAAGCTCCACCCCAATATTATATATATCATCTTTTTTCTGTTTCTTATCTTTTTTCTTCCCTCTGTCAAAAACCGAAGTTATGGATGAAAAAAGACCGCCGCCTTTTTTCTTTTCCTCCTTACCAAGGTCATTCTTCGTTTTTCCCGCATCTTCAAGCAGCTTCTGTTCCCGCTGCTGGTATTCCTGATCAACCTTTATTCGAGCCACATCCTGGTCTATATTCTCTTTTTCCAGTATTTCAAATCCTTCAAATTCTTTACTTTCCACAACATACCCTCCTTTTCTAATGATATAAGGGTTTACATTATATTCTCAGATAACCACTCTGTCTGTCAGCCTGCCTTCTTTCTTATATTCCAGTTCTACAGCTTCTACCAGCTCATTCATTCCTATTGAAGATCCTCTCTGTGCGGCAAGATATGATGCATGAAGCGCTGCCGACTTGATCTGGCTGCCTGAAAGGTCTGCCTGCTCCGCAAGTTTCTTAAGATTCAGCATCTTATCGAGAGGTGCATCCTCCGGGAATACACTTTTCCATATTTTGAGCCGCTCTGTCTCATCCGGCCTTTCCACGGGTATTATATATGTGATGCGCCGCTTAAAAGCCGCATCAAAATTCTGAGCTATATTCGTTGCAAGAATTGACACCCCTCTGTAACCTTCCATACGCTGCAGGAGATATGCCACCTGCGAATTGGCATGCCTGTCATTGGCACTGCCCGCATCAGTCCTCCTGGCAAATAGCGCATCTGCCTCATCAAAAAACAGTATGGCGTTGGAGTTCTCAGCAGCATCAAATATCTTTCCCAGGTTCTTCTGTGTCTCACCTATATATTTGCTCTCTATCTGTGAAAGATCCACCCTGTACATATCAAGCCCCAGGTCGTTGGCTACCACCAGTGCTGCCATAGTCTTTCCGGTACCGGGAGGGCCATATAAGCAGATGGATGTTCCGCTTCCATATGGGAGCTTTGTTTCAAAGCCATAGTCAGACATGATGACGCTCCGGTTCTTTATACGCGCAACAGCTTCCTTGAGCATTGACTCTGCGTTCTCGGAAAGCTTCAGGTCATCCCAGCCGAATGTACTCTTCAGCAGAGTGGCATTCTTGCCAAAATCAACCCTTGAAAGCGACCTGATGGAGTGTCTTAAACATTCCGCATCCATAATGGATTTACCGCTCTTTTTATCCGGACGGAGTATCACAGCCGCACGCTTTAGCACAGCTTCTATCTTGCCCGGCGTCATATTATACAGAGATGTAAGTGTCTGCACCGACACATCTTCTGCAGGACGTATGCCGTAAAGAGCCATAAAGTATCTCCAAAAATCTGCCTGTACGGAAGGTGATGTCTCTCCTATGAATATAGTACTTACATCAGCCCTTATATTTACAAGGGAATCCACAGGTTCCCCGCTTTCCAAAAGTATGATCCCGCAGTCACTGCAGCACCTTTCTATCAGTCGTGAAAGCCTGTCTGATGCCGTGACATCAAGCATCTTTTCGGCAGAAGGCAGATTCTTAAGAAGCAGTATACTCCCCGTAAACATACAATATGCTGCAAGCTCCGAAAGCATTTCTTCCCTGTCATCATATGGCAGCGTAAAGAAACTGCTTACAGACAGGGAGATTAAACTCCTCTGAAGCCCTGTTGCCAGGAATCTTGCGAGAAAAGTCCTGCCCGAGCCCTCGGCACCGCACAGCTGTATAAGCCTTCCGCCTTTGCTTCCGGCATCAGCAGTAAAAGCAAGCATCAGCTCCTCTGCTTCCCTGTTATGAGCCATAAGCTCTTCGTATTCCGCGCATACGCTTTCATAAGTACAGAACCTCGAAAAACGCCCCAGCTCCATCGGCCTGCCGCTAAAATAATCCAGTGCACACTTCCGAAGGATAAGTTGCACTGACATTCCTCTAAAACCACCTGAAAAGCCTGTGCTGTTCAATATATATTTATTCAGGAAACTGTTCTCATAGAGGCTGAGAACACAATCATCATCAGAAAAAAGACCGGTCAGATCCGCTGTCAGTCCGACAGTCGGCACAGATACCTCCGGATTCAGAGATACATCTTTTCCGCATTGGAGATATGCGAATACTTTTTCATACTTTCTGTTTGTCTGATATGCAAAAGCAAGCAGTACGGATATAAAATCCGACTCAGTCATGGTCCTGAATACCAAAGGCTCGGCTATAGGCAGCTTCCCTCCCTGATAAATCGTCTTCTCAGAACGGTCAAGAAGCCCGCTGAATACATCCCTGAACTTTCCTTTATCCGAAAAGCCCGGATCCGGCGACGGTACAAACGTATTCTCCATCCCTGCAAGAAGGTGCCGGCAGCCATGACGTTCAAAGCTGTAAGGATCATTTTCATCCTGTATTACCGAAAGAGTCATTAACAGCAGATCAAGGAATTTCATCCACTCTGCATTACCCTCTTCAATATCCGAAAACGGTTCCTTTGAAACTCCGTTTGGATACATCATTTTTATGAGCATTTCCGCTTTGCTCTTTCCCTTAGCCACGATCACTTCTCCTCAAAAGCATATAATTTCCCAGATAATATTTTATCTGAAAAAATGATTATTTTCCATACAAATAACATTGAATCCACGCAACCCCTTTCATCACAAAATAATTCTATAATAAGCAGCGTACCGAAAACCAAATAAAAAACGAGCACGGGCAGTCAGCCCCCTATGCTCGTCCGGCCGGACTTACGTACAGCGTAAGTAAAAAACTCTTACACAACTCATAAGAAATAAAAAATAACTGTCGGTAACCATTCCGGACCAGCGATCATCCGTACGGTCATTCAATAGATTCATCCCTGACTCAGGTATGCCTTGAATGCATCATAATCCCGTATGTAATCATCAGCGCTGTAGAACTCCGATGCGGCGACGCACAGCACCGAATCCTTCTGCAGCCATGTCATCTCCCGCCAGGTGGGTATCTCTATGATCACTCCTACCGAAGGATCCGAAAGTTCAATCTCTTCCCTTCCGTTCTTATTTTCCAAAGTCAGCAATATACGGCCGTAAGGACAGAAAAGCAGCTGCTTTAAGTCCCTGTGTGCATGGAAACCGCGTCTCTTCCCCTCGGGGACTTTGGAAATGTAATACATGCGCTTTATATCAAAAGGGACGTCACTGTTTTCCTCAAAAAAAGTGAGCTCGCCGGAGTCCAGGGTTGCTATGGTCTGCAGCCTGATCACCTTGCAGCCGGCAACAGACTCAGGGAGAGCAAGCTGATCCCCGCGCAAAACAGCAAACCAGATCAGGCTCCCCTGTCTTTCGTGACCCTTAAGGATATCAGCAGGAATATCTACCACTTTGTGAAAGCCTTTTTTTTCATAGAAACTCAGGCTTTCAGAATCGCTCTCCGGTACGCACCAGAATACGCACTCCAGAGCAGGATCTTCGAAAGATTTTTTTATTTCGCTGACTATGGTTGATGAATCTTTGATTTTCAGTTCTTTTATGGACATATTGTGATAAACCTTTACACCATCATATCTTCTATTATCTATGCTTTTATATTGTTTTATTTTTTCCCTTTTTACAGAAGTGTTTCTCTAATGATTTACTATTATATGTTGAACACTACCATCTTCAGGCAAAGAATAGCGGCAATGCTCAAACACTATCGTGCCTTTTAAACCTCACATAAGCCAGATAAAAAACAGATTTCATATAGCTTATTATGAATTTAACCAGCTGACGCTTTGAGTTGCCGAACAGTCTTTTTTCGAACGTTATAGGAGTCTCCCTTACGGTAAATCTTTTTCCCTCCCTGTGCTTACGAATCTTAAGCTTTAGCAAAACCTCCTGCAGCACATCATAATTTCTGCAGATAAGCTCAGGCTCCACCTCTTTTAATCTTCTGGTCCGGTACATCCTGAAATCTGTTGACATATCCTTTGCTTTGATCCCGGTCACAATACCATATACAAAATTCAAAGTATGCGACATAAGCTGAGAGATCAGGCTGTCGTTATTCTTCCCGCCACGTGTATAGCGTGAGCCTATGGCTACATCACATTTTTCACTCATAAAAAGCCTGTAGATATCCGGTATATAGTCCGGTTTATGCGATCCGTCACTGTCCATTATGAAAAACTTATTGTATTCAACGAGGCGTATACCGGTTTTAAAAGCATCTGCAAAACCATTACCCGCCTGATTGACATAGCGGACCTCATTTTCAGCGCATACCTGCCGGCTGTTGTCCAGCTCCTCTCTGGCATCGACAACCAGCACTTCATATTTTTCACCGCATTCCTCCAGGCGCTTCTTTATTTCCGGAAGAAGTAGCCTGAGGTTTTCTTCCTCTCCGTATGATAAAAGCACAAGGCTTATTCCGTTTTTCATATACAACTCCTTATTTTTACACGAATCCGTACAATGAGCTTTATTTCACTGTTGAGATTCGAATGATTCTCTGATATCGGCATAGCTTATCCAGCGATTTTCTTCTGCCAGGAATCCGTAAATCCCCTCCGCGGACTCTATACCATTTATCTCCAGCCAATGATCTATAGCTATATAGTATGAACTCTGGTCGTTAAACAGGTACCATTCATTCGGAAAATTGCCGGAGTAGCCATTTACTGTATCCAGCTTGAAATGGTCTGCGATAAGACAGCCCAGCATCTGTGTACCATAATCATAAAAAGCATCCGGGTTCGCCGAGCAAATAAACATCACCTTACAATCTGCAGGTGGCTGTGATACACTCTGCATAACAGTCCGCTGATATTCACCATCCCTGTCAATAAACCGCGCGCACTGAGCCGAAAAACAAAGCATTGAAAATAAGATTCCCAAAGAAAGTGTATAGTAATGCTTCTTTTCTTTCACAAGGGAATATAACTGCGTCAAAAAACAGCACACAATAAGCGACATAGGCACGATAAAGATAGCTAAAGGCCGGCCCAGGGCACGTATTGCCCCTGCCCCCGGAATTATCCTGCTCACCAATAGCCACGGGCAGCATTTACCATATCTGCAAAAAAGCAGCAATATGAATATCATAACTATTGAGGCTAATACTGATAATATGCTACCCGTCTTTTTTTCTTTTTTTAACGAAACCAGACCAAATACCAAAGAGGCAAAAAAAATCAGTGTTGCCAAAATCGGCCACCCATATGATTTTTCAAGGATCATATGCATCTCATAATCTGTGATCTCTGAAGGCAGATCCAGCATCAGGAACTGATTAACTGTATTCTCAAGAGGGGCATATGATCTCGTCCTGAAGAAATCAGCTGCTGTCGGTGCCAGAGCCATCGCAAATTCATCATCATATCCGCCAAAACTATTATACACCGGAAGATATACGATCAGGAACGGTATTACCCATAATAACTGTAAAAATAAAAACAGCAGTATTTCTTTAGCGTTTGCCTTTATATTTGCGGTCAGTCTGCTTATGCCTTTATCTTTTACTGCCACATATATCAATAAAACAGCAAGCATCAATAAGCCATATAGCGTAAGAACATAAGCTACATAAAATGATGAAAAATAAGTAATACCCGTCAGGACAGTAAAAGCAAGATAGTATAAACATCTTTTTCCAAAAGTCCTTCCCCGGTTCTCACGGAAAAGCAAAAAAACATATATCAGCATCGGGACATATGCAAGTGAAAAAAACTGTACATGCCATGAAAGCTGTGAAAAAGAACATGACCAGAATGTGATTCCCAGACCTATTAAGGATATGATGCGAGTGCATCCCAGTTTCCGCAGGGATAAGTACATAAATAGGGAGCCCAGAAAATGCAATACAATAAACGAGGGATTAAACGAGGCAAAAAAATCAAATCCCAGGATCCGGAAAATACAGTAAATTATCCCCGGACCCAAAAGTGCTTCCGAGTATCCCAATGTCCCTGACTGTGGCCAAAACATCCTCATATCAAGTACGCTGCCCTTACCGCATATTACATCGTACCAGTGCTCAAGGATCAGGTTTACAAGCCCCGAGTCAAAACTCTGACCGAAAAGCTTATCCCCATGCAATGCATCTTTAAAATAAACCAGTTCAATTGCAATAATGACCGCAATAGCTATCACAGTCTGCAGAACTTCTATTTCCGCTTTCTTTTCCTTATTGTCGGTAGTGCCAATATTGTCATTATTGTCTTTATTCGCTATATATTCCTTCGTTTCTTCCCTTGATTCCATCCGCGCTGATGCGTCTCCTGTCTAAAGTAAACGAATTCAGTTATTGCGCTTTTGCGGCTGATAATGCCTGTATATAGGGCTTTGTCTGTCACGAAAGCAGCCAGTACTTAATTCGTTTAATATAAATTCCCGATTTTGTGTTATTATAATGTAATAATAATTGCGTATTCAAGACAGAAATCTGTATTTGAACAGAAAAGGTGTACCCATGACAGACAAACAGACAGCTTCCGGAGCCGCTGTCAAAAAAAACAGTTTCCACCCCGATTCCTTGAAAACACCCGGCATCGCTTTTGTCACCGGAAGCATATTATTCCTTATTCTCCTCATACTCAATGGCTTTATCGGCCCCGACGGCAGCAATATGTGCAGAGGAGATAACTTTGACCAGTATATAGCATTTATTGAGGCTTTCCTGCGCGTACTGAAGGGAAAACAGGATCTCTGGTACTCTTTCTCCCTTTATGCAGGCTCAGGCTCCATACTGACATACGTATATTATGCCCTCAGTCCGTTTAATGTAATATATCTGATCCCGGGCATTTCAATCATCACTGCAACACATATAATAGCAGCATTAAAAACAGGTTTATCAGCCGCAGCCTTCGCCTGCTACACAGAGAACACCCACAAAACAAGCCGTGCCGCCTCCATATTCTTTTCACTCGCCTATGCATTCTGTGCCTGGGCAGTAATTATGAGTATGAACTGCATGTGGGCAGACAGTCTGTATATTCTGCCAATACTAGTGACTGTTTTGATAAAATTTGTTACAAATCCCGGAAAGAAAAAATTTCTGGCGCTTACATTATGTTATGCATACCTGTTTCTGACCAGTTTTTACATGGGCTATATAATCGGCATCTTTTCTTTTTTATCCAGCATAACCTTAATCATCTGCTCAGAAACCGGTAAAAACCGGATTGGTTCATTAAAAAAAATGTTCACCTATGCGCTCTCCGTTTTCTTAGCTGCTGCCCTTGATGCTGCACTTTTACTGCCCGCCGCTTACTTCCTCATAAAGAATCTGAAAGGTGCTTCAGATTCCTTTATTTCACTTTCGGCAACACTCCCTGATATATTCAGTGCGCTTTATGCATGCAACACGCAAGGGCTGTACAGTCCGACTCCTTATATCTACTGTGGGATCCCGATACTTATAATGATTCCTTTTTATTTCTTCTCCGAAGAGATTCCTTTCATAAAAAAAATCTGCGCCGCCTTAATATTACTGTTCTATCTGATGGGAACCACCGTCCTGCCGGTATATGCCTTTTTACATGCATTCGACAATCCCAATAACTATCCGTTCCGCTTTTCTCCCTGCGTCGTATTCCTGCTTGTATCAATGGCAGCAGAGCTGTGGTCAGGGCAAAAAAAGATAAAAACCCGCTCTTTATGGATGCTTATCGCAGGCCTTATAGCCGCCTATTTCTTCCTTGTGGAATTAAGCGCCATAACAGGAATTGCCACTGTATCCAACACCTGCTTTTTTGTAAATGCGCTGTTTTTGCTCCTATGGGGGATTATTTATACAGGACTCCAGCATAATCAGAATAAGATTTTCAGATTCTTACCTTATATCGCCCTTGCTCTCCTATCTGCTGAACTGCTGGTAAGCGATTCTTTTTCGCTCAGGGGTTTTGCCGGAAAAAATGCTGAAAACGGGCCTCGCATAGCCCATGAAGAGTTTCAGTACTGGTACGATTCAGAATCTGCTGCCGCAAAAGAACTGGCGGCGATGGACAACGGATTTTACCGGGTACGGGTAAATGGTGAAAAATGTTTCAACGGTGCCTCTCTTTTCGGACTTAATACACTGACTTCTTTTGCATCCTTTGAAAAAAGCGATCAGCGCAATGCGTTTTCCAACCTCGGCATCGGTAATTCATATCACATGCTTTTTGATATCAGTGGCACCGCACCTGTCGATATGCTTTTTTCCGTAAAGTATTTTATGGATATTCCTGATTCCACCGAGAATAAGCCGGCTTCTGTAACGATGAATGACCGTGCGCTTCCGATCGCATACACAGTAAGCTCGGATCTTGCCTATTACAGTTCCGGTGATGACCCTTTCGAAAATACCAACAGACTGATCAGCAGTATGGCAGGGCGGGAACTCGCTATATATGAAGCCATTCCGGAAGATGATATAAAGACAGCAAACTATAACACTCTTGTTTATGCGCTGGGACAGGATACTGCTTTTGAGATGATAGCCCCAAATGCAGGTATCGGCTGGGTTACATATGCTGTCCCCGTCTCTGCAAATAAAACTGCTTACATGCATGTGTCACCTCTCAACGGAACTATATTCAACTCCCCTGCCCCTTACATAACCAGGAACAGCCGGACAGGCCTTGACTGCGGGCTGACCATCGAAAGCGGTGCTATTTTTGAAGTTGACCAAACTGCTGAGGAAGCAGGATACAGTGAACCAAATGCAGAGAATGACCAATATTTCTGCCAAAAGCTTTATCTAAGTTCTTCAGGCTACACATCATATGCCGTAGATGATATTAAATTTGCATACTATGATGACGAGGCACTTACAGAAGCCTATAATATACTTGCTCCTGGAAGCATGCAGGTCACCTCATTTTCAGACGGCCGGATAGAGGGGAAGGTTATAGCTTCCGAAGACAAACCGCTCTTATTCACCAGCATTCCCTATGAAAAAGGCTGGCAGGCGTATGTTGACGGAGTTCCCAGCAAGATATACGTAACCATTGATGATACATTCTGTACTCTTGTGCTTTCCCCCGGTGTGCATGATATTATCTTTGCTTATGAACCGCCTCAGGCTTTTGTAGGAAGCATCATCAGTACCCTTGCACTCATAGTTTTTCTTGCTATCTATTTCAGCCGGGGTGTTGTCGGGCTTAAGAAGAAAAATACTGACAGTGGGATCCGTATTGAAGATAATACGGACAACTCTGACGGAGGAATAAAGTGAAATTATTTATGAATAAAAAAATCTATCCCTTATATTCGGCACTTTTAGCATCTTTAGTGTTTGTTCTAGGCCTATCATTCATAGGAATAATAGGCTTTGGAAACAAAATTATTCTGTTTGGAGATCTCGAGAGTCAGTATATCCCTTTCATAAAAATGTTCATACGAGCTATCACAGGTCGCGAGGATTATTGGTATTCCTTTTCCAATTATTATGGTTCCGGCACAGCTCTTACCTATGCCTACTACTGTATTAACCCATTTAATTTAATTTACATATTTGATTGGATTCCTGAATCCGTAAGTACCATTATTCTGATTACTGCAAAAATTGCCCTTGCAGCAGCCACATTCCAGTTCTTTGAGTCTAATGCCCTAAAGATCGATTCGCCTATAGGCATTCCATTTTCGATTTGTTATACATTAGGGGGATTCACCTCCGCAATGTACACAAATATTATGTGGTTGGATGCCATATACATTCTTCCTATCATCACATACTTAACAATGAAGGCCACCGGTGGTCTCCCCGAAGCAAGGGATAACCATAAAGATTTTCCCTATATATCACTTACACTTTCATTTGCTTATTTATTTCTGACTAATTTTTATATGGCCTTCATGGTCGGGATATTCGAGTCAGCGGTTTTTATTCTTTCATCTTTCAGACAACCGACCGATAATTTTATAAAGCGAAGTCTTTTAAATGCGGTAAAATATGCCACTACGGTTGTGCTTGCTGCAGCATTATCTGCTGCAGTCCTGCTCCCTGCAGCGTATTTTCTCTTTTCTCACAAAGCAGAGGATAATCAGATATTTGATGGTCTTTTTGCCACCATTCCGGATATAATCAATTCACTTTTTATTGGTTCATTCTCGGGTCTTGACAATGATACCCCATTTTTGTACTCCTCATTGCCAATACTGCTACTCGCCCCCTTCTTCTTTACTGCAACATCGGTTACATTCAAGGAAAAAGTTTTAACAGCCATTACCCTGATCTATTTTCTTTTGTGTATGATACTTCTCCCCTTATATGAATTCATGCATGCTTTTGATTATCCAAACTGGTACGCCTACAGGTTTTCATTCTGTCTTTCATTTGTATTATGTGCCATGGGAGTTGTTACGATTCAAAATGCAAAAGGCATAAACAAGAAAGCATATATAATTTATACGTCTTCACTTACAATACTTTATTCAATAATGATTCCATTATGTGCACTCCGTTACCCATCACACCAGACCGGAAATACCGGAAGCATTATGTTTATAAACACTGCGTTTCTTTCAGTATACTTGCTATTATTCCTGTTGAACAAAAAATCATCTTCAAAACGGGCTGTGCATACGCTTTCAATTGTTTTCAGTATTATTCTAGTGACAGAAATCCTCGTTAATTTCTATATCACCCAATCCAAACGCGGTGAACTGATAACTGAACTTGCTGAAGAACAATGGCTTACAGAGCAGGATGCTGTGAGTTCGATAAAATCCAAAGATCCAGGATTTTATCGCATAAGCGTTCTAAATCAGTCAAATTCAAATGCTCCATCCTGGTTCGGCTATCCCGGTCTCAACACCTTTTCATCTTCAGATGATTATAATTTAAGACATGCACTCTATAATCTCGGTGTATATACCACAAATAGGGCAATTTTTGAAGCCGGATACACCCCCATAACCTATGCCCTATCCGGTACAAAATACAGAATCATAGCTTATTCCGAGCGCTATGAACTTGAGCATTCCCCTGAGACTATCTCTAGCAATGAGCTATTCCAACCGGTCATAGAAGAACTTGATACCTGTCTCCCTATTATTTTTATGGCTGACGATGATATACAGAACTATCAGGCAGGTACAGATCCGTTTATCAATCAGGAACGGCTTATGTCCTGCATTACCGGTACCAATCAACATTTTTTCTATACCATTGATTACAATGATCTCCTAACCGGAAGTTATAATGCAGAGATTGAAATAAATCCTCAGGTTGTATTATTTACCCCCCAAGGGACTCTTTCTGACTCCATCTTCTACGCTTTCATCAGGCCACATGATGAGGATTCGATTTTTTATGGTTGCTTTTATCAGGATGAAGCTGAATCTGTCATGTTGACCATGTATGTTGTCTGTGCACCTGAAGGCTGGTGGGAAACCGCAGAACTAAAACGAGGCGGAATAGTCAGCGGTGACACTTTACCCAAGGGGAATTATTACATTTTTGACCAGATTGACAACAATCTTGATTATGACGAAATAGCAATCTACTCTGATAAACCGGAAGTAAAAGTGGGTAGTTGCAGGACTATGTATTTTTACTCATATCCCAAAGATAATAACCTGAAAGAAATATGTGACGACCTGACATCTACAGCACCGGAAATAACATCTTTCCGTTCATCTGATATCAAGGCAACCGTGAATGTAACCACGGACAGACCTGTTCTTTTTACCACTATTCCTTTCGATGAGGACTGGAAAATTTATTGCGATGGAAAAGAAGTTGAAACAATATCGACAGTAGAAGATGCCTTTTTGGGTGCCATACTCCCTGTCGGGCAGCACGATATTGAATTGAAATACACAGCGCGATTCGCCCCGGAAGGAAAAATAATCAGCACAGTAGCAGCTATCGTATTAACCGTGATTATTCTGGCAAGGTTCATCCGGCGAAAAAAGGATTATATCTCCAATTTTTTAACTTCTTCCAGAAATTCATCATAATCCCTAATATACTCATCCGGATCATAGTGCTCACTTGCAAGGCACAAAAGAACTGAATCTTCTGAAAAGTCATACATTTCTTTCCATATCATATGTGGGATATAGATACCGGTATTAGGCCTGTTAAGAGAATAGATGATTTCATTGCCGCGGCCATCCAGTATCTTAACCTTGGAATGGCCTGACACATTAATGAGCACAAAATCAGTCACTCTGTTTGCATGACGTCCCCTGACAACTCCCGGAACAGATTTGTATATATAAAATACCCTTTTAGGAATGAAAGGTATATCCTGCTCACCTTCACATATAGTAAGCAGCCCCTTCTCATCACCCACAGCACCAAAATCTAAAACTGAAATATTCAACTTTTCATTTAGCATATTAATCCCCCTTCCACTATTTGTGACGTTACAGTCTCATTCCACCGTTGACATTCAGAACCTCACCTGTTATATAACTTGAAAGATCCGAAGCTAGAAAAAGTACGGAATTTGCTATTTCAACAGGCTCGGCAAGACGCCCCAAAGCTGTGGAACTACGGAATTTATCCAAAAGTTCCACCGGGACTGTGCTCAGCATATTGGTTTCAGTATAGCCAGGTGCAACCGCATTCACCCGGACATTTCCCCCCTTAAGCGCAAACTCCTTAGCCCAACTCTTGGTCATACCGATAACCGCAGCCTTTGAAGCGGCATAATTCGACTGTCCAACGTTACCGAATATGCCAACGACCGATGAAATATTGATTATACTTCCGGATTTATTTGCCTGCATTGCCGGCCCTATCAGCCTCGTAAGATTCCATACCCCCTTAACATTAACCTCCATAACCTGATCAAACTGTTCTTCGGACATTTTCTTAGTCATAGCATCTCGTGTAATGCCTGCACAATTGACCAGGATATCAATACGTTCTGTCATACCGGTAATTTTACGATAAGCTTTCTCACAGTCAGAAGCGCTTGAAATATCGGCTACAATCATCGTAAGATTATCAGTCCAAGGCTCTTTTTCAGCAATATCCAGTCCGATAACTTTTGCACCGTTCTCAATGAACACATCCACAATAGCCCTGCCAATACCATTTGAGGCTCCTGTAACAACAGCTACTTTATCCTTTAAAAGCATCTTTTATTTTCCCCCCGGTCAAACCACTATGTTGTCGTAATACGGATTTTTACTTTGGACAACATTCTCAAATATCTCCAAGAGAAGCTCATTTCCTCCTACAACAGATGGTTTTTCTCCAATAATTATGAATCCAACCTTCATATCATTATGGTAAGCCTGTACATTATCCGGATGAACGGATGCCACTATTTTTTCTACGCCAAGTTTCCTAAAAGCAATCTTCATGGCCATAACAAGAGCCTTTCTCCCTATCCCCTTACCATGTGCTTCCGGATCACCAATCTGGATCTTTCCTATCTCACAGGTTTTAGTTTTCCTATCCCAATCATAAAGTGCCAGGCTCCCTACAACACGATTAAGCTCTCCGATATCTTCAATCGCAAAAACCAGTTCCTGTTCGTTTTCTAAATATCCCTGATACCAATTTCTCTGCATTTCTGCTGTAATATACCCAAGATTACTGAGAAACTTTGTATAATCCTGATTATTTCTCCATTGTCTCAGTAACTCTATATCATTTTCTGACAGCTGTCTGATACGTATATCATCAAGACGCGCCGAATAATCATGTTTCATCAGAGCTACCTCCACTTTTGTCCATATCATCCTCTATTATGTAAGGCGGCCGGTTCCTGGAAGCGTCAAAGGTACGCCACAGATATTCCCCCAGTATCCCCATCGAAAGCATGGTAACACCAAAACTAAGCAGATTGAAAATAAACAGTGTCGTAAAACCGCTCACCGGAATATTGCCTGCCAGCTTGGCCACCAGAACCACAATTGCCCACACTATGCCTATTACAAAGGAAAGGACACCGACGATTTCAAGAATTCTTATCGGCAACGTTGAAAAACTGAACAGTGTATCTGATACAAGACGAATCTTCTTTTTTAACGTCCACTTGCTTTTCCCTACTTTACGTGCCTTCCTCGTATAATACACTATGCCGGTTCTGAAGCCGCTCCACAGAATCTGGCCGGTAATCGCACTGTTTTTTTCGTCAAGCTCTTCAATTACCTTTATCACTTTCCGGTCAAGAAGGTATATATCAAATCCATGTTTCGGCATATTCGGAAGCGAAGTTTTTCTTACAAGCCAATAGTACAGGTTTGCGAATCCCACCTGGCTCCTGCTTTCCTCCCTGTCCTCACGACAAGCTAGTACTACGTTATTTCCGGCTTTCCAGCTGTCTATCATATCTAATATAAGTTCTGTAGGTTCCTGCAGATCCGCCGCTTTGACAACTACACAGTCCCCTGTTGAATTGGATAATCCACAAAGACATGCCGCATGAGATCCAAAGTTTCTTGACAGCGAAATAGGTTTTACATGCGGATCAGCTTTCGCAAGTTCCTTCATAACTTCATAGCTTTTATCCTTCGAGCCATCATTGACCAGAACTATCTCATAATCATAATCAATTTTATCTATGAACTTTTCTTTTATGTCGGCATATAAAGGACGCAAGTTGTCCTCATTATAATATACCGGTATGACAATGGATACTTTCATTATTAGTCAGAAACCTCACCTGTCAAATTAACATCTGCACTATTGTACAGCAAGAATGCCCTTACCGAATCCAGTTCATATAATACAAGGATCGTATCATATAATCCGGTATCTGCAAAAGAACCTATCACTTCATCACCATCCATACCGCTTGAATTATAGGGATCCACGTCAACGTACACAACAATAGCTTCACTATCGGGGTAGCCCTTCATATACTCTTCATATTCCGTAAGATTCAATTCGTCGAATATATAAAAATCCTTGAATTTAGCCAAGTGGTCTATTGAATTAACAACAGATTTATCAAAATTCCCATTTACAAAAAAACATGGGTATTGTGCAACAGATTCCGTAACCTTAAGGATTTCGGGGTTGTCTAGGTATAGATACTTCATCTCATCCAAATTTACCGCACCGCCCATTATGATCCCTACGAACAAGGCGCCAATTGTAACAACGCTAAACCGTATATTCTTTTTTTCAAAAAACCTTTCCAAAAGTTCCTTAAAATAAACAAAAGGTAACCCCATCAGCAGCGTAAAAACCGGCATGGTATTAAAACAATAACGCGCACTAAAATATGGTGCATAATACGCTATGCCCAGCGTTCCCAAAATATACCCTATTAGCAGTACAAAATATGATATCATCAGAAGCTTCATATCCAATTTTTCCTTCAGCTTCCCTGCATCCACATGTGCAACGAATTTTAACAGTATGATCGACACAATTAGGAACGCCAGCACAAATACCTCAACTTTTACCTGCTTAAATATCATGGAAATCCAATAGTAGAAAAACATAAAGACACTTACATGCCATTTGTCATTATCACTTTCCCAGGATAAAAGCCTGTCAGCCTGAATAAATATTGTCGGCCAGGTAAGCAGGAACAGCAACACCGCTGATATGGCACTTGCTGAAAAAATAAAAAACTTCTTTTTCTCCCGAAGATATAACAAAGCTACACATGTTGCAGCACATACAAAAAACGCAAAAATACCAAAATTATACTGCGTATGAAATCCTAAAAATATCACAATACCAACGGCAGCAATATATCGCTTTTTATCAGTAAAAAGAACCTGCATCGCGAAATATAGCAGTAATACTGACCACATCATTACCATCGCATACATCCTTACATAGGTTACACAATTCAGTCCCCCCATGCTAAAGCCGTAACATAATGTCAACAGTGTGGAAACCCATGAGCTTTTATACAACATCTGGGATATACGATAAATAAATAACAATGTAACAAAAAAGACAGCTAGATTAATACTTAATCCAAACCACTTGGATGCAACCCCTGGAAAAAAAGAACAGATCGTATGCAGAATAAAATAATACAGTGGTGGCGTCAGATCGCTAGCACAGTTATCAATTATAAAACTGTATGAGAAAGCCTCATCACCATTCACCATAATGTAATTATTGATCTCTTCCGCAGTTATCACACGGTGCAGAAAATTGCCGTCATAGCAATCTATAAAGTAGGCACCTAGGGAACTATTGGAAAAGCCTAGAGAATAGTATTCATCTATAAACCCACCCGATTTGATAATACAGCAATATACAGCCATCATCATTGGAAGCAGGCAAACCAGCCAGGGATATACCATCTTGAACCGTTTGTTATTCAGTAAATTTATCATGGAATAATCACCTTTTTCTCTTTAACAACCATATTTAATGATTATACCATTCTCCCCCCACATTGTCATACGCTAATAATAATCAGATTCAGACTAAACAGCCTTTGTGGTATAATTTAATTGTTTGATCACAATAATGCGGGGAATGGTAATGCATTTGTTAAAAAAAGAAAAACTTTATCCGTTTTATGCGGCCCTACTTTCAGCCTCTGTCTTTATTGTTATCTTGACATTAAGCAATATTATCGGTTATGAAAACAATACAATATACTGCGGAAACCTTTACCAGCAAGGGGTTCCTTTTATTAAGCTTTTTTTAAGAGGGATTACCGGCCAGGAAAGTTTCTGGTACTCCTTTTCCCTTTTTTATGGCTCAGGGACAGCGCTTACACATGCATTTTACAATCTGAACCCTTTATATTTGCTATATTTTATCGATATAGTTCCGGAGTCAGTTATCACGCTCATAATACTCACTCTTAAGATTTCCCTTTCCGCTGCTTCATTCCAATTCTTTATGCAAAAAGCACTCAAGCTTAACAGTGCCCGTATGATTCCCCTCACGCTTGCATATTCTCTCGGCGGGTACACAACCGGAATGTTTACGAACATGATGCTGCTTGACGTGCTTTACATACTTCCAATACTTGTCTGCCTTACAATAAAGGCAGCTGATGCTGCGTCGGATTTTCCGTTTGTTTCACTCAGCCTCTGCTTTGCATACCTGTTCATCACGAATTTCTATACCGGCTTTATGACCGGGGTATTTATTTCGCTGGTCTTTATTCTTTCCCTTTTACAAAAGGAAGGCAGCATACAACTTACGGAACTTATAAAAAAAACAATGAAATACGGTGCAACCGTACTATTAGCGGCAGGCCTTTGCGCCTTTATACTTCTGCCTGCTGCTTTTTTTCTATTTTCACACCGTGCATCGGATAATGACAGTTTTGCTACACTAAGTGCATCCATTCCGGATATTATCAACACCCTTTTCTGTGGAAACTTTCCCGGATTCAACAATAAAACGCCTTATCTGTATTCAACTCTTCCGGTTTTTCTCCTTGCCCCTTTCTGTTTTACGGTTATGGCACAGGACAGACGCAGGAAAGTTCTTTTAGCAGTATTGCTAATCTTCCTTCTGCTGTGCACGATACTGTTACCGCTTTACTCATTTATGCATGCATTTGACACACCTAATCAATATACTTTCCGTTTTTCTTTTCTCATATCCTTTACTATTACTGCAATGGCCGCACTTGCTTTGAGCCGGCTGGAACAGATAAAAACCAAAGCCTTCATTTTCTATTCCATATCACTTATCGTATTTTATGTGATCATGTTCTATACCGGTGGAAAGCGCTATGATGCTGCTTTATCTGTAAACTCCATGTCCGGTCTTCTCATTAACGGTTTATTCCTGCTTTCCTATCTCCTGTTATTCATACTTCAAACCAAAAAGCCATCTGCTATAAAAAAATTACTGCCTATACTATTTTCTATGATCATTATAGCCGAGGTTACGGTTAATTCCTGTATTTCCCTAAACAGGAGCGGTCCCTACACCAGCGAATCTGAGCTTTCTGCAGCGCAAAACGAGGCCACTGTCATAGACGGTTTAAAATCGAATGACAGCGGATTTTACAGAATAAGCGTAAACAATGAATATAATTCCAACGCCCCCGCATTATTCGGATACCCGGGGCTTAATACATTTTCATCATCTGACGAGTATCTGCTCAGGCGTGCACTGTACAGGCTCGGGATATCAACATTTAACCGGGTTATGCTGGAAAAGGGCTATACGCCTGTTACCTATGCCTTGTCCGGAACAAAATACATGATAGATCTTCAGGATGGCAGCACCTACATTAAACAGAATGATAAATACCTGCCAATCATGTTCATGACAGACCGCGATATCCTGGATTACTCAGCCGGGGACGATCCGTTTGAAAACCAGAACCGGATCATGAGCTGTCTCTACGGACAGGAATGCACTTTTTTCATTCCCCTGGACAGAGACCGCATCACAACTGAATACTACAACACAGAGATAACAGAGGATAACCAGATAATCTGTTTTAATAAGGAGAATAAGCTTGATGAAAATGCTTATTATTCTTTTGCTTACTCCCATAAAGAAGATCAGCTATTCTATGCCTGCTTCTATCAGGATCAGGGTACAACCACAAGCAACACTATGAACATATATTGCGCAGATACCGGATGGTCGCAGACTCCGGGGCTTAAACAGGGCTGTATCGTAGAAGGCGTGCCTTCAGACAATGACAATGTCGATGAAAAGGAAGATACTATAACAGTTTTCACTACTGATCCATATTTAACAGCAGATATATGCAAAAAAATCTATTTCTACGCCTATCCAGCTGAAAATAACCTCAAGAAAATCTGCGATGAACTGACCATGACTGCTCCGGAGATCATTTCTGCTGATTCTGATGACATAAAGGCAGATGTGAATGTATCACAGGACAGACAGCTTCTGTTTACTACTATACCGTATGATAAAGACTGGAAAATATACTGTGACGGGATAGAGATTGAAACAATATCCACCGTTGAGGGAGCTTTCTTAGCAGCAATTCTGCCGGCGGGTTCACACAGCATAGAGCTTAAATACAGCCCCCATTTTGCAGGGGTTGGAATGATCATAAGCATACTTTCCCTTATTACTATCTCTATTGTTTTTTTATTAACCCTCAAAAGAAAAAGGGCTTGATATATGATAAAATAATCCGTAATAAACTTTAAATACTATGAGGCATTAACATGAGCAATACTACCCCCAAAAAAATTAAGGCTTTACCCGCCCCCCTTATTTCATTTCTTATAGGTACGGCACTTTTTATAATCCTGTTATTTATAAACGGCTTTCTGGGACTAAGTGGCGGAAGCATCTGCTTAGGCGATCCCTTTGACCAGTACTTCGCATTTATCATAGCATTTCTGGATGTTATTAAGGGTAAAAGAGATTTCTGGTACTCGTTTTCCCTGTATGCCGGCTCAGGTTCAGCCTTAACATATGCATATTATGCTTTCAGTCCGTTTAATATACTTTACCTGATTCCCGGGCTGTCCATAATCACAATAACACATATTATTTCATCACTGAAAGCAGGCCTTGCTGCTGCCTCCTTTACATATTACTCCCAGAAAACCCTGGGGCTTGAAAAAAAAGCCGCCATATTCTTCTCGCTTTGCTACACATTCTGCTCCTGGGCGGTGATCATGAGCATCAATCCCATGTGGGCCGACAGCCTGTATATACTGCCCCTGCTGATTGTATTTCTAAAGCAGGTGTCCGCTGCACTTTCGCGTAAGAATTTTCTATTGCTTACTTTTTGCTATTCTTACTTATTTTTGACTAATTTCTATATGGGCTATGTTTTTGGTATATTTACTGCCCTGTATTTTATTGGAAGCGTGATCTGCAGCGAAGCTGAGATTTCTGCAGATAAGTTTTCAGAACATGTTTTGTCCGTATTAAAGAAGACTCTTATTTTTATCGCCTCGGTCATACTTGCCGCCGCTATAGATGCAGCAATACTGTTACCAGTAGGATACTTTCTCATACATCATCTGCGGGGAACCTCGGACTCCTTCGTTTCACTTTCAGCCGCATTACCGGATATCCTAAGCTCAGTCTTTGCCTGTGAGGGTTACGGGCTCTACAGTGCAATCCCCTATATTTACTGCGGGCTGCCGGTGCTTATCCTTCTTCCCTTTTACTTTTTCTCAAAGAATATTGCTCTGCCGAAAAAGATATTTGCCGCAGTTCTCCTTGTATTTTACTTATGCGGATCGACAATAATCCCCTTATATGCATTTTTACACGCATTCGATAACCCCAACCACTACCCTTTCAGGTTCTCAGCCTGTATTGTTTTCATTCTTATCTCTATGGCTGCGCAGGTATGGAACAGCAGGACAAAGATAGCATCCAGATCGATGTGGATATATGTGGCTGTACTCTCCGGCATATATGCTTTTCTGGTACTCTTTAATGACATTACCGGTTATTCGCATGTATCTAATACATATTTTGTAATAAATACTGCCCTGCTCGCTCTTTGGGCATGCATATTCCTTTTTTTACAAAAGACAGCAGATGTCTCCGACGGCGATACTGCTGACAAAAAAAAGAAAACGGCATTTCAATACTTTATATTTTTACTGCTTGCCGCCGAGCTGCTTTTAAGCAGTTCCATCGGCCTGCGTTCCTTTGCCGGAGCCCCCGAAGATAATAATCTCCGTATTTCTGCTGAAGAATTCAACAACTGGTATTCAAAAGAAAAGGAAGCAGCAGACTACCTGAAAAATGCTGATGCTAACCTGTATCGTGTACGCGTTGACGGTGAAAGGATCTTTAATGGGGCCTCACTTTTCGGAATTAACACACTCACCTCGTTTGCTTCCTATGAAGAGAAGCCTACACGCAATGCATTATCAGGTCTTGGTATAGGCAATGCATATCATATGATATACGATGTGAGTGGCTTGTCCTTTAATGAAATGCTGCTTGGAGTAAAATATCATATAAACCTTGATGACAATGGCAATATAACCATTACCCCTAATGAAACATCTCTTCCGATAGCCTTTACCGTAAGCTCGGACATAGCAGCATATACTCCCGGGCCCAATCCATTTGAAAATATAAATAATATGGCATGCCGGATGACAGGTGCCAAGATTCCTGTATTCGAGCCAGTATCTCCGGATGTTATCGAAACCAACACCTTTAATGCTCATGTCTATGAACTGGGAGATATGACTGCTTTTGAAATGATGACAGACAATGTAACCAAAGGCTGGATAACATACGGTGTTCCAAGAGTACCGGGAAAAACTCCCTATGTCTACTTTGTCCCCCAGAATGGAACTTATTTTAATTCACCTGCACCATACTTTCAGCTTACGACCCCCATCGGCTTGGTATGTACCCCTACCATTTCCGGCGGTGCATTATTTCCTGTGAATAATGAAATAAGCCAGACTGAAACCAATTCCCAAACCGAACTTGAAGAAGCTGATGACAGAAGCTATATGACACTCTATATAAATACCAACGGCTTTACCTCCTATGTCGTAAATGATACCTATTTTGCATACTATGACGAACAGGCAGTCCAAATGCTGTATGACTATCTGTCCGCCGGCTCAATGACAGTCAGCGCACACTCTGATGACCATATAGAAGGTACTGTTATCTCTACCGCTGAAAGGCCCGTTCTTTACACCACAATCCCTTATGATAAGGGTTGGAGCGCTATTGTTGACGGAGTACCGTCAAAAATTTACGTAACCACATCAGATGCATTCTGTGCCCTTGCACTTACCCCCGGCGAGCACCATATCGAGTTTACTTATGAAGCGCCCTATGCGTTTGCAGGAAGCGTTATAAGCACAATTGCCATAATGGTCGTATTGCTCATCTTCCTTAGAAAGGATGGCAGTAAAACTATCAAAAACAACACAACCGGCCAGTCCGGTAAAGAAGACCAGGTATCGTTCAATTAATAATCTGGGGCTGATTGAGCCACCTGTCCGAAGTTTGAGAGCCACCAGCAATATTATTCCACGGTGCTCTTGACACGAGCCTCCACGGCATGTAATTATTGTGGCAAGCAGGCAAGCCCATTTGCCTACGGCAGCTTTGCCGAGGCGTATCACCCTATCATGTGCCTACTCGTAGAGCCTTTCGTGGCATAAGATTCCAAGTAGCTCACTTGAACCGGTAGTCTTACTCTCTCCAAACCGGACAGGTGGCTCCGCAGCACGAAAATACTCATGCCGGCACAGCAGCACGCAGCCTTAGGCCGAAAAATTCTCACAACAAAGTCACAGTATAACGTTTTTCACACAATATCATATGTACCTTCATGCATCAGCTTTGCGTATTCCGAGATGATTGCCCCTCCTGACCATATCTTAAAAGCTGCCTTTTCGATGGTGTAGTATTCCACTAAGCCCTTAATGCTTTCCCGAGATAATGTTCCCAAGTGGCAATTCAACACATCCCCATACAGTGTGTCCTGATGAAAACACGTAAAAAGGGGCTGTCGCTTTAGTTGAGTAATTCAACAGAGCACAGCCCCTTTTTCTATATTCTTTTTATAAGTTTTTTTATTATTTTTA